>Ga0156432_13_pt1 | contig 445285 bp, 460 predicted proteins | sample RifOxyA2_FD_108075 | JGI IMG/M metagenome (GOLD analysis project Ga0156432, IMG submission 108075) | Candidatus Yanofskybacteria bacterium RIFOXYA2_FULL_45_28 | reverse complement strand
TCCGAGATGTAGAACACCGGTGACGTTCGGTGGCGGTAGTACCATCGAAAAACTGCCACCATTTTTAGCTGGTGAATTATCGGGATTAAAAAAACCACTGTCTTCCCAGATCTTATATATTTTAGATTCAACTGCCTTAGGCTCGTAAGTCTTGACTATCTCCTTTGACATATTATTTAGTTATACTACTATAAAGCTAGCTTTTTTCAATGGAGGCCTAGCATGGCTCACATCACTTTGGATCGACATATTTGCCGCTGTCACGATGGGGCTGGTAATATCTTGGGGCGTGACCAGAATGGTGCAGATATCAGATCTAACGCTGGAGAGATCTCTCTTGAGGACCACCTCACTATTTTTGCGGTGCCAGAGGTATTGTCCCGACATCTCTGGGCTAGAGTAAAAATGTTCTTTGGTGCGGCAGTATTTATCGGAAAATTTATGAAATCTGGGCATACCGGCTATATCAAGTACTTTGCTTTCAAATGTGATTTTTGCAAGCAAATAGCTGTCAGCTACCCAAAAGGTCACGAGGATAGATTAGAGTGCAATAGATGCAACTAGAATCTCAAATTTGCATCCATATCCACAGACTGCCACTTAAGGGCAGTTTTATTTTTAGATTTTTTATAAGCGAAGTACCCGGCGACACCGATCATGGCCGCATTATCGGTGGTATAGGCCATTGGTGGCTGGTAATATCTAACACCAATCTCTTCGCTCGTTTTTTGCAATTCTTCTCGGAGTTTTTTATTGGCGGCTACGCCACCGGAAAGTAGCAATGATTTGATATTTAGTTCGGTACAAGCTCTGGCCGTTTTCTTAATTAAGACATTGATGGCGGCTTTTTGGAAGGAGGCGGCAATATCGGATTTCATCTCTTCGGTTATGTCCGATTTTAATTTCAAGTCTCTTAATAAATACAAAACTGCAGTCTTCAATCCAGAATAGCTAAAGTCAAAGTTTTTTGAATTTAACATTGGGCTAGGCAGGGGATACTTCTCGGGGTTACCGGTGGCCGCATATTTTGAGATTATTGGCCCTCCGGGGTAGCCTAAATCTAAAAGGCGAGCGACCTTGTCGAAAGCTTCACCAACGGCGTCGTCCATGGTCTCGCCGATAATCGTGAAATCGTAATGATCTTTCATGAGTACGAGTTCGGTGTGTCCGCCAGAGACTACAAGGCTAAGGGCTGGGAATATGTTGGCCATGTCTTCTTCTCCTAGCCAATTAGAATGAATATGACCGCTCATATGATCGGTAGCTATTATTTCCTTGTCGTATCTCCAAGCCAACGACTTGGCGAATGTAATCCCGACGAGTAGGGCTGGGCCGAGTCCTGGTCCGTGAGTCACGGCGATAAGATCGATCTCTTTATCGAACCCGCCGGTTGACGAATCTATGTCAGCTGCGTCTAGGGCAGACTTAAAAACTGGGCCAATATTCTTGACGTGTTCTCTGGCGGCTAAGCTGGGAACTACTCCGCCGAATTTTGCATGAAGCTCTACTTGGGATGAGACAATATTGGATAATACTCGTATCTTGTCATTCGCATCGATATCTAAGATTGCAATGGCTGTCTCGTCGCAGGATGTCTCTATGGCTAGGATCTTCATAGTATTGACTATGGTACATTATTATCCTATTCTTTTCAAAGTTACTTAACGGAGGTATGGCGTGGATAATCGTTTTATAGATGTTATCTCAGAAGGTGATGGAGCTCTGGCTCTTGCTTTACGACTTATTTGGCCCAATGTGCCGGGCGGGAAAGCTACCCACTATAAGATGATGAATCTGATAGAAAAGACGGAGTATCCCATAAGAGATGGGAAGGTAACGTATCATAGTACTACCGGGGTAGAAGATCCCAAGGGTGTCTCGACTCTAATCCTCCTGTGGAGCGACGAACGTGACGCTAAAGAACTCCCGTATCCGTTAGATTTAGAGGAAAGCATAGTGTTTGTTCGAGGATGGCTTGCTCACTCAGCCGACTATGGTCGAGAGCCTGATCATGATGGTGACAATGGCCGTGGCTGGAGTGTATTCACTGAAGACTGGGGCCACGTCGCAGGCTACCATTACGCCGTAGTTGGGGTACAGCCAGCTTGGGCGATGTATGGTAAGTAGGCAATTTGACAAGAGGCGGACAAGCCTCTTTTTTCTTGATTTTTATTGATTTCTATGTCAGAATAGTTTCTGTTTTATGGCCCTGTCGTCTAGCCCGGTTAGGACGCGTGGTTTTCATCCACGTAACACGGGTTCAAATCCCGTCGGGGCTGCAATCATTGTGAATAGTAATAAAGAAGTATAAAATATTACTATGTCTGAAGAATACACTCCTAAAGAAATAGCTAAGGCCACGGAATCCAGAGCATTATCCGATGCCAAGCTTATTGAACGCGGCGCTCATCATGTTCCAAATGAATCTGGGAAGCCGGTTTTGAGGCCAACTCGAAAACAAGTCGAGGCATTAAGAAATATGAATCCAAAAACAAGGGTAGAAAAAGAAAAGAGAGAGAGCACAGAGATACTTCGTACATTTTCAACGCCCGACCAAGTTGGAGAATTAGATTTTAAAGCATTTTTAGAGAAGCCTTTATTTAATTCTTACTATCGACCCAACATAGACAAGGAAGGCTCCTTTGAAGATATGATTTATAATACTTCCAAATCTTTTAGCGGCATAAAGGGCAGATTATTTCAAGAAATATTAGTTAAGGAAAAAGTTGGAGAAAAAGCCGTAAGAGCAGAGCGCGACATTAAGCCAATCTCTCTTAATGAATGGCGCTATTTGTTCACCCAGCTTACAGAGAGTCAATTAATGGGACATACTTACTATCTTGTTCAATTTGAGGATGGCGCAGTTCGTTCAATTGAGGTATGGCTAGATAAGTCTGGCGGCGGACCATATGGATATTCTTTAAGTATGCGCAAACTTTCACCCCAAGATTCTTTTGATCAAAAGGATCCTTCCTCCGGAGATTATGTAAAGCCTCGTATTATCTCGCCTGCGGAGTAACTACCAACTCCTAACGGTTACGAACCGAGAATACCCAGCTAATTGCATTAAGCGGGTTCTGGCTTCGTCCAGTCCTCTCTGCATAAATAGAATCAAAACTCCCGCTTAAGCGGGAGTTTTGATTTAAGGAGCGTTAGGCGGCTAATATCTTTTTAAATACTTCAGGATTGTGCTGAGCGATGTCGGCAAGCACCTTCCTGTCTAGATCGATCTTAGCTTTTTTTAGCTTGTCTATTAGCTTTGAGTAGGTAGTGCCATTCTCTCTGGCTGCGGCATTTAATTTTACCGTCCAGAGATTTCTAGCTGTCCTCTTTTTCTTCTTCCTGTCGGCAAACATAAAAGACCAAGCATGTAAGCTGGCTTCTTTGGCTTGTCTGAACTTAGTTGATCGAGTCCATTTAAAACCTTTGGTGTGTTTTAATAGTCTCTTCCTTCTGGCATTGGCTGTTACGCCTCGTTTTACTCTTGTCATGGTAGATTGATTATATTTTTAGAAATTATGGGTAAGGGCTTTGGCTAGCTTAGTCATCTCTCTCGGGGCTCTGACTGTGCCTTTCTTGCTTCTGGTAACTTGGCCAGATTCCTTAGCATTGAAATGGTTCTGCCCTGGCGGCCTTTTCATTATTTTTCTGATCTTGCCGTTGGTAATTTTTATTCTCTTGGTTAAAGCTTTCTTGGTTTTCATATTTTTATTACTTCTTTATTATGGTTGTCCATCCAAAAGGGGATCTCTTTATTTGCTCTTGGACGATGTGGGGTTCCGTTATTGTTGTCAGAAATTTCACGAACTTGGTTCTGCCAATCTCGGCTAAAGCCTTCTCTCTGCCTCGTAGGGTCAGCTCAATTCTGACGGGATTGCCTTCTTTTATAAATCCTTCGATCTGCTTGGCCTTAAAGTCCATATCGTGTTGGCCAGTTTTAAATCCTATTCGAACCGTCTTCATCTCCTGATCTTTCTGCTTCTTGGCTGACTTTTTCTCTTGTTTCTCTTTCTGGTAAATGTACTTGCCGTAGTCCATGATCTTGGCCATGGGCGGCTGACTGTTCGGATTAACCTCAACTAAGTCGAGTTCTTTGTCTTTGGCCAATTTCAGCGCATCCAAAGTATCCATTGTCCCAAGTTGATTTCCTTCGTCATCAATAACCGCAACCTGAGGAACTCTTATCTGATTATTTACTCGTAGAGGTTTAAGCAATTCTTTATATTAACAAACGCTAACGATTCTAACATATATATTTAGATTTGAAAAGCCCTCCCACTTTGGCATCCGGCAACTGCCGGAGTCGGAGGGGAGGGCTTTTGAGATTTAGCTAGAAGTTCCTTCTTAGCGGAGAGTCTTTAATATATTCAAAGGCCTCTTCGGCTGTGTCGACAATCCTATAAAGAGTCAGGTCTTCCTCGTCGATTGCTTCGAATTCTTTAAGCATCGAATTCCGCATCCAATCGGTTAGTGGTCCCCAATATTTTTTGCCGACGAATATAATAGGAATCTTGGGAACTTTCTTAGTCTGAATCAGGGTTAATAATTCAAAAGCTTCGTCTAGGGTTCCAAACCCCCCGGGGAAGTATACGTATGCTTGAGCGTAGTAGGAGAGCATCACTTTTCTGGTGAAGAAATAATGGAAGGCGACAGACTGGTCTACGAATCGATTGATTCTTTGCTCGTTTGGTAGCTTTATGTTGAGCCCTATGGAGTTGCCAATCGCTTCATCTTTATTCCCGGTCTCTTCATTGGCTTCCCAGGCTCCTCGATTGCCAGCTTCCATAATACCTGGACCGCCCCCGGTTATGATATCAAAGCCTTCCTTCGCTAGTAAGTATCCAAGCTTTTGGGCTTGCTTATACCATTCATTGTCTTCTTTAAATTGAGCTGATCCAAAGAAGGTCACCGATTTTTTAAGATCGGCTAGGAACTCCCAACCTTCGACAAACTCGCCCATAATCTTAAAAATTCTCCAATGAAAGGAATGTCTAAAATCTTTATCTGGTAATTCTTCTGCTTCGATCGGTAACTTAGACACTGGTAGATTGTATTTTTCTTTTTCCATTATTTTATTGATGTTATTTTGATTGTTCCCGCTACATCTATATTGGGAGCATCTTTTTTTATTAATATGCCAACTATTTTTACCTTGCTGCCGGTTGAGAATTTACCACTGATTACATCATCTTGTTCTAGGCCTGACAGGGCATAATATTTACTGTCTTTGGCTTTGAGGCCAATTTGACAGCTGCCCGGCTGGATGCCGGATGTAGATCTGTATGGAACGCAATCGAGGACGCCCTCAATTGATATCTCTGATCCTGTGACCATCGGTGTTGGGTTTGTTTTCGTGGGATCAAGAGGGGTATCGGTGGGCGTACCGGTTGGCGTCGGAGCAACAACTGTGGACGTCATATAGAATCCAAAATATCCAATGGCTAAAATGACAATCAGGGATGTGGCCGCACAATAAACCTTACGCATAAGTGAATGTTATCATTTATATAGTCAAAAACAAATCTAGTTTTCCATAGTTTGGGCAAGCCACCAATACGCTAAATGCATATTCTAATCTTAGCCAATAAAAAACCACCTGAAGGGTGGCGCCTATTTGGATTTTCGGTAGCCGTTGACCCATGCTTTTCTTTGGGCGATGGCTTGGTTTTCCAGCTTGGCGATAGTCAGCTCTCGATCGAACCATGTCTTGGCCTGAAAAATGATAGCGTGCGCGAGGCATTCATTGGGAGGAGTGTCTGCTCCAGCGGTGGATGATTCTGGTGTAGCTGGCGAAGTACTCGGACTGATTGGCATATATTCAAATATGTAGTCAAAGTCTGTCTTAGCAATCAATAGCAAGGAACTCGATTCGCGAACGGCACATGGCTTATTCTGGTCTAGCGGTTCTCCTACCCACTCGACTGGATTTATCGATAATTTACCGACATTTATGGCATCCTCGGTCTTGGTTAATGAGACTAGACGAACTGCGCCGTAACAAAGTATGATTACGACCACCAATAAGAGGATGGAGCAAAGTAAGCATAAGTTGCGCGAACTAGTACGAGGTTCTGCGGCCATACTTCCGTCTCCTTAATGAGCTTTCTCCATACTAACCCTTCATTCTTAATTGTCAATAAATCTGGTATAACAGAATTATGGATCGCATGAATTTAAAGATTCTATACGAGGATAATCACCTTATCGCCATATTTAAGCCGTCTGGTATTTTAGTACAAGGCGATAGTAGCGGTGACGAGAATCTAATGGACTTAACCAAGAGGATGCTAATAGAAAGGGACAATAAGCCAGGAAACGTATTCTTGGGGTTAATACATAGAATTGATAGACCAGTGTCTGGCATCGTGCTGTTTGCTAAAACTAGCAAGGGAGCGGCTAGAATTTCAGAGCAAATACGCAATAGGGAGTTTAAAAAAATATATTGCGCGCTGGTTGTCGGCAACATGTCGCCATTGTCTGGAGTTCTGAAGCATAGACTCTTAAAAGATGAGGCCAGGAGAATGGCGATTATTTCTGAGATGGGGGACGAGGCGATACTTGATTACGAGACGATCGAGTCTGTGGGCAATCATTCCGTATTGAAGATCAATTTAATTACAGGAAGGTTCCATCAAATAAGGGCTCAACTATCTGCGGTGGGCCATCCGATATTGGGTGATGTGAAATATGGGGCCTCTGAGGTGTTGCCCGACCGTTCAATAGCTCTTTGTGCTACTGAGATGGAATTTATATCGGCTACAGGAAGTAAGCTAGTCAGTATTAAGATTGATCCGCCGCTGGAGTTTCGGCAATTGGCTGGAGTATAAAAAAGCCCGGTCTGCCAGAAGCTTGGCGGCAGACCGGGATAAGATGGGCCGTAGCCCTAGCGGGGATCGGCGATCACTTCTGCTTGATTGCGATGTCCTGTCCACAGCGAGTGCAGTGTTGCACCGTGCGTCCCGACCTGGTCTTGCGAGTCTTGCCCTGAAGGGCATGACCGCCGAAGAGATCGCAGGTGGGCCGTTTCGCCGAGGGCTTAGACTCGATGGTGGGCATCGCCTTCTGATCTAGCATCCTGTACTCCTTTGGGTTGGTGGGGGCTTGCTAATTACAGATTCAAGTATTATGGTGTTTTTATGGCTAATTGTCAAATTAGCCAATTATGGTATAATGTAGGTACGGGGATGCTAGGTTTCGACAAGATTTTTTAACAATTAGATGCTAGGGGTGGATGACCGTTAATCACCTTAAATATCCGGTCAAACATATAGGTGCCAATTATACACCTAATTACGCTTTCGCTTAAAATTTAAGCTTAAGCCATTCTGTCTTCGATACTCGCTAGGAGATCACAGAGTGTCATAAACAGCGAGCTTGCCAGCTTTTGATTCTTCTCCAACTGCTGGGACATAATGAGAGGATAGTCGGAGATAATTTTTTCAGCTTTGTACTCTTCGGTGAAACAATAAACTGAATATCTTAGTAGACATCTATTTGTACGAATTTTGGACGCGATTTCAATATCGCCATCTCCACTATCTGATAAAATCGGCCTTCCAGGCCGATTTTATCGTTATTGACAAAGCACCATCATCTGTGCTATACTTAAACCACTGCAAATAGGTCTACCAGGGATCAGCAGCAGAGGGTAACGTATAATCCCTCACAGTCTACTGGCTAAAGAGCTCGCTTCGGCGGGCTCAATTCTTTTTATAATCAACGCATAGCTTTCAAAAATCCAGCCTTCCAAGAGATCCCAAGAATTTTTAACCATCTCCACCATAAAACAAAACCACTGAGCTTAAGCTCAGTGGTTTTGTTTTATTCTTCGAATGTGCCGCGATCTTTTGATCGCTGTAAATCTTTTTTCTTTATTGTCTCGCGTTTATCGTATTTCTTTTTACCTTTGGCAACTCCAACTAGTAACTTTAGCTTTTTATTGTGCTCATATATTTTAAGGGGAACTAGAGTGAGGCCCTGAGATTGGGCTAGGCCAGTTAGAACGTTGATCTGCTTTTTAGATAGCAATAACTTCCTTGATGCTTGAGGGTCGTAATTGCCTGGCATATTAGCCGGTTGATAGGGCGGGATATTGGCACCGATAAGCATGGGCTCACCATTTATAATTTTCACATAAGATCCCTTGATGGCAATATGGCCAGTCTTAATAGATTTTACCTCGTAGCCTTTTAATACAATGCCAGCCTCGATTGTCTCGAGAATTTCATAATCAAAATGGGCCTTGTCGTTTGTAGCGTAATCTCGCATGACTCAATATTATCGCGTAAAGATGGTTTAATAAAGCCCTCCCAGATTTATCTTGAAGATTTTTCACCGCAGTCTATATATTAAGTGAGCCCTAGGCATTCTGTGGAACTCTCGGAAGCGCTTTAGCTAAGATATATTTGATATAGCCCTTTTTGGGCGATAAGGAATGGTTCCGCCTTCTTAGGCGGATAAAGCGCTGAGAGTGTAGATAAAAACCCATCGCAGGAATGGGTTTATTATCGGTCCGAAAGAATGCTTAGGGCGAGCAGGCTATTTGCGTTCCTCTATCTTCGTTTTCAGCTTTATCGTCTGATCTTTCCTGAGTATGGTCATTTCGATCTCGTCGTCGACTTGGAACTTCTGAAGCACATCGCTTAAATCGGATTCGCCACCGAGCTTCTCTCCATCTAGCTCGGTGATTATGTCGTTCTCTTTGACGCCAGCTTTATCGGCTGGAGAATCTGGAACTATAGCTATCGAGCTAGGATTATGATCTCTGACGATCAATGCCCCGTAGTCTATGGGCAGAGAATAGGTTTTTTGTAGCTTCTTATTAAGCATTACGTATAGCAGTCCGAGATACGGCTTTACTATGCGGCCATATTTTATAATATCTTCTAGGTCTTTCTTGGCCCAGTTGATTGGTATGGAGAATCCAATATTTTGTGCTCCGAAAATTATAGCCGTGTTTATTCCTATGGCGTCGCCATTCAAATCTATTAGTGGTCCGCCAGAGTTGCCTTGATTGATAGCGACGTCGGTTTGGAGCACTCCTCGAAGATGTTCCATCTCGCCGCCAGATCCAAGTGAGGCCGAGATGCTTCTTGATAATCCGGATATGATTCCCTTCGAAACGGTGTTGCTGAACATGCCCAAGGCATTACCGATGGCAATGACTGTTTGGCCCAGTTCAATTTTATTAGAGTTACCTAATTTAACCGTCTCTAGCCCGGTGGCATTAATTTTTAGGACGGCGATGTCGTAGATGGGATCTCTAGACACGACTTTGGCCGGATATTCTTCTCCTTCGCTAGTAATGACCGTATACTCGGCTTCTTGGTCGATCACAACGTGCTTGTTGGTCAGTATCAGGCCATCGGGGTGAACTATAAATCCAGATCCGCCGCCGATTTTAACCTTCTCCTTGTCATCATTATTCGACTCGCCAAACATAAATGGATTCGGGAATGGCATGGCGTATGCGTTTTTCATCTTCGGCAAAAACTTTGAGATTGCGATACTTACGACGCATGGTCCAACTTTCTTTACGGCGTCGATAGTTAACTTGTCATGATCATGATTCGATGTGCTCATTATCTTTTTTATTCTTAGTTGTTTACCTAACCATTATGAAGGGTAAGTAATTTTTTTTCAATCTGATTGACTATCTTGCTCTGAATGATATTCTTCCCACTAGCTACTTTAAAGGAGTGTTGCCAGTATGCCAGAAGCATCTCCGGTCGCAGTAGAAATAAAGAAGCTCCTCCAGATCAGTCCCGTTACTGAGAGATATGAATATCTGTATGAGCAGGGAGTAATGTTGCTGTATGGAGAAGTCAATCCAGAGATGATGCTTAATTTCTTTATTAATTCGGTGGCATTTGCCAAAAGGAATGGCAATCGGAAGCCTATCTGGGTCGTCTTATATAGTCCAGGCGGATATTTTGACGATGGGTTTGGTATATATGACACCATAAGGGCGTTAGTCAATTCGGGAATATCCGTAAACACGGTTGGTCTTGGGGATGTGTCTTCTATGGCTGTTTGTATATTGCAGGCTGGATCAAGGAGATACGCTATGCCCAATACGCAATTTGTAGTCCATCAGGGTAGGAGTAACGATGGTCCGGATATGAAAGAGATTAATGAGCAGAAAGAGGCGATCCGTAACTTTGATAGATTGAATGACAGGATATTGACGGTTATTGCTCAAAGGATAGGCATGTCCTTGAAAGATATTAAGGCCCACACTCGAAAGAAAGATAGACTTCTGATAGGCGAAGAAGCTTTGACATTCGGAGATAATGGTCTAGTTGATGAGATCGTGAGCTCATTCCCATTCGTCCCATTGATCAACAACTCTTAAGCGGCGATATCGCCGTTTTTGTTTTTTTATTGTATATTATCGATAATGGCCAAAACGACTAGGCAGATAATCTATAATGCTATCTCGAAACACTCTGCGGAGGCTGGCTTCGATATTTTGAATCCGCCTAGCTTAGATTTGGGCGATTATTCCGTTAACGTCGCTTTTAAGCTGGCTAAAATAAATGGCCAGAAAGTTAACGAAGTGGCCGAAGACATAAAAAGCAAGCTAGAACTAGACAAAGACATCCAAGATATTTGCAGAGAGATAAGGGTGGTCAACGGATTTATAAATTTTTACCTAAAAGATGGGCATCTATTAAATGAGCTGGGCAATATAATTAAGGAGGGGAATGATTACGGCAGTTCTGTGCTTGGCTCCAATAAGAAAATAAATCTAGAATTCGTGTCCGCGAATCCAACCGGACCGATGACGGTTCATAATGTCCGCGCTGGATCGTTTGGTGATTGCCTGGGTAATATATTTAAAAAGGTCGGCTTCGATGTAGCTAAGGAATACTACATAAATGATGCTGGTGTTCAGGTTGGGAAGCTTGGGAAATCGGTTCTACGAAGACTGCAGGAGTTAAAAGGTGAGGCTATAGAATTTGAAGACGGGCTGTACAAGGGGGACTATATAGTGGACATCGCTAAAAAGCTTATCGATGAAAAGTTGCCAGACGGAGAAGCGGCGCAGATTGATCATTGTCGAGAGTTTGCGGTTGAACACATGATTAAATCGGCCCAAGCCTCGATGGCCAATGTGGGCATTAACTTCGATGTATGGTTTAGGGAGAGCCAGCTTCACGAAAAAGGATTAGTCGTTAGTGTTTTGGGTGGCCTAGAAGCGAGTGGCTTGGTATATGAGAAAGAAGGCGCTAAATGGTTTAAGGTCAGTGATTATTTTCCAGATCAACAAGATGCGGTTGTAGTTAAGAGCGATGGTCAAACTTCTTATCTAATGAATGATATCGCTTACACCAAGAACAAAATTGAGGAAAGAGAATTTGATAAGGCTATAAATATTTGGGGGACTGACCACCATGGCGATGTGCCGCGACTTCTGGCTGGAGCCAAGGCTCTTGGCTACGAAGACGGTAAGTTGGAAATCCTACTGCATCAACTGGTCTTAGTTAAAGAGAAAGATGAATATCAGAGAATGTCTAAGCGAGAGGGTAAGTTTATTCTGTTGGATGATTTTTTGCCCAAAGTCGGCCGGGATGCTCTGAGATTTTTCTTTTTGGCAAAGGATTTAAACACTCATATGGAGTTCGATGTCGATTTGGCTAAGGATCAATCAAGCAAGAACCCAGTATTTTATATTCAGTATGCTTTTGCCAGATTAAATAGCCTGCTTGAGAAGATAGGAACTAAGCCGAGTGATGGCGATTATGAGATTGGACAATCATACGATGAGGTAGAGATGAATTTGGTCAGGAAGATGGCTAAGTTGCCCGAGTTGCTCGAAGACATTTCTAGGAGCTATAAAGTCCATCATCTGGCTGAGTATTCTTTGGATCTAGCCAATAGCTTTCATGGATTCTATGAAACTCATAGGATTATCGAAAACGACAAGATCAATAGGCCCCGAGTCGCCTTAATAGGCGGGCTGCTTATTATTATGAATATTTGTTTTGATCTGATGGGTATCACGGCTCCGAAAAAAATGTAAAAACATTAAAACACACGGGGCCATTCCGGCCCCGTGTGTTTTAATTGAAATATAGCGCCATTCAGGCTATATTTAATAACATCATGTACGATTTCAATAAGACAGAGAATAGGGTACTAGATTTTTGGAAGAAGGATAAAACCTTTGAAAAAAGTTTAGAAAAAACCAAAGGCGGTAAAAGCTTCGTATTTTTTGATGGTCCGCCCACGGCCAATGGTAGGCCGGGTATTCATCACTTTCTAGGGCGAGCTTTCAAAGATCTCTATGGACGCTATAAGACTATGCGTGGTTTTTATGTTTTACGTCGAGCTGGCTGGGATACCCATGGATTGCCAGTTGAGATAGAAGTTGAAAAACAGCTAGGCTTTAAGTCTAAAAAAGATATTGAGAATTACGGCATAGCCGAATTTAATAAAAAATGTCGTGAGAGTGTTTGGCAATATAAAAAAGACTGGGAGAACATGGTCCACAGAATGGGCCATTGGATAGACATGGATGACGCCTATATTACTTATTCTCCTAAGTACATGGAGACTCTGTGGTGGATCATAAAGCAGATCTGGGATAAAAAATTGCTCTACAAAGCTCATCGAGTCGTACCATTTTGTACAAGATGCGGCACGCCGTTATCATCCCATGAAGTTGCACAAGGTTATCAATTAGTCAAAGAGCGATCGGTCTATCTAAAATTTAAAGTTAAAAATTGGCCGTATAGAATGGTCTCTGGCGCAACATCGGTTATGAAGGCTCATTCCATGGGAGATGTTTTTATTTTGGCGTGGACGACTACCCCGTGGACATTGCCAGGCAATGTCGCATTGGCGATCGGCAAAAACATTGAATATGTTGTAGCCAGAAAAGATGGCGAGGATTTAATATTGGCTAAAGATTTATTAGCCCAAGTTCTACCTGAGGGCGAGATTATCATGGAGGTTAAGGGAAGTGATTTAATTGGCATAGAATACGAATCGCTGTTTGATATCCCTGAATTAAGATCGGAGAAATCATACAAGGTTTACGATGCTGACTTTGTTTCAACGACTGACGGCACGGGCGTGGTCCATACTGCAGTCATGTACGGAGTTGATGATTATAATCTTGGCTTTAAGATCGGCTTGCCGACGATTCATACCGTCGACGAGCAGGGTAAATTTAAAGAAATCGTTGGCGATAATCTGGCCGGGATGTACGTCAAAGACAAGAAGGCCGAGGCAATAATCATCGAGAAACTTGAGAAGGAAAACAAGCTTTTAAAAACCGAGGATTACGAGCACGACTATCCTTTCTGCTGGCGTTGTAATTCTCCTTTGCTTTATTACGCTAAAGATTCTTGGTTTATAAGCATGTCTAGCATCAACGAGAAGATGCTGGCTAATAATGATCAGATTAATTGGCAACCAGAGCACGTCGGTAAGGGAAGATTCGGCGAATGGATCAAGGAAAGTAAGGACTGGGCATTCTCTAGGGAAAGGTACTGGGCCACACCTCTCCCCATATGGGAGTGCGCTGATTCTAAGTGTGATAATAGGCGAGTCATTGGAAGTATTGAGGAGATGGAGAAAGACTCGATTGGTAGCGGCAATGAATATTATATTTTGAGGCATGGTCTTAGCGAGAGACAAGAGCAGACGAAGATGATTATCGGTTGCCATTTAGAGCACGATAAATATCCATTAACCGAAGAAGGCCGGGGCATGGTTAAGAAATCGGCCCGAGAGCTAAAGGATCTTGGCGGAGTAGACTATATTTTCTCGTCACCATTTTTGAGGACTAAAGAAACGGCCGAAATCGTGTCTAAGGAATTAGGCGTGGACGTTGTAATTGACGAGAGGCTAAGGGAGATAGAATGGGGGATGCAAACGGAAGGCAAAAGCATATCTGAATTTCCGGGAGATTGGGGTAATGATTTCAATAAGAAGCATTACGATGGTGAAAGTTGGAATGACGAAAGAGAACGAATCGCCAGTTTCATGAAAGAGGCAGATGCTAAGTACAAAAATAAAAAGATATTAATTGTTAGTCACGGGGATCCTCTGAGGATGATTCGGGCTGCTGCTGAAGGCATAGGCGAGAATGAGATATATGATAGAGGCGAAGAGATGGAGCCTAGGTGGGCCGAATTGATTAAGCTCGATTGGCGAAATATCCCTAGGAATGACCTGGGGGAACTGGACTTGCACCGACCGTTTGTCGATCGAGTTGAATTGAAATGTGACAAGTGCGGACAGTCGATGAAGAAAATACCAGATCTTATTGATGTTTGGTTTGATTCTGGAGCCATGCCTTTTGCGCAATGGCACTATCCTTTTGAAAATGAAAAAACTTTTGACGGTCAGTTTCCGGCCGAGTTCATAACTGAAGGCACGGATCAAACTCGTGGATGGTTCTATACGCTCTTAGCAATATCTACCTTGTTGGGCCGCGGGGAACCGTTCAAAAATGTTATCAGCTATGCCCATGTATTAGATGAAAAGGGCAAGAAAATGTCTAAATCAAAGGGTAATATTGTTTTGCCTTTCGATATCATTGAGAAATATGGCGCCGATGCCCCACGCTGGTATTTCTATACCGTAAACGCACCAGGGGAATACAAGCTATTCTCAGCTAAAGAACTACAGATGCGTTCGCAGGGATTCTTCTCTACTCTTCAGAACTGTTTAAGATTCTATGAGTTGTACAAAGAAGGATCACGAGGTTCGATTAAGGCCAGCGACGACGCTCTGAATCGATGGGTAATCTCGAGATTAAATAAAACCATAAAAGATGTAACTGAGAGACTAGATGCTTATGATCCGACCGGGGCAGCCAGATCAATAGAAAAATTCTCAGGAGACGATTTCTCGAACTGGTGGCTGAGAAGGTCTAGGAAGAAAGACGACGTTCTTGAGCTTTTGAAGCATATATTGATCGAGATATCCAAACTCTCAGCGCCATTTGTACCCTTTATAGCTGAAGATACATTCCAAGCCTTAAACGGCGAAGAGAAGAGTGTTCATCTTGAAGATTGGCCTAGAGTAGACGAGTCAGTGATAGATGAGGAACTTGAAACTGCCATGGCCGAAGCTAGGGAAGCGGTGGCTGCGGGACTAGCCTCAAGGAAGCAGAACCAAATAAAGGTTAGGCAACCATTGAAATCGGTTACCATAAATCGAATTAAAGAGTTTGATGCCGACATCGAGAATCTAATAAAAGACGAGCTTAACGTTAAAGAGATAAGGTATACTAAGGGCGATACTATCAGCCTCGATCTTGAGATAACGTCAGAGCTGAGAGACGAGGGCTATGCCCGCGAAATGATCAGGCAGATTCAGGATATGAGAAAGGAAATGAAATATAAGATGGATGAAAAAGTAACTGGTCAGTGGCATAGTGATGATCCCGAATTGTCGGCCGCCATTAATAAATGGATTGATACGATTGCTAGAGAGACACTTTTCGAAGAATTCAAGAATATTAAAGACGATTCTGGATCTTTTGATGTCGAGAAGGAATCCGAGATAGTCCCAGGCAAAAAGATTTCGATTGGTATTAAAAAATAAGCGCTCCGACCCAAGCCTCTGACTCGACCGATAGTCGAGCCGCTCCTGCGGCGGCTCGCTGTCTACGCGCTACAGAGACTTAGAGGATGGGCTAAAGCACCATCCCTCCGAGACGGCCATCGGTCCGGCATCCCGGCAACTGCCGGAGCCGGAATCCAAGCCCTCGGGCCTGCGCGAGTTCTCGCTGTAGGCTTGGGCCTTCGCTAGATGATTAATATAACCTACAAGGAATGAGAACTAAGGCGATTGTGATTAAGAAGCAGAATACCAACGAGTACGATCAACTTGTGACTTGTTATACTGAAGAATTTGGCAAGCTCACAGCCATAGCAAAAAGTATTTTAAAGAAGTCGTCTCTGCAAGCGATGCATCTTGACGTTCTGAATATGGTTGAGTTTGATCTGGTTGCCGGTCGTGCACTTCCGATTATTGCCAGCGCTCACTCGGACAACGTATATTCAGCGATAAAGAAGTCCATAAAATTAACAGCCGTGGCTAGTTTTTTTGCCGACTTAGTAGATAAGATAATTTTTGATAACGAGAAAGATCCTGCAATGTGGGATCTTCTAAATCATACGTTGCAGGCTATAAACGATGCCGGCGAGAATAAGGTTTTAAACGTAATGCGCAATGCTCAGGCGAAGTTCTTAAATGTCTCTGGATATTCACCGCAGACCAGTCATTGTGCCTTATGCTTAACCCAAGTGACTTCCGACAGTCACATAGATCACGAGTGGGCTCTTAATTTTGATCTTGGTGGTCTCATCTGTCGTAACTGCCACTTGCAAACTAATCGGGGCTTCTTACTTAGAAGCGAAGATTTAAAAATTTTGAAGAATGGCCAATCCGATTCCAGCCACATAGGCAAGTCTTCGTTGGATATAATATTTGAGGGCATTACTGGCCGCAAATTGAATTCATTGCAATTCGTATACCAAGCAAGGATTAAATCGTAAGTTGGCTTCTTGTGTGTTAGGATTAACTCAATGAACGAGATAATATATACTAAACCTACGCCTCCGGTTGCTCCCAAACAGCCCGAGTTGTTGGTTATTAAGCAAGGTTTTATGCATAACAAGATATTCAAGTGGCTGGTTGCTTTGGCTTGTGCCCTATTCATTATCAGTTTAATGGTCTTTTGGTTTGGTGGATCATCTTTTGTCGAAAGTGGCGTCGAGTTGTCTATATCTGGCCCGACCCAAATTGGGCTAGGCGATGAAATGATCTATAGGGTTAAATATACGAATTCGACCAACACCGACCTTGTCGACTTAAAATTCTCTTTCAATTATCCAGGCAAATCAATTATTCTTAAGGACGGCATCCTCGTCGAAGACTTAACTGAGAAGTTTAACCTAGACGTGTTGGCCAAAGGACAGTCTGGTGAGAAGGAGTTTAAAACATTCTTGGTTGGCAATCGAGGAGACGTAAAGACTGCAAAAATGGTTATGTCTTACAAGGCTAGTGATCTTAATTCTCAATTTGAGAAAACTGCAACGTTGGGGACTACCATTATCAGCGTGCCGGTGTCGCTAACTCTGAGTGCTCCGCCAAATTCTACTACAGGCCAAGTTGTTAATTACATTCTTGATTATAGGAATGAGTCTGCCGGAGATATCTCGGGCTTAAAGTTTGTGTTTGATTATCCGGATGGATTTGTCTTTCAAAGCTCTAGCCCGGCTAGCGACCCAGGCGATAATAACTCTTGGACTGTGGCCAACCTGAGAAAGGGTCCAGGGTCAAGAATAAGTATCCAGGGAGTTCTAAGTGGCAGCGAAGGTGAGAGTAAGGCGGTGGCCGTGCATTTAATGCGTAAACTTGGCGACCAGCATATAAATTACGAAGAAGCTTCTAATACGACAGTAATCTCTAGTCCTTTGTTGGCCGTGGATATTCTGGCTAACGATAGCAAGGATTACGTTACTAATCCGGATGACAGACTGCGCTACACTCTTAAATATTCAAATAATTCGAATTTTAATCTTGTCGGTTTGACCTTAACTGCCAAGCTAGAAGGCGACATGTTCGATTTAAATAGTGTAAATCCTGGTGGAGGTTATTTTGACTCATCTAGTAATACTATTACTTGGAACTCGAGCACTGTTTCAAATTTTGCCAATTTGTCGTCTAGGAAAACTGGGACTGTCGATTTCTCCGTAAAGATCAAACCGCAGTTCAGCTATGGTGGCACTGGAACAAAAAACACGTTAGTGAAAGTTTCGGCCAGATTGAGCACTCCTAATATCCCTCCAGGCATTGATGTTGAAGAAATCTTTTCGGCCGGAACTCTAATCACTAAAGTTAGCACTCAACCTGCTTTTGCTCAGTTGGCATACTACAATGACCCGGCGTTTGGTTCTTCTGGGCCCATGCCCCCCAAGGTAGGCGAGACTACTACCTATACTATCCATTGGCAGTTGGGTAACCCTGGTAACGATGTGGCCGAAGCTAAAATTGTCGGAACTTTGCCGCTTGGCGTTTCTTGGAAGGGTAGTAGCAGTGTAACTTCCGGTCAGCCGGAGCCGACTTATAATAAAAATTCTTCAGAGATAGTCTGGGATATAAAAAATATACCATCGGGAGTAGGTGGGAATCTGACTCCTAAATACGAAGCCGTATTTCAGGTGACTATCAAGCCGTCGGCCGCTCAGAAAGGCTCGGTCATGGACATACTTAAAGACATAGTTTTTTCTGGGAAGGATAGCTTTACTAAGCAAGCCATAGTCATAAACGCCAAAGACGTAGATACCAACAGTATGGTTGACGGCCGCGGCGAAGGCGTGGTTCAATAGACAAAATATGGAGAAAGAAAAAAATAACTTGATGGAGAAGATTGTATCGTTAGCTAAGCGTCGAGGTTTTGTTTTCCCCGGATCCGATATATACGGCGGCCTGCAGGGTTTTTATGATTATGGTCCGTTGGGCGTGGAATTAAAAAACAACCTAAAGGCTTTGTGGTGGAAATGGATGACCAAGGATCACGAGAATATCGTCGGTATCGACGGCGCGATAATAACTAATCCCAAAGTCTGGGAGGCTAGCGGTCACCTGAAGAGCTTCGTTGATCCACTAGTTGAATGTAAGAAGTGTCACCATCGTTTCAAGGCTGATGATATAGAGGGCGCCAAGTGTCCCGATTGCGACGGAGAGCTGACCGAGCCAAAGATATTTAATATTTTGGTGCCAACTAAACTTGGCATCATTGAAGGTGAGAAAATCGAAGCCTATCTTCGAGGCGAAGCTTGTCAGACTATCTATCTAGATTATAAAAACGTTTTGAGCTCGACACGACTCAAGGTGCCATTTGGTATCTGCCAAATTGGTAAAGCTTTCAGGAACGAAGTTACGCCTGGCAATTTTTTGTTCAGGCAGAGAGAATTCGAGCAATGGGATCTGCAGTGGTTCTGTCATCCTTCAGAAATGGAGAAGTGGTTTGAATTTTGGAAGCAGGAGAGAATGAATTGGTACAAGAGCATATTCACTCATCCTGAGAATTTAGGATTCTATCAGCATGAAAAGCTGGCTCACTATGCCAGAAAAGCTTTTGATATAAATTATGAAGCGTCGCCGATAGGCAAGGAGATGGAGGGGATCCACTGGCGTGGCGATTGGGACCTATCTCGACATTCTGAATACTCCGGCGAAGATCTAGGCTACACTGATCAAGAGACAAAAGAAAAGTTTACGCCTAATATCGTGGAGACGTCTGGTGGCGTCGATCGTACATTTTTATTCTTATTGTTGGATGCTTATGCGGAAGAGGGCGACAGGGTGATCTTAAAGCTAAATCCAAAATTGTCGCCATACAAGGCTGCCATATTCCCATTGCTAGCCAATAAGCCGCAGTTGGTCGAGAAGGCTAGGAGGGTCTACGACGATTTAAAACAAGAATTTTCTATTGCTTGGGATGATCGTGGCAATATCGGTAAACGCTATTATTCTCAGGACGAGATAGGCACGCCATTTTGCGTGACCATAGACTTCGACACGCTTGAAAATAATACCGTGACTGTCCGCGATCGAGATACGGCCACTCAACAGCGCATAGCCATATCTGAACTTCGCGACTTTATTTACCAAAAGATAAAATAATGAGACTGGGCGTCTGATATCAGAATCTTCTATTGAGAATTATTAACTTAGCGTATTAAAATAATTCCCCGCCGGAGGCGGGGATTGTATTTATTTCCGAGCTAGTTCTCCTTCAATCTGCTGAAGAAGAAGATCAATGTAAACCTTGGCCAGGAACGTCCCGGCAGATTCTTGGCCGGAGGCATTGATATTCCGAAGACATACGAGGCCAATATCGCCATCGCCACTCAGGGACTTGAGCTTACTTGAGAATTCGTAGAAGGCCCTTTCTCCGAAGTTAGCCATATCTTGAAGATACTCATCAAACATGTCTTGAGTAAGCTTTGGCAGGCGATTGCCAAGAGCTTTGTACATCGCGGCATATATTAGTCCGATAGCTGTTATCATCGCCTGGGCCTCATTAATATTCCGTTCAGGCTTGTCGACGCGTTCGAGCGAAGAATGATCATGAGCTATTCGGTACATCATTGAGACGTAGAATTTCTGAGAATCTAGTTGGCGGAAGAGATATTGCTGCCAATTGGCCTCGTGGCCGCGACTTATCCCAAGCGATGTCCTTTTGCCGGCAAGAATCATCATAAGCTGTTCTCGGGCGTATTTGAGTTGATCGGAACTGATTTTGATAGGGAATTCTCTGCTCCTGCTAAGTCCGAACATAGTGTCTCCTGGATTGGAACTGGGCCCATAGTAACAGCATATAGTGCCCTTGACAAGCCCAGAATCTTGGGTTTGACTTTTTGGGGGTAGAGTGGTATAATTAAGGTACTGATAGGTCTTTAAAAACTGGGGCCAGAAAATCCCCAAAACAGATCGAAGGAGGCTACCATGACCACGAAGATTCGTTCGACGGTGACGGTCGTGATGGCCATTCTGACCATCACTTTCTCGTTGGGCTGTCCGGGTAACCCGGTTCAACCCACTACGCCTACGTCTACGGCGACAATTACCTGCAATAAGCAGGCCAACATTTGCTCAGTTGATTCTGGGGATGCGCCCCTGATTGACTGGACGGCTACTAATGTTGAGAACTGCGTCGTCAAGCGTGACGGCGTGCCAGTTATCGGTTGGGCCGGCCTTGTCGGTGCTAACAACACTCCGACACTTACGGCCAATACCGTGTATTCTCTGGAATGTACCGGTCCGAATGGATCGGCTACTGCCAGCGTGAGCATCACGGTAGTTGCGCCAGTAGTAATAGAGCTGACGTTCGTCAGTCGGCTAACTGGACAACCCGTCACGGGTGCGACGGTGACGGTGCTTGAGAAAAATTACGTTACTGATGGCCAGGGCGTGGTGAAAGTTATCGTGCCAGCAAATACGAAGAGTTATTTTACCGTGCTGGCTATTGCAACGGGCTTTCTGCCTCGCGGAGATGCCTACACTGGGACAACGAGTACGTTCTCGATGTTTCAGTGTTACGACGGCAACTGCGAGACACAAGTCAAGCAGATGCTGTACGGAGATCAATCAGCTCCGAATAACACGGGGCTACACCCGTTGAAACGGCTGAAATATCCAGCGGTGATCGGAGAGTTGTCTCAGAACATGGCCGATAATCCCACGGTTGTGGCCATCCACAAACAGGCACTTTCCATCGCTCAGACGGCGACGGGCGGTGCAGTCTTCTTCTCGATTGGAGCATCCAATCCGGCATCCGTGCCGGTGAAGTTCTCGATCGATTCGGCTACTTGTCCCTATGTCGGATGTACCACAATGGTGGACGTTCAGAACGTCGCTCAGAGTGGTAAAGTGCAGTACCGTGATTTAGGCGGGGCAGTCTCTCTATTTGATGTGGCGCATGAGCAAGGGCACGTATTGAGATTTGAGCATCATGCGTTTATCGGTCTTATGGGCGGGAATCTCGGCGGCATAGTAATAGATTTCTCGCCAGCCGAGAAAACGTATATCCTGCAGGCTTTGCGCACGGAGGCAGGGAACACGTTTCCCGATAATGCGCCTGCAAGGCGCTGACGGTTTGCGAGTGAGCCCGGATGAGGTGTAGGCACGTAGCCTGCGCTTCGTCCGGGCTTTTTTGTTGATAAGTATTAAGCGTTTACTTATCTTTGGTGCTATAATTTATATATGGATTTGAAACTCTTAATAAGAGACAAAAGAACGATATATATTGTCGTCGTTTTTGTTTTAATTTTGGTCGTTCTAGCTAGCGCCAGTTTTTTCTATAAAGGATCTCTAGTCATGCCCCCCGATAACACAAAACAGTTTTCTATCGGCGGCACAGTTCTAGTGGCTACGGCCAAGGATAATGGAGGTACGTATACCCTAAAAACGGCCTTGCCTTATTCTAAGTTCGGCCGATCAAGTCTTATCGATACGGAAAAGCTTTTTTATATAGATAATAAATCTGTTGTCCAGGTGTTAATGAAAGACGAGAACGGCAACTGGGCTACCGCGCACCCAACGATCATAAGAGACGACAGCGGCAAAGTAATCAAGGTATCCGGAGAATTAGCTAATAATATAATCAGAGAGGGAGATGCTATAACTATCTCTACCAAAGAAAATGTTTTCTCGGTGTCTAATTTCCATGCGGATAAGGTAACTATTTACAGGTAATATGAAAAAAATACTTTTTGGTTCTACATTATTGGTCGCAGCTCTCCTATTCTATACCCTTTCTTTCGATACATCGCTCGCTCTTACCACTTCTGGTAGTTGTAGCGGTTGGAACGAAGACGTATCGTGTAGCAGCTTATCCGAGACTTCTTGCGATGCGACTTCTGGTTGTTTCTGGACCCCAGCTGGCGATGGCGGAGGCACATCCGAGGATGGAGTTTGTGGAGGTGCCAACGCAACTTATGCCTATGATGCCACCGACTATATAATGATAAGCACTTCGGGCATACCTTATTATTGTCAAAGTGGCGTGACCTCAGCTACTCCAGCTTTTCCAGCCGCGGGCGAGTCTTCAAGCTGGATATGCGAAGGACAGGGCATGGGCGTTGATAGCGGTACTTGCACTGCCAATCATGAGCCTGTACCACCGGTCATCCAACCAGCTACTGGTAGAATAAATGTTACTTCGAAATATCTTGATACTTCTTCTGCTATTGCTTCATGGCAGATATCAGGCCCAGAGAATTTAGCGGGTACTAATATGCCCGGAGATTCTTATCTATCAAAACCCCTGGGCGACTATACGATAGTAGTAACGGGAGGACCAGCAGGGTACACATCGGCTGTAAATAGTGGACCTCTTACTTTGACGGCTGATCAGATTATTACTTTTAATATAACTTGGACTTATAGTGGAGGAGGCACTCCTGAGCCAACGCCTACCCCGACTCCAACTCCGACTCCGACTCCTGTGTCAGCAACGCCTACGCCTCCACCAGCGACTGCTCCGGCGCCAGCGCCAGCTACTTGTGGAGAAAATGCCTCGATACCTAGCACGAATTTACCGAGTTCTATCACCATGACTCCAGGAGAAACGCAAAGCTTTTATGCTGATGTAAATAATGCGGGAGACACTATGTGGTATAACGGTAATTATTTTAAATTTGTAAAAACAGGCGGCGCTCCGATTATAAGTCCGACGTATGGCCACTTGCCAGCAGTGATTAATCCGGGGGATACGCCTAGATGGAGCTTCTCGTTGACTGCTCCTGCGGCAGAAGGATCGTACCCCTTTGCTATGCAAATGGTGCATACTGCTGGCGCTCTCTACATGAAGCCAGATGGAACCACTTGTGCGGCCCCGGTAGCTGACTCTTATTTCGGTGGCGTTTGGGCATCTACAATTGTAGTTAGCTCCGGTCCCACGCCGACACCGGTTCCAACTCCTACGCCGACGCCTATACTACCCTTATCTTGTAGCCCGACTACTCAAAATGCTCAAACTAACGTTGATGCGACTATAACCGCTACTGGTGGCAATGGTACATTCTCTTGGTCGGGTGGTGGCACTCCAGCAACTGGAAGTGGGAGTTCGTTTACTACTAGATACGCAGCCTCAGGCACAAATAATGTAATCGTAACAAGTGCTAGCCAGACGGCCACGTGCCAGGTTATTACTTCGAATCCGCCATTGGGCAGTAACATCGGTCTAGTATTGCCAAGCACAAATGATTATTGTTTTGGCGGCGGAGCGTTCGTCCAGCTAACCTGGACGTATTCGGGTGAAAATCCTCAGGCTTCATATGACATGCAGATCGTTGAGAGTGGCCAAGCTTTTAGCGATATAAATAACGTTGTCGAGAATCCTAACGCTTTAGTTCCAAGCTCTCTTGGTGGTGACAGATATGCATCTCGCGTTGTGAACATTACAACTGATCCAGAATATAGTTATAACAAGACCTACAAGGCTAGAGTAAGACTGCGCGATACTCTTGGCTATGTATCTGATTGGCTGGTATCATCACCAGCTACATGGAGTACGCCAGTAAATGCTTATCCTAAGGCTGACTTTACATTCAGTCCAACTAGACCAGCGGTAGGACTTCCGGTCTTATTTAATGGAGATGCGCCTAACGTGGAATTTTATGATGGACTTGCGTTTGGCCATGCTTCGCATTTATGGAAATGGGTATTTGGCGATGGCACAGAATTACCTGAGGGCGGTTCGACACTGGCTACTACGACTCACGAGTATCAATCAGAGGGCATATTTTATCCAAGCTTAAGAGTTGTCGATGGTAGTGGTCTATCGTGCACATATCAGACGAGTTCCGTTGCTGATGGCGGCACTGGCGGTGTAAATGTCCAAAAGCCAATACCGGAATGGAAAGAGGTGGCTCCTAGATAAGAACTACAAAACAAAACCAGTCCCATCATGGGGCTGGTTTTGTTTTGGGCGTATGTGATACAATGCCATTGCCATGACGATCAAACTTCTAAAGTTAAAGAATTATTTGACAATGATTAGTAATTCGGCCAAAGGCGAGAACAACATGTTTCGTAATCTATTTGGATTGGCTGAAAATCAAGAGGTTGATCTTCTGGATAACGGTGGCAAAAGTTGTGCCGTTTTCGTATCGGCAGTTCTTTATTTGCAGAAATTAATCAAAGATATCCACGCTACTGTCGAGAGCACAGAGAAGGATATGTTGTCTTTTGGCTGGCAGGAAGTTCCTGAACTAAAAGTGGGTGCGGTTATTGTGTGGGAAAGGCAGGGCGGACATCTTCACGTGGGCTTCTATGCTGGCAACGATAAGGCTATTAGTAACGCCTCCAACTCATCTGGCGTACCCGAAGTTCATGATGCTACGTATGGTGGTACTCGAAAGATAGAGAGAATTTATTGGCATAAGAGTCTAGATTAGGCATGCTTACGCAAGCCCCGCCTCCGGCGGGGCTTTTTAATTAAAATTGAGTAGCCGCGGCGGCTTCGTGCAAGTTTCGCAGGCCCGAGGGCTTAATCCTACCGAATACAATGGCTGCCTTTGCAGCCAAAAAGGCGGCCATTGTATTCATGATTGTCTATGGTGACTTTTATTATGGGACTCTGGTAAGGCTTTCGAGAGGCCCGCGCAGGCTCGACTGGAGCCGAGCGAGAGGGTGATTTCTCAGCAGAGAAATACAGCCCGTACTCGAGAAGGCCATGCCAAGGTCCTTCGCCATTGTATTGTTTGCCGTTTAGATTATAATTTTCATGTATGAAAATTAGACTTGAAGAGATATTCTACGGAGCCACATATAATGATTTTCTAATGCGACCTCAGCACGCCGTGGTTAAGAGTAGGAAGGTGATTGACCTAACCATGCCTCTCTCTCGCAATATTGATATTGCTATACCTATTGTTGGAGCGAATATGGATACTGTGACTGGCGAAGAGATGATGAAAACCCTTTCGCTAGAAGGCGCCTTTGGATTCTTAGATCGAAACTGTTCAATTGAAGAAGAGGTGCGCAGAGTAGAATATGTTAAGAGCCAGCACTCTTTTGTAATCGAGAACCCGCTGATAGTTCACAAGAAGGCCACCATGGGCGAGGCCAAGAAACTTATCAACGAGAAAAACTCAAGTAGTATTTTGATTGAAGAAGATGCCGGCAACGGCGTACTTGCGGGCATACTTAGTCATAGGGACATGCCGGCGGTGAATCAAAATGAAAAATTAGTCACTGAATTTATGACGCCGTTTTCTGAGATGATTACGGCCAAGCCAGGCATAAGCATGGACGAAGCCGAAAAATTAATGTTCGACAATAGAATCGAGAAGTTGCCATTGATAGATTCCAAAAGAAAGGTAAAAGGATTGATCACCATGCGTGACTTAAAGATGGCTAAGCAGAAGCCATACTCATCCAAAGACAAGAAGGGCAGGTTGTTGGTGGGTGCATCTATCGGCGCAGTGGGTGATTATATGGAGAGAGCAGAGGCACTGATAGAGGCTGAGACAGATATCATTCTCATGGATATAGCTCACGCTGATTCTGAAGTGATTCGTGAAGCCGTAAAGAACTTTAGAAAAAAGTTTGGCAGGTTCGAATTGGCAGTTGGGAATGTAGGTACGGCTGAAGGTGCTGAATTCTTGGCAGGACTTGGCGTAGATGCGATCAAGGTTGGTATTGGGCCAGGCAGGGGATGTCGTACTCGATTGGAGACGGCGGCTGGCGTGCCACAATTGCAGGCCGTACGAGAGGCTTATCTAGCCGTGGGTGGTAAGGTGCCTATCATCGCTGATGGTGGTACTAAAAATGATAAAGATATATTTCTAGCTATAGCTACTGGGGCATCAACGGTAATGCAGGGTAGTATGTTGTCGGGCACAGATGAGGCGCCTGGGATAATCGTGGAGGATCCGGCTACTCGTCAGAAGGTTAAGTTCTATCGCGGCATGACTTCGCCCGAAGCAGTTGTCGATGGTACCAAGGGCGAGACCGAAGAAGCTCTGAGTACGCCGTCGGAAGGACAATCAATCAGGGTGCCTATAGTTGGGAGCGTTGTGGATATACTTCATAGGGTTAAAGGGCATCTTCAGTCATCAGTCAGCTACGCCGGCGAAAAAGATATGGTCAGCGCTCATAAAAAAATTGCTAAAAATCCAGAAAAGTATTTAATAAAGTTATCGAGCGCATCTCGGGCAGAATCTTTCGATAGATAGGCCTTTTCAATCGGCCCAAACTATGTTAGGATTTTTTAGGTTTTACAACGTATCATTCCCCACAAGCTGGGGACGTAGCTCAATTGGTTAGAGCGCTTCCCTGTCACGGAAGAGGTCGCGGGTTCGAGTCCCGTCGTCCCCGCATATTATAAAAGGAGTGCCATTTGGCACTCCTTTTATAATCCTGTTGATGGATACGACGGGACTCGAACGCCGGAGCGATGTTGCACTAGCAAGTGCAGCCGCGAGGCGGTGGCCAGGCCGAGGAGCGCGACGGCGCGACGAGAGCTGAAGCAGAGTCCCGTCGTCCCCGCCAGTTATCAAATAGACTCCTCTTAAATGAGGAGTCTATTTGATAATAGCCAGCAAAGTGCTGGCAGCGTGTGGATAAGCTATGTGTATTAAATATTGATGAGCTCGTATACTTAATCTAATGAAAAGAACTAACATCTCTATCGTTTTCGCGGTGGCCATCTTCGCCATTGGGTCTTTTGTGTTCACGTCAAACAATTCTTCAGCGGCTATTGATTGCAGTCTATCCCTATCAGATAAGGCTGGAAATATCATCACTCAAGTTAAAGCCGGAGACCCAGTATCTTGGAAATTTAAATCAAGCATGAATGGTCTTAGGGCATACTGGTTCGGTTCCAGAGATGGCAAGAATGATATTTGGGACATATACAATGGCTATACATCCAATTCAACCTACTCAGGCATACTATACAAATCAGGAGAAGAAGGTAGTTACTCTAGATACGTAGCTTTCAAGAATAGCGCAGGCAGAACTATCTGCGTTAGTCCTAAGGTTGAGTTTTCGGTGGTCGGCGATGGTGTGGCTAGGACAACCGTAAGCACAAGGCCCACGGCCTCAAAGAAGGCGAATGGTCTAGGCGCCGCTATAGTAGGCGCCATGTCGCCCGTATCATTAACTCCAAGTATTTACGCCCCGTCTTGTTCGAACACGGATTATACTGTTCAAATTTCTTATACGCCAGTCGATAATAATATTTTGATATTTATCGACGACGAGCCATCTTCATCGTCAGCGTGGAGTAAATATTTTAGCGGCTCAAGTGGTTCTACCTCGGCGCCTAGCGGGTTTACTCCAAGATTACCAGGCATGGCTAGTCTAGCGCTTCAGCCTGGTGTACAATATTACGCTTTCATTCAGAATAACTCTGATGTCGATGGGCCGGTATCAAGCTGGATGGTGCCTAGATGCGCAACTCCTACCCCAACTCCAGCGATATCCTCGCCGACACCAATACCAACATCGGCACCATTGCCGACTCCTACCCCAACACCCGTCCCAACACCAACGCCTGCGCTCACTTGCGAATCGAGAGGAGCTTTTAGCCAACAATATCAGTGCACATCTTACTACCCATCCGGATGCTACTTCTCAGATCTTACCGGGCAAGGGTTAATGTGTTGGAGGGGAGCAACTGCAACGCCGACGCCGATTCCAACGCCGTCATCAACGCCGATACCATCGTCGACGCCAGCGCCTACCTTGACGCCGATTCCAACTAGTATCCCAAGTCCAACTAGTATCCCAAGTCCAACTCCAGTCCCAGTAGGCTCTAATATTCTCGGCTCTGGGCAGGTTATGAGAGTTGATAGTCCTATCTTATCCCCAGACGGGCGCTATTCTCTCAGATTTCAAAGTGATGGCGATCTAGTCTTATATGGTGGCGGTGTGGCAGTATGGAGTAGTAACACTTACAGGACAGGGATGGGCGGAAGAGTAGTCATGCAGGGTGATGGCAATTTAGTGTTGTATAGTAGTAGTAATGCGCCATTGTGGCATGCTAGCACTCATGGTAATTCAGGAGCTTATCTGAAGGTACAGAATGGTGCAGGCGTATATAGCGCCAGCGGATATTTGCTTAAGGCCTTAAGTGGTGGATCTAATCCGGTTCCGACCCCGGCTCCAACGTCAACACCGAGACCCAACCCAACACCGACGCCAATGCCAACGCCGTCATCAACGCCGATACCAACTCCGATACCGTCGTCGACGCCAGCGCCTACCTCGACCCCGGCTCCAACGTCAACGCCTACACCTGCCCCAACAACGACGCCAATTCCTAATCCCAGTCCGGTGCCCGGCGGATCCGATACTTTGGCTTCTGGGCAGTCTCTAAACGGAGCATCTTCGGCGCTTATTTCTTCTGATGGTAAATACATTTTAGGCTTCCAATATGGTGGAAATCTAGAATTATGGGAACGCCCTGCAGACAGCGCCTTAAGAATTAGAATTTGGTCTAGTGGAACCGATTCAGTAGCTGGCTCCCAAGCTAAGTTGGTGATGGAGCCTTCTGGTAATTTAGTTATATATAGTGGCAGTGGTGTCCCAGTATGGCATACCGGGACCAGCAGTTCTCCGGACAACTATCTCAAGCTCAGCAACGGGGGAGCTATTCTATATCGCAAAGACGGATCTACGATATTAAATCTGAAAGGATTCGTATCTCCACCTATTGCTTCTCCAGCTCCAGCCCCTAGCCCTGCCGGCTCTGATGTCCTAGGCTCTGGTAAGAACTTAGGAATTGGGGCATCCATCCAATCTCAAAATGGACGGTACGTCTTAAAATATCAAAGTGATGGTAACCTTGTCCTTTATGGCGGATCCTCCCCAGTCTGGTCTTCTGGTACGAATGGTCCTGGTGGTGCCGGGTTTGTTGGAATGTTAACCACCGGAGATCTTATAATATTCGACTCCTTCTATAGGCCAATTTGGTCTTCTAACACGAATGAGAATAGCGGAGCTTACTTGAGAGTGGAGGATACTGGCCAAATAAAAATCTACAGTTCAGGAGGATCTGAGAAGTGGACCTCGTCTCAGTCTACCGCCACAGCGTCAGCACCTACGGGCGTGCTAGATATTTCCGGGTCAAGCATCTTGTCCTCGGGCGAGACTATGGGAGTCGAGAATCCTATCCTATCTCCCGATGGCTGGTATTCTTTAAGATTTCAAAGTGATGGCAATCTTGTCCTTTATAATAAGGGTAATCCAGTTGGAGATAGCAAGACCTATAATTCTGGAATTGGCGGTCGCGTAATCATGCAACCTGATGGCAATCTAGTTTTGTACAGTAGCAGCGGCACTCCGCTATGGAACTCGAAAACTTTTGGTAATCCAGGAGCCTATTTAAGAATAGATGGCGGAGCTGCCATATATAGCAACAGCGGAGTTGTTATAAAACGCCTAGGCTTCTAGGATTATCTCAACAAAACAAGTCCCCGATATCGGGGACTTGTTTTGTTGATTTATTGTAATTGCTAGCCACAATTGATAGTATTTACTCAATGCCAAGAGAGATTATCGCTACTTTATTAATCGCCATCATAGGATTGATTGGCACTCTGCTGATCACATTTAGTTATGACCCATATCAATCCACGGCGGCAATAAGAATACTTTTCTTATTGGCGTTGTCCATAACCATCTGGGCTTCGACTTTTATCTTTTTGTCTGCGATTGCTCGAATGCTAATCGAGTCTAAATACGATTCATGGTTATCGCTGGTCCAGTCACTATTTATTACCCTTGGCGTGATTACATTCTTTTCTTTAAATATTCTAAAGATATATACTAATGTTTATTTTGGCGTGGCGGCCATTATCCTGATCACAATATACGCACTAGCTGTAAGGGTGCATAATAAAAATAAATATTATAATTTTGCATAATAATATGAAAAATATAGTTATTAGCTCAGATGAAGAAAAGAGAATAAAAGAGGAAATAGGTAAGCGAAGTGATCCTGAGAGCCAGAGGTTGGCCAGATTCTTAGCCATGCCTGATCTAACGCGCACCGAGAATAGTCCGTTGCATGAAATAGCGCAGCGCGTAATAGCCTTGCCGGATTTCGCAGATTTTTATGTTATTGAAGATCCAGAGATTGTCAGGGCTGACATAAGTTTTGACTTATTTGATTTCGCGCAAGATCACCCAGCTCGAAGCAAATCCGATACCTATTACTTAGATGATCAGCATATCCTTAGAACGCATACGACCATTATGTGGTATTACCTTCTAATTCAAGAAGAGGTGAAGAAAAAGATAGCAGCTGGTCAGAATATCGGATCATTGTCGTATGGTAAGGTTTATAGGAAAGACGAGATAGATCGCAACCACATGAATGTATTCCACCAAATAGATGGTTGGTATCTATGTCCACGATCAGTCAAAGAGATTACTAAAGATGACCTGCAAGATGTTCTGGTGAAGATCGCCAAAGCGATTTATGGGGAAGATATTAAATATAGATTTAATGAAGATACTTTTCCATATACGAATCCCAGCATTGAGATGGAGATAGATAAAGACGGCAAGTGGCTAGAGGTTCTCGGCGCAGGAGTAGTTAAGGGGGTAGTTTTAAAAAATCTTGGCGTTGATCCCGAAGTCTATAATGGCTGGGCCTTTGGATTTGGCTTAGAGAGATTGGCCATGATCAGCATGGAGCTACCGGATATACGTCTTCTTTGGTCTGATGACGAGCGTGTAAAAAAGCAATTGGTCTTGGGTAATAAATTCAGAGAAGTTAGTAAATTCCCACCAATTACTCGTGATATATCTTTTGTCGTTGATAAAGATTTTACTCCTAATAATTATTACGACTTGGTTAGAGATCTGGGTGGCGGTTTAGTAGAGGAGGTTAAGTTACTCGATAACTATGACAACGAAAAGTTTGGTGCTGGTAAGACTAGCTACACTTTTAGAATAGTTTATCGAAGCAATGAGCGCACCCTTGTCTCGGAAGAGATAGACGCGATTCAAGACAAGATATGCGAAGACACAAAAAATCAATTTAAGGCCGAGATCAGATAGACAGCAGCTGAAAATTGTGATATAAAATAGATAAGTTCTTTGCTATCGGGAGGCGCCGATGCCACGCCTGATCATCGCCTTCGCCGCATCTATTATCTTGGGTGTACTTATTGGACTAAATGTTGCATTGGTTAATATTCTCGTTCTTACCGCGATTATCGCATTCTTCTGTGCGATTTGGTCTTTAGGAATGCCTCCCGCTGGTGGTAGTAATTTTCAATGGATGGTGCTGCTCTCTGTGGTTGTATTTGGCGCAGAAACGATCTTCGTGGCCCTAGTGTGTAATTGGCTATTTCGTTAGCGCATGGCACTCATTTGAAAACCCGCATTAAAAGCGGGTTTTTGTATATCAAATTAGCCACAAATATTGTTGATTTAAGCAAGCTAAAATGCTATAATAATCCTATGTAGATTAAGCTAAATCCCGCAAGGAAGTGGCGGGATTTTATAAGCGATTCCCTGTATTACTATGGCAGATAAAGAAACGAAACAGCAATCATATTCGGCCAAAGACATTCAAGTCCTCGAAGGGCTTGAGCCAGTTAGGAAAAGACCAGGTATGTATATCGGCTCCACTGGAGTCGAGGGACTTCACCATTTAATATGGGAGGTTTTTGATAATTCGTTAGACGAGGCCATGGCGGGTCATGCTAAGAATATTGAAGTTGCATTGTTACAAGATAACAAAGTTAGGGTAGTTGATGATGGTAGAGGTATACCGACAGATATCCATCCTAAGACTAAAAAATCTGCTCTTGAGACGGCGGCTACAACCTTGCATGCCGGAGGTAAGTTCGGCGGGGATTCCTATAAGGTCTCTGGCGGATTACATGGAGTCGGTTTGTCTGTGGTTAATGCATTATCAACTTGGATGAAGGCCGAGGTCCATCGTAAACCAGATATCTTTGTCCAAGAATATAAAATTGGAAAACCATTATATGCGGTTAAGAAAGCTGGAAAAACAAATCGAACGGGGACGTCGATCACATTTCAACCCGATCCCGATATATTTAAAGAGATAGTTTTTGATTGGGACTCTATCTTGAATCATCTAAGGCAGCAGGCCTATCTAACTAAAGGCGTACGCATCTCAGTGAAAGACGAGAGAGAGCCATTGAAAGCGGCTGATTCAAAAGAGGAAGAGATAAAAGACTACAACTTTTATTTTGAAGGCGGTATTGTCTCATATGTTAAATATCTAAATAGGCTAGAGGAACCAAAGCATGACAATGTTTTTTATGTTGGCAAGGAATCTGAAGACATTTTTGTCGAAGTTGCATTGCAATACGTAGAAGACGTCCAAGGCAGAGAATTAAGCTTTGCAAATAATATCCATACAATTGAAGGCGGTATGCATCTGACTGGATTCAGAACGGCCATCACCAGAACTCTAAATGATTACGCAAGGAAGAATGGATATCTTAAAGAGAAAGACGATAATTTGACGGGCGAAGACATCCGCGAAGGATTAACCGTCGTTATTTCGGTTAAATTAAGAGAGCCTCAGTTTGAGGGACAGACCAAGGCTAAATTGGGAACTCCAACTGCTCGTTCGGCCGTGGATTCCGTTGTTAGCTTGGAGTTCGCTGATTGGCTAGAAAGGAACCCCAACGATGCTAGGGGCGTACTCGATAAAGTAATACTGGCTTCGAAGGCTCGTTTGGCAGCTCGTGCGGCCAGAGATACTGTTTTAAGGAAGGGAGCTCTCGAGGGCATGACTCTTCCTGGAAAACTTGCCGATTGTTCAAGCCGTGATGCTTCGGAATCGGAATTGTTTATTGTCGAGGGAGATTCTGCCGGAGGTAGCTCCAAATCTGGAAGAGATAGAAGGACGCAAGCCATACTGCCGCTGAAAGGCAAGATCTTAAACGTGGAAAAAGCCAGAATCGATAGAATGCTAGCCTCCGAAGAGATCAGAGCCCTTATTATAGCTATGGGAACGGCTATAGCCGAAGAGTTTGACCTAGCTAGGCTTAGGTACCACAAGATTGTAATCATGACCGATGCCGATGTCGACGGAGCCCACATAAGAACCTTGCTTTTAACTTTATTCTTCCGCTATTTTCCACAGCTAGTTGAGGCTGGCCATTTGTTTATCGCGCAACCTCCTTTGTATAAGATTTCAAAAGGCAACAAATCGTTCTATGCTTATAGCGATGCCGAGAAAGATAAGGTTTTGGCTGAATTTATTAAAACCTTACCGACGGGTAAAGACACCAAAAAAGAGAAAGCTAAGGACTCTGGAGATTGGGAGGTGACTCCATTGGAGGGAGAAGGTTCGTCAGAGGTGGTTGTCGATGATATTGACAACGCTACAAGGGGTGACAGCGAAGATAAAATAAGTGGGGTGAATATCCAACGCTACAAGGGTTTAGGAGAGATGAACCCAGATCAGCTATGGGACACAACCTTGAATCCAGAGAATCGGGTTTTGCTCCAGGTAACCATAAAAGATGCCCAGGAAGCCGATAAGATATTCGATATATTAATGGGGTCCGATGTTATGCCGAGGAAGAAATTCATCCAAACACACGCGAAAAGCGTGCAAAACCTAGATATATAATTGACAAACGGTGCCGGATTTGGTAGGCTAATAATACGCCTGCGGGCGATTTTTAAATCCTTTATTAAGAACATGGAAAAGATAATAAATTTTCTAAAAGAGGTAAGAGTCGAATTGTCAAAAGTAACTTGGCCAACAAAGAAGCAGACCACAGTCTATACTCTTGTTGTTATTGGCATAAGCTTATTCTTGGCCATATTCCTAGGATTGCTAGATTTCTTTTTTGAATTTTTATTAAACAAATTTATCTATCTTGGATAGATCGAGGTTCTAGGCGGCTAGCTAAAACTATTTAACGAGTTTTTGAGCGAGTGCCTAGGAAATCATTAAATAATGCCAAAACAAGTCGCAACAGGAGAAAGACACTGGTACGCAATCCACACCTATTCTGGGTATGAAGACAGCGTCGCAAGAAGCCTACAGCAAAGAGTGGAGTCTTTAAGTTTCGAAGACAAGATATTCAATGTTTTAGTACCTAAAGAAAAAAAGATAAAAATTAAAGGCGGCAAAAGGGAAACCATAGAAGAGAAGATCTATCCTGGATATGTTTTAGTTGAGATGATCGTCGACGATAGCTCGTGGTATGTTGTTAGAAACACGCCCAGCGTGACTGGATTTATTGGTGCCGGAACAGTGCCGACCCCATTATTACAAGCTGAAGTGGATACGCTTATGAAGAGAATGGGCGTGGACGAGCCGAAATACAAAATTGACGTGGCTGTGGGCGACAGGGTTAAAATCACCGATGGACCATTTAAAGATTTTGATGGTAAGATTGACGAGATTGATATGGAGAGGGGAAGAGTCAAGGTATTGGTGACGATATTCGGAAGAGAGACGCCAGTCGAATTGGACTTTTTGCAAATAAAGAAATTATAATTAGTTTAGATTGCATCGCTTCTAAGCAATCTAATTTAAAGAAATGGCAAAGAAAATAAAGACAATTGTAAAACTTCAGGTTGAAGGTGCAAAGGCTACGCCGGCGCCTCCAGTTGGCACGGCTTTAGGTCCTCATGGAATAAATCTTCAGCAGTTTGTGCTTCAATTCAATGAAGCTACAAAGGATAAGCCAGGAGAGGTTACTCCAGTTGAGATAACTATTTTCGAGGACAGAACATTCGAATTCAAGCTCAAGACCCCGCCAGCCGCCTACTTGATAAGAGTTGCAGCCGGCGCTGATAAGGGTTCTGGAGAGCCAAACAAGAAGAAGGTTGGCTCAATAACTCAGGCCCAACTGAAGGAGATAGCCGAGAAGAAGATGCTAGACCTTAACGCCAATGATATCGAAGGTGCGATGAAAGTTATCGCTGGCACAGCTCGATCCATGGGCATAGAAGTTAAGTAGAATTTTAAACTAAAACCCCCACTAGGTGGGGGTTTTAGTTTATCCACTTTAGTTTTATTAGTTTTTTGATAGGCTTTCATAAACTAGTTCTTTGAGAGGACGCCATGATACCAAACGGATTGCCCGGTGCGTTTATTGTTTTCGAAGGTATGGATGGATGTGGCAAGACAACAATATCTGAGATGTTGAGCAGGCTTCTTAGGTACGATCCGCGATATCGAGCGAAAGGAGCCATAGGGCTCAGTGAGAATCTTATCGTTACCAGTACTGCTAAGCCAATCGAAATCGTTGAGACAAAAGAGCCTGGTAAGAGCAGACTCTGGGGCGGGAGGATATATCAAGAGCTTCCGAAGCCAGTTGGTGTACATACGATGGATCCATTCGGTTTTCAGAAGTGGTATGCCCTCGACAGCGCCGAAAATTTGGAAACGATCATCGTCCCAAGTTTGAAACTCGGCAAGCTAGTTATTAGCGATCGATTTAGGCCGTCTATGGTTTATGGTGCTCAGAGTCTAAAAGATATTCAAAGGCTGATGCGCATGAATGAAGTCATTATTGGCAGACACTTTATCTGGCCAGATCTAATCCTCATATTCGATGTCCCAATTAGTGTCGCTGCTGAGAGGCTCGCCAGGAAGGGTCGACCTATCGACCAATACGAGCGAGGTCCAGTTCTTGAGCGGGTAAGGCGAAATTATAAACTGTTCGCCGAAAATTATCCTAATTGTTATGTCATCGATGCTGCAAGATCGCCAGAAGAGATTCTGGAAGAGGTTCTCGGTTTAGTGATTCCGGTTTTGGTAGCCAAGGGCATCATGGTTTCATAAGGGGATAACTACCCCTTTTTTGTTTATTATTTTTTGATAAAGTAATCGCAGCTTCTTGAAAGGATAGCTTATGATAATCCTGCCAGATCGGATAAACGAGCAAGCCAATTCGACCTTGCGCCCAATATCTATTGGCGCGGAGAAGTGGTTGTATCGACCCATACAATGCCTAGACCATGGCTATGTATATCTAGTTGATTATATGGGCAACGATGAAGCGATCGCCGAAGCGGCGCGCACTTCCTATGGTAAAGGCACCAAGCAAATTCGTCGAGATAGGGGGTTGATCAGATATCTTCGAAGGCACGTACATACCGGTCCTTCGGAGATGGTCGAATTCAAGTTCCATTGTAAAATGCCAATCTTTGTCGCTAGGCAATGGATCCGTCATCGTACGGCGAATGTGAATGAGTATTCGGGAAGATATTCGGAGATGCTGGATGAATTCTATTTGCCATCGCCGGAAGTTATCCGAAGACAATCCAAAACGAATCGCCAGGGACGAGGCGATGAGCTTGATCCTGAGACCCAGGCTACTGTTCTCGAGTTGCTAAAGTCGGAGTATGAAGGCCAGTTTAAGGGCTACAAGAAACTTCTTGAGCTAGACGTAGCTAAGGAGTTGGCTAGAATCGGATTGTCGCTCGCGAGCTATACCCAATGGTATTGGAAGCTTGATCTCCATAACCTGATGCACTTCTTGAGACTCCGCCTAGATGCGCATGCCCAGTACGAGATTCGTGTATATGCCCAAGCCATGGCGACGATAATTAATGATGCCGTACCGGCATCATTCGAAGCCTTTGAAGACTATCAACTCTATGCGCTTACATTCTCGAGGCTTGAGCTAGATATACTTAGCCAGAACCAGTGGCCTAAGGACCAAGCGGATATTTTGAAAATCGGCGAAGATACATTCGGGGACAGGCTAGAAGCCCAGGAATTTCTAGAAAAGTTAAGGCGAGTTAATTTTGTGATTTAAGCCCCTGCCGGGGCTTTTTTTTATAGATAAATAGTGATAAATTGGTCTTATGCGTAAACCAGTTATCGGTTTAGAAATTCATACTGAACTCAAGACAAATACGAAGATGTTTTGCGATTCGTTAAACGATCCGAACGAAAGACACCCTAACATAAATATCTGTCCAATCTGCATGGGTCATCCGGGCACGTTGCCGGTAGCCAATAAAGAAGCTATCGAAAAAACAGTTATGGCTGGGTTGGCGTTAAATTGTTCGATAAATGAAGAAACTTTTTTTGAGAGGAAGAACTATTTTTACCCTGACTTGCCGAAAGGTTATCAAATTACTCAATATCAAAAACCGTTTTGCGAGAAGGGCTATCTTGAGATAGGTGAAGGGAAAAACATCAGGATTACGAGAATACATCTCGAAGAGGATGCAGGTAGGCTTCAGCACGTGCCCGACAAAGACTACTCACTAGTGGATTATAACCGAGCCGGCGTGCCTCTTATGGAGCTTGTCACCGAGCCGGACTTTGAGAACGGTCAGCAGGTAAAACAATTTGCCGAAGAGTTGCAACTAATTTTTAGATATTTAGGCGTTTCTGATGCCGACATGGAGAAAGGCCAGATGCGGGTTGAGGTCAATATCTCGCTTACAAATGACGATGGGTCGTGGGGAACGAAGGCCGAGATAAAAAATCTGAATTCGATCAGAGCCGCGGCCGGAGCGGTTGATTATGAGATACAAAGACAAGGTGACATCCTAGATGAAGGCGGTAAGATAATTCAAGAAACCCGAGGCTGGGACGATTCGAAAGGAGTAACATTCAGTCAACGCTCGAAAGAGGAGGCTCATGATTACAGATACTTTCCAGAACCAGACTTACCGCCAGTAAGAATCGATGCCAGCTGGTTGGAGTTAATAAAATCAAGGATGACCGAATTACCAGCTCAACGACGTGTCCGTTTCCTTGGATATGGATTGAATAAATCCCAGATTGAAGTTTTCACGATAGCTAGGCACTTAGGAAATTATTATGAGCACGTGGCCAGCGAAATCGATTCCGCAGCCAAAGATTATCATCATAAAAAAGGCTTACCCGGAGATTTCTCGAGTGAGTCTGGAGTTGCTAGTAAGCTTCATTCTATGGCGGCTAATTATATTATCACCGAATTCCCGCCGCTGTTTAATATGAAAGGCATGGAGATTGATGATGTCGAAGGACTAAACATAACGCCAGAATCATTTGCTGAGCTGATGGTTTTAATTTTTCATAAAGAGTTGTCGTCGACTGGGGCAAAGGTTGTCATGAAAGAAATGGCCGAGACTGGTCTACATCCAGAGCAGATCATGAAAGAAAAAAACTTGGGACAGGTATCTGATGCTGGCGAGCTTGAATCTATCATTCAAAAAGTTATAGACGACAATTCGAAAGCGGTCACTGATTACAAGGCGGGCAAAGAGGCTTCACTCAAATTCTTAGTTGGCATGGTGATGCGTGAATCGAAGGGCAAGGCCAATCCACAAGTGGCCGAGGAGTTAATTAAAAAACTAACCAAATAAAAATGTTTAAATTTCTCGCAAAATTAGTTAATTGGGAATCAGTAAGAGGTGGGGATCAGTCGACGGCAAAAAGATTTGCCGATATCCAATCCAGGGAAGGGGTGCTTGCTAAGGAGAGAGAGGCCGACGCATTAAGGCTTAGGCAAGAAGACCTTAGAAGACAAAGAGACGGATCTGAACCCGCGAAAGGCGCTGAAGAGACTGATCCACACAGCGAGCTAAGAATGTAGGAATTTCTTAACCAGGCCGAAGGCCTGGTTTTGTTTTTTAGGATTGATCCAAGCTATATCCTTATTTCTCTTAAACCAAGTCGCCTGTCTCTTTGAGAATTTTATGATATCTCTATATAGCCCTTCGGCCATTTCTTGGCGACTTGTCTTGCCTTGGAGGTATTCCGAAATCCAGCGATATTCCAATCCAAAACTAAAGAGGCGTTTATGGCTCAGGCCAGCGGCAGAAAGCTTTTTAATCTCACTGACCAGCCCTTGTCTCAAGCGCTTGTCTAGGCGTATTTTTATGCGCTCAGTGAGTATCTTCTTGGGCCAGGTGATGCCAAGCCAGATAATCTCATAGGCTGATCCGTGAGACTTAACTGGTGGCACCGGCTTCCCGGTGGCGAATATAATTTCTAGGGCCCTAGTTAGGCGATATTTGTTGTGCTTATCAATGTTCTTAGATCTTTGAGGATCTAGCCTGGCCAGCTGTTTGAATAACTGTTCCGCTGTTTGTTTCTCAAGTTTCGCACGCAATTTTTTGTTTGGCGGAACATTTGGCAGGGAAGTGTTATAAGCTAGGGCGTCGATCCAAAAACCAGTTCCGCCACAGACTATAGGCAACTTACCGCGAGAGATAATTTCGCTTATAGTTTTACCGCTAAGCTTTTGAAAATCCGATACGTTGAATTCTTTTTTAGGCGATGCAATATCGATTAGGTGATGCTTGACTAGTTTTTGTTCTTTCTTGGTGACCTTGCCGGTACCAATGTTCATGCCCCTATAAACCTGTCGGCTGTCGGCGGATATAATCTCGCCATTAAAATGGCGCGCCATTTTAATGGCGAGATCCGACTTACCCGAAGCCGTCGGTCCGAGTATGACTACAATTTTAGGCCTCTTCTTGACATCCATCGCAAATATATTAATATCACCTCAGCACGTTTCATGCAAGGAGCACCAGTATGGCCACGACTAAGCCTTTTAGGCAAATGATTATTGAAGCCCAGAACTCTGCTCAGGCAAAACGCGAAAAAGAAAGAATCAAGTGGTTAGAAGAAACAAGGCCCATTGTTGAGGGAGTGGCCAGAGGAATCTTTCTGGCGCTTACGAATAATGCCCGCATCATGAGAGACCTGGAAGGAGCTATCATAAGAGGCGCCAAGAGGTCTAGCGGGGTATCCAGCCAGACCCACTCGCTGGTTTTGCTGGTGAACTCTCCGACTAATGGGGATAAAATAGATAGGTACATAACCATGGCACGAGACGAGAGAATCCTGGCAATATTGAATAAGAGATTGGCAGAATTCGTAGAATCTAGAAAACGTTATGCTGGGCTTAGATTCACGATCTCAGAAGTCAACCACAAGGCACGTCAGGTGGACCAAATTGATCAATTGGTCTATGGGGTTGAGCTGACCGTTACTTGGTAGAGAAAAAAACAACCGCTTAATGCGGTTTTTATTTAAAATAAAACGCCGCTTCAGATTTGAAGCGGCGTTTTTGATTATATCTTATTCTTAATTTCCTCAGTGATCTGCTTTGTGAATTCGGCGATTTTAACTTGGCCAATATCGCCTTTGCCACGCTGGCGGACGGCGACCGCTTCGGCGGCAATCTCTTTATCGCCGACGACTAATAAATAGGGGACTTTCTGCATCTCAGCTTCGCGGATTCTTTTACCTAAAGTATCGTTGGCATCGCTGATCTCGGCGCGGACTCCAGCGGCGATTAAGTCGTTGTATACTTTTTGAGCAAAATCTTTTTGTTTTTCGCTTATGGGGATTATGGTTGCTTGCACTGGTGATAGCCAAGTCGGGAAAGCTCCGGCATAATGCTCGATTAGTATACCCATAAATCTTTCTAGCGATCCAAATATGGCTACATGCAGAACGGCTGGTCGTTGCTTGGAGCCATCGTGGGCAACGTAAGTCATGTCGAAATTCTCGGGCTGATTGAAGTCCAATTGCACGGTGGTGAGCTGCCATTCTCTGCCAATAGAATCTTTGACCATGATGTCTATCTTGGGACCGTAGAAAGCGGCTTCTCCTTCTTGGATAGAATAGGGCTTGCCCCAATTCTTAGCCGCATTTATGAGGATGTTTTCCGATTTATTCCAAAGCTCATTGTCTCCGAAATATTTTTCTTTGTTCTTTGGATCGCGGACAGAAATCTGAACTCTGAAATTATCAAATTTAAAGATGTTAAAAACTGTAGTCATTAGTCCCAAGATCATTTCAATTTCACTTTCTATCTGATCATGACGTACGAAGTGGTGGGTGTCGTCTTGGGTAATAGACTTGACTCTGGTTAGACCAGACAGTTCACCGCTTTTCTCATTTCTGTAGACAGTGGTATTCTCGGCAATGCGATACGGCAGATCTCGATAGCTATGAGGTTGAGCATTGTATATCTCAAAATGGTGAGGACAATTCATAGCTTTCATGACGTAGGTGCTACCTTCTTGGTCGGTCATGACTGGCATCATGGCGTCGTATTTACCCATGTGCCCGCTCTTAATATAGAGATCAGTTTTGGCGATGTGGGGAATGGCTACGAAGCTATAGCCTCTCTTTTCTTTTTCAGCTCTAATGAAATTCTCTAGTTCCGTGCGTACTCTGGCTCCACGAGGCAATAATAAGGGTAGACCAGGTCCGACTAGGGGGCTGAAAGCAAATAGGCCTAATTCTTTACCAAGCTTTTTATGATCTCTTTTTTCTGCTTCTTCGAGTCGAGCTAAATAGTTGCCTAGCGCGTCTTTGTCCTCAAAGGCGACGGCGTATAGGCGAGTCATCATCTTATTCTTTTCGCTGCCACGCCAATATGCTCCAGCGATTTTGGTCAGTTTAAATCCGTCTTTGGGCAAATCATTAGTTTTTTCAACGTGAGGACCTTTGCATAGATCCATAAATTGGCCGACTTTATAAAAGCTAATCTGCCCATCCTTTTGTTGTTCGATATCGGCTTCGGTTATGGCTTGTCGTTCTCCATTTTTGATTTCTTCGAGGATTTCTACTTTGTAATCTTGGCCATCATCCTTGTATCGTTTTATCGCTTCGTCTGCGGGTATGTACAGGTGCTCGACGAGAATGCCGCTGTCGATAATTGCGACCATCCTTTTCTCTATCTCGACAAAATCTGTTTCGGTAAACTTATGAGTAGAGTCAAAATCATAATAAAAACCATTTTCTACGATGGGACCTATACCGAACTTCGTGTCGGAATACATTTGTTGGACAGCCGCAGCCATGACGTGGGCGAGCGTATGTCGGATTGTTTCTATGGGATGTTTCATATCTCTACATGATAGCAAAGAGGGAGTTTTAAATGAAGGTATTGACGAGTATGCTATTTTATGATATACAGATTAAGCTCTTTGTATTGGAGGTAGTATGGACCAGATTATCCACGTAATTGGTTGGATTGGTTTGATCGCAATTGGGTTTCTAGCGTTCAGGTTGCTGGGTGGCTTAGTAGGCTTTTGGTTAAGTAAGCCTAATTGCCCAAAATGTGGCAAGCCCATGAGAAGAGAGCCGATCTTTAAGGTTGAGAAAAGTGAAGATCAGCATAAACAATATATCGTGCAGTGTGAGTTCAGCTGTCAGAGCTGTTCATATAAAAGCAATCGTGATGGCCCTGAAGGATTTGCATTTGTGTATACGCGCGAGTTAAGCCCTAATCAGGAGAAGGCCGAATGACCGAGAAAGAGAAGAAGGTAGTCGTGGGGGTTGCGGCCGGGGTGGTGGCGGTTGGCGCGGCTATTGCTGGCGTTGTCATCCATCGCAGGGGCAAGCGTCGCTGCGATCACTGTGGTGAACTGTTCGAGGCTGGCCAAGGTGGCGGGCAGTGTCCACACTGCCACCGCGTTTACTTCGCGTAGAAGGGAGAGGAAGAATGGAACCCATTTTGTTCGTCCCTGGTGTCTTGTCTCTGGTATTGCCAATCGCGATGGTGATCTTCGTGATCTGGTGCGTGGTGGGCGTCGTCCGATCGCGAAAGATGCTCAGCGTGGGATTGACCAGGCAGGAGTCCAGATCGTAGTCCTGGTAGCTGGGGCGGCAGTGAGGCCGCCCCAGCTACCAGGCTTTTTTATTTCCTTCTGAGAATTTAATGGCGGTCTTTTCCGCCTAAAAGAAAAAGACCGCCATTGTTTTTAGATCAAGCGAAGCCTCGCCTAATATTCGATACTCCGCAGGCAAATGAGTCTTTGAAGAGTAAGCCTCATTATATACAAAAACAACAGGTCAAGCGCCGAGCGAAGCGAGGAGGCAAGCGCGGGTTACCTGAAGATGAATGCAGACGAGGACTGGGACCGAATTTGGGAGAGGCGGAGCGTTTATTTATGCTAACGACGCCAGGCATTTAACATTGTCACATAATAACTTGAGTGATCCATCGCGGTCGTTGATTTTGCCTGTTGCGATAATGATAGAGTTCTCTTTCCATGTGTCTGGATATCTTTCTAGAACATTTGGGAAAACGACTACTTCTATCTTCGCGCCGATATCTTCTATCCACGAGAATAGCATCGGTTTTCCGGTCTTGGTTACTATTTTCTGTGTTTTTGTAATTATGCCGCCAACGCGTACGGTTCCGGCTCGGGCATTTAAATCTTTTATTTGAGTAACTTTCTCTAGCGTAAGCTGAGTCTGATATTCGTTGAGCGGATGATCGGAGACAAATAGTCCCAATAATTCTTTCTCCCACATTAATTTCTCCCAGCGTTGAACTGGTTCAGCGGTGAGTAACCTTAGCGGTGGCATAGAAACCTCGCTTGATCCGCCGAATAAGCTGATTTGGCCCGTGGATCGATGCTTTTGCTTCTCTCTGGCATATATTAAAAGCGAATCGGTGTTCGCAAGTAGCATATTCCTTTCTCCAAACGCATCTAAGGCGCCGCATTTAATTAAGCTTTCCATAGATTTTTTATTTAAGTCACGATTAGCGATTCTGGATATGAGATCTTCGAGATCTTTGAATGATCCATGGACTTCTCTCTCGTGGATAATGGCAGATACGACATTCTCTCCCACATTTTTTACTGCAGTTAACCCAAATCTAATCGCGGGAGCTACGCTGGGGTTTATTACGGCAAAGCGTTCAAAGCTCTGATTTATATCTGGCGACAGAACCTCGATCCCCATATGTTTACATTCTTCGATTAAGAAGGCTATTCTCTCGACGTCACCAGTCTCACTATTCATGAAGGCGGCCATAAATTCATATGGATAATTTGCTTTCAAGTATGCGGTTTGATAAGCGATGGTAGCATAGCAAGCGGCATGAGACCTATTGAAGGCGTATCTATTGAACGGTTCAACTAACGACCAAAATTCGTCAGCTATATTTTTGGGCGTACCCATCTTAGCTGCGCCTTCTTTGAATTTGCCTTCTTGCTCGTCTAATAGTTTCTTAATCTTTTTTCCGACTGCTTTTCTTAACACATCGGCTTCAGCGCGACTAAATCCAGCTAGAACACGGACGGCTTCAATTAGCTGTTCTTGATAGACCATAATCCCATAAGTGTTTTTTAGTACCGGAGCTAGACTCGGATGCAGATACTCGGTTCTTTTTTTACCGTTTTTGCGGGCGATGTAGTCGGGAATTAAATCCATAGGGCCAGGACGATATAGAGAAACCATGGCGATTATATCTTCAATCTCGCTTGGCTTTAGCTCTCTTAGGTAGCGCTTCATGCCCGAGCTTTCGAGTTGAAATACTCCGGTTGTTTGGGCTTGTTGCAGAAGTTTGAATGTTTTTTTGTCGTCGAGGGGAAGATTGTCTATGTTTATCTCGGTGCCGTAATTCTTTTTTACTAGTTCTAAAGTATTTTGGATTATAGTCAGGTTGGCCAATCCGAGAAAGTCCATTTTTAATAGGCCCAAATCTTCTACCGCATGCATCTCATATTGAGTGATTATATCGCCGTCATTAGTACCATTTTGAAGTGGCAGATATTCGGTTAGGGGTTCTGGGGTTATAACTACGGCGCAGGCATGGGTAGATGAGTGTCTAGCGACACCCTCTAGCTTGGATGCGGCGTCGATAAGAGCTTTTGCATCCGGATTGGTGTCGTAAAGATTTTTAAGTTCGGCGACCGTCTCGAGCGATTTTTTAAGATGTCCAGTTTTGTCAGTGTTCACCGCTATGGGGATCAGTTTTGCGATTTGGTCGCAAAAATCATAAGAGAATCCGAGAGCTCTGCCGGCATCTCGGATGCTACCTCGAGCAGCCATAGTTCCAAAGGTTATAATCTGGGCTACATGGTCTTTGCCGTATTTTTGGCCTACGTAAGCCAAGACTTCGTCGCGTCGAGCGTCATCAAAATCCATGTCGATATCCGGCATGGATATACGCTCCGGATTCAAAAATCTTTCAAATAGTAGATTGTACTTTAGGGGATCAATATTAGTTATATTCAATAGGTAGGCCACCAAGCTACCAGCCGCCGAGCCTCTGCCAGGGCCAACTACTATTCCATTAGATTTTGCCCAGTTAACAAAGTCCTGAACGATTAAAAAATATGAGGCAAAGCCTGTTTGAGCAATAACTCCCATCTCGTACTCAAATCTTTCGCGTATTTCTTTAGTTATTCCTGAGCCGAATCTCCTCTCTAGTCCTTCTTCCGCTAGTTTACGCAAAAAGGTCATGTCATCGGCATAGCCTTCGGGTAGTGGGAAATTGGGGAGTAGGGTTTTGCCGAGCGATATCTCGACGTTACATCTGTCGGCTATTTTGCACGTATTCTCAAATGCTTCGAGAATTATATCTTCTCCGAGGGGCTTAAACTTCTCAAACATTTCTTCGACGCTTAAAATCGAGAAATTGTCATCTCTCATTGTCATGCGGTCCTTGTCGTCTAAGCTGTTGCCAGTTTGTACGGCTAATAAAACATCGTGAGCGTGAGCATCGTCGGATTTCGCATAGTGGCTATCTTGGGTCGCAACCATGGGGATATTCAGCTCTTTGGCTAGCTTGATTATCTGAGGCGTTACGATATTTTGATCTTCAATGTGGGGGTGCTGTTGGATCTCTAGAAAGTAATTATTGACTCCAAATATTTGCTGGTATTCTAGGGCTATATCTTTCGCCTTGGCATAATTTTTAGCCATGATGGCGCGGGAAACTTCTCCGGCCAGACAGGCCGAACAAGCGATTATACCTTCAGAATATTTTCTTAGAAGCTCTTTATCTACGCGAGGTTTGTAGTAAAAACCGTCCAGATGGGCGGCGCTAACAATTTTTATTAAATTCTTGTAGCCGACGTTATTCTCGGCGATGAGGAGAAGGTGATAGCGCTTATCATCTATACCAGCTCTCTTGTCGCGCATGCCATTCTCGGCTATGTATATCTCACATCCAATTAATGGTTTAATTCCCGCTTTCTTGGCTTTTTTGTAGAACTCAATTGCGCCGTACATTACGCCGTGATCGGTTAGGCCGATAGCCGGCATATTAAGCTCTTTCGCGCGATTAACTATCTCATCAATACGAGATAGCCCGTCGAGTAGAGAATAGTGTGAATGTAGATGAAGGTGGGTTAGACGCATAAATTAACACCCAGTTTTTATTTTCTGGTTTTATATTTTTCAAATCCAATTATTAACTAATTCTAGCACTCGAGATTTTTGCCACAACTGTTGATAACGACGTATCGGCCCGATGCTTTGCATTTATCTAAATTGTATGTTAAAGTATCTTCTGTTAATTCATCAAAAATATGGCACTACCTAGACATCACATGGCCAAGGGTAAGCAGAAAAGGCGCAGGAGCCATCTGGCCCTTAAGGTCAAAAAAATGACAATTTGTCCTCATTGCAAGAAGTCTGTTATGCCCCACACCGTGTGTAAGTTTTGCGGTTTCTATAAGGGCAAGGAAGTAGTTAATGTGCTTGCAAAAGAACTAAAAAAGAAAGAGAAGAAACATTCTCATTAATTAATGGCTTCAAGACACCTATCAAGATCGGTGGCAATGCAGTCGCTCTATGAGTGGGATTTTAAGGGGCAAAAAGAGGGTAATTTACTAGAAGTAACCGACAGAAATGTAAAAGAATTTGCTTCTGGTTTAGAGGACCCAGCTTTCATCTATCAGCTTGTTAATGGCGTGGTTGAACATATGGCTGAGATTGATAAGATCATAGAAAAGGCAGCGCCTCAATGGCCCTTAGCTCAGATTGCTGCGATTGATAGAAATGTCCTAAGGCTTGGTCTTTATGAGCTTCTCTTTGGTAATAGGGACGAGGTTCCACCTAAGGTAGCTATTAACGAATCAATTGAGTTGGCCAAATCTTTCGGTGGCGATTCTTCCAGTAAATTCGTGAACGGAGTTCTGGGAACAATATATAGGGAAATTGGTGAACCGGGGAAAGATGATGCTCCAAAAGCTAAGGACAAGAAGGAAGATGAAGTTACCGATGATAACGCTAAAGCCGTAGAGGCGATTTCAACGGAGGAGGTAAGTGAGGCAGAGCTAGAACAGTAGAATTTTATAGATATTTGCACTAACCATGGATTAGGGATTATGAAAAAATATTTCGTAGTTCATAACTCATGGTTATTTTTTAAAGATGTCGGACGTAGACGTTTCTGTGCTAGAGAAAAATATTGGCGGAGAGTTTGAAGATAAGGACTTGCTACTGCAGGCCCTTACTCATCGATCATATATAAACGAAAATCCTAAATGGCGCCTAGACCACAATGAACGTCTGGAATTTTTGGGTGACGCAGTCTTGGAGTTGGTGATAACTGAGTATTTATACAATACCTATCCCAATCCAGAGGGGGAGATGACTAATTGGAGAGCTTCTCTTGTGAATGCGAATATGCTTTCCAAGATTGCATTGGAATTCGATCTAAATGCGTTTATGCTGCTATCTCGTGGTGAGGCCAAAGATACTGGTCGGGCTAGGCAATACATATTAGCCAATGCCATGGAGGCCCTTATTGGTGCCATATATCTGGATCGTGGCTATGCCGCGGCAAGTGCTTTTATACATAAGTTTGTGATAAAGGAGCTGTCTCATATTATCGAAAACGAGTTGTATCGCGATGCTAAAAGCCTATTCCAAGAGAAGGCTCAGGAGAAAATGAGCGTAACTCCAACGTATGAAGTTATAGAGGAGTGGGGCCCAGATCACGCTCGTAGTTTCAAAGTTGGGGTATTCCTGGGCAAAGAGATGACTGGTCAAGGCGAGGGTCCATCTAAACAGGAAGCCCAGCAAAAAGCCGCCGAGGATGCCCTTAAGAAGAAAGGGTGGTAGGCGCTCCACCTCTCCCATATTCGGTCCCAGTCCTCGTCTGCATTCATCTTCTTGAGTAAGCCTCATTATATATACAACAAAAACAACAGGTAACCCGCGCTTGCCTCCTTGCTTCGCTCGGCGCTTGACCTGTTGTTTTTGTATATAATGAGGCTTACTCTTCAAAGACTCATTTGCCTGCGGAGTACCGAATATGGGAGAGGCTTCGCTTAATTATGGAAGAATCGCAATTTCCTCTGAAGTGATTAAGACGTCGCTTGCTTGAATAAAATGGCTTGCCTAGGCCATTTTTGCTATTGCGATTTAGACGAATCTGTGGTATAATTAAAGGATAATAAAAGTACTTTAAATTTATTACTTGCGAGACAGTCATAGCTATTAGCTTCTGATGTTTGTCGGTATCTGGTAGCTATGACTGTCGTCCCGATGGTCCGCTAGCGCAACCCAAGGAGGTTGTATGGCTATCGATGTCTCTGCGTTGAGGGGACCGCTTGGAGAACTGATGGATCAGCTGTCTGGCGAGAATGGTCCAGCGCGATTCGAGGAGTTCAAGCTTTGGCTGAAGAAGGCCAACTTGCTTCTGCGCCGCATCACCACCGTGACCCTGCCCGCCGTCCCGCATTTCGTGGTCGCGGACCACTTCAGGGTCGACACCTCGAAGTCGGCCACAGTGAAAATCGGCTTCGTCGGCGACAACTTCAAGCGTGTCCTCCTCGGCAAGATCGAGGAAGGTGTCCAGGCTGCTACACTGGCCGTCGATACCCTGATCAAGGCATCTGTTGATGCCTCCATCCGAACCGAGCTTGGAAAGAAGCGAGAGATCGTGAACCTCGCTCACGTCTGGGCACTGATGAATAGTCAGCCCAACGGCGAGAACGGCGTTCTCTGCACTAACGGCTTCGCCAACATCTTCTACGTGGTTGGCCTTGACAGCAACGTCTGGGCCGTGGATGTTTGTTGGAATTCTTCTGATGAGAGCTGGCAAGTCGGTGCCGGTTTGGCTGCGGGTCCGCCTTGGTGGAATGCTGGCTGCCGGGTATTATCAAGAGTCGACTAGGTCTGACAGTTGCCAGATCGGTTCTTTGGTCAGTTGCTCATTTGGCCCGCACAGAGATGTGCGGGCCTCTTCGTTTTATTGAGGTAATTTGAATATTGTAATGACTCCGTCGGGTACTTGCCTGATTTTATTTTATCTGGTAGAATCTAAGCCATGCTTATAATTAGATTACAACGAGTCGGGAAGAAGGGTCAGGCCTACTTTAGAGTAGTTGTGACCGAGCATACTAAAAAGCCAAAAGGTGAAGCTCTTGAACTTTTAGGTTCTTACGATCCTCACCAGAAGAAATTGACCGTCAAGAAGGAAAAGATCATGGCGTGGATCAGTAAGGGAGCTCAAGTTTCGCCTACTTTGAATAATCTGATGGTTAACTACAAGATTTGGGATGCTCCAAAAGTGCAAAGCTGGAGAGTGAAGATTTCTGTTAAGACAAAAAAGGCAGAAGCCGCTAAGGCTAAGCAAGCTCCGGCGATTGTCGAGAAAATCGTAGAAGCCGGACCTCAAAAAACGGAAGATGTTCAAGAGGCAGTCGCGGCATAAACAAAAAATCTCAGACGACAGCCACGGGGCTGTTTTTTGTTGCCTTTATCTTTAATAAATTATAACCTAAGCAGATGGAAATACTTCGCATAGATTTAAATAAGGGCTACTCGGAAGAGATCGCTTTTGCTGTGGAAGTTTTGAAGAAGGGCGGCGTAATAATATATCCGACCGACACTCTTTATGGTATCGGTGCCAATGCGTTAAACCTCGTGGCTGTAGAGAAGATTTTCGATATCAAGGGCAGAGATTCGTCTAAGCCGATACCGATACTGGCTAGAAATATTAAATGGGTTAAGGAGATGGCCTACGTAAATAACTGGGAAAAAACTCTCGAAAAGATATGGCCGGGCAAGGTGACCGCCGTACTTGAGAAGAGAGACATAATTCCAAATAAGATTACTGCTGGCGGGAAAACGGTGGGCATAAGGATTGCTGATCATCCCTTAGTCGATAAAATATTGGCCAAGTTCGGATATCCGCTGACGTCATCTTCGGCTAATATCTCGGGTCAGGAACCTACTAACAATATTGATGAGATTATCTCGACGTTCGAAGGCAGAAAATATAAGCCAGATTTAGTTCTGGACGTTGGGACATTACCTAAATCCGACCCTTCCGTCGTCGTCGATTTTACTTCGAATAAACCGAAAATACTCAGAGTTGGACCATCTAAGCCAGAACAGCTGATGAAGATATTGGAGATATAGAGTGTGAAGATGTTATTTTCGAGAGGCCCGCGCAGGCGCGACGGCGCCGAGCGAGAGGGTGATTTTCCAGAAGGAAAATACAACCCGTACTCGAGAAAACAATATCTCCACACTCCCAAGCCGAGAATATGATAATTAATTGTAGATTTATTGCCGATAGGATATTGGAGAAAGTCAGAGCTGAGGCTGAAAGCCGAAGCTTAAGTTTGGCCTCGGTCCTTGTGGGTGACGACGAGAGATTGAGAAAGTTCGTTGAATTAAAACGAAAGGCCGCCGAAAGCGTAGGTATTGGTTTCAAATCGATGTTGCTTCCAGCAGATGCAAGCCAGGAAGATCTAGAGAAAGAGATCATTATATTAAATAATGACAGTTCTGTGGGCGGTATATTCGTCGAGTTACCATTGCCCAGTCAACTTTTGAGCCAGAAGGCGTTAGATACCGTAGCCGTAGAGAAGGACGTTGACGTTCTGTCGACTCAAGCCAAGGAATTATTCAGGCAGAATAAGTCTAAAATTTTACCGCCTACAGTGGCCGCTGCGAAAGCCATATTAGAAGAATTCAACATTGCCCCCAACTCTAAGAAGGTGGCTATTTTTGGCATGGGTAATCTAGTCGGTGAGCCGGCTTCTACGTGGTTCAAGGCAAATGGGGCAGAGGTCTTCGAGATAGATGAATTTACAAAAGAACCTGGAACCATATCGATAGGAGCTGATATAATCATAGCCGGAGTAGGGAAGCCGGGTTTGATTAAGTCGGATATGGTTAAGTCTGGTGCGGTGGTAATTGATTTTGGATATGGTCTGGTTAACGGTAAGACTGCGGGCGACGTTGATGCCGATGTTGCGGCTAAAGCTGGGCTAATAACTCCTGTGCCTGGTGGTGTAGGGTCAGTAATGATCGCGGCATTATTGGAAAATGTCGTAATGTTGAATAAATAAGGCCATGCTTGCCTGAGCATGTTTAATCGCAATTAAAAAGCCCCGGCTTAGGGCTTGGTGCTGAGGATCTCTTTGTAATCCCTCTCGATTTCTTCGATTTGTCTGAGAGCCTCCTTCTCTAGGCCTTTCCGGTCGTATGATGACATTGTATATCTAGCATCTGATCTAAACTCGAATTCGGGGCAATTTCTAACGACCTTGAAAGGGATTTTGGATCTATAAAGTTTTTGCTCGATCATATCGGCTAAAGGGCTACCGTCGTGGCATATCTTGAGCGTTGGGATATATCGAGACCAAGACGTCGGATTTGGCATATCGTCGGTCGGTTTTAAGTCAAGTAGTTCGGCTAACCGTTGTGCGGCCTCCCACGATGCATCTCGTATCTCGAGTATGCTTTCGCCTCCGCCGCCATCATTTACTGACAACTTTACAGTCTCTTTGACGGGATCATAACTCATGAAATAATGAGATTTTATCAGAAATTGTCGCAACACTGCGATGTCTATCGCCACGTTGTGAAGGATCATTTTGCTAGGACTTCTCATGGATCTCCTCCCGGGTAGACTGTAGGGATTTTAGGATAATAAAGATTAAAACGCAATGTGATTGTAAATTAAAACGACCGTTAAGGTCGTCCTAATTTGAAAATGTGCCCGAGGTGGGAGTTGGTCACAACTTTTTGCTTCGCAAAAGTCGCGACCCCGCCTCGCGTCGCCTTTGGCGACAAGCTCCGGCTTTTAACTGCCCACTCGCAAATCAAACATTTGACTTGCTCTCTGTCGCTTCACTTCGTTCAGTGCCCGAGGTGGGAGTTGAACCCACAATTCCGTAAGGAAACACGATTTTGAGTCGTGCGCGTATGCCAATTCCGCCACTCGGGCAAATATGCTCGGTAGGGCCTCGATCAAAAAACTGTTACCGAGTGTCGGCCCTGGGAAACTTTTATTTCCCGTCTAAACGCTTGTTCGTTTAGACCTACTCGGGTAAATTCGAAACCTAATTATCAAGCCATCTACAATAGATCAAATCTTATCATTTTTGCTATTTTTTTCAACCTTAATGCCAATTGCAAAAAAGAGGCGAGATGATATTATTAGATCAATGGCAAGAGTAATAGCAATCTGTAATCAGAAAGGTGGCGTGGGTAAGACTACTACCTCTGTTAATCTCGCCGCATATCTTGCCGCTCAGGGCAAGTATGTGCTACTTGTCGACTTAGATTCTCAGGCTAATGCGACCGTGGGGCTGGGAGTACATGTCGCTGACAGCCATCCTAACCTCTACCATGCCCTAGTTGTCGATCATAATCCGGAGACCATCATAAAGAGAACATCTATGTTTGGGTTCGATGTCCTCCCGTCTGCTCAGAGTCTAGCCGGCGCAACTGTCGAGTTGGTATCTATGGAGGAGCGGGAGAGTAGACTGAAGAAGGCCTTAAATTCGGTGAGAACTAATTATGATTATATATTGATTGATTGCCCTCCGTCTCTCGGATTGCTAACCATAAATGGTCTTGTAGCCGCTGAACGAGTTATCATACCGGTGCAGTGTGAGTATTATGCCCTAGAGGGACTTAGCCAGCTATTAAAAACGATTGATTTAGTTCGAGCTGGCCTTAATCCAGATTTGCAAGTATTGGGGGTAGCCCTTACAATGTATGATAAGAGGAATCAATTAGCGCGTCAGGTGGTAAACGAAGTTTTTAAAAATTTTCCAGGTAGAGTTTTTGATGCAATTATACCTAGGACCATCTCTTTAGCTGAGGCGCCAAGTTTTGGCAAAACAATATTGCAGTTCGACCCAAATTCAAAAGCGGCCAGGGCCTACAAGCAATTGGCTGATGAGGTAATAAAATATTCTAATTAAATGAAAAAACTTTTCGGATTAGGCAAGGGATTGGGATCATTGATTCCGGCTTCAACGGATGTAAGACCTCAGCTACAAAAGGAGAATGTCTTTTATGTTGAAATAAATAAGGTCAGGGCAAATCCTGACCAACCAAGACGAGATTTTGATGCCGATGGCATAAAAGAATTAGCTAAGTCTATTCGCAGGTATGGCATATTACAGCCGTTGCTAGTTACGAAAGTTGAAGAGGAAAATGCTAGAGGGATTGGGGTCTCTTATAATCTTGTTGCTGGGGAGAGAAGATTGAGAGCGGCCAGAGAGGCTGGATTGCCTCACGTTCCAGTTATAATCAGGGACGATTTTGATGAAGACAGAACAAGACTAGAAGTTGCTATGATAGAAAATGTCCAAAGGAAGGATCTTAATCCGATAGAAGAAGCCGAAGCCTATAGCCGATTTCAAAAAGAATTTGGCTTGACTCAAAACGAGATTGCCGAAAAAGTTTCTAAGTCTCGCGAGGTGGTGGCCAATGCTGTTAGATTATTAGGCTTGCCGCAGGATATGAAAGAAGCTCTGCGCGCTGAGAAAATATCTAGAGCCCACGCCAGAGCATTGCTTGCTTTTAATGACGAATCAAAGCAGCGCGACATATTTAATCAGATACTTGGAGGGGGACTATCGTCGAAAGATGTGGAGGGCATTGCTTCGGTAGAAAAAGCCAGATCTAAGCCCGGAGTCAAGCAAGAGAACAAATTCGGAGAGTTAGAAAAAAATCTTGGTCGTACCTTGGGCGTGCCGGTTCTCATCCAGGCTTCTACTGGCGGCGGTAAAATAGTAGTTAGATTCGCAAACTTAGAAGAGCTGAATCGAGTGGCTAAGACAATAATTGATTAGTTAATAAAATAAAATAATGGCCACGCTAGCGTGGCCATTATTTTATTTTATCCTTCTTGCCGAGGTCCTTGTCTTCGTCATTATTCCTAAACCAACTTCTTATTTTTCTCTTGGCTTCATTTGTTTTTACGAATCTTAGCCAATCCCTAGACGGCTTAGGGTTCTTGCCTCTTATGATGTCGACAACTTCACCGTTTCTCAGTTCGTAATCTATGGGTACCATTTTATCGTTGACGCGAGCGCCTTTCACGCGGTTTCCTAATCCGGCATGAACCGAATAGGCAAAATCAATAGGTGTGGCTCCTCGGGGCAGATCTTTAATCTGACCCTGAGGGGTAAAGACGAAAATACGCGACTTAAGGAAATCTGATTTCACCTGATCGAGTGTCTCTCCGGTCATAACACCTCTTAGGAAGTTCCTTAACTCTATAATCCATTGGACTTCTTTAGGGTTAGTTTTAAACACATCTTTTTTCCCGCTTTCGCTGTAGAGCCAGTGTGCGGCGATACCTTTGTCGGCGTAGTCATGCATTTCTGGTGTACGAATTTGAATTTCTACTAGCTTACCGCCTTCACAGAATACTGTTGTATGTAGGGACTGATATCCTGTTGGCTTCGGGAATGAGATGTAATCTTTGATCAGGCCGGGGAGTGGCTTATAGTGCTTGTGTACTATGCCCATTGTTTCGTAGCAGGACTTAATATCTGGAACAATAATGCGCATGGCCACAAGATCGTATACGCGATTGGGGTCTTTATCGTATTTCAGAAGTTTGCGGTAGAGGCTATATAGATGCTTCACTCTGGAGTCGATGTTTATTACTTTGATGCCAGCCAGGAGAACTCGTTTTTTCACTTCTGGCATTATCTCGTCGATATATTTTTTACGATTAGTGCGCTTATCCTGAATTTGCCTAATTAACCAATTGTATTCTTCGGGTTGAGCATATTTAAATGCCAGATCCTCCAGGTCTCCCTTGAGATTTCCCATCCCGAGTCTCTCGGCGATAGGAGCATATATTTCTAAAGTTTCCATGGAGATCCTTTGCTGATCCTCTGGAGCCATAAATTCCATAGTGCTGATATTGTGTAGCCGGTCGGCAAGTTTGATAATTATAACGCGAATATCCTCGGCCATAGCGAAGAACATTTTTTTGAGTGAGGCCGCATGAGTGGGATCTTCGAGGTCGCCAGTCCTAACGATTTTTCTAAGCTTGGTCACTCCTTCAACCAGGGTGGCAATCTCTTTGCCGAAATCCTTTTTAATTTTTTCAATTGTGAAATCCGTATCTTCGGCAACGTCATGAAGTAGGGCTGCAATTATCGTGGGAGCATCTAGATTCCATTCGGATAATATTTCCGCTACTCGTAGCGGGTGAGTAATGTAATCTTCTCCTGATTTCCTTTTTTGGCCAAAGTGCGCTTTTTGAGCATATTCAAAAGCTTGGAGTACCATAGCCTTCTCTTCTTCGCTGTATTTGGGATTAGATATGAGTTTTTGAAGGGTATCGATCATCGGGGTGTAAAGATATCAGAATTGTATTATTATCGGGCTTGCGTGGCAATATTGCCGATTCTTTTAAAGAGGCCGATTAAAACATAAGACCGCCTTTTGGCGGTCTTATGTTTTAATCTTCTTTTTCATCTGGAGCCTCCCAGGCTTTGTCTTTATCTTCTTTCTCGGCGGCTTTATCAGCTTTCTCTAATGCTGGATTGCGCATTATTTTCTTGGTGTTCTTACATTTAGGATAATTTGAACAGGCTATGAATTTACCGAAACGACCCTTTCTGAAGACCATCTCGCTACTGCATTTATCGCATACTTCGCCCGTCTTCTCTTCTGGTTCTTTGTCTTTTTTCTCTTTCAGGATATTTTTACAAGCTGGGAAGTTGGAGCAAGCGACAAAGCGACCGAAACGACCCATTTTGTAAATCATCTTACTGCCGCATTTATCGCAATCTACGCCAGCATCTTCGATATTGGTCACTTCTTCTTTGGTCACTTCTTCATATTTATCTTTTAAATTCTTAGCAAAAGGATCGTAAAATTCTCGTAGAGTTGGCACCCACTTAATGTCGCCATTGGCGATACTGTCTAAATTGTCTTCCATCTTTGAAGTAAAGTGCATATCGACTATCTCTGGGAAGTGCGCGACTAGAACATCGTTAACTAGGGTGCCGATCTCGGTTGGATGGAAATATCGATTAGGATCCTTGTTAACATAATTTCTGGCGATGATCGTGGATATGGTCGGAGCGTACGTTGACGGTCTGCCGATGCCTTCTTTCTCGAGGGTTTTGATTAGGGAGGCTTCGTTGTATCGTGCTGGTGGCTTGGTAAAGTGTTGCTCCGGAGTCAAATTGATCAGATCCACTTCTTGGCCGTCCTTGACTACGGGGAGAGTATTCTCCGCGATCTTTATGGGATAAATTTTAAGGAATCCATCAAATTTTATAGTAGACCCATTTGAGCGAAAATTGTATTTGTCCGCTTTTATATCGATGGCCGTGGCGTCGAAAACGGCCTTAGGCATTTGAGATGCGATAAATCTGCGCCATATCAAGTTGTATAATTTATATTCTTGAGCGGACAGATGATCCTTTATTGATTCTGGTGATCGATTTGGTTCGGTTGGTCTAACAGCCTCGTGGGCTTCCTGGGCTGATTTGGATTTAGTTTGATATGTTTTTCTTTCGTAATATTGTTCGCCTAAAGTCTTCGTTATATATTCCTGAGCTCCGGTGAGTGATTCCTCGGATAGATTAACAGAGTCTGTTCGCATGTAAGTTATTAATCCGACCGAACCATCTCCGCCAAGTTCTATGCCCTCATAGAGTTTTTGGGCGATCATCATGGTTTGCTTTGCCGAGAAGTGCAACTTCCTGGCGGCATCTTGTTGGAGAGTGCTAGTTGTAAACGGCGCCATCGGCGCTCGGGTGGTTTCGTTCTTCTCTATCGCGTCTATGACATATTTCTTTCCGTCTAAGTCGGATAATATTCTCTTTGCTTCTGTTTCGTTTTTGATTTCGAATTTATCTACCGTCTTGCCATCAATTTTGTTTAGAGTGGCATCGAACTCTTGGCTGTCTGATTTTAACTTTGCGGTTATATCCCAATATTCTTCGGCTTTGAACTTCTCTATCTCTCTTTCTCGTTCGACAACAAGACGAACAGCGACTGATTGTACGCGACCGGCCGATAGCCCTCGAGCAACTTTCTTCCAAAGGAACGGAGATAGCTTGTATCCAACGATACGATCGAGAATCCTTCGGGCCTGTTGGGCATCTACTAAATTCTGATCGATTTCTCGAGGATTCTTTAACGCCTCTTCGATCGCACGTTTAGTAATTTCATGGAAAACTATTCTTTGGATTTTTAAGTCCTTATCAGCTTTTTTGAGCTTCTTGATCCCTAGTGCTTCTACTAAGTGCCAGGATATTGCTTCTCCTTCGCGGTCTTCGTCAGTAGCCAGAATAATCTCATCAGCTTTCTCGGCTAGTTTTTTCAGCTCGCTTACGTTCTTTCTGGCCTTAGTCGGGATAACGTATTTAGGCTCAAAATCGTTCTCTAGGTCAATCCCAAGATCTCCCTTGGGCAGATCTCTAACGTGGCCGTAGGAAGATTTAACGATAAAATCTCCGCCAAGGAAACGGGATATGGTTTTGGCTTTAGTTGGCGACTCAACTATGACTAAATTCATTTGGTGTTTATTTTATACTTACCAGGACCGACTTCTTTTATCAGGCCGTCCATCTCCATTAAGGACATAGTAGCCACAATTTTCTGAGCTTCTTTCCCCGTCTCATCTATAATAGCATCAATTGAGAGGGGGCTGTTGATATTAAGCATCTCTATTATTATATTTTCTAAGGGATTGCGACCAGTTATCTTGGTCTTATCAAGGCATATTTTTAAGTTCTGATATTCTTCTAAGATGTCGTCGGGATGAACGACCAACTTAGCACCTTTCTGAATTAGACTGTTTGGTCCGGCAGATTTGGGGGAGAATATATTACCTGGGATAGCGAATACATCTCTGCTTTGCTCCGCTGCCAGTCTTGCCGTGATTAGAGTGCCACTTCTCTCGTTCCCTTCGATAACCAATACGCCTAGCGACAAACCGCTAACGATCCGATTTCTACGTGGGAAAGTGAAGTCAGCAGCGGCAATATTACTCTCATATTCACTAATAATCAAGCCATCATTATTTAGTATGTCTATGGCGAGTCTGAAGTTCGTGGTTGGGCTGATGTACCTATCTTCGATGCTTGAGCCTAGAACGGCTATGGTTTTTCCGTGGACATCTAACGTGGTTTTGTGGGCTATGGCGTCTATCCCTAGGGCAAGCCCACTAACTATAGTGAAACTGTTCTGAGACAAAGTTCGGACAAAAAACTCGGCCGCTTCGCGACCGTATGGAGTTAATTTTCTGGTGCCGACCACACTAAAGCAGTCCGTCTTCAGCAACGTCTTGTTGCCACGACAATATAAAACTTTCGGTGGATCGGGTATGTGGGCCAGTAGCGGCGGATAATCCTTGGAGCCGATCTTAATTTTTTCGATGGTTGGCTTAATCATTGCATTAAAAATATTTGTTATCACGCCACCTGTCAATTTTTATTGGTGTGCAATTATTTTGATTTTAAAGCTTTTATATGGTTATAATTAGTAAAGATTAAGGGAAAAATATGAAATTATCAGTTATAATACCGGCCCATAACGAAGAGAAGAATATAGTCGGCACAGTCGATACTATAAATGGATATCTAGAGGATAAGAAGATTGATCACGAAATAATCGTAGTCGTTAATGGCTCTAAAGACAAGACTCTTGAGCTAGTGAAGTCTTTGCTGCCAAAGATCTCAACTTTAAAGCTGATCGAGCGTCTTGTCGGAGGCAAGGGCTTTGCGGTTAAAGAAGGTATGCTGCATGCTGATGGAGACTGCAGACTATTTACTGATGCTGACAACTCGACATCGATTGATCACATAGAGAAGATGATGCCATATTTTGAGAATGGATATGGGGTTGTCATCGGTTCGATTGCGGCCAAAGGTCACAAGGTAGCAGCAGGAAGCGAGCCTATGTGGCGAAGGGTTGCTGGCAAGATGGGCAATATATTCATACAGATTATGGCTGTTCCCGGCATTCATGATACTCAGCGTGGATTCAAGATATTTACGGCCAAGGCGGCCCAAGACATATTCCCAAGAATTACAATCGCTGGTTGGGGCTTCGATGTTGAAGTCTTGGCGTTGGCCAGGAAATTCGGCCACAAAATAAAAGAGGTTCCAGTCATATGGAAGAATGATCCAAACTCGCATGTAGGCTTAAAGGCGTATGTTCAGGTTCTAGTGGAAACTATGTCGGTGCGATTCAATTTAATAACTGGTAAATACAAATAATGAATCAATTCAGGCAGGATCCGATAACGGGAGAATGGGTTTTGATTGCAACTTCAAGGGCCAAGGGTCATTTTAAGAGTGGCGGGGAACAAATGAATAAGTTGATCGAGGGCTGTCCCTTCGAAGATCCACAAAAATCCGGGAATGAGGAGCCGATGCTGATTATTAATAGGGGTGAAGTCGTGGAATATAAAGCTGGAATCGATTGGACGACTCAGGTGTTGGTGAATAAAAATCCAGCCCTAACTCCAGGGTTATGTGGACCGATGTCTAAGTATGGCCCATTTAACACGTATGAGGCTCACGGTTTCCACGAATTAGTGATCACCAAAGATCACGATAAAAGTTTCCATAATTTTACGACCCAAGAAACTGTAGAAGTGCTCGAAGCTTATAAGATTCGCTACAACGAGATTGCCAGAGATGATTGTGGTGATTATATCCAGATAATCCATAATCACGGCTTGGGTGCTGGCGCTACGATCTATCATAATCATTCACAAATTTTTTCACTGCCAGTTCTTCCGACTGAAGTTAGAAAGAGTATGCGAGGCGCCGATGAATACTTCAAAAATCATGGCAAGAAAATTTATAATGAGATAATCGACTGGGAGAAGAGCGAGGCCAAGAGAATTATAGTTGAGAACGAGAGGTTCATCGCTCTATGTCCATTTGTATCTAAGGAAGCTTACGAGATTAAGATATTCCCTAAATTCGACAGCTCTAGTTTTGGCGATATCTTAGAATCTGATCTTCCGCAATTGGCGGAGATGATCAATATCGTTATGGCTAAGCTCGCCAAGGCCCTAGACAATCCGGATTATAATATTGTCATTCATACGGCCCCGGTCACTAAAGAGAACGGAGTTAATTACGATTATTATAAATGGCACGTGGAAATTCTTCCTAGGATGACTAAAGTTGGAGCCTTAGAATTGGGCATAAGTGTATACGTTAATGTGATAGATCCAGACGACGCCGCTAAGCTGCTAAGAGAAACTCAAATATAAAATGATTTCAAATATTATTTCCGTAGTTAGCTCATGGGCCTTGGCTTTTATAGATAAAACCGGCTATGTCGGAGTTTTTATCTTGTCGTTGGTTGAGAGCGCTGGTATCCCGGTACCGTCTGAAGTTGTTTTGCCTTTCTCTGGGTTCCTGGCCTATTCCGGTAGATTCTCTTTCTTGGCCGTAGTAGTCATCGCTACTCTGGCTAATTATTTCGGCTCAGTCATCCTCTTTCTGATCGGCAAAAGCGGGGGCCGCTGGTTGCTGGAAAGATATGGCAAGTTTTTATTAATATCGCGCCACGATTTGGAGGTTGGCGACAAATGGTTCTATCGTCACGGCGCTAAGGTGGCATTTTGGGGAAGATTACTGCCCATAGTCAGAACTTTTATTTCTTTACCGGCGGGCATGGCTAGGATGGATTTTGGCAAGTTCTCTGCCTACACTTTAGCTGGAGCGTTCCCGTGGAATTTACTGCTTGCCTATGTTGGCTTCAAGGCTGGTGCCAACTGGAATATACTAAGAGCGTATTTCCACAAAGCTGATTATGCGATTGTTGGGGTGTCAGCAATCTTGTTATCGTGGTTTTTATATAAAAAATATGAACAAAGAAAAGTTAATAGTATCTAACTGGAAAAATTACATTGCGAATCAGGCCCAAGCCCAAGAAATATTGGACGCCGTTAACGACTTGCTTGAATCTCGAGGCGAGAACGGAGAGCTTTCTCTAGTTTTCTGTCCCGATGAGAGCTTGATTGTTTCGACCTCAGAGCTGCTCCAAAAATCTCATCTTGAGAATTCAGCATTTTTAGGAGTTCAAGATTTATTGGACGATTATCCAGCTGGGCTGCAATACGTGATCTTGGGGCATTCGAGTAAGCGGTGGCCGACTGTCGGCGACGGAGAGACTAGCGTATCGATTAATTCCAAGATAAAAAGATCGCTCGAGAAGGAGTTGACGCCGATAGTATGCATTGGCGAAAAAGACAAGGGTGTCGATGCCGAAGATTTTATAAAAAATCAAATAAATAAAACCTTTGCTGGACTAACTCCAGATCAGGTGCAAAATTGTATCATCGTCTATGAGCCAGTCTGGGCTATAAGCGGAAATCCCGATGCCCAAGCCGATAATCCCATAGATGCCTCGAATAAGATTCAAATTATCAGAGATTACATTCGAGCTGATTGGGACTTAGAAGATGACGTGATGGTTCTGTATGGTGGCTCAGTATCGTCAGATAATGTCGTAGAATTTATCAGTAAAGAGAATATAGCTGGCGTGCTCATCGGTAGGGCGAGTACTCAGAAGGAAGAGTTCTCTGGTATACTCAACAAATTATTTGCGATGCAATAATGAAAACCATAAAAGAGATCGGAAATATTAGGGGCAAGAGGATCCTGGTTAGGGCGGATCTAGACGTGGCCGTTGTGGCCGGCCAGATATCTGAGAGTTTTAGAATGGAGAAACAAAAAGAGACCATTGATTACATCGTAAATAACGGTGGCAAGGTGGTGATGGCTGGTCATATCTCAGATATTGATTCATTTGGAACATTGATCGGGCAGATCGAAACAATACTTGGACGTAAGATTGTTTTAATTAAAGATTTAGCTGCCATTAAGAGCTTTCTTCGTGATAGTGCTTTGCCGGTAGGACTGCTGGAGAACATCAGAAAGTTTGAAGGCGAAAGAGAGAACTCCGAAGATTTTGCCAAAAGATTAGGGCTCGGTTTCGATATATATATCAACAATGCCTTTGCTGTCTGTCATAGGAATCAGGCCTCGATATCTGCGATAACTAAATTTTTGCCATCGTTTGCTGGTTTTCAGCTAGAGAAAGAAATATTGAGCTTGAGAGAATCTCTCGATGCGCCAACGTCCGGGAAGGTAATTATCATGGGCGGAGCCAAGGCTGAATCAAAAATACCGGTGATAAAAGCCTTTCTCAGGCGCTCTGACAGGATATTAATTGGTGGAGTAATCGCCAACGATTATCTAAAAGCCAAGGGATTCGAGGTGGGCGAGTCGAAGGTTGATGCCGATGTTGCCAAATTATTTATCGGCGTGGACTTGAATGATCCCAAGATACTAGTACCTAGGGATTTTGTAATAAGTGATAAGAAAATTTTGGACATAGGTCCGAAGACGATCGAAGAGTTCACTTCCATTATTAAGAGCGCAAAAATGATCATTTGGAATGGTCCGGTGGGCATGTTCGAGGACGACAGGTTCAGCGAAGGAACGAGAAGAATCGCCGAAGCGGTGGCTACCATTAGTGAAACGATAGTTGGCGGCGGAGATACGATCTCGGCCGTTGATAAATATGGTTTATTTGATAAATATAAATTTATATCAACCGGTGGGGGTGCCATGTTAGAATTTCTGGCTGGTAATGTTCTTCCGGGGATTGTGGCCTTAAATAAATAATGACTAAATTCAAAGAAAATAGAGATATCGATAGGGCGATTGGTGATAATAAGAAAATTATAGTTTTTTATCACAAGGATTGTACTGACGGATTTTGTGGAGCCTGGGCGGCTTGGATGAAATTTGGCGATACCGCTGAGTATGTCGGCATAGAGCCCAATGCTAAAGCTCCCCTAGTAAATGATAAGGAAATCTACACTATTGATGTCGGCTTTTTGGCGGAAGAGAATGTGGTGCTAATGGCCAATAATATAAGGCTGACATCGATTGATCATCATGTTAGTAGAAAAGATTCTGTACCAATGACTCAAGATTATTCTTTTGACTTAGAACATTCAGGTTGTGTGTTGGCTTGGCAGTACTTCCATCCTGAGAAACCGGTGCCAAAACTTTTATCTAGAGTGGAGGATTTCGATCTCTGGAGGTTCAGATTGATCGGAACTGATGCCATAGTCTCCTTCCTTGATTTATATGATTTCAATTTCGATATCTATTCGAAATTAATCGAAGACTTTGAAGACGATAAAAAGGTCGCTGGATTTATAGAAAAAGGCAAACTTTTATTAGAGTACGAAAATAAACAAGTAGATAGAGCCGTGAGTAACAATGCTCAGCTTGCAATCTTTGAGGGCATTAAGACTTATGTCGTCAATGCGCATGTATATCATTCGAGGATTGGCGCGAGATTGGCAGAAATTCTACCGCCGATGGCTCTAATTTGGCACGAGAAAAGACATAGGCGCTATGTCTCTCTAAGATCGGATGGTACCGTTGATGTATCTGCTATGGCTGCCAAATATGGCGGCGGTGGGCATAGGGCTTCTGCTGGTTTTACTTTTGAGTTAGGCGAAAGATTTCCGTGGGAATATATTAATGAATAAAAAGATATATGGATAAAATTATTATACACACAGATGGTGGGTCGAGAGGGAATCCTGGCGAGGCGGCGATTGGCGTGGTTATTGATGGCCCGCTTACTGGGAAAAAGGAATATGGAGAGTATCTTGGGCGTGCTACTAATAATCAGGCCGAATATCAGGCGCTAATATTTGCGTTGAAGAAGGTAAAGCAGTTGGTCGGATCTGATAAGTGCAAGGATGTAACCGTCGAATGCTTTCTCGATAGTGAGCTGATAGTCAAGCAGATGAACGGCGAGTACAAAATTAAGGACGAGAGCATAAAAGAATATTTCTTGGAAATCTGGAATCTGAAAATCGATTTTGGTAAAGTGACATTCAGGCATGTTTTCAGAGAGAAAAATACAGAGGCCGATAGACTGGTCAACCGGGTTCTGGATCGCGAGGACAATAAATTGGCAATATAATTCGAAGACAAGTTGAGTCAAGAGGCGGCCTGATGGCTGCCTCTTGACGTATAAGGAATTTAGCGTAGAATGTTGGACAGTGTCTCAATCTTGGAGGTGGCTCAAATGCAGACGGGTAAAAGAAAAGATCTGGGACCTGATGGACTTTACGGTTTTTTGAAAAATCTATTGCCGGAATCGAAATTCACCATCGCCGAGCTAACTGGTTTGGCCAATAGGGAGCTTCTTAAGCAGAACCTATTCGATGTTTCGACTCAGTCGGTGTATAAGGTCGTGGTTAGGATGATGGGGAAGGGATTGGTGTCTGTAGCGAGCTCAAGTATTGACAAGAGGAATAGATCATTCGTGGCGAAGTTCATTCGAGAAGCTCCAATCGGCTTGCTCGTCATCGACAAAACGCCTCCGACGAGCGAAAATGTTACGAAATTGATGGCTGAAGTTGGTGACAAGATCGAAGTTGAAACCGCAGTTGCGAAGACTACGGTTATCAGCAAGGAGATAAGCGAAAGAATCGCCGCTCTTAATAAAATGAAAGAAGAGCTTGATCAGCTACTAGCTGGCGATGTTATTTCCGAGACGCGCGAGAAGCTCAATCAGTTAAGAAGCGAGATTGAGGCATTGGCCGAATTAGCGGGAGCCATAGTGTGTTTCGATTGTAAACTGAAGAGAGAAAAGATGACCACCGACAGGGTGATGTTGTTTAATGCTTCTGACAGATTAAAGGCTAGGGAAGCTCGTTTGGCGGCTGACGCTCTTCGGGGCGGTCCGGCAGCTGTTGTTCATTCCAAGTAAAGTATCAATTCTGAGGGCGAAAGCCCTCTTTTTTCATCCGAAAAAGTGTGCTATAATATGTATGTCCTCGTAAACTAAGCAATCGCTCTTATCGCAAGATAGGGGAGGAAAGTCCGAGCACTACTCCGCGAGCGTAAGCGAGCGGATAAAACGGTAGCGGGTAACGCCCGTCGCTAGTAATAGTAGAGGTGCGAGCAGAGACGTCTTGCCTCGAAAGGGGCGGAAGATTAAACCCAAGTTTTTGCCAAATTGTCAGAAACTAATGTCTAGCCTTGATTCGGGTGAATAAGATCAAGGGTGAAACGGCTAAATCCTTACTGGGGTGCAAGATCAGCGTTTCCGGCTTCGGCAACCGCTGGAGCCGGATTCGAAAAGTTAGATCGCTCGAGCTTATTGGTAACAATGAGCCCAGATAAATGATTGCTCTCGACAGAACTCGGCTTACTGTTTACGGGGACACCTAAAAATCCGCCAGAGGCGGATTTTTAGTAACCAAAACCTTAAATTGAAATAAAAGACCGATTGTGGTAATTTTGGGCCATAAACCATGAAAAAATCAGATCTATTTTTTAACGTAACGCGCCTACCGGCTGATTTCTTGATGCTCGTAGGTGCTGGCGTGGCCACGTATGTTTTAAGAACTAGAATCTTATCTGCTTTCAGGCCGGTTCTTTTTACTTTCAATCTACCTCTTTCTCAGTATATATATCTAGTCTTATTCGTATCAATCCTGTTTCTAGCGGCTTATGCGATGTCTGGCCTTTACTCAATGAAGATAAAAATGGGTAAGGCGGAAGAGCTTTCGAAAATTGCCATAGCTTCTTCAGCTGGAATTATGGCGGTTATAGTTGCCATCTTCTTGAGGCAGGAGCTTTTTAATTCCAGATTCCTGGTTATGGGCTATTGGTTTCTAGCTATCATTTTCGTTTTTATCGGGCGGCTAATCATTAGGCTAATACAAAGATATTCAGTTTCGAAGTATGGATTCGGCACTCACAGGGTGTTAATAGTTGGAAGCGACGAAGTGGCTAATAATATCGGACAGAATATAAGGAGTGACCCGGCTTGTGGGTACAGGATAATCGGTCAGCTAGCTAGCCCAGAGATCCTAGAAGTCAGCGATTATATGCATAGGGGATTAGAGGAGATTATTCTAGCCGATTCTAACTATCCGACAGAAAGGATAGCTGAGCTAGTTGATTTTTGCCACGAGAATCATCTGGTTTTCAAATTTGTCCCCAATTTATATCAAACTTTAACTTCAAATTTTAGCATCGATATCATAGATAAATATCCCATCATAGAGCTAAAGAGAACACCGATGGATGGCTGGGGCAAGGTAGCCAAGAGGTCTTTAGATATAGTCTCCGGCGTGCTTGGCTTAATATTGCTATCTCCAGTTTTAGGCGTATTTGCTTTTGCTATTAAATGGGGTACCGAGGGCCCCGTATTTGTGAAGCTTAAGAGAATAAGTAAGAATAAAAGCTTCGATTTATACAAGCTCAGATCTATGGTGAATAACGCTGAAGAATTAAAGCCATACCTCCAGCAATTTAACGAGAGAAGCGATGGGCCGCTGTTTAAAATAAAAGAAGATCCAAGAGTGACTAGTGTCGGTCGTTTTATTAGAAAATACAGGATAGACGAATTGCCACAGTTCTGGAATATATTGAAAGGCGATATTAGCCTTGTTGGTCCTAGGCCACATCAACCAGACGAGATAGCTAAGTATGAGAAAAGGCATAGAAAGGTTCTGGCGATAAAGGCCGGAGCAACGGGTTTAGCTCAAGTTTCTGGCAGTTCCGATTTGCCGTTTGATCGTGAAGTGGCGCTTGATAGTTTTTATATTGAGAATTGGTCATTGTTACTAGACCTAAAGATAGCGATTAAGACGATTTTCAAAGTTTTTAAAGATAGATCGGCGGCATAAGACGAGTCTTGTTAGAAGTCGTCCTAATGTGTCTGCGGGGTCGTATAATTAAAATTGTGGGGCTGATAACTTCTAGCTGGATGAAAATAGCTTTTGTACATGAATATCTCAATCAGTTTGGTGGAGCCGAAAGAATGCTTCAGGTTTTGTGTTCCATATTTCCTAACGCGCCAATCTATACGTTAATGTATGATCGTGAGGCGACGGGGGGCATATTCGATGGCAAAGTAGTCAGGACATCTTTCCTCCAGAATTTTCCTTTTGCCAAGAAGCATCACCACTTATTCCCGTTGCTGATGCCTTTGGGCATCGAGCAGTTTGATTTTTCGCAGTTTGATGTTGTCATCTCGATATCTGCGTCATTTGCTAAGGGCATTATAACTAAGCCAGCGACTCGACATATCTGCTTGTGCCTGACGCCTCCAAGATTTCTGTGGGATAATAGCCAAAAATTCATGGAAGAATTTGGGTACCCATCTTTTATTAAAAGAATTATTCCGCCATTCATAACTTATTTGAGAATCTGGGACAAGGAAGCGTCGTGTAGGGTAGATGATTTTTGGTCAATATCTAAATTCGTAAAGGATAGGGTCAGGAAATATTACAATAGGGACTCCGAACTAATATATCCGCCGGTTAATGTGTCTAAATTTAATATTTCGAATGAAGTCGGAGATTATTTCCTTATGGTCGGCAGGCTCGTTTCATATAAAAGATTTGATCTTGCCGTGCGTGCCTTTAATAAGCTCGGTTTGCCGCTAAAGGTAATTGGGATTGGTCCCGAGATGAACAAACTGAAAAAAATTTCCAAAAAGAATGTTGAGTTTCTTGGTCTTGTGTCGGACGAGATTCTGGCCAAATATTATTCCGAAGCTAGGGCCTTAGTATTTCCGCAAGAGGAAGATTTCGGCATTGTCCCCTTGGAGTCTATGGCTTCTGGTCGCCCAGTCGTTGCTTTCAGAGGCGGCGGGGCTGTTGAGACTGTTATTGGCGACAAGACGGGCGTATTCTTTGACGAGCAGAGCGAAGAATCTATTATAGATTCAATTCGTAAATTTAATGACATGAGATTTGATCCAGCGGTATGTCGATCTAGGGCAGAAGAATTCGATACTGGTATCTTCAGGAAAAATGTTTTACATAAGTTAGGCATATGACGATTGGAATAGACATTCGTATGCTGGCCAATAAGCGTAAAAGTGGTATCGAAGAATATACCGAGAATCTGCTTTCGCACATGCTCTTTATCGATACGAGTATTAAGTTTAAATTATTCTATAGCTCATTCCGCGATCACATAGGAGATTATTCGTGGCTTAATCTTCCGAACGTAGATCTTGTAGACTACAAAATTCCAAATAATCTACTTTTCGGTTCTGCTAGAGTCTTTAACTGGCCATTTATGGATGAGCTTATGGATGGAGCGGACGTATTCTTTTCGCCTCATTTTTTCCTTGCCCCGTTATCTAAAGGATGCAAGAGGGTTACGACTATCCATGATCTGTCATTCGCATCTTTCCCAGAATATTTTTCGGCTAGGCAGAATATATGGCATAGAATTGAAATGTCGCCATCTAAACAGTTTAAATCGTCAGATAAGATTATCGCTGTATCCAAATCTACTAAAGACGACTTAGCTAGTAAATACGACATTGATCCCGCCAGGATAAATGTCGTGCATTCTGGGATTTCGGACAATATCGCTAGGCCCACCGATGAGAATCTAGAGAAATTTAGGCTTAATAAGGGATTACCGGAAAAATTTATTCTATTTTTGGGGAAACTTGAACCGAGGAAAAATGTTGTGGCCTTAATCAGGGCTTTTAATATGCTTAAATTACAGACGGGTTTCGAAGATCTGAATCTTGTCATCGCTGGGACAAGGGGCTGGTTATCTCAATCGATTTTCAAAGAAGTTGCGGCTTCGCCATATAAAAGCCAAATAGTGCTTACCGGACACGTAGTGGACGATGACAGGAGTTTCTATTATAGCTTAGCATCTGTTTTTGTGTATCCATCTTTATTCGAAGGCTTTGGCTTTCCGCCGCTTGAAGCGATGCGTTGCGGAACCCCTGTTGTCGTCTCCAATAACTCGTCGTTACCAGAAGTAGCGGGCGATGCCAGTATAATGGTCGATCCTAGAAGCGTAGATGAGGTTGCCTTTAGTGTACGGCAAGTTTTAGTAGATCGTGAGCTGAGAGCTAGCCTTGTTGAGCTAGGGGCTAAGCGTGCCGCTCAGTTCACTTGGCAAAAAGCTGCCGAAGAAACGCTAGATATAATTATCCACGCATAAATTACTCAATTTAGTTGTATAATGACTATGTATGCCCCTAGAAAAGAATAAAGTAATTGGGGCGATGTTTGACGTAAAACCAGTCGATAATACTGGCCGCGTTGATTTATCCAAAATGTCCCAGATTGGGCCAGTTTTGCATTTAAAAAAGAATTCCCTAGAAAATGGATTTTTCATTCGCGAATGGGATGGCGGAGCTGCTGGTAGGGTGACTGTGCGTGTAATTAAAAAAAATATTCCAAGACATGATAGCTTGGACCCCAAGCGTGTTCGATTCGCATCTGATTTAGAGAGAACTATAAACGATGAGATGGAACCAATAGTGACCCTGGCTAGCATTGGTGGCATTGTCCACGGCAATGATTTAATCTCTAAGCCTCGACTTAGGCCAATACAAAACCTTCTAAATACAAGCACAGAAACTCCAAGAGAAATCCTTGAGCAAGAGAGGATCATAAACGAAATTTCGAAGCCAGTCAGTAGAAATTCTGACTTAGTAGATACGCAACTTATGAATCTACCAGAGGAGCCAGCCATAGCTCTTACGAATGTCGGCCATGGAAAAATAAGAAAAGCCGAAATAGATTTGTGGCTAGAAAACTTACAAAATAGTAGGACTAAAATTGATTACACAAGACCATCGAGGAGCAGATTTATTTCCTTTGGTAGGATTCTATCATGGAAGAATCTCCTGATCATAATGGGGATAGCCGTAGTCATCTTTTTTGTCGCTAGGCACGGTTTTAATCTTAAGAATGAAATTATTAGTGAGGGCAATGCGGCGGTTAAGAACTTAGAAGATGCCAAGGATAAAATTGCAAGCATGGATTTCCTGGGCGCCTCTGACAGCTTCGCGGATGCTTATGAAGAATTTACTAAGGCTGGTGAGGGTCTAAATTTCATGGGTGCGAGTCTTGGTTCTCTTATAGCCGATTTACCGGGTGCTGAGAAAATTAAATCGGCAAATAATTTGATTGAAGCCGGCAAATTAATCGCAGATTCGGGCAAGGCTATGTCTAAGGCCATGGAGGTTATCTCCCAGACTGGCCTTATTCTGAACCCGACTACTCAGGGTGGAGGTTCAATCGGGAAGATGCTTGGCTCACTCAAGAACGGCCTAGCCGTCTCGGCCGCTAATTTAAAGAAGGCTGAAGTTCTATTGGCAGATGTAGATCCCAGCGCTTTGCCAGAAGAAAAAAGGACTGTGTTTATTAGCATGAAGTCTGAGCTGCCGTTGTTCAACAATCTAATTAGCAATAGCGTTGACTATGCCGCTTTCCTAGAAGAATTAGTTGGGCTCAAAGGCATAAAAAGATATCTGTTGTTATTCCAGAACCCGGCCGAGTTAAGAGCTACTGGTGGTTTCCCGGGCAGTTACGCCACGGTTACGTTCCAGGACGGATCATTGAAGCAGTTTATAGTGGATGACGTATACAATTTAGATGGTCAGCTGAAGGAAAATATTATACCCCCAGCACAGATGCAGCACATAACTCCGACTTGGGGTATGCGTGATGCTAACTGGTTTGTAGATTTTCCAACTTCGGCTAAAAAAGTTGCGTGGTTTTATAAAAAAGAAAGTAATGGGCTAGATGTAGATGGAGTAATCACGATTAGCCCCAATATAATATCGAAGATACTTGAGATCGTTGGCCCAATCGATATGCCTGAATACAACATGAAGATCGATAGTAAGAATTTTGCGACTGCAATCCAGAGTGAAGTTGAATATGGCGAGAATAGGGCGCAGCCCAAGAAGATATTAATGGATATGGCCCCTCGTCTTCTAGCTAAAATATATTTATCCGACAAGGAGGAGTGGTTAAATATTTTCGATACTTTTGTATCGAGCATGGAGAAAAAAGATATCCTCATGTATTTCAAGGGTCTAAGTCTTCAGTCATTCGCTTTTGACAAGGGTTTCAGCGGGCAAATCAAAAAAGTCGAGGGAGACTACTTGATGGTTAACTTCACCAACGTAAAAGGATCGAAGACTGATGCTGTAACCGATACGTCTATCAAGCTGAATACGAAGCTAGCCGAAGATGTCTCTACGCACATGCTAACAATAGCCAGAACTCATAACGGCGGAAAGAGCGAATTTGGTTTCTATAATAAGCAAAATCCAGCATATGTCAGAGTCTTAGTGCCGGAGGGTTCTGAGCTGATTAGTATATCTGGGAACAAGCTGCCGGATTTTAAGCCCTTAGTCGATTATTCAAAGGCACAATTTAAGAGAGATGACGATCTGTTCGCTTTGGAATCTTCTCAGTATTTGGATCAAGAGAAAGGCGTAACTATATCCAAAGAAGCGGGTAAAACAGTTTTTGCTTTTTGGATGATCATTGATCCTCAAAAAACCGAGACAATAAATATTGAGTACTCTGTACCGAGAAAGGCAGGCGCCAAGGGCTACGAAACATTCATTCAGAAGCAGCCTGGCTTAAAAGTTGATAGTTTTGAGTTCTCCTTGGATAGATCTGAAGGAGCTAAGGTGGTGGGATCGCAACCGGTATTGAATAAGGTTGGCGATAAATATATTCTAAACGGTGAACTGGAAAATGACCTATCAATTAAAGTGAATTTTGAATAGGCTAACTGCTATATTTAAGGGTTCTACGGGTAAGATATATCAAGCCGGAGCAATTCTGGCTTTTTTTAGCTTGGCCTCAAGGTTGGTCGGACTTTTGAGGGATCGCATCTTGGCGGCAGATTTTGGCGCTTCGCGATCACTTGATATTTACTACAGTGCTTTTAAAATTCCAGATTTCATTTTTAATCTAATAGTTTTAGGTGCCGTTTCGTCAGCTTTTATACCAGTATTTATCGAAAGCTATAGGCTCGACAAGATCAGGGCTTGGCGATTGGCTCAGAACTTTCTGTCGGCAATAGCTTGCCTTGTTGTTGTATTCTGTTGCCTGGTGTTCGTATTTATCAGGCCCTTATCCTCAATATTGATGCCTGGTTTTGCTGGCGCTGATCGAGAGCTGGCTATGCTTCTTACGCGATTGATGCTGTTGAGTCCGATAATATTCTCTATAAGCACGGTCGTGGGATCAGTACTCCAGGCTCTGGAAAGATTCTGGGCCTATGCTCTTGCGCCAGTATTCTATAACTTGGGCATTATCGTCGGCGCGATATTTTTTGTGCCCATGCTCGCCAGCCGTGGGATTAACGAGGTTTACGGTCTTGGCTTTGGGGTGATCTTGGGTGCGACACTACATCTATCGGTGCAATTGCCGTCGGCTATCCATGTTGGATTTAGATTTAGACTTATTTTTGACTGGGCCGATGAAGGGTTGAGAAAAATATTCAGATTAATGTTGCCACGCACGATTGGCCTTGGCGCCTATAGCCTAGACGCCGTGATCACTAATGCGATCGCTACGACCATGACCGCGGGTAGTATTACGATTTTGAACCTAGCTAATAATCTTCAATTTGTCCCGATATCGGTCATAGGTATTTCGATGGCCACAGCCGTTTTCCCGGCGTTGTCTTCTCATGCTTCTGGCCAAGAAAAGAGAGATTTTACGTATAAGCTCAGAGACACACTAAAGAAAACGTTTTATATCGTTTCGATGCTGGCCGTCCTGATGGCCGCGTTGAGCTATCCGATCATAAAATTGCTCTTTGGTACTGGCTCATTCGGCGGAGTCAACATCAGAGAGACGGCATTCGTGCTGAGTATATTTATGATTGGAGTCGTTGCCCAAAGCTTAGTGCCGATTCTGTCGCGGGCATTCTATGCAATCCAGAATACTCGCACCCCCGTAATCGCAGCGATTATTACCATATCTCTAAATATAATTCTTAGCCTAGTCTTCTCTTTTGTTTTTCATTGGGGCGTCCGCGGGTTGGCGCTAGCCTTTTCCATATCTGGAAATCTAAACTTTTTAATACTCTGGTATCTGTTCAATTCAAAGATAAAGAAGATTTGAAAAAGTAGCTAATTTAATGTAGCTTATCCCTATGGTAATAGCTGAATTGAATGAATAATATACGTAATTTCTGCATTATCGCTCATATAGATCATGGAAAATCGACCCTTGCGGATCGATTTTTAGAGCTGACCGGGACCGTCGAGAAAAGAAAGATGCACGAGCAGTATCTAGATACGATGGATCTCGAGAGAGAAAGGGGTATTACCATCAAGCTCCAGCCAGTGCGAATGAATTATAGATATAACAACGAAGATTACATTTTAAATCTTATTGATACGCCCGGGCATGTAGATTTTTCATACGAGGTTTCACGATCTCTTGCGGCCGTGGAGGGAGCAGTTCTTCTAGTTGATGCCACTAAAGGTGTGCAGGCTCAAACATTAGCTAACCTACATTTAGCCCAACAGCAGGGATTAAAAATAATTCCCGTTATAAACAAAATAGATTTACCGAATGCTCGAGTCGAACATGTTCGAGAAGAACTGTCGTATCTATTGGGAGTCGAACCAGAAGAAATAATAGAAGCATCTGGTAAAAGCGGTGAGAACATCGAGCTCATTCTGCAGAAGATTATTAAGGACGTGCCTGCGCCAGACAAAAAGTATGATCGTGAGAAGCTAAGAGCCCTAGTCTTCGATTCCACGTTTGATGCCTATAAGGGCGTGATAGCTTTTATTCGAGTCTTCGCCGGATCGGTTAAAAGGGGTGATAAGGTGATGGCCTATGCTACAAGGGCACACGTTGAAGTTCTGGAGTCTGGCTATTTCTCGCCATCTTTCGTCCCGGGTAAGGAGATACACAATGGTGAGACGGGCTACATAGCCACTGGTCTGAAAGATCCGGGACAGATTAGAGTTGGGGACACGATTACTATACAGGCAGATGATCCCAGTTTTATTCCACTGGCTGGATATAAAGAACCGAGGCCCATGGTGTTCGCTAGTTTTTTCCCAGAATCGAGCGACGATTTTGATCTGCTTAAGGATGCGCTTTCAAAGCTAAAACTTACGGATGCGTCGCTTAACTATGAGCCAGAAGCGTCCGCCGGCTTAGGCAGAGGATTTAGAGTTGGTTTTTTGGGCATGCTTCATGTGGAGATAATATCTGAAAGACTCAGGCGTGAATTCGGTTTGAGTTTAATTATTTCAACGCCGTCTGTAGAGTACGCGGTTAAATTGACAAACGGCGAAGGAATAAGAGTTCGTTCCGCCGCCATGTTGCCAGATTTTTCTAGAATTACTGAGCTGTCCGAGCCGGTGGTTGATCTAGAGATCATTGCTCCAGCAGAATATCTGGGTAGCGTTATGGAGCTTGTGGCTACTTATCGCAACACTTACAAGGCTACTGATTACATAGGAAGAGAGACGGCCTTAATTAAATACCGCATGCCTTTGGCCGAGATTATTACTGATTTTTATGACAAGCTAAAAAGCGTTTCTTCCGGTTACGCATCTATGAGTTACGAGCCAAGTGGGATGGAGAAGGGCGACCTAGTAAGGCTCGATATTCTAATTGCTGGAGACATAGTCGAGCCATTTTCTAAAATCGTGGCCAAGGAAAAGGCATTCTACGAAGGTCGCTATCTGGTGGCCAAACTAAAGACGGTTGTCCCGCCTCAGTGGTTCCAAGTAACGATACAGGCGGCTATTGGGAGTAAAATAATCGCCCGTGAAGATATTAGAGCTCGCAGGAAGGACGTAACCGGTTACTTGTATGGCGGAGACATAACTAGAAAGATGAAACTGCTCGAGAAGCAGAAGAAAGGCAAGAAAAAGATGAAGGAAAGTGGCAAAGTAAATTTACCCCAAGAAGTATTCTTGAAGATGCTAAAAAGATAAGTGCGCAAAAGGCCCCCGAAGGGGGCCTTTTGGTGAAAAACTAAAAAACTAGTAAAATGCTGGTAGGATCAAGAAGAAGACCATCGATATGGCGACCAAAAGGGAGACGATCGTCCAGACTACTTGAATTGATTTTTTACTCATCATTGTAATATAAATTTATTATATACTGCCGCTTTTGGCAAGCCGATATGATCCAGAAAGTTTTTAAATCTAAATATTTTACAGTAGTAGTCGTGCTTTTGTTATTCTGGGCGGCGTATTTGATCATCGGTGCGAGTATGCGACGATCAGATGTCGAGGATAAGATAGTCGACCTAGAGAACAAAGCCAGCGAGATTGAGAAGAGCAACAAATATTTAGAAAGAATCATGACTTATATAAAAACGCCAGCTTTCCTTGAAAGAGAGGCTAGGATTAAGTTAAACTATAAGTCAGCCGATGAGAACGTAGCTTTTATATATATGAACAATGAGAGCAAGGATCGAGTGGATGATGTCCAGTCGATAGCGGCCATGTCCAATCCGCAGAGGTGGTGGAATTGGTTGATGGGCAGATAATATCGCGGGTGTAGTACAGTGGTAGTACGCTTGCTTCCCAAGCAAAGAACGGGAGTTCGATTCTCCTCACCCGCTCAAAATTGATAAGTCAATTTTGGGCTTGAAGAATCGAACGCCGGAGCGATGTTGCGCCAGTAGGCGCAACCGTGAGGCGGTGGCCAGCCCGAGACGTGCGACGGCGCGGCGAGAGGCGAGGCCGATTCTCCTCACCCGCTCAAAATTGATAAGTCAATTTTTGAGGTATAATGATATATGATCAAACACACAACTATAACTATTGAATCGAAGTCGGAACCGGAATTTATTGACATAAGCGACCAGGTCTCTGATTTTGTTAAAGAATCTGGGGTTAACCATGGCTTGATTAATGTCCAGAGTATGCACACTTCGGCGGCGCTATTAGTAAACGAAAACGAACCACTGTTACTCAAGGACTTGGCCACGCATTTTGACAAGTTATCGCCGAAGACTATTGAGTACAATCACGACAATATGACCGTAAGGACTGTAAACGTGTGCGAGGGTGAGTGTGCCAATGGTTATGCCCATTGCCGCGCGGCCCATTTAATGAGTAACGTGACTATGAATATAATTGATGGTAAGCTCCAACTTGGCCAATGGCAAAGGATACTATTCGCAGAGTTAGACAGGCCAAGAACGAGAACGATCCAGTTAATGATAGTAGGCGAGTAGATAGGCTTTCGCCACCTTAGCTCAGCTGGTAGAGCAACACTTTCGTAAAGTGGAGGTCCCCGGTTCGATTCCGGGAGGTGGCTCCAAAAAATAGTGAAACTTATATTGCCAATACCACGCTACTGTGGTATTGTGCGTTATCTGTCCCTTGGAGGTACAATCGTGACACGATCTAGCCAGGGTATATACATGGTCCAGTTTCTTAAGTCATTTCTGGTGTGGGATATTGTCAGGCGTGATGCCGTGGATATTCCTGCTATATTTGCAGGTTGGTATTTGCTACTAAAGTTGGTAGGAGGCTCAATCAGCTCTTTTAGTATTTTATTCTTTGTTTTTGTAGCTATTCCGTTCATCCATTTCGTTAATTTCAATATTCGCCATGTCTCTGCTGACGATATAGATACAGGGCCCGACAAGTAGTCGGGCTTTTATATTGACGACTTCCATATCTTAATGTATGATCTTGGCAACGTTCTTTTACTTGGAGGTGAACGGTGGAAGCTTCAAAGAAGGACAATGTATTTCCAATATACCTCGTTACATCGAAAAGTCAGCACAAGCTGGCCATGACCTTCGTCAGGTTTCAGGAGCATTTCGAGTCTCCTGAATTCGCTGGTAAAGTATTTACTCTTGAGGAGTTTGCCGATTGGTACGCCAGTCAGCACGATGATTTTTTTAGCTATTCTGATGATTGGGGTGGATTTAATGTCCCGTCGTGGGTGGTAGACAAGTTTCGTGCGGGCTTATTCGATCCACTTAGCCAGAAGGAAAAACATTTTCTCGATTTAACGAATGTAACTGGTCGGGCATACTTTATTGGCATGAGTACCGCAAAGGGCATAAAGATTGGAACGCTAAGACATGAAGTTGTTCATGGTTTGCAGTATGTTGGTCCGCGTGATTTCAACAATGTCGTAAACGGCTATGTTGTGTCATCTTGGAAGGATTCAGTTTTCTCGAAAGATTGGGAAAAGCTATTCAAGAAGCTAAGGGCCATGGGTTACGATAATAATGTGTTGGTTGACGAGGCCATAGCCTATTTGACCACCGGTTTGGCCGGAGAACTCAATGGTCTTAGTATTAAATTTGTAAAGATTACGCGCGATAAATTGCGGGCACACTTCAAGGAGCATTTTGGTTTCTCGATTCATCGAGCAGATGCGGTGGATATATTAAACAGAATTCATATCATCAATTTGGATAGTGCGGCGTAGCGGCCCCGAAGGGGCCGCTTTTTTGTTGAAAAAATAGTCGGAAAAGCATAAGATTAGTCACGATGGAATATGAGAAGAATAGGGCCATTCTAAACATATATGCTGGCGCTGGCGGTGTTGATGCTCAGGACTGGGCTTCAATGCTTTTGAGAATGTATCAGCGCTATGCCCAGAAGAAAGACTGGAAGTTTGTTTTGTTGTCAGAATCTTTTGGCGAGCAAAAAGGCATTAAGTCGGTCTCGTTTGAGATAACAGGTGAAGATGTATATGAAATTTTAAAAAACGAGAATGGTGTTCATCGTCTGGTACGCATCTCGCCCTTCTCGGCGAAGAACTTAAGGCACACTTCGTTTGCATTGGTGGAAGCATTGCCTGAGATAATAGCTCACAACATTAAGATTGATCAAAAAGATTTACGAATAGATACCTACAGATCATCTGGCCCGGGCGGGCAGAATGTAAATAAGCTAGAGACGGCAGTCAGGGTAACCCATACTCCGACTGGCATCTCAGTAGCAGTCCAATCGGAGAGATCGCAAGCTCAAAATAAAGAGAAGGCAATTCAGGTGTTATATTCTAAGCTATCAAAAAAAGTTGAAGAGAAAAATGCCAAAGAGATATCTGATCTAAGGGCCGAGCCCGGATCAATTGAATGGGGAAGTCAGATTAGATCGTATGTCCTTCATCCGTATCAAATGGTCAAAGACCATAGGACAGGCGTAAAGATTTCTCAGCCAGACAAGGTTCTTGATGGTGACCTTGATAAGTTGATTGAAGCCAAGGCAAAATTGGGGCATAATGATATGGAATGATAAAGATCCACCATACATCTTTTATATATGATGACGAATTTGAGGCCTTACGTGATATAAATCTGGAGATAAAGCATGGCGAATTCGTCTCTCTAGTCGGACCATCAGGTTCTGGAAAATCAACTCTACTAAAACTATTAACTCGCGAAGTACTGCCCACGGATGGAGAAATCCTAATTGATGGGATTGATCTAGGCGAGCTTTCGGCTAGAGACATACCGCATCTTAGGAGGAAGATAGGCACCGTCTATCAGGATTTTAAATTACTATCAGCCAAGAATGCATTTGAGAACGTTGCCTTCGCCATGGAAGTATGTGGCGCCGATAAAGAGGATGTTGATCGTGACGTGCCTAAGCTTTTAAATATTGTTGGCTTGTCTGATAAGGCTAATAATTTTCCTCATCAAATGTCTGGCGGAGAGAGACAAAGGTTGGCCATAGCTCGAGCATTAATTCATCGTCCGAGAATAATCTTGGCCGACGAGCCGACCGGTAACTTGGATCAGGTGAATACGTATGATGTGGTAAAGCTACTCTTGAAGATCAACGAGCTTGGCACAACTATAATTCTAGCTACTCACAATCGAGATGTGGTAAATGCTATCGGCCGAAGGGTCATAAGCATGGAGAATGGTAGAATTGTTCGTGATCAAATTGAGCAGGGCAAATACATAATTTAAATTATTTATCATGCATTATCATCTCAAAGAGACATTAAAGAGAATATTCAATACTGGCTGGTTAAATTTCGTTAGAAATAGTTATGTGAGCTTTGGCACTACTGGCGTCATGACTTTGGTGTTATTGTTGTTCGCCGGTCTTATGAGTCTTAACTTTTTATCAACAAAAGTCGTAGAAGGCCTGCAAGACAAAGTAGACGTAAGCGCTTATTTCAAGTCTTCGGCTAGTGAAGAAGAGGTGGCTAGCGTAAAGATTGATTTAGAGAAAAATCAGCTGGTTAAGAATGTCCTTTATATATCTAAGGATCAGGCATTAGCTGATTTCAAAAAAAGGCATGCTGGCGATCCGCTGATCCAAGAATCATTGGCAGAATTAGACGAGAATCCTCTGCAGGCGTCTTTAAATATAAAAGCTAATAATCCCGATACTTATGCGGAGATAGTTAAATTCTTAGAAGCTAATAAATTCAGAAGTCTTATCGACAAGATCAATTACTACGAGAATGAAGCGGTTATTAAGCGTGTTGAAGGAATCTCTGGAGGCATAAAAACTTGGGGTCTCATCGCGACTCTACTCTTGGCCCTGATCGCCATTTTGGTAACTTTCAATACTATTCGGTTAACGATATTTAATCAGAAGCAGGAGATTGAAATTATGAGATTGGTTGGTGGCTCAAATTGGCATGTGAAGGCGCCATACTTAGTGGAGGGGGCTATCTACGGAGTTTTTGCGGCAGTAATAGCCGGTGCATTGTTCTATCCGATCGCGTACTTCCTTTCGCCGAAAATAAGTATTTTAATTCCGGGCGTAAGTCTGATCGGATATTTTGGATCTAACTTCTTTAGTTTTATCTTCCTCCTCTTATTGGTGGGGGTTCTAATCGGCGTAGCTTCTAGCTATATCGCGATTAGAAAGTTCTTGAAGGTTTAGGATTTAATAGTGATTTAAGTGAGCCTCCCGCCCACGGCTCCGGCAATCGCCGGATGCCGAATGGGCGGGAGCTTTGACATTCCCGTTGTTGTAGGTATAATAGGCGAAGATTCTGGGGGAGCATACTACATGTCGAAGAACCTTGAAATCGAGAGGCGTTTTATTGTCAACGATATATCGGACATTCCCGTTAATACTGATTTGCCAACCAAGGCCAGGCTTATCCAAGGCTACTTGCCTGGAAGTTCTTTCGATGGATTGCAAGCTCGTGTTAGATATCAACTTGCGCGACAGTCTAATGGTCAGCTGGCCGTGACCTTTTCATTGAACATGAAGTCTGGCTACGGCCTGACACGAACCGAGATAGAGATTGGCCTAGCTGTCCAACAATTCAACCACTTATTTCGACTATGCGATCGCTACGTCGAGAAAATGCGTTGGAAGTTGGGGGCATATTATCAGGGTGGCGACGGGGGCTTACTGCCAGTAGTGATTGAAATCAACGAATTCGCTGGGCGTCACGATGGACTGATCCTTGCCGAGATCGAATTTGACTTTGAAGAAGCCGCCAATAGTTTTTCTCCGCCGGTATGGCTCGGTCGTGAAGTGACCGATGATCCAGCGTACAGCGGATTTGCTCTGGCTCGTCGATAATTCGAAAGTTCTTTGAGACGTTGAATAAACGTCTTTTTTGTTGTAAGTTGTGGCTAGTTCTCGGCGTTGGGAGGATAGCTATGCCAGAGAGTAGGTCATTTCCAGAATCTCTTAATCGTGAATTTCTAGAAGATTTGGATGGCCTGGTTGGCAGCATGGTAATGATTAAATTCAGTCTGGCCCTGAGTCGCGATTCAAGAGATAGTGGCGACTTCGAGAAGGAGCTAAGACGCGCTCGGAAGTTCTTAATAATTATTACGCCTAGAGACGTCTTCCATGTGGAAAATATTATAGGAGCTCTCAACGGTCACGAAATCGCCCGAAGAGTCTCTCGCTTATTTGGGCCCGGATTGTCTTCTGTCGAAGATGAAGCAGAAAGACTCAAGGCCTATCGACTAAGACACAAAGCTTGTCTAGCTACCGTTAATAAGGCTATAAGAGGGGCGTCTGTGTCGCCTCAGGAAGTCGAGGAAGCCGAAAAATTCTTTGATGACGTAAGAGAGATTTTTGATGGTATTCATCTTCTTCAAGCGCAAAGAGCCGCGGAGGATGAGTAATTAAGGTATATTTAGCCGCGTGAAGCGCGGCTTTTAATTTGAAATTTTTAATGCTAGAATTGGGCCAGCTATTTGAGGAGTGTAACCATGTGGACTGAACCAGTAACTATCATGGTGCCATCTAGGATGTGGGAACTGCGAAAAAGGACCAAGAAAAGATTCGAGCAACTTGAGAAGATGGTGAAAACCAGTAAGCGGGTCAATTGGTTCGATCTGGACAAATTTTTTATGGATACTCGTAGAGATTGGAATATCCAGTGGCAAGGAGTTGATCAACATACTGGTGGCGAAGAGTTCGTCGAAAGGTGGTGGCACGACTATTTTGTCCCAAGGTTCGATGCTCTTAAGAAAGCTAAGGTAGCCCAGGACAGACGGATGAGGAGGCACGCTAAGAAATAATAAGGCCATTAGGCCTTTTTATCTTGAAAAAAGTTGGGTTTTGTTGTAAAGTATGGACATTGCGGGATCGTCTAATGGTAGGACACATCCCTCTGGAGGATGGTATCTTGGTTCGAATCCAGGTCCCGCAGCCACTATTGAAAGTATCGAGGTAGACCGAGGAGGGGAAGTATCTATATCTACAATAAAAAGCCCCGCGTTAGCGGGGCTGTGTCTTCGAAAATCAGATGTTTACAATCTTTCTTGCCCGGACCTGGGCCAGGTAGCCATCTAGATCTTCGATCAGATTGCGCTTGGCAATGCCTTGGACAATCTGACCGACGTTGGGCGGTAGGAGTAGTCGTGACGAGCACTCTAGTAGTCCGACCATTGTCATGAAGTCGATAGCTGACTGAGAAGCGCTCGGGATGAAGTCATCTATGGCGCTATTCAAGGCATTGCTATCAACTATTTTGCCAGAGGCAAAGCGGAAGGCCGCGAGGATAATGGCCTCGACATCGGCGCCAGACAGACCATCTGTCTTCTTGGCGAATGTCGCGAAGTTCTTGATATCAGTCGGGATATTGTATCTCTTGAACATAACTCGGAAGATATCAGGCAGTTCGTCCATCGACGGCATCGGGATCAGGATTCTCTGGTCACCACGGCCGCTGCGCTTGAGGGCTGGATCGATACGATCCGGTCTGTTGGTGCAGGAGATGACGACGACTTTACCACGAATTCTTGGATCGGAGAGGAACTCCATCCACATTTTCATCAGACGCTCGGCAACTCCAGAGTCACCCTTGGGTGCGTCGCGCTGTGCGTCGGCTAGATCGGCTTCGTCGTTCATGACGACAACCGGCGCCAGAGACCGCAAGGCGTAGATGAATTTCTGCATTCGGGCTTCGGATTCTCCGACCCACATCGAACGAATATTCTTCGTCTTGATGAAGTTGAAGGCGGCTTCTTTAGCCAGGGCTTCAACCAGGGCGGTTTTGCCGGTTCCCGGCGGGCCCATGAAATATATGCCCATTGGCACTAGTCGGTATTCTCCGTTTTTGATGGCATCGAGAACCGATTGGAGATATTTTTTGATATACGTGAGACCACCTATGTCCTCGAAGCCACGTTGGGCGTCCACGACTTCCATGAGCTCGCCATATTCGCTATTGAGAATATTTCTTTTTCTATTTTTTACGAAATTGAGATCGAGCGTTTGCCCGGTTTTCAGTGCCTGCAAAAAGATTTCAGAAATTTGTCTAAAGCTCATGCCTTGTGCGGCATGGGCAAAGACCGATACTTCGAAATCTGACGGCAAGGTAATGACTGGTCCAAGGCTTTCGACCTCGACGCGCTTCTCATTAACTTCGGCTGCGATCTTCTTGTCGACACTTGTGTCGGCTTTTTTGGACTGCTTATCCAATTGCGCGATTTCTCCTTCTAGGACCTGCTTCTGTCTTGACCGATAGGTCGTATTGGAGATAAAGTCAATCCTTTCGTCTTTGTCAGGCTTAGGTATGAATACCTGATTCGCAGCTGAGCCGTTATTTCTTAGTTCCGAGGAAACTTTTGTGATTTCGTCGGTGAGAAGAATGATGAGGTTATTCTTAGACCTCAGTCTTTCGCTCTGGCTCCAATTACGCAGTGTCTGGATAGTTACTCTTTCGTTGGCCGGTAACATCGCATTGGCGCCAGGGTTGGGGGCAATGAAATGTGCCGATTTGATAACGACGGCCATGTTCTCGGATTTGTACATTACCTTTTCGATAAGTGGTAGACAAGAATTTGGATCTTGTGGCAGTCCACGTTTGGCGGCTAGGTCTGCCTTGGCGGCGGCGATAGGATCGGCGCCAGTCGCGGCATCTGTTTCAAGGCCAGCCAGTTTCTTGAATTCCTTTTCCATGGCCGATGTTAGAAATCTCATTCCCGAAGCAACGTCGTAGAAGATGACAATCTGGCGAGTATCGAAGACCTGCCGCAAGAACTCCCTAAAAGGGATGTATGCGGTATCGGGTTCGATCTCGCACTTTGGGTTAAGAACTAGTCCATCGGTATCACCGTGGAAGATAAAGAAGTGTGCCATGCCTGATTTTAAGGGAAGAATAAAGTCCTTCTCCAGCCATTCGGGCATTTTGTATTCGATTACGTTGGTTAGTGTTTCTTCCTTGGGAGTTTTCATGATCCTACCTCTGCTTTAGGAAGTCGTGATGTTCAACGCCGGTGGCGATTGGTTGGCCAGATTCGTGCTCTTCCGAAAATCGGATTTTGATACCGAATTTCTGAGCAAGCAACATAAGCTTGGCCCGTTCTTCCTTCAATACGGATTTTGATTCGAAATGTTCGAAAGTTAGAACACCATTGCCATTGCTACCGACAGCCACGCTCAGATATCTGTGAACGTCGGCACTTTCATTTTTCTCGCCTTCAACGATAGTCGTCTTCTTACCGCCGATAACTTTGTTGCTAGTCATCGTGGTGTAATCTAGAAGCTGGGCGATGATGGCAAGGACCTCGATTTGGAAGCGCTCGCCGACGTTTTTGGCAGCAGTTTCAAGTTGCTGCTTTTCTTTTGGTGTCATGAATTGAGCCTTGATAGCCAACTCGCCATTAGAAATCTGGAACTTGGCGTTGCCGGTATAGCCGATAGCGCGAAGAGTACGATTCAGGGCCTCTTCAAAAAGGGGATTGATATCTAGTCCAGTAAGCCAATCAATGAATACAGTATCTTCGACGCCCATATTGTCCAATAGGGTCTTGTCGATTTTCGGAGCTTTGACCTTCTCCTTGAATTCTTGTGGCAACTTTGGCGCCACGCGGATTCTCGTAATGTTCTTGTACCCGATGTTGCAAGGCATGGGGTCTCCTCTCGGTTGTAAACGTGCGAATGAGTCGTCATTGTTTTATCACATAAATCGCGACTTGGCAAGACTAAAAAACGCTCCGTTTGGAGCGTATATCTTATTAGATCTTCAGGGTACTTGGCTTCTTTTTCGACGAAGATGTCTCGTTGGGAAGTTCTTTGACCCTGGCAGTACTTTTTGCCTTAGATCTCGTGGGTTTGCGATTTCGTACCCATTCATCAAGATCCTTGAGTGCAGTCCCGATTTGCTTGATTCTCTTCTCGCTTTGCGGCTTATACTCGACACCTTCGGCGAGATCGAGTGGTCTCGTTCGCATGTCTTCGAGATACTGCTCTAGCGTCCGGGCTCCGGATACTAAGGCATATACGCCCAGTGTGAGGTCGCCGATTGCCAGATCCTCTGGCAGAATGATAATCCTCTCACTGCCAAGGACCTCAGTCCATTGGCCGACGATACTTGTATTGTTCCAGCCTTCGCGGGTGGTGGCACCGGTATATCGACGATGAATAAGAAAAACATTTCCTTTGAATTTCTCAATGAGATCAGTGAAGACCTCTCTTGCACTGATATTCTTATGCTCGCCACCGAAGTGATCTCTTAGGTCGCTGGCATAGAGGTCAGGCACAAATGCTTCGTCGCCTGTAATTAGGTATATGGGCTTTACGGCCTTGGGCATTTTGACGAGATAGGCGTAGTAGTACGCGGTTAACGCATAGGATTCACTGCCTTGACCACCGCCATTGCCTTCGAAGTGGATTCGCTTGAACCACCTGTCCAAATTGCGGAGTGCCGCGAAGTCGGCCATCTGAAGAGGCGAGACATCGGATCGAATGTCTCCCGTAGCTGCCACACTCATCATCGGATCAGGCAGATATTTTCGGGCTACAATCTGGCCGACGATGCCGGGCCATTTGTCCCAGATAATCTTCGGCAAAATGCCCATTGAACCAGTCTCATCGAAATCATAGACGAGTGGATTCCCCGCATTACAAACGAGGCGTCGATTCATTGGCGATAATGCCGGATCCATATACGATTGTTGCAAGGCTGTCTCTGCGACGCTAGTTACGCCATTACTACCTCGATACACGTTGCTGGTAACATCTCGATCGTAGTATGAACCGCCTCCACCCATGTGAGTCTCCTTGTTAATGATCCGGATAATATATACCAATCATTTGAAGATCGGTCAAGGACAATAAAAAAGACCGCTGTTAAGCGGTCAGATCTTGAGGGATGTCTTTGGATTGCCCTTCTTGCTCTTGCTTGTGGGTGTATCTTTCGCACTGACCTTCGTGGCGTTGATGCCGGCCAGCTTTCGGAAGGCAGCTTTGGCAATGCCTAGATATTCGGCTTCGAAATCCTTGCCGCGGAGATTCTCGGTGGCTTTCTCGGCATCGATCTTGCCTTCGCAGACGCCGACGAGCGTGCCGATCAATTCACAGACCTGTTCGGTCTTATCCATGCCGACGACGAATTCATTGCCGAGCAATTCGCGCCATCGTTTCCAGACTCGAGGGTCTCGGGCATTATCTGTCAGTCTCGGGATGATATAGAACACCTGGTATTTTTCTTGGGCTTCTTTGACAATCTGCTCGACTGGGATATCTGTCTCGAATGGGGCCTTGCCCATCAAGGCTGCGATCTCGTCGACGCTGACCGGTTCGTGAGGAAGCTCGTCGCCGATCAAGAACAGGTAGCCCTTCTTACCTCGTTTTTCGAAGGTGTCGATGGAAGTGTGCCGGGCCATGAAGTAGATGGCGTTCGGGTATGATTCGCCTCCATTGCCACCGCCTAGACCTTCGAGATACACTCTTTGGAAGAAATCCATCAATTCCTCGGCGCCAGGTTCGAATTCACCGATCTGGAGAGGCACCTTATCGCACTTCGAATCTCCGACCGCACCGAATAGGATGTGCACATTCGGGAGATAGTCCTTCTTGAGGAAGTACCCCATCAAATCCTTGAGACGAACTTCGAGTTCAACTGGCACGGTTCCCATAGAACCAGTGACGTCGAAAATGACAGCCAGAGCATTTGATTGCGGGTGAGTAGCACTATCTCGACTCTCCCTGATCTTTTTCTTGTCGATAGCAAGATTGGGATGGCACTTGATATCGCTGGTCTTTGTTGCCTTTCGCATATCCGCCGTATAGGCAAAGGTATCTTTGCCAGAACTCTTGATAGCCTGTTTTCTTGCAGTCAAATCCTCGTCACGATAGGTAGATCCGCCCATGAGCCTGTTCCTTTCATGTAAAAGTCCGCTGTCCCTAACCAGAAAGAGCATATTAGACAAATGCCGTGCTGTCAACGATTGACGTTGGTTCGGAAATAATGTAGGATAATGACAACATTTTGGTCCCTTTACAAGTAAGAGACGGAGGAAATCATGGCGAGTTTGACCGGAGTCAAGCTGGCAATATGCCAGATGCCAGTCGTGGTCGGAAGGCCTGACCTAAACGTTCGGTATATGCGTCAGGAGATTTCTGACGCGAAAGATAAGGGCGTAGACATTATTATCTTCCCGGAACTTTCGGTAACTGGGTATATTATCGGCGATATGTTTGAGCGTGAAGAATTCATTCTCGATGCATACAAGTCGTGTGATGCTATGTTGCGTGAAGTAACGAAAGACGGCATTACGGCGATTGTCGGTGTGCCCGTCTATGACAACGGTCTTCGTGGCGAAGACGGACGTCGAAGATTATACAATGCAGCTGTTGTATATAGCGACGGTAAGTATATTGGTAAGGCCATCAAAACGTTGCAGCCAAACTATCGAATGTTCGACGATGATCGTCATTTCTATTCAGAGCGAAAATTGGCACAGGAGAACGGCCTAGATCTGAATATGATCAATAACGTATTTGCCATAAAGTTAAGAGACAGTCGGATAATACGTCCCGGTGTAATGCTTTGCGAAGATGGATGGCCTGATGACTATTATATTGATCCGAGCGAGGCGCTCATGAATAATGGTGCCGAATTAATTATCAATATATCGGCGTCACCATGGGGTTGGCAGAAGAATCGTAAACGCCACAGCGTCGTCAAGGAGCTCTTGACCAAACGTAAGGTGTCGATGGTATATGTAAATAACACCGGCTTGCAGAACAATGGCAAGAATTTGATCGTGTTTGATGGCAGCTCAACAGTATACAACGCGAACGGAGAAGTTGTTTACGAAGTTGCTCCCTATGCCGTTGGTAATCACTATTTCGAATTTACGGAAAAACTTCCCGTTGTTATTCAAAACAAACAAGATGATTCGCGGGAGCTATATCTGGCGGTACATAACGCCATCAAGGAATTCTGTTCATCATTCAAGAAGATTATCATTGGCGTCAGTGGTGGTATTGATTCAGCTGTCGCCGCTGCGGCATATGTCGATGCGCTGGGCAAAGATAAGGTCCTCGGAGTCTTTATGCCTTTTAGTAAATATAGTTCTACCGAGAGCGAAGTAAGGGCTCGTGCTATAGCTGAAAGTCTCGGTATTGAATTCCGAGTCGTGAGCATCGATGCAATCGTTGATTCGATTGCGGGATTACTTTCTACACAAGAGGGAACTCTTGAGTATGAGAATATACAGGCTCGGGCTCGTATGGAAGTCCTAGCAGCCATTGCTCAGAGAGAGGGTGGCGTGTTCGTCTGCAATACAAACAAAGTCGAAGCCGCATTTGGCTACGGCACGATGTATGGCGATATCGCTGGTGCTCTCGCGTTGTTGGCCGATATGGTGAAGCGCGAAGTCTATCAGTTGGGTAATTACTACAATGAGCAGGTTTTTGGTAGGCAAGTAATTCCTGCCGATTGTTTCAACATTGCGCCCACGGCCGAGTTGGGCCTGAATCAGAAAGACCCCTTCGATTATGGGAATCTGCTTCGCCGAGGTTATCACGACGAGATGGTTAGGGCATTCACTGAATTCAGACTTGGTCCGGAATGGTTCATTGAAGCCTATATGTCGAAGCAACTTGAGATAGAGTTGAAGCTTGAAGCTGGGACGATCGATCGATTGTTTCCTTCAGCTGGCAAGTTCGTCGCTGATCTCGAAAAACACTGGGCTTTGTATCGACGAGCATTCTTCAAGACAAATCAAATGCCGCCGATTCTCATCGTGAGCAAGCGCGCATTCGGTTATGATCTGCGAAGGTCAATGGTGACGCCCCACTTTACTGGAAGGTATCGACGATTAAAGGCATTCGTATTGCCTAAAGAGCCCAGACGAATTGCGATCTATGGTGGAAGTTTCAATCCGCCCGGATTGAATCATCTCCAGGTCGTACAAAGTGCTCTTAAATCATTCGACACAGTTATCGTTGTGCCGTGTGGTCCCAGAGGGGATAAGGATTCTATCAATACGGTAACCTTCGTGGACCGCAAGAATATGATCGAGATGGCTTTTGGCGATGTACCTGGCGTAGAGATTGATTGGCGAGATTTGAAGTCGGGCGACTTCACTCCAACCTATCAATTGCAGGAGATCTACAAAGCAGAATTCCCCGACGACGAAATATGGTTCGTGGTCGGGAGTGATATAGTTTTGAAGGGTTCAGATGGCCTATCGCTTATTCAGCGAATGTGGCGTCAGGGTAAGAGAATCTGGCAAGAGTTAAACTGGGCAGTGATTGCTCGAAGCAACGTGGCTATTCCAGCCGACAACATGCCGCCGAATTTTCTACTGCTTGCGGCGAGTGACATCTTTGGATCATCGAGTACCATTAGACAGATGGTAGCTGATGGCAAAGATATCGGTGATTTCGTCGATGACGAAGTTGGTGAATATATTGCCAAGAAGGGATTGTACAGATAGTTAGCCCCGCAAAAGCGGGGCTATTTAATTGGCTTGACAAAGCGACAAATTATTAGTATTAATATGCCAGTTGGTCTTTGAAAACGGGAGGTCTTCGTGCTCATTGGTACGCTTCCGACGTTGGTTAGCCCATCAACATTGATTGTGGCCGAGAACATGATTGCTCATCCGGCTATCGCCGCAGTTCGTTACAATACTGGTGGCGACAGTCCGCTGGCGCCATTGCAGATATTATCGATGGTAAAGAAAATGACGGACAAATATGGAAAGACGCTATACGTCGATCTTGAGGGCCGACAGCTTAGAATTGCTCGCTGGACTCCATTTGAATCGGGCATGGTGGTGCTCAACCGAGATTTTTCGGTGAAACCACCGGCTAGGATATTCATTCGTAATGCCGGCTGGTTCGATCTTGTTGCGGCCAAACCAAAAGAAAGAAAGGTATATGTTGAGAATGGTCCAGCTTTACGCCAGTACTATTTTGGCGAGAGCCAGAGCACTCACATTGTTGGTGGCGATTTCGAAGTCCAGGGATATTTGGGCGGTTTAGACTTTGAATATATCGAAGCTGCTAAGCAATCAGGTATAACGAACTTTATGCTTTCGTTCGTCGAAGATGAAAGTGATTTGGATGATTTCTATGTGCACTTCCCAAGACGAAAACGAAGCAAGATGTCGGTTGTTCTCAAAATCGAGTCCCAAAAGGGATTGGCATTTATTCGGAGCCGGCATTGGCGCATCAATGAGCGACTCATGGCAGCGCGAGACGATCTGTTTATCAGCTTTGGCGAGAATCCCGTCGGAATCTACGAAGGGCTGAAGCAGATCATCAAAGTTGATCCAAGCGCTATTGTGGCCTCACGTATTTTGCACGGCTTCCAATCGACCGGTATCGTTACGATGGGTGATATTGCAGACATCATATTGATGTCGCGAATCGGTTATCGGAATTTTATGTTTTCCGATGGTATTGCCAAGAAATTTCCCGAAGCTATTAAGCTCTGGGAAGAGATTAAGCCATCGATGGAAGTATAGTCATGAAACGAGCTTTTGTTGTTGGTGGTCTTGTCTTTGGAGACGAGGGTAAGGGTACGACCGTAGACTACTTGGTTCGACAATATGACGCCAGCGTTGTAATCCGCTATAACGGTGGATCGCAGGCCGGACATAATGTTGTTACGCCAGATGGTATCCATCATTGCTTCGCTCAGTTTGGTTCTGGCACGTTGGTGCCGGGCGTCTGGACATATCTCAGTCGGTTCATGTTTATTGACCCAATGAGACTCATGTCCGAATACGATGTGTTAGCTGGGAAAGGTTTTGGCGACGCATTAGATCGCTTGATCATTAGCGGTAGCTGTCCGATTATTACGCCGTATCATAAGTTAGCAGGACAGATCCAGGAATTGATAAACGGCGATGGCAGGCTTGGCAGTTGTGGGATGGGTGTCGGCGACGCCATGAAGGCTTTCGCCAACGATCCCGTGGATTGTCTGACGATGAGCGACCTATCAGATCCCTGGGTGCTAGAGAGAAAGCTTAGAATTCTTCAAGCGAAGAAAAAGAGCTTCGTCGAGATGGTCGCCAAGTTTAGTACCGATAAGGCAGTCACCGATAGAATCGCCGAAATTAATTCGGATAAACTGTTTGAGCGATGCTTAAAATCGTATTCCGCTTTTTCAGTGATTATTCCGAACATCGACGATGGCCGATATCTAAGCGAATTACTTTCTAGGTCGGGTAATATAGTTTTCGAGGGTGCACAAGGTGCCTTGCTTGATCGTGAGTTAGGCTTCCAGCCGTATATAACCAGATCCAACTGTTCATTTGCAAACGCAGATGAATTGCTGACTGGTTACGATGGTCGTATTGTGAAGCTTGGTATCACAAGGGCTTTCGCTACGAGACATGGTAATGGCCCATTTGTTAGCGAGGCTGCTCTGCCTTCTAGCGTGCTAGTCGGCGAACATAACGTTCAGAACGAGTGGCAAGGTCATTTCCGGGTTGGTTGGCTAGATCTCGTTGCGCTTAGACGAGGCTTCGATATTTTGGGCAAGCTGGACGGTGTGGTGGTTACCAATCTCGACCGTGTCAGCGAGCTGGATGAGTTGCGAGTATGTATTGCCTACAATACTGCAGAAGGCCTGACAAAAGACAGGATAATCGGTAGCGGACGTCTGATGACCGATGGGTTATTCACTAGTACCCCCGTATATAGGCTCTTCCGTCGAGAGGGCGTCTTTGAAGAGTATATGAAGTATCTGGAGAAGTATATTCCAGTCCCGATAGTTGTAACTTCTCGTGGTCCTACTGCCCGAGACAAGGAATCCATCCTTAATATATAGCCCTAATCGGGCTATTTTTATTAACTATTAGAGATAACGGGAGAGGTTACTGATAAATATTCAAAGTAGTATAATTACGTAAATTGAGATTAGTTTGGTGATGGGTTATATTAGAAGAAGATCTGGGATGTAGTAATCGTCACGATTCCTATCGATCCAGGTTTTGACAGCCTCTACGGTCCGCAGCAAGCGCTCCCTCATTAAGACGACTAAGGGGAGCATAAGGTAAAGGAGCGCACAGTGCCCTGAACGAAGTGAAGGGGTATAAGCGATTTAGATGTTGAGGCAGGTTCGGTATTCAAAGAGCGTTGAAATAATAGTTCAAATATGAAAACTGCAATTCTTATTCACGGTATGCCTTCAAAAGAGGAGTACCTTGATGTAAACACCCCAGTCGCTTCAAATAATCAGTGGTTCCCGTGGCTACAAAAACAACTTTCGATAATAGGCGTGGCGGCACAAACACCAGAAATGCCTGAGCCTTTTAGGCCAGATTACGAGAAATGGAAAAAAGTATTTGAGCAATTTATTATAGATGAACAAACTATTTTAATTGGTCATAGTTGTGGCGGCGGCTTTTTAGTTAGATGGCTAAGCGAGAATAATGTGAAAGTTGGCAAGGTAGTCTTGGTTGCACCGTGGATTAATACCGAAGCAGACGACACTGTTCCAGGCTTCTTTGATTTTAAAGTTGATGAAAATTTAGTTTCTAAAACTGATGAATTGCACCTATTTATTTCTTCGGATGATGAACAGGATGAATTAGATACGGCCGACATGATCGAAAAAAGGGTCCACGGTGTTCGAGTGCATAGATTTACTAATAAAGGCCACTTTTGTATAGGTTTTAATTTAATAAATGAGAAGTTTCCTGAGTTGTTGGAGATTTTGAGATAGTTTCAACGTCTGACCAAGCAGCCAGCAAATATAATGAAGAGCACGAAGTCGGCACTAAAATGGATCGTCGAAATCCTTAATAAAAGAAACATATCCTTCCAGATAGGTGGAGGATTTGCGGCACGAATTTATGGTGTTAATAGGGAGCTTAATGATATAGATATAACATTGCCGACAAATAGACTTCCCGAATTGGTACCTGAAGTTAGAGCATGCATAACTCACGAACTGCGTAATTATAAAGATGAAAAATGGGATGTCATTGGCATGACCATAGAATGTATGGGGCAGGTGATTGATTTCCTCGGGGCACAAGGCAAGAAAATATTTAATAGTATAAGCAAAGAATGGATTGTCTCAGAAAATGATTTTTCGAGCAGTGAATTAAAAGAGGTCTACGGTATAATAGTTCCGGTTATGGCGAAGGAACGGTTGATTAATTACAAAAGGATTCTTTTACGAGAAGTTGATAGGGAAGATTTGAAAGGGCTGGGAGTCGACCCAGACTAAACATAACAAGCCAGACTTAGTACATAGTAATCATCGTAATTCCTACTATAATTAAAAGAGCCGCACTTTGCGCGGCTCTTTTAATTATAAATTGTTAGTGTTAAGATACGGCCAGTTACTTGACTGAAGGGTAAAAAGTATGTTTCAGGAACCAGTTACCTTTATTGTTCCCACGAGGATGAGTGGTCTGCGAAAAAAGGTGCAGCGGATCTTTAGTAGACTCGAGAAACAGGTAAAAACTGAAGAAATTATCGCTGATAAGACCATGATCCATTTTTTCGATAGAACGCATGCAGACTGGAAGAATCAATGGGAGATGGTCGACCAACATACTGGCGGAGAGGAGTTTGTTGAGAGATGGTGGCATGACTTTTTTGTGCCAAGATTCAAGGCTCTTGGTAGGGCTAGAGTCGCTCAAGCTAGAAGGTTATCTCGCGCGAGGATACGCGCTATGAAAAAGAAATAAAGGCCCAGAGGGCCTTTTTATATTGGATAAACCCAGATTTTATTGTAAAGTATTGGGGCGATCGTATAAAGAATGATTTTGAGCAGACATGGACCATTGAGATATTTACCGGAAAATAATTATGCCAATAAATTTACAAGATAAAATTGTACTTGCTCACAAGGGTTGTTTTAATAAAGAATGCGAGAAGATGTATAGAGAAAACTCTAAGGAAGTCTGTGCGCTTTCTGTCCGCAAAGATTATATTCACATTATTGAAATCGATGTTAGAAAATCTAAGGATGGAATACTTTACTGCTATCATGGAACTCTAATGCAATATTGGCTTTATCTTGTAATCCCTCGGATATTTTTCGATATTAAGAAGAGATACCACGTAGACACTCTTGAAGAAATATTAGGGGTAATACCGGAAGATAAAATTATTGTCCTTGATCTTAAAAGTAAATCCATTACCAAGACAGATATTTTAGATGCCCTAAGAGGCAAAAAATATAAAAAAGTCATTCTCGGCAACACCTCGTTGTCCTCGGTGTCTTTTTTAGAACGCTTTAATGATATGCCAGAAGAGTTTGTAAAAGTTATGAATGGCAATATTTTCTGTAAATTTTATGACCTCGCAAAACTCAAGGATAAGAATTATAAATATTTTGAGGCGGTCTTTCCTTTTCAAGTAAGCAAAAAGATAATTGATGACGTATCTAGGTGCGGTATGGAATTTAGATGTGCCGGCTTATTCTTTTCGAGCAAAGAAAGCTATTGGAACAAGATTAATAAGTACAACATTAAACACGTTTCAAGCGATTTTATTTAAAAACATATGTCTCAAGAATTTCCATCGTTGAGCAAAAAAGAGTTGCCCGATCAAGAGTTAATTGATGCTCTACATTCGCATGGTCCAAAAGACCCAGCTACTAGGACAATGCTAGATTCATGGGTACGCGTCACTGAGCGCGAATTTAATGAAAATCCGGAATCTGTTTCGAGAATTGAGATGAATATCCGCCGTGGCAGATTATTCTTTGTGGCCGGATATATCGATGAAGCCTATGACAGCTTAAGTGCCGCCGCTACTCAAGCCGATAATGAAGGAAAGACCGAGCTTTACGCCTCTATCATAGCGGAGATGGATGAAATGGATACTAAGCTCTAATTATAGTTTTAAAATCTCGCAGAGCTCGAGCTGGGTCATTAAAATACGTATCAATCAATCCGGCGATTAACTTCGGACTTTTTTTGGTCTGCTCACTCAGAGCATAGAAAATGGGGCCCAGGTCAGTCTCTAGAAGATTATTGAAGATCTGTTGTCGAAGACCTCTTTTCATCTCATCGCCGAAAGCATCAATCGTGGTGGTCCCGGGTATGACGGTTTCAAATAGGCCTTCGACGATGGCCTGCATTCGACCAATGAGAATGACATGGTATGCGAATGGAATCCTGTGTTTAATAAATATTCGAGCAATACCGGTGAACCAGAATCCCATGGCACTGTCTTTCGTGGTCTCTAGGTATTCTTTTACGTCTTCCCTAATTCTCGGTCTGTATTTCTCGTATGATGCTCCACACATTTTCAGGGCAGTCCGAATAGTTGCCTCTAAATCTTGAGCATAAATAGCCAATAGAAGATCTCTAGTCTCCCGAGTGTCTTTTTTGCTGAGATAACCTAAAAGACCGAAATCTAAGAAGGCCAATTTTCCATGAGGAAGAATGAGTAAATTTGAAGGATGAGGGTCTCCATGAAAGGCAAATTCGTCGCCATTAAGCCACGTCCGCATAATTGCCCCCATAGATGACTTAATCGAACCCTTAATGTTATAGAGAGGATTGTTTTCGATTGATTTAAAATTCCTAACTGGAATGCCTTCAATAAATTCCATCGTGATAATCTGATCGGACGAAAGATCACGATAAACTTTTGCGAAGATCATGCTATCGGCATATTCCCCAATAGTTTCTCTCATCTTGCCATGATACTGATTTGATATCCGATCTAGATTATTGGCTTCATTTCTGAAATCAATCTCAGCCAACAGCCATGATTCAACTTGGTTGAAGATCTCGTTTAGATTGATTCGTCGCAGATTTTTTGAAAATATCTGAGCAATCTTGCCGAGTCGTTTAAGTATCGCCAAATCAGATCGTATATTTTTCTCTACACTAGGCCGACGAACTTTCACGGCCACATCTCCATATTTTAGAGTATGCGCCTTATAAACTTGGGCGACAGAGGCCGAGGCTATGGGGATAGGGTTCCAGTTTTGGAATATGGTCTCTGGAGTGACTTTAAAATCTTCAAGGAAGATTTTCTCCACTTGCTCATACGGAATAGGCGGAACTGAATCTAGAAGTTTTTGCAACTCAGTGCAATCTTCACGAGACAATAATTCGTAACGGGTACTCAAAATTTGACCGATCTTGATAAATACAAATCCTAATTCTTCACAGGCAAGACGAAGCCGAGTACCGAGGGTCTTGTTTCGATGCTTAGTAAGTTTATACAGCGCTAAGTATTTAATACTCGTGGATGAGATCTGCAATGAACGACGAATTTTTTCCATGCTAGGGCCTGCAATTCTTGCAGAAGAAATACTTCTTAGATTTTTCAGTTTCACCAACAGTGGCTGTTTCTCCGGCAGGTATTTTCGATTGGCATTGAGAGCATTCCAACTCTTGAGCCGTTTTAAAGCGGTGATAGCCGATAATATCTTTAAACTTGTCTTGCTTTTGAAATAGTTCTCCCGATAAATCATCTATAATTTCAGCACTGTCGCTAATAGCCTTGCGAATAAGAGTCGAGATGCTCTCGCTATTCTCTTTGGCCTTGTGCTTTATCTTCTCGTAGGTAGCACGAGATACGCGAAGATTGATAATGTAGTCCTTGTTTGTGTCTTCCATGGGTAGTGATTAGGTGTTATTAAGCCGATTGTATTACGTTTGTATTACAAATACAACTTATACTGTTGATAATCGAATTGATCTATAGACGACCCAATCGTTATGGTTCGAGATGAATGACTGGGGTTGGAGGCACCTGGGTAGCCTAAATGGTTATATTTAATTTAGAAATAGTGTATAATTCATCTTATTATGACTAATGAAATTCCAAACAAACAGCCAGAACCAATATTAGAGAAAAAACCAGAAACGATTGATAATCTTATTCCAAAGCAGGAAAACAGAGATGGCTTGCTGGTTAATGTTATAGAAAACAAGAGATTAAAGGGAGAAATTTTGCCAGAACAACTAGGTGATTTTACTAAAATCGTGCATAGCCGTATCGCCGAAGAAATGGCACAAGAAAAAACCACTCTTCCCAAAGACAGACTCCAGGGGCTAGACGAAGAACTTGAGCGCAATCCCCAGATTGTAAAAGCGATTATAGAATCATTTGGCCTGGGCGTAGCCAGCGACTCGTTCATGCTTTATGGCCTCATAAGAAAAACCAAAGATCTTATTAGAATAACCCTTAATTTCTACAATGAAACAAAGCCACGCGTAAGTCCCGGTGACGCAAAGCCAATTAGCGAGCGAACCGATGATGATATTTTAAGAGCCTTGAAACAATTCTGGCCGGATGACGTAGATGGGCCAAATAAAACAGAATTTCCGCACGGTGATGATATTAATTATTATTCCGGTAAAGATACTCTTATAGACGATGAGCATCCACGCTTTATGTTAGAGAGGGGTCATGCCGTGCCGGGCTATCGTTATATTTTTGGGCCTACTAGAAAAAATAAAACCGATTACGCCGAAAGCATGGGTTTATTCGGTGGGGCAGGAATTCTTACTCCAAAACCGACCGAAAGGGGTCCCATAGCCGAGGATGATGTAAAAAGAGTTGTAGATGGAGAATTGAAATTACATAATTTTTCACTTCGATTTAGGGACAATAGTGATATGGTTGGACAAAAATGGTACGAGCTTGTTATGGGCTATCCTGCCGAATGGTATATAGCTGGCTCTGTAAAAAGTAAGATACTTTCGGATTATTTTAAAAAATATGTTATCCCTGAGATCAGAAAGAATTCAACTAAAGTTGGGATTTAAATGATCGTAATCAAAATATAGTGCAGGCAGTATAGATAAAAGAATTGAGATGATAGTCAAGGATGATAAAAGTTTATTTGTGCAATATTTAGCAAAAAGAAAGTAACTTAACGACCCATCTATAATTAGTTCGAATCGTAGCTCGGCAGCCAAGGTTGGGAGTATCGAGGTGCCCTATGTGCGTCGATATTCGCCTCACTTGCTATTCCATTGAGGCATACTGGCTGAGCGCCGCATTCAAGACCTAAAACCGCCGATATCGGCGGTTTTATATTTGCTCACTTTCTGTCATAATGATAATAATTACTTATGAATTTTAAGGTTATCAATCAAAAATTAAACGACTTACTAACCTCGCTTGGTCTAACTAGAAAACAGGGATTTTATGCTGCCCTGTCTGTAGGAGTAATTATTCTAGCCCTTATTTCCTATGTGGCCTTATTTACTGCACCCCAAAATAACACTGGCTTAGAAATATTTTCGGTTGAGGCTGATCTATCAAGCAAAGGTAATGTCGCTCAAAGTTTGGAATACAAAGGCTTTGTTAAGAGTTCTTTGGGGTTCCAGATAGCTTTTGCTTTGCGTGGGAATAAAGAAATTCGATCTGGTGCATATCAGATTTCCAAATCTATGAATGTTTGGGAGATTGCCAAGATATTAAACGGAGAGCCGACTTTGAAATGGGTTACGATTCCTGAAGGGCTACGAAAAGAAGAGATAGCCGATATTCTCGCAATGACTCTTAAGTGGAGCGATGAGGATAAGCTTAAATGGATTACCACGTATACGGCAATGGAGTATGATTATATGGAAGGAGTCTACTTCCCCGATACTTATCTCATCCCCATCAATGAGACACCGCTTCAGGTAGCAAATCGTCTCCGAGCTCACTTTGAAGAAAAGTTTGCACCATTTGCTCAAGAAGCTTTGAAACAAAATATTAAATGGGATACTGCCCTTAAACTTGCTTCGATTGTTCAAAGAGAAGCCGCGGGCAAAGACGACATGTCATTAATTGCTGGGGTACTTTGGAATCGCTTACTCAAAGGTATGAAATTGGAAGTGGATGCGACGGTACAGTATGCTCGTGGAAAAACTGCTCAGGGTTGGTGGACACCGATTAAACCAGCAGATAAACAGATCCAATCAGCATATAATACCTATTTGAATAAAGGATTACCGCCTCATCCGATTTCAAATCCTGGCATAGACGCTATTAACGCTACGCTGAATTCAACTGAGACAAAGTGTCTATATTATCTCCACGAAGAGTCGGGAATAATCCACTGTGCGGAGACATACGAAGAGCATTTGAGTAATATAGAAAAATATTTAAAATGATTCCCGATGTCTATGCCTTACGATGAATGGAAAGCTATCACTGATGCCATGTATGGCGGGAAGATTTCGGACCATGAAGCGACGAACCAGTTAGTTGAACTGTTGAAGAAGAATGGAATAAATCAGCGTTCGCCTGACCATGATTATCTTGCGGCAAGCTACTTTGTTTATGACAAAGAAAATTGGGCGACACAAGAGAACAAACCTCTGGGGCTAGGCTTGCTTTATAAAAAGCCTGACGGAACAAATACTCAAGATATTTTTATAGCTCATCCGAATGGTCATATTGAAAGATATTATTCGGAACAAGAAATGGTAGAAAAATACCCCAGTATGGTAGGGGTTCACAAGAAAACCCATCCCCAATTTTAAGATTACTCTATCGTTAGCACCTTGTCTTTAAGGACTATCCGGTTCTTAAGATGAGAGAGTATTTGACGCTTCTCATCTGTTGCTCCGGATTTTAATACGTGTTTGGCGTAATTTTTTATATCAAAATCTTGTAGTTTAAATTCTTGCCTCTCAATGCCTAGCATTGCCTGAAAGTTTTGATGCCGTTCGATATCTTCTTTGAGATGATTTCGGAGTCCCAACTCATCCAGACTCATCGTATCAATCAGACCAATGAGTTGAAGAATAAGATCTTCTTCGCGAAGATAGGTGATGGGGCAATTAATATCTTTCGTCCGAGTACAGCCGTAGTAGATATAAGTGGCTATGCCACCGCCAGCGAGTTTCTTATGTTTTTCTTGGGCCGTAACTCCCGAGCTACAATGTCCGCATCGCATGAGTCTGGTAAATGCGAAGTCCTTAGATAGGTAGCGGAACTCACTTTCCCGCTTCATTGCCTCGCGGGTGCGCAAGTACAACTCTTTACTGATAAGGGGTTCGTGCTGACCTTTGTACCAAGTACCGCTACCGGCAGGGTATTGGAATTCACCCATATAAAGAGAAGTACTCAATATTTTTTGAACACTAGAAACCCAGATCGGTTTGTTATGTATTGTCTGGAAATTTATTTCTCGCAACCATCGGTATACTTTTCGACCACTCCAACCGTCATTGCCAACCTTTTCGAACATCTGTGTGATAATCGGAGCACGCTCAGGATCGGGTATTATGTAACCCTTACGGTCCGTTCTCATTTCATTAAGATATCCAGTCGGAGCAGGACAAGGCCAGAGGCCCATCTCACACTTAGCCCGCAAGCCCCTTTTTACATTTACACCCTTCTGATCGTTTTCTAGTTTGCCTTGTGCCCCGAGAATCATGAATAGGAACTTCTCACTCGGGCTATTTGTGAATCTCTGGCCGTATGTCCGAATTTCTATTAGAAGCTTTTGATCCAGTAAGTCGACTATTGAACCCAAGTCTCCAGCGTTACGGCTGAGGCGGTCTGGTGCCCAAGAAAGGATGGCATTGAATTTATCGTTCTTAATATCCTGAATCAGTCTATTAAACTCAGGCCGTTGTCCGGCCGCTTTGGCAGAATGGGATTCTTGTCTTACATCTGTCACTTGCAAGCCATCCTTTTGAGCCAGTTGGAGCATCTCCTTAATCTGGCTATCTATACTCATCGTCTGTCGCTCGTCCGATTCACTCGACTTGCGGGCATATAGACAGTACCGCAAAGACTCCCCATAAGTCCCTAAATTGCCTTGTTGTGTGTTTTCCATACCAACATTGATGACGCGACCTTGTTCTATCGTCCAGACCTGAGTTGGTAAGTTTTATTGTAAAGAAAGAGCCCGCGAAGACTTGCACGATTGTGTGGGTCTTTCACGGGCATATGTGCAGTAGTCAAATGGGAATTGAACCCATACTAACTTAGAAATTGAGCGTGGAGGGCATTTAATTCTCCAGTCCCCAGTTAAGGGGTCATATCCCGCCTTCCCTTCGTCGAAACGAAGAGGCGGGGCCTCAATCTCCGTAGAACAGCCGTGCTTCCATGACACTGTTGGCTACCGTACCTATATATTAACATATCTTTTTACGATTGACAAGGTTGGCTAAATTTGTTAAAATCTCAACAATAGTAGCCCTTTTTCAAAGAGGTGATTCGTGAGAGCTCCATTGTATATCGGTGTGACGGGGTTTATGACCCCACAAGAAGTCCGTGCCGGCCTGCGGTGCTTTGAGGCATCGTCAGACCGCAAGCTCATGGTGGGTGTGCTCGTCAGTTCCAAGACGCTCGTCGGCAAGATCAACAAGTGGCCTGGCCGTTATCCGAAAGTCGACAGCAGGATTACCGAGCTGTTCGAGAAACAGAAGCTCGACGCGTACAAGGTCTTCCAGCGACACGAATGCGCGGTCAACCTCATTCACTACAACACGGATGAGCCGAAGACGCTGTCTGAACAACTCATCAAACTCGCGCACATGTATGGTCCGAATCTCGACGGCTTCCAGCTCAACGTCGCGTGGCCGCACGTGAGCGAGATCGAGAAGTTCCACGCGTCGACTCACTGGGAACAGCGTCTCGTCTTGCAGGTCGGTGGTCATGCGCTGGAGAAAGTCGACCACGACCCAAAGAAGCTCGCTGACATGATCAGTCACTACGGCGGTTCGGTCAGAGTGATCAACGACGTTCTCATCGATCCGAGCGGCGGCAAGGGCCAGCCCTTCGACGCCGAGAAAGCACTCAGCTACCTGAAAGAGATTGCCAGCCGAGGGTTCGACATCAATCTCGGCGTCGCTGGCGGTCTCGGCCCAGACACCATGGCGTTGCTCAATCCGTTGCTGGATGACTTTCCTGATCTGAACATCGATGCGGAAGGTCAACTGCGCGACAAGGAGACGGACGACCTCGACATCATCAAGATGTCGTCCTACCTCACGCAGGCACAGCAGTGGTTCGCAACCACCAGTAAGGGGGCTTAGCCCCGCAAGAGAGATCCCGTACAGAAATGTACGATCTTCTGTGCGGGGCTCTTTTGTTTTAATATAACTAAGTTAAGATTACTTACCCTCAAGATCACTCTCTAAGGCTTTCCGTACTCGTTCTTTATGTGCTTCGGACTCTTTGACCCTTCGATCTATCCTCTCGTGTTCTCTCCGAATGGCTTCTTTAAGGTCTTTGGGAGTCATCTTGAAGGAGAACATCGGAGCGAACATATGAATCAAAGCCGCGGCTCGTTGCTTATCTTCTTCAGGTGTAAGGTCATGCCATGTATTATCAACGCTGATGCCGTGGTCGTGCTTCATGTGTTCGGTGAACTCTTCTTTCCTATGAGTCTTAAGCCAAAAAATACTAGCCACAAGATTACCATCACCAATCTTCTTGATGATCTGGCTCTCAGCCATATCAGAAATGAAGTCTTTACCTTCTCTGCGAGATTCCTGAAAGACATCTGCAAAGATAGCATCATCTTTAATCCAACGGTATGCCGTTGATCGGCTTACACCGATACGAGTACACGCAATCTGGAGAACGGGTTGTTTGCGTAGCTCTATAACTAGTTCCTGTTTTTGTTTTAGTATTCGAGCGGCAATGGTTTCAGCTTTTTTATCCGTTTTGGTAGATTTTTGTTTCTTACCCATAGGATAAATAGGTTAATTAATTTTTGTAGCTACTTTGCCAGTTAGTTTTTCCCAACGTGCCTTAATAACCTCGGCATAGGTCGGAGACTTCTCCATGAGGTAGCATCGACGACCAAGTTTGATTGATGCAATCAGCGTACTGCCTGAGCCGCCAAACGGCTCTACCACGAGGTCGCCACGCTTAGTAAGTACCTTGAGATAAGGAATGAGAACTTCAAGTGGCTTGGTACCGAAGATGATACCTTGCCCTGATGACTTTTCATCGGCGGCGATATGCTCAATGAAGTCAGTCGGACAAATCTGTTCGCCTTTTTTGTACCCCTCCCAGTGCGGTTTGCCCGCAGTGGCATAGAGGGCTGTCTCGTATTCGCTTTGGAAGAGTTCATCTGTTTCCGGTTCGGTATTCAGGGGAACATCTCCAGAAGTACCCACCACAGCGATGTCGCTTTTGTTGAAGAACTTATACTTAGCACTAAAGCCTTGAACCCTATTAGGGACATGCCAAATAATGGTGTTGCGATAGCGCCAATGCTTTTCCAATTCATTCCAGATAGTTCGAAGATTCTTCGGATTCTCAAAGATGATAATGGAGAAATCAGGCTTCTGTATTTTAGCTATACCAGCCATCCAAAGTTCAGTGAAGTTATCCGGCAGAGTATCTGTCTCTAAGTACTTACGGTTTTTCTTTAACCCAAAGCCTTCCACAGGCTTTCCATTTTTCGTCTTGCCTTTGAGGTAGTTTAAAATGTAAGGAGGATCAGTTAGACATAGGTCTGCTTTGTCTTTACCCATCAGTTTAAGCATCTCGGATTCTACAGTACTATCTCCACACCCAAGCCGACTGCCATCCAATTCATAGATGTCGCCCTTTTGTATTTTGACCTCCATGATATTGAGCTTTTCTAATTCTTTCTTGATGTTGAATTGCTCGGGAGTGGGGTCAACGGCAAATATGTTGTCGAGGCTTTGGCTATCAAATCCGATATCAGCGAGAAATGCCTCGTCAAAATCTTTTAAGAGGTCAAGATCAAACTCCCCAACATTTTTGTTTAGTCGGATTATAATCTCAGATTCCTTTTTGAGGTCTGATACAGTAATGTAGACAACAGGAACGTCTTTGATTCCCATCTCTTTCAATACTTTTGCTCTAAAGTTACCACCAATAATAATGTTCTTTCGATTGGGGGGCATCATTTACAATCAGTGGATCAATTATTCCATGACGATTGATACTTTCCTGAAGTTGTTCGGTGGCTTCTTTCGTCCAGCGTCTTGGATTTTTTTCTGGGTGACGAAGCGATGCTAACGGTACGTAAACTATCTTGAGTTGTGACATGACGGTACATAGGTTGTTATTTTATATGTCCGTTTAGGTATCAGTTTAGGTCTTCAAAAAGAGAAGACTCCCAATTGAATAGAGCGAGATCGACCAGATCGCTCAATACAATTTAGGGAGTCTGCTTAAGAATTATCCTCATTATATATCCACCCAAAAGATGAGCAATACCTAACTGTGGATAAGACCACATGTGTAAATACTGTCAATAACGTAAATTGGGCCACTGTTGGTAAGGCCCCTTCGCAACCCCTCAATACTAAGGTAGAAGGGAGGGTGGTCATTTAGCTCTCAAACTGCTAAAATACCCTTAACAATTCAGACCTAACCCCTAAGATTCGTCTCAGGATATGGTCAAAAATCCCGCTAGAGAATAAAAGACTCCTCGTCCGGAGTCGCTCTAGCGGGTCACGTCTCGAAAGGGATGTGGGTGAAGCCGAAAGGTTTCATCGCAACGGGCGGGGAGTCTTTTGCGTCCAGACTCTCTGTCTTGCACTTAAAACCCGCTAGAGTGCATGCATAACAATATTCAACCCAAGGGCGACGCTCTTGGGTTTCTTGATTCTTATCCATCCGATAAGGAGACAATTATTTTACCTTCTGGGAGTTCAGTCGAGGTAAAGAAATATATCCTCAAGTTTAAAGCATGGCAGGGCGATAAGCCCGTTTTTGATTTTGGTCGAAAGCCGATTATTGATTTTGATGGCGAAGGTTGTTTTGCCGAGCTCGCAATATTACGAATGTTTTTGAAAAATGGCTGGCAGGGTGTTTGGGTTGAAGCATATGGCGGTACTCATTTTTTAAATTCTATGCCCACCAGCTGGTCACTTAAACCAGAACATATTTCTATACCTGAAGAAAAAGAAAAACTACTTAAGAGAATCTGGATGGCCGGTAAAACGAAAGCTTGTTTCGATGTAGTTGTTTGGCAAGATGACAAAATCCTATTTTGCGAAGCCAAACGATCCAAAAAGGACCGTCTTACCAAAGCACAGGAAAAGTTTATCCAAGGCGTAATAACTTGCGGCATTCCATTGTCCGCACTCATTATTATCGAATGGGATTTCCAGCCATAAAGGCCCTTTATCTAACAGAGAAATTAAGCTAAACTAGTATTAATGAAGAAATCTCTCATAGAAGAACTACCTAAAATTGTTGCTGATGGCAGAAAAGAGGTTGAGGAGATTCTCGAACGGCTTTCAAGTACCAGTAAACTCGGGCTTCAAACAAATGAGCTTGTTCTGCCCGCTAAAGATACAGCTGGACTTTTCCAAGGACAAGTAACCGAAGTAAATGAAAAAGAATGGATGAACCGACTTATCTACGGAGATAATCTTTTAGCTATGCAAGCATTGCTTGCAGGCGATCCATCCAGTGGACTTCCTAGTATGCGAGGCAAGATTGATTTGATTTATATAGATCCACCATTTGATTCAAAGGCTGACTATCGCACGAAAGTGACTCTTCCTGGTGTTGATTTAGAGCAGAAGCCGACGGTTATCGAGCAATTTGCATATGCTGACACTTGGAAAGACGGCACAGTGTCATACTTAAAGATGCTCTATCCTCGACTTGTATTAATGCGGGAACTTTTGTCTGATAAGGGAACAATCTATGTGCACATTGACTGGCATGTTGGGTGTTATGTTAGGGCATTATTAGATGATGTCTTCGGGAAAAGTAATCTTATAAACGAGATTATTTGGAATAAAGGTTTCAGAGGCACTGAATCCAAGAAAATTTTTCAACATTCCCACGATTCGATCTTCTTTTATGGGAAATCTCAAGATTATATATGGAATCAGCAAGGGCAACCATACAAAGATGAAAGTTTGGGAAGATATAATAAAATCGATGAGGAGGGGAAGAGATACGCAGAAATAAAAAGAGTTAGAACTGACGGGTCTATATACTATGGAAAAACTTACCCAAATGAGGATGGTAAAAAGATTAACGACGTTATCTCTCATGTCCCAACTATGGCATCTACCAATTCTGAGCGCATAGGTTACGATACCCAGAAACCCGAAGCTTTGTTGGAAATATTAATCAAATCTTCATCGAATGAAGGCGATGTGGTTGCCGACTTTTTTGGTGGATCTGGCACTACTGCCGCAGCAGCAGAAAAACTTAATCGTAATTGGATTATTTCTGATCTTGGCAAGCCAGCGGCAATGATTATGAGGAAACGGTTAATTGACCAGAACTCAAAGCCATTTTTATACCAAGCCATCGGAGACTACCAAAAGGAGGTTTTCTCAAGCTCGAAAATGTATCGAAGAGTTGGGGATTTATCCCATGTTGTTCTCCAGTTATTTGGTGCAATACCTTTTGCTGACGTAGAGCAACACCAAAGGAATCTCGGCTACATTAAGGAGAGTAAAACATTAATTTTAGTAGATTCTCCAAACAAGATGACGGGTCTCGCAACCTTAAAACGTGCACAAGAATTACGCAATTCGTTTATGGGTGGTTGGCAAAAAGTGGTAGTTCTGGGTTGGAATTTCACTTACGATATTACAGAAGCAATCCAATCACTTAATGACGATAAATTAGAAGTTTTGGTCATCCCTCCAGATCTATTAGATAAATTGAAAACAAAAGCTAGTTATAAAAATCTTGTAGATAGTGGAAAGGTGCGTTTTTCCTCACTACAATACTTGTCTCTCAAGCCAATCAGAAAAGAAAATACTACCAAAGAAAACGAAGAGCAGATTATAGTTCCATTGGATACCTACGTGCTTTTATCGCCAGATAATGTACCACTTGATGACAAAGATAGAGAGAAGCTATCGGGAATCATTGCCAAAGATCCACTAGCTCTCATCGAGTATTGGAGCGTAGATCCTGATTACGATGGCGAAACTTTTCGTAGTAGATGGCAAGATTATCGTGGCAATATAGAGAATGATAGAGATGAGCTTCATGTTATCCGAGAAGCCAGAATTATTGTGCCTAAAAAATCAAAACGAACCATAGCGGTTAAAGCCGTCGATGTTTTTGGTTTTGAAAGTGTTGTTATAAAAGAAATTTAGCTATGCCAACACCACTTAACATTGGGACACGCGATGTCCCTCTCCGCCTTGCCAAAGTACTGACGGAAAAAGTTAATGAAGCATGGGCGAGCGGAGAAATATTATCCAAAGTTACACCAGTAACAAGAGAGTTACTGACTTTTTGGTTTAGTGAGTCTCATGTTGAAACTAGAAATATAAATTTTCACCAAGGGCAACGGCAAGCCATACTAAATACGATCTATCTGCACGAGATTGTGGGTGTTAAAGCAGTCAAAGATATCTATGAAAATATAGAGTTTGAGCTTCTCTCGGAGCTCGATATGACTGAATTCAAGAAGCCAAAGTATGAAATTCCAAAATATGGAATAAAAATGGCCACGGGTACTGGGAAAACGTTAGTTATGAACGCTCTTTTGATTTGGCAATATTTGAATGCAAAATATGAAGAACAGCCATCGGGGAGATATTCTAAAAATTTCTTGCTGGTCGCACCTGGGCTTATTGTGTATGAGCGACTTCTTGACGCATACCTTGGTAAAGAAGACGAGAACGGGGAGCGAGCATTTGAGACTTCTGATATATACAACTTTCGAGACTTATTCGCACCACTAAGTTTCCGTGAAGATATTTTTGGATTCATCCAAAATAATGTGGCTCGCAAGCAAGAAATTGGTAGCAAGGTTACTGGGGCCGGTATCATTGCAATTGCCAACTGGCATCTGTTTATGGAAGAAGAGGAGCATGAAGAAAGTAGCACGCCACTAGATGATGTAAGTGGCATCATAAAGGATGTTTTTCCAATAAGACCTGGTGTGTCTGGAGGTAACTCTATAGATTCTTTGGATGCTCAGTATTTAAGCGGTAGAGAAATTGAATATCTTGCAAGTTTGCCGGATCTGGTTGCGTTTAATGATGAAGCTCATCACATCCACGAAAATAAATCATATGGAGAGGTAAAGGAAGTTGAATGGCAGAAGAGTCTTAATTCTATAGCAAAAAATAAGGGCTCCAAATTTATCCAAGTGGATTTTTCTGCTACCCCGTATGATGTAACTGGTAGCGGACAAAATCGAGTTAAGCATTATTTCCCACATATAATTGTGGATTTTGACTTGAAAACAGCGATACGTTCCGGTCTCGTTAAGACGATAGCTATTGATAAGAGAAAAGAGCTCACGGATTTGCCGTTGGAATTTAACGCCATAAGAGAAAACGGAGAAGTTATTGGATTGTCTGACGGTCAGAAAATGATGTTGCGAGCAGGACTAAGTAAGTTGCGTATTCTAGAAAAGAGCTTTGTGGATTTTACGGCTGATAAGAATGGGGTTTCTAATAAACACCCCAAGATGCTTGTTATGAGTGAGGATACGTCAGTTACTCCATTCATTGAGGATTTTTTGAGAAGTGAAGGTCTTAGTGAGGAAGATGTGATGCGAGTTGATTCTAATAGAAAAGGCGAAGTATCAGAAGAGGAATGGTTTGAAATTAAACAACGCTTATTTAATATAGATAAACACTCGAGACCTAAAGTTATTGTCTCGGTCCTTATGTTGCGTGAGGGATTTGATGTAAATAATATTTGCGTAATTGTACCTCTACGTTCTTCATCCGCACCTATTTTGCTTGAACAAACTATTGGTAGAGGTTTGCGTATTATGTGGCGTGAACCAGAGTTTGAGGAAATAAAATCAGAGAACAGGAGAAGACTTCTTGTCGAGAAAAAAGAACCAAATAGCTATATTGACCTACTCACCATTATTGAGCATCCAGCCTTTATCCAATTTTATGACGAATTACTCAAGGAAGGTCTTCTTGGTGAGTTGGAGCATGATCCCAAAGGAGGACAAGTCCTCGGCGATATTATCAGAGTTGGCCTTAAATCAAACTACAAAGACTACGATTTGTCTTGGCCGGTGATTATTAAGGATGCCGACGAAGAACTAGTTGAGTCTGAAATTGATATAAATAAATTAGAAAAGTTTACTGCCTACGAAACAAAAGACTTAAAGAAGTTTTTCAGTAAAGATGGGGAGCAATTTATTTCCGAGGAGATGACCGTCAAAACTCGTTTTGGTGAGTATGTGGTTGATGCCAATCTTTTTAAATCACAGAGCTATAATGAATATCTTCAGAAAATAGTCGATTGCGTAGTGAATAGAATGGCAAGAATAAGCCAGAGAAAAAATAAGGTGTTTCCGGCGATGCAGATTAATAACGTCCTTATCGCCAAAACAATAGACAGGTATATAAGAGAAAGACTTTTCGGTGAGCCATTTGACCCATTCGTTGATAATAATTGGAAAATACTGCTTCTAAAAAATGGTCTCATCACTAACCATATCGTAAAAGAAATTGGCAAAGCAATTTTTGAGATGCAACAGTCTGTCCAGCCAACTGAGGCAAAAGTGAACCATAATTATTTCTCAGGAATTAGTGAGTTGAGAATGCGCGAAAACTTTTCGCTACCAATTGTAAAAACTATCTATGAGCGTCTGCCATATCCATCAAATCGTGGCGGTTTTGAGAAAGATTTTATGGAGTATATCGATGGAGATACTGCCGTTGAAAGCATTATGAAGGTCAATGAATACTATCACTCATTTGCAACAGTTCTATATATACGAACTGATGGTCTCATGGCAACGTATTCTCCGGATTTTATAGTTAAAACTAAGGACAAGCTATACGTGATTGAAACTAAGGCCGAGAAAGATATTAATGATGAAAATGTTAAACAAAAACAGCTGGCTACTCTTGATTGGATAAAACGTATTAATTCTCTAGACGCAAAAGATAGGTCAGAACGCGAATGGGCGTACATTCTTTTGGGGGAAAATCACTTCTATAGCCTAAAGCAAAATAGTGCCTCCATCGAAGAGATCTGTGAGCTTGCTAGGGTTAAGGAGAATAAGGTTAGAGGAACCTTATTATAGCTTTTACTTTCGAAGATTTAGGTTGATTAATCTAAATCTCATTGCATTTTCACTCACTTGATATTTCTCAGCTAGCTTTTCTAGTTCAACCTCAGTAAAACCATCTTTGGCAATATTTATAAAATCTTTAGATAGTAAGCTTTGAGGCATAAGTAGTGCTGCCGCAAACATGTTTGCATGTCTTTCGGTGGGTGTCCTCATTATTTCTTTTTTATTGTCTCTATAATCAACAAAAGCATCTTTCCTTGGATGCAAAAAATAGTGCCCCAACTCATGGGCAATAGTGAACCTCTGTCTTACTGGAGCTTCATTACTATTTACTCCAATCAAAGCGTGTCCATTTTTTCTGATGAGTAGTCCCGAGAAATCTTTACTTGGTGCACGACTTATCTTTATTCCGTGTCGCGTAGCGATATCTTCTACGGGAATTGGTAATGTTTTACTTTCTAAATCGCTCAGTATCTTTTCAACTTCTGACTCAATTTTTTCTAAAATCATAATATTATTTTCAATCTTTAAAAAGTATTGCTGCCCATTTGGCTGCATTTTTGTCCTCCTGAGCTACTTTATGGAGGTCGACCTTAGTTAATGCAAAACCATCCGGTATAGCAGGAAAGAAATCTTTTATATCGCAATGAAATAATGTCGCAAGTTTCCATAAAGATACAGCCGATATGTTATTTCTTCCTGTTTCAATATGAGTCACCGCTTCGCGGGAGATGCCAAGCTTCTTAGCTATTTGTGATGCACTCAAATTCAACTTCTTGCGCATCTCGCGTACTCTCTTGGCAATATCTGCCTTGATTTCAGCGTCTGTGGCGTCCTTAGGATTAATTATATCTTTTTTCTTTTGCATCTTTAATAGGCTGATGTTGGTAACTTGTTATAGATTATACCGATTGTTATTAATTGTACCCATTATGTTATCTCAGGTAACATCTGGTACATCTAATTCCCTTGATATGGTATCAACTCTAGGTGTAGAATTCAAGTATACAAACTAATCAGCCCCGATGCCAAGCCGCAATGCGTGCAAAGCACAGGACTAAAGCCATGAGCGAAGACAAAAAACACGACGGGGGCGACAATAAGGACACAATCATTATTGTAAACGCCAGGGAGAAGGTCTGGAATAAGAAGGAGATATCGTACGAGGAGGTCATCGTACTAGCCTTCGGTTCGTATTCCAATGACGAGAATGTTGTTTATACTGTGACATTCTCAAAGGGCGAAAATCCTCATCACGAAGGGTCGATGGTAAGGGGGGACGTTGTTAAAGTTAAGAAAGGTATGATATTCAATGTCACACAGACTAATAAATCGTAATTCTGACCTATTAAGGCTCAGAAGTGAAGGGTATGATATCGAGGTAAAGAACGGGCATCTTTTGGCTCATCATATTCCATATGTCAATTCGAAAAAGGAGATCGCTTTCGGGGTTCTTGTCACCCCGCTTGGCGATCTAGCTGGGGATAAAACGACCAAGCCACAAGATCACGTGATCCATTTTCATGGCGAACATCCTTGTGATAAAGAAGGACTGGTTATAAAAGGGATCCAACATTCGAGCGAAAAGAAAACTCTGGTAGAAGGAGTCGAAGTTGACCACTCTTTCTCTAATAAGCCGACCGATGGCTATCCAGATTACTATGAAAAAATAGCCACCTACGCAAAAATAATTTCTGCACCCGCTGAATCAATTGATCACTCCGTTACGGCCAAGGTATTTAGGCCGGTGAGGACAGATAATGATCCGGATGAGGTTTTTAATTATTTGGATTCAAATTCAAGTAGGGCAGAAATTCAGAACATCACTTCTAAACTTCAGAACCTTAAGATAGCCATCATCGGTTTAGGGGGTACGGGTTCATATGTATTGGATTTTGTCTCTAAGACGCCAGTTAAGGAAATCCATATTTTTGATCAAGACGGCTTCCTCTCTCACAATGCTTTTCGCGCTCCCGGAGCGCCTGCGATCGAAACGTTAGAATTGCAACCAAAGAAAGTGGCTTATCTGCATGGCGTTTACTCAAAGATGCATAAATATATTACGCCTCATGAGTACCACCTTACCGCCGAAGTTTCTGAAGAATTATCGGGAATGGATTTTGTTTTTATATGCGTAGACAAGGGGGAAAGTAAAAAGTTAATCGTCGATAAGTTAGAAGAAAAGAAGATTCCCTTCATAGACGTTGGGGTTGGTATTGAAGCTGTCGGTGGCAAGTTAACTGGAAGTGTTCGGACTACCGCAGTTACGGAAGGCAAAAACGACCATATTGATAAAAGAATTTCTTTTGCCGATAATGGAAGTGAAGACTATCATAATAATATCCAAATAGCAGAGTTGAACGCACTTAATGCCGCTTTTGCTGTTATAAAATGGAAAAAGATTTTTGGTGTCTATCATGATTTTGGGAATGAGCACGATTCCGTCTATAGCATCAATGTTAACCAGCTAATCAACAATGACGTTATCTCATAAATTTGTACAAAATATACCGGAACATTTAGATGATGGGGTAATTTATGTTTCTATAGAGTACGCCACGGCCATCCACAAATGTTGTTGTGGATGTGGCAATGAAGTTGTCACCCCTTTTTCCCCAACTGATTGGGAATTGATATTTAACGGTGAGGCAATCTCCCTATATCCATCGATTGGGAATTGGAATTTTAAATGCCAGTCGCACTATTGGATCACCAATGACGCTGTTGAGTGGGCACCTAAGTGGTCTAAACGCCAGATTGAAGAAGGTAATAAAAGAGACCAGAAAGTTAAGGGTGCATATTATAGAAAAGATAAAGGACGTAAATCATTACTTGATTTTCTGAAGATTAGATTCTAGTTTAGATCTAGTTTTTTGCCAGCACTCAATAGGACGTTCTTAAGTCCTTTTTATACTGTCGCATTTGTCTCATTTACCCCGACCAAGGAGCTTCGTTTAGTCGCTGGCTAAAGCTCTCAAAAACCTTTAGAATACCCCTAACAGCCTCGTACTAGACATACGAGTCCAGCAAGCGAACGTAGGTGAGCGCAGTGCCCAGCGCCAGTAGGCGGTAGGTATTAAATTTAGATAGGTTATTTCACTCGAGACATAAATTATGAGCTTAGAAAATCCCAATTCTGATAGAGAGGAGCTAATTAGGGCAGTTTTAGAATATGGAAATCGATTAATTGAATCGTCTATGGAGATGATATCCGTGTTGCCGTTCGAGATTAAAGGAGAAAAATTTACTTTGGTATATGGAATATTCCCAAGAGAGTCTGGTAATGTGTGGGTAAGAGTTGGGTTGTTTAATGATTATCAAGGCGCTAAATTAGAAAATGGAAGCAGTTTTAACGTAGGAGAGATTTCAATGACACGGTTAATGTTTAATCTTGAATCCAGTAGCGTGCATGGAGAATTCGGTACAGATGAGAAATATGAAGGTAGGGGATTTGGCAGCGCTCTCTTGTACTTAAGAGACGGTATCATTAAAGACATTATAAAAAAATATAAAGATAAGTTTTCATCAAGTTTATTAAGAAGTGAAATCGCAGATAATTCTCGGGCACAAAGCGAGAATAGGCAACATGATGGGCTAACAACTTTTCTCGCCAAAAAAATGGGATATACAAAGGAAGGCGAAAAACTAGTTAAAGATTATATTATTTAGCCTGCTCGAGACGGTCAGTAAATATTTTACTATTATGGCAGCACCGATAACCCACATAGTTTTAGCCAATAAAGTTTTTTCTAAAGAATTTCCACTTTTTTCTAGGGAAAAATTTTTTGTTGGGACTAGTTTCCCGGATATAAGGTATCTTGGAGTAATTGAAAGAAGTAAGACGCATTTTACAAGCCCCCTGTTGGCAGATATTAAGAAAGAGAACGATGCCCAGGCAGGTATGATGTTTCATTCATTCGTAGATGGAGTCAGGGAAAAAGTTTTGAAGGAAGCTGGGATATACAAGATGATTCCGAAGAATGGGATTAGTATCCAAACACTCAAGCTGTTGGAGGATGAGGTCTTGTACAATAAAATAGAAGACTGGAAAGTCATTGCTTCTTATTTTGATTCCATACTGGCAGAGGAGCTAGCCTATCCAATAGGCGAAGATTCTATAAAAAGATGGCACAATGCACTGCAACATTATTTCGTGGAAGGCCCTAATGCGGGGAGTAGAAAAGTTCTATTTACGGAAATGAATTTTAGCGACGAGAATACTTTTGAGACAGAAGAAATTTTAGCAGAGATGAGGCAAAATGATAAAATCATAGATATGATAAATGATTTCTATAATAAGTTTGGAGAAAAGATAAACTAGCCTGCCCGAGAAGAGCTGCCTATGATCATAAGAATTGCTCAAGAAAAAGATTTGGGAGATATCAAAGAAATCTATTCTTTATATTACGATGATCAGAAAGATCTCGAGCACTTTTTAAATCGAGTAAGAGAAGCTATCAATCGATCAGATATCGCCCAACAGTGGGACTTTCATTATTTGGTAGCAGAAATTGATAATAGAGTTCTTGGATTGATTGGTTTTTGTAAGCCACTTAAAAAGTTGCTATCATTTACCAAGACATCAAGGCCAGTCGAACTGTACAGTCTTTTTGTAAAAGAGAAATTTAAAGGAATCGGGCGCCCGCTCCTTGAAGAAATGACCAAACAAGTTAAGGAAGCTGGATATACAGAGATAGTTGTATACAGCGACGAAAAATGGAGTGATAGTTGGGGGTTTTACGATAAGCTCGGCTTCGCAAGAGTTGGCAAGCTCGATGTTAGCGGAAACGGTCAAGTTTGGACAATAGCTTTAAATTAGACAGAAGTAGCGGTGCCCGAGATGCATTGTTTGTGATAAGACTTGAATAGCTAAAATAACCTTGTTGGGCTTGACCCGTTAGGGGTTCGAGCTCGACTTGGCCAGCAAAAAAATTTTTAAAGCATGAAATATTTTGTCGGATACATCATTGAAGGAGAAGCAGTAGATTACTATAAGACTTTAGGCGAGGATTTATCAAAGCGTTTTGGCGTGAAAAATATATCACTAACCAAGCCTTTACATATGACTTTTAAGGCTCCTTTTGAATCAGATGATATCAAGCCTTTCGATAAGCGATTAAGGGAATTAGCACAAAGAGAGGCTATACCGTTCGTATTAAATAAATTTGGACGTTTCGGAGACTATGACTTAACAATATATTTAGCTCCAGCCGGGAATGAGATCCTTCAAAAAAACGTAGACGAGATCGCGAATGCTATTTATGAATTTGGAGATAAAAGATTACCAACCCATCTTCCGATTCGTCTCCACGCGTCCATCGCGCGCTATCTTAGCCCGGAATTGGCAAAAAAAGTTTGGGAATATCTTGAGACACTTCCCGCTCCTCATTTTGAATTAAGTTTTAATAATATAGCCCTATTTATACATAGCGAAGACCGCTGGAGCGTGGAATCTAGGTATCCCTTTAAATAGACCAGTCCGGCGACATCGACAATAGGGCGCTCGCTCGGCGGGCCCTTATTGTTCTTGTGGAGAAATGCCAGTATCGTTCCAACTTCGAATCCAGGCCCCACAGCACTATGATTGACCTAGTCAGCGTATTATAGTATAATCTTGGAATCATGAATATTGCCCAGAATAACAATACGTTGAATACGGTTGCCACTTATAAGAAAAGCGTCTTTTCGGCTTATTTGACCAAGATTTTTTTGAAGTAATATTATTTGCAAAAGCGCCTTGGCCAGATTGGCCGAGGCGCTTTTTTTGTTGCCAACTGGAGAACTTTAACAAGGAGGTAGTCATGATCAGGAGAAAAGAAGTTACGCTAGAGAGTCGAATCAATGATCATTGTTCTGCGGGCGAATATGAGAACGCCCTAACTCTAGGTGCTAATGACCCATTCTATCTGTCTCGTATTATTATCAATGCATTCAAGGACGCCAATATTGGTCAAGACATGATCGATCGTCTGCTGGGTATGTATATCGAAATGATGCAAGATCGTGATTCTTGGGCCTTGGAAAACCGTTTTCGGTACTGTCTGATATGGTTTGATCATTTTTCTTACTATCTATGGCAAAGAAGGATGATGGAATGGTTGAGGAGATTCTATAGAATAATCGTCTTATCTGGCCTAGAGAAAGATGAGTCTACGGTAAGAGAGGTTCGGCATTTAATATATAGATTTGTCGAATCAGCAAGGTGGGATGATAATCCTAGAGAATTCGGGCTATTGCCTGGCATATTGAATGGTCTAAGAAAGGACTACAGAGGTGATGATTATATAATTCCTCGGCTAACAAGGACGTTCAGCTCCGAAGAAGAGTTTCTCTTTTGGAAGTTGGGTCGAGTATCGGCTATCAGCGACTTTGATTCCGATGTCCAAGAAGAAGGACTGGTCAGCCTGAATATGGTGTCGAATATTTTCGACAGAATTAGGCAGGTCGGTGGGAACATGAATCGTGCCAGAGATATAGTAGAGGCGATTATTAAATCACAGCTGAATGGATGGACAATAGTAGCTGGTCGAGCTAGGAACCAAAAGGGCGCCATGCAGGCGCTGAGAGTATCGATGGCTATGGCGAGGAAACTAGAGGAGTATAGGTCTCGATTCAGAGAATAGGCAAAGACAGTATGGCCCCGCTTTAGCGGGGCTTTTCTTGTAAATAAAAAACGGGCGGCCTGGTGGCCGCCCGTTGGTGTACCTGATGCTGGGGCTGATTAGGATTCGACGACTGGCGTCGTCGGCGCCGACACCATGGCGAGGATCTTCTCGGCCTCTTCGGTACTGATGACTCCGTCTTCGATTGCCATGTCGAGCATTTTGCGGTGGTTGGCCGGTGGAAAATTCACGAAGACCTCGGCTGTGTCTTTTAGGAATTGTTCCGAAGCCAACTCGTCCGTCATCGGCAGGCCGCAGGATTCGATTTCTTGCGTGGTCGCCGCCGTCTCCTCATCAGTCTGCTCGATATTGCCTTTGGCAATCAACTTGGCAAGGAGTTCTTTGCCGCTGTCGATAGAGAAGAAGCCTCGCGACTGTTCGCCGTCGGGGCTTTCGAGCTTCCGATGAGCTCGTGGGTTTCCACAATCACAACGTACAACTACTAGTTCCATGAGACCCTCCACGTCTGTTGAAAGAACCTTCTACGCGATGAGGATGATAACATGTTGGTAGATATCGTCAAGTTGCTTAGGCCTCAATACAAAACATCGGCCAGAGGCCGATGTGGGGGGGGCAGAAGGTATCTACTTCTTTATGACTGTAGCTGGGCATTCTGCCGCTTTTTTTACAAGACTATCATATTCAAACGATTCGTTTCCGCTGGTGGTTACTTTACGAGTGGTGCTCGGCAAGGCGATCGCATCGCCAGAATCGTCAGAAATCAAATGCAATTGGACTGAGCCGCTGGGCCAAATTCTGACTCTGAGTACGCGATTGTGATCGTCCAAGAAAAATCTGTGTTTAGGAATCGCCACGGCACTTCTCCTTAGAGAACGAATGGACTAAGAATATGCTGCCACAATAGGGCCCCCGTGTCAATGTAGAGCCTCTGCTAAATAAAAAGACGGGCGGCCTGGTGGCCGCCCGTTGGCACCTATGGTGCTTGGCGCTAACTACGATTCGACGACTGGCGTCGTCGGCGCTATCGCGTCCGTGAGGGTGAGGATTTTCTCGGCATTCTCGACGCTGACCACGCCTTCTGCGATTGCCAGGGCCATTACGCTCGGCCAATCTAATAACGCCGGCCACCTCGAGAGTTTGATGGCGGAGAGCCTAACTTCCTTGTCTGAGAGGCTCGACGACTTTGCTTTCTCGGCTGCTGCCGCCACGGCCTCGACATCAGTCGCCGGCAGACCGCAGGAGTCCAACTCCTGCATCGTGGCCGCCGTCTCTTCCGGCGTTTGCTCGATCTTGCCTTCGGCGAGGCCGCTGGTCACGAGCTCCTCTCCGCCCGCGATGGAGAAGAAGCTTCGCGATGTTGGCCCGCCTTCGGCCTGGAGCTTGCGATGGGGCCGTTCGAGGCCACACGGACACTGAATGACTGTGATCTTCATGGAAAGAACCTCCTGGTTGACGATGGCCACATACTAGCACGCTAGGGCATAATGTCAAGCGTGTGAACTTGGCGTGACTAGAATACAATGGCTGCCTTTTCCGGCAGCTGCCGGAGCCAAAAAGGCAGCCATTGTATTCTAAGTCGTTTATGATTAAATTTAGATATGAAGAAACTTTCCTGGGATGATATCGAAACAATGACAGACGAACTGGCCGGCAAGATTAAGGCCAGCGGTTTTGAGCCAGACTATATTATCGGCATAACCATTGGCGGATTGATTCCGCTTCATTTTTTGGCCAAGAAGTTAGGCGGCACATCTAATATCCTGACCATATCCGTCAATTCGTATAACAAAGACAAGAAGGGAAGCGTGAATATCAAATATATGCCCGAAGTAGATCTGAGCGGTAAGAAGGTGTTACTCTTGGATGAAATTGTGGGTACAGGCGATACCATCAAAGAAGTCTCGGCTGTTCTGAACGACAAGTACAAAGTCGGAGAACTGAAGACGATCTCCCTTGTTGTTCTGAAAGATAGTAATCCTCATCCTGACTTCTACGCATTAGAGGTGGATGGCGATTGGGTTGTGTTTCCATGGGACAAGCACGAATTCCCCGAACATTTTAAATAATTATGAAAATGGCGGTCTTTTTGTCCGGCAACTGCCGGATCAAAGACCGCCATTAAGATCTAATCACAATGAGCAGACATAACTATGCGGGTAGAAAATATGAAGTTGTGGCGTATGATCCAGAATGGCCGAAACTTTTTGAATTAGAAGCCTCCAGGCTTAGATTAACTTTCGGAGAGGATGCTCTAATGATTGAGCACATTGGTAGCACCTCGGTTCCAGGATTAGACAGTAAGCCGACCGTGGATATACTAATAACTGTTAAAGATATCGCTACCGTGGAATCTCATGTTTTAGATATGGAATCTATAGGGTATAAACATCTCGGAGAGTATGTGAAGCCTGGGACGCACCTTTTCGTTAAAGAACGACCCGATAACGCAGACAGGCTTTTCAACGTCCACGTATTCCCCAGCGATCATCCGCACGTACAAGATATGCTTAAACTAAGAGATTATTTCCGCACTCATCCAGAAGAAGTAACGAAGTATATGAATCTCAAGCGAGAATTATTTGAAAAATATCCCGACGACTATGGTCAATATCGAAGATTTAAAGACGAATACATGGAGGAGTTAAAAAAGAGGATCATATAAAAATGGCGGTCTTTTAGGCGGCAAAGACCGCCATTGTTAATTAAAAGACCGTCATTAAGACTTAATTCCAATGGGTAATATCGAATCAAAATTTAAAGATTTTCTAAAAGTTGCTAAGATTTTAAACGACAAGAACATCGTACCCGTTCTCTATGGTTCTTTAGGCTTATATCAAATCATTAAACCTTTGAGCGAAATTGATGACATCGATATGCTTGTATCTGACGAATGGTTGAAAGATAGGTGGCCAGAGTTTAAAGCGTACTTAGAATCTCATGGCTTTAGAATGGACGATGAGCATGAGCACGAATTCTCCCATCCGGATATTAAAGGTTGGATAGCTTTCGCTTCAATCCAAGAATCGCATATTCACTCTGGGCTAAACAGAGACGACCTTCAAGAAGTCGTCCACGACGGCGTAAATTACTTGGTACTTACTCCAGAACAATATCTACGTGCCTATCGGGCTTGTCTCAAAGATAGCTATCGCCAGAGTAAAAAAGGCGACGCTGATTTAATAAAAATCAAAGCCCTCGAAGAATATATGGCGAGATAACAATGGCGGTCTTTTGAGCTCCGGCAGCTGCCGGAAAAGACCGCCATTAAGATTGAACTAAGATGCCAGAAGAAAACCAAAGCATACCACCGATAGTTGAAGATCAATCCACGACACGGCAGGATGTGCCGCAGGTTGAGATCAAAGTTGAAGAATCGCCGACAGCGTCGGCCCCGGAGCCAATGGCTCCTCAGCCGCCACCGACCACAGAACCCCCTCCGGCAGCTGCCGGATCATCCGAAAGCATTATCTCTCGTCTTCTGACTAAAGCTCGCCAAGCCATCAAACAACGCAAAGAGAAAAAGAAACAGAAGATTCTCTCCGCCCTCGCCGAAAAAGGCCAGCTGACCAATGAAGATATCCGTAAGCTTCTCCGATGTTCTGACGCCACGGCCAGACGCTTTTTGACTGAGCTAGAGAAAGAAGGCAAGATTCAGCAGATTGGCAATGATGGTAGAAGCGTCCACTACAAACCGCTCAACTAATCCCTTCTAAACCGCTCATTTCCACCAAATGAGCGGTTATTCTTGTATGAGCTTATCAACATTCTTTGCGCTTGTATTGATGCGCCCAAGTGCTTAAATGAATGCATATGTTCTTTGGAAGCTGACGGGGAGACAAGGTTCCGGGCTCTTTTTAACTTCACGCTAAGTCGCTTTTATTTCTCCCTCCATAGCTGCTTTAGGGCAATTATGGTGGGGGAAAGAATAAAGGTCGACGACCCTCGCTGTTAATCAATTGCACGACTACTTAGGATGAAAGAGGGTCATCGACACTCGATCATCTAATTGTCGTGGTATATCAATATGTCCAAAAAACATGTTGTAGTCCATACCGGGGAGGTAACTCCCAAGTCTGGACAGTACCATCCTGCGGGAGCTCCGCGGAATCGCGAAATTACCCTTTCTAAGGGTGATCGTGTTCCGCCGAACAATCAAGGGAAGCAGCAGCGTTTCACCATAATCGATCCGACTAAGGTGAAAAATCGCTAGTTGCTAGTCGTTCTTCTCGTTGGCTTTCAGGGAATATATAATTTGCGTAAATAAATATGAATAGCGAGATAGAAAAATTAAAATTACTTGAAGAATCAAGATCGTCTCATGAAAAATTTCATTGGAACTGGACCTTTCTTTCAGGCGGAACACTCACCTTGCTAATAGGATTCATAGAGAGAATAAGTCCAATAGATAATCCGTCTCTTAGATTACTGGCGAGATACTCGATCATTTTTATGATAGCCGCCTTAGTCTTATCACCCATTAGAAATCTTTTGTCTGCGCTAATTGTTGGCAAGATGGCGAGTATAGAATCTATGAGCACTCGTAAGGAGATATTGAGTTTTTTTAATGATGCAAAGATAGTTGGCTTTTTCGTAAACGTCATAGCTCTACTCAGTATATGTTTATATATACTTGGGTTAAGCATTATGTCATATGTAGCTATATCAACTTTTTTGTAAGCCAATAAAAAGAATGGGCTAAGTTCAAATATATGGATCAATATTTAGAGGATCAGAAAAAAGAGCTTTTTGAGCGATTATCTCCAGAAGAGAAGATCAATCTTTTGGGTCCGCAATTGCAACTATATGCGTCAGCTGTTTCTAAAAAAATGGCCACGTTGTCATCGGTTGCTGCGTTGTCGGCTACCCTTATAATTATCTCCACGCTTAATAGGGCCTTAGTGCCACTAAGCGATAACGAAATACGTACGGTTCTCTCAATATTTCTAATCCTTATACCTATCTCTTTGCATATCTACATTAAGGACATTGAAGACAGCGCAAAAAATTCCCTAGAAACTATAAAGTCATATCATAGAGAAGATATACTTGGAGATCTAGAAAAAGATGTATTATTTAGTGATAAGCTTGTCTCTAAATCCCCAATGGTAATGACGTGTATATTTTATATCCTCATAGGCTTTATCATATTAAAGATCTGGTTAAGATGAGCGAATATTCAATAATAATTGATGGCGTTAAATGGTATATAGATAGTTTTAGACATGTTAAACCCTTGTGTCCAAAACATCACCTCCCACTCTATCTAGAAGTTAACGACTACAACGAGTGTTATCTAAAATGCGAAGAATGTGCTAACTCTTACATGTTCAAGAGAGAATTTAATGCTCAGAAACAATACATCTTAGACAAGCTCGATTCGAAGATGTTTAAGAACATGAGATTTATCAACCTGGACGACGAAGCCATTCCGATTGCAGAAGCAAAAGCATCATCCAAAGATAATAAATATTTTGCAACCGCCGTTCTTACAGAATCTAAAGTTGGTAAAAGATTGGTGGTATATGCCGGAGAAAAAGGTAAGCCTACGAAAACTCAAATTTTCGTAGAGCCGGAGATTAAAAGATTATCCTTCGACCAGAAAGACCTTCATCCGGCAGATGTTTTTACAAAACTTGAGGCAACTTTTGATAACGGAGATGCCACAGTCATTAAGAAAAGTAAAAAACCATGAAAACTGTTGTAATAACGGGGACGAGCAAGGGAATTGGATTGGCCACGGCCAAGAAGTTTTTGGATGAGGGCTGGCGTGTTATCGGCACATACTTCGATAAGCCAATTCCGCTAGAACACGAGAATCTGGTTGCCATTCAATATGATCAAGGTAATTCGGAGAGTGTGGCCGAAGTGGCCACGCAGATTGCCAAGATCGCACCAAGCGTGGATGCATTGGTTAACAACGCTGGAATCCTTATTGACGCCACCGACAAAGTTGCTGATCCGGTCAAAATCAGAAAAACACTCGAAGTTAATGTAATCGGCGTCATTGATTTAACTGAACGACTGCTGGCACTACTTCACACGGGCAGTCATATTGTAAACATGAATTCCGGCTATGGCTCGATCTCGAAACCAGAATTAGACGACGAGACCTCTTCCGGATATCGCATATCGAAAGCGGCTTTAAATATGTATACTCGTCATTTAGCTTTTCGAGTAGAATCAAAGGGGATTATAGTTTCGGCTTTTGCACCGGGCTGGGTGAATACGGATATGGGCAATATTATCGCTACAGACACAGATAGACCCTATCGAGAACCCGAAGAGGCGGCTGATGATATATTTCAATTAGTAACTACCGTCACAGAAACCGGCCAATTTTGGAAAGAAGGCCAAAAAATGGATTGGTAATCAACGAAATGGCACATATTAATGTAGAGATAAAAGCTCGATGCGATAATCACGAAAAGATTCGTGAAATCTTAAAATCGAAGTCTGCCAACTTTAAAGGCACCGATCATCAAATTGATACATATTTCAATGTGCCCAATGGCAGGTTAAAATTAAGATAGGGGAATATCGAAAATTGTCTTATATTTTATGAGAGAGAAGACAAGGAGGGTCCAAAACAATCTAACGTGTCGCTTTTTAAAAACGATCCAAGCTCACCGCTCAAGAGTGTGCTCTGTAGCTCTTTGGGAGGATTGGTCGTAGTAGATAAGCAAAGGGAAATATATTTTATAGATAACGTAAAATTTCATATTGATACCGTTGCTAATCTCGGCACTTTTATAGAAATTGAAGCTATCGATAAGGATGACGTTATCGGGAAGAATAAGCTTCAAGAGCAGTGCCAGTATTATCTAGATCTTTTCGGAATCTCTGCCGGCGATCTAATATCAAATTCTTATTCCGACATGTTGTTAAAAAAATAACTAAGTATGGCGATTAATCACAAAGATAAAACTATAGAGACATATAACACTAGCATCCAAGCGCTGGTAAAGAAATTCGCGAATTTTGGACCCCGCATCGAAGACATTAAGCGAGGATTCTCGTATATTTCTAAAGAAAATCCAAATGTCTTAGAAATTGGCTGTGGCTATGGCCGAGAAGCGAAAGAAATATTGAAGTTAACTAGCCACTACCTAGGGATGGATATTTCCGAAGAGATGATAAGGAAGGCGAAAAACGATGTGCCTGATGGCAATTTCGTTGTATCTGACATCGAGAATTATGTGTTTCCGGACGGTTTGGATATTATTTTCTCGTTCGCATCATTGTTGCACTCAGACATAGAAAATCTTAGGCTAATAGCCGAACGAGCCTATGAAGCGCTTGCAAAAAATGGCATATTTTATATATCTTTGAAGCGAGGCGTCTATCATAGGGAGATTCAAGAAGATGAATTTGGCACTAGGGTTTACTACTATTATGCTCCCGAAGATATTGAAGCGCTGGATCCTAGGTTTACTACCGTTTGGAAAGACGAACACGAGCATGGGGGCCAAGATTGGTTTACAATAATTTTAAAGAGATAAAGCTACAATGAAAAAGATTTTTTATAACAAACTCATAAGAGACAGAATACCAGAGAAGATTAAGCGCAATGGCGGAGATTACGCGATTGAGAAACTTAATAAAAAAGCATTCGAGGCTGCACTTTTGACTAAAGTGGGTGAGGAAGCAAGCGGGTTGCTATCTTCTAAAACCAGAGAGGAGATAACTTCTGAATTAGCTGACATTATTGCCGTTATCGACGAAATAAAGAAATTCAAAAAGATTACAGATAAACAAATATCCCAAGCTCTAGAAGAGAATTTTAATAAAAAGGGCGGTTTCGATAAAAGGTTATTCTTAATATGGTCTTCTGATACTGGGTACAAGACTAATGAGCGTAGGAATAAGTCAAAAAAATAAAATTATAATTAATAAAAACATATGTGTAAAGGAACATCAGGGACGGTGTATGGCTTGGGTCTAATCGGTGCGGCTGTTTTCTATATTCAGCACGCAACGTCGTTTGGCGCTGGAGTGGTGGGCGTTCTCAAGGCCATCGTCTGGCCAGCGATGTTGGTTTACAAGCTACTCGGGCTCTAAAAACATGAAACTATACGATATTGCCATGCTCCGCATGTACAACCAGCGGATCGTTGGCGACAAATTTAATAGACCCGAGGAAGTTGTCAGGCATTTGGGTGCCATTCAAGCTCAAGATTATCAAAGCGCTTTGTGGGCCATTGGTTTGCGCATGAAGAAAGCCGATAAGGCTGACGTCGAGAGGGCACTGGCCGAGGGAAAGATTGTTCGAACATGGCCGATGCGCGGGACGTTGCATTTCGTGGCCACGGAAGATGCTCATTGGATGATGGATCTGCTGGTGTCTAAGAATATCAGAGCCGCGGCCTTACGCGGCGATAAAAGATTCGGTCTCAATGATAACGTCATTAATCAATGCAAACGAGTAATTCAAAAAGCTTTACGTGGCGGCAAATCATTATCTCGTCCAGAGCTTTACCAAGTTCTAGAGAGGCAGGACATAGATACTAAGAACAGTCGTGGACTACACATTCTGGGTCGCCTAGCTCTTGAAAAAGTAATATGCTTTGGTCCTAGAAAAGATAAGCAGCAGGTTTTTGTACTCTTTGACGAATGGATTTCTGAATCCAAAAAACTTAGCCGAGATGAGTCTCTGGCCAAGTTAGCAATTAGATATTTCACTGGTCATGGCCCAGCTCAAATTAAGGACTTGGCTTGGTGGTCGGGTCTTTCGATTAAAGACATTGGCGTCGGGATTGAACTCGCTGGGCCTGAACTCGTAAAAGAAGTGGCTGATGGTAAAACATATTGGATGGCGCCCAAGCAGTCTAGGGTAGTAAAAAGTAACACGGCCTATTTGCTACCGGCGTTCGATGAGTTTTTGGTGGCCTATCGCGATCGGAGCGCTTCTCTTGAGGCGATCCACGCTAAGCATATAAATCCAGGAGCAAATGGCATGTTGAGTCCAGTGATCGTGATTAATGGACAAGTACTCGGGACTTGGAAGAGGATTACCAAGAGAGGCATGATCGATATCGAGCTCAAACCATTTGCCCAGCTTGCGACTGACCAAATGAAATCCATCGATAAGGAGAAAGAGGCTTATCTTAAATTCTTAAATCTTTGAACCTAAGAAATTTTTTCATTGGCAGAGCAATCGGCTTTATTATTGTTTTGGGCCTAGTCTTGCTTTGGTATCTCATATCCAGATAGTCAGTCATTGGCAGATGATGCTTAGCTTGACTTCCCTCGGCTTAGTTGCGATACTATCGCCAGCATTTTGATAGCGGGAGGCACCTGATGAGAGGATTCCTCGAAAACATAGGCAGGTCTACGATAAAATTTTTTCGAGATATTAGTATTAATGGTGAGATGATCCGTATCATCCTCGCAGACCCCAATGGGGTAGAGCTGACGTCATTATTTGAAGAGGTCCATAGGCGCGTACCTCGAGCGAACAAATTTGATATCGGGCCGGCATTGAGCGGCCTAATGTCCACTGGGCGATATTCGTATGTCACGCTTACCGATAAAGATGGTTCAAAGCTTGCTGTAAGATATAACAAATTCAACAAAGTATCACTGTCGAGAAAACAGCAATGTCTCAAGCTCGGTCACGATGTGCCCGATGACGTGGCTTATCAGGCCGGTGGTGCTATTATGCGAGGCGGCTATTGTCGCAGGTGTCATGAGCTCGTAGATCTGGGTTGTCTAGGGAACGTCTGGACTAAGGAAACTGTCCAGACCAATGGCGTAGTGTCGCTGGAAGGATTCGACGTTTCGGTAGCAACTAACCAAGGTCTTAAGGTTTTCAATCTGAGTTAAGCATTGTCCCCAATTGGGGACTTTTTGTTTGAATTTACATATTTGAATGCTTGATCAGAAGGTAGCACGTCAAATTGACGGACATCTCATGTCGGTATATAATGTTGTCCAACAGGCAGAGGCTCTTTTACACCCAGAGGAGGGGTTTGCTATGTGGGACCCATATGCGGAGCTAAAGAAATTTCAATTACCCAACGGCCTTACAGTCTACTTGGGCACCTGGGATCGCCCCTGGCTGAAAGTCGGGATAGTGGTCCATAGTGGTGCTAGGCAAGATGTCGATGGCAAGGAGGGCACAGCCCACTTTGTTGAGCATCTTGTCGGCGAAAATGTTCGACCCTGGACTAACGAAACAATCAAGCGGTATTTTCAGGAATCTGGCGGTAAGGCATCGCTTGGATCAACTGGCTATAACGCTACTTCTTTTCATTTTGATATGCCGTTGGAAGGCGATAATCTTGAGCGTGCCTTAGATCTATTCGGGCACATGCTAGTGGATTGTAAAATTGAACATATGGTTGAGCGTGAGCGTCAGGTTATCATTCAGGAATTTGCTAGAAGATTTCCAATACGATGGATGGCCGATAGAGTGCTCAGGCGACGCCAATTGTTATTCCCTGGAGTTAAGCTAGCGAGGAGTCCTGGCTGGGTTGGAACTCCGGAATCTATTCTTCGTATTACTGCTGAAGATATGCAGTCGTTTTATGATCAATACTATACGCCAGCTAATATGACTATCGTGGCCGTGGGAGGATTAAAGCCAGAAGAATTCGCAGCTATTCTTAGCAAGAGTCCATTTGGCTTTGAGAAATCTGGCATACGCACTCCATTGGTGAAGCTCATCGATCATTTCAATCCACCAGAAGAGAATATGTTAATTCATAAGATATCAGATTATTCATTACAAGCCGCTGATCGATCGGCAATTGAAAGCTTTGTTGCAATGCCTGGCACCGTGAGGCGTAAGGCTTTGGCTAGAGTCTCCGATGTATTAGGAGACGTTTTCTTCAGAGAGATTCGTGAAAAGCGAGGCTGGACTTATGGCTTTAGTTCTGGATGGGAGGACTTCGGAGAAGCCTATGAGTTTAATATCCAAGGAGCTTTCCCGTGGAATGGGCTAGAGGCCATAGAAGGTTTAGTAGATGACTGCCTTGCTATGGCAGAGAAGAATGATGATCTAATCCAGCATCACATCAAGGCGTCTGTCCTTGGCTATAAGATTATAGACGTCAGTGGCAGTAAAGTAGTCGACGGCTCTGTGGGTGACCTTAAGTTCCATCATCGTGTTCTATCAAATGAGGAAGAGGCCAGGGTTTCGGCCGCTGTTACGGTAGAAGAGGTCAAGTCTATCTTTCCGCTGTTAGCGAGAGATCGTCGCTGGACCGTAATTATACATCCTTAGCTCAGAATTGATCATTAAATAAAGATGAAGAGCCTGACCAGCTCTTTTTTGTTGGGCCTAGTTTACGAAACGAGAAAAGCGTGTTATACTTTTGTCTTTAACTATTGCCATGGCACAAGGTGAAGCTATAATCAGGTTCGATAAGGTGTCATTCGACTATGGACACAATAAACCCATCCTCCACGAGGTGGATTTTTCGGTTCGCCGAGAGATTAAGATGACTATCATGGGCCAGAATGGATCGGGCAAGAGCACGATTTTTCAACTTATAACTGGTGGATTAAAGCCCGAGTCTGGAACTATTAGTACTGTGTCTAATTTAACGATAGCTATCGCTCGGCAGGTTATTCCCCGTGAGCAACTCGATCTAACTGTGCGAGATTTTTTTCAGGCCTGTTTTGCTGACAAGATTTATGACATTGATCCACGCATCGATGCCGTGCTGGACGTAGTTAATCTACATGCGCCGCACGAGCGTATTGTGCGTACTTTCTCTGGCGGCCAGCAGGCCCGCCTCTTATTGGCTTCGGCCCTAATCCAAGACGCCGATGTTCTGTTGCTGGATGAGCCGACTAACAATCTGGACAAGGCTGGTATTACTCATCTTCGTCAGTTTCTAATTGATTACAAAAAAACATGTATTGTCATTTCTCACGACGCTGATTTCTTGAACGCCTTTACTCAGGGTGTGCTGTATTTAGACTTGCATACTAGGAAAGTCGAGCAATATCAGGGCAACTACTTAAACGTGGTTGAGCAAATTGCGGCTCGTATCGAAAGAGAGAATAGTGCTAACGCTCGTTTGGCCAAGATCGCAATCGAGAAAAAAGAGAAGGCCAATTTCTTTGCCATGAAGGGTGGGCGGTTGAGATTGTTAGCCAAGCGTATGCGTGAGGATGCCGAAGATATGGAAGAAGCCCAAGTTGACGTTCGTAAGGAAGACAAGATTTTAAGGCAGTTTACGATTCCGAATCAAGAAGAATTGATTGGAAATATTGTCACGCTAAGTTCGGTTAGTATTTTTAAGAATCACAAGCCAGCCCAAAAGAAGATAAGCGTGGCACTCAATAAAAACCAGCACCTATTACTGACTGGGCCAAACGGTATTGGCAAAAGTACTTTACTTGAAGCTCTGGCTTCGGGTAAGGCTAAGGGCGCCAAGATAGCCGAAGACGTTGTTGTCGGTTATTATCGCCAGGACTTTTCTACGCTTAATTTTGAAGATACGGTTATAGAATCGCTTAGAGCCGTGGCCAAAGGACTTGATGAGCAAGAGATACGCTCAATAGCCGCAGGGTTTTTAATAACCGGAGAAACAATTAAGACTAAGGTTGGCGATCTTTCTGAAGGTCAGAAGGGATTGGTTGCTTTTGCTCGATTGGTAATGCAGAGACCCGGCTTACTTATTCTTGATGAGCCGACTAACCATATTAATTTTCGTCATTTGCCAGTTATTGCCAAAGCCCTTGATCAGTATCGAGGCGCAATGATTCTCGTAAGTCACGTGCCAGATTTTGTAGATCAAATTCGTATCGACCAGACGCTCGACCTGGGTTAATATCAAACATATGCAGGACAACAAACAATGGGACGTTGTGGTTATCGGCGGCGGCCCAGCTGGAATGATGGCCGCCGGACGCGCGGCAGAGCGTGGCCGGAGTGTTTTGTTGTTAGAAAAGAATCCTGTTCTTGGAAAGAAGTTGCTGATCACTGGTGGCGGAAGATGCAATGTTACCAATAATAAGCCTGAGATTCGGACGATGCTTTCGCAATACAAGGAAAGTGACAAGTTCTTGTTCTCTGCTTTCTCTCAGTTCGGCGTTACGGAGACTTTAAAATTTTTTAATGATCGCGGCATGGTCACCAAAGAGGAGGCTGAAGGTAGGGTATTCCCGGTTTCAAACAAATCGAAGAGTGTATTGGACGTACTCGTCCAATACATGAAGATTGGTGGCATAGAAGTACGTACCGATTCTGATGTTGCAGGGTTGGCCGTCGATGAGGCGGACAAGCAGATGATCGTAATTCTTGCTGATGGTTCAAAAATATTTGCTCAGTCCTGCGTCGTGGCCACGGGTGGCGTGTCCCACCCCGAGACTGGTTCCACCGGCGAGGGATTTCAATGGCTAGAAAAGTTAGGCCACAAGATAGTCAAGAACGATATGGCCTTGGTGCCCATTGCGCTCAAGGATTCTTGGGTAGAGAGTTTGGCCGGAGTAACACTGAGTCATATTAAGCTAACGACATACAAGAACGGCGCAAAGCAGGCAGCACACAAAGGTAAGATGCTATTTACGCACGTCGGCATAAGCGGGCCCGTGGTTTTAAATATGAGTCGAGAGGTGGGAGAATTATTGCATGACTCTGAAGGATCAGCGTATGCAAAATCTTTTGAAAATGATGTCGTGATCACGCTAGATCTATTTCCATCGGAAGATATGGGCGCATTGAGGCAGAGAATCCAGACCGTTTTAGTCGAGCAGAGCAACAAGAAAATCAAGAACTCACTTTCTGAATTAATAGCTCCGGCTCTTGTCGATACGATTCTAATGCTCAGCCACATAGACGGCGAAACGCCGAATCACAGCGTTCGCACCGAGGACCGAAAAATACTCGTCGCGATTCTTAAGTCCGTATCCATGAGCGTGGCCGGATTACTTGGCAAAGAGAAGGCGATAGTGTCGTCCGGCGGTGTAGCACTGGAAGAAGTTGACTTCAAAACGATGCAGTCTAGGCTCATCTCACAATTGTACTTGGTAGGCGATGTCCTCGACGTTGATCGCCCTTCGGGCGGCTACAGCCTCCAGCTTTGCTGGACTACCGGCTATGTCGCCGGAAGCCACTGCTAATTAGTTTGTGCGTGGCTGCTTGTGCTATAATCTGAGGATATAGAATTATTATTTGTATGAAGAAAATAAAAAGAAAAACGCAGATAGAACAGCTGACAGATAAGGCAAAAATTATCGTAAGGATGTATAAGGAGCAATATCCAGATGTAAAGATGGATAGAGATTATTTTCCATTTAAAATTACCGAAGAATGGGGTGAGTGCTTACAGACGTATCTAATGCTGACAGATCGCGGGAGACAAAAGGGTAAAAGTAAAAAGGAGATACAAGACCTTTTCGCGAACGAATTTGCCGACATGTTCGCCTATTTACTTCTTTTCGCCGAAAGTGAGGGCGTTGATCCGGTAAAGGCAATGACCAAGAAGTGGTTCTCGTATTTAAAGAAATAAAATTCGAATCATAGAGTTTTCAGTAAAAAAGTGATTTAATTCAGATTATATGACCACAGAATTACCGGGACAGGAACAAAAAGATGGGGCGCTAGTTGGGAACAAGTGGATTCTGCCTACGGATATGAATATCGTGTCTAGGGCCGAAGAAGAATTCGGCAAGCGACTAGTGGCGACTGGCTGGACCAATGATGAGATTAATTGGTTGAGGGTTGCATTTAGAGAGGCTTTGATCAATGCCATCGTTCACGGTAACCTGAGCATAAAAGACAAACTTGAGACTCAAGATTGGGCTGAAGCCGCCGACGCGGTGCTTAATGCTCAGCCGACTGGCAAGAAAGTGTTTGTAAAATTAGACATTTCTCCTTATCGGATAGAAGTTGTTGTACGTGATGAGGGCAAGGGCTTTGACTACACGAAAGTAGCTGATCCGACAGAAGGAACCGCCGTATTGGAGAGTAGTGGCCGCGGGATGCTTTTTATGAAGACTTTTTTCGATTCAATAACATATAACGGAGTTGGCAACGAGGTAACTATGGTTAAAATTAAAAGTGATTAATATGAAACAGAAAAAACTTAAAATCCTTTTTTTAGATATTTTCACGGATAACGAGAAATTTAGAAAAGAAATTAGCCACATGTTATATGATGGCGGGAGCTACTCTGATCATGTTCGGAAGCTGTTCGGATTAGATAAGAGTCAATGGTTGCGCTTAGATGCGTCCAAGGGAAAGTTTCCGATAAAGGCCCTAGATGTTTCAGCTATAGTAATTGGCGGATCGGTTAAAGATCCCGTAGAAGGCCAAGAAGATAAATGGATGAAGGAAACATATAAGTTTATAAATAAGGGCATAAAAAAGCAGTTGCCCATATTAGGTATTTGCGGTGGTTTGCAGTTCGTAATTAGGGCTTTGGGCGGAGAAATAATACTTAATCCTAAGGGTAAAGAGTTCGGCGCCATAACCGTACATATTAAAAGATCCGATCCACTTTTTGAGGGCCTAAAAAAGAGTTTTATCGTGCCATCAAATCACAAATGTATGGTCGGTAAATTTGATGGAGATGCCAAGCTATTGGCCAGTTCAAAGATGTGCGCAATCCAAGCTCTGGCCATCGGTGACAGGATACGCCTCGTACAATTTCATCCGGAAAGAACCGAGGACCAGAATATGGCCATAGCTAAGGCGTCGAAGGAGCAGCTTATTAAGGACGGAGTCATTAGAAGCGGGAAAGAATATCCCAAATTTCTAAAATCCCTGAAGGTTAACTCCGAAGCTGGGAGGATAATAATTAATAATTTCTTAAATAATTTTGTAATCAACGGAGATTGACTTCGCAGTTAACACGCTATATACTAGCATAAAGCATGGAATCAAGGCATATACAAAGCTATTCATATTTCTGGTTTATAAACCTCTCTCGAGAAAGGGATTTTTTGCTGTCATAATATAAAATACATAAACTTGCAAAAACCTCTTTCTCGGAAGAGGTTTTTGTTAACTCTTCCGAGTGTTCGTTAACAATTGAAGGAAGGAGAGCGAGTATGGACTCACAGAACAATTTCGCTGCTCTATTTAAGTTTAGGCCAGAATTATCAGGATATATCGGTATTGAAAGGGAACAATTTTTGAAAGGCGACTCTGGGATATATGTGCCAGAGTCGCCAAGATTTCTTAGTCTTGCGATGAATGAGAAGTGGACATATGAATTATCGGCTTGTCAGGTTGAATCGAGGACTAATCCTCAGACTGGTTTGGCCGTCATCAAGGCAGAACTATTGGCAAATGAGAATGTCGGAAATAGAGTTGCTAACCAGCTGGGCCTAGAATTGGTGAATGAGGAAGTCGCGGCGGAAGATATGCCGCTTGATGTATATCCTAATCCTAGATATCTCAAGATTGCTAAGGTCATTTCCAGGGATCGCCTAAGAGCGGCTTGCCGTGTTGCTGGTATCCATATTCATTTAGGGGTAAGGGATCTTTCCCACGCGATTGAGGTTAACAATCTACTTGTTCCACATCTTAATGCATTGTGTGATCGCGGAGATCATTCAGGCGGGGAGAGGTTGCGACTTTATCGCGACATGGCACAGAATTGGCAGCCCGTTGTGTATGCCGGGCCTGAGCATTTATTCGAGGTTGCTCGGGCTAATGGCTTCGCCGATAATCCAAGAAATTGTTGGAAACTAATCAGGATTAGTATCCACGGGACGGTCGAGTTGCGAATGTTCGGTTCGACGAATAGTGTCGATGAAATAATCGAATGGATTTCTGTTGTGAAGGCAATCACGAAAGGAGCGCTGTGATGTCTAAACACGAAAAAGAGATGCGCGAATCTTTCGATATCCAAGCGAAAAGTTTGTTGGAATCTGGTGATAGATTCGTAAAGATCGCCGGAGGTGCTAAGGTCGGGCTCGAATCAGAGTTAGCAGTTCACGCTAGGCTGAGCGACGAGGAATTAGTTAAAAGACGAGACGCCATAATCGCCGATAACATAGATTTCGCCGACTTTGAGCTTGGAGCTAGCCAGGTAGAGATAAGGACTCCGCCCATAGATTTACTTTCCAGTAATGGCGTCGTGATGCTGAGAGATGTATACGAGAAAAGATTTACTAATGTGCTGGAATCAGCTCGCAGGAATAAGGTTGGGATATTGCGCGTGGGTGCAAATCCATTCCTGCCGACAATTGGTACTCCCAGGACAGATAAGCCGAAGTATCGCTTGGTCCCAGATTTCTATAATCAACATCGGAATCCGAACTTGGATACCATAATTGGTTTTGGCAAGGGAAGAGTCGACATCGGAGACGCAGCTATCGTGTCTCTATTCCAGTCTTTCCAAGTAAATCTGGAGGCCAGCTCGCTAGATGATGTTTGTGACAAAATGAATAGATCGTTAGCCATCGCTCCGTACCTGCTAGCTTTTTCTGGTAACGCCAGATACCTCAGTCGCCAAGACACTAAGATCCAAGATGCTCGGATGATGAGTTGGGAAGTAAGTCATAATGATCGAGCTTTTCAAGATACAAGATTGCAGGATCTGAGAATAATATCTTGGGAAAAGAGCTTCGATGTAAGACCAGGGAAGAGTGAAGATTGGTCCAATGAGCTGCGAGTTGGTTTACCCGGCAGATATTTCAGAGACATGGCGGGCTATCTTAAAAGAGCCGGAACGTTTCCTTTCATTCTGCATGCTCCGGAATCAGCGCTAGCGATATCAATAGGGATGACTTGGCTCGACGCTCGTGCGAAGTTCATCGGTGACTCGGCCATAGTTGAATTGAGACTACCATCTACACAACCAACGATAGAAGAAGAGATGCTACTTACTCTTCTATACGTTGGTAGGCTGCACTACTCTCAGATGAGTGGCGAAAGACTGTTGCCGATCAATATGGTCAGAGAAAATAGACTTTCAGCCATGCTCTACGGCCTCAAGAGACCGATGTGGTTCTTGGATAAAGACGGCAATTCGATAAAGCTACCAGCTAGGACTGGCATAGAAGCAGAGATCGAATTGGCGATGAGTGGCCTAGATCAATTAGGTTTGTTACCGGCGTTGAATGTAGAATTGCTTGATTCATTGTTCGATGTTGGTTCTCCATCTGATAGGCTAGGGAAGTTGCTAGATCCGATCGACAGCATATCGATTGGCGACATGGAAGATGCTCTTTCGGCAACTAAAATGCTAGTTGTGTAATGGGGATCGAGTAACTGCGGCTCAGGTTGTGAAAGCGACCTGAGCCATTTTTAATTGCTCCAGCCAGTCTTATGCTATAATCTGATGTATATGTATTTTGTATATCTTATTGAGTGCGGCGATAAAAGTATTTATACGGGCATAACCACGGACGTGGCGCGTAGGTTTGAGGAACACAAAACTGGTAAAGGTGGGCACTATACGAGATCGAGAGGAGTCGCCAGAGTTGTGTATACTGAGAAGCTTAAAACAAGAAGCAAGGCACTAAAACGTGAATTTGAAATAAAAAGTTGGCCTCGCCAGAGAAAGCTAGGCCTAATCAAAAAATAGAGACGATATTTGACCCGTATCCTAGGCCGTGGTATGATATCTATACCTTGACTCTTTATCATTGATGAGTCTGGGTGATTGTCAGTCCGAAAGGGCTATAAAAGCTAGGCAATCTAAATCGTAAAAATGTCCAACAATACTGTAGAAATCAATATTTTCCTTAATTATGTGCCTTCTGGCACTGGTTATAGTATTCGCGATTGTATCGCGGCATTTAGACATAAACGATTCCTGGATTCTATTTAATCTTATTCGTTTGTAGATAAGCGCCGCGGATGGAATCCGCGGCGCTGTTGTTTTTATCAGCGCCAATGCTCTTTAACAATGGAGGCAAAAGTATGTCTGTCGCAGAGAAAACCAGAGAAGGAAATCCTCTTCTGTATCTGTTTGGCCAAACCTGGCGCTATTCAGAGGGCAATCGACACAAAGTTGTTTGGTATTGGATCATGTTCGTAGTGGCCAATTCAATAGAACTTTTTTGTCAGCCGCTAGTAATGGCCAAAATTATAGATACGATTCAGAAGCAAGGTATTACAACGGCCAACATTAATTTTCTGTTTGGACTTCTGATGCTGACGCTTGTAGCCGAGCTGGCTTTTTGGGCCATACATGGTCCAGCCAGATGTATCGAGCGTTACAATGCATTCTTGGTGCGCTTAAATTATCGGAAATTTCTATTGAAAGGCGTAATGACCTTACCTATGGAGTGGCATGCCGATCACCACTCTGGTGATACTATTGATAAGATTGAGAAGGGGACAAATTCACTATTCTCATTTTCTGAAGATTCTTTCCAGGTCATCTATTCAATCGTCCAGTTGGTTGTGAGTTATTCGATATTGGCTTATTTTAGTAGGCCGGCCGCATTCATCGTTCTAGGCATGATCATAATCTCTGTATGGATAACAATGCGATTCGATAAAGTTCTTATAGGTCAATACAAAGAACTTAATCGTAGTGAAAATAATATCTCTGAAAGCGTATTCGATGCCATTAGCAACATCACGACGGTAATCATATTGCGCGTGGAGAAATTGGTTTTTGGTGCGATTATGCGTAAAGTCGAGAAGCCATTTGAGCTTTTCAAGCGCAACCAACGACTAAGCGAGATTAAGTGGTTCATGACAAGTTTGACTTGCACGGTAATGGTTATAATCGTGATGGGGGTCTATTTCTGGCAGAATATCGGCGCAACTCAGGGTATCGCCATTGGTAGCGTGTATCTATTAATGAATTATTTGAATAAGATCAGCGAGCTGTTCTTCAGATTCACGAGTATGTATAGCGATATCCTCAAGCGAAAATCCAGGGTTATGAATTCCGAGGAGCTAACTAAGGATTTTAAGACCGAGAATTTCGCTAACCACGTGTTGCCTAATATGTGGCGGCGTCTTGATGTAAGTAACTTAAACTTCTCATATCATGGTAGCGGGAATGGTGATAGGCATCTTGAGGATATATCAATGTCACTAGCTCGCGGCGAGCGTATCGCTCTGGTTGGCGAGAGTGGTAGCGGCAAGACCACGATTCTGAAAATCATGCGTGACCTGTATCGTCCCCAAGATATGAAGCTTACGGTGGATGGTAAAAATATTCCTGATGGCTTTGGAGGAGTTAGTCGAGCGATCGCCCTCATTCCACAGAATCCAGAGATATTCGCTACGACGATTCTGGAGAACATTACATTGGGTGCTGATTATGATCCGGAATTTGTGCGGCGCTTTACCGATATGGCATGTTTCACTGATGTGGCAGAAAGTCTGCCTAACAAGTTTGATTCTTCGATTAAAGAGAAGGGGGTCAATCTCAGTGGCGGCCAACAGCAACGCTTAGCTCTTGCTCGCGGATTGTTGGCTTGTCACGATAAAGACATAGTTCTGCTGGATGAGCCGACTAGCAGTCTAGATACTGGCACAGAGATGAAAGTCTACGGAAACATATTCAGAGAATTCTACGACAAAACGATCGTGTCATCTATCCATCGATTACATCTTTTGCCATTGTTTAACCGGATTTATTTCTTTAGCAATGGACAGATCATCGCCTCAGGTAGTCTGAGCGAATTGCTGAACCAGTGTCTTGAATTCCAGGAACTGTGGCGACAATACAATGAGCATAAAGAGGAAGCGACGAGTTAAATTGGTCGTTAAGCAAAAAGAGCCTGACCAGCTCTTTTTTTGTTGGTCAGGGCGTACTTGCTTTGTTGATAATCGGCTTGATGGTCGATGCAGGGGTGTTAATATGAGGTAGTCACCTAATCAAGGTAATTACTCGTCTTTCCTAACGGAAAGCGGGTTTAAATAAAAAATGGCGAAAAATATAAAAATCAGTCTCGGGATATTAGTCTTAGCGCTCGCGATCGTCGTAGTTGGCGTAGACACAGCAAGTGCGTATGGCGTGGATATTAATGTTAACGGCAACTCAGTAAATGTCGACAGAACAACCGGCAATGTTAATGTAAATAGCGCCGGTACTAATGCGAATGTTAATGTTAATAGTGTTCCTGGCGGAGGCGTGAATGTAAATGCTGGTAATTCTAATGCGAACGTAAACGTCAATGCTGTTCCGGGGTCGGTTAGGATTGATGCTAATGGTCGGGGAGTTACAGTACAAAACCAGGCCAGTGGTGTGAATGTCGTTGTTCCAGGCACGTCTATAAATGTTAGGAAGGCGGATGGTAATTTGAACGTCCTGGTCAACAAAAATAGTCTTAGCGAAAAAGATAAGGGCGTGCTGGTTAATCTCCAGAATGGCTCGGAGATTCTTATAAATAGTGACCAGGATGTCGATGCCTATGCAAAGATAGTTGTCGAAGAAAGGCCGGCGATCACTAACGTAGAAGTCAGCAATAACAGATTAGAAGTTTCATATAGGCAGCCTAGCAGGTTTTTAGGAATTTTTAGTACAGAGTTGGATGGTACGGTTTACGTTGACGTTGGTAAAAACGTAACTATTAAATTACCGTGGTACAGTTTCTTATTTAGAAAAAATTCTAGCGCTACGGCCAAGCAAGTTTCTATCGCAATTAACGACGCTAGTAGTAATGGCACGGTTCAGGTCTCTGCCCTGGGATCAGCCGAAGTCAGTAACCAGTCTCGCGAACAAGCCAGATTAATAAACATAGTTACCGGTTCCGTAAATAACAGTGTTTCCATAAGTGTTTCGCAGTAGGGGCGGGTAGAGGTTATTGGCCGCGGCCGACGCTTGTCGGCCGCGGTGTTTTTAATTAAGATTAGAGTATGCCAGACATATTTCTATACGATACCTATTCCAGGGAAAAGAAAGAGTTCAAATCACTTGAGCCAATGAAGGTGGCTATGTATTCTTGTGGGCCAACTGTCTACGATTACCCCCATATCGGCAACCTAAGGGCTTATGTCTTTTCGGATCTACTAAGGCGGACCCTCAAATATAATGGATTTGAAGTCAATCAAGTTATGAATATTACCGACGTGGGGCATCTTACGTCTGATGGAGACGATGGAGAAGATAAAATTGAACAACAGGCTGAAAAAACCGGTAAGACTGCCCAAGAGATTTCTCAATTTTTCACCAATGTTTTTATTCGTGATTTGGCAATGCTTAATATCGTATCGCCAGCTACTTTGGTTAAGGCCACTTCGACTATCGACGATCAAATTAAGCTAATAGAAAAGCTTGAGATTCTCGGCTATACCTATAAGACCAGCGATGGCATTTATTACGATACTTCGAAATTCAAAGACTATGGGCATATGGCCAATCTAAACAAGGATGCCATCAAGCCCGGTGCTAGAGTTGAGCTGAATCAAGAGAAGAGAAATCAGACCGACTTCGCTCTCTGGAAATTTTCTCCTCAAAACATTAAGAGACAGATGGAGTGGGAGAGTCCATGGGGAGTCGGTTTTCCCGGTTGGCATATCGAGTGTTCGGCCATGGCCATGAAATTCTTGGGAGATACTATTGATATTCATACTGGCGGTATCGATCACATCAATATCCATCATACTAACGAGATTGCTCAGTCTGAAGCGGCTACGGGTAAGCAGTTCGTCAGATATTGGATGCACAACGCCTTTCTGTTGGTTGAGGGTAAGAAAATGTCTAAAAGCTTGGGCACTGTTTTTACACTAGAAGATTTATTTGGCAGAGGATACGACCCACTTGTTTTTAGATATCTAATGCTTACGGCTCATTATCGTTCTGAGATGAATTTTACCTGGGAATCGCTATCTAGCGCTAAGATTGCGCTTGATGGGCTACGTAAAATCATAGCTGGCCTCGATGATGGTGGTATTTCTGATGAAGGCTATGTAGCTAAATTTAGAGAGATCGTGAATAATGATGTCGATGCTCCTAGGGGGTTAGCTCTAGCTTGGGAAGTAGCTAAAAGCGATCTATCGTCGGCTACAAAGAAGGCTACGCTGTTAGATTTTGATAAGGTGCTAGGCCTGAAGTTGTCCGAGGTTTCGGTCGTCGACGATACACCGGAGGTTATTCCAGATGAAGTTGTTAGGCTGGCCGAAGAGAGGGAAGAGATGAGAAAGTCCAAAAATTGGTCTGCCGCTGATGCCGCTAGACAGAAGATCTTGGATTTAGGGTATACTGTAGATGACGCTCCTGACGGTTATAAAATAAAAAAACAGGTATAAAATTAAAAAACGAGCCGTAGATACAAGTTTTGAGAGGCTCTCGGAGCGCGACTGGCGCGAGAGAGCGAGAGAGAGGGTGATTTTCAGTAGAAAATACAGCCCGTACTCGAAAAACCTGTGTCTAAAGCTCGGCAAACATTATGAACAAAGGATTTGTATCAAATATCGAGAAGGACACACTGGAGAATGACAATTTTAGAAAGGTTCTCTATACGGGCAAGTTTAGTCAATTGGTGGTCATGTCGCTAAAGCCGGGTGAGGATATAGGAATGGAAATACACGATACCGTCGATCAATTTTTCAGAATTGATAGCGGCAAAGGTAAGGTCGTGATTGAAGGAGTCGAGCATGAAGTTGAGGATGGTTTTGCCATTATCATTCCCGCAAGCACGAATCATAACGTGATTAATACTTCCACTGATCAGGACATGAAGTTGTATACCATATATTCTCCGGCTAACCACAAAGACGGCACTATTCATGTTACCAAGGCTGAAGCCGAAGCTAACGAGGAGCATTTCGATGGAGTAACCACAGAGTAAATTGATTTAAAACAGAGCCGTCGCTAGCGACGGCTCTGTTTTTTGTAAGAAAAGAGCCCGACCGGGGGATGAAGGGCTCTTCCCTTATCCCGCGGTCGGGCTAGACGACTAGTCGCGATCGCTGTTCAGGAGTCGCGCGATTTGCCCCAGCGGATCCTCCGCGGCGGTCTGCTCCTTAGCGCGGGCCATCTCGCTGGCGATGACGGCCTCTGTCGCTTTAGACAGCGCCACTCTCACCGCTGACTTGATCTCGTCAGTCATCTCGATGCCGACGGCCTCTGCGTTCTGTCGCACATTGATGACGACTTTCGTCGCCCTGGCGCCTCCCGCTACGGGGATGGCGAACAGGAATGCCACAGCTTCAGCCGCCGCCGCGTGGGCGTCAGCGTTCTGGTACTGGCCCTTCCAGTAGTCGGCGCTCCCTCGCAGTCGCTTGGCTTCTTCCGCGATGTTCGTGACATCGCTTCGGAGGTTCTCGATCCAGGTGTTCCGGATGCGGATCACCTCGTTGCATTCGGCGAGGAGATTGTCCCTGGCGCGAATGGTCTCCGTCAGCTCGCCGATCTTCATCGTCAGGTTGGCGTTCAGGCGATATGCCGCCTGAGTTTCGGCCTGTGCGGCCTGGTGTCGGCGTTCGGCCGCTTGTCCCTCGGCCATCGCTGCTACCAGCTTGGCTTCGAGTACGGCCTTTGTCTCTCGTTTTGCCATGATGCACACTCCCGTCCTGTCGTTTACGAGTCGGGCTACCCGTCTGAGTGCCCGATAGTGAAAAGAACCGACTGACTATTACATAATTATAGCACATTGTACGCCATTTAGTCAATAGTGATACTTGGTCCGGCGACTGGATTTTTTGGAGGGAGATGGCGGTCTTTTTGGCTTCAAAGACCGCCATCAAATTCATGCAATCTTTGTTATTCGTATCTTGTGTGATAAATTAATCGTATGAGATTATATAGATTTTTCGTAAAATTCAAGATTAATGGCGACGCGGTTTTCGTCGAAGATGCTAATTTCGTCAATCAAGTGCGCAATGTTCTACGTATGGAGCTGGGAGATAGCATTTTGCTATGTGACGATGGTATCGATATTCTTTCGGAACTTGAATCATTTGATGGTAACAAGGTTATACTTAAAAAAATCAAAGAATCTAAGAATGATAGCGAGCCGGAGAAAAAGATAACTCTGTACTGCTCCATTCTTAAGCATGACAATTTCGAGGTGGTTGCCCAGAAGGCCGTAGAAGTCGGCGCTACCAATATTGTGCCCATAGTTAGCGCTAGGACGGTCAAAACCAATGTCCGTCTGGATAGGCTAGAGAAGATAGTCAAGGAAGCGGCGGAGCAATCTGGTCGCGCTATAATTCCCACAGTCTGCGGGGTAATGACTTTTGAAGAAGCTCTGACATCGGCAAAATCGAATGACGCTAACATAATTTTCGATGTATCTAGTCACGATCTTCCCGATAAATCTGATTACGGTATCAATCTAGGTATATTCATAGGTCCAGAAGGAGGATGGACAGAGGAAGAAGTTGAACGGGCCAGAATTAATGGCTTTAAAGTATTTTCTCTTGGAAAGCTTGTCCTGCGAGCCGAAACGGCTGCTATTATTGCAACGTATATATTCGCCAAATAACCAAAACATCTATATTCCGTGGATGTTCTTGATTATTGGTATATAATTAATTTATGGTAACAAAAGAGCTCACCTCTTATATTTTAGAGGCCAAAAGGTCGGGTTTATCCGAGAAACAAATTAGAATCGGATTAAAAAGCGTGGGTTGGTTGGATCAAGATATTGAAGAAGCTTTAATTCATCCGGATTCCGTTCGAGTCCAATCACAAGAACGACTTACGTCTCAGATCGATAAGGCCAATAATAATAACGCAGGGCGTCGATTAATATTCTTAAAAAAAATATTAAATGAAAAACTCGCCGCCGTATTAGGAGTAATTTTGGTTATCAGCGGTATTAGTTTTTGGTATTTTAATTATTACGAAACCTCGCTTGTAAGGGCAGATTTTAAATTGTCAGCCAATATATCCGATGCGACTGGGATTAGACCAGATGCAACCTTTATTCTAGAGAGCACGGAGGATCTCTCGGCTAAATCTATAAAGAAATATCTGGTGACATCTTCGAATATCGAAGTGGATGTAGATAAAATAGGGGTTGGCAAGTACGAGATTAAGCCCACGGCAGAGTTAGCTACGAATAAGATATTTACGATTAGCATTGATAAGGGTCCCGTGGCTTTAAAGTCTTATAGCTGGGCTTATCAGGTTAAGGCTCCATTTTCTGTTGTCGGCACTATTCCAAGAGATAAGTCGACCAGGAATCCAGTTAAAACTGGTATCGAAGTGAAATTCAATAGAGAGAAGATTAAGGATCCTAACCAGAACTTCGATATTTTCCCCAAAGTGGAAGGGAAATTTGAATTTAATAAGGATAAGTTAGTATTTGCTCCTGCCAAGGATTTGGCTTATTCGACAGTTTATACCGTTACAATAAAGAAGGGCTTGTCTGTCGAGGGTAGTGACGACGCTTTGTTAGTTGATAAGATCTTCAGCTTTGAGACCGAGGCTAAGTCTGATGTTTCTAATAATTATGGAGACCGTTATGGCTATCTTGGTTTCGGTAAAACGTTCTGGGAGTTTCGGCCCGATACTGAGCCAACATTCACGACTTATAATAGTAGTCAGTCGGAGAGCAATAAGTTTGATGTGAAAATATATAGATTCACTTCGGCCAAGGAATACATGGATGCATACTCTGGATCGATAAGGCCAGACAGAATGTGGTCTGAGCACAATCGTTATTATCCGTACAAACCTAAGGAAGATAGAAAGGTTTTCGACGGCCAGCTGTCGCTGGAAGCGCAGTCCGATATTAATTATCTCAGAATTCCTCAGAAATTCGGGGAGGGCTATTATATCGTATCAGTCGATTTATCAAAAACTAATCCAGGCTTTACAAAAGAAGATGAACTTTTATATATACAGCAGGCGTGGTTTCAAGTCACGCCTTATGCCAACTACATATCTGTTAGTGGCACTAAAAGTTTTGCATGGTTAAAATCTACGATAGACTCAGCCCAAGCCTTGTCCGGGGCGGTAGTTTATTATAAAGGACAAGAATTGGGTCGGACCAATGGTGATGGGTTGGCCATATTCGATACGCCCGCAAGTCTAATAAGTGCCTCTGGTGAAGGCGAATATTATTACTATTCTGATCAGGCTACAGATTTCTTCTCTTTCAAGATTAACAATAAAGAAGTGGCTATCCCGATCGTGGGATCGATGTACGGTTATAGAAATAAGGTGGTCAAGCCGGATCAGTTCTGGAGATATGTATCTTTTGATAAAACCGTATATCTGCCTACCGATAAGATTCGTTTTTGGGGAATAGCCAAGCAGCGTTCGGGCGAAGACGTATCTGGGCGAGAATTGAAGGTGTATCTGTCTAATAGTTATTGGACAGATTTTGATGGTCCCGACACGCGCGTATTGGCCGAAGGAACAACAAAAGTTACAGATTATAATACTTTTACCGGCGCACTAGATATAAAGAATATTAAGCCCGGATACTATACCTTAACTATAAAGAATGGCGAGGATATAGTTGTTGCCAAAGGAGTGAATATTGAGACCTATACCAAGCCGGCCTATAGACTCGTGGTGGATGCTGACAAAAAAGCAGTATTTGAAGGCGAGACGGTTAACTACAATATCAGGGCCGAATTTTTCGATGGCACGCCTGTAGCTAATCTAGAAATCAAATATTACCAGGCCGCTAATATTAATAAGAAATTGCGCCTAGATAAAAATGGCGTCGGTAAGATTTCGGTCGTGGCTCAGAATTATGGATCAAAATGGTATCCCCAATATATGAATATGACCGTAATGCCGTCTGTAGCTGAAGAGGGAGAAATATCTACTTCGACTTATGTCTATGTATTCGGCCCCAATGTAACTATGCAAATTAACCAGGGTCTTAAGAATCTAAATAGTACCCTGGATATCAATCTAAATAGGGTTGACTTAGAAAAGGCCAACAAGGAGCTTGATTTTTGGAATGGCTACAAGGGCGCTCCCGTGTCTGGTCGCGATGTTAATATCGAAATCTATGAACAGATTTCTAAGTCCGAGGAGACGGGCAGACGATATGATCCGATTACGAAAGAAATGATCCCAGAGTATAGATACTGGGTTGAGGAAAATAAACTGCAGAAAGACGTTGTCCGTACTGATGGCGCTGGTAAGGCCGCGCATACGTACAAATTGGAGAAAAATAAGTCTTATAAATTTCAAATTTCTACTCAAGACGACAAGGGCGTAGCGATAGTAGACACCCGATATGCTTATGGTAGTAACTATAACTTCGGTTATGGCAGTTATTATGGCGCTTGGGGAATTGTACTGAACGGCCCAGAGAATAAGTGGGCATACAAATTCGGTGAATCAATGGATTTTAACATTACCGATAGTAGTCGTAATCCAATCGCGTCAAATGGTAAAAATATCTTATTCTATGAGACTTCTAGGGGAATTATTTCTGGGAATGTAACCGAATCTACTAATTATCACAATACTTTCAAGGAAGAATATGCTCCGAGCCTTAACGTCTATGGCGTTTGGTTTGATGGTAAGACTTTTTACGAAACTAGCCCAAGGTCCGCGGCTCTCGATTCCAAAGAAAAAAACCTAGTTATTAAGGTCAGTAGGGACAAGGATCAATATAGGCCGGGAGAGAGCGTAGACTTGAATATTGAGATCAAGGATCCCAAGGGCAATCCGAGGCAGGCCGAAGTTAATATCTCGGGCATTGATGAGGCTCTATTTAGTATTAATCCAAATGAACAAGACGTTAACGTCGAATTATACCAAGCAATTTATTCTCAGCTGGTGACAAGGTCATCACATGCTACGCCGCTAGAGAGCCGTTTTGATGCCATGGCCGGCGGAGCGGAACGTGGCGGCTGCTTCTTGGCTGAGACGAAGATTAAAATTCCATTTGGCTATAAAAATATTGAGAGTATCAAGCCTGGCGACATGGTCATGACTCGTTCCGATGAGGGTGATGACAGCTTATTCACTGCAGAAGTTGTTAGGACCACTAAGCACCTTGTGGTTGGATACTTGATTGTCAATGATAAGATGCGAGTTACGGAGAATCATAGGTTATTTGTTAACGGTGAATGGCTGGAGGCTGGCAAAATTAGAGTTGGCGATAAGCTGATAAACGAAGCTGGGAAACTGGTACCGGTTAAGACGATCGAAAAGATAAATGGCGTAACTTGGGTATATAATTTTGAGGTTAAAGATAAGCATACCTACTTCGCCGATGGTATTTGGGTTCATAATGAAGAGAAGGGCGGGGGAGAATCTAGGGGAGATTTCAAAGACGTGTCCGTCTACGATCAAATTAAAACCGGAACTAACGGCACTGCTAAATTTAAATTTAAACTTCCAGATAATTTGACCTCTTGGAGGCTAAACATAGAGGCCGTAACCAAAGATCTATTTGCGGGTAAGGATACAAGTTTTATTCCAGTAAGTTTGCCGTTCTTCGTTGACGCATCTCTGAATAAGACCTACTTGGCGGGCGATAACTTGATAATGAGGGCAAGAGTGTTTGGCACCGGTGGTATACCTGACTCGATAAATTACAGGATTGAGAGCGATACGCTGCCGTTTAAGAAGATAGAGAGACAGGCCGCAGTAAATGCCGATTTTGATCTTGGCAACTTGGCTGTTGGAAAACATAAAATAAAAATCACTGCTTCTGGCGGAGGAATGCAGGACTCTATTATTAGGGATATCGAAGTTCTGAAGACATATTTTACTAAAGCTGATTACAATTACTATGACATGTCGTCTGATCTAAAGAATATAAAAGGTGGCACTGCTGGGGCGAGTTTGCTTTTCGTATCACGAGATAGGGGAATGTATTATCAGGCATTAAATGACATCTCGTGGAATGATGGTCCTAGAATTGATCAGCGAGGCGTGGTGCCGATAGCCAAGAGCTTGCTCAAAAAATATTTCAAAGAGGAGATAAGTAACGAGAATATCGATCTTAATAATTTCCAGATCGATACGGGAGGCTTTGCCATATTCCAAAGAGCTGATGCTGATGTTGAATTATCGGCAAGAATGGCCGACTTAATTAAGGGAGAGGACGCTGTCTATTCTAAAGAGGGACTAAGCGATTACTTCTATGGTTTCTTCCCGGACAAGGCAACTGACCTGTCGACTATGATTCGTGCGCTGTACGGCCTTGCAGCGTTGCAGGAGCCGGTTCTGGTGACGTTACGCAACATCCAAGACGATGTCGGATTAAAATTTATTGATAAAGTTTTCGTAGCGTCGGCCTTTAACGCAATCGGAGCCAAAGATGAGGCTAGGCAATATTTTGATAAAAATATAAAACCTAAGCTTGTGAGTAGGTCGACGTATAACTATGTTGACGATACGGGCAATAGTGATAAATATTTCACTAACGCTCTTATCGCTAAACTTGCCGCCGAGCTAGACGATTCTAGCGCCGAAGGTCTGGGCAGATATATGTTTGACAATCAGCCGGTAGATGAGCTCGTAGCCATTGAGAAGATTGGCTTTATCGCGGCGTCACTTAAAAGACTGGATAACCCAGAAGTATCTTTCTCATATACTCTCAATGGAAAAACCGAGAGCGTCACCTTAAAAGCCGAACAAGAGGAAAGGATATTCGTATCGGCAGATGAGCTCAAAAATATCTCATTCTCTAATATCAATGGAAAAGTGGGGGTAGTGAGTTACTACGATATCGTAGATGATCCCTCGAAAATTGTGAAAGATGCTAATCTGTCGATTACTAAATCGTATGAAGTTAGCGGTAAGATAACGAATGATTTTCAAGAAGGCGATCTAGTAAGAGTTAATATTACTACCGGCAGTAGGGGAGGGATTCCGCCCGGGACATACGAGGTCAGAGATTACTTGCCTAGCGGACTGAAATTCTCAACTCGAGTTGGCTACTATGGGTATTATGACGTCTCCAATAGTCGAGAGTGGATGTGCAGATTGTGGCCAGAATATACGAAGGATCAGATGATCTCTTTCTCCAAGTATGCCCCATTCAGTGGCCAGTGTAACACTTATCACTACTACGCAAGGGTCGTGTCAAAAGGAACATTCAAGGCCGAGCCGGCCATTGTCCAGTCGAGTAAATATCCAGACAGACAAAACATATCTAATTCGATGACCGTAAAGATAAGATGAGCAGAATAGGTTTAATAGTAGTAACGATCTTTGTTTGTGGAGGGCTCATGCTCTCAAGCGCGGCCCATGCTATCCATGGGCCGCGCTTTGAATCCGACAAATCTTTTGTGAATAGAATGTTCAGACTGTATTCTACCGCCCCAAGAATAAAGATGAGTCGAGTATATGGCGGTATCGTTACTCATCACATACCAGATGGCATTCCTCTGATGGCTCAGTTCTATAGCAAGGTCAAAAAGAATCTGAATCCAAGGACTATAATAATACTAGCCCCCGATCATGTCGATGCTGGCAAATATGGAATATCTATTTCTGAAGAAGATTTCGTGACACCATTTGGTAAGCTTAGCTCTAGCGGAGATATGGTAAAGAAGATATTGAGAACTGGACTAGCCGGAGTTAGCGAGAAGCCTTTTGAGTTGGACCATTCAATTCATTCGCAGATGTTACTAATATCAAAATATTTTCCTAAGGCAAAAGTGGTGCCAATTGTATTTCGTTCTAGTATATCGGTTGAGGATGGTCGAACCTTTGGAAGTATGCTCAGCGGTCTCGTAGATTCAAGTACTTTTATCGTGGCGAGTATAGATTTCGCTCATTACCTGGAGAAGAATAAGAGCCGAGCCATAGATAATCAATCGGCGGCCTTACTCCAAACCATCAACCCTAGGTTGGCTGGTCTTGTTGAAGCCGATTCGCCGCAGGCCTTATCTGCTTTTATGGCTGCGATGTCTACTCTCGGGGCTAATAAATCAGAAGCTATGGGAGTTTTTAATTCAGGAGATTTTGGAAATAATCAGACGTCTACGACTGGCTATGTGGTTAAGTTTTTTGGTAGGTAGGCCGAGCTGTTGATGTTTTAATTTCTATGAATGGTATAATTAAGCTAATGGAAGAAGGGGGGTGCGTGAATTGAATAAATTATCTGTATTAGACTGGATCGCCTTGGTCCTAGTTATAGTTGGCGGCCTAAACTGGGGATTAATGGCTTTTGATAGCAACCTAGTCACCGCGATATTTGGCGGTATTGCTTCGTGGGTGTATGTCTTAGTTGGTTTAGCTGGACTCTACATGATCTGGCTGGCTACGAAGTTGAACAAGAGCTAATCTATATATCAGGCAAGTTAGAAACCGACCCCACCGAGTGGGGTCGGTTTTGTGTTGAAATTGCCACAATATAGATATATTATACTGATAATGGAAAACCCAAATAAAAAGCTATATAGGTCGAATACTAATAAGGTTTTTGCTGGAGTTCTTGGAGGCCTTGGGCATTACTATGACGTTGATCCGCTATTCCTTAGGATAGCCTTTGTCATCTTAACAGTGATTAGTAATGTCTTCCCGATGTTCTTCGTCTATCTATTGCTTATGATGTTAATTCCTAAAGAAGGAGATGTCTCTGACGATGGTAAGGAAAAGATAAGAGAAGTTATGAAGGAGGTAAAAGATAATGCTCAGACCGTGGCCGAAGAGATGAGAGCCGAGTTTGATAAAGCTAAGGTGGAACATCGCGTGGCCAAGAAGAGCGTAATCGGTTATCTCTTAGTTCTTGTCGGTGTGTTTATGATTTTAAAGAGCTTTATACCAATTCACTGGTTTTCTTGGAATATATTCTGGTCAGTTATAATTATTCTTTTGGGTTTTTACGTGCTGACTAATTCTAAAAGAAATGGATAACGAAAACGTAAATCAAGCAAAGGCCGAAGAGCCAAAAAAAGACTTCATCAAGGAGGTTCATCATCATTATCATAATCGAGGACGCTTTAATCTTGGTAAATTGTTCTTGGGAATTATTCTGATTGTTGTTGGGGTAATATTCATTGGTCAAAATTATGGTTTGTTTAATGTCGATCTCAACTTAAATTGGCGGCTTCTTTGGCCAGTTGTTATCATATTTTTAGGATTATCAATGATTGGTCAGGGCGGATGGATATCTAAGTTGGTTAGTTTTCTATTAATGCTTTTGGCTTTGGCCCTAGTATTCTCTTTTGTGTTTGTTGGTAGCCATATGCCGGGCAAGATTGGCTCTGTAATTAAGCAAGAGATTAGTGTGGCCAAAAATGCGGCTGCTAGGAGCGGCTCGATTACAATACGTACCGGTGCTGGCAGGCTAATTTTAAATAGCGGCGCTTTAGGGCTAATTGAGGGGACTCTTGAGTCGGACTTTTTGAGAATTGACCTAGAAGATAAGATCAATGGAAGTCTTCAGAGCGTAAAGATTGAGGGACGAAAACTTAGCGTGACAGACGGTATGTCGAAGAACGAGTTAGATCTTAGAGTCGCCAATGATTTGCCACTCGATCTAGCCTTCGAGACGGGGGCGATAGATATGGATCTAGACCTATCTGAGGTTCAGGCTAGGACGATAGGCATAAAGACGGGCGTCTCGAGTGTAAATTTAAAGATTGGAGATAAATTACCTTCGTCTACGTTAAGAGTCGACGCTGGAGTGAGTTCCATAAATATATCTTTACCGAAGACAATTGGAGCCAGGATTAGAATTGATTCAGATTTAGCGTCAAAGGACTTGCTAGATTTTATAAAAATCGACAATAAGACTTACGAATCAAGGAATTATAGCTCTTCTGCCAAGAAGATTGAGATGCAAATGCAGGTCGGTGTTTCTAGCATCAATATAAACTGGAGATAGGAGATTGAGTATAGAATAAAGCTCATCCGCATATGCGGATGAGCTTTATTCTATTAACGGTTGCCGCTCTGCGGCAACCGTGTTAGTTATCAACACTTTTGTTTTTCTTGTTTGTGATTATAATTAAAGCAAATGAATTTAGGTAATAAGTTAATTTTACTGCTAGTCTTACCCTTTTTGATGGTATTTGCGCTGGCCTTTTTATTTTTAAAGAAGACCGACCTATCAGAATATGGTATATCCGCCAAGATATTAGATGCTCAGGACTGGATAATCGAAATTAATCCATTTGACGGTGGGAAATTGGCTTATGATAAGTATGAAGATATTCCGCTTTTTGAATGTAAGCCGGAAGATGTGTTCTCTAAAGAACTAAAGGCCCCAATTAGTATAGAATGGATCGGTAAAACTCGCTCAATCATGCAAAGTGGCAATTATTATGCCTTTGAAAAAGTGCCCGAAGATCCCAGCTATCCTTTATTCGGAGGACAGTTTCCAGAAGGTGAAACGCCCGACCTAAGTGGTATTTACAGGATCAGAGGCGAGATGCGAAGCATAGACTGTGGAGACTACTCCTCAATCTACGGCTCGACTGCTCACCCAGAGATAGACATAATCGGCATTGATAAAATAGAATAAGATAGTAATAAAAAGGCCCCCTTCGGGGGCCTTGCCATTATATTAGTTCTTTTATCCTCTCGACGAGACTATCGAGGGGAATCTCTTCTTGCTTCCCACTTCGCATATCTTTTAGTTGGACTACGTTTTTACTGACTTCTTCTGGTCCGATGATGACGACCAGGGGTATCCCTTTATCGGATACGTAACCTAGCTGATCTCTCATTTTTTTATCTCCATCGATAAAGATCTCGGTCTTGATACCAGAAGATCTTACTATCGCGGCCGTCGCTAGGCACAGATCTTGAACCGATTTGTCGAAGTTCAGTACGATTACATCAGAGACCGTTCGAGATTGAGTTATCAGTCCAAGTTTAGTCATGGCTGCGAATAATCTGTCCACACCAACTGATGCTCCTGTAGCAGGCACTGATGCTGTGCTGAATTTTTGGACTAAACCGTCATAACGACCACCAGAGAAAACACTCCCTATTTCTAATAGGTCCGTCAGCACCGTTTCGAAGACAGGCCCAGTGTAGTATCCGAGACCACGAGCTACTGAAAGATCGATCTTCCACTTGTCAGTTGGAACGGCCATGGCATTCAGATAGCCTGCGATTTCTCTAAGTTCGGAAATGCCTTGCATAGCGATTGGCGAGTTGACCATCAATTCTTGGACTGCGTTGAGAGTCTCGATCTGTCCTTCAACTTTAAGATCTATGAATTTCTTAATGGCCGCAATCTGGTCCTGGTTGAGTCCTATCTTTTCACCAGCTAATTCGACGCTGACCTTATCCCAGCCTTGCTTGTCTAGCTTGTCTATGGCTCTCAAAACTGCAGATATCTTGTTCATGTCAAAGCCAGCATACTGAGCTAGCCCATTCAGGATTTTGCGGTTGTTAACTCGCACTAAGAAGTTCTCTATCCCAAGGGCGGGCATCGTCTCGCACATTATGGCAACGATTTCGGCGTCGGCTAGCATGCTAGCCGATCCGACTGTGTCGGCGTCAAACTGTACGAATTCTCGATATCGTCCGGCTTGGGGTCTTTCCCCGCGCCAGACCTTACCAGTCTGATATCTTTTGAACGGTTTCTTGATGTCAGGATATGCCGCCACGACTCTGGCAAGAGGTACGGTCAGATCGAATCTCAGGGCGTATTTATCGTCACCCTCGTTCAGGCGAACTCTAAAAATATTCATTTTAAAATTCGGATCTCCGCCGGTTATGATTTCTTCTCTCTCTAGTCCCGGAGTGTCGAGTGGTACAAATCCCCATCGCTCGAAGACGGTTCTAATAGAGTCAAACATCTTCTGGCGGGGTATCATATCTTCGGGAAGATAATCTTTGAATCCGCTAGCCAATTGAGGATCGATCGTAGCTTGTTTATCGGTGGTCATGTATGTCTCCATTTTAAAGAACTTTTGCCACGAAGGCAACATCTTCGTAGCTAGTCTAGATCATATATGGGAACTCGTCAAATATTGGCTAGGGCTTGCATTTAAAATATTGTGGTGTAGAATGCCCTTAGTTCGTTCGTGTGGTGCTCATAGCTCAGCTGGTTAGAGCGCCTGCCTGTGGAGCAGGATGTCGCGGGTTCAAATCCCGTTGGGCACCCCACCCCTTCTCAAGACCGCCTTTTAGGCGGTCTTTCTTTATCTTAGTGATTTAAACAAAAAATCCCGTAGGACGGGATTATATTTCTTTTGTCATGATGACATTGCTACTGTCGGGATATCTTTTGAGTAGGCGATAGTGCAATTTATGCAGAAACCAATGATAGAGTACGGTTGGCTCGGGATCGCCTTGCGTGCGAGTAACGATGAGTTTGGCGCCGAATTTTTTCATATCGTTGAGCCACAGATCGTATAGTCGCCCTGCGTAGTGCCTGCCTCGATATTCGGCCGATAGGCCCATGTCATCTAGGTAGGCAACCAGATAATGCGATCCGTGATTTTCTTGGACTTCTTCGTGGATCATCATTCGGATTTTCGTCTGAAGGTTTCTTAGGGGCATCATATAGCCCCAGATAAAACCAATCACTTGATCACCATCTTTGAGTAGCCACGCTGATGCATCGGCGCCGATTTCGTGATTTACATCTTCTACTACACCGGCGATTGGCCAGTAGTCTTCTACTAGGACCCCGCAATGCATAAACTTCATTTCGGCAAGCTCATTAATCTGATCGATGCCCCATTTCTTCCCGCATTTCGGACATTTTTTCCATTCGTGCCAGGGTTCTTCGGCAAATACTTGTCGATAGCAATGTACTAAATCGAGAACCATATCTGACTGGACCTGCGGATCAAATTTGATCGCCACTATATTAGGATTTGATTCGTCTAGTGATATCTGGATGATATCATGATGGCCTTCAGTCATGGCATCCTCCTACCGACTTGTGAACGTCCTACTACAAGATTAATGCTTATTAATATTAAGTCAAATCTGCTTCTATTAGAATCCGTGGTCACATAACATAGTCGAGAACATGTTGGCTAGTTTGTCTATCGACGCGATGTCTACATATTCATCTGGTGCATGCATTCCGGCACCCTTAGGCCCGAGATATATCACTGGGCACTTCCATTTCTCATTTATCATTTGACCATCGCCATAGCCTAAATCCGAAGGATCTAGATATCCAATTTTTTCTTTGGTCTTAAGCGCTCTCTCAATCTTGTTTAAATATTTTCTATCCGTATAAAGCGATCCCAGATCGTGCCTAATTCTGAAGTCAAATATTTTATTTCTAGTTTTTCTGAAATATAGCCTCGCCAACTTCTCTATGGTGCTAGCTCTAAGTCTCGAACTAGTAGTTCTAATATCTAGGATTATCTCTGAGTAATCGGCTATATTGTTGCCTTGTTTTCCAAGCACGACTTCATCTCCCATCTTGTTTTTAAACATACCTGTTCGAGCATAGGCTATATTTAGAGATGTTTTTCCTAATTGGGGATGTGCGTATCTGGCCAATTCTTTTCGTAGATGAGTCAAAAAGGAATGCATCTCCCAGCCGGCCCCTTTGATATGCTCTGGACTTGCGGCGTGGCCACTCTTGCCCTTGATTGAGATAAAGACCTCTATTAACCCTCGGTGACCATTCCATATCTTAAGTTGGCTGGGCTCGATCACTATAGCCATACTAGGTTTCAACTTTGGATTAGTATTTATAAATTTACGCATTCCCATAAAATCATACTCTTCGTCGCAATAAAAAAGTAGGGCAACGTTCTGAATGTCCTTTGCTTTGGCTATCGAACTGAGTAGGGCTGCGATTCCACCTTTCGTATCTAGTGCTCCTAATCCATACAGTCTGCCATCTTTAATTATGGGTGTCAGTTTCGATTTATCTTTCGGTTCAACCGTATCCATGTGGCCGGCAATCAATAATTTAGTTTTCCCCGGAAAGCTAGCAAATATGTTATATCTATTTTCCGTGACTTTCTGTTTTTTGATGGTGAGATTGGGTATGGTGGAGAGATACTTAAATATAAAATCTGCGATCTTTACTTCGTTTGTGGCTGGTCCTAAATAGCTTGGTATCTCGACCAATTGTTTAAGAATATCTAGTGATTTCACGAAAATTACTTATATGTCGTAAGCTTGAAGAAGTTTTCACTTAAAATCAAGTCCCGGATTTTATTTATGTCTTTCGCCATCTCGCGGTCTCCATCTAATTTTGGAATAACCTCGCGAATCATTTTGTGGGCAGCTTTGGTAATCTTGCCTAACTTTGAAGACCCTCGAAATTCGATAGCTTGAGCCGTAGTCATAAACTCTATGGCTAGTACATTCTCAACGTTTTTCAATATTTCAAATGCTTTCCTGGTAGCAATGCTTCCCATACTGACATGATCTTCTTGATTGGCTGAAGTGGGAATAGAATCAACAGATGCTGGATGAGCTAAAACCTTATTTTCCGAGACTAGCGCCGCCGCTGTATACTGAGGAATCATAAGTCCGTTATGTAGCCCTCCCTTATCCGCCGCTATCAAGTAAGCTGGCAAGCCCTCATTATTAGCTGGGTCGACTAGCTTGGCAGTCCTTCTTTCTGATATGCTGGCGAATTCTGATAGGGCAATGCCGAGAGTATCTAGGGCTATGGCGATATGTTCACCATGAAAGTTGCCAGCCGATATAGCTTCATCGGGATTGGAGAATATTATGGGATTATCGGTTACTGAGTTTATCTCGCAGACCATTACGTCGTCTATGTATTTAATAGCTCCACGGCATGCACCATGAACTTGGGGAGCGCATCTAAGAGAATAAGAGTCTTGTACTCTGTTCGGGACTGAATCTACCAACTTAGATCCTTCAACAAATCTTTTGATATTCTTGGCGGCAGTGATCTGCCCGTGGTGGGGTCTGATCAAGTGAGCCTTTTCAGTGAAAGCCGCAGATACACCGCATAAAGCTTCTAGCGACATAGCACAAGCTAGGTCGGCAATATTCTGAAGTCTCTTGGCTCGAGCCAGGGTTATTGAGGCCATGCCCGACATGACCGACGTGCCGTTATTAAATGCTAAGCCCTCTTTCTGCATGAATTCTATGGGCTTTAATCCGGCCGCCTTAAGAGCTTTTCCACCCGGGAGTATCTCGTTCTTGTAGTAGGCTCTGCCTTCGCCCATAAGGACTAACCCAATGTGAGACAGGGGAGCTAAGTCTCCTGAGGCTCCGACTGATCCTTGTGATGGTACCACTGGGACTACATTCTTGTTTAACATGCCGATTAATAGTTCTAGGAGTTCTAGCCTGACGCCAGAGAATCCCTGACTAAGCGAATTTAGTCTAACGAGCATTGCCGCTCGAACCATTTCTTGAGACAAAAAAGGGCCAACTCCGGCCGCATGACTTCTGATCAGATTTCTTTGTAATTCAACTGTGTGTCCGTGGTCAATGACTTTGTTCTTAAAACTTCCAAAACCAGTGGTTACACCATAAACTACTCGATTATCCTTAACCATTTTTTCTACAACAGCTCTCGACTTGAGTATTTTCTCTTTGGCTTTCTCGGAGAGCGAGATCTTAACTTTTTGATTGTGAGCTATATGCTCAACTAGCTCGGGAGTGAGGCTATGATGGTCTGGCCCCAGCTCAATTTTTTGGGTGTCCATTTTGGTGAGTTATTTTACCGTCATTCTAGCCCGATAGTAGTTAAAGTCAAGCTAGACTATTTTTATTTTGTGATATGTTTTCTTGCCTTTGCGTAACATAATAATACCGCCTTTCTCTAGCTCAGATGCTTTTTGAGAATCAGACGTGATCCCAGCATTGTCGGCATAAGCTCCATTGCTTGCGATAAGCTTCTTGGCTTCGGATTTAGAGTCACACAGACCGGTTCTAACTAATAGATCTACAGTTGTCATCGTATCGAAGTCAGATTTTGATATTTCTGTTGTCGGTATGTTCTCAAGATCCGAGGCGTCCCCAGAGAATAATTTTTTTGACGCTTCACGGGCTTTTTCGGCTTCTGCTTCTCCGTGATTTAGCTTAGTGGCTTCAAAAGCTAAAACTTCTTTTGCGGTCATTAATTTTTCTCCACCTTCACGACATAATTCTCTGATCTCATCCATGGCTAAAAAGGTGAAATATGCTAAAAATCTTTCTACGTCGCGATCGTCGGTGTTGATCCAGTACTGGTAATACTCGTAAGGTGACGTCTTTTCGGCATCAAGCCAAACTGCACCTGATTCGGTTTTACCCATTTTGTTCCCGGTCGCTGTGGTTAATAGGGGAAAGGTCAGTGCGTAGGCCGTTTCACCTTTGACCTTTCTAATTAGGTCCACGCCGGCTAAGATATTTCCCCATTGATCGTCGCCGCCCATTTGAAGTCGGCAACCAAATTTCTCGAATAGCTGGAGATAGTCGTAAGCCTGAAGAAGTTGGTAGTTGAATTCCAAGAACGAGAGTCCCTCTTCCCGGGCTAGGCGCAACTTATAGGCTTCCATTTTGATCATCTCATTTACTCTAAAATATCTTCCTATGTCTCTTAGGAAATCAATATAGTTTAGACCGATAAGCCAATCGGCATTGTTCACGAACTGACCTTTGTCATCAGAGAAAGATAAGAAACGCTTAAACTGCTGAAGCATCTTCTCGCCGTTAGCTGAAATCTCTTCCTTGGCTAAGATTTTTCTCATCTCGGTCTTGCCACTTGGATCGCCAATCATAGTTGTGCCGCCACCAATAAGAGCTATGGCCTTGTTGCCACTCTTTTGGGCATGGGCCATGGCCATAATTGGTAGTAGGTGCCCAACGTGCATGCTGTCGGCCGTCGGATCGAAGCCTACGTAACAAGTCGCATCCCCGTCGTTTAGTAATTTTTGTATGCCCTGCTCGTCCGATTGTTGCTGAATGAAGCCGCGGCTCTTCAGCTCTTCGTATGTATTCATAAAATTAATTGTATTCAATTTGTGCCAGAGTGTAAATAACGTTTGCGGCTTAAAATTGTCATTTTTTGGCAGAATATATATACTTATATTAATGATTACTACTTCACAATTAAAAAATTTAGGTCTTTCGGAGAATGAATCTAAGGTTTACTTGGCCATGCTTGAGCTTGGACCAGCTACGGTTCTAGAGATCTCAGCTAAAGCCCAGATGAACAGACCAACTGTATATGTGCAGATCGAATCTTTAAAACAGAAAGGCTTGGTCAGCACTCAAACCAAGGGTAAAAAGCAAATCTTTATTGCTGAATCTCCAGATCAACTCAGTTCCTTACTGGACAGAGAATCTAGTGAGATTAATTACAAGAAAGAAGAACTATCTAAGCTACTTCCAGATCTCAATAGCCTATATAACTCATCTGGCACTAGGCCCCAGGTTAGATTTTTTGAGGGCAGAGAGGGGCTACTTAGAATGCAGGAAACATTTTTAGCTTCTGGCGAGAAGATGGTCTATGCCATAACTCCGCTAGATGAAGTGCTGAAAGTATTTCCTTCGCATAGGAGTGATTATTCACAAAGAAGAATTAAACAGGGTATAAGATCAAAGCTTATATATTCCAGTGACCAAGGGCCAATATTAAAAGAGAGCGACGAAGCTATGCTGAGGGAATCCAAGTTTATTGCTCCAAGCGATATGCCGTTTACGGGAGATCTCACCGTGTATGGTAGTAGTGTCGCTATAACTGCTCTTAGGGGTAATATCTCGGGCGTGATTATTGAGCATCCAGAGATAGCCAACTCATTCAAAAATTTCTTTGAGTTTTTATGGAAGTTCACGTCTAATTCGGAGAATAAATAGTTTTCAATTAGGTATATAAAAGAAACAGCCGCCGTCCCGGGAATCCGGAACGGCGGCTTTGTCGTCGCTGCGATGCGGCGACTAGCGGCTTCGCCTACGTATTCGATGCGGCGAGCCGATGTGCGAGAATGAGCGATTCATCTTCTCGTGCCCTTCTCCGTCTTCTGAATGAACAGTTTGCCCTGCTTCTCTGAAGCTTAGATACCTGCGCCCATGACGATCCTCCTTCTCTTGTGGCTTGGCGTTGGTCTCTTACTGCTCGGGTCGGCCTTATGTCGGCCGACCCGAGAGAAGAGGGCCCCCGAAAGGGTCACACGCCTCCCATAGCCACCTCCTTTTCGGTCTGGCGACATGCCTAGACCGCTGGGATCTTGTATGTATATTAGCATATTTCTGAGAAAATGTCAAATGCCGATGACGCGACTGAAAATCGTTCCGAATGTCGTCAGTCTTCAGACTGTCTATCATAAATGACTTCTGTAAAGTATCAAATAACGGCTCTGTAGAGCCGTTATTTGATACTTAGACTCTAGAAAGTGTCATCAGGGCTTGACAAAAAAACTGAATGGGTATATAATCTAGAGTGTCAAGATGAGATGGGAGAAGGAATCAGAGATATGTCGAGATCAGCCACTTAATTATAAACGTGGTCCTCACGCTGATTCTTCCTCTTCCTGGCCCGGTTACTGCCTTTTGCCGGACCAGGAAGGGGAGCGAGTGGTAATGCTAAAGCCTGAGGCGTCATCACTGTAGTCCTGGATCTGTGCCTACGGGCCAGGGAGATTACGATACCGCCGAAGCAGAAGCCAATCCCACTCGCTTCCCCTCTTGTTCTATTAAATTGAATAGTAGGCCTTACTTCTTCAAGGGGCTCGCGGAACTTTGCGGGTCTTGGCCGAAACGAGCCTGATTGTCTCTAGGCGAATACCGAGAAGGAGAAGAATTCTCCATCGGAGCTAGCCGACAAGAGAGACTAGGGAGCGTGAACCGACAACGTATCTGAATTGCCAGAAGAGGACTGGCAATGCGTTGCTGGAAAGAAGACCGTTCAACTAGTTATCAATTAGCTGAACAATCCCCAGTTCATCTGCCAGATGAGCCGGGGTCGGAGTTGTTGGCATGTGGCGGTAAGGAGTAGGGAGGGCGAAAGTCCCTTCCGAACCTTTGAAAAAATGCCCAATCGCTTTGATTGACTACGGTCGATCAGTTGGGAACCAGAGCTCAATTGGAGTTAACCTCCACCAACCGTCATTCGGCAAAGTCCGAAGATTGGTTGGAGCCTGGAACGAAAGGGCTGGATGCGCACCAGCTTGAACCGCATTTGTTGCGGTTCCCATGTGGTACCACCCACATGGCAGGGCAGGAGGTCCTACCGTTTTCTAGAAACGGTACCGGGCCTCTAAGGCCCAGCGGATTCTTCCAATTCTCAAGTATGAGCAGAAGACGAAGTTAAATCTTCGCAAAGCGTTCAGGGAACTCAACGAATAGGGTTCCCTTTTTGTTTATAATAAAATTTAGTAAAGTATAGACATGATTACTATTGATGATTTCAAGAAAATAGAATTAAAGGTCGCAAAGGTTTTAGAAGCAGAGAGGGTTGAGGGTTCTGACAAATTAATAAAACTTCAGCTTCAGTTGGGCGAAGAGAAGAGACAAATTCTCGGAGGTATTGGCAAGCACTATGAGCCGGATCAGCTAGTCGGCCGGCAGATTATTATCGTAGCCAATCTTGAGCCGCGCCAAATGATGGGGCTTGAAAGCCAAGGCATGCTTCTGGCCGCTTCTGATGAAAATGGCATTGCCCTACTAATGCCAGACAAAGAAGTTACCTCCGGCTCCAAAATAAATTAATTAAAAGACCCCGAAAGGGGTCTTACTTCTTAGGGAAGATTAAATCTTCGGAAAGAACGAATGGGATCATTGATCCACGACTGAGAATAATCTGTTTAGCTCCGGTCTTGTCCATGATGACAAACCCAGCAGCAGCTCCAATGCTACCGCCAATGATGGCGCCATTTTTTCCTCCAACCACTCCGCCCATAACGGTGCCAATAATTGTCGGAATACCCATTCTGACCATGACTCGTTTGGTCTTGGAAAGTGGTTCTTCGGAATAGGACCATTCTTCGGCCGATGCGCTAAGACCATAATCATCCAGCATTATCGCATTGAGCTTAAGGCTGATTGACGGGCCTTTTGATGGCAGACCTCTTTTTATGGTTGTGGCCAATAACTTGACCGCTTGGCCAGATCTTATGACTCGAGTTGAATCTACGTATATGGGTTCAACTATTGTGGCATCTATCAACTGGCCGGATTGGGTCGCGTCTGAGTGTATTTCTTCTTCTAGCGCAACCATAATTTTGGTGGTTGCCGGAATCACGATATCGGCTTCATCAAGAGGTGTCGGTTTCACGATTTCGTTTTGAGGAGATCGATCGACTTGGCTAGGCTTTACTGGCGGCACAATTGAAATGGGTGGTTTCGGTGTGTCCGGCGACGTTTCTACTGATTTCGAGCTTGTCGGCTCTTGAGCTCTCGTCTGGCTCTTCGGCTGTTCTGGAGTTTCTTTTTTTACTTCTTGGCTTTGTTTCAATTTCTTTTGGATCGCGTAACGCTTAATATCGTTGATTGCGGTCAGCGTGATCGGAGCGAGTCTGTTTCCAGAACCAGAATGGAATCCATCATTATTGAATAACTTGTATTCGCCGGTAGAGGCATTTAGCCAGTACCATACCTTAGATTTACCAGTAACTGGATCAAAGAATTCAATTGAGTCGACGTTAGCAGCGTCGTATAAAATTTCTCTAGCAACTGAGTTTGTAACAATGGCCCTGGTTCTCTTTTGGAAGTCATTCGGAATGGCCCAATTGAACATGACTAGCATCGAGATTAGCACTAGCATTATTCTAGCCCTAAATCTAATCGCATTCAGGTCAATTACGTCCCCAACGAGGACGGTGATTATGGAGATCAGTCCTGCAGTAGCTAGCAACCCAGCGAACAGCAATGGCTGTTCCCAGACATGGGTAATAAATACATAGAGTGCTATGAAAGACCACAAGATAATAACCATTATCAAGGAGCCAATAAATCTGCCGACTTCTGGGACTTTTTTGGCTACAACTCTTGCTCCAATAATGACTATGGATAAAATGAGCAGACAATAGATAAGCCCGAACAGGGCAATGATAATGCCGACACTGAAGAGTGCGCCGGTTTTGGTCAGAGATCCTATCAGGAACAATATAGCCGCCGCGATAAGGCCAAAGCCAAAAACCGTAAACGCTCTCTTGATTTTTGCTATGTAAGCCGAAATCGCCCAGGCTCCGCCTTCATAGGCTAGCCCAGCACTGTTTCCGACGAGATTTAGCAGATCTTTCACGGCCTACCTTCCTTCCTTTCCGAGACGTTTTTCTCGGAGGCGTTTGCGTTGTGTCGCAATCATGGCATTCATTTGTCGAATGACATCTGACAATTCTAAGCTTTGTTCTTTGATGAATTTTCGTACAGCCGACAGTATTGAAGGCCTGACCTCTGCGGCGAATAAGCTCATTAACTTGGCTCGAAACTCATCGTCCACGGCCAAGATTTTTCTTAGTTCATCGAGAGAGGCTTCGGTTATAAATCTCTTTGCCTGTGCTTGTTCGACTGGATTCAGTTTGCTAAACCAAGCCAGTACGTCGGCTAGCTCTTCATCCGAAAGTTCGAAAATCGGCTTAACTCTGATGGCGTGCACGTCGATGACCTGCTCTTGAGCATGGTCTTCGACGAGACCATCATCTAGCATGCGCTTACAAAATTCAGAAGGGAGATCTTCGAGCACGCTGGATAGAAATTTCTTAGTCGGAGTATCGTCGGGAAATCTTTCTGCGAAGTAGCTGTGGAGCAGATATGTTAATGGCTCGATGACAGCTTTTCCTGAAGCGGGGATGCGTCTTACTCGTTCGCCTAGGCTTGATCTGAATGCTCGATCATACCAATCTTCAGCAAATCGTTTTACGTAGTCAGCGCCAACAAAGGCAAGTCTGGCCATGTGTTTATCGGGAATGCTTGGTATTTCCATTGTTTATGCCCCTAAGCATGTCAAAGAACCCGCGTGAATTTACCGCTTTTTGGCGACTCTGTCCAGTGAGTCGAGTATTACTTTTTGATGAATCCTTTAACCGCTTCAACTAAATTCGAAGAGCTGACATACTCCATGAGTTGTTTATCCCAGTCTTTATCTGTGATATTTATTAACGGATCAACGCCTTTGCCTTCGACTGGTTGTCCATCGTCGCGAAGGGTTAGACTGTGGACCATCAGTATCGAATATGATTCTTTAGAATCGAGAACGGTTTTCACTGGCATTAATTGTTCGATTGTTCCCCAGCCCTTAGTGTGGGTTCCAACGACAATCCCAACGTTATATTTCTTAAATGTAGCGGCCATAATCTCGGCCGAAGATTGGCTTTCGCCATCTATCAGGACTACAACTTTCTTGAACTTTACTAGGCTCGGCATCCAGCCAATCTTAGTCTTGTACGGCGTATATTCTCCCTGATGGAAGAAATCATAGGCGTAATTATCTGGTCCGATAAATGGTCCTAGGAAATAGGGGAGTATATCTACTGCGCCGCCAATATTGCCACGCAGGTCAATTATTAACGATTTTAAATTTTGCTTATCTGTTGAATTCGCAGCCTTCTGAAACTCATCGAAGGTTTGCGGAGAAACCTTAGTTATGTGCATGTAAAATATATCTGGCTTAATCAGCTTGGTAATAACCGTGGGCTCGACGCCGATCTCGTCGTATGCTTTTCTGGCGTCGGGACTGGCTAGGGCATTTTTTGCTCGTTCTAATTTCGCCAGCTCTTGCTTGCCTTCGGGTTTGGTCGCATCTACAGTTTTAACTTTCTCTGTATATTTTTTATCTATTTCTTCTTTCGTGGCATCTTTTTCGACATCGAGAGTCGCGTATAGGTCGGCATTTGGATCACGATTTTCCACAGTATTCTTAAGATCCTCCTGCTGCTTTTGTCCGAATAATCTAGACCTACCGAATGGTTTTAGATTGGCAAGAACTATATCCGACAGCGATGTTGCGAATTCCTTCTTTTTGGTCGCATCCATATCTTTCATTGCCAATTCTGTCATTGCTTGAACGTCTTCTTTCGTTTTGGGCGTTACGTCGACTGGTTTTCCAATAACTTTTTCCGTACCTAGCTTGTATAAATTGGCTAAGGCGTCGTCTTGCTGCTTTTCCCAGTGGCTGGTCTTTATCGTATCCCATATCTCGCTCAGAAATTGTACATAGATATCCTTGTTTTGAGCAGAAGAGATGCTGGCAGAATTGTCTGAGCTGAGTTTATGTTTGAAAATGAAATAACTGCTAGCGGATCCAGCGACGAGTATCCCGATGATAATAAGTAGAGCAATGCCCTTTCTAGTTTGGAAAATTTTCCAAGATTTCTTTTGTGGGGTTATTATTTCTTCTTCCATATCATGCAATTATATCTGCAAATCGATAAAAATAGAAGTTGAAAACTAATTCGATCTACGCGCTCGGTATGCCTTTGCTTTATATGCCTAATTCATCTAGGATTAACATATGGAAAATATGAACCCAAATAATCATGGAATGGTCGAAAGTAGTGGAAAAAACCTACCGAGAGATACCTTTCTGTACCTGGCGGCTCTGGTGTCCCTAATAACCAGTTGTGTAAGCTTCGGGATATTAGTCTTTCAAATAATAAACAGATATTACCCAGACTTAGTTTTTACTAACGGCTTTGTCGTTAATAGCAGCAGTTATTATCAGATGATGATTGGGCCCCTCTCGTTCTTAATAATCGTTTTCCCGATCTTCCTGTTTATAGCTAGATTTTTAAGAAAAGACATCTTAAGACATGCCGAGAAGCAAGAGATGAGGATAAGAAAATGGCTAATCTATTTAACGTTATTCATCGCCGCCATAGTCGTAGTTGGTGATTTTATAGCCGTATTCAGGGGTCTTCTGGGCGGGGAATTGACCGTCAGATTCATACTCAAGGCTTTGGCCATATTATTTATAGCTGGTTCATCGTTCTACTACTATATACTAGAATTGAGAGATCCCAGTTCGAAGAATATAAAATGGCTTTCGTGGTTAGTTATCGTTGTCGTTGCAGCTGCGATCGCATTTGGCATTTATATTATCGGGCTACCCACTAATCAGAGGAAGATCAAGATGGATGACATGAGGGTTTCCAATCTAAGCGTGATACAGAGTCGCATAGTTGAATATTGGATGAACAACGAGAAGCTGCCAATAGATCTAAACGATATCAACGACCCGCTTAATGGATGGGTTGTCCCTAGCGACCCTAGCACGGGAGCGAGTTATCGATATGAAGTAGTCACTAACCAAAAACCTAATTATAAGTTTAAGCTTTGCGCCGCTTTCGAAGCGGCCACTGGAGACGAGGGAGTGACTCCTGCTGGCACGGCTAAAATTGATAGTTCTCCATATGATGAAAACTGGCAACATTCGATTGGCGAGAAATGTTTTGACAGAACGATTGATCCTAAGCTATACTTACCAGTAAAAAAGTAATTATAAATGATAAAAAATACTTTTATCTTAATTGTGTTGGTAGTTTTTGTGACTGCGGCTGTGTGGTTTTTTCTGTCCAAAACAAATTCTCCGGTGGCCTCTATAATCGATTTAACTTCGCCGCTACCGAGCCCTTCGGCTTCGCCATCGAGCACGCCAGCCGGAGATCAAGGACAGCCACCGCGAGATCAGCAATCTCAAAATCCATCAGCAGATCAAATCCCAATGGATAAAATCTCCGGGCAAGACCTAGTCGTTGGTACAGGCGCTGAGGCTAAGCAAGGCGATAGCGTCAAGGTCAACTACGTGGGGACTCTTCTCGATGGTACGAAGTTTGATAGCTCTTACGACAGAAATCAGCCATTTGAATTTACTATTGGTGCGGGCCAGGTTATACAAGGCTGGGAGGTTGGCGTTTCTGGCATGAAGATCGGCGGCAAGAGAAAGTTGATTATACCGCCACAGTTCGGTTATGGAGAGCAGGCAATGGGAAAGATTCCGGCCAATTCGGTGCTAGTCTTCGAGATCGAGCTTTTGGGTGTCACTCCGGGTCAGGCCTCTGCTCAGTAACGATCCTGAGGCATACATGTCGTAGATGTAGTGACTTAAAACTTAGTTTATAGAAAAGCATACAAAGGGCGCCCCCTATGGGGCGCCCTTTGTATGCTCGAGTGGCTAGATGATTACGTCGTTTGTGTTAGGATATCAATATGCAGAAAATAGAATTTCCAAAAGGATTTTGGTGGGGGAGCGCTACTTCATCTCATCAAATCGAAGGAAATAATTATAACGATTGGTCGGAATGGGAGAAATCTAAGAAGAGGGCGGGTGAGCTTAAGGCGCAAGGCCTTAGCTCGGCCGATTTCGTATCTGGCCTAGCTTGCGATAGCCTCAATAGATATCAAGAAGATTTTGATATAGCTAAACAGTTGAACCAGAATATTCACCGTCTTTCGATTGAGTGGTCACGCATCGAACCAGAAGAAGGTAAGTTTGATCAGAAAGCGATGCAGCATTACATAGAGGTAGTCAGGGCGCTCAAAGAGCGGGGGATAGAGCCAATGATCACGTTGTGGCATTTTACTAATCCAGTTTGGTTTGCCAATGATGGAGGATTTCTAAATAAGAAATCACCAGAACGTTTTGTAAGGTTTGTAAGGTTTGTAGTTGAGGGCTTGAGAGATGATGCCAGCCTGTGGATAACTTTTAACGAGGGGACTACGATCTATTCTGGAATGGCTTATTTTAGAGGCATATGGCCGCCTCAGTTTAGAAGTTTTTTAAAGATGCTCCGAGTCGATAAGAACATTATTCGGTCGCACATATTAGCCTATAAAACGATTAAAGAAATATATTCCCAATCCCCGACCGCGCCATCAAGTAAAGAGTATGTTCCGCCGACTGAGCCCGAGGTTCCCCATGCGTCGCATAATATTAAGGAGCCCCAAATTGGAGTTACGGAAAATAATGCTTGGATTGTCGCGCCATGGTATCTAAAGATATTAGGGCTGGGCAAGTTAGTCGAATATTATCGTAACTTCTTTCTTCTCTCTAGGGCTTATCCCTACTATGATTTTATAGGTCTTAATTATTACAACATTGCAAGACTACCAGGAAGCTATTCTGTCTTACCAAAGCTAGATTATGTCGAAGATATGGGCTGGGAAATATATCCTGAAGGTATATGCAAAGTTCTAGCTGGCCTAAAGACTAAATATAATAAGCCGGTCTACGTAACTGAAAATGGGATTGCCGATGCGGCTGACTCTCGTCGAGAAAAGTTTATAAAAGATCATCTCTATTGGATTTGGCGAGCAATGCAAGATGGAGTTGATGTCCGAGGCTATATGTATTGGTCTCTTTTAGACAATTTCGAATGGCATCATGGCTATGGTCCACGTTTCGGCTTGGTTGAGATTGATTATGCCCATAATCAATCTCGTAAGATTCGTTCTTCTGCTCTTGAATATGCTAAAATATGTAGAGACAATAACTTTGAATACTAATGACCTGGCTATATCTAGCTCTAGCGGCGTATCTGATAAACGCAGTTGCATTCATTTTTGATAAATATTTACTACACGCTCCAATACCTAGGCCCTTCGCCTATTCTTTTTGGGTAGCCTTGTTGAGCATAACGACAGTGGTCTTAATCCCTTTTGGTGTTGGTTTCCCTGGATGGTCTTTCTTGGCCGTGGCCATTGCCTCCGGCGCCGCATTTTTTCTAGGCCTAATATTCCTTTATCGAGCTATAAGAATTGGAGAAATAACATCGGCTTCGACCAAAGTCGGCGCTTCCACTGCGGTTTTCACATTTGTTTTCTCGTATCTAATTCTGGATGCTAGCGTTTTGAACCAGGCCCATATTGTGGCTCTTGGTCTGATGGTTTTTGGTATGCTCATTCTGAGTCGCATGAACTGGAAAATGTTAGGCATAGCCATCATCGCCGGTGCCTTCTCGGGCCTATCTTTCACTCTACTAAAATGGGCATTCTCACATTCAGACCTTATCAATGGCATATTCTGGACACGCATGGGCTTTGTTGCCGCGGCACTACTCTCTCTTCTTTTTATTAATGCTCGTAAAGAAATTTTTGCATCTTTTCGACAGTCGTCTAGCTCGTCTAAATACCTTTTCCTGGCAAATAAGATTATCGCAGCGGCTGGATTTATAATTCTCTATTACGCTATCTACAAGGGCAACGCCGCTCTAATAAATGGACTGTCTGGCCTTCAATATTTCTTTGTATTTATGATTGCGATCGCATTTAGGCAGATTATCCCTGGAATTGGCGAAAATCTAGATCGCAAGTCTATGATTATAAAAATAGCTGGACTAATTTTTATCCTTGATGGCTTCTTAATCTTATTTACTAAAATATAATGCACATATTTAAAAGAATCATATCGTCAAAAATATTTTTAACATTAGCAGCAATTGTTGTTCTATTGCTCTTGCTCTCCTTTGATTATTCTAAGCCCGATCCGGACAAAATTGTTCGTGGAGCGTCTTTTAGTAAATTTCACTCAGATGAGCTGAAATTAGACTGGAAGAAAGTTTATCTCGCGTCACTGGACGAGTTGAAGGTTAGAGATTTCCGTTTCTCAGCTCATTGGCCGCTAACTGAACCAGCGGACGATAAATATAATTTTAAAGAGTTAGATTTTCAGATGAACGAAGCCAAGAAGAGAAATGCATCTGTAATCTTGGCTGTGGGCCGACGACTTCCCGGCTGGCCAGAATGCCATGTCCCTGAATGGGCCAAAGATCTGCCCAAGGATAAACAACAAGAGAAAATCTTAGAGATAATTGAGGTAGTCGTAAACAGATACAAGGGTTATGAGAATATAAAATACTGGCAGGTCGAGAATGAACCGTTTTTGGCCTTCTTCAGTAATATGCATTGTGGAGATCTAGATAAAGAGTTTCTACAGAAAGAGATTGCGCTAGTCAGGAAGCTAGATCCATCAAGAAAAATTCTAGTTACCGATAGTGGTGAGTTCGGTACCTGGGCCAACGCTTACCAGGCCGGAGATGTTTTTGGAACTAGCCAGTATCTATATATTTGGAATCGTAAATTCGATCTGACCTTCCGCTATCCTATCGGTCCCTGGTTTTTCAATATGAAAAAGAATTTAGTTAAAATGATATTAGGAACCAAGCCGATGATCGCTATTGAGGTATCATCTGAGCCGTGGTTATTACAGCCAATCATAGAAGCTCCTATGGAAGTATTGCTTGACCGCATGGGCATCGATAAGTTCAATGAGATGATCGCTCTAGTAAATGGATCTGGTTTTGACCAACAATATTTTTGGGGTTTAGAATGGTGGTATTGGATGCGCGAACATGGCCATCCTGAATATTGGGATCGAGCTAAGCTTCTCTACGAGAACAAATAGCCACTATCTAAGTGAATATAAGAACGCCCCTTGTAGGGGCGTTCTTATATAAAACGAAAAGATACTCTTCGTTTTTTGCTGCCTTAATAGCAATGGCTAACCTCTCGTTCGGGCTAATGGCGGTCTTTTAGGCGGCAAAGACCGCCGTTGTGTTCCTCTTGTAGCCATCATCCGTATTGACTAAACTTCTCATAACTACTTTAATGTAATCAATCAAATGGCAGAGGATAGAGTCAACAAATTTATTGGATGCCTTGTATCTACGGCAAAGTTAATGGCGGGGACTAAAGATCCTTTCTTTGTGCGTAAAATGTATTTGAATCTTTCGGAGCTCATCGTAGTTTATAAAAAAACCGAAGGGGAGTCGCAAGTAAAAAGAATAATCAATCCGATTGATAAGATGTTAGAAACTCTTGATTACCTAGAGCATCTCAAAACCGTATCTCCTGGTCCCCTACTTTTGGCTAAGAAAAATTTTCTAAGACTCAAGCTAGACATTCTTAAATCTGCTAGTGAGGTGCAAGGTGATGGCGATAAGTTGATCAAGAAAGTCCCAGCTCAGAAATTACCGCAGAAAAAGAATCTCATTCAACGACAGGCAAACCAAGATCTTTCTCCTACGAAAGAAAGAATACTCGAATTCATCAAGCAGGTCCCAAGCGTTAGGACCAAGCAAGTAATCGAAGAATTCAATCTTATATCCGAGAGAACCGTGAAGAGGAGCCTGAAGGAACTCACCGATCAGGGTTTTATCCAAAGGAAGGAAGATAATAAGGCGGTGCGCTATTCCGTCGAAGTCAGCTAATAATATCAATGGCGGTCTTTCAGTCAGCGAAATAAATACGAAGGGCGCCTTTTTGGCCTCAAAGGCGCCCTTCGTATTTAATGAACGACACTATTCTGCTATACTGAATAAAACATGGAAGACGAAAATTCGTCTAAACTACGTTTCCTATTTTTCTTCATCTCTGCCGCGGCGCTTTTAGGCGTCTTTTTGCTATCTCAAAAAACAGTTACGTATTTTAACTCGGATAACGGCGATTACTTTTCCGTCGACTCACTAAGCGGCGCGGACACTCCTTTAGCCGCTAATATTATTGGTGACAAGATAGGTGACAAGCTCGTGTCACCGAAGTTGTCACCAATAATGTCACCAAAGCCCAGCTTGTCACCAATAATGTCACCTAGTCCTCAGGCTATTACTGCTGGTGTGTCTCCTGTGATTACTCCCGCTCCCGTCGTATTGCAGTCACCATCTGCAAGGCCAACATCTGCGTCGTTGCCAAGTCCATCGTCAGCTCCAGTTTCACCGACACCAAATTTGACACCAAGTTCAACACCGACACCTATTGCTACTTCATCTGCTACGCCAGCGCCAGAATTAACTACCTCACCGCGCGCGGTCGTTATAAATGAAATTGCCTGGATGGGGACCTCTGCCGCGACTAACGATGAGTGGATCGAATTGTACAACCCAAACGAAATTGCAGTCAGTCTTTCGGGATTGTCACTAAAAACAGCAGATGGCGGCTTCACGTTGAGCTTATCAAAGAGTATCCCTGCGCGAGGTTATTATTTAATAGAAAGGACCGACAACAATACGATCTCTGACGTTTGGGCTGATCTGGCTGTTAGCTTCAGTAAGGCTGGCCTTAATAACAGCGGCGAGGCCGTCCAGTTAGTAAATAGTGCTGGCCAAATCATAGACGAGGTGAACTGTTCGTCTGGTTGGTTTGCCGGAGATAACGAGACCAAGAGTTCTATGGAAAGAGTGGATCCGTCAGCTTCTAGTAATGATAGATCGAATTGGAGGTCGAACAATGGATTGATTAAGAATGGCCTTGATTCTAAGGGCAATGCGATTAATGGAACGCCTGGCCAGAGGAATAGCGCTGCCGGTTTTTAATTGTCGGCCTAAATCCTTTGTTTATCCACAATTTGCCTATTGTGGCCGCCAAACTTAAAAAGTATAATTTATTCATTAGTAGAAGTTGTGTACGTTTGCTCATAAATATGAGCAATAAGAGCCAAAAAGCTGCCTTAAAATTAATTAGAAAACCAATTGACTTTTTAGGTAGTTTGCGCTAGTATTAAACAGACCACGTAGACTAGTCATAATAATAAGGGTTTAAGCCAACAAGTGGTCAAAATAGAACCAAAAACAATTATAAATATGAGCAATAAATTTGCAGAAAACAACGCACGGTAGCCAGGTTTTGGCTGCTTTATTGTTTATGTGAAGGCTGGTACGTCCACCCTTGCAAGTCAAATAGATTTGTAGAGGTGGGCAGATCAGGAATGATCGTTGAAAATTAGATCAAGTATAGAAAGTTAATATATTGAGTAATATAGGGTTTTGCAGTCGATAGGCCACTTAGCCGAGATTTGTTAGGTCGAAACATGATGAATCTCACCACGCGAAAGCGTATAAGTAGGCTTAGCAGAACTCGTCGACATCTTGGGTAGTTTCGAAAGAGATTATTTTAGTAAAGGTGTCGTTAAAGAAATTACAGAAAGATTACATGGATGAAGAGTAATTAATTGATAATAAAAATCTTTTGTTCTGTCGCTGGTCGATTTATCCTCGCTTAACGCGATAGATAATACAGCCCAGTACAAAAGTAAAAGTAAAAATAAAATGAGTAATTTATCGAAAAGGGCTTTGAGAGTTGTCGCAACTCTTACCGCCATAACGACTATATTGTCGTTATCAGGTTTCGCAGTACTCGCTCCAGTAGCGAATGCCGCGATGCCGTCAGACTACGGTCTAACAGAAGGCAACACTATTAGTGCTGCTGGTTCGTCAGATCCGGACATCTATATCGTAAATGAACAGGGCTACAAGAGATTATTCTTGAACCCAGTCATTTTCAGCTTCTACGGTCACCTTGGCGGTTTCGCCAACGTTAAGAACGTATCAGCTGTCGCCAGAGATGCTTTCCCGACATCGGGATTGTTCAGACTCGATGGTGATCAGAAGGTCTACGGTCTTCAGTCAACTGGTGAGGACACTGCAGTTTTACACTGGGTGAACACAACCGGAGCTCAGGCCGTTGCCGATGACCCGAACTTCTTTAAAAAGGTTTTCGTCATCAACCAGAATGAATTCAACTGGTACCAGAAGGGTTCAGACTACACCTCAGTTAACCAGATTCCTGTTTACACAAGAGGTGGTTCAGTCCAGCCAGGCACGAATTTGTCAGTTGGCTTAGCCTCTGATAATCCGGCTGCCGGAACATTAGTCAAGGGTCAGGCTGCTGCAGACTTAGCTCACTTTACCTTCACTGGTAGTGGCACAGTCACCAGCTTGAAACTCAACAGAATTGGCGTTTCAGCCGATACTGATTTGACCAATGTTTACTTGTACGATGGCGCAAAGAGATTAACTGATGCCGCTAGCGTAGCAAGTGGTGTTATCAGCTTCAACGATTCAGTTGGAATATTTACAGTTTCTGGTTCAAAGACCATCTCTGTAAGAGCTGATTTGGATGCTACCAGTACCGGTAATACAGTAGGCGTGCAGTTGGTTCAATTCAACGGCATGAATGCGAGTGTATCTGGTAACTTATTCACTCCTGCGAATGCAACATTAGGAACAGTTTCATTGGCAACTTCCAATGGCGTTTCTACTAACACAAGCTTGAGCCCTGCCTCAGACATAAATGTTTGGCAGAATACCGTTACCGTTAACACTAGAGCTGCTAATCTCATGAGCGTTCAGTTCAGAGTTATCGGTTCAATAAACAGTGGCGATGTTCAGAACTTCAGATTATATGTTGATGGAGTTCAGAAGGGTTCAGCCGTTTCTCTACCTGACAGCAATGGTTATGTTCTATTTGACTTAACTGGCGCTCCAGTCAGATTGGAAACTGGTGGAAGAGTAGTTAAGGTTATGGCCGATGTCATAAATGGTTCTGGTAGAAATTTCTACCTATCTGTTAGACAGGCCCCAGATTTCTTCACTGTTGACACTCAGTATGGTCAGCCGATCTTAACTCAGGTCAATAGCACAACCTTCACCGCTTCTAGCGCTGGAACGCAGACTATCGCAGCTGGTGTCCTTACCTTTACAAAGGCTACCGACTCAGCTACGGGAGATGTTGTTAAGGGAGCTTCCGGTGTAAGCTTGGCTAAATTTGAAGTCAAAGCTACTGGTGAGAAGATGAAAGTTGAGAGCATGAAGTATAGCTTCACCAGCAGTAATGGCGGATCGACAGCAGCTTCGAATGTTGGACAATTAAGAAATGGAGCTATCTTTTTGGATGGTGTCCAGATCGGTTCGACTAAGAGCCTAAATGAAGATAGCTGGTCAACCGTCTTCACCGAATACACATTTGGTTCATCGTTCATAGTCACGCCAGGCACTCCAAAAATGTTGGAGGTCAGAGCTGACGTCTACGATGCCGATGGTACAGACAATACAGCCGCTAACGACACAATCGTTGCGAATATTGTTGCAACCACAGGTACAGTTCAGAGAATGACTTCTTTGGACTATACTGATATCACAGCAAAGACTGGCAACAGCGTTACCGTAAAGACCGGCTCTTTCTCAGCTGGTAAGTACAGTGGATATGCTAACCAGTCAGTTGTGGCTCCGAAGAATAACTTCAAGATGGGCCACTTCACATTGGCAGCAGCTTCGTCAGAAGACCTAAGCGTCAATACGATTAACTTGGATTCTGATAACAGCGGTAGCACAATGAAAGCCTCGAACTTGTCGGATACTTATTTGAAGGTTTACAACGATGCTGGAACATTGGTTTACACATCGCCAGTCAAGACGACCTTGTCTGATACTGCAAGTAACAGCTACTCGGTCAACTTCACGATGCCTAAGAACAAGACCTACCAGGTTGAGGTTTGGTCAAACTTAACTTCAACAGTCGCAGCTGGTTATATGAACTTTGAGATGGATGCAGTCGGTATAACTACCGGTTCTAGCACCACATCAACTGCTACTGGTGTTAATGGTCAGACCGTTACTTATGCCGCTGGTTCATTAACCAAGGCTAACGGTTCGATCGCGGGTAGTAGGTTAGCTAAGGGCGGAGATACAGTAAATGCATATTCGTTTACACTCCAACCAGCCTATGACGACTACACTCTTGATGAGGTCTATGTAGATCTTTCAAGCACAGCAGCTTCTTCATCTGGCGCAATAGCGAATCTATTGCTCAAGGATGGAAATGGTGTCTTGTTGAGTTCTGCCACCGTTAACCCAACAACCGGATCAGCATCCTTCGTTGGCGTTAATAAGGTGTTAGCTCAGACCGATGGAAAGCAGACATTTACAGTTTCCGTTCAGCTAGCAGATGTTGGTATTAGCCGTAACGATACTGGAGGTTTAGTAATCGTGAGATTGGATGGGTTGAAATATCGCAACAGTTCTGGAACCATAACTACCGCAAATGGTTATGCTACGGCAACTTATACCGGTAATTCGATCATCTCCCACACTGCTTACCCGGTATTCGCTAACCAAGCCTTATCGAGTTCTAGCCTAGCAACCGGTGCGAAGGATATCTTCCAAACGAAGGTAACCTCATCTGGAAGTCAGGCGGTATACCTAGACAGATTAGTATTCACTATCGCTAAGTCCGTTAACGTCCAAATCGGAGGAGGTTCTTCTGCTTTAAGCGCTGACTACAGACTTTTCGAAGATGGCGTAGACATTAGCAGCTTGACTTCTATCGCTAGCGCCAGTGCTGATCTAGATCTAGTCGCAGTTGGAACCGGACAGGTAGCATTTACCTTCACTAACGAGAGACCGATTGATTCAATTGGTCACGTTTACAGGTTGCAGGTGGATGTCACTGCGGTCCCAGTAGCTCCTGCATCAATCGTTACGTCTATAGCTAACCCGTCTAGCTCAGCTATCACGGATGACGCTGTGGTCGTAAGAAGTACTCTATCTTCTACATCGCCTTCAGTTGTATGGTCTGACAGCTCAGCTGTTACCCACTCGACTTCAACGGATGATTGGATGAACGACTACTTAATACAGACGATTGGTACTAGCCAGTCACTATCTATCTAGCACCTCGGTATTAGATAAGTAAAACCAAAGACCGCCTTCGGGCGGTTTTTGGTTACACGGAAACTAGATTATGATATTATTGTACTATGAGATACTCATTACGATTATTCATAGCGGTCGTTTGTCTGGGTCTACCCACTCTAGCTGTTAACGCAGATGGATTAACGGTTAACGCGGTACTTAATGTTAGTACGCCTCCAGCAAAGTCTCTCGATGTAAATGCTCAGCTCGCTGACTTGGCGAAGATTGATATCTCATCTACATTTGGCGACCTTCATCTTACTGGTTTTCAGCTCGGAACTGATACGATTAATGGTTTACAGAATTTTGCCAACATCGTTGTATACAACGTAACTGCTGGCGCCAATACCGTTGTAAAAGAATATCCAGCGACAGGCGATCAGCCAGATATTCTTTCTTTCTCTCAGATTACGATAAACTATCAAACGACAAAGACGTTCATGATTCGTGGTACACCGTCATCATCGGCGACCGGTATCGTACGAGTTGGTTTCAAGAATCTTATCTTCGGTGATACTGAGTCTGTAACGCAAGTCGGCGTACCTATTTATGGGAATGCTGTCACGCTTCCGGGAACCGTAGTCACGCCAACCCCAATTCCTTCTGCTACGCCAAGTCCATCTTTCTCTCCGACTCCTAGCGGCAATCCCAATCCAGTCAATATGGCTACTCCAGTTTCGAGGGGCTTTACTAGTCTGACCGCCATAAATCTAACCGAAGGGGATACGATCTCAGCGATCAACTCTACTGACCCCGATATCTATATAGCGAATGCCTGGGGCTACAAGAGGCTATTCCTTAATCCGATAATATTCAATTTCTATGGCCACCTGGGTGGATTTAATAAGGTTAAAAGCATAACTTCTACTGTACGAGATACTATGGTAACGTCTGGGTTGATCAGAAACTGTGAAACTGATGACCAGAAGGTGTATGGGATAGAAACTACCGGAGAAGATGCAGGTATTTTGCATTGGGTTAATACTACGAGTGCGCAAGCCCTGATTGATGATGCCGATTTCTTCAAAAAGGTTTTTTGCGTTAATTCTATGGAGTTCAATTGGTATTCCAGGGGATCCGAATATACTTCAGTAAGTCAGGTGTCGAGTTACTCTAGATAATTGTTTAAACTGTTACCATGAAAAAGAAAAACATCTATATAGCGATTAGCATTATTGTGATTGCCATCGTAGCTGTGGCGAGTATTTATTTCAAAAAGGATAAACCGACATCTCTTTTAGGGCCTTCTCCGTCGGTGAACTCGTTAGATATCAAGGTAGAAGTCAGTCCAACGTCTACGCCAAACGCGGCAAAACCTAGCAGAGTTCTTACTAAAGAAGAGATAGTCTATACGAAACGTAAGGAGCAGGCACAGGAGGTTATTAAACGATTTAGCAGCGAAACTACGCTTAGTGACAAATTTATTTGGTATCAAGCATTGGCCCGCGCTGAACTTGGTCTGAAAAATTATGCAGCTGCAAAGACGGCTTATCAGCTAGCTCTTCAATCTGACCCCGCGAATCCACTGTCTGCGGCTACATATGCTGAGCTATCGTCGTTGCTGGTCATTATGAAAGATTATGACTCAGCTCTTCTAGCAATCCAGAAGTCAACACAATTGAGGCCAGACGTGGTAAGTCACTGGACCGACTATATTTCTCTTGAGTTAAACCATTTTAAAATATCACATGTTCAGATTCAGAACATATATAAAGACGGCATAGACAAAAGTGGGGGGCAGTATGATCTAGTTAAGGCCTATGCCATTTATCTAGAGAAGAACATGGATCTTTCCGGAGCGCTTTACCAGTGGAGGGACTTGGCTACTAGATATCCGTCTAATCAAGAAGCCGCTACTAATGTTGCACGACTAGAAGATCTGATTAAATAGCGTACAATATCTCCTTCATTCTTGGCATAATTACTTCATGTCTTTTACTGATACAATAAAAAAGAATATTGGGCTGATTGCCCTCATCGTGTTGTTGGGCGCGGGGGTCTATGCCTTTAATCTTAACAACGGGCTATTCTGGGACGATGATGACTGGATAGTGGGCAATAATTATGTTCATGATTTCTCTCATCTCAAGGAAATATTTACTAAAGACGTATTGTCTGGTTTCGGCCTAAATAGTAACTATTATCGTCCCTTTCTTCTCTTAACTTTCGCCTTTAACTATGCGATCTCTGGCACCGATCCTTTCGGATATCATTTACTCAGTAATGCCTTCCACGTTTTTAATGCCATACTTGCATTCCTGATCCTTCTGTACGTATTTCGGAAGAAGACTATCTCTTTCTTTGCGTCTATGCTTTTTCTGCTGAGTCCACTCCAAGTTGAAGCCGTGTCATACATATCTGGCCGTGGAGATCCAATGTCCGTCTTCTTTATGCTTCTGGCTCTTGCGGCTTTCATTAGAATCAATGTGGATAGCTCCAAAAAGGTCTTGTATCGGACGTTAGGTCTCGCATCTATGATTCTAGCCGTTCTAAGCCGAGAGACGGCCATATTACTGCCAGTACTTCTGGTAGTCTTCTACGTATCCTTCCTTTCTCGAGACAAGTTCTTTAAGTCTTTGTGGCAGGGGATCGTTAAGGCGATTCCATTTTTCGCAATTTCCGGAGTCTATGGAATCCTGAGACTTACCGTCCTCAATTTTCAGAATACCCTCAACTTCTACAATGCTTCGAATGTTTATGCCGATAATCTAATTTATAGAATATATACTTTCTTCCATGTATTTCTCGAGTATATAAGGCTTATATTTGTTCCTACGGGTTTGCACATGGAAAGGGATTTTTCGGTACATACTTCATTTTTCCAATGGCCAGTCTGGCTCGGATTTCTAGCAATAATGGCGATCGTGGCTATCGGGGTCATTTTATACAGAAAGGAAGCACTAAGCCCTAAATATTTAGACGGCGGTCTTTTAGGCGGCCCGTCTGCGCAGGCAGGCAAAGACCGGCATATAAGCAGAAAAGAAATGCGAAAGTTCCAAGCTCGGGGGTCGGAGATCGCCTCGGCTGGCAATGGCGGTCTTTTAGGCTTCAAAGACCGCCATTGGGAAATTTCTAACTTTAGGATTTGGTTCTTCGGTTGGTCCTGGTTCTTTGTGTCTTTAAGTATGGTTTCAGGCATAATTCCGATTAATGCCATCATCTATGAGCATTGGCTATACCTGCCATTGATCGGATTCTTCGCGTTATTGGCCTTCTACTTGGACAAGCTGTGGGGCATCTTACAATCTTGCGAAGGCGGTCGGCGCCTATCCGCCCCTGGCGGATACAAAGGGCGCCTTTGTGCGGTGATGACTTGGCTATTTTGGCTGGTTGTCATTGGTTATCTGTTATTTTTCGCCGTCCAATCGATAAGGAGAAACCTAATCTGGGGTAATCCCATAGCGTTTTATGAAGAGATAATTAGATATAATCCCGGAAGCATCAGAATATTGAATAATCTAGGTAATATATACTCAGATAAGGGTCGCCTAGACGATGCGGCCAGAATATATGAGCAGATTATCGCTGACAAAAATAATATATATCCTCAGCCATACTACAATCTCGGAAACATCTATCGAGACAGAGGGGATACCGAGAAAGCGACGGAATATTATAGGCTTGCTATCGAGAAGGATAATAACTTCCCGTTTGCCTACCAGAATTTAGCCTCAATATATGCGAAAAACAATCAGCCCGAGGAAGCTATAAAAATGCTAGAAGAGGTTAAGAGAATAAAGCCATCGGATCCGACAACTTATTATAACTTGGCCGTGACGTATAGAGCGATGGATGATCGTGACGAAGCGTTGAAAAATATAAAAGATGGGATGTCTTTGCCTGGACTAGACGCCGAGCTTGCTCAGGCTTTTGCTAAGCTTCTTGATGGGCTCAAGTAGTGGAGTTATAATGTAAGAAACATTGGTATCGCATGAACGATGAGCTGAAAAAATCTTTTTCTGCCGCGATTCTTATAGTGAGCGTCTCTATATGGGGTTTTGGCTGGCTTACTACATCGTCTGATATTAGTGCGAGTACTAATCAGAACTATACAATCAGCAACGGTTTTGATGATAGCTCCGACGTTTCGGCTAGTTTTAGTGCTATCGATATATCTAAATTAAGCGCTAACGATAATACTCGTATCCAGAGTAACGAACCTTGGCCCAACGATGGCACCTACGACGAAAGTAAATATCTAGAATTTATCTTTTCTCCCAACATTGCGGGAGACTCAACTATAAATTCCGTATCTATATCCCATAAGTATAGAAGGTCTGGGGCTCTGGCTGGAGCTAAGCTAGAAATCTGGGATGGCGTAGATTTCTCTCATCAATTATTACTAACAACGGAAGGGGCCCTGAATAATGATGTCATCGATAACTTTGATCTGACGGATATCGTAAATAGTGTTTCCAAGATTAATAATTTAAAGATAAGGTTTCTTGCTTTCAGAAATCCTTCAGCTGAGACCCATACAAGCCATGATCTCATATCTTTGTCAGTTGGGTTCGACGGCTTAGAGTCTACTCCATCTTCATCGCCGACTCCAAGCTCATCGTATTCTCCAACGCCTGAACCAAGTTCATCGCCTACGGCAACACCTTCTCCGGTCTCATCGCCAAGTCCATCTCCCACGTCAACGAGCGAGCCAGGCGATGTCAGTGATATATCGGTAACTAATATAACTATACTCAGGAGTTCGGCGATAGCCGATGGGAACTTCGATCATGGCTGGAAATGGGCTTTCGATATCACGGTTCCGATGAATCAAGAGGATCTGTCTTTGAAATTTGATGATTGGTCTAGCGGATCTAATATAATAGCTACTGCTAATAATGTGAGGATATATTCGGTCCAATCATCTAATGCTGATGTTCCCAATAGGTCGATTATCGTAAACAATTCTGGCACTTATTCAAATCCAATGAAGCTTAGTAGCGATTTAGATGCCGTGACTGCTGGTCGACAAGTGCAAGTCGTTGTCGAGGTTAGGATACCGCCTGGCTCTATCGGTGGGCCATACTACACAAATTATGGCTTTCAAAGCATATAGGCTACTAAGCCCGATTTTACTGGTTGCAGGTCTTTGGTTTTTCTCGTCTGCAGAGGCATCTGAGATTACCGGTAGACTATCTAGCGATTTGGGCCATACGCTTAGCGGCGTTGTCGAAGAGGCGACTAGCTCGATTAACCAAATTGGTCCAGTTGGCGCTGTCTCTGGCTTGATCAGTCCTACTCCGAAGGCGAAGATCTATTCAGAGAAACTTGGTTCGGTAGGTAATTTTTTTATTTCTAGCCCCACGCCAACTCCAAGTTTGACTAGCTCTCCAGTTCCGGAATCGCTTAATGGCAATCTCGTTAGTGTCTCTGGCAGAAGCCATTATGACAGCAAGATATTGTCGATGCCTTCAGCCGACGTCGGGTCGCCTGATAATTTAATTAGTTACGAGCCCGAAAGAGAATCGGCTACAATTATTGGTAGCATATTCGCACTCGGTCTTGGCAGGTTTCTGATCGCTCTGTCGGTGCTTATTATGATGGCGGCCTTCTTGGTTTCGAAGGCCGCCATCGGGAAATAAGAATATAACCGAGTCATCATCGACATATATCATGGCTCATTTCTTATCAGTAACAATGTAGTTTAAGAATGTTTTGGCCCAAGGGAGCAATGTCTCTATGATCGAAGGGTGCGTGGTTTCTTGAAGCCAACATAGCGAACCTTGATTTTTAATGAATTAGTTGTATAATATGCCCATCGGTTAATTCTAGTAACTTTCCAATCAGGACAGGAGACACAGGATGATGAGACAACAAGCTCGAATCGGCCTAGTGTTAATATCTATTCTGTTGATGACCAATGCTGCTCTGGGCCAAGTTTTTCCCAGGCCAGTTGGTTTTGTGAATGATTTTGCTCATGTTTTGACTGTTGATCAGGCTAAGAATTTGGAATCTAGATTACGATCTTATCGTGATATTACGGGCATCGAGCTGGCCGTGGTGACCGTATCTTCGCTTGGCGATATGCCAATAGAGGATTACGCAAGTAAACTCTTTGCTCAGTGGGGTATCGGTGAAAAAGGCAAAGACAATGGTGTCTTGATGCTCTTAGCACCGGCTGAACGCAAGGTTCGCATTGAAGTCGGATATGGGCTTGAGCCGGATCTTACTGACATTACGTCGGGTAATATAATTCGGCAATACGCAATTCCGAACTTTAAGGCTAATAATTGGCCAGCAGGCACAGAAGCTACGGTCAATGGGATTATTGACCATTTGGGCTCAAAACCATTTCAAGCACGGGCTGAAGCACGAGCCGAAGAGAAGAGAAGGCAAGAAGAGGAACGGGCTCGTGTAAATGCCGAGTTCGCGGTAGCGTTTAAATATATATTCCTTGTGGTGCTCGCCCTGACAGTTTTATTCGGTCCGCCCGTAGTATTTCTATATCGAAGGCGCCGTCGCAATGAGCTCAAAGATTTAATCAAGAATAGTATGGATGTTGGCCGAGAAGGTATAGCAACTATCCGTGTAAAATATCTTCCGGCGATGGCAAGACTGGAACAACTGGCCGAAGAAATTCCGCTAGACGAATATAGGGCAGCAAATGACAAATTGGCCGCTCTTCCACAAATAGTTTCTGATATTGAAAGCAATCTCAACGCCCTTGCAATTGCTCAAGAAGATAATTTGAGTGCTTTGGAGAGACGATTGTATGCTCTCGGAGATGTTCTCCGTGGTCTTGCTCGAATTTCTCCCGATGCAGTGATTAGTAGTATTGAATCAAAAATTCGTGAAAGAAAGGAAGCCGAGAGGAAATCGAAAGAACTTCTCGAGTCTGTTCCGAAGAAAGTTGGAACTGTTCGAGGAAAAGCTATTGTCGATGATAGACAAATTGCCCAAGCAGAAGGTAAATTAAGTGATGCTGAAAATCAGTCTAAGACGGTTAACCCTAATTGGGTATCCATCTATGCCCTACTTGTTATCGCCGATAATCTTCTCAATCCGCCGAGATATTCGTCGGATAGTGGCACTATTTATAGGTCGGATCATTCGACACACTTGGATAGTTCGTATTACGGTGGTGGTAGTCATGATAGCGGAGGCAGCGATTCTTCATTTAGTGGATTCGCCGGCGGTTCCTCTGGTGGCGGTGGTGCCACCGGAGATTTCTAGGATAACGAGACATGACGGTATTGAGAGAATCAGTACCGTCTTTTTATTTACGGAATTTACTAATCAAGGCCTTGTTGTCGATGGTATCTTTTAAGAATATAACCGAGTTATTATCTATATATACCATAGCCCATTTTTTATCGGTGATGATATAGTTTAGAAATGTCTGGGCCCAGGGCGTTATGTCGGTATGAGCGAATAGAATGTAGTTTATTTTATATTCTTCTGATAGTCTGGCCCAGGTTTCGGGACTCTCCTGCATGGGTTTATATATTTTTTCGAAGAAGTCTACGCCGTAGGCTTCGGGCCTGCCATCAACAAATACTTTCTCATCCGGCCACATCTTCCATATCATGAAACTGCCTATGTCGAAGTTATTAAAAACCGGCCCCCTAATATTATTTTGTTTTATAAAATTAACTGCATTATCGGCGCCAGTCGGAACTTCAAGATTAAACTTCTTGCCACTAGCGGTGAAGGCGTAGAAATTCCCATTGATAACCTGAAGTGTTACTAGCAAGATGATGATAGTGGCTAACGTGTACAATATCGTCAGTCCACGTTCCTTGATTTCCGACTTAACGTATCCGAAGTTTAGTGATCCGATAGTTGCCAGGACAAGTGAATAAGGACCAAAGTTCCTTATCATGTAGATGCCAAGAATTGCGAAGGTTATTGCTGTAAGAGCTTCAAATGTAATTTTTCTGGCCCCATTTTTGAGTGCTACGAAAAAGCTTATAGCTAAAGCGATTATCGATAGTTCGAATACGGATATAGTGAATTTTGATATGCCGTAATCGGTAAGAAAAAATATAGACTGATTCTCGACGATACTGTAGCCATAGTCGCGCATTATGTTAAGCGGCTCAAGAGCTCCGGTAACAAAGCTCGGATTGATTAGCGTCGCTAGGCAAGTCAGGCCGAAGACGATAGCCGAGGTTTTTAGTATCTGACGATTCTCTCTGTCATGGGCGTAACGATCAATTAAGAAGAATAGAGTCATAATTGGACCGAGAACGAAATAGATATGATAATTTGTCCAAAGGACTTGTATGAATGGTAGAGCATAGAGCCATTGATATCTAGCCTCATATTTAGCCTTAATTAATATGTATAGGAACAGTGCCAGATATAGATAGCTAAAGATTTCTGGACGAACGTCAGTTCTTTCTACGAAGACCATGGCCGCAAGGAAGAACGGTAGCAATATCGCGCTTACGGAAGATCTTTTTCTCACGGCCGTGTAGACTATCAAGAATGCTGATAAATTAAGAATGGCCTTAAAAATGATGAACCACTTGAGACTGACGATACTGCTCAAAGCATAGAAGAACAGTTCGCTGAGCCAGTGGTGATTAACAAACGGGTGATTCGGGACGGTAAAGGAAAAAAGATTTGTGTCGGGGACAGATTTTGTTTCCCATATGACTTGGCCGATTTTAATGTGTCGCCCGATATCTTGGTTTATAGAATAAAGGCCGTGGATCATCAGCGATCCGATCAAAACAAAAAGACAGACTAGCGCTAATTTTCCTATAGCTTTATCCATAAACCTTAGACTATTTAGGATTTAGATTTTAATAATTAGAATTTCCAGATAGAGAAACTATAGCAAGCTCTCTATCTGGCTGACCATCTTATCTAGGCTGAATTTGAATAGGACGGTCTGGTGGGCTTGGATGCCAAGTTCTTGCTGTAGGCGACTGTTATCAAATATCTCCTTTATCCTGGCCGCTATTTGTTCTGGTTTTCTGGCTTCCACTACAAATCCGTTCTTACCATCCTCAATCATCTCTTTGGCGGCACCAACGTCGGTGGATATCACTGGTAATTTAGCGGTCATAGCCTCTAGAAGGCTCCAGGAGAAGCCTTCCTTAATAGATACGAGGACGAATACATCAAAGGCGGATAGAAGCTGACTAGCTTCAGTCGGCTGACTAATTATGAACACGCTTTTCTCTAGGCCTTTGGTCTTAATCAGACTTTGGAGTCTCTCATATTCTTGACCCTCGCCGATAATTACAAAAATAGTATCTTCGTCTTTCTTGAAATAATCAGCGGTCTCTACGAAATATTCAAGAGCTTTGACCGGGTAGAGATTGGCTATGGTGCCGACGATTCTTTTAACCTGGAACACCTTGCCCCATTGTCTAGAGATTTTCTCAAATAATTTTAGCCTAGCCTCTTCTTTGGTGAGTAAATTGATTTTGTACGGATCGATGCCATTATGAACCAAGACTAGCTTGTTCCTGGGGCGAATCTTTAGTTTGTGAGCTTGATCGTAGTCAGATTTGCAGTTGACGATTATATAATCTTTCCAGCGGGCGCTAATTCTCTCTAGGATAGCCCACATCTTTTTCTTCCAATTTGGCCAGGGATCATTAAATGTCCATCCGCCAATGCGATAGACAATCTTTAAGTTTTTGATACGCATTGGAAACTTTGCCGCTAGGGCGCCGATAAAGCCAGCCTTGGAACTATTTAAGAATAGAACATCAGGCTTAGTCTCATGAATTAAATTTCTAATCTCAAATATCGCAAGTATATCGTGTCCGATGCTTATATTTCGTTTTAAATGCTTAATCTCGTGAATCGGTAGGCCAATATTCTGAACTGATTTTAGCAGGTTGCCGCCGCCATCGCTTCCCGTGGCCACGGTAATCTCGTATTTTGGGCCAACTCTTAGCTTATTTACTAAATTAAAAATAAAGCGCTGGGCGCCGCCAAACTCTGATTGAGTGATAATGAATAGAATCCTCATTTTATCTAGCTAATTAGGTTGAACTAAGCCCTTATTTATGAGACGATGGTATCATAAAATGGAACCAGAATCAAAGAGAATTTTACTATTTTCCACGGCTTTTAGGCCAATGATCGGAGGCTCAGAAATAGCCATGGAAGAAATCTGCCGAAGGCTTCCTGAGATTAGCTTTGATTTAATTACAGCCCGTTTCTCGAGAGCCAACAAGAAGACCGAACAAGTAGGCAATATTAAAGTCCATAGGCTGGGGCTGGGATTTAAATTCGATAAATATCTCCTCCCGATACTCGGCTTTTTCAAAGCCCGCAGCCTCGCCGGCAATGGCGGTCTTTTCGCTCCGGCAACTGCCGGAAAAGACCGCCATTGCTACGGTGTCTATAGCCGTCTCCACGCATATCAAGCTTCCTACGGCGCGATCGCCGCTTACCTGGTTAAGATCTTCGATCCCAACGTTTCGTTAATCACAACACTTCAAGAAGGGAAAGAGTTGGATAGCCAAGGCGCGCTTCTTAAGATGATGAGAGGCCTAGTCATCAAAAAGTCCGATAAGATAACGGCCATTAGCAACTATCTGGCCGAATTTGCTCGAAAATTAAATAAGAAAGCAACTATAATCGTGATACCCAACGGAGTCGACTCGGACTTATTCAAGAAACTAGATTTTGAGGGGTCAGAGATGAAGTCGAGATTAAATATTCGCGAAGATGAAAGAATAGTCATGACTGTATCGCGATTGGTACCTAAGAACGGCGTCGATGTTTTAATAAAGGCCTTTGCTCGGCTAGATGAGGTTATCGGAAATTTAAAGACTCGGTTGGTGATCATCGGATCTGGGCCAATGGCTGACGAGCTAGAGAGTCTAACCGTAGAGTTGGGCGTGTCTGATAGAATCATCTTCGCCGGGGATATCTACTACGAAGATCTACCGGGTTATTTAAGTATGGCCGATGTATTTGCCAGGCCATCTTATTCGGAAGGGCTAGGTAATGCATTTTTGGAGGCTATGGCTGTGGGTGTGCCAATAATCGGTACTCGTGTCGGTGGAATCGTAGATTTTCTGGAAGATGGAGTCACTGGTCTTTTTTGTGGGGTCGGCGATCACGAAGACTTGGCAAAGAAGATAAAAATGGTTCTGTCTGACGTTGATTTAAGGAGAAGGCTGATTGAGAACGGCAGAGAATTGGCTAAAAATAAATATAGCTGGCAATCAATTTCTGAAAAGTTCCAAGAAATCTATAACTTCATTCCAAATTAATATTTAGAGTTTATTCTTATGGTTCATAATTTGTTTAGGATCTAGGGCTTAGAATTTAGTATTTATGAATCTGTAAAAAAAGTTCTGAGATCTTAATTGTTAGGATTTAGAATTTAGTGCTTAGTATTTACCTTTTATGTTTATAAAAAAGATTAGTATTGTAATTCCGATATATAACGAAGAAAAGACCATAGAGAAGGTTATCTCTACCGTGGAGAAGGTCGATTTACCATATTCGAAAGAGGTAATTTTAGTTGATGACGGTTCGAAAGATAGAACGCGGGAGATTCTAAGAAAATATCAATCTAGACACCAAGTTATTTTCATGGCTGAGAATCGAGGCAAGGGCGCCGCCATTCGAGAAGGATTTAAAGGGGCAACTGGCGACATCGTTATAATTCAAGATGCAGATCTCGAATATGATCCGAATCAATATGCAACTATTATCCAGCCTATCGTAGATGGCCACGCTGACGTAGTCTATGGGTCTCGATTTGTCACTGTACATCCTCGCAGGATACTGTATTTCTGGCACTATGCGGCAAATAAATACTTAACATATCTTTCGAACATACTCACTAATCTGAATTTGTCAGATATGGAAACTGGGTATAAAGTCTTCACTGGGAAGGCTATAAAGGAGATATTACCGTGTTTGACCGCCGAAAGGTTCGGTATAGAGCCGGAGATAACCGCGCAGATATCCAAACATAAGCTTAGAATTTACGAGGTTGGCATTTCTTATCATGGCAGGACCTACGGCGACGGTAAGAAGATTACATGGAAAGACGGCCTTGCCGCCATTTGGCACATAATCAGGTATAATCTATTTGTCCAGAAGTAGAATAAATTCAAAATTACTCTTTTGACTGAAAAATCAAAAATCCTAATCTGTACTGGCATTTTCCCTCCCGACATCGGTGGGCCAGCTTCATATGCGAAAACCTTGGGAAAGAAGCTCACTGAGAATGGTCACCAAGTGATCGTTTTAACATATACCAATAAATGGAAAGTCAAAGAAGATGATAGTCTGCCATTTAAGATAGTTCGTGTTTGGAGAAGGCCCCCCAAAGTTATCAAATATCTGTCGTATTATCTTAAGGCCAGAAGATTGGCTAAGAAGGCCGATCTAGTCCTAGCGCTCAATTCCATAAGCGCTGGTTACTGGGCCTTTAAGGCGGCCAAATCTTATAAGAAGAAATTTATCGTCAAAATCGTGGGTGACAGTGCCTGGGAGAAGGCGATCAACACCGGAAAGACTTATTTGATGGTGAACGATTTCCAGAAAGAACCAAAACGCGGCAAGATTGGACTGCTTCATAAGATTCAGAAAAAAATATGCGAGAACGCGAATGCCGTAATCGTGCCGTCCGAATATCTTTCCGGTGTCGTTAAGGGCTGGGGCGTATATGGCGAAAAGATAAGAGTCGTATATAACGGAACCGATTTTAAGCCATTGGATATCGCCAGAGAAGAAGCTCGGAAGAAAATAGGAATAGCTGGCAACGTGATCGTTTCTATCGGAAGACTGGTTCCGTGGAAGGGTTTTAAAATGTTGATCAAGATTATGCCCAAACTTTTCGAAGTTGGACAATTCTTCAGGTTGGTTATTATTGGCGATGGTCCCGAGAAAAAAGTTCTCGAAAGTATGGTTAAGAACATGGGCCTGGATCGAAAAGTTTTTGTGGTTGGTGCCAAGACCAAGGATGAGCTAGCTCTATATCTCGCCGCTTCTGATGTTTTTGTGCTCAATACCGGCTACGAAGGTTTCTCCCATCAGATATTGGAGGTTATGGCAGCCGGAGTTCCGGTGATTACCACTGCCGTTGGTGGCAACAAAGAGATAATCAACCAGGGCGAGAATGGTTTTATGGTCAGGTATAATGATGAATTTAATTTGATTGAAGCCATCAAGACTCTACACAATATGCCCGAGCTTAAGGAGAAATTTATCGAAGAGGGTAAAAAGACCGTTGCAGAATTCAGCCTAGAAAGGATGTATGGAGAAACTGTCACTTTGATAGAAGAAGTTTTACTGCCTAATAAATTTACTAATTTAAAATAGATTGGCTCGCTTACTAATGATTTCCGGTGTTGGTGCGTCTGCATTGGCCGAAGGGAAGCGCGGCGCTTTTTATAATACTCTTGAGGAATTCCATAAACACTGGGATCGTATCGACATCATCTGCCCAAGAGTCCGGAATGATCGCGGTCTTTTGGCTCCGGCAGCTGCCGGAAAAGGCGCCCTTCGTTATGAGAATAAATTCTTCGGCAACGTTTTCATTCATCCCTCACCCTGGCCCAAAATCCTCCAGCCATTCTGGATTTATTTTGAAGGTCTAAAAATTTTAAGCGCTAATGGCGGTCTTTTAGGCGGCAAAGACCGCCATTGGGAATTAGAAAATCAAAATTGGGTCATGACCGTCCACGAGTATCCGCCATTCTATAATGGCCTCGGAGCAAGAATGCTCTGGAATAAGATCAAAGTTCCATATGTTCTTGAAATAATGCACATACCTGGTTACCCTAGGACTTCTGATCTTAGAGAATTCTTTTATAAATTTTTGACCAGAATTTTTATATCTATCGATTCTTCCAAGGCTAAAGCGATTAGAGTAATCAATAAAAACGAAGTGCCCGGTTTCTTGAAAAAGGCAGGAGTATCGGAGAGTAAGATCAAATATATTCCAGCTTTTTATATTGACTTAGACATTTTTAAGCTCATGAATTTAGAGAAAAAGTACGATCTAATTTTTGTTGGACGCCTAGAGAAAAACAAGGGATTAGACATATTACTAGAGATAGCCAAAAAATCCAATCTCAAGATCTTAATCGTCGGCAACGGCGCCCTTCATAATTATTTAAAATTAGAAATTCAAAATTCAAAATTGAATGACCGTGTCATTCTTTATGGTTGGGCCAAAGATTCCGCCGAGGTTGCCAAACTTATAAATGAATCTCGCGCGCTAATAATGTTATCCTACAATGAAGGCGGCCCCAGAGTTATCTTAGAAGCCCTAGCTTGCGGTATTCCGGTCATAGCTACGCTAGTAGGGATAGTCCCGGACGTTTTGAATTCTAATAACGGGCGGATTATCGACTGGTCATCAGACCAAGCTATAAAAGCCTTCAAAGAAGCGAAAGATATCAAAGTTGAAACCGACTTATCGAGATTTGATAAGACCGTGGCCATCAAAAATTATGCCGATAATATAAAATCTCTAATTTAAATGAAGCTTCTAATTATTACTCAGAAAGTAGATGAGAACGATCAGCTCCTAGGCTTTTTTATTGGTTGGCTGAATGAATTTTCTAAGCATTTTGAGGCTGTAAGCATATTATGCCTAGAAAAGAGAGCTTATAGTCTGCCAAGCAATGTTAAGGTATTTTCCCTCGGTAAAGATAGAGGGGAGGGCAAGGTCGTCCAGCTCTTTAATTTTTATAAACACATCATGACCCTAGATTATGATTCTGTTTTTGTTCACATGAATCCGATCTGGATGGTATTGGGCGGATTGATCTGGAGAATGAAAGGCAAAAAATCTTCTCTCTGGTATGCTCATGGCCGCGTCAGTTCAAAGTTGAGGTTAGCGAATGTTTTTACCGACATAGCTTTTACTTCGACAGATGAAGGTTATCGCATCGAGACTAGCAAAAAAAGAATTGTTGGCCAGGGCATAAACACAACTATTTTTAATTCTAATCCAGCCGACAAGAAAGAAAGACGTAATATCGTTTCGATCGGTAGGATATCACCATCTAAAGACTATGAGACTCTGATAAGGGCTATACTTGTCATTAAAGAAACCAGAATTGATCTCTTTAATACGATCAAAGTAAGGATCGTCGGTGCCCCGGCTACTAGCCCTGATGAAGAGTATCTCGTTCGTCTGAAGTCTATGGTCAAAGATAATGGCTTGGAGTCTAAAATTTCTTTTACTGGTGCTGCGGCTAATAATGCCTTGTCGGCTATTCTCGGAGCTTCAGGCCTGTTCGTTAATATGAGTCACACCGGGAGCCTCGATAAGGCCATCTTGGAAGCCATGTCTTGCGGCGTGCCCGTGCTTACTTGCAATGAAGCTTTGCGAGATGTATTGGGTGACCTGAGCCCTAGTCTTATGTATGAGAAGAATGATCATGCGGGTCTAGCAGAGAGAATAAAATATATATTTGGCCTTTCCGAACAAGAAGTCGAAGTCGTTGGTAACAAATTGAGAGAAATAGTAGTCGGAGAGCATGATCTAGTTGGCCTTGTGAGCCGAGTTTCTAAGATTATAAAGAACCAAAACGACGTGGGGGATTACTACGATAGAAAGATCAAAATAGATTTTGGTGGCGACTACGAGAGGCATCGTTGGTTCAAGAGTGAGATAGCTAGGGCTGGGTACAATATGACGCTAGAAGAAGTTCAGAAATTTAGCAAAACGGTTAAGTTCAATAATTACCTAGAGATTGGACCTGGCCCGGGTACGTGGACCAGGTTATTTGTAGATAAAAATCCTGCGGCCAAATTCGATCTGGTTGATATCTCTTCCGAGATGTTGGAATTGGCAAGAAAAAATCTCATCGGTAGGGGTGATATAGGTTTCGTAAATACAGATTTCATTAAATTTGAGCCTGCTAAAAAATATGACTTGTTCTTTTCTTCACGTGCTTTGGAGTATATCTCGGATAAAGATATTGCCGTAGGGAAAATATCAGACCTAATCGTGTCCGGAGGCAGGGGCATGATAATTACTAAATTCCCTCAGTACTGGCGTTACAGGTTAGCGAATAGGGAGATACCAGAATTCCATATCAAGCAGATACATCCAGATAGGCTGGCTAAGCTACTCAAAAGTAGGGGCCTATCGATAGAAAGCATTCGCCCGGTGACCATGGGTTTCCCATTCTTCAAATCTCCGCGCATGAATCGCTTAATCAAAAGGCTTATAGGAAGGGGTTCTTTGGATGGCATTAATAGCTTATTCGTCGAGTCTTACTCGATTATATTTTCAAAGCCATGATCGTAGAACTATTTGGGTTGCCAGCCTCTGGCAAAACTACAACTGCTCGTAAACTTGAATCTTCTTTTGGATTTAAGATCGTTAAAATAAACAATAAACTAGAATTGTTTTTGTATAATCTTGCGTTTGCCTTTTTGCACCCGGTAATATTCTCTTATCTATTTTTAAAGCTCGTTTTAAATTCAGAGCTATTCAGGTATAAGCTGATAAACATATTCTTGTACGGGAATGCCAAGTATCAAAAAGCGAAAAAATATAAAAATGCGATTATAGACCAGGGCTTACTGCAGAATCTATTATCTACACCCGACGACATTTTGATGTATTCCAGTATGAAGGAAATGGCCAGTAAGCTGTTCTTAGTCGATAAAGTAATTATCATGGATGTATCAATCGAGGATTCCATAGAAAGATCTAAGGATAGGGGCTATTGGGCCAGGGATAGATTCGGAACAGAGTATCTGAGACGATGGCAAAGTTGTTTGGCCGAAAACTATGCCCTAGCCAGAAGAGCTTTAGCCTCTTCGTCTGAGCATGTTTATTTGCATACTCAGACGGTCGGCCTTGATAAGGAGCTGAGTCCCGAGCTGATTAAATTTATCCAGCCGAGTAAGCGAATAATATATATCACAAATGTCGAGCTGCCAACGGTAAAGGCGAGGGGAGTCCAAATCATGAAGTCTTGTGAGGCTTTTGCTAGGACTGGAGTCCAGATTGAGTTAGTTATCCCTTGGCACGTGGCCAGGATAAAAGAAGATCCGTTCTCTTATTATAAAGTAGAAAGAAATTTTGAGATCAAAAGGTTGCCTAGTATTGATTTGTTTTTTATCAAGGTGATCCCTAGAAAGCTGGCGTATTATGTCAGATCATTAAGCTTTGTCGCGTCTAGTTGGCTTTATGTAATTAAACATGCGGGCGGTGGGGCTACTTTTTATTCCCGTGATTACGCGATCCTCTTGCTGTTATCCATTATGGGCTTGAAGCCAATCGCCGAAATTCACGATTACCGATCCAAGAGATCAAAGGCTTTCATCGGATTAATATTGAAAAATGCTAGGAGGATTATAGTCAACTCTGAGGGAACGTTGGAGCTACTCAGGCAGCATTATAAGCTCAACCTAGATAAAGTGTTAGTGGCTCCGAATGGAGTAGATCTGGATTATTTTAATATAAAACTGACCAAAGATGAGGCTAGGCGTAGTCTTGGTATCGATTCTAATGATATTATATTTGGATATGTTGGTAGCCTAGAAGCGGTTGGGAATGATAAGGGCGTCGGGGATTTAATAGAAGCCTTTAACAAGATAAGTTTGAGTATGGCTAGATTACTTATCGTGGGGGGTCCAGATAATCTAGTAAATAAATATAAGTCCATGGTTCGCTCGGACAACATAGAATTTGCAGGCCATGTAGAATATGGCAAAATACCGACTTATCTTAGGGCCATAGATGTTGTCGTAATTCCACTTCCCAACAATGCTCACGGGAAGACAACCTCTCCGATAAAGGTTTATGAATTTATGGCTGCAGGGAAAGCCATTGTCGCTTCTAATATAGATACTTTAAAGTCTGCGTTGTCGGAAAGTGGAGCCGTGTTTTATGAGGTTGGCAACGTAGAGGATCTCAGAGATACTGTATTGCATTTGGCCAGAGACGAAGAGCTCAGGCATGATTTAGAGGCGAATGTATTAAAAAATTTAAAAGATATATCCTGGGATGGTAGGGCGACTAAAATAATAAATCATATAGAGCACAATGAAATCTCTAAATAAGTTTCTGACTAGAAAAATAACACGTGTTGAGTTGGAAAAATTTATATCAGAGAATAGCTCGGATAGATTAACGCTAGACCTAGGATGTTCGAACTCTCCTTATTCTCATTATTTCAAGAATAGGATCGGTCTGGACGTAAATAAAGGTAGGGGGGTCGATGTCGTGGCGGATGCTCATGATTTGCCTTTTGAAGATGGTAAGTTTGATATAATTTTATGCACAGAGGTCCTTGAGCATCTGCATTCTCCGCATGTGGCTATATCTGAGATGAAGAGGGTGCTTAAAGTTGGAGGCAAGCTCATACTCACAACTAGGTTTATTTTTCCGATTCACGATGCTCCTGGAGATTACTTTAGATATACCAAATATGGACTGAGATATCTTTTTAAAGATTGGAATGTAATCAGCTTGGTGGAAGAGGTGGGAACGAAGGATGCGTTTGCCGTTTTACTGCAAAGAATTGGTTTTCAAACGGATTTACTCGGTGGCATGGCGACAAAGATCATGGTATTTGCTCTGGCTAGACTCATAAATGCAATGCCATCTTTAATAAGAGATGAGTTTGGCGATATAAGAAAGCAATCTAGAGAAAACAATATTCTAACAAGTGGCTATTATCTAGTTGCCAATAAAAAATAATATGAACATTTGTTATTTTGGAGATTTTAATCCTCGGTATATCAGGAATAGCGTCATCGTAGAGGGCCTTAGGGCTAATGGCTTAGAGGTCTCACTTTGCAATTTCTCAACGAAAAATCGTTTTTTGAAATTTATTAAATTAACCCAAGCATACTTAAATAGTCACAGAAAATCAGATTTTATTATTGTCGGCTCTTCAGATACGTCTAGATGGCTAGTATTGTTAATCAAGGCGATATCAAGTAAGCCCATTTTTTGGGATGCGCATTATTCTATATATGATACCTATGTGAATGATAGAAATTTGATAGGCAGAAAGAGCTTAAAGGCTGCGTATTATTGGTTCATTGATTGGATGGGATGCTATCTAGCTGATTACATCTTATTAGACACAAACGCCCATATAGAATATTTCTGCGATCTGTTCAGCGCAGACAAAAATAAATTTATCAGAGTGTTGGTGGGCGCAGACAAGAATCTTCTTGTATCGATGGCAAGGAGCGGACGCATAATGAAAAAAGACAAAAATATTTTTCTTGTAAATTTTCATGGCAGATACATCCCCCTTCAGGGGGTAGAGAATGTGGTCCTGGCAGCTAAGAAACTCGAGACCTATCAGGATATTAAATTCAATTTAATCGGTAGTGGACAGACATACAAAGAAGTGCGGCGCCTATCTTCTAGCCTGGATATTAAAAATATAAATTTTATAGATAGGGTTTCTTACGAAGATGTGGCCAAGTATATAGATATTTGCGATATCTCTCTCGGAATATTTGGCGGTTCGGAGAAAGCTAAAAGAGTTATCCCCAATAAATTATACGAAGCGATCGCGCTAGATAGGCCAGTCATTACAGAGGACTCTTTGGCGATAAGAGAAGTATTCGAGAACGATAAGAATATTATTTTGTGTCAGCGAGAGAGTGCCGATGATTTAGCCAAAAAAATTCTATTAATAAAGCAAAATCCTGATCTATATAAAACAATAGTTGCGAATGCTAAAGAATTATTTGATAAAAAATTAATGCCGGAATTCGTGGTCGGCGATCTGATAAATAAAATAAAATATGAAAAATAAAATATTAATTTCCGGAGGTAGCGGTCGTCTTGGTAAATATTTAAAATCCTTAGATGGTAAGATATGCGCGCCCACGCATAGGGAGATGGACATCTCAAAGCCTGAATCCGTCTCTAGGGCGATCGAGAAACACAGACCAAGCGTTTTTATTCATTGTGCAGCGTTGACGGGCCCAATGCAGTGTAATAATGAACCAATTTTGGCAATGCTTGTAAATGTGGTGGGTACCTTTAACGTCGCACGCGAGTGCGCTAAAAACGGTATAAAGCTGATTTACATATCGACAGACTACGTGTATAAAGGAGATAGAGGTGGCTATATTGAGGAAGATGAATTGCTGCCGCAAAATATATATGCTTGGTCTAAGCTGGGCGGAGAATGCGTGGTGCGGGCCTACGACAATTCTTTAATAGTAAGAACATCCTTTTCTCCCGATGTTTTTCCCTACGATAGGGCATTTATCGATCAATATACATCAAGAGATAGCTTGAAGATCATAGCTCCACATATTCTAAAACTAGCTAAAATAAGCGGAGCGTTGGGGGTTATCAATGTTGGAACAAAGAGGAAAACCGTAAAACAGCTCGCAAAGATGCTTGGGAAAAAAGATGTCAAGAATATTACGAGAAGAGAGGCGATGTTTTTCGTGCCAAGGGACACATCGATGAATACGAAAAAATTAAAGGAAATTTTAAAAAGTATCTAATCTATGAAAATATTAATTGCTGGTGGCGCTGGATACATCGGGACAAGGCTCTCGAACTATTTAGCGGACAAAGGGCATAAGGTGACGGTTTTAGATCTCTTCTGGTTCGGAGATTTTTTGGACAAGAAGGTAGAAAAAATTAAGGGAGACATTTTCTCCTTGAAAGAAGAGCGCGTAAGAGGCTTCGACGCCGTTGTTTTTTTAGCTGGCTTATCTAACGATCCAATGGCCGAATTTTCTCCGTCTTTAAATTTTATTTACAATGGTTCTAGCCCAAGCTACCTGGCCTATATCGCGAAAAGAGCAGGAGTACCCAGATTTATATATGCAAGTTCTTGTTCAATATATGGTAATAGCGTAGATAAAATTAATACCGAGAATTCAGAAACTATAAGCATCTATCCGTATGGTATTTCGAAGTGGCAGGGGGAGTTCGCTGTCAGAAAATTTTCCGATAGCAAGTTTGACGTTGTATGCTTTAGACAGGGCACCTTATCTGGTTTTAGTCCTAGAATGAGGTTTGATCTAATGGTCAATACGATGTATATGCGGGCGCAGACTGTTGGAAAAATAACCGTTGATAATCCAAATATCTGGAGGCCACTACTGTCGATGTCCGATGCCATTAGTGCCTATGTATTCGCGATAGAATCCAGGAAAAATATTTCCGGTGTATACAATCTTAGCTCTGGTAATTTTAAAGTTGGAGAGGTCGCGAAGCGAGTCCAAAGTTATTTTTTAGATCATCATAACAAGAAGATCGCCATTGAATGGAACAAGAAAAAGAGTTTTAGAAATTACAGAGTTTCAACTCAAAAAATAAAGAAAAAGTTCGGCTTTAATTTCAGCGGATCAATAGAGGAAATTCTGGGAGACTTAAATAAAAATATTAAGCCCGGAATAAGCTATGGGGATGACCGATTTTATAATATAAAAGTCTTTAACAAGATTATGTCTAAAGGAATAAAATTATAAAATGACCATAGAAAAAACGGAAATAGCCGACATTCTTATCGTGACCCCTGAAGTGATGGGAGATGAGCGAGGTTTTTTTGTCGAGGTTTATAAGAAAAGCCTATTTAAAGAGCTGGGGATTGGGGAGGATTTCGTCCAAGACAATCATTCAAGGTCGGCTAGGAATGTTCTAAGAGGACTTCACTTTCAGTGGGAGCCGCCGATGGGGAAGCTCATGCGAGTCACCGTGGGAAGTGCTTTTCTTGTCGCAGTAGATATAAGAAAGGACTCGCCCACCGTCGGTAAGTGGATTGGGGTAGAGGCAAGTGCTGAAAACAGAAAACAGGTTTACGCTCCGGCCGGATTTGCTAGGGGGTTTTGCGTTTTGAGTGACGTGGCGGAAGTTCAGTATAAGTGCACGGGAGAATACAACAAGAATGCTGAATCGGGGATTCTTTGGAATGATCCTGCCATAGGTATTAAATGGCCGATAGAGACGCCAATACTTTCCGAAAAAGACGCCAAGGCTCAGACATTAGCTAGCTGGTTGGACAGGCCGGAGGCTAAATTGTTTTAGTTTTAATATGAAAATTAATATTTTAGTTCCACATTTAAAACTTGCGGGGGGAGTGAGTGTTTCGATGACCTTTGCGGATGAACTATCTAAAAGGGGACATGATGTAATCGTCGCCGTCGAAAGTGGGAGCCCGACTCGATATATAAGAAATCTATTTAATAGTCATCCTCTTTTATCAAAAACTAGTAGAGTTAGAATAACTAGGGTCAAAAATTTTTCTGATCTTCGTGATGCGGATGTTTTTTTCGCAGATTCATGGAAAGTTGCCCAGAAATTGCAAGCTATTAGCACTCACGGCGTAAAGTTTCAATATATACAGCATGACGAAAGGATGTACCATGGAGATCCAGCTATCGTGGACAAGGTCTATCGGCTTCCTTTCAAAAAATTCGTGAATGGAACCTGGCTGTATGAAATATTCAAAAATGAGTTTAACCAAGAGACTGAAGTTCTCTTTAACGCAGTCGATTGCGACCTTTTCAATCCTAGGAAGAGAGATAGACGGCCGGATGATACTACTATACGAGTTCTTATGCTCCATCATGATTACAAATGGAAGAGAACCAAGGAGGGTGTCGCCATAGTAAGAAACTTGCAAAAAAAATATCCGAACGTGCGGTTAATCCTTTATGGAACAAGAATTAAGAATATCAATGAATCTTGTGACGAGTATCACTACGATGTCGTTGGTGAAAAGTTAGCTCGCCTTTTTGCCAACTCTGATATATATCTGGGCTGTTCCATCGATGATAGTCGCCCCATCGCTCATCGGTGGGCGATGGCAGCTTGTGCGGCACTCGCTATCTATGATAACGTGAGTGTTGGTGACTATGTGCATGATCGAGAGACGGCTCTCATCGCGAAGAAGGGCGATGCCGAAGACTTATCGAACAAATTAGAAGAATTAATAGCATATCCCAATCTGAGAAGAAAAATAGCAAATAACGCTCTGATTCACGTGCGAAATCTACCGACCTGGCAAGAGTTGACCGATAAATTGGAGAACGTCTTTAGGGAGTCGGTTCGTAATAAATAGAAAATAATTTTGGTCGTCGGAGAGAAAGGATTCGTTGACTTTTCGTTGTCGAGAAAAGACTACGCGACATTAAAGAGAATATCACATCCAATAATGCCTAAAGTTTCCGTTATCATTCCAACCCATAATCGGCCGGCGATGCTCAAGCGAGCGGTTAATTCCGTGCTGGTCCAAACATACCAAGACTTTGAGATTATTATTGTTGACGACGGTGTGCATGAACGAGCTCGCGATGTGGCTAAATCATTTAGTGACAATCGTATTAGATACATACCCCACGAGCAAGAGTGTGGTGCGCCAGCCGCGCGCAATACCGGCATCAAGAACTCAGCCGGCGAATTCATAGCTTTTCTAGACGATGACGATGAGTGGCTGCCTCTGAAACTTGAACTGCAAGTAAGAGCTTTGACTGAAAATCCAGAAGCTGGTTTGTGTTTCTGTGGTTTTGAGGCGGTTGGCGAGAATGATAAGCGCTTGTATCTCAATAAATACAGCAGAGAAGGATTGATTGAGCCATATCTAGACGTTTTAAACAAGTCATTTGCATGGACCAGCTCTATTTTAGCCAGAAAGAATGTTTTGGATAGAGGATTTTTATTTGACGAGAAATTACTCAAAAATCAGGAATGGGACTTAACCTTACGCATGGCTAAGGCGAAGGTTAAATTCTATTCCATCAACCAGGTCTTGCTAAAGTTACATGTTCACGGCAATCAGCTTGGCGGGCCGAGTAATTTACCGAATAGAATCTTGGGCCTGCATGTGTTTATCCAAAAGCACGACATTGATTATCGGAAACACCCGCGCCAGCTCTCTCGCCGCTATTCAGAGCTTGCCCTTTTGTATAAAGACAACAAGCAGCGAATAAAATCGCTGGAATACTTTGCCAAAGCATTCTTCACTTATCCAAGAGTCGAATATGTCCGCGGATTTATCTCTATGCTGGGCGGCGTATTTTTGAAGAGAATACTTAAAAAGATGTACCTAAAAACAATATTGGCCAGGTATGTCGAAAGAAATAAGGTAATCGCATCATTACAAAGGATAATCAACTCATTGTATGGAGATACGAAAACGATGAGAGATATGGTGAATATTGTCCAAACCAAAGACTTCATGAAGAAGAAATTTTCTTTCGGTCATGCAGGTGATTTTGAAGTTATGATGCTTTATGTGTTGATTCGACTCATGAGGCCGGAGGTAATTATAGAAACTGGAGTAGCGAGCGGCCGCTCGAGCTGGGCGATTTTGCAAGCATTGAATGAAAACAAAAAAGGAAAGTTATACTCGATAGACTTCCCACAATACTTTAAGGGGGACTCTCCAGAAATGTTCGTCGCAGATACTGGCCGCCCGGAGTTTAAGGGGTTCGTGCCAGAGGGGGAGATGCCTGGTTGGCTTGTACCTCAAGAATTAAGAAGTCGATGGGAATTGATTTTGGGTAAGTCCAGAGAGAAACTACCAGAGCTTCTTAGTAAGCTTGGTTCCGTTAACATTTTTTATCACGATAGCGATCATAGTTATCAAAATATGACATTTGAATATGTGGCAGTTTGGCCGCATGTATCACGTGGTGGATTTTTATTATCTGACGATATTAAACACAATAATGCCTTTATGGACTTTATAAATAAAAACGAGATAAGGGACTATCACACTTCTTTTGGATTTGGCCTTATGCGTAAAACTTAGATGGTAATGAACATGTCGGAACAACAAGTTCAGGAAAATATTAATAAAATCTGGAAGGAAAAATGGGAGATGGCGCGTGGATTAAGCTTGCGAGAAATTTTTAGCAGTCGTATTTTCCCTGAAGCATTCCCAGTTATTAAAAAATATATCCCGAGCAAATTTAATAATTTGCTTGATGTCGGTTGTGGAACGGGGAAATATGGCTTAAGGTTGGCTCAAGATTTCTCGAAAAGTTCTATTACAATTTCGGACATCCTGGACGAAGCCCTTTCGATCCCTCGAAGACTTGCGGTGGAAGCGGGAATCGAGAATGTATCGTTTCAGAAAGATGACATCTTGGCGAGCGCTTTCCCCAATGATCATTTTGATGTCGTCTTCTCGGATTTGGTGATTCAACATCTTCACGACTATCGGAAAGCGATCCAAGAGATACGAAGAATCACTAAGCCTGGTGGGAGGATAGTGATTGCGGTGGTCAATTTTTGGAATTTTCATACTTTATACAAGCGGTTTCTTACGCTGACAGGTAGAAAATATGTATATGGATACGAAAAATCATTTTCAAGACAGGAGCTAAAAGAAGTAATGGAAAAAGAGAACATAAGAATTATCGCCACCGATGGGTTTTATGTGGGCTATGGGATATTCAGATTGAGAAACCATCATCAGTTTTTTAGCCTATTAGGTCGCGTAGTCAATAGGATTTCTAAAATTTTAGATAAATATACTAATCGATTTTTCTCAAGAAATTTTGGATTTGAGATAGTGATTGTGGGTCAAAAATAGTTTAAATATCGACTTATCATGATTCCAGCTCATAATCATCAGAGATACCGCCAACCCAAGGCGAGTTTGCCGACAATCACCATGTCTAAAATATTATTTTTTTTCCATAGATGCGTACGAGGAATCGCCAATAGAGTTTTAGATAAATCTTTAGTAAATGCCAGGCATTTTTCGAATGAAATGCTTCGGGAATACGCTCCTGTTCTTGATGGTAGCGTTATCAATGTTTCTGGCTGGGATGACCGAGACAAGGAAGGTGGTTATTATCGGGAATATCTTACCAGGAAGCTTAGCTACGCCGTGCCTAACGCTCCGTCAAAGCAAAAGGGATTCGGTTCTATGGTGGATTCTGGAGTCGAAGAGCTGGGGCTAGATTTAATGCTTCCTCTCAGAAATGAACTTGTGGGGGGAGATTCGATGTTGTTTTCAACCATACTACTCTCGAACATGTACTTGATTTCCAGACAGCTTTTAAGAATCTATGCGAGTTAAGCAGTGGCGTGGTTGTGTTGGTCGTTCCAGTTATTCAGAACATACACATAAAATCGAGCTATGGCGATTATCTCAGGCCGACCACGCTTGCTATAATATTGTTTCGCTATTGCCGTGAAGAATCTTGAAAGATATCAAGACAGAGTAGATGAGTATGCCGATTTCCAAATGGGTAGGTTCTTTTACGGGAATGGTCTGAAGAAAGAAGACCTATATATTTTATTAAAAGATTGACGCGTCTAAATTTACGAAGATTTACGGTGTAGCATTAAAAGAATAGTATGACACTTTTTGTTCGAATTTGGAAAAAACTTTTTGGGGTTTGGGAAACAGCCGAAACTATGGGCCAACAGGTGGCTCGTGGTGGTTTGATTTTGTTTTTCGAAAGAACTCTAATGAAAGGTTCCCAGTTCGTTAGGACAATAATCGTAGCGCGTTTGATTTTCCCACACGACATCGGTCTTTTTGCCTTGGCTTCTCTAGGGCTTAGTACTGTTAGCGTATTTGTTCAGCTTGGGATAAATTCGGCGATAATACAGGAGAAAAAGGATGTTAGAAAATATTTGGATAATGCCTGGACGGCGAATGTTATAAGAGGGATATTTTTGGCTGTGGTTATGTTCTTTAGCGCTAATCTATTCGGAAGATTTTTTGACAATGATGCCATCGTCATGATGATAAGAGTGTTGGGTCTTCTGGCCTTGATGGAGGGGCTTGAGAATATAGGCATAGTAATCCTCCAGAAAGAATTGGCCCTAAACCGACAGTTTTTCTATGACGTTTTTGGTAATTTGATTCAGATAGGTGCGGTAATTTTGGCGGCTCTAATATCTAAAAACGCTTGGGCGATGGTTATTGGTGCTGTTATCGGCAGGCTGGCCTACTTGATTCTCTCCTACTTGTGTCATCCGTATAGGCCGCGGTTAAATTTCGATTTTGGAGGGTCCTGGCATTTATTTAAATTCGGCAGATGGATAGCCCTAGGCGGTATAGTCTCCTTTTTCGCCACAAGAGGAGACTCTCTCGCGATAGGAAAATTATTGTCAGTAGATCAGCTAGCTTTTTATCAAATGGCATTCGCGTTAGGTACCTTGCCAGCCGTTGAATTCGTTAAAACTCTAGGTGCTATATTTTTTCCTCTTTATGCCAAGATGCAAGAAGACAAGGATAGGATGCGTCTTGCTTTTACGAGGATCGCTAGGATGATCTCGGCGATCATAATTCCAGCTTCTGTAGGCATGTTTGTTTTAGCGCCAGATATCGTCAGGTACGTGTATGGGTCGCGTTGGCTCTCAATGGTGCCGGTTCTGTACGTGGCTATTTTATTTGGGTTACTAAAATCATTTGAATTTTTAGTTGGGCCGGTCTTTTTGGGAGTGGGCAAGCCCTATGTTTCCATAATTACCATGGCTTTCCAAGCTGTAGTTCTGTTTGCAGTTATCTCGCCACTAACGAGGATGTATGGAATAACTGGTACCGCCATCGCCGCCTTACTAGGATTATTTGCGGCGCAGTTAGTATATGCCTACAGGCTGGTACGGGAAATAAAAATTAATCCTTTTTCGATTATCGGCCAATCGATGCTACCATTACTTGGAAGCGCTATCATGTGTCTTGTTCTGACGAGTCTCAGATCATTTAAGTCGATTGATAGTTTCGTAGTTCTAATATCTTATATCTTCGCGGGGGTGATCGTTTATGTGATTGCTATTTTATTATTGGATAAGCTTGTTGGCGGTAAATTTAAAGAATCGTACGTATGGATAAAGATAAACATATAGACCAGGATGAGGTTAATGAGGTTTGGCGAAGGGAGTGGCAAGATTATTTCAGTAGCGGTAGAAATCTTCATAAGATTTTCCGTCAGAGGTTGTTCGTTGAGGGATATCCCAGGCTCGACTAGCCGAACTCGCCACGGATGTGATTATATGGAGTTGCCGGTATGACCTGAGCTGCGGTAATTGGATTTGTCCTTGGATTAGCTTTATTTTATAGAGATTGTCTGCTGTAGTATAAATAAATTTCCCGATAAACTGGTTAAGATGATATTTAGGGTGCCTCAGGCTCATTGTTCAATATATGACTGATAGCATTGAGCGCTATTTTGAAGCGAGTCGAGGCTCAACCATTAATCGTGACTCTTATACCATTCGAGAATTTCTAAATAAAATGAAAGACCCCCATGATTAGATTAAAGAACCTTTCCTCGACGCGATATTTGGCCCATCGGGTCATTAACCATTTTCTTGCCGATTCGATGAATGGTAAGGTCTTTGGAACCGTTGTCGACGTGGGCGCGGGCAGTTCCCCATATCGCAAATTTATCGTTTGCGATAGATACGTCTATCTTGATATAGAAAACCGTACTGGCAGGCCAGAAATTATTATTTCCGATTTAAACCAAAAAATTATGCTTAAGGATGGATTCGCGGATTGCGTTGTATGCACCGAAGTCCTCGAACATATTAAAAAACCTCAAAATGCGGTTAATGAAGTTTATCGAATATTAAAGCCAGGTGGAATGTTAGTGCTGACCACGCCGATGGTTTGGCCGCTTCATGAAGCGCCCAATGATTTTTATCGATATACCCAATATGGCTTGGAAGGTTTACTCAAGGAAGCGGGATTCTCGGATATTTCAATACGACCTAGCAACGGATATATTTACTCGTTGATCCAGCTGTCTGTAATCAATCTTCGGAATCCATTTTGGAAACCATTGGTTCTCGTCTTTAATATTTGTGCGATTTTATTTGAAAGATACGATCGTAATTTTGAGATGTCAATTGTCAACCAAGTTGTGGCTATAAAATAAATAAGATACGCATGCGCGCTATCTAGATATGTGGACAATCCTCCATGATTTAAGTATGATATTGGCACATGAAGAATCAGCCCATGGCCGAGAAAGACGAATTCGCTTTTGATTTTAGTGAAAGATGCTATCCCGGCGTAAGTCCAAAAAGAGTTAGCGAAGATCATGTTCAGGCTTATATATTTGTTAAACGGTTTGCTGCGGATAAAATTATTCTAGATATTGCCTGCGGAGAAGGATATGGTTCTAACATGCTAAAAAACGCAGGAGCACGAAAAGTTTTCAGCATAGATAACAATCCCGATATTGTTAAGCATGCATCTCGGACGTACCCTGGAGTTTCTTTTTCGGTAGCCGATGCCACGAGCACTAATTTCCCAGACGAGAGTTTTGACATGGTTGTCTGTCTGGCCGCCTGGCATCACCTAGATGGTTACGCCGAATTTCCGAAAGAAGTTTCTAGGATATTGAAGCCGTCGGGGCTACTCATCTTCTCTGTTCCAAATGAGAAAATAATCTATCGTAACCCCTTTCACAAACATTTTTTGACTAAATTCTATCGTGTCGATTTTACAAAAGAAAAGGCAGAAAAATTATTGGATCCCTTTTTTGTTATAGAGGGCTGGTATGGCCAGCGATTCGTAAAAAAGTATTATGCTAATCGACTAGTGAGACTTTTTCTCCATTTAGGCTCATTCATGAGTTCGTATATAGCATCTAGGGTGCATTCAGCTTTTGTATTGGCTGATGGACCGATAGTCAGGCCACTTTTAAGTGATAATGCTAGATATATGCTTGCAATCTGTAGGAATAAAAATAAAACTATCTCCTAATGTTTTTGCATTAACTGAGCGATGAATAAAAAATTAAAAATAGCTTTTTTTATTGGTACTTTTCCAGTTATATCTGAGTCATGGCTTGTTGAACAAATTACGGACCTTATCGATATGGGAGTAGAAATTGATATCTTCGCTTTCAATAAGGGGAAAGCATCGGCCATCTCAGATAAGGTAAAAAAATATGGGCTTATGGGTCGGACTATATACCTGGAATTTCCTGAAAACAAATTTCATAGAATTGCTTTGGCTACTCTTGCGTTTGCAAGGTGTATTTATTATTCGCCCATTACCCTTTTTCGGTCGCTGAATTATAAGGAATACGGCAAATCGGTCCTTACCTTTAAATATTTACTCTGGGCGGCGCCATTGCTAGGCAAGATTGATAGGTACGATGTAGTGCATTGTCATTTCGGGATGATCGCCAACAGATATCTTATTCTCAGAGATATTCTCAATATACGTCAGAATTTTATAGTTACTTTTTACGGGCAAGATTCTAGTAAATATATCCAGTCCAAGGGTCTTCATGTCTACGATAAATTAAAAAAGGAAGCATCGATGATTCTCGTAATGACCGAAGAGATGAGAGATCGCTTCGTCGGCTTAGGTTTTCCGCCGGAGAAGCTGGTAGTTCACTATACTGGTATTATTCCTCAAAACTATAATTTTAACGAGAAAAGTTATCGTTTTGGCGAGAAGTTCAAAATTATATTTGTTGGTAGATTCGTTGAGAAAAAGGGGATCGAAGATTTATTGAGGGCCACGCGGGTTATTGTAGAAGAATATCCGAATGTAGAATTACACGTAGTCGGCGACGGAGATGCTATTTACAAGAAGAATATTAAAGAACTTGCTAAGCGGCTGGGTGTAGCGAATTTTATAAAATTCGAGGGCATGCTTACGCATCAGAATACCTTGGAGCTTTTTTATGGCATGCACTTAATGGTTCAGCCGAGTAAGAAGGCCCCTAACGGAGATACGGACGATTTACCGTTTGTATTATTGGAAGGGCAAGCAAGCGGATTGCCAGTGGTTAGCACGGATCACGTAGGTATTCCCGATGGAATAGATAATGGGAAGACGGGATTTATCGTCAAGGAGGGCGACTTTCGTGCTGTGGCCGAAAAGGTTAAAGCTTTTATTGAGAATCCAGGGTTATTAAAAGAATTCAGCCTTAATGCCCGAATTTTCGTGGTTGAGAAGTTCGATTTACACAAAATCAATAAACGTTTAGTATCTTTATATAAAGAACTAATCATAGATAAGCATGCCTAAGAAGATGATATTTTTTGGAGAACCAGATATGGGAAGCGATGAGCGTCGCGCTATTGAGGCCGTGCTTCGCTCTAATTGGATCGGCTTTGGTAATGAAAGCATAAAATTCGAGAGAGAGTTAGTCGATTATCTTGGCGTAAAAGATGGGGCTCTATTAAATTCGTGTACAGCTGCTCTACATTTGGCGTTGATTCTCAATGGGGTTATGCCTAGTGACGAAATTATCACTACGCCATTAACATTCGCAGCTACTGCCAATGTTGTCCTGTATATGGGAGCGAAACCAGTTTTTGTGGATATTAAGGCCGATACTCTTAATATAGATGAAGATAAAATCGAGAAAGCTATTACTCCCAAAACCAAGGGCATTATCGTTGTTCATTTCGGCGGTTTGCCGTGTAATATGCGGGCTATTAATAGAATCGCACGTAAGCATAATATATTTGTTGTCGAAGACGCCGCTCATGCTATTGGAGCTAGAATCGGGAATAGAATGGTTGGAGATTCGTCCAATATCACATGTTTTAGCTTCTATGCTAACAAAAATCTTACAACTGCCGACGGAGGATTCTTGGCATCAAACGATAGTTCGAAGATCAAACGCGCAAAGATACTACGGTTACATGGGCTGAGTAATGATGCTTGGGATCGTTTTAGGAAAAGAGATATTTTAATTAATGAAGTGGTGGAGTTAGGTTATAAATACAATATTAATGATATAGTTTCTGCTATGGGAAGGGTCCAGCTGAGGAGGCTTGAGAAGAGTCTATCTATTCGTGAGAGATATGCGCGTCTGTATGATGCCGTGTTTTCTAAAATTGAGGGAGTTAGTTTGCAAAGCAAGTTTCAGGATGGGTATCGGCACTCTTTGCATCTATACACCTTGGTTCTAGATCCTGAAAGATTTAAAGTTGGCAGAGATGAAATAGTGCGGGCGCTACGTGATAATGGGATATTTGCCGTTGTTCATTATAAACCAATCCATTTGCATAAGTTGTATAGAGAAAAATTTGGCTATGAGCTCGGGAACTTTCTATGTGCCGAAAGGGTTGGTAGCAATATTTTAACCCTTCCTCTTCTACCGCAGATGAGTCAACGGCAGGCCCAGAATATAGCTTCGGTTACTCGCGAGATACTTCAGGGATATGCCAAGCGGAGTCTATAATTCTCGAATGACTATGGAGGGATTACTGCGTTATATTGGGAGTAGATTCTTCAAGAATGTAATTACTCTCCAGGTGGGGAGTGTTTTGGGTACCTTGCTTCAGGCGGTAGCCGGGATATTTATCGCTCGGCTGCTACAGCCAGAACTTTTTGGCGTCTACGCTTTGGCGTTTAGCTTGGCCTCGCTGGCCGGTATTTTCATGGCCACGGGCGTGGGAGATGGGATTACAAGTATCGTGGCCGGAGCCTATGCTCGAAGAGATCGAGATACTATCGCTGAAGCGCTGGGCTTCTTGCTTAAGATCGCCTCGATCATCGGGATCGTGGTGGCGATTGGGTTGGTTCTCCTGCCGATCATTTCTAATCTCTTGTACCATAGATACGATATCGGTTTATTCGCCGCAATAGTTGTCTTGGCTTCGATTATCTCTAATCTCCTTTTCTCTGTATCTCAGGTGGCGTTTCAGGCAGAGAGGAAAATAGCTACGGCAACTATCTTTATCTTTATTGATCTATTTGTACGTTGGGGGCTATCCCTTTTGTTAGTATTCTCTGGGTACAAGATATTGGGAGCGGCCATCGGGCATCTCATTGGGTCTTTAATCGTTTTTATCATAATTGGACTTTCATGGAACCGACTTTTATCTGTCGATAGTTTTATCCCTTCGCTGGGTCAGATTTTTCGTAAGGCCATCTCTGTTAGTTGGAGAAAGTTTATCAGGTATAGTTTCTGGGTGGCACTTGATAGAAATATGGCAACCCTGTTTTCTTTCTTGCCGATTTCATTAGCTGGTATATATTTTGTTTCTAGCGACGTTGCATTCTACAAGATACCTTTCGGTTTCGCTAACTTAGCGTTGAGTCTTCTGGGCCCAATCTCAACAATGTTGAATATAGAATTCCCAAGACTTCGAGAAGAGAGCCTCGAGAAGATGAGGTCAAGTTTTTTGAGAGTCACCTTTTACTCAGTTATCTTCTCTGCATTCCTGGTGATCTGTGCGGCTGTTATCTCTCCGATAGCTTTCAAGATTCTATATGGCGAGAGCTTTATGCCTAGCGTCCAGTATGCTTATGGTTTTATTATATATGGAATATTCAATGGCCTTGGCGTTGGGCTGGGCCCAATGTGGCGAGCGATTAATAAGGTCAAGGTGTCGATTTTAATAAATACCATCGTGCTAGCGATCGGAATACCCGCAGGATTATATTCTTTGAAGCATTATGGAATTTGGGGCGGAGTTTGGATGGTTACTACTTGGTTCGCTGTGTCTCACGTAGCCTCATTTATATATTTGTATAAAAAGTTAAAATCAGGCAAAATTTAGAGCATGCTAAAAGAATCTATCTTACTTAAAATACTAAAAGTCGGGGTATACGCTGTGGCCTTGGTGCCATTGATCATTTTTTCGCAATTCTTGTCACCATTTCACTTTGGCAAGGTAATTGTTTTTAGAAGCATAGTCGAGCTGATGTTCGTTTTTTATGTGATGCTGGTTCTGCTGGATAGGGCATATCTGCCGAAGTTCAATAAATTGGTTTGGAGTTTTTTGGCTTTTACATTGGCTTTTACATTGGCCACGATTACCAGCTCTCAAGTGGCTCAAAGTTTCTGGGGGGCGCTAGAAAGAATGGGTGGCTTATGGACTTTTTGGCACTATTTCGTATTCTTTATAATTTTAATATCTACATTTAAAAGAAAAGAAGAGTGGTTATCTTTATTTAAGTTCATGGCTATTGTTGGTGTGCTGTCGGCTCTGTATGGCTTTGGTCAAAAGACCAATTCAAGCTTTTTTGTGGGCGGGCAAGGCAGAACCAGAATATTCGGGACTATCGGCAATGCGGCGCTATTCGCTGGCTATCAATTATTTATAGTCTTCATGTCCTTGGCCCTATTTTTTAGAAAAGCTATCTCGGATAAGGAAAGATGGATCTATGGTTTAGCGGCGGTAATCTGTGCTATTGCAGTTATGATGACAGCGGTTAGAGGTTCAATCCTTGCCCTTGGCGGTGGCGTGTTGGTTTACACCTCTCTCTATCTTTGGATTACTAGGTCTAGGCTTGCTAAGCGAGCCCTTGTAGGCCTGGTTACCCTATTCGTAGTATTTATTATCTTAGCCGGAGTTCTTAGGGGTACTGGTGCAATTAATTCTGGTTATTTTGAGAGAATAACCAACTTCTCGCCGACTAACTTTACTGTTCAGACTAGAATCTGGGCTTGGACAGCCGGATTTGAAGGCTGGAAAGAAAGTCCGAAGACTATGCTCGTGGGTTGGGGACCGGAGAATTTCAATATCCCATTCTCGAAATATTTTAACCCCAAATTCTATACTGGCCCCGGCGCAGAAACCTTATTTGATCGCGCTCACAATATGTTCGTAGAGGTCCTGGTCACTATGGGTCTGATAGGATTTGCAGCTTACCTATTCATGTTTTTTGCAACTCTTAAATCTCTTCGGGATGTTATTAAGAGGAGAGATGAATATCTCCATATCGCCATTGGCTTAGTTGCCTTAATTGTGGCCTATATAATCCATAATGCTTTCATATTTGATACTTCGGCTAACTTTATTACCTTTTTCTTCTTGCTGGGATTCGTTTACTTTATGTCTGACGTTGACGAGTCTGGTAGTCGGCAAGCAATCAAAGGCGATGGCTCAGGAAGGCCACTCGTCAAGAAATGGCTAGTTGGTCCCATCGGAACTGTTTTGTTTATCGTGATGCTGTTCGTTATATTCAAGACCAATATTCCTTCGGTCTCGGCTAATTATGCCACTACTAGGGCTATGATTATAGCTTCGGATACTAATTTCAAGAATACTGTTGAGCAATATAAAAAGGCAATGTCATATAATGTCCCAATTGAATATGAGATAAGGAATAAATTCGCTCAGTATGTCCTAGAATTCATGGTAGCCAACCCCAATGATCCATTAGTCGGCGATGCCCTTAAGCTGGCAGTTAGTGAAGAAGAAAAGAATGCCGATAATTTCCCCGTCGATTATTTGCCTAAACTTTACTTGTCTAGGCTTCACGTAATGCTTGGTCGAGGTGATCCGAGCTCGCCACACAATGACGAGGCTCTTAAATATTCGCTAGAGGCGCTGGAGTTGGCGCCTAAATTTGTTAGAACGTATTATGAGGTTGCCCAGGGATACTTGAATAAAAAAGACAACGTTAATGCTGTGAGATATTTCGAAGAAGCGGTTAAGTTGAATCCAGAGGTGGGCATATCATATTGGTACCTGGGAATGGTTAAATATGACATGGGGTTCACGGATGAGGGGGCTAGATTGGTCTGGGAAGGGATTACCAGAGGATTCTCTCCGGGGGAGCTTGATTATGCGAAATTAAGCCAAATATATTTGAGAGAGTCTAACTATGCCAGCTTAGCGTATGCCTATGAGGGGATAATCAAAATAAATGAAATAAAAGAGAAGAGAGATTTAATATCTGAGGCTAATTATCATGCAACTCTGGCAGCCGTATATCAGAAGATGGGTAATATCGATGAAGCTGTCGCCCAAGCTCACTTAGCCGCTCAATACAATCCTGAGCTTTTATCCGCGGCGCAAAGCTTTGTCAGGGGGATGGGCAGGCAATGGTAGGTCATCAGAAGCAACTTTTAATTTTGAATTCTGAGCATTGAGAAAGAGCCCGACTCGCCTAGGCGAGTCGGGCTCTTTCAAATTCCGAGCACATTATTTTTTTAATTTCCCTATCTGCCGGCTTGCTGGAGGGCTATGCGGATGGTTTTTAGGAGTATACCTATGTCTAGGGGCAAGGATCTGTTTTTTATGTAGTAGAGGTCATATTTAAGCTTCTCGGCGGCATCGTTTATGGAGGCTCCGTAGCGATAATTGATCTGAGCCCACCCGGTTAGCCCAGGTTTTATTAAATACCTTTCTTCGTAAAAGGGAACGCCGTCCTGTAGCTGCTTGTGAAATTCTGGTCTCTCGGCTCTTGGTCCGACAAATGACATTTCATCCTTGAGAATATTCCATACCTGAGGCAGTTCATCTATCCTGGTCCTACGCATGAATCTGCCAACATTGTTAGCTCGGGTATCATTCTCACTCGCCCAGATGGCGCCATCTTTCTCGGCGTCTATTGGCATGGTCCTGAATTTAATCATTTTAAAAACCTTACCATGTAATCCGACTCTTTTCTGATGATAAAATATCGGCCCACTTGAACTTAGCTTAATAGCTAGGACTGCAAATGGATATATGACCAAGAAAACTGCCCCCACGACTATGGAAATGACGATGTCTGTGCCTCTCTTAATCGTCTCGTAGCTATTCTTACTGCCTTCAGTTAAATTTCCTATAAACCATGTTTGATTTATGGTTCCAAGTGGCACCATGCCAGTTACTTGTTCATAAAAAAGCGATAAGTCGTAGAAATTAACCTTTTTCTCTAGAGCGCCATAAAATAGTTCGATGATCTTCGGCACCTGGTAGGCGTCGGGACTGATAATGATAACGTCAATTTTTTCGGAGTTAATGATTTCCTGAAGCTTGGTTATGCCTCTGACGACACTGAATTCCTTAAATTCTTCTTCAATTTTTTCGGTTACGGAGGTAAGGTCAACGACGTGGGCTAAGCGATATCCCAGTTGTGGATTGTCCTTGATGTGCCTAGCTAGCTCTAGCGATTGATGATTGATGCCGACTATCACCAGCCTTTTCTTAAAGGCATTTTCTAGGAGAGCATTTAGTCCGAATCGATTTAAGAATCCTAGTAGTAAGAATATAAGAGAAAAGACAATCAGGTTTGTTTTAGGCGTAATCCCGTATAGTGGGAATAGATAGAAGAAAGCAACTGAGATTGAAAAAGATATGGTAATGGCTTTTATGAAATCAACATAAAACGAATAGCCGTTTTTAAGAGTTTGGATCTCGTATAAATTCAGTATGTAAAAAGTGATAATCCAGAGGCCGAAGATTACCAAGAAGGGGATTAAATGAATGTTGAATTGTTCGCTGAATCTTGATCCGTAGCGAAATAAAATCATTATAGCCAAGGAGGCATATAATATGATGATGTCGCTGATCAGCAGAGAGAATCTTTTCATGACTATGCCTCAATTATATCAAATTATTGACTGATAGTCAATCTAATCTCGCCCATATTGGGGTTGGGCGACCACGTATTTTCTAGTATACTTAAGATATGAAGAAATCGCTTAAATACGGCCTTTTAGTCTTGGCAGTAGCGATGCCATTCTTTGCGATTGCGGGTCCTGTTAGAGCCGATGTAATGGGCGAGATTAAGATTTTCAATGTTGATAAGCAATTCGATAAGTATGGCAATTCCCAGGTAACAGCGACTTTGAAAAAAATTGGCGAGAAAGCCTATTTCTATATAGACAATAGATATTCTGCCAATATCATCGATAAACTAAATTCATTGTCTACTGAGTTTGATAATAATATTTATCCTAAAGAAACAATTTTCTGGGGATCGGAGATTGCGGCCGGACCGGACGGAGATACTAAAACGACTATCTTATTCACGTTACTTAGCGATAGTAATGGCGGATATTTTAATTCAATAAACCTATACCCTAAATCGTCGGCACCAAGCTCGAATGAGAGGAAAATGATTACTGTAAATGTCGATGCCTTAAGCGGCGATCTAGCTAAAACTTTTATTGCTCATGAGTTTCAGCATTTAATCTCGTTTAATCAAAAAGAGTTAACTCGCAACATAGCTGAAGATACTTGGCTAAATGAATTGAGGTCTGAATATTCTACTGCCGTTGTGGGCTATGATTCGGAATATAAGTCATCTTTAGAAGGGAGACTGCAGATTTTTCTGAATAGCTCGCTAACTAGTCTGACTGATTGGCAGAATTCCAAGGAGAATTATGCCATGGTTTCCTTATTCGCTCGTTATCTTGTTGACCAATATGGTCCTGAGATATTGTCAGGATCATTGCAAGATAGGTATGTCGGAATGGCTTCTATAAATGACTATCTCAGGGCAAAGGGTATCCAGCAAAACTTTTTTGATGTTTTTGAGAATTGGCTAATTGCTAATTACCTAAACGATAATTCCACCAATAAATATTTTGGTTATTCTAATTCGGAGTTAAAAGAGGTTAAAATTTTACCTGACGAAGAACTGGTAGTCAATAATTTTAAGGACTATGGCTTAAGCTACAGTCTTAAGCCATGGCAACCATACTATACGAAAATAACAATTGGCCGGGGCCAGACCAAGTCGATAAAAATAACTTATGACTCGCCTGATTTTAGAATAGGATATCTAGACAATCTTGGACGGGCAGGGACTTTGTTAAATCAAGCCCACGTATCTAATGAGGCTGGCTTGAAATATTTTATATTGATGCCCATAAACCAGGCATATTCTGAGAGGAAGCTGACGGTTAAAATGCAATCGGTAGAAGCCGACGCCGAGCAAGACTCAGTACTCTCGACACTTTTGACTGACGGTATTTTGGCTAGAAAAAGGGGCGATAAAGAAGACTACGTGATTAGTGGTAAATATAAGAGATATTTAAATTCCGACGTCATACAGTTGTATGGGCACCTGAGCTCGACCAGCGCCGTTGAAGTTGATCCTTCTGTTCTTGATGCTTATACTACCGCTAACTATGTTAGATCGATTAACGATGAGAAAGTCTACGCTGTTTGGCCAGATGGAACCAAGCATTGGTTGAATATGACCGGAGAAGAGTTTGATACATCCGGCCGTGATTGGGGAGCAATCTTCACCATAAATGACATGGAATTAAATTACTATAAGGAAGGCGTGCAGATTAGAAAATAGGCCTTTAAATCCTATCCAAAAGATGCTAGCCTGTATACGTTATGAGAATAGATATATTTGCGAAAAACCTAGAACTTACCGATCCGATAAAAGTATTTATCGAGAATAAAATTGGTGGGCTAGAGAAGCTATTTAAACCGAATGACAATGTCTCAGCTAGGGTCGAGATCTCTCGGACCACTAAGCGCCATAAATCAGGTGAGGTTTTTTATGCCGAAGCCAATTTTAACGCTGGTGGACAGCTCTTGCGTGCTAATGCTGAAGATCTTGATGTCAGGAATGCAATCACGAATGTTAAGGATGCCTTGAAGATAGAAATAAAAAAGTTTAAAGAGAGAAAGAAGGATCTTAAACGAAAACCAAAAAAATAATGTCGTTTCTGTCTAAAATATTCGGCGATGCTAATCAAAGATATATTGATTCGCTAAAGCCTATTGTTCAAAAGATAAATGATCTCGAGAAAGAATTCGAGAAGTTTTTGGATATAGATCTAAAAAATAAGACTCAAGAATTCAGAGGACGTCTCGCCAGGGGCGAGACGTTAGATGACATTCTGCCAGAAGCCTTCGCGCTGGTGCGCGAAGCTTCCAAAAGGACCCTAGGTCAAAGACATTTCGATGTTCAGCTAATGGGTGGCATCGTTCTACATAGAGGTGGCATATCTGAGATGAGAACTGGAGAGGGTAAGACTATAGTGGCTACTCTGCCGACTTATCTTAATGCTATCTCTGGTAAGGGCGTGCACGTAGTTTCCGTAAATGACTTTTTGGTTCGTCGCGATGCGGCTTGGATGGGGCAAATATACAATTTTCTTGGATTGTCGGTGGCCTGCATCAATCATGAGTCTAGTTATATTTATGATCCTACCCATCAAAATAAGAATGACGAGCTAGACAAGGAAAGAGACACCGAGGGTAATTTTAAAGTTGTTCATGAATTTTTGAAACCAGTTACAAGAAAAGAAGCTTACCTAGCTGATATAACTTATGGCACTAATAATGAATACGGTTTTGATTATCTCCGCGACAATATGGCCTACAGCGTTGAAGGTATGGCTCAGAGGCCATATCACAACTTTGCCATTGTCGACGAGGTCGACTCTATATTAATCGATGAGGCCCGCACGCCCTTAATTATATCTGCACCCGACGCCGAATCAACCAAACTCTATGAGACTTTTTCTAAAGTAGTTCCGAATTTAGTTGAGAACGAGGATTATAATGTTGATGAAAAGTTAAAGGCCATTTCAATAACTGAGCAGGGCATCGAAAAAGTAGAAAAAATACTTGGCATTAGTAATATCTACGACGAAGGCGGCGTGCGCCATGTCCATCACTTAGAGCAGGCTCTTAAGGCTAATGTTATTTTTAAACTTGATCGCGATTATGTCGTAAAAAATGGAGAGGTAATTATCGTGGATGAATTTACGGGTCGTCTGATGCCAGGCCGGCGTTGGTCCGAAGGCCTACATCAAGCCGTCGAAGCCAAAGAAGGCGTAATTGTTCAGAAAGAATCAAGAACTTTAGCCACGATTACTTTCCAAAACTATTTTAGACTCTATGATAAATTATCGGGTATGACTGGTACGGCTCAGACCTCGGCCGAAGAATTTCATAAAGTATACAATATTGATGTTGTGCTAATCCCTACGCATCGGCCCATGGTCAGAAAGGATTTGTCCGATAAAATATATAAAACCGAAGCCGGTAAATTTAGAGCTGTAGCCAGAGAAATCAAAGAAAGACATGAGCTTGGCCAGCCAGTTCTAGTCGGAACCGTGTCCATTGAGAAGAACGAATTGCTGGCGGCAATGCTTAGCCGCGAAGGTGTGCCACACAATGTATTAAATGCTAAGAATCATGAACGAGAAGCCGAGATTACGGCTCAGGCGGGCCGACCAGGGGCGGTAACTGTTGCTACCAACATGGCTGGTCGCGGTGTGGACATAATTCTTGGAGGCAATCCACCAGACAAGGAAGCTCAGGATAAGGCCAAAGAAGTTGGCGGCTTACACGTAATTGGCACTGAAAGGCACGAGGCTAGGAGAATCGATGATCAGCTGCGCGGCCGCGCCGGTCGTCAAGGCGATCCCGGTTCGTCTCAGTTCTTTGTTTCAACCGAAGATGACCTGGCTCGTATATTTGGCGGCGACCGCCTCAGATCAATAATGGATCGCCTTGGCGTTAGCGAAGACGATGTCATCGAGAACAAATTTGTTTCAAATGCTATTCAACAAGCCCAAACCAAGATTGAAGGTCATCATTTTGATTCCAGAAAACATGTTTTGGAATATGACGATGTAATGAATAAACATCGCAAGGCGATATATCAGCTTCGAAAAGATATATTGTTTTCTGAATCGAGTACGGCCATAGTTGCGGAGTATTTGGAAAATTTAATAATGAACGTCGTTGGTCAGCATTTTGCGACGGAAGGGGATCCGAATATCGAAGAAATCTCAGAGACTATCCAGGCGGTGGCTAATAAAGACCCAGAATTGCATGGCAAGTTGATTGAATTATCTAAGGATGGTCAGCAAGTGGTGACTAATTATCTATTCGATTATGTGCATGCGAAATATGAAGCTCACGAGAAAGAGGTTGGTTCTGAGAATATGCGAAAGCTCGAACGGCATGTATTACTGAGAACTATAGATGAGCTTTGGATGGATCACATCGACACCATGGAATATCTGCGTGACTCGGTTAATCTGAGGGCTTATGGTCAAAGAGATCCGCTCGTGGAGTACAAAGTCGAAGCTCAAAAATTATTCGCTACATTGACTGAGACAATTAAGCATCAGGTGGCTAATCTAATATTCAAAGTTGGTTTTGTCCAACAACCTAAAGAAGTGAAAATGGAAGAAGGTCGAGCTAATATTGGTATGGAAAAAACTGCAGCTCAAACAGAATCGGAGAAGAATAATCAGCCAGTCAAAAAAGATGAGCATGAGGTTGGCCGCAATGATCCCTGCTGGTGCGGCTCCGGCAAAAAATTCAAGAAGTGCCATGGAGCGTAGAGACTATCTGTCTTGCCACTGACGGAATCCTAGATAAGCGAATGAAAGAAATAGCAAACTTTCAACATAGGACACGCATATCGGCGCCTGCCAACTGTTAAGAGTGAGGGGCACGCCGGTGATTCCTTTAAATAGGTGAATAATTCCGAGGACCGCAAAAGTTATAGTCGTAAGCCGTATATAATATAATTTGGTCATGAATTAATTATATCATTTACGATTAGAAGCAAATACGAAAAGCGTCATGGTAAATAAAGAACGATTCAAATTGATCCCAGAAGTTTATCTCATTCTTGTAAGAGATGGGAATATTCTATTGTCCCGAAGATTCCAGACGGGATACGAAGATGGGAGATATAGCATGGTGGCAGGTCATGCTGATGGTAATGAGACGATGCGAGAAGCAATTGCGAGAGAAGCGAAAGAAGAGGCTGGAATTGATATTGATTCAAAAAACTTGAAGCATCTTCTGACGATGCATCGATGGTGTGATGATCATGAAAGAATTGGATTTTACTTCACGACACAGATATGGAATGGCGAAATTAAAAATTCGGAGCCGAATAAGTGTGATGATTTATCGTGGTTCCCGACGGATAGATTACCGGAAAATACAAGTCCTTATATTCGAGTTGCGATTGATTGCTATATAAAGGGAGAAACATATTGCGAATTCGGATGGAATCGGTAATAAATTCAAAAAGTGTTATGGAAAATAAAGCAGGTATAAAACATATAGAGTTCTGGGTCTCTAGTCTGAAACGTTCAGTAAAGTTTTACGAAAGAATCTTTGAACTTATTGGATGGGATAAAATCGAATCTAATGCCTTTAGCAATGGAGAAACTAAGATATACTTTATTGAGCAGAGTGTTAAATCTGAGAAGACTGTAGGTCCAAGGCATTTATGCTTCTTGGCGCTATCGCGGAAGGTTGTAGATGAGGTTGCTGAGCTTCTTTTAAGAGCTCGGGCAGACATAATTCGGGGGCCCTTAGAAGTTCAATATAAAGACAGAAGCTCGTATACTGTAGATTTTAGAGATCCCGATGGATATGTAATTGAAGTCGCAACTGAATCGACAGCCATACGAATATGAATAAGCAATTAGTTGTGCAAAAATATTTTGATAAATTGCGTGAGCTAAGAGATTCCGCGATCGCCGATGTTGGGGCGTATAAAAAAGCGTCGAATGAGGCTCCGGGAGCTATGGAATCGCACTCCGATACTAGTAAATTTCAATTCGATTTGATGAGCAGTAAGATAGCTGAGAAGGTATCTGAGTTTGATAAGCTTTTGAAATATAAATTCGACGATGACGTTGAGCCCGAAAGTGTGGTTGGTGTCGGTTCATTGATTCAAATTAGGGAAAACGATAAGACTATCTATCATCTTATCGCCCCAAAAGGCGGAGGCGGCGTAGGATTATTAGTTGAGGACACTGTCATAGCTGCAGTTTCCGTCGACTCGCCATTGGGTAACTCTTTGCTTGGCAAGAGAGTCGGCGATGTAGTTATTTTCACAGCTGGTTCTAAAAATAGAGAACTCGAGGTAATCTCGATTAACTGATGGACGAAAAAAGGCGATTAGAAGGAGTCTGAACTCTAGAAATTGATAATATTTTTATTAAAAGATAAGCTTAGGGTATGAAATGGCCTCAATCATTAACTTTTATAAGACACGGCGAGTCGGCGTATAACATTCTTAAGAAAAACAAAAACGAAGACTCTCTCTATCTGGAATTTAAGGCAGTTTTTGATGAAGAATATGACAATTTTGACATCGCCAAGTGGCCGAGTGAAAAACTTGCTAGCCTGGCTAGATCAATATTTAATAAGTTTAAAGTTAATGTAAGTGACTACGCCACACCCCTGACCAAAGATGGAGTTAGGCAAGCTAATGAAACAGCCAAGAAGCTTTCGAGTGTTATAGCTCGCCCAGATATCGTATATGTCTCACCTTTCATAAGGACTAGGCAGACGCTAGATGCCCTAACTAGTGGATGTCAGCTACTCAAGGACGTTAGAGTTGTGGTCGAGGAAAGAATTAGAGAGCAGGAGCATGGACTATCTACCGTATATAACGATTGGCGAGTCTATATTGTGCTACAGCCCGAGCAAGCGGCACTATTTAGGATGGAGGGCGACTATGAGTATAAGTTCTTAAATGGCGAGAATAAGTCTGATGTTCGTGATAGGGCGAGAAGTTTCGTCGAGACCCTTATTAGGGAGCATGCAGGCGAAAATGTTCTGGTAGTTTCTCACCACTTAACTTTGTTGTCTCTGAGGGCTAATCTTGAAAGGTGGGATAGGGAGAAATTCATAGAGGTAGACGAGAATGATAAGCCCATAAATTGCGGCGTTACAATCTATAAGGGCCATCCAGAGCTTGGCAAGAATGGCAAGCTGATGATGGACCAATATAACATTAAATTATATTAACTAGATATTGCTGGATATCAGAAAAGCCGCGGCCATTTATTGACCGCGGCTTTTATTTTCTGTATTTTATTCTCATGTACGTTGAAAAGAGGTGGATATGCGACTGGTCATTCCGCAAGAGCTAGATAATGGCGCGATGGTCTATAGTCAGTACGATCCAACAAGCTCAACTCATCTTGGAGCTACATGCGTAAGGGCGGGGTCTATTTACGATCCGCAAGGTAATGTATCTGGCAAGAGGCCACTTCGTGGCCTAGCTCATCTTGTTGAGCATATGAAGGGGCGAGAATCGAAAAAATATAGCGTCGATGATGTCTATAAAATCATTCATATAATTCTAGGCGGCCTATCGGCTTGTGACATATCAGTAGATCACGTCTGCACGACTTTTGGCACCACTATGGTTGAATCCAAGGGCAATTTGATTAAGGCTCTAGATATGTTTTTTAGTCTTTTGAAAGATGGCATATTATCAGAAGATGGTTTGAGCATAGAGAAGGCGGCCATAAATCAAGAGAGCGCATTAACTGGCTCTTCGCCTGGAGATCTGCTGCAATCTTCGTTGTATAAGGCCGTCTATACGAGCAATCCGATTCGGCACCCCATCGATGGCTATATGAACGAAGTTGAGACGGCGACTTTGGCAGACGTTAGAGCATTCGTTAGGCGTTATTATGTGGCTAGGAATATGTTTTTTGTCGCCTTGGGCCCGGATAAGAATACGGCCCTTGAGTTGGGCAGTCGCTATCTTAAATTTCTACCTAACGGTAGCCAGCCAATTCTTGACTATGATCATTCTGATGATTTTCCAAGGATAGGCTCTACTAGATCTAACGTTGAAGTCATGCCTATGCCAGACAATATGCGGCATCATCTTTTGGCAGTTGGATTCCCAACGGAGACCTATTTCTCGGAGGATGGGCTAGCACTGGACATACTCGCAGAGATTCTAAAATACCGCCTCATTATTTTATTGAGAGAGGCAAATCGTATCTTTAGGAATGGCGTTTACCATACTCCAGTCGATACCGATAGGAGTTTTGTTCACGGTCTAATTGTGGCCGAAGTGGCTTCTAGAAGCGAAGAGTATATTAAATATTGCGAGACGATCATCTTGCAAGAGTTTGCAAGGCTGAGGGAAGAACTTGTGAGTAAGGAGGTTTTCGAAGGATTTAGAAGCGCTGCAAGATTTCAACCGCTGGTGGCCTTTAAGAGTTATCCCGATATTTTAGCTCACTTGATCATGGCCGCAGCTGCGAATGGCGACAAAGATATGAAGCATCTAAATTCTTTCAAAGAAAGGTTTGCCAGAGTCACTCGAAATAGCTTACGGAATGTGGCTAATAAATATTTCACTAAGGAATATGTCCGAGTGTTGATTAGGCCGGCTTAACGCCGGCTTTTTATGTAGACAAAAGCATTCGGAGAATTATGGACTAGATAATTCTTACGTGAGGGACTGGAATGATGAACTTAACACCAGAGGCTCGAAGGGTTTTCTCTTTCTCTAGTATCTCTTTGGCATAATTCCATGAGAGAAGAAGTACGTAGTCCGGCTTTTTCTCTTGGATCTTATTCGGGTGCATAATTTGAATTTTAGCACCGGGAGTGAACATGCCCTGTTTAAAGGACGTGGTGTCGATTATGTAGTCTATGGATTTTGGACCGATACCGAAATAATTCAGTAATGTATTGCCTTTCGCCGGTGCCCCATATCCAATTACGGTTTTCTCATTCTTCTTAATCTCATTTAGAATTTGGCAAAGCTGTTTTTTACTTTTTTCGACTTTCTCGCCGAATTTGCGGTAGGTTGTAATTTTATGTAATCCCAACCTTTTTTCTTTATTGAGTATATTTTTTACAGCCGCACTTGGTTTGCCTTTTATTTTAATATGGCATTGTAGTGATTCTCCGTGAATCGGGACGAGCTTAGCATCCACAAGCTTGAGACCAGAGCGTTTGCATAGTTGCTGAATAGCATGCAAAGAGAAATATGAGAGATGCTCGTGATAAATCTGATCAAATCCACCTTTCCCAATTAGATTTCCGACCCAATGAACTTCGAAAACAAAAACGCCATCATTGGACATTAGCTTTTTTACTCCCTCGACTAGATCTTTCGCGTTATCAATGTGGGCCACGACGTTATTGGCGATAATAACTTTCGCTTGGCCATATTCTTTAGATATTCTTATCGCAAGTCGGGAATCGAAGAAATTGCATAGAGTTTCAACGCCTCGTTTGGTCGAGAGGGCGCAAACATTTTTAGCCGGCTCGATTCCTAAGACATGGCACTTGTCTTTTATAGCTTCTAGGAGCACCCCATCATTACTTCCTATCTCAACCACTAAGTCGTCTTCGCTGTGGACATATTTTTTTGCCAAATCCTTGGCTAATTCTACAAAGTGATCGGCCAACGGCTTACTAGCCGAGGTTAAATAGCTGTAGTTTTCGAATAGCAGTTTTGGGTTCACTGTGTGGGCTAATTGAACCAAAGAGCAATTTCTGCAAAATCGCAAAGATAACGGGAATTTCAATTCAGGTTTTTCTAGATTCTCTTTTGATCGGAAAGCATTAGCCATGGGCATCTGCCCAAGATTCAGAATCTCAGTAAAATTTTGAGAATCGCAGACTCTACAATTAAGTTTTTCTGTAAATTTTGGCGACATTAATCGGACGTTTTTGTTTTTAGATGTGGGCCCCATTCCGCTGATATATATTCTTCTAAGGCTTCTTGCCATGAGCGCATATTAGCAGCGCTCGAAATAATTGATTCGTCCCTACCTCTTTTCGCAGGCAGTTTGAAAAAACTTGACTTAACCCCGACTGCTTTTATTTTAGGGTTAATCGCCTTGGTTATTAGTTTTACCATGTCATATCTGCTGGCTCTACCCTTGTTTGCGACGTGAACGATTCCCTTGGCATTTTTTATTATAAGAGACGAGATCTCTTTTACTAAGTCCTTTGCATAGGTTGGCGACCCGTAGGTATCGTTTAGGGCGTATATCTTGGGACTATCAATTTGTCTGATTATCTTACCCACGAATTTATGATCTTTGGCCGGTCCTCCGCCAAATACCCAGCAGGCTCGAATAATGAGATGGTCTTTAAGAATGCCTTGTATCATGACCTCTCCTAAGTGCTTAGATCGGCCGTAATAATTCTGTGGGCTTGAAATATCTTTTTTTGAATATGATCCCTTCACTCCGTCAAAGACTGCACTCGTGGACAGATATATTAATTTAGCCCCTACTTCTTTCGCGGCTAAGGCGATGTTATATGTCCCGATTGAATTTACGAAATAAGCGTGTTGAGGATCCTGCTCGCACTTATCCAGATTTGTTTCAGCGGCGAGGTGAATTATAATCTTTGGTTTGTGTTTTTTTATAACTCGCAGAGTTTCTGGTAGATCGGTGATATCTAAATCTTTCTGATCAGTTTTAATGCCAAAATTAAAATATGATCCGACTATCCCATCTCCTCCGGTAATTATGGTTTTAGGTATTTTTTTTGACATGTCTAAGTATACGAAATAGGGTAGGACCTATTCTTTAGAAGGGTTTTTGAAAAGTCTAGTCCGAATTCCTATCTTAGCTAGTATGAAGAGAATAAGAACTCTAAACGTTTTAAGGGAATACTTAACGCTGTTTTTTAAGCTAGCTCCGCGTTTTTCGCCAGTGTAGCTTGTCTCAACTGGTACTTGTGCGAACCTACATTTCTTAAATGCGGCCTGGGCAATAAGCTCAAAACTGAAAAGATAGTCGTTGGAGTTATCCAAAAAATCTATTTTCTCCAACATGCTACGAGTGTACACTCTGAATCCCTGATGGACGTCGTTTATCGGTAAACCCAGGATCGTTTTGTCTATCCAGTTCAGTAAAAGTATAGGCAGAATTTTCCAAAAGTACATACCGCTTTTTAATGTCTTGTTGATATCTTGGAATCTATTGCCCAAAATAAACTCGGCACCGTTGTCTATCTCTTGCAGAGCTGGCAAAATAGCCGAAGGCTTATATTCTCCATCGGGATGGAGGTCGACTATTATATCTGCTCCATGATCTAGGGCTAGACACAGAGTTTTCTTGAGATTTCCTCCGTAGCCAAGATTGGTTTCGGTTTGATACGATTGAATGCCAAGATTTTTAGCTAGTTCAAATGTCCCGTCTTTAGATTGATCATCGACTAATATTATTTCGTCAAAAAGTTCTTTAGGGAACGCATTGTAGAATTCTTCTAGTGTTGTGACTGCCCTGTAGGCTATGAATATAGCGGTTATTTTTTTATTTTGGTTCATGGCCGTCAAATGGATAAGACTTTTATTATTTCGGCGATTTGTATAAGATTTATTGTATGCTACCTAATCAATTTAGCAAGAAGAAGAGTAATAAAAAAACAATCGGGATTAAGGAGTGTAAGAAGGTCGTTACATTTGATCCGAAATCAAAAAAGGCCAATGGCTGGGTCCTTGAGGTTATTAGCGATCGAGATGGATTTACTGGGCACCTGAATGGCCAAGCTTATATGACCGTTGCCGATCCGGGCTTATTCAAGGGATATCATCTCCATGCGGCTTCGGATTATTACGTGACTTGTTTGAAGGGTAAGATTAAAGAGATCGTGTATAAAAGTAGAAAGATCAAAAAAGAGATTAAGATGGGCGATGACGATTTCAAGACAGTCTTTGTTCCTCGGGGGTGCCCTCATGGCATAAAAAATATAGGTAAAGAGCAGGCACTTGTTTTGATCTATCGATATCCGTCTTGGTCTCCAGACTTCAAGGAGCAGCTAGATATATCACCCGAAGATATCGAGACTAAAGAAGCCTGGGATAGGATATCTGAATTTGTTGCTAAATTTAAATAAAGAACTGGGATGCGGCTAGCTGGAAATAAAAAACTTTTCCTAGGGTTAACCTTCGCATGTCTATTTATCTATTTGGCTATACTTAGCTGGAACAGTTTTAACATGCCCTTTGAGAGGGATGAGGGCGAATATGCTTATGCCGCTCAACTGATGCGCCAGGGGGAGCTACCATACAAGGATTCGTTTCTTCAGAAGCCACCACTTATTGTTTATGTGTATATGCTAGCCCAAACTATTGGCGGAAATTCTTTGTGGGCTCCTCGTGTTCTGGCGTTTATATTCGTATATATATCGCTTCTGCTTATCTTTTTAATTCTTAGGAAAGAATTTTCTGTTTTGGCGGGTCTGGCTGCTAGCTGGCTAACTGCAACAACTTTTTATTTTATTTCACTTTCGCCGTTTGCCGCCAATACGGAGAAGTTTTTAATTCTGCCACTGCTGGGCTTAGTTGCCGTATATATTTATTTTAGAGATAAAAACGACAAATGGCCTTGGCTGGCGGCCGGGATATTGGCTGCGGTCTCGATAATGTTTAAGCCCATAGTTGTTCCAATTGTCGCACTAATTTTTATCATCTGGTTGGTGGAGTTTGTGAGGAAAAATTCCTGGCCTAAATCAATTAGTAGAGTTGGGATTATCTTGCTGGGCGGAGTCGGTACGGCCATGCTCATTATGTTGCCGATAATTCGAGGTGGTGCCTGGAAGTATTTCTGGCAAGAGGTAGTCGTCTTCAATAGCTATTATGTGGCTCAGTATGGCTACTCCCTGACCAATTTATTCGAATACGTTAAGTCCTTTTTATTGCATTGGCCATTCTTGGCAGTTTTGTTTATCGTTTTTATTTTAATTAGGCCCGAGAGATGGTGGTTCTACTTAGCGTGCTTACTTGCAGTACTTGTTTCTGTTTATAATGTGCCATTCTTGGCGTTTGGGCACTATTATATCGTTCTGATGCCATTCCTCATGATGATTTGTGGAATCAGCTTTGATGCACTCATGTCGCGCCATGGTGGTAATCATAAGACGGGGCTATCGATAGGAATATTGGTATCAATGATCGTCGTAATGCTCGCCCCATCCCAAAAATTGTTATTCTTGTCCCCGAGAGATTTGAATCTGGAGATATATACGAAGCACAACCCATTCGTTGAATCTAGGTTGGTTGCCGATAAGCTCGCTGCCATCTCGAAGCCAGAAGATAATGTTTTTGTTCTTGGGTCTGAATCTCAGATATATTCTTATTCTAATCGATCAAGCGATATTCGTTTTAATGTTACTTTCCCCCTGACCCTGAATACGATAAAAGCTAAAGAGTACCAAGAAGAAGTTCTCAATGATTTATATAAGAATAATCCCAGGGCAATCGTACTGTCTTTGAGGCCTTATAGCGGGCTTCTTGGCCAGACGATATCAGAAGAATTTGTTAAAAAATCTTTTTCCTTTATTGAGAAGTCTTATGATCTGGTCGGTAGCTACGTATGGCTGGACGATCGTGATGGTTACTGGGTAGACGGACCCGATACTAATCCAAATGATGATGTGAGCCTTATGCTCTTCGTTAAAAAGAGTTTATGAAGTTACTATTTAGATTAAAACAAGAGTGGGTGATAGTCTCTGCTATATTTTTGGTTGGGATATCCATCTTGGCCCTGTCTGTTCCATTCCCAGTATTTTGGATAGATGAGTCTATGGCTGTTAATTTTACGTATCAAGCCAACGACGTAATGATCTCGGATCTCTTAGTTAGCGGAGCTCATCCGCCCTTGTATTACTTTATTGTTAAGACGATCAGGATTGTTTTTGGTGATACGGAGGCGGTTCTTCGATTAGTATCCGCACTATTTTTCATTTTCGGCGGTTTATTTGTGTATCTATTGGCTAGAGATATCGGAGGGAAAAAAACCGGATATATTTCTCTTGTCCTTTGGTTTTCGAATTATTTTCTAATTTTCTATGCCAAGCAAGTACGACCCTATAGCCTTATGGCGTTTTTATCCGTGGCGTCGTCATATTTCTTATATAAATTGCTTCAGGGATTCAAGTGGAAGTATGCTCTTTGGTACATTATCTTCGGCCTGATGGGCTTGTATACAAATTATTGGTTCGTACTCGTCTTCTTGTCGCAAGTAGTGATTTTATTGATAACAGATAGAAAAAATTGGAAGGTGCTCTGGGCGATGTTTGCTCAGGGATTACTTTTTTTGCCCTGGGGGCTGATATATATATTAAAATTTAATAATTATGAATCTGGAGAATTTATAGGTCCAGCTAATTTATCCATGCTCCGTGAAAGTTTGTCTTATTTTGCTACTGGTCAATGGCTGATAGTGTCCTTGGCAATCTTAGTGGGTATATCCGGTGCGTTCTTGTTTAGAAACGTTGAGGCTCTAAAGGCCAAAATATTGGGCTGTCTTTTTATCGTTCCAATCGTATCTGCATTTTTAATATCTCAATTTATTCCCATATACACTCCTGGACGAAGAGAGATTGTCGCCTTACCATTTTTTATTATTTTAGTGGCCTACATTATATCTAGAATTGATGATAGGCGCTGGCAAGCGAGTGTATCTATCCTGTTGGTTTTGTTCACCTTCCAGAATGTATTTGATAGGGGAGCAATGACCAAAGAATGGAAAGACAACGACAAGGAGATTATCCAGAATGCCGTGAATGCGTCCGGTAAGAATGATTATTACATTCTTTATGGTTTGTCTAACGCTAATTTTATTTATTACACCCGAAGAATGAATCTGGGCTACGATCCGAAAATAATCTATTTTCCAGAGGGAATGTCACAGAGACCAGATTCCCTTGGCCCGATACAAGCATTGGAGAAAGATGGGGTCAAATTAAACTATGAATTAGAAAACCTTTTAGATAAAATAAAAAGCGTCAAAGCTGGTAAGATTTTTTTATTTACACACGACGACGCCATATCCCCAAATGTTGTAGATTTATTGGATAGCAATTTGAAGAAGATGGATGAGATTATCCCCAGAGATCCTCATATGGGCTCTTGGATTGGCAAGATTACGATTTACGAAGGCATTTGATCGACTTTTAATTTGCATCAATAAAGGATATGATTCTCAATGATGTCACCAATACAAAATTATTTAAAAATATCTCGCAGCGGTCTGAAATTATTTTTGGAATGTCCAAGGTGCTTTTGGTTGGATAATAAACACAAAATAAAAAGACCGCCATCTTTTCCGTACACGCTTTCTTCGGCGGTGGATTTTTTAGTTAAGAAAGAGTTCGACCAATATCGTGCTCAGGGTGTATTGCCACCGGCATTTGCAAAACTTGGCCTCGACGCTAAACTATTCAGCGATCCCAAACTTTCTACGTGGCGCGAAAATTTTGTAGGTATCCAATATTTTGACGAAAGTCTTAATGCCATGCTTTATGGAGCCGTGGATGATATCCTAGAATTTTCTGATGGTTCTCTGGCAGTCATTGATTACAAGTCAACAGGATCAAGGGAGCCGCACATTTACGACGACTATCAGAAGCAGATGGATACCTATACGCATTTGCTCGATATGAATGGTTATAAGACAATTGGTAAGGCCTACTTTCACTTCTTTATCGTCGATAAGACTCCCGATAGGTTTGACTACAAATTGAATTTCAACGAGGAGATAAAAGATATTACCGTTGATCCGACTTGGGTGGCAGATGTATTCGAGCGGGCGGTAAAAACTGCGAGACAAACCAAGTCTCCGGTGTCAGCAATAGATTGTAAGCATTGTAATTATGTTGATGCGGCGATTGAACATGGTGGGCATGTTATACATGCCGTGGAGCAGGATAAGGATTTTGTCTTGATACCAGAAGAGTAACTCTCCGCCCCATCCATTTTTTCATCTTGTCCTCGACTACGCCAAGTCTAGTCGATACAGAAAAGCATTAGTAGGCCAAAACAATAGGTAACCCTCGCACTATCATTTAAAGAAGGCCTCCCACTTAGTGGGAGGCCTTCTTCCTTAATGATTGTATTGCCCTCGACCTGTTGTTTTGGACTAATGCTTTTCCAATCTCCTATTCTTGGCTTGTCTGCGGAGATTTCAAAAATGAATAGAGCTACGCTTGATTATTTTTTAAAAAGAAAAGACCCACCAGAGGTCTCGGGGGGAGACATGGCGGGTCGAGTGGCGGGGGGGGGCTCACTTCGCGTTGGCGATGACGAGCAGATTCGGCGGGATCGCTTCGCAGGAGACGGTGGCCAGAGCGGGTCCGCCGGTCCACTGGCTGGAGACTGAGCGATGAGCGAAGCAGGTTGGCGGCGTGGTCCTGGGATCTTGCACGTAGTAAATGCTTCGAACCACGTCATCGGCGTTGTTTTGCCGACCTTGCTTGATACGCTCGGCTTCGACTTTCTGCTCGTTGGCTTCTCGGTCGGCGATCAGCTGGGCTTGCTGCGCTCGTTTGGCGTCGATGGCCGCCTGCTTCTCCTCGGCCGTTTGTAGCGGCATGAAGATGATCATGACGACACTGATCAGCATGAGGAATGCAGCAACAACCATCCATTTCATGAACGTCTTCTGTTTCATGAGCTCCTTCTTTCTTGGATTGGAGTTAGCGTGGTTTGCCGTGGTAGTATGAGAATTTGTCGGCGGCTTCGGCTTCGAGGGCCGCGGCGTGTTCGGGAGTACCGAATTTGATGACCTTGGTGTGGGCCAAGATCAAGGCTGATAGTCGGGGCGTCTCTTGAAGTTCCGAACCGTCGAAGATCGGTCGAATCCCGATGGTGGCAGGTGTCTGTCGTTGGACGACAAACATTCTTCGCGCGCCGGAGCTCTCCAGAATGTCTCCAGGCTCGGCTCCGAGCAGATCATTCTCAATCTGAGTGTGCAGGGCCTCGTGGCCGGCATGCTCAGCGGCGATGGTTTCGGCATCATTGCGGAAATATGCTCGGCATGAGTCAATCCCAGTCAACAAGAATATGACTGCGACGACTCCGACCAGATATGGTAGAGGGTCATCGACATTCCCAAATTTAAATACTAGATATCCTAGTAGTCCAGCTAAAAGAAAAAGAATCATAGTCTCGACGGGCATGTTTTCTCCTTGTTCGCAGTCTAACTGAAGAGTTGTTAACGTACCCACATATTATACAATAAATACATGAGCCTTGGCAAGAGGGCCAAAAGGCCACACTCAGATCCATCAATAGTCTCCCGAAGGGCGCCTTTTCGGCCTCAAAGGCGCCCTTCTAAACTAAGCGAAGGATTGCAAGTATAAATTGTAATCCGACCCCATCTCAGCGTAGCTCCATTCATTTTTGAATCATCCCTTTTTATTAATTACTCGCAGTCTCGCTCACTTCGTGCAAGTTTCGCAGGCCCGAGGGCTTAATCCTACCGAATACAATGGCTGCCTTTGAAGCCAAAAAGGCGGCCATTGTATTCAAATAAAGAGAGGATCTTCCGAGGGTCGAGAATCTAGATAGCGTCCGACCGCAGGAGTCGGACGACTATTGGTGCAAAGAAATGAGCGAGACGGAGTATTGCTTTCGACTCTGATCCGATGAAGCGATTGGGGCGGAGCGATTTTACTGAAGAAGATAAATACATTATCATAAAAACATTATGGATCAACGAAAACCAAAAATAACGGCCGATCATTTTTATAAATTCTTTCAATGTCCTCACTGGATATGGTTCGATATATACGAAGATGCTAAGAGGGGCAAGAAGGTGCCACCACTTTTAGATATAATTTATAAAGGCAAAATTCCGAATTCAGAGAAAGTCATGATGGAGCACAAGAAGTTCGAAATCATTAAGCCAGAGCTATTTCGAGATCTAGACGAAGCGTTTATGGCGACACTAGATTTAATGAGGCAGGGCAAAAATATATATCATGGCGTTTTGATGTATGAAGATTGGGTGGGTATGCCTGATTTGCTCGAGGCTCGACCTGGGAAATCCGAGCTTGGTGATTGGTATTATGTCGCATACGATGCTCAATCGTCTTTGGATCTAAGAGACGAGAGTAAGTTTCAACTTATTTTCTACAGCTTGATTCTTGAGAAATTACAAGGAGTTAGGCCAGAGCAAGGCTATATGATCGATCCTCGCGGAAATGAAGGATCGTTCATGGTTAACGATTTTCTTGAACAATTCAATCTGACTCTTAGTCAGATAGAGAAAATACTTGACGGTGAAAAGCCGGCGCCGTTTTTGAAAAGAACTTGCAAGCGAACTCCTTGGTACTCACTGTGCTTATCGGAAACGGAAGGATGCAACGACGTGTCGTTGATTTTTAAGCTTAGTCAGGCCGATCAGAGGCGACTGTATGAAATAGGTATTCGAACCGTTGAAGAGATGGCCAAAGCCGACGTGGACGATCTGCAGTCCAAATTAGAGGATTGGCCGTTTGACAAGTTGGTTCGCTATAGCAATCAAGCGAAGGTATTAGTCTCAAAGGAGCCAATATATTTAAGAAAAACGAGACTCCCAATTGTTAAGAACGAGGTTTATTTTGACATAGAAAGCGATCCACTTAAGGGGCTAGATTATCTTTTGGGATTCGTAGTAAAGAATACGGAAAAGCCGGATGAAGTTCCAAAATATCAATATTGCTTCGCCAAAGATAAAAGCGAGGAGGGAGCGATGTGGAAGAAATTTCTAGACTTCTTGGCTGACTTAGATGACTTTGTCATCTATCACTACGCTTATTACGAGAAAGAAGTGTTTAATAGATTGGCAGCAAAATATGGGGCACCGCAAGCCCTAGTGGACAAATTCAAAGAGAATACGATAGATCTTCACGAGGCAGTCGTCGATTCTGTTGTTATGCCTCTCTATTTCTATGGGTTAAAAGATATTGCCGGATATATAGGATATAAGTGGGATGATCCCGAGGCTGGCGGCGCGGAATCTGTAGTGTGGTTTAATGATTGGACTGATAGCCAAGATCCGGAGATTCTGAAGAAAATACTGAGATATAACGAGGATGACGTACGAGCTACACAACTGATCAAGGAGTGGCTAGTTGACCAGGGCCCCAGAAAAATAAAAGAAAAACTTGAAGAATAAGCGCTTCGCCCCAATTACTTCAGAGGATCAGAGTCGAAAGCTTCCTACGATCTTTCGCTCCTAATACTACAGAGTCTTAGAGGGATGGTGCTTTAGCCCATCCCTCTAAGACGATATTTCACAAAGCCCACTCGCTTAAGCGAGTGGGCTTTGTCCTCGGATGATGAATTATGGGCAGGGCTACGCTAGCGCTTGACAAGATACCGAAAAAGAGCTCAAATGTAACTAGTATCTTTCAAAACTCAAGAGGAGGAACGAAAATGAAAGGCATTTTTTCTGCAATCGTGTTGCTAATCGGAACTCTAGCCCTGCTAACCTTCTTTGGGGGCATAGAGACATGCAATCTTGCCAACTATTCGTTCAATGAGCTATTTCTACCGGCTCGTGTGAGAATAGTCACCAGGACTCCGGCTGAAATCAAAACCAACAATAATTGGACTTTCGAGAAGGCTGATGGCCAATGCCGTGTAGTTGGAATCGGCAACAACGGAACGACCTGGACAGCTGACTTTATAGATGGTTCGTGGTTAGTTGACGGACAAAGATTCCCTAGCAACAGAAAAGCTGGTCCTAAAAAAGAGCTAGTTAGGATCATCTCCTTGGAACCAGACAGAGAAGTAAACTTTGTTATACGAGAATGTCATATAAAAGAAGGTCTCTTCCTCTTCACGTGTGAATAAATCCGTCCTAGAACTTATAGCCAACTGCCCCCTCGCGGTTGGTTTTTTTATTACGTAATGAGAAAACTACATTACGACATAGAAATATAGTAACCATCGTGAATCTCGGCTTGGCGGGACAGAGCGGTTGTTTTTTTGCCCTATCACTATTGACAAAACGCCAAAATAAGAGCATAAGCGTAATTAGTACCGCTGAAAACCTGGTAGGAGGAAACAAAACCATCTTGCGCCACTTGGCGCTTAGGGAGGATGTCATGGGAAAACTGATCCTTGGCCTGGTCTCTGCTCTCCTTCTGGTATTTGTACTCCTGACTGCGACATGTAACTCTACCTGTTACGCGCTCGGGGACTTGATTCCTCGAACCACAATCGACGGGGTAACCCCACTAGAAACAAAGATAGACTTTGTATACAAGGTAGAGCCGGGTGAGCCTATTCAGATAGTAGAACACGATGATGATGGGACCATGCGGACTCTTACATTTGGTACGGACGGTTGGTGTCGCGGGTGTGAGAATGAAAATCCCATTAGGACAGATCATCTCAAACGGTCCATTCGAGTAACTTCTCTGGATCCCGCAAGAAGGAACGTACGCTTTACCTTACGAGAGGTTCGATATCGTATCGGCTTATTTGATTCAGGATGGGAATAAACCCACTCTGGGATAACACAAGAGCCAACTGTCTTCGCACGGTTGGCTTTTTTATTTGTCTGGTGAGGGAGTTGAGAGAAATTAGTTGAATTCCAGCTATTGTCCACTTGATTTGTTTTGATAGCTATGTTTTAATCGGAACGTACACATGAAAAACTCTTACAAGTTAATCATCATCATCGTCGCATCGCTAGTATTGTTTGCATTCGTTTATCCTCAGGGGGTAAATAGGGTGATAGATAAATTTAATCAGAAAACTAACCTCAGTATATATAAGGTTTTCGATAAGCCATTTAGTCTCGGTTTAGATTTGCTTGGTGGAACACACCTTTTGTATCAGGCTGACTTATCTAAGATTGACGCATCTGGTAGAAGTGACGCCATGCAAGGAGTTAGAGACGTAATAGAGAGAAGAGTGAATTATTTCGGTGTCGCCGAACCAGTGGTTCAGGTAAGTGGTGCAGATAGGTTGATAGTCGAGCTTGCTGGTGTAAGCGACGTCAAGACCGCTATCCAAATGATTGGAGAGACGCCATTTCTAGAATTCAAAGAACAGAAGATAAACTATAATGAGATTGTTACTGCACAACAGCAGGGTAAAATGCTTGATGTCGATCCCTTCCAGAGCACTGGCTTAAATGGTAGACATCTTACCAGGGCTCAAGTTACTTTCGATCAAACAACTTATGCTTCGCAAGTTAGCCTAGAACTTAACGCCGAAGGCACAAAATTGTTTGCTGAAATAACCAAGAGAAATTTAGGCAAGGTAGTCCCAATATATTTAGATGGAACGCCGATAAGCATCCCAACAGTTCAGAGTGAGATTCCAGACGGCAAGGCCGTGATCACGGGTAAATTCAATCCTCAAGAGGCTAAGATGCTTGCTACTAGATTAAATTCTGGTGCATTGCCGGTACCAATTAATCTTATTTCTCAGCAAACTATTGGTTCTTCTCTTGGAGCCGATTCTTTGGCCAAAAGCCTTGCAGCCGGCGTGTGGGGACTAATTTTAGTCGGACTTTACATGATCGTTTATTATCGACTACCCGGCCTTGTTGCCGTGGCCGCGTTATTAGTTTACACGCTAATTGTACTATCTATATATAAATTATTGCCAGTCACCTTAACGCTAGCCGGTATCTCAGGATTCATTATCACATTAGGTATGGCCGTAGATGCTAATGTTCTGATATTCGCCCGTATGCGAGAAGAGCTCAAGGCCGGCAGAACATTAAATCAATCTATTCACGAGGGTTTTTCTAGGGCCTGGCTATCAATAAGAGATGGTCACGTGACAACTCTAATTGGTGCTGTGGTGTTATACATGTTTACGACTTCAATCGTTAAGGGTTTCGCCTTGACTCTCGGTATTGGAGTTCTGACAAGCTTGTTTACGGCGACCGTAATTAGCAGAATCTTCTTAGAAATTTTCACGGGACCGAGATTTGAGAATAAAAAATCCCTCTTCTAAAAACATGAAACCAATCTATAAAATAGTATTCATATTTTCGGTCATAATAACCATAGTTGCCATAATCGCGACATTCTCTTATGGATTGAAGCTTGGCGTCGATTTCAAGGGTGGTAGTGTCATGGAATTAGATTTCAAGGGTGGTAGGCCCGAAGTCGAAGATATTCAGAAATCCCTCGAGCCGCTCGCCTTAAAGGAGCTTAATTTAAGCTTGGCTGGTAGCAATGGAGTAATGATTAGATCTTCAGAATTGACCGAAGATGTTCATCAACAATTACTGGATAAGATCAAGTTAGATTTTCCAAAAGCCGATCTCCAAGAGATGAGATTTGATTCAGTCGGACCGATCATTGGCCAAGAACTGAAAAGTAAGAGTATCATCGCTATCATTATAGTTTTGATTTCGGTGATCATATACATAGCTCTAGTTTTCAGGAAATTATCTAGAACCCTCTCGCCATGGGCTATGGGCGTATCGGCAGTCGCAGCTCTAGTGCATGATATTTTTATTCCGGTTGGAGTATTCGCTATATTGGGGCATTTTTATAACATAGAGATAAGCGCGGTATTTGTGGCTGCGGCTTTGACCATCTTGGGCTATTCTGTCTCCGATACGGTGGTAGTGTTTGACAGGGTGAGGGAAAATATTATAAGAGGTAAGACAAAGGAGGATTTCGGTACTACAGTGCATCACAGCATTATGCAGACGTTGAGCAGGTCTCTTAACTCAACTTTTACCACTCTACTATCCCTGATAGCCATATACATATTTGGAGGCGAAACAGTTAAGTATTTCGCTTTGGCCCTCATAATAGGGGTGTTTCTAGGGGCTTATTCATCGATTTTTATAGCCTCGCCTCTGCTGGTTTGGTGGACCAATAGGAAGCATGCGTAAGAAGGGGTCAGCTATTGACTAGATCTAATAATAGTGATATTGTGAATTAACCAGTAATTAACAAGGAAAATAACTAACAAAACTCATTGAGTTAAAAAGAGTTATAGATGTATGAAAAAGGCAAATTTCAGCAACAATATAGATAAAACGGTCGCCTCACTAGTAAAGAGTTTTTCTACCAGAAATAGGGATATTATCACCCGACGTTTTGGTTTAAAAAATGGTAAGAAAGAAACATTAGAATCCATCGGTAAGAGCTATGGTATTACCAGAGAAAGAGTTAGACAGATCGAAGAATCTACCCTAGTCCAAATGGCCAAGGCGGTTTCTGGTAATAGTGAAGTAAGCAAATATATTTCTACGGCCAAAAATATCATTTCGGAACAGGGCGGAATTGTTAAAGAAAGAGATTTATTTGAAGCTTTTAGTGGCTCAAGAGACGATAATGCCGTGAACGCCTCATTGGTCTTCGCCCTAACTTTAGACAACGAACTAGTCAAATTTCCGGAGAATGATCACTTCCATGCTCTTTGGGCCAGTGACAAGAATTATCTAGGTGCTTTTAAAGATACCGCCTCTTCATTGATAGCTACTCTGTCAAAGGCAGGCAAGGTTGTTTCTAGAGATGATTTCTATCAGTTAGCGAAGAAAAGCGGCGTGACTGCATTTGAATCGGGGCAACTCGACGACAGACACATTGAGTTGGTTCTATCCGTTAACAAAGATATCAGCCAGAATATTTTTAATCAGGTTGGATTGACAAGTTGGTCTGAGATAAATCCAAAAGGTGTTCGCGACAAAGCCTATTTAGTCTTAAAGAAGGAGAGCTTACCGAAACATTTTGGTGATATTGCCAAACTTATCAATAGCTACGGCTTTGATTCCAAGAAGGCCAATGTACAGACTGTACATAACGAATTAATAAAAGATAATAGGTTTGTCTTGGTTGGACGCGGCATGTATGCTTTAAATGAGTGGGGATACAAGCCAGGTACCGTAAAGGATGTTCTGATGGATATACTAAAGGATCATGGTAAGCCTATGCCTAAAGCCGCTCTAGTAGCCAAAGTGATGGATTCTAGAATGGTCAAGGAGAATACGATTTTACTTAATCTCCAAGATTCCAAGATTTTCAAGAAAAATGAGGATGGACACTATGTCCTTAAGGAGGCTTAAAACTAAACTATTTTGATCTAAACCGCCCCATCCGGCAGCTGTCGGATGGGGCGGTTTAATTATCGTCAATCTATTCCTTGCTTATAGTAGAAAGATGTTTTACGATTAGTGTACCTAAGTTATGAGAAATTAATGGATCAAGCTTCAGAAATTCTTAGTTTATTGATAGGCGTTTTAGGTTTCCTCATCTCTTTCTGGTGGGTATACATGCCCGTGGTCTTATTCTCAATTCTTCTTGGTTCATTTGAAAGCTATAATCGTATGATCTTCCTTGCGAAGATGAAGTGGGTAACTCTTCAATTGAGCGTCCCCAAGGAGACAAGAAAAAGTCCCAAAGCTACCGAACAAATGTTTTCGGCGCTACACACGGTTGGATCATCGGTTAAGCCAAAAGATAGATTTTGGAAGGGGAAGGTTGGCGATTGGTTCTCTTTCGAGATTGTGAGTATTGGCGGGGACATCCGTTTTATAATAAGAACTCTTGAGGCGAATCGTAATTTATTGGAGTCTCAGATATATGCACAATATCCAGATGCTGAAATATTCGAAGTTCCTGATTATATGGCAGATTATCCAGACACTATGCCTAACGACGAATTCGATTCAACCGCTGGCGAGTTAATCTTAACCAAGCCAGATGCTTACCCAATAAGGACATATCCAGAGTTTGAAGAAGATAATGCCGGCAAAGACGATCTAAAGAGAATTGATCCTCTTTCGTCTTTATCCCAATCTCTGTCTATCATTCAACCGGGTGAGGTCATGGCGATTCAGCTTTTGATTAAATCTGCTGATGATAAGTGGGCTAAGGCTGCCCAAGGAGAAGTAGATAAGCTTATGGGTAAAAAACCAAAGGCGGATAGCCATTGGTCCACGAAATTTATTTGGTGGTTGGACGGCCTCATATTTGGTGGTGCGCCTGCCGAGAAAAAAGATGACAAAGAGACGACTATGTCTCAGCTTCAGTTTGGCAAACAAGAACAAATAAAAGCCATAGACAAGAGCACTGCTAAGATAGGCTTCTCTGCTAATATAAGATTTATATATTTTGCAGAAAGGCCCAAATTTAATAAGGGCAGGCCGGCTGGTATAACTGGCGCTTTCAAACAATTCTCATCTCAAAATTTAAATGGATTCAAGATAGATGGCGATACCAAGCCTGATGGCAAGTGGCCCGTTAAATCGATGATGGAACATAAGAAGAAAGTGAAGCTCTACAAAAAGTTTAAGAATAGAATGTTCGCTGCCAAGAGTTACGTTTTGAATGTAGAGGAGCTGGCAACTATATATCACTTCCCGGACATAGGAGTCGAGTCTCCGTTACCGAGAATCGAGGCTAAAAAAGGCGAACCACCAATTAACTTACCAATAGCTTAAAATGGCAGAGCATTCTGACGATAAAGAGTTAGTGTTCCTAGGAGAAACAAACTTTCGTAATGAGAAGGTCAAATTTGGCATAAAGCCACTCGACAGAAGAAGGCATATGTATGTTATCGGAGCGACCGGTATGGGCAAGTCCGAGATGATGAAGAACATGTGTATCCAAGACATAGAGGCTGGCCGCGGTGTTTGCTATATTGATCCTCACGGCGATGCAGTTTTAGATCTATTGAATTTTGTGCCGCAGGAGAGAATAAAAGATGTAGTATTTTTTAATCCTGGCGATAAAGAATATCCAATTTCTTTTAATGTCATGGAGAAAGTAAATTACGATGATCGCGGCAAAATAGCTAGTGGTCTTCTCGGTGTATTTAAAAAGATTTGGGTAGATGCTTGGTCTGGTAGAATGGAATACATCTTAAATAACACTATTCTGGCATTGCTTGAATACCCTGATTCGACTCTGCTCGGCATCAATAGAATGCTCTCGAGTAAAGAATATCGTAAAGAGATTGTGGCCAATATCAAAGATCCGATAGTTAAATCTTTCTGGACTGATGAATTCGCTAAGTATGCTGATAAATTTGCCACCGAAGCTACGGCTGCTATTCAAAATAAAGTTGGACAATTTGCATCCAATAATTTAATCAGAAACATTATCGGACAACCGAAAACGAAGCTAGACATCAGAAAGATAATGGACGAAGGCAAGATATTGCTGGTTAATGCTTCAAGGGGTGAGATCGGAGAAGACGCGTCAAGACTTTTGGGTGCTCTGCTTATTACCAAGATCCAGCTGGCGGCCATGTCTCGCGTTGATATACCCGAGAGTGAGCGTAGAGATTTTTATCTATACGTAGACGAATTCCAACACTTTGCTACCGAATCATTTGCTAATATTTTGTCAGAGGCTAGGAAATATCACTTAAGTCTAATCATGGGCCATCAATATATAACTCAGATGGAAGAACCGGTTAGAGATGCTGTTTTCGGCAACGTTGGTACCATAGCTACTTTTAGGGTTGGTGCCGAAGATGCAGAATTCTTGGAGAGATGGTTTGAACCTGAATTTACGGCTATAGATATTGGCAATCTAGCTAAATATACAGTTTATATAAAATTAATGATCAACGGCATCTCTTCTAAGGCTTTCTCAGCGGCTACATTGCCACCATTTTCAAAGCCCGATAGAGTTTTTGTTAATGAGATCGTAGAAGCTTCAAGAGGCGTCTATACGAGGCCACGAGATCAAGTCGAGAAAGAAACCTCGGAATGGATGATTGCCGAAAGTGGTAAACCAGTAGGTCAGGATGATGTTCGGCAATCTCAATCGATTCAGAGAGAAGAGCCAAGGAGGGATGATCGTGGACATAGCGGTCAAACGGGTGGTTATGATAAACGAGATGACCGAAGAGATAGTCGTGGCGGCGGGGGCAGAGGTGGAGATTTCCGCTCTCCGAGTCAGATAAAGCCAGTTAAACAGTCCGTCCAGTCGAGTCAACTTAATCAACCTAATCGTAGCCAACCACCCATCCAACAGTCTAGTCGGCCACCCGAAGCATCTCTTTCGGCTCTGCAATCTAGCCCCGTTGATTTTAAGGGTAGAAAGATTGATCCTAGAAAAGGCGATCATAATCAAGAGAAGAAAGAAGTTAACGTCGAAGAATTGAGAGATTTATTGAAGGGGCTAGGTAAAAAAGAATAGCCATGTTTCCGATAACTATACAAAAAGGCTAAGTCATGGTTTAATTCGCTTAGATCTTCTTTGGAGGAGGCTCTAAACATGTCATGTGCTCTTTGTCGTGGTGATTATGATCTTGCCGATCTAGAGTCGGTTCATAGAAGCGATAGCTCGGAGAGAGAGGTTATCGTAGTCAGAGCTTTAGCTAGAAGTATTGTAAATGGTCTTCTCGATCCACGTTATATCGATTCAAGGCAAGACCTGATATCAAAAATTCTATTAGCACTCGAAAAAGCCAAGAACTTGGAACTGAAAGGTTGATAGCCAAAATTAAACAGAAAGCCCACACATATTCGCGTGGGCTTTATTTTATTATTAATTGTGGTAATTTGAAGCCACTATGGCTAAAGCTCAAGATAAATACTATAGAAAATATATTAGAATTCCTCCCAACGAAAGCGTAGACGTAAGAAGAATAATCTCTCTTGTTAACCATCCGCTATTTCAGCGGCTCTTGCATATCTCACAGCTTGGTACGACGCTAATGATTTTTCCTGGCGCAGTGCACAATCGTTTTGAACATGTTATGGGCGTCCATAATAAAACCAAGAGGTTGTGCGACAGATTGATGCATGATGGCGTACTAACTCAGCATGAGGCATATAATGTGGCCATGTTCGGTTTGCTTCATGATATTGGACATGGACCATTCTCACATTTAATTGAAGAGCTTACGACCATTGATCACGACAAGACTGGCCTCAAGGTTATAAAGCTTCTCCGCGACGAGATAGAAAAAGCCGGCGGTGATTATGAATACGTAAAGCGTCTTTTTGAAAGGAAAAATCCTCTGTATAAGATTGTTATGGATAAAAACATGGGTATGGATAAGCTGGATTATCTCGATCGCGACATTTATCACACGGGATTTGGCCAGAAGCCAGATATCGAGACTATGCTCAATTATCTAACTTTTATAAAGGGCAATTTAGTAATCGACAAGAAATCGCTAGAGGCGGCGCGACAAGTGCAGAGTTTGTATACCTACATGTTTAAACAGGTATACCTTCACAAGTCTTCACTCATCAGCCAAAGATACCTCCAAAAAATAATTGCCTACTGGCTAAATGATTCAAAAATTGATCCAGATGATTTGTGGAAGATGAACGATGGCGAGCTTATGGCGCACTTATATCTGAGCGGCAATGAGAAGATCAGAGACATGTATCAATCTTTTATTGGTCGCAAGTTGCCAATGTCTGGCTTGGTGATAAGGCTGAGAAATATGAAATTTAAGGAAAGGATTGCCGGCAAGAAAATAACAGTTATTGGTGAAGACAGAAAATTCTTTGAGAAATTCGCGGCTTATTCAAAGCCTAAGGACTTAGAGATTATCGAATCAAAAATAGCGGAATCATTAAAAGTTGATCCTCGGCGCGTAGTGGTGGTGCCCATATTGAGTCCGTGGCGTTTTGCACCCGAAGACATACTGTATCACGATGGCGGGGAAGTGTTCTCATTGAAGAAGACTCATAAAGAATATTTTGAGACTCTCAAACTTGAGCTAGACGACTACATCGCAGTTCGCGTATGCATAGTCGGCGATCGAGAGTTGGTATATCGAAAATCTGACCAGATACATAGCTTGATTAAGGAGTTGGTTAGCTAGGAAAACAATGGCTGTCTTTGATCCGGCAATTGTCGGACAAGAAGACAGCCATTGTCTCTGCGATTAGTTCTGGTATAAATAACTTAGTTCATTGAGAGGGGAAGAACTTATGGCCAAGATCTCAGCTAGAGATGCCCATAAGAAACGAAGAGCTATCAATAATCTTAAGGCGAAAATTGATATCTTGAAGGCGAGATTTAATGAAGAGGTGACTCAGCTACAACGTGTTTGTCCTCATGAAAATGTAATTGAGTGCGATTATCAGCCCATGAATCCCGATTCGGCTCTTCCGCCCAAGAGAGTCTGCAGGGATTGTGGAATCTCTGAAGATGGCTGGGGTTCAGGATATAAGATATTGCGAAATAAACGAGAGCACGATCTTAAGCTAAGACTCCATATACCCATGGTGAGTAGAGAAATCGTCTACGAGGAAAGAATAATGATCCATCCGGAGGGGCTAGAGACAGAATAATAAAACCCCATATCGGGGTTTTTGCTTGATGAAAGTTGATTTGTGTGCTAATATTTTGTGGTTATTTCCGCTCATAGCTCAGTTGGTAGAGCTGCTCCCTTTTAAGGAGAAGGTCCCAGGTTCGAATCCTGGTGAGCGGACATCATAAATATAAAACGCCCGTTTAGGGCGTTTTATATTTATGATGTCATTTTGTTCTGACTAGAGCCTTTCCAGAGTTTTGAGATTTCTTTCGGGGAGGTAGATGCACATGAGGCCAATTATTATGCCAATAATAGCAGTGGCAAGATGATTATTCCCGAATAGTCGCTGATCCACTAAGTCCAACATAACCCAAACTCCCCGCCAGACTAAGACCAATCCAACGGCGATGACTATATTCTTAGTAAAATATTTTATCCCATGTGTTGCCATGTATATATTATAAATTAATTACATGATTAATCAATTCTTTGATTCAAGCTATATTCCGAGTCGGTCTTTGCCTACTTTTCCTCTTGTGATGAGGTAGTTTTTATGGCAAAATTGCGTCATATGAAGAGCATTTTCGTAAAAGAGACAAAAGATATGGTCGGAAAGGAGATTGAACTATTGGGCTGGGTCAATGTTCGGAGAGACCACGGCAAGATTATCTTTGTTGATCTCAGAGATCGATCTGGCGTTATCCAGGTTGTTTTCGTTCCTTCCAATAAAGAAGTTTATGAATTGGCTCAGAAATTAAGGTCAGAGTGGGTGATAAGGGTAAAAGGGAAGGTCAATGCTCGACCAGAAAAAATGATTAATCCAGACATCGAGACCGGAAATGTTGAGTTTGAGCCCACAGAGCTAGAAGTGTTAAATGAATCCTTGACCCCTCCGTTCGCTATAGATACTAATGGTCTAGAGATAGGGGAAGATTCAAGAATGAAATATCGGTATCTTGATTTGCGTCGCCAGAGAATGGCTAAGAATATGACCAAGAGGCATGAGCTTATTTTATTTATTCGTAATTGGCTAGATAAGGTGGGCTTTTTAGAAGTTGAGACGCCAATATTAACTAAGTCTACGCCTGAAGGAGCTCGTGATTACGTTGTGCCATCTAGGCTATATCCTGGTAAATTTTTCGCCTTACCGCAGTCGCCGCAACAGTATAAGCAACTATTGATGGCTTCGGGAATAGAAAAATATTTCCAGATAGCTAGGTGTTTTAGAGATGAAGATACTCGCGGTGATAGGCAACCAGAATTTACTCAAATGGATTTAGAGATGAGTTTCGTGAAGAGAGAAGATGTCATGGAGGTAAACGAGAAATTATTAATAGATTTAGTTCATCAACTTTATCCAGAAAAAGAGATACAAGAGATTCCATTCCCTAGGATTTCCTACAAAGATGCCATGGAGAAATATGATATTGATCGGCCGGATATGAGAAAAGACAAAGGTAATCCGAACCTTCTATCTTTTTGTTGGGTTATAGATTTTCCATTCTTCGAGAAAACAGACAATGGTGGATGGACATTCACTCATAATCCTTTCTCAGCGCCTCAGCCGGAATTCATGGATGATCTTATGAATAAGAAAGATGTCGGCGATATAATTACCACTCAGTACGATATAGTTTTAAATGGTTGGGAGATAGGCGGCGGCAGTATAAGAAATCATAAAGCCGAAGCTCTCGAGGCCGTATTCGAGATTATGGGTTTTGAGAAGGAAAGAATTGAAAGTAATTTCGGCCATATGTTAGAAGCTTTCAGGTTTGGCACTCCGCCTCATGGTGGCATAGCTTGGGGCATCGATAGATTATTAACCTTACTACATCAAGAGCCAAATATTCGAGAAGTAATGGCTTTCCCCAAAACAGGAGATGCTAGGGATTTATTAATGGATTCACCATCAGAAATTAGCCTCAAGCAGTTAAGGGAGTTACGACTTAAGCCAGAAAAATAATCCAATGGATGCCTCAGAGCCAAAAATTGGTCCCAGTCTTGTGTTGCTTGGTGTATTACTCATTGCCCTAATCGGCATCAATGCTTTTTTTGTTTTCGAGTATCCAAAAACTAGCGTGGCCAGATTTGATCAAGATGACGAATCGACTACTTACGATACTCGAGCGGCATACATTTTACCGTTGTCAGAGCCGAGTTATATTCCTATGCTCGATACCGCAGTAGAGCAGCCGATCATCGAGGCTAAGTCGATCGCTATTTTCGACATAAGATCTGAGAGATATCTATTCGATAGAGACATCAGGGCGAGGCTTCCTGTCGCATCATTGACTAAAATAATGAGCGCCGTTGTGGTTATGGAGAACTTTGACTTAAAAGATGTCGTCGTTGTCGGAGAGTCTTCTATCAAAGTTGACGGGCAGAAGCAGACACTATACGCCGGAGAGAGTATGAGCGTAGAAAATCTACTGAAGATGATGCTGATAGAATCTTCTAATGACGCCGCCTATGCGCTTGCAGAATATGGCCGATCTAGGGCAATTGATTTCGTGGCCGAAATGAACAGAAAGAGCTTAGCCTTAGGAATGAATAATACAAAATTCTTAGATCCGGCTGGATTGAATGACGAGGCGTATTCGACGGCTGAAGACTTAGTTCGAATAACTGAGTATTCTCTTAAATACGATTTAATGTGGAAGATATTGGGAGAAAAAAACGTGATAGTCAGATCAACCGATGAGAAGATCGAGCACATTACAACTACGACTAACATGCTCTTAGGAGCTCTCCCCAATATATTGGGAGGCAAAACTGGTTATACTGATACTGCTCTAGGATGCTTAGTACTTGTAGTAAGCGTGCCAGACAGAGATGATAATATTATAAGCGTGGTCCTAGGATCGAAAGATAGATTTGGCGAGACGGAAAAGCTTGTAAATTGGATCAAAAAAGCTTATCGTTGGAACTAAGACATTTATCATTTACCATTTTTCAATTCTCATTTATTTAATTGGAAAATGATAAATGATAATTGCCAATTGATTCTATGGAGGTAAGGGAAATATTTAGTGTTCTAAATGTGGTCAAGATAGCCGGTACGGCAACGATCTCTTTTTTCGTTGCTATTTTATTGACTCCGATATGGACCAAGGTTTTATACAAGTATCAGCTGGGCAAGCAGGTCATTCGAAAAGAAACCGCTCCTATCTTCTCTGAGATGCATAAGAAAAAAGTCGGGACTCCGACTATGGGCGGGGTGGTTATCTGGATGACCGTAGTCGTTATAACTGTTATGTTCTGGGCGCTAGCCAAATTGTTCCCAGGTAGCGTTTTTTCTGAACTAAATTTCTTATCTAGAGCTCAGACTTGGGTGCCTCTCGCGGCTTTGATTATCAGCGCCATTTTTGGATTGGTGGATGATTACTTCGGAGTAAGAAGGATAGGCCCCGGTGGGGGCGGTTTAAAGATGCGCGACAGAATCTTAATGTATGTTCTTGTTGGTGCCGGATTAGCTTGGTGGTTCTATGTAAAACTTGGTTGGAATTTTGTGAATATCCCATTCCTGGGAGATATGGTCATTGGTTGGTGGTATGTGCCGTTTTTCGTTTTTATAATTGTTGCTAGCGCTTTCTCCGCTAATGAAACTGACGGTTTAGATGGATTGGCCGCCGGCATATTTCTAACAATGTTCGTTGCTTATGGAGCGATAGCTTTCGATCAGGGCAGGGTAGATCTGGTTGTGTTTATGGCTTCTATCATTGGAGCGTTGATTGCTTTTCTGTGGTTTAATATTTATCCAGCTAAGTTTTTTATGGGCGATACGGGCTCGATGTCTCTTGGCGTTACTCTTGGTGTTGTGGCAATGTTCACTAATACGCCATTATTATTGATCCCAATTGCCATGATTTTTATAGTCGAGTCTGGGTCCGTTATCATTCAACTGACTTCGAAAAAATTACGAGGAAAAAAGATATTCCTGTCTACTCCTATCCATCATCATTTTGAGGCCTTGGGTTGGCACGAGACTCAGGTCACAATGCGCTTTTGGATGATCTCCGCAATCGGCGCGATCATCGGCTTAATTATATTTCTCGTTGATTCCAAAATCCCTGCGATGTTATTCAAATAGCCACCCTATCTGTTTAAGGGGATTGAACTGCGCAGGTTGACAGGAGATCCTAGCTCGTATATTTTGAGATGGGCTAGATTCGTGAAGGGCAGTGACTATGACCTTTTACAGCGATCGGACCAAGTATTTCTTGCTCATTTTGTTTTATAAAATGGAGCCGTATCTAAAAGATAGATTCACCGAATTACTAGATAAGAATATTCTGGATCGGACCATTTGGAATCTATGCGAAAGCGGAGCTTTCCCGTCATGGTTGAGGGCCGAGATGTCCTTCGATACTTTGTATGGAAGATTAAATGGACTAAGACTCTTTCTAACGAATGCGGTGCTTAATCTCTGGATTGGCAGAAATGGGACTACGATGAATTATTATTTTCATGATATCTCGGACGAAGAGCTAGCTAAGATGTGGGCAGAAAAAGTTGGTCAGGTAAGTGAGGAAATGCAATGCATGTCTTTCGAGTTTAACTATGAGTTAAGAAAACTAGCCGGCTAAAGCCGGTTTTTTTGTCGGGTGATTATGGTAGAATTGAATGATGGCAAAGAGTTTAATCTGGATCACTCTAGTATCGGTAGTATTTGGCTTGGTAATGCTCTCATCTGCCGGGATTATTGACGCACAGAAGAAATTTGGCAATTCATATTATTACTTCTACCATCAATTACTTCAAAGCGTACTTCCAGGGCTGGCTCTGCTTTTTATTTTCTTTAAGATTAATTATAAAGTATGGAAGAAATTAGCAATACCAATACTATTTTTCGCATTACTTTTAATGACGTTCGTGTTCTTGCCACAATTTGGACATGGTGCGAAAGGGGCAACCAGGTGGCTAGAATTATTCGGCTTCCGTTTCCAACCTTCGGAGTTTCTGAAGATGGCCATGATTATATATCTAGCCGCTTGGTTTAGTGGTAGGGATGAGCGTCTTAAAAATTGGACCTATGGGATGGCCCCATTCTTCGTTGTATTGGCTTTTGTGGCCGCCCTATTAGCGCTGCAGCCCGATATTGGAACGTTGCTCATCGTTTCGTCTATATCCATAGGCGTTTACTTTGCAGCTGGCGTCGAGATGAAACACTTTTTTACGGTTATTGGCGTATTCTTGTTAATCGGAATTGCGTTAGTGATTTTTGAACCGTACAGATTTAATAGGTTGAAAACCTTCATGAACCCCGATATCGATCCACGGGGAATATCCTATCAGGTCAATCAATCTTTTATAGCTATCGGATCTGGAGGGCTACTTGGCGTCGGATTTGGCAAGAGCAGCCAGAAGCAAGGCTTCTTGCCAGAGGTTGTCGGGGATTCTATCTTTGCGGTGATAGCGGAGGAGCTCGGTTTTATCGGTGCGGTGGCGACTTTATTGATGTTCATTGCGCTATGTTTCACCCTAACTAGAATAGCTAAAAATACTCGTGATAAATTTGGATTGTTGCTTGTGATGGGCGTAAACATTTGGATATGTTCTCAGGCATTATTAAACATCGCCGCCAATTGCGGCATTGCGCCTTTGACGGGTGTGCCTCTGCCATTCATCAGCTATGGCGGTTCAGCGATGATGGCCATTTTGTCGGGTATAGGCATATCGGCTAGCGTGGCTAAAAGATAAATACAAAACCCTCGCGCACTGCGCGAGGGTTTTGTATTTAGAAGCTTATTTCGAGGAAGTCATTCGGGCAGCTTTTGATTTTAATCTAGCGGCCTTATTTTTCTTTATGACTCCGGTCTTTGCGGCTTTATCCACGGCCTTGTAGGCTTTGGCCACCAGCTTGGCTGCTTCATCCTTTTTGCCATCTTTGACGAGTCTCTCTATTTTCTTCATGGAGACCTTGAGATCATTGCTTCTCTGAAGATTTTGGATTCTCTTCTTTTTCGACTGTCTTAGGGCTTTTTTTGCTGATTCTGTTATTGGCATGCTCGGCTAAGGTTCAAATTATTGTTAGCTGAATCATTTTAAAGAAGTCCCGTTCAAGCTTCCGAGAGATTTGCTTCTTTAAAAGGATTCAGTGATCAGCTATCGGCCCCCGAAGGGGCTGCCGATTAATAGCTGAAACAATGATTGGAATCGCTGTTTATATGTAAATTGATTTACATACTTTAATACATTTTATTGATATTTGCAAGTATAAAAATAAAAGCCGCCTTTTGAGGGGCGGCCCCGGCTATGCCGGTGGTGAATGCCAGATCTAGCTACCGGACATCCGGAGCTGACCGCTGAATCGAGCACGAAGCTCGTCGGTCAAAAGATCGTATGCCTTTTGGGCCGGTTCCATGTCGCCAGTCCGGAAACACCAGTAGATGGCGTTCTCGGCATCGATCGCATTCTGGAACGTGGCCTCGTAATTCGAGAATCCTGGCGCACCGTCGTTGGTGCGCTTCCACCACTCGCGGCAGGCTTCGCGAGCCTCCCGAACGTGGCAGGTTGTCTTGCTGAATGCGCACCTTACGGTTGCGCAATTCTCGGAACGAGGTAGGGCGGCATAGATTGTCGCGAACTCAGCGAACGGAATAATGGCTTTAACTTTCATTTCAGCTCCTTCGTTAGGACAGATCGTATTCGTACTTCTCGCAACTCTTTCCAGGAGTTCTCTCGAGCTCGCTGATCCTCTCGAGGAGTTCAATCTCTCGAGCTCGGGATCCTTTCCGAAGCTCCAAGAACTTGACCTCTTGATGCTCAACGATGCACTTGATGCCCCAGGCCTGACCAGCGACGGCCAGGGATAGGGCGAACGATACGCCGGCCATAATGGCCACGCTTGCGTACCACGGCAGCGCGATCATTTTATCGGAGCCAATCGCCCCGATTTTCTCGAGCGCCGCGCCGATGATCGCGTCGGGAACGTTGTACCACAGGCCGAGTCCGAGAGTCGCGATGCCGAGTGTCCAGATGGCCGCCTCGGTGGCCGTGCACATCAGGCATCCCAGCATCTCGCGAATCTTCGTGCAGAGCCACGAGCCGCTCTCGGCTATCTGGTCGATTCGGCCGCGGAGGCCGATGAACAGCGATCCTCGCATGAGGATCGTGGCCGTCATGTAGTAGGCCCACCCCATTACGAAGAAGGCCAACAACGAAAACCAGCCACAGTTATCGACGAGTACTTGTCTCATCTGTCTCCTCTCTTAACGTTGTATCGGCAATGGTTGTAAAAGGTCACTCCGTACGTGTATTATAACATATAATCTAGGATAAATCAAGTCGTTGGGTATTAATCAAAAATGTCGGGTTTTTATGATGTTATTTACCATTGTAAGCGTAGTATTAAGAGTTACTAACCGATTTATTGTATTTAAAAACCTCGCACGTGGATAAGTCATCGCTGACTCTGTGCGAGGTTGGGGGCCGCCTCATCTCGTCGATGAGGCGGCCCTGGGTGGGCGAGGTGGGGGGCGTTACCGCGTTGCGGCCGCCACCAGCGTCACCCGCGAGACGTTGTACTCGCGGGTCTGACCGTCGTGGAACATCACGACGGCGTACTGGTCGCTGCACCCGCCGTACGTGAAGTCCTTGATCAGGCCGAGCCGGCCGTCGGACGTTCTGATGACGTCACGGACGTAGAGCTCGTAGTCGTCGGCCTTCTTGTCCGTGGACTTCTTCGGTCCGGCCGCCTTGAGGCGGCTGACGCCGACCCACTCCTGTCGGCCGCTGTCGAGCTTCACGCTCGCCAGCTCTCCGCCGCCACAGCCATCCTCGAACTCGGTGATTGTGCCGTCTCCGTACCCACCGGGGACGGTGACGCGGTCGCCGGCCTTGAACGATGACTTCTTCGACTTGGTCCATCCCATGTCCTGCCTCCTTGTGAAAGAGCGACCTTGTGGCATTCCCAATATCGGGCGCTGTCCACTAGCCACTCCTAGCTTGTGTCAAGTATAGCACATTGGCCCTACGATGTCAATAGCCACTTGGGCACAATTATTCTTGGCCCTTGAGCTTGCGAATCTGTTCTTTTAGCTCCATGGCCGTTTCGTATTCAAATTTTCGCATGGCTCGCTCCATCATCTTCTCTAGTTGTTTTAGCACTCTTTGCTTGCTGGCACTGCCGTAGAAGATAATATCCTCATTATTATTGGAGTCGGGGTTATCCATCTTATATGAAGCTGCCTTTGAAATTGGCAAATCAAATTTACCTATTTCTTTGATTATGGTTGCGGGAGTAATGTTGTTATCGATGTTGTATAGCTCTTGCTTCTTTCTTCTTCGCGTGGCTTCTTGAACCGCTTCTTTTATAGATTTAGTTTGCTTATCGGCGTACATGATCACGTGGCCGTTTACGTTTCTGGCGGCACGGCCCATGGTTTGAATTAAAGTTGTGTAGTTGCGAAGGAAGCCTTCTTTGTCGGCGTCTAGGATGGCGATAAGCGAAACTTCGGGTAAGTCGAGGCCTTCTCTTAATAGATTAACACCTACGATGACGTCATGAGTGCCAAGGCGCAGGTCTTTAAGAATCTTAATTCTGTCTAATGTTTTTATCTCTGAGTGAAGGTAATTTACCTTAATGCCTTGATCGGCCAAGTGCTCTGATAGGTCTTCTGCCATTCTCTTAGTTAAAGTCGTAATCAAAACTCGTTCGTTTTTGGATACTCTTTGTCTGATTTGTTCGAGTAGGTGGGGTATCTGATTATCGGTTGGTTGTATCTCGATTGTCGGATCCAATAGCCCAGTTGGCCGTACCAGCTGTTCGGCGACATTATCTTTGCCGGCTTTTGCTAATTCGTGTTTGCCCGGAGTGGCCGAAGCATATATTGTTTCCTGAACTCTCTTCTCGAACTCCGGGAATCTTAGGGGTCTATTGTCTATGGCCGAGGGCAATCTAAAACCGTACTCGACTAAAGTACTTTTTCTGGAATGATCACCATTATACATACTTCTGAGTTGGGGAATAGTTATATGAGACTCGTCGATTATAGTTAAAAATTTCCCCTTTGATTTGAAGAAGTCTAGTAGGGAGTATGGCGGGTCGTCTGGTTTTCTGAAGTCTAGGTGGCGAGAATAATTCTCTATGCCATGACAGTAGCCAGTTTGGCGCATCATCTCGACATCCTGAAGTGTTTTAGCTTGAAGACGGAATGCTTCTTCGTTCTTACCCTCTTTTTTTAGATGCTTCACATGGCGCTGGAGTTCGCTTTTAATATTCTCAATTGCTAAAGCTAATTTGTCACCGGAGGTGATCCAATACTTAGCCGGAAATATGACAGTGGCTGCAATCCTTTCGTATTTTATATCTCGCATTTCCATATCTTCTGGATCATCCACGGAGCCCCTATATATTTTTTCGATTAGGTCTTCTTTCTCGCTTTTAGTAGAGAAGATTATTTTAATGATCTCCTGGCCACTTGGCGTAACTATTTCAAATTCATTTTTAGTCTTTCTGAAGCAACTTCTTTTTAACTCGATATCTTGGGCATATTGAAGTCTAAGCAGTCCTCGGCCTAGGTCCGAAGGATTTATTTTTTGACCTTCAAATATCTCAAGACCGAGATCCTTGTATTCTTCTGGCGAACCAAGGTTGTAGATGCAAGATACTGACGCGACGATGATTACATCGTCGCGACCGATCAGGGCCTGAGTGGCAGCGTGTCTAAGACGATCAATGTCCTCGTTTATCTTAGAGTCTTTCTCGATGTATGTATTGGAATGGGGGAGATATGCTTCTGGTTGATAGTAATCATAATAACTGACGAAATAGTGGACGGCATTGTTTGGAAAATATTCTTTGAATTCTCGATATAGCTGAGCGGCCAGGGTTTTATTATGAGATATAATAAGAGTTGGTTTCTGGTGACGTTCAATCACCTTGGCTATAGTAAATGTTTTACCCGAGCCTGTTACGCCCAAAAGTACCTGATGTTTCTTCTTGGATTTTAATCCTTTGACCAATTTTTCTATGGCTGTCGGTTGGTCGCCGGTGGGCTTATATTTTGACGAAAGCTTAAACATTTGACCTTATATGTGAAATATGTTATGGTATGAATACTGGAGGGGGGGGTAGAGACATGAACGTGAGCGTAGATCAGGTTTATCGTGCGGCGAGGGCGTCAGCTGGTTTCGCTCTGGCGACCGGTGCCTTTCTCTGGGCTAATGTACCCTGGATGGCTGCGACGATGGCGCTGCTATCGATCATGACTTCCTTGATTGCTGCGGCTACGATTGTCGGTGCTGCTATCAAGGACGGCAAGTAGTCCGTCGAAGGGTCCCGCGCGTGCGCGGGCCCTCTTTTTTTATTCAAATTTCAATGGTATCTTTAAGGTATGATCTCGTTTCTAGAGGGAACAATAGAATATTTGGGCGATAAGTACCTGATTTTGAATGCCGGCCTGCCCGGCCAGGGCGGTATAGGGTATAGGGTCATAGTATCCCCCAAATTGCTTAATATTGTATCAAAAGAAAAGGTCGATGTCAATAGGAAAATTAAGCTATACGTCCATTCTCAGCTCAATATGCGCGAGGGCACTTTTGACCTATACGGTTTCGATAGGCGGCAGGATTTAGAGTTGTTTCATCTGTTAAAAACAGTAAACGGTGTCGGTTCCAAGAATGCTATGGCCATTCTAACCGTAGTTGAGCCCCAGCATCTAAAAGCGGCTGTTATGAACGGGGATGCCGATTACTTGAAGAAGGTGTCGGGTTTCGGTGGGAAGCTTGCCCAGAGGCTTGTTTTGGAACTCAAGACTAAGGTTGATTACATAGATGCGGCGGACGTGACCGGAATGAATCTTGGTGAAGATAGTAGTGTGGTGGAGGCCTTAGTGGCACTCGGCTACAGTACCAGCCAAGCCACGAATGCATTGAAAGAAGTGGGCGGAGGTAAGTCGTTAGAAGAAAGGGTCCGTGAGGCTTTGAAAATATTAGGTAAAAAATGAGGTCGAGGCCAGACTTAAGACTTTCTCGGGTACGGGTTGCGTTTTTCTCCTGCGAGAATTGCATGAAGTCACAATCTCTCACCATTTCTATATAGAATTATGAAATCGTTTTTACAGACAAAAGAGTGGATGGAGTTTCAGAAGTCGCTGGGGCGACAAGTTTTTAATTACGATAATGGCAAAATAAAGGCCAATATAGTTAAGCACGATTTGCCGTTTGGCAAAAACTATTTATACATACCTCATGGTCCGGAAATTTCATTTGAAGATATTGAAGCTGGTTTAAAAAATGAATTAGCTGCATTCGTAAATGGCATAAAGAAACTTGGCAAGGAAAATAAATCTTTTTTTGTTAAGATGGAGCCGTTGAATGGTTCAACGGTGGAATTGCTATATGGCATGTCCGGCAGTCGTCGGATTAAGAAATCCAAGAAAGAAATTCAACCAGCGAAGACCATAGTTGTGAATTTAAAGGCGTCGGAGGAAGAACTTTTGTCTTTGATGCACCATAAGACCAGGTACAACATAAAAGTTGCCGAGAAACATGGACTAAGATTCTCTGAAGATGGTAGTTTTGAAGATTTCTGGAAATTACTTAAACAGACCTCAGAGAAAGATCAATTTAATACTCACGAGAAGGGTTATTATGAAAAGCTATTAAACTTTTTCAGAGACGGAGAAATTAGGGCCAAATTGTATTTTATCAAACTTGAAGATAAGCCCGTTGCTGGAATGATGGCCATGACCTATGGTGATACTGTTTATTATTTGCACGGAGCGATGGATAGAGAATATAAGCCAATGATGGCACCATATCTAATGCATTGGGAGGCTATGAAGCTATTTAAGAACGGGGGATATATGTTCTATGATTTCTGGGGAATTGATTCAAAGAAATGGCCTGGCGTGACTAGATTTAAATTAGGTTGGGGTGGTAATCAGATCGAATATCCCGGGTCATTTGATTTGCCTATATCCAGCTTCTGGTATTGGATATATAAAATAGCGAGAAAAGTTTTTTAACTTAAGCCTACCCGTTTCTTTGGCACCGATAGTCAATCGGCTCCTGCGGCCGATTGCTATCTAAATTCTCGGCATTTCGAAGATCCGACTTTATCGCCTCTTCGAGGCTATATCAATTCTGTTCAAGCCGAAATGCCTCCGAAATTTGCCCAGAAACGGTTGGGCTTAATGGCTAGCTCAATATATTAAATAATAAATGAATAGTGTTTTGAATATAATTAGGAAAATTGTGCCGCGAGAAGTTTTCGGTTTGATCGCGCCGGCTTATCATGCTTGTTGGGCTTATACTGGAGCGCTAGCCTATGGTTTCCCTTCCAAGAAGATGAAGGTTATCGGAGTGACTGGAACCAAGGGCAAGTCGTCGGTAGTATATCTGACGGGCAAGATCCTGGAGAGATCTGGTCATAAAAAAGTAGCGGTGCTTGGCTCGATGGGTTTCAGAATTGGAGAAAAGGAATGGCCAAATACAGTGAAGATGACTATGCCGGGTAGATTTATGATTCATAAATATATGGCTCAGGCCCAAAAAGTCGGTAGCGAATTCTTTATTATGGAAGTAACCTCTGAGGGTATAAAACAGAATAGACATCTCGGTATCGATTTTGATTGTGTCGTGTTCACGGGTTTGCACAAAGAACATATTGAAAGTCATGGTTCATTTGAGAACTATTATCGAGCTAAGCAAAAACTATTTCAGGTTTCGAAGAATATTCACGTTTTTAATGCTGATGATCCTCACGTGGGTCTATTCTGGGACTATCCAGCCAATAAGAAAATAACCTATGGCGTGGAGCGAGGTGATATCCGGGCAGAAAAATTAGAATTGCGATCGGATGGGGCTTCGTTTGAATGTTATGGTACTGAATTTGATATTAATCTAAGCGGCAAATTCAACGTGTCTAATGTTCTGGCGGCGGCGACAATCGCAGCCATGTATAATATTGATCTACCAAGCTCAGCGTCGATTTTTAAAGAGATTAAATATATCCCAGGGCGAATGGAGTTTATTCAAAGGATGCCATTCTCTGTAGTTGTCGATTATGCTCATACTCCAGATTCATTAAGACAAGTCTATGCCGCGTTAAAACCGAAAAGCGGTAAATTAATTTCCGTACTTGGTGCCGCTGGCGGAGGGAGAGATAAATGGAAAAGATCTGAATTTGGCAAAATAGCTGATGAGTATTGTGACCATGTGATTTTAACAAACGAAGATCCTTATGAAGAAGATCCTGGGCGCATACTGGATGGAATCATGGAAGGTATTAAGTCTATTAATAAGGTAGAGAGAATCATGGATAGGAGAGAAGCCATTGGTGTTGGTATGTCTATGGCTGAGAATGGTGACGTGGTGATTATCACTGGTAAGGGCTCGGAAACAACCATGGCGATTGCTGGCGGTAAGAAGATTGGATGGTCCGACAAGGAAGTCGTCGAAGAATTTATGAATCTGCAAGATAGATAAGTATTTATATTTGACCTCTTTTTTTAAAGTAATATTATCAAGGTAGGACATTGAAAAAGGGGTGATTGTGGCTAAGACTAGGAAGAATCTTAGCTCACATCATATTATACCTCGCAGTCGTGTACGTGAAGATGGTGGACGCAAAAATGACGATATTGAATTCATTATGTCTGAGTTCAACGAATTTCGGTGGACTGTCAGATCTCATCGTGCTTGGCACGCTCTGTTCCAAAACTTAACTCTGTTTGAGGTTTGGGATATCATCGATTACGTCCATGGGGTCATATTCTGCGAGAAGCCTCACGATAATGTTGCCCAGCTTTGGTTGGCCGGCGCAACCCAAAGGAATATATATAATAGAAAGAATCGAAATATTTCTGTTAAGAAATTGAGAGAGCGGTGGACGGAGTGCTTTGACAGTGACGATATCGTCGCCGCCAAGACCTTGATGGGTAAGATGATGCTAGTCATGATCTTCGGCGCTAGAGTTAGGAGGCCAACATTCTATCTCGATACTAATTATGTCGAGGCGGCGATCAATGGCCATTCTCGCGGAGTTCATGAGTGGCGGGTGAGGGCATTTGATATTCTATTCGGCAAAAATCGTGGCACCAGCTACGTTAAGAAGAAAATTGCTAAATTACTGAATCATTCTTCCAGTCTCCAATAGTGGAGACTTTATTTTTTTGCATATATTCCAAATGGTGTTAAAATCTTAATATGGACGGGCCAGAAATCCAATTGACAGTCAAGAGGAAAAAAATAGAGCCGATCAACGGGCCCGGTTTGGTCTGGATGCTGATTATTTTAATGCTTTTATTTCTTGCTCTCTCGGTTGGATTTTTTAGTAAGGCTGGTGGCAATGGGGTTGTGGTGGAGTCTCCTACTCCGACGCCTGAGCCCACTGACACTAGAATTCTTAGGATATACACAGTGTCTTATAAAAATGGAGTTTTTAGTCCCACAAATTTAAGAATTCATTCTGGCGATACGGTTAAATTCAAAAATGATGGCTATTCTGGCATAAGAGTAGTGTCTGATCCCCACCCAGAGCATAATAATTTAGTTGGCTTCGACAGCGTTGGCGATGTTCCACAAAATAGCTTTTTCTCGTTCACTTTTGCCGCTAAGGGGATATTCGGATATCACAACGAGAAAAATTTAAATGAAACTGGTACAATTATTGTTAGGTAATAGGCGCCTACATGGCGCTTGGAATTCCATTGCTTGTCCCGTACGAAAATGAACTTTCGTTTGGAGGCCTGCCAGGAATTAAAAACAAATGTTAAAAAGTTTCGCAACGTTTCGAACTGAGTCGATCATTGGAGCTATTTTTCTAGCATTGCTGTCGGGCTTTTTAATTGGTTTTTTGTTTATTCAAATGAAGAACCTTGAATCCGACACCCTGATCATAGAGTCCAATACTGGAGTGGCCAAGAACGTTTCTCCGTTAGAGATGTCTTTGATAGATGACTGGATTATTGATTATGGCATTAAAATTCCAGGAGATAAGAGGTACGACTACGTATTTGATAAATATCCTCAGAAGCCATGGCTTGGTTCGAATAAAAAATAGTTCTGCATGAGAATAACTTTTTATGGTGGAGCAAAGTCGGTAACTGGCTCGAATTACCTGCTAGAAGTGGGTGGTTTAAAGCTGGTGATTGATTGCGGATTGTTTCAGGGATCAAAGTACTCCGAAGACTTAAATTATGCTCCTTTCCCTTATATTCCTGGAGAGATAGATTACGTTTTGATAACTCATAGCCACGCTGATCACGTGGGCAGGTTGCCCAAATTATATAAAGATGGTTTTAGGGGTAAGTTAATTACTACCGAAGCTACTCTTGGTTTAATAACAAGAGCTTTACCAGACAATCTGGGATTGATTTCTGATGAAGCTGTCAAGCATAATCATGAGCCGCTCTTTAATGCGGAAGATCTTGATGGCATATTATCTTTAGCTGAGCCAGTTAACTACGAAGAAGAGAAGGCTCTCGGTGGTATAAAAATCAAATTCCACGACGCTGGACATATTCTAGGGTCGGCTATCATTGAGATTCAATTTGAAGGTAAGAAGATCTATTTCTCCGGAGACTTGGGTAATCCTCCGACGCCACTATTAAATTATCCGTTTATGCCTCACGATGGCGAATATGCCGTCATCGAGTCAGCTTACGGTGGGAGGATTCACGAAGATAGGGAGACGAGAAGGGATATTCTCTTAAGTTCGATTTCGAAGGCCATAACGCGTGGCGGTACGATTATGATACCTTCGTTTGCCATTGAGCGTACTCAGGAACTATTATACGAGCTTAACAATCTTATAAATGAAAAAAAGATTCCGCACATCCCTATATTTGTCGATTCGCCGCTAGCCATTAAGCTTACGGAAGTTTACAGGCGATATTCTGACTACATGAATATTAAGACGAATTATATAATTAATTCGGGCGATGATATATTTGATTTTCCTGGTCTGCGCTTTACCGTAACTTCTCAGGAGTCAAGATCTATAAATGATATCGTCGGGCCGAAGATAATTATCGCTGGAGCAGGAATGTCTAATGGCGGAAGAATTTTGCATCACGAAAGAAGATACTTATCTGACAAGGACTCGATGATAATTTTTATCGGCTACCAAGTTGAAGGCTGCTTGGGTAGAAAGATTCTAGAGGGCGAGAAATCGGTAAAAATTATGGGTGAGAACGTAGCGGTTAATTGTGAGGTAGTAGCTATCGGTGGGTATTCTGCTCATGCTGATCAGAACATGTTAGCCGAATGGATAGGATCAATTGCCGAGGGTGGGAATCTACGAAGAGTTTTTGTTGTTCAAGGAGAAGAAGATGCGGCAACGGCCTTAGCTCAGAGAATCAAAACCAGCACTGGCGTAGAGGCGATTGTTCCGGCGCAAGACGAGAGTTTCGAGCTGTAAAATTTATTGTATAAGGTATTTCATCCCGAAGACGGCCTAAATGGCCGTTTTTTGGTGAGAAAATTATGCTTGACTTTTCAGCGCGTATGCGGTATAATGTAAGTACAGTTCGTTGTTGTGTCCAGCCCCACCCGACGTAGAGCCAGTCGGTGGGGAAAGAAGAAATGGCTCAGGGAGAATCAAGATGGTCAACTACTTTCTCGTCGCAGTGGTCGTTGCGGTCATCACGTTCATCGTCATGCGGAAGCTGACGCCTCCGCCTCCGGCACCCAAGCCGGTGCCGGTCAAGACATTCGGCCTGGCGCAGGCCGCCAAAGCCGCACCCATGTTCCAGCAGCTCGGTGATCAGGCTGGCCTGGGCGCGAAGATCGCGATGGGCGTCCTCGCGATGATGGAGATTCAGAGTCGGGTCGGCGCCGACCTGAAGGCGCTCCTTACGGAGCGGGACAACCAGATCGTGGCGGCTGGTGAACGGTCCAAGGCTGCGCAGAACGAGATCCTGCAGCAACAGGCCATGATTGCGAATGCCAATCGGACCGCTGCTGCAGCCGAGCTCGAGAAGGTCCAGGCCACGGCGGTCGCCGCTCTGTTCGGCGAGTAGCCGATCGGCCGGCAGGCCATCGAGGCCTGACACACAAGCGCGTGTGTCAGGCCTCTTCTAATTTAAGCCCAATCAACGAAGAGTTGATCTGTGGCTTTTTTTGTATTATAATACTGGGGCTAATTAATACGCATATATGGCTGAATTTAAAGAAAACAACACAATTATTCCTAACGAGTTACCTCTAATTGCCCTCAAGAATACGGTCTTATTTCCTAAGCTCATAATCCCGTTATTAGTCCAGAGGTCTAAATCCATGACTGCCCTCGGAGAGGCTATGACTAAAGACAAATTAGTCTTTTTTGCTTCTCAAAAGAACATAGATGATGACGTGGATACTAAAGACATTTTTGAAATTGGTACCATTGGTAGGATTATATCGGTTTTTAAATTGCCAGATGGATCGTCGAAAGTTGACGTTGAAGGATTAGTAAGAGCCCGAATTACTAAATTCACAAAAACTGAACCATATTTTAAAGTTCAGGCCGAGCCATTTAATTTGATACTCAGGAATAATCTAGACGAGAAGGCTTTAGTTCGATCAGCTATCGACCAATTTAAGAATATATCTGAGTCCAAGTCTTTTCCAAATGTATTGCCAGAGGTCATATACATGATGATGCAGCTCAAAGATACTGAGCAAATATTAAGTTTAGTTACGGTTAATTTGAATTTATCTTTAGATGATCAGCAAAGAATATTGGAATTTGAGAGTGCCATGGACGCATTGAGGGAGTTAAATATTTTAATTGCCAGAGAGGCGGAGATATTGGAAGCCGAAAAAAGCGTGGCCAAGGAAACCAAGAAACAGATAGGCAAAATGCAGAAAGAGCTTTTTCTGCGCGAGCAATTGAAGAGTATCGAAAAAGAATTGGGCGTCGACGATGAGCGTGGTGAATTAGATATCGTCAAAGACAAGATAGATAAAGCTGGCATGCCGAAAGAAGTAAAAGACAAGGCGCTAAAAGAACTAAATAGATTATCGAAGATGCCACCATTTAGTCCAGAGGTTTCTTATATTAGAACATATTTGGATTGGATGACTGAGATGCCGTGGAATACAAAAGATGATGCAAAAATAGATCTTAAATCAGCCGAGAAGATATTGAATCAAGATCATTACGGACTATCTAATGTAAAAGAGAGGATTTTAGAATATTTAGCTGTTCAAAAACAAGTTGGTAAAGTGAAGGGGCCGATATTATGTCTAGTTGGCCCACCGGGAACTGGTAAAACTTCTATTGGTCAATCGATTGCCAGAGCTCTGAGTAGAAAATTTATCAGAGTTTCCCTGGGTGGCATAAAAGATGAGGCCGAGATTAGGGGTCACAGGAGAACATACATTGGCGCTTTACCGGGTAGAGTTATACAAGGCATTCACAACGCCAAAACAAAAAATCCCGTTTTCATGCTTGATGAGATCGATAAGATTGGCATGGATTTTAGGGGTGACCCGTCATCGGCGCTACTTGAGGCGTTGGATCCTCAACAGAATAACGCTTTTTCTGATCATTATTTGGAGGCGCCTTTTGATTTATCGGATGTCTTATTTATAGCTACGGCTAATGTTCTAGATACTATCCCGCCGGCATTAAGAGATAGATTAGAGATTATTGATTTTGCTGGTTACACTGAAGAGGAAAAGCTTCATATCGCGAAGAAATTTTTGATACCTAAACTCTTCAAAGATCATGGTATTAAAAAGAATACGTTGACGTTTAATGATCCAGCCTTAGTCGATATTATTGGACAGCATACCCGAGAGGCTGGGGTCAGAGAGCTAGAAAGACAGTTGGCCTCAATAATTAGAAAATATTTAAGAAGGAATTCTGACAATAATGGGAAAAAACAGGCTACAATAACCAAAGAAATAATTCACAAATATCTAGGCCCAGCCAAATATACTCATCAAATGGCGGAGGTTAAAGATGAGATTGGAGTCGTAACGGGTCTGGCTTGGACTCCCGTTGGTGGAGAAGTTTTGACTATCGAGGTAAGCAAGATGCCCGGACGTGGTAGGTTGATTCTGACTGGTCAACTTGGTGAAGTAATGAAAGAATCTGCCCAGGCGGCATTGAGCTACGCTAGAGCATATGCTTCAAAATTGGGGATTAAGGAGGATTTCAACAAGGACGATATTCATATTCATGTTCCATCTGGCGCTATAAAGAAAGATGGTCCTTCGGCTGGCTCAGCTATCACCACGGCTCTGATATCTATATTCCTGAAAAAGGAAGTTAGGAAAGAAGTTGGCATGACCGGTGAAGTAACTTTGCGTGGAAAGGTTCTAGAAATTGGCGGAGTTAAGGAGAAGGTCTTAGCAGCTCATCGAGCTGGTCTTAAAATAATTATATTGCCAGCTGCGAACAAGAAAGACATGATTGATATACCGAAAGAAGTTAAAAGAAATGCTAAATTTGTTTTCGTGAGCCATGTAGATGAAGTGTTGAAAGTGGCGTTTAGATAGACGAGATAAACAAAAAACGGCCAGGCGGCCGTTTTTTGTTTATCTTATTCCCTGATATAATTTAATGATTGTGCAGTATCTAAATTGGATAAAAGGAAATAGGCAGCTTATTTCGGCCACGTCAGTTCTGATTGGCGCTATGGTTGGCGTTGGATTATTTGGCTTGCCCTTAGCTTTCAGCAGAGCTGGTTTTGTGGTCGGAGTCGCATTCCTCTTCTTCGTTGGTGGACTAGTGCTTCTTGTTGATCTAATGTATGCCGAGATAATACTTAGGACCAAAGAAGATCATCAGCTGGTCGGCTATGCTGAGATGTATGCAGGGAAGGGCCTAAGACGAGCCCTTTTCTTCTCGGCTGCTTTGAATGGTTACGCCGGCCTATTGGCCTACATGTTGATATCCGGACAATTTTTAAGTAATATTTTCTCTTTTTTCTTCTATCAGTCGATTGATTTCTATAGTATTTTATTCGTTGTCGTATTCTCGGCAATTTTGCTTATGGGCATCAAGAGAATCTCTTTTTTAGAGATAGCGTTTTCTATACTTTTCTTAGGAATTGTAATCATCATCTTGGGTTTTAGTATTCCCAAGATAGATTTGGGCCATTTAATAGATTTTTCCTCGACCTCTCGGTACTGGTTTTTGCCGTATGGCGTTTTATTATTTGCTTTTGGTGGTTTAAGCGCAATTCCAATCCAGCGGCAGATATTAAAGGGACAAGAGAAGAAGCTATTTAAGGCTATATTGATTGCCATGATTTTCGTGGCGGTGCTTTTTCTTCTTTTCGTTATTGGCGTTGTTGGGGTAACTGGTGGATCTGCCGGCGATGATTCTATAGCTGATTTGTTCATCATCCTTGGCGATAAGATGATGGTTCTGTGCTCTTTATTTGGTATTTTGGCTATAGGCAGTTGTTTCCTGATGCTGGGATCAGCTTTCCAGGAGATATTTACTCTCGATTTTGGCTTTAACAGATTCTGGTCTTGGCTGTTGGTCGTGGCGCCGCCAATTGTTCTTTATTTCCTTGGTTTGCGTGATTTTGTAAGCGTCATCGGTTTAGGTGGGGCTGTTGCCTTGGGTTTTGAAGCGATAGTAATAATTTATATATATTTAAAAGCGAAGAAAAAGGGTAATCGAGTACCAGAGTCCAGATTGTCCATGCCGCACTGGATTTTATATGGCATGATGCTCCTTTTTGCTTTAGGAGCTATTCTGAAATTATTTTTAGATGTTGGATAAATTAGAGAGGTATCTATTCTACATATTCTTATTTTCTATTCCACTTCAGACGAGGAAGATTTTTTACTACCCGGGATGGCGCTACAATGAATGGTTATCTATGTCCGTGTACCTAAGTGATATAATCTTGTGCTTATTGTTAATAGTGGCGATATATTTATGGGCCAAGAATAATTATAGATTTTATCCAAAGATCGATAAGCCATCGTACGTGTTGTTTGGGCTTGTCGTTATAGGCGCATTATCGATTTTTAAATCTCTAGATCGAGGCGTGGCGATATTCCAACTTATTAAGCTAATAGAGTTTATCGGTCTGTATTTCTATATAAAAAATTATGCCACATCCAGATTCAACTTTTCCAGGGGATTGGTCGCAATTGTAGCAGGTGGATTGTTGCAATCGATCATAGCCATTGCTCAATTCTTAAAACAAGGAGATCTGGGACTTAGATATCTAGGTGAAAGTCCTCTGGGCCTATATATGAATGGCGTGGCGATATTCACAAATACTGTCGGAGAAAGAATTATCAGGGCTTATGGAACTACGCCTCATCCAAATGTTTTGGCAATTTTTCTATTTTTGGCCATCTATTGTTTGTATAATTATTGGTCCTATCGTGATACTGCGAAGAACGGAATGAATTATATATTGTTTACGATTCATAGCATTCTTTTACTTGGATTACTGCTGACGTTCTCGAGAACAATTATTTTCTTTTGGGCATTAGGATTTGTTTTGCGAGGAGGGCTCTTAGCTTTTAAGACTAATTTTCGAGAGCTGTTTTGGGCTAAATCCGAGAACAAAATTAAGCTGAAGCTCATCCTGGCTTCAACGCTCTTGGTAATTCTCATGGTGAGCGTTTTATATTGGCCGAGCGTACTTAGTAGAATCACTATGTCTTACGAGGAGGAGGCCGTGCAGATGCGATTATTTTACGCTGAAGAATCTCTGAGCTCGGATATCAATATAGTTGGATATGGTCTGGGCAATTTTGTACCATGGCTTATGTACGAGAGCCCGCATCTCCCAAGTTATTACTACCAGCCCGTGCATAACATTTATCTACTGGCGTATAACGAAGTCGGCTTGATCGGCTGCATATTGTTCATAGCCTTTTTGGTTTTAATAATCGGCGAGTATGTCCTGGATACTAGGTTTAAAAAAATGTACCACTATTCTTTTATAATACTTTTTGGATCATTGCTCTTAATCGGACTATTCGATCATTTCTTTTGGACTCTACAGCAGGGGAGATTAGTCTTCTGGCTGGTAGCTGGTCTAATTAGTTCGAAGAAACTAATTATGGGCTAGTGACAAAAATACTTGCGATCTGCGCTCTAATAAAATAGTATTAAGTACATATGTCAGAGGATAGAGATGAGCTATTACGTATAATAAAAGACGAGATCATGGCCCTGAAGGAGTCTCCTCTTTATGCCGAAAGGATTAAAAATAATGTTTTTCCAGTAATTGGCGAAGGTAGTCATTATGCAGAGATTGTATTTATTGGCGAAGCTCCTGGAAAAAATGAAGCTGCGACTGGTAAGCCGTTTTGTGGCGCTTCGGGCAGGATATTGAATGAGCTATTGGCCTCAGCTAGTATTGATCGAGCGGATGTATACGTGACGAATATTGTTAAGGATCGGCCGCCGCTAAATAGAGATCCACTACCGGGAGAAATAGAAATATATGGTCCATTTCTAGATAGGCAGTTGGAAATAATTAGACCCAAAACGATTGCTACTTTGGGTAGATTTTCTATGGAATATATTATGAAAAGATTCGGCTTAGAGTCGCATCTAAAGCCCATTAGTCAGATGCACGGCAAGGTGTTTGAAACCGATGCCTCATATGGTAAGGTTAGGATCGTCCCACTCTATCATCCAGCCGTAGCAATCTATAATTCTAACACCAAATCTGTTCTAAAATCTGATTTTCGGATACTAAAGAAGTCTTAATGGAAACAATTTTCTATTTTCTAAAAGATAATTTTCCAGTTCTATTTTCTCACAAATATTTTTTTGTTTTTGCTGGCGCTGCCATCGAGGGTTTTAATACGCAGATATTGGCCGGATTCTTGGTAGGTGTCGGTGGCTTAAGTTTTATCCCCACGTTTTTGGTTACTATCGCCGGGCAATTCGTAAATGGTTTTATGTGGTATGGAATTGGTTATTTTGCCGGTGCTAAAACTTTGGATTATTGGGCACGCAAGACTAAGAGCGGCAAGAGAATCGTGGGATGGGTTAGGACTTATTTTACAGAGCATAGCGGTAAGGCCATAATTTTTACGAGAATGACCGTCTCTTTCACTGTGGCCACATTGATTACGGCGGGGATGCTAAAATACAATTTAAAGAAGTTTAGCCTCTATAATTTAATAGGTGGCATCGGTTGGGCCGCCATAACGATTGGTTTCGGATATTTCTTTGGAGAGGGTTTCAGATATATCTTTCAATACGTCGCTAATGCGACTATGGTCTTGCTGGGTTTAATTCTAATTGTTACCGTTTGTTATCTGATATTTAAATTCACGAATAAAATTTTTGAGAAGATTTTCAGAGCGAACGAGAAGATTAAAGAAATAGGCGATCTAGTTGTGGATGGCATAGACAAACTACTTTCTACTGAAGAAATGACAAAAAATAATGACGCAAAAAGCAAGTAGGCTGTGGATTGCCCTAGGGGGTGGCGATGTGGTAAAATAGATCCATACATGAATATAAAGAGAATAGTGCCTGTTTTAGCCATTATTGCAGTATTTGGGGTAGCATTTGGCGCTAATGCAGCGGCTAACAATACTCGCTATTTAGTAAAATCGAACGCTTCTTTTTGGAAGAAATCCTTCAATGTAAGGCAGATTTTTGATGTGGGTTTCACCGCTGATTTAACCGATTGGCAGCTTAGACTAACTAAAATATTTGGCGTTGAGATTACGTCAGTTAATAGGCTAAATATTCTAGAAACTAAGGTTGCCCCTAAATTAAAGGCCGCTTATCAAGCTCCGGTAGATAGTATCCCTTGGGGAGTAAAAACTTTATATAGCGATCCAACTATAACTAAATCTTCTGGTGGAGATGGCGTGAAGGTTGCTGTCTTAGATACTGGCGTTGCAAAACATCCTGATATTAAAATTAAAGAATGCAGAGACTTTACAGGATCGAAGCCCATGATTGAGGATAAATGCGACGATAACAATGGACATGGTACTCACATGGCCGGTATTATTCTTGCCAATGGTGGTAGCGAGGGCAATGGTATTTGGGGCATGGCTCCAGAGGCGGAACTCTACGCTTATAAGGTCTGCTTAGACAATGGTTCTTGCTGGGCTGACGATGTCGCAGCCGGGATTATAACAGCGGTTGATCAAAAGGTTAACGTTATAGTATTGGGATTGGGTTCAGATATCGAAAGTAATTTGATCCGAGACGCAATAGCTTATGGCATTGGCAAAAATGTTTTATTCGTAGCCGCTGCGGGCAACGATGGTCCGTATGCTGGAAGTATTGATTATCCTGCGACAGACAAAAGCGTTGTCTCTGTGGGTGCTATTGATTTTAGCGACAAAGTGCCGGATTGGAGCGCTAGAGGCGAAGACGAAGATAAAGAGACGAATGTCAATGAGGACGGTTATGTCAATTTCGTGGCTCCTGGAGTCGGCATAGAATCTTTGTCTAGAGATGGTGGCTATGTCGTGTCGTCTGGCACATCTATGGCCGCCGCGCATGTTGCTGGCTTGGCAACTAAGCTTTGGCAGAAAGATGACAAGAATCCAGCAGTTTCTACTTTTGAATTACTTAAGGAGTTTTCACAGAAAATATCTTCAGCTGACGATGGATCGACGGGTTGGGGATTGCCTAGGCTCTAATACCATCCAACTAATGTTGTGTTCTAGAAATGGCCGTTGGCCATTTTTTCGTTTATTGCTAGAATGGATATGTGAAGGTTAATCATGTTATAAGAACACTAGTTGTATCAGATTTTTTTATAAACTCTGGCTTTAGTATATTCGCTCCAGTGTTCGCGATATTTGTTACTAATCAAATCCAGGGCTCTTTGGAGGTCATCGGTTTCGCCGCCGCAATCTTTCAAGTTTTTAAAGTCGGTTTTCAAATCCCGGTTTCTAGGATACTAGATAGAAATCATGGCGAGAGAGATGATTTCTATTCAATGATATTTGGAAGCGCTATTGTCGGCATCATTCCTTTTCTGTATCTCTTTGCAAAGACTCCGATTCATATATATATTATCCAGGCTCTATATGGAATCGGGGCAGCTTTCTCTATACCTCCTTGGTATGCTATTTTCTCTAGGCATTTGGACAAGTTGAAAGAAAATGTTGAATGGTCTATGGACTCTGTGGCCATAGGTATTTCCGGTGCTATTGCCGCCGCTCTGGGCGGATTCCTTGCTCAAAAATTTGGATTCCAGGCCGTGTTTATAATTGGTGGTATTATTGCCCTTTTCGGCGCTGTTCAACAAATCAGAATATTTGATGATATTAAAAAACGAGTCAAGCGTGATGATGTTAAACCTCAGCCAGATCGTGGCTCAGAATCTTAATATAAAAATAATTTAAAAATCATGAAAAAATTTATTGCCCTGGTCGTATTCTTGATCGTGGCTGGAATGGCTATCCTATTTGGTATGCGCTTATGGAGTGGCGAAGATTCTTGGGTATGTCAATCTGGGGAATGGGTTAAGCATGGTAATCCTTCTAAGGCCAAGCCGGCTGGAGTTTGCGGGGAAATTAGAGAATTCAACGGGACCATATCGAAAGTCGATATTGATGGTGGCGTAATATTTATTGAGTTATCTGATTCTAAGATCGAGCTCGTGCTTCATGCGGAAGCAAAACTATTCGACGGATCAGGGATGGATATCCCAATAAGTGATTTGTACGAATCTTTTGAGGTCTCTGGGAAGGGTAGCGTGGTTGCGGAAGATAAGTTAATCGTCACTGAGCTTAGGGTGACTAAATCTCCAAATATAATCTTAATGAGTCCCAGAAGTGGAGACGAGGCTGGTCTTCCGGTTGAGATAAGGGGCGTTGCAAGGGTTTTTGAAAATAATCTGAACGTTCGAGTTAAAGATAGTAACGGCAAGGTACTTGCAGAGGCATTTACCATGGCTAATAGCCCCGATATGGGCAAATACGGAGTCTTTGCTATTGATTTAAATTACAGCGAGCCGACAGCTAGTACGGGATATGTTGAGGCTTTCAATTACAGCGCCAAAGACGGATCAATTGAAAACTTAGTTTCTTCTCCGATTAAATTCGAGAACGTAGAAGCGCAGATTTTAAAGGTCTATTTCTCTAATTCTAAGAAAGATCCCAGGGCTGATTATTGCGCTAGAACATATCCAGTCGAGAGAAGAGTCCCCAAGTCTGAGGCTCCGGGTAGGACAGCTCTCGAGGAGCTAATTAGGGGCGTGCTAACTGATGAAGGTAGAGCTGGCTATTTTAGCTCCATACCTCAGGTTCCTAGGGTAGAGATAAATAAGCTAGTCATAGAGAATGGATTGGCCACAATCGATTTCAACTCGGCCCTATCTGCGTATGGTGGTGGATCTTGCAAGGTTGCTGCGATAAGATCGCAGATAGAGAACACGATAAAACAATTTAGCTCAGTGAAAAAGGTAGATATTCTAATCGATGGCAGTAAGGATGACGTGCTCCAGCCATAGTTGGTCGTTGATTATTCTGATAATATATAAATAACATATGGCTTTTAGAATTTTATTAGTCGGTGGCGGTACGGGTGGCCATGTTTTTCCATTGATAGCAGTGGCCAATTCGTTACAGAACAAAGCTCAACAGTCAGGAGCTGATTTAGATTTATTAGTGTTGGGAGACGGAAAGATGCTGAGGGATGCTTGCATCGATAACTCGCTTAAATTTAAAAGCGTGGTGGCTGGCAAATTTCGCAGATATCTTAGCTTCCTCAATCTCCTTGATATCTTGAAGATGCCTATCGGTTTTATCCAATCTCTTTGGTATATATTCTGGTTTATGCCAGATGTGGTTTTTACCAAGGGGGGATATGCGTCTTTTATTCCTGCGATTGTGGCAAAAATATACGCAATACCACTTTTGACCCATGATTCGGATGCGGTTCCAGGACTAACGAATAGATGGATTGGCAAAATGGCAAATGGGATATTTATATCTTTCAAATCTGCTGGAGACTATTTTGTGAAAGATAAAGCCATTCTAACCGGTAATCCTGTAAGGACTGATTTATTAAATGGTAGCAAAGAAGAAGCTCTTAAAGCGTTTAATCTAAAATCGGACAAGAAGGTTATCTTAGTCTTGGGCGGAAGCCAGGGAGCTAAAATCATAAACGATACGATCACTCAGTCCTTGGTCATAATTGCCAAGGATTATCAAATTATCCATCAATGCGGGGACGGTCAATTGGACGTTGTGAAGTCCGAGGTTGAGAAGATAACGAAAGAAGGTGAAACTCATTATGCCGATTTGATTAAGAATAATTATCGTCTCTATCCATTCTTTGGAGTTTCAGAGATGAGATTGGCTTATGCGGTCGCCGATATAATAATCTCTCGTGCGGGTGCAGCTAATATATTTGAGATTGCCGCACTTGGAAAACCTGCCATCATTATTCCCCTCGGAAATTCAGCCTCAAACCACCAGTTTTTAAATGCGAAGGAGTTCAGCCAGTCTGGTGCGGTTATGATCGAAGAGCAGAATTTAACGCCGCATATAATACTCAATCAAATTGAGAATTTATTAAATCCAGAAAATTATCTCAATGTCAGCGAGAAAATAAAATCATTTGCATTGGTCGATGCCGCTGATAAGGTCGCCGAACAAATTTTGTTATTAAACAATAACGATCGTTAATACGAAAATATGTTAATTACAGCTTTAATAATAGGAGCGATAATAGTGCTAGTCATTATATATGTCGCACTCAACGACAATAAGTCGAAGAACTTGCCCATGGTATCGGAGGATGTTAATTTGCCAGCTAACATAGAACAGGGCAACTCCGATAAGGTTACGTCAGGAGCAGAGACGCCAGAAGAGGAGAATAATAATCTACCTCTCAATCCAGCTCAGTAAAATCATAAGTATCTAAAAGAGCCGCTTTTGATTGCAAAGGCGGCTCTTTTCTTGTTTAATGAAATTATGAAGTGGGCGACAATAGGTTTCAGTAAAAATAAGAAATACTTTGAAAGCATGATTAAAGATGGCAGCATGAACCATGCTTATTTGTTTTGGGGACAAGAGATGATCGGTAAAAGAACTTTTGCCTTGGAAGTGTACAAATTGGCTAATAATCGAGCTGATATCTCTGACGCAGATCCTGACCTAAAGATATTGTCACCTAAAATAATTGACGGCGAAACTAAGATTTATATTGATGATTCTAGGGATATGCGAAAGTTCATGACGCTAAAGCCATATCATGGGCCATATAAATTTATAATTATAAATGATGCTGACAGATTAACTACTGATGCCGCCAACGCTATCCTTAAAATCTTAGAAGAGCCAAACAAGTTCTCAATATTACTGTTAATATCTTCAAGACCTCAGGCTATGTTGTCAACTATAAGATCGAGATGTGAATCTGTTAAATTTGTGTCCATCGCTGATAAAATGATAGGAGATTATTTAAACGAGAGAGGCATTAATGGCCAAGATGCTGATTTTATAATGAGAGTTGCGAATGGTCGTCTCGGCTGGGCAATAAATTGTGTGGACGACGAAAAAATTAAAGGAGTTAAGAGATCTATCGATAGCCTTAACGAAGCCATCAACATGAGCGTGGCAGATAAGATCAATTTTGTTAAAAAATTCTATGAAGCTGGAGACTACCTTCAACGTATTGATGAATGGATGAACTATTTGAGTCATGGCGCTAAGACAGCTTTATGCGTCCGGATTTTGAGTGGCTTGAGCCGTCTCTACCCGATCATATCTGAACCACAATTTAATCATCGGCTAGCTCTCGAGACTTTTTTCATTAATGTTGAAAATGATTAGCTTAATGATATAATATCTTTATATGTATAAGGACTTAATCAATCAAAGAAAGGGCGATTTCGAGGGTGCATTTATGCATGCGAAGAACGAAGTTGCCTCGATAAGAACTGGTCGTGCGAATACTTCCATGGTGGAAGAGATTCAGGTTGAATATATGGGTTCAAGGATGAGGATAAAGGAGTTGGCAACGATTTCAATACCAGAGCCTAGAGTTATTCTCATAGTGCCTTGGGACAAACAAGCGATTCCGTATATAGAGAAAGGTATTAAAGATGGTGCCGCGTCTCTTAGCCCATCATCTGATCGGGATGGTGTTAAGGTCGTATTGCCTGCCCTCACAGAAGATCGAAGAAAAGAGTTTATAAAATTGCTTGGCCAGAAAGTAGAAGAAGGTAAAATCAAGGTTAGGCAGATAAGAGAAGATATTCTAAAAAAAGTTCAGCAAGAAGTTAAAGAAAAGAAAGCCCGAGAAGACGATAATTATAAAGCCAAAGATGAATTGCAAAAGATTATAGACGATCTAAACAAAAAGTTTGACGAGCTGGCCAAGAAGAAGGAGCAAGAGCTAATGACGTCATAAAAAATATCAGATGCGGGTATGGATTTCTCGAGTACGGGCTGTATTTTCTACTGAAAATCACCCTCTCTCTCGCGCCAGTCGCGCTCCGAGAGCCTCTCGAAACCCATACCCGCACATGCTAATTGGCATTTCTAAGCTTAACCTATGCTGACTGCTATAATTTTCATTATTGTCCTCGGGATACTAATCCTAGTCCACGAACTTGGCCATTTTATATTTGCGAAGAGGGCAGGTATGACTGTTGAGGAATTTGGATTTGGGTTTCCGCCTCGGCTATGGAGCATAAAGAAAGGTGGAACAGTATATTCCATTAATCTTATTCCATTTGGCGGCTACGTTAAGATTCTGGGAGAAGACGGCGAAGAAAAGAATAAAGAAGGAAGTTTCTCCTCGAAGTCTATATGGCAAAGATTTGTAGTTATCTCTGCTGGAGTCGTCATGAATTTATTTTTAGCCATTTTCCTTCTAATGGTGGTTAATTTTTTTGGTCTTAGAATTGGCGTGACCGACGGCAGTGATACGTCTAAAGTGAAAGATCTCCAAGTCCAAATAATCCAAGTTAATGCTAAGAGTCCGGCAGATATGTCTGGCCTCAAGCTGTTGGATACTATCGTGGGATTCAAGAGTGGCGATAAGCTGATCTATGCAAGTTCCGTTGGAGAGGTGCAGTCATATATAGTCGATAATGCCGGTAATCGGGTGACCATGCTCATCAAAAGAGGCGACTTAGTGATTGAGAAAATCGTTGAGCCTAGAAAAAATCCGCCTGCAGGCGAAGGTGCTCTTGGAATATCATTAGCCCTTACGGGAATTGTTAAATATCCTTGGTATGAGGCGGTTTGGCGTGGCGTTTACGATGCTTATTATTTATTGATCAATACCGTAATGGGATACTATACTCTCATTAAGACGCTAGTAGTGAGCGGTAAATTGATGTCAGATGTTTCTGGACCGATAGGCATTGCTACACTTACTGGTTCAGCGGCTAGAATCGGTTTTAACTATCTCATGCAATTCGTAGCTATGATATCTATCAATCTTGCAGTTCTCAATTTTATACCATTCCCAGCTCTCGATGGTGGCCGGGCCTTACTTCTGCTAGTCGAGAAGATAAAACGTTCTCCCATAAATAAAAAGCTAGAAGGCCGCATGAATGCTATTGGTTTTGGACTTCTAATACTTCTCATGTTCTATGTCACATTCAGAGACCTCGTTAAATTCTTCTAATTATCACTTAGCGGTTGATAAAATACTCAGAATATTAAAGAGCGGGGGTTTTTGGTTTGAGACCTTCGAACACGACGAAGTTAGAACAAGTGAAGAGGCGGCCAAAATGCGACCAGAATATAAGTTAGAGCAGGGAGCTAAGGCCTTAATTGTTAAGGCCTATCTAGCTGATAGCGAAGAGAAATTTCTTATGCTAATAATGCCGGCCGATCTAAAGCTAGATTCTAAAAAGGCTTGCGAGGTGCTGGGCGCTAAAAAGATAAGATTTGTCACAGAAGACGAGGTATCGCAAATAACAAATGGTGTTAGGGTTGGCGGCGTACCGCCTTTTGGTAATTTATTTTGTATTAAGGTGGTAGCTGATCCAAAACTTTTCGACAATGAAAAAATAGTTTTTAATGCCGGCGACAGATGCTTTTCGATTGCCATGAAGTCTGAAGATTATAAAGCGATCGTCACTCCTCAGATTGCCTCAATTACGTAAATTGGGTATATTAAACATATGCGAATATCTAAATTATTCACTAAAACAATCAAGGAGGCTCCAGCCGATGAGACAGCTGTAAATGCTCAACTTCTTATTCGTGGCGGCTTCGTGTATAAGGAAATGGCTGGAGTATATTCATTTCTTCCTCTTGGCTTGAGGGTTATAAAAAAGATTGAAGGGATAATCAGGGAAGAAATGAACAGAATTGATGGCGTAGAAATGAAGACGTCTATACTTCAGAATAAGGAAACTTGGGAGAAATCAGGTAGATGGAGCGATGAGGTGGTAGATAGCTGGTTTAAGACGAAGCTAAAAAATGGCGGTGAAGCCGGCTTATCGTTTACCAACGAAGAAGATTATTCCAATATCTTGACTCAGCACGTAAGCTCATATAAAGATTTGCCGATATATGCATATGATTTTAAGGAAATCTTTAGAAATGAAGCCAGGAGCAAATCCGGTATCTTAAGAGGGAGAGAGTTCTATTGGAAGGCTCTGTATTCATTTTCCAAAGATGAAAAGGAGCATATGGCATTTTATGAAAAAGCTACTGAGGCGTATAAGAATGTTTTTAATCGAGTTGGCATTGGAAATAGGACATACTTAGTCCTTGCATCTGGTGGAACTTTCTCCAAATTTTCCCACGAATTCCAAACTATTTGCGAAGCCGGAGAAGACCTTATCTATATATCTAAAAAAGATTACGGTAAGGGACTAGAAATAGAAAGAGGCCGAGCTGCCATAAATAAAGAGATTTTTACCGATAATATTAAGAAGGATTTGGGTCTAGGAAATGACTTTGTAGAAGAGAAGGCTATTGAAGTTGGTAATATTTTTACCTTGGGAACTAGATTTTCAGAACCTTTTGGTTTGGATTTTATCGATGATACTGGAAATAAGAAACACATTTTTATGGGTTCTTATGGCATTGGACTCAGTAGATTGATGGGCACAATTGTTGAGGTAATGCACGATGATAGGGGTATTATTTGGCCTGATAGCATAGCACCATTCAAGATACATTTAGTATCGTTAGGCAAGAATGACGAAGCTGGGGCTATATATGATACATTAACTGAATCTGGCTTAGAAGTCTTATGTGACGATAGAGAGGACAAGAGTGCAGGTGAAAAATTTGCTGATGCTGATTTGATAGGTTGTCCAATCAGACTAGTAGTTAGTGAAAAAACTCTAGCCAAAGATTCGGTAGAGCTTAAGCACAGAAAGTCTAGCGAGCTAGAACTGATTGAGATAAAAGATCTCAAGAAATTTCTAATATAATTAGAAAAGCGAGCCTAAAAATTTTTTGAGAGTTTTAGGCTCGCTTTTTCGTATGTAAAGTTCTATCTCAAGCGAAGCTCCTTCCATCTCCGAATCATCCGCAGTTAAATCATTGACTGTAGAGTGACTAGAATCAAGAATCCAAAAAGATAGGTCGAGGGCAACACCTATAAGAAATTGATAGTGCGAGGGTTACCTATCTTTTTGGCTTATTCTTGCCTAGGCAACTCGATAGTCAATGATGCAGGCGAGGACACGATGAGGAGATGGAAGGGGTGGAACGTCTTTTGATTGTTCATATCATTTTTGATATGTTATGTTATTGAAAGATAAGGATTAAACGAGGATGTTAAACAAACTTTTTGGTTTTTGGTCAAAAGATATTGGTATTGATCTGGGTACTGCAAATACCTTAGTTTATGTTAGGGGCAAAGGTATTATCATCAATGAGCCATCGATAGTCGCAGTTAATCAAAAAACTGGCAAGATTTTAGCCATAGGCGAAGAAGCTAAGAAAATGGTAGGGCGTACGCCTGGATATATCATGGTCTCTAGGCCATTGGTTTCCGGTGTGGTGTCCGATTTCGAGGTTACCGAGCAGATGCTCAAGTACTTCATAGACAGAGTCCATCAGGAAGGATTTGCATTATTTCCGAGGCCACGTGTAGTTGTGGGCATACCTTCTGGCGTGACCGAAGTTGAGAGGCGTGCAGTCGAAGATGCAACATATAATGCTGGTGCGAGAGAGGTCTATTTGATAGAAGAGCCTATGGCCGCGGCTATAGGGGCAAGATTACCAGTCCAGGACGCTGTAGCCAATGTTATCGTCGATATGGGTGGTGGGACTACGGAGGTGGCTGTAATTTCTATGGGAGGCGTTATAGCGTCTAGATCTCTTAGAATAGCCGGAGATAAATTGAGTGAAGATATTGTGAGATATATGAGAGAGCAGAAGAATCTTCTAATAGGTGATGCAACGGCTGAGAATCTGAAAATTATGTTTGGTTCGGCTTCTCCGCTTGAAGATGAGCTAGAAGGTACAGTTAGGGGTCGAGACCTGGTTTCTGGGCTGCCTAAGGAGCTGCCGATCACGTCATATGATCTTCGCGAAGCAATGCAGAGGTCTATAGCCCTAATTGTTGCGTCGGTTAAAAGCACAATCGAAGAGACGCCGCCAGAGCTTACGGCTGATCTTATAAATAGGCACATATATCTTGCCGGCGGTGGAGCGATGATGCGTGGGTTGGATAGGCTCATAGCTCAAGAGACTAAGCTGTTTGTTAAAATTGTCGACGATCCGTTAACGGCCGTTGCTCGTGGTTGCGGTTTTGTCTTGGAAAACGTGGATCAGCTCAAGAACGTATTAGTCTCAACCGAGAGAGAGGCTTATATATAAACCATGATGAGGAATAAGTTCCTGGCGTATCTAATATTTTTAATTTTTATCTTATTGGCGATGGCTCTAGCCAGTCGTTTTTGGATTGGGCAGATTGTTCCAAACGTAGGGATAATTCAAAGGCCGGCAGTTTATCTATTTGAGAAGATGAACGGCTTCAGAATGTTCTGGGATGAATTTAGAAGATTGGGAAAAGTCTCTAATGATAACGTGGCCCTGCGCGAGAAAGTTGACGATCTTACTAGTCAATTGTCTAAATTTAAGAATTTAGAAGAAGAGAATAATTATTTGAGAAAATCTTTAAATTTAGCAGAAAAACATAAATTTTCATTCGTGGATGCCAGCATATTCAGCAGTTCGGCATCTTTAGACGGTTTAAATTTTTTAATTAATAAGGGTTCTAGCGACGGGTTAGAAAGTGGCCTCGTTGTTGTGACTGACGAGGGTGTACTAATAGGTAGAATCGGAGATGTCTTTGAGACTTTTTCTAGAGTCGTTTCGGTAATCGACAGTTCTTTCAAGGTTACGGCTAGGGATGCGGCATCTGGAGCTGGAGGTATCGCTGTCGGAGCTGTGCGTAATGGTTTAAATTTAGATTTGATCGTTGAGGACGATGACGTAAGGGAGGGGGATCTTATTGTGTCTTCTGGTGATGACCTTTTCCCAGCAGCTTTGATTATAGGTACAGTTGATTTGGTTGAGACTAAAGCCGGAGAATTGTTTAAGAAGGTGAGAATTAAGCCAGCATTTGATCAGATAAGATTCTCAAGAGTCTTAATTATAAAAAAATAATGTTCTTGTGGTTCCTATTGATATTTTTATTGTGTATCGCTGTTGATGGACTAATCGGGCCAGCTCTTTACGGTGCGTATTTTAATTTTTTAGTAATTACATATCTGGCAAGTTGTCTACTGGTTTTCGGTCCTAGAAAAAGAGTATTCATTTTTCTTCCATTCTTTTCGATTCTGTATGAGCTGATTCTTGGTTATCCGCTCGGCTCAATTATTCTTCCTATGAGCTTAATTATCTTGGTATTGTTTGGGATGGATAGAATTATCAGTTTTAATATATTCTCTGAACGTAGCGGATATATGAGCTTTATTGCGATGCCTATACTGGGACTGGCCCTTACTGTCGCGATATTGATTATTAGTCACTACTCTCAACAGTTTATCTCCGGCGAGAGCTTAAATGCGTTCAAATTTGGGAATCATCTGAAAGATTATAGGTTCTATATTCATTCATATATAATAATCGCTATAGAATATTTTCTGCTGACTCGCATATTTAATATCTACAATGAAGAGAGACTATAGAATATCAATCGATAGGGATGATTTAATAACGCCGGAAGAAACATTATTAGATTCCGGCAGTGATCTTTCAGATCTAGAAAGGCCGATATCGGATCTAGCTTTTAGGATTATTTGGATATCTTTCATTCTGTTGATAGGGGTTATACTTTCTTTTTCTTTCAAGATATCAATCGTAGATCATAAAAGCTTATCAATAGTTGCCAATCAAAACCGTTCGGCTAATTTTCAAATTCCGCCCCCGAGAGGAATAATATTAGATCGTTCTGGCAAGCCGCTTACGAAGAATCTGCCAAGTTTTGATCTATTGGTTATTTCCAAAGAGATTAGGGAGCACAAGGAAGATTACGATGTTAATCTAGGTAAGATTGCGAAGGCACTTGGCCTAGATAGAGATATCCTAGCCAGCCAAGTCGCCGATCAAATGAAATCAAGCTCAATCTTTTTTATAGCTAAAGATCTATCCAAAGAGCAGCTATTAGAGATAAATTTTCTAAATCCTCAAGGATTTTATGTAATAGCAGACACTAAGAGGTACTATGTTGATGGCTCTCAATTTTCTCAAATAATTGGATATACCGGCAAGGTCTCTAAAGATGACCTAGCTCGGGATTCGTATTATCTATCTACAGATACGATCGGTCGTGCCGGCCTAGAAGACGAATATGAAGAATATTTGAGGGGGGAGCATGGGCGCGTATTTTTCAGTGGCGGAGCTAGCGGCGATCAAAAAGAAGCACTACCCGGCAATAATATTGTGTTGAATATAGATTATGACATGCAGAAAGTATTATATAATTCTCTTTTTAATATATTGAAGCCGACATCATTAGATAAAGCCGCTGCTATTGTGCAGAACCCGCAGAATGGCGAGGTGCTGGCTTTGGTAAGCTTTCCCAGTTTTGATAATAATCTTTTTCGAGATGGCCTATCTGAGACTGAATACAAAAAATTGTTTGATAATAGCTCAAAGCCACTTTTTAATAGAGTAGTAAGTGGCGTCTATAATCCGGGTTCTACGATAAAGCCATTCATGGGCATGGCTATTCTACAGGAGGGCATATTTAAAATTAGCGACACCATAAAAGATTGCGTCAGCTTAACTGTTCCTGATTCAAGTGGCGGCGATACTGGCCGTACTTTCAAAAATTGGCGTGTAGATTTGGGGCAATTTAATTTAAGGCGTGCCATAGCAGATTCTTGCAACATATACTTTTTTATTGGCGGCGGCGGATATGGAAAAATCTCTGGACTGGGAGTTGATAGGATAGCTAATTATTTAAAGAACGCTCTAGCTGATGTCGTCTTGGGAATTGATCTGCCGAATGAGGGTAAGGGTTTTGTTCCCACTCCTGCATGGAAGGAAACTGAACGGGGTGAGTCTTGGTATCCAGGAGATACTTACAATATATCCATAGGCCAGGGAGACCTATCCGTTACGCCGTTGTGGCTTAATAGTTATATAGCGGCTATCGCTAATGGCGGGACTATATATCGTCCTAGGATAGCTAATAGAATTGTGGACGGAAAGAATAATACATTGAAAATTTTTAAGACAGAAGTTCTTAAGAAGTTGCCATTCAGGGAGGACATAATAGACGAGATGAGAAGAGATATGGAGGAGACGGTTATATCTGGTACGGCCAAGTTGCTACAAGACATACCGGTCAGAGTTGGTGCAAAGACCGGAACGTCAGAGATTGTAAAGGGCAAGAGGATCAACTCCTTATTTACGGCTTTTGCCCCTTTAAATAATGCGGAGATTGTTGTCACTGTTCTGACCGAAGGCTCGTCTTCAAATGAAGGATATGCCACCCGTACAGTTAACGAATTCATGAAATGGTATTTTTCTAAGGATAAAGTGCTAGATGTCGTGCCCTCGATATCTCCTGCGGAGAGTCCCGAGCCATCTATCTCGCCTGCACTTTGATTATCAACAAGAGAATTGCCAAAAACAAAGTATTGTTGTAGACTTCTACTTTATATAATTAAGTAACGCCCGTTTCTGGTCATTATCTAGAAATAAGGCAAAAATTATGGATAACCAATATTTCAGTAAGGAAGGCCTAGAGAAACTAAAGAATGAGCTCGAAGAGAGACTCAGTGTTTTGAGACCCGAGATTGCTCTTAGAATCAAGGAAGCTAAGGAGCAAGGAGATCTGTCTGAGAACGCCGAATTCGATGCAGCTAAAGAAGCTCAAGCTTTCAATGAAGGCAGGATAGAGGAGATAAAAAACATATTGGAGAAGGCCGTGGTTATTAATCATAACGGCGATAAAGACTTCGTCCAGGTCGGGTCAACCCTCAAAGTTCAATCTGAAGTTGGTTCGCACACTTATTCGATTGTTGGCGCCGCAGAATCAGATCCGGTCGCCGGATTTATCTCTAATGAATCTCCCCTTGGAAAAGCTTTTATCGGCCGTAAAAAAGGCGAAGCCGTAAGAGTTGTTACTCCAAAGGGTGAAGTTGAATATAAAATCGTAGATATCGGTTAATCTTTTAAAAAGCCCTGTCTACGCTGAATGGCGTAGACAGGGCTTTTTTGTTGTCCAGCTAGTTTAATGGCGAGGAGAGGGGTACTAATTTTTAGCGTATAGGGAGCGGCCGATTGGCCGGGTTCACTTTTTTGGCCAATTTGCTATCATTTGAATATGCCAATAGATGAAATAAGAGATACTAAAATTCAAAAGGTTGAAGAGCTGAGAAAGTTGGGTATAGACCCATATCCGGCTAAGTCTAATCGCACACATACCGTCGCTGAAGCGATATCCAATTTTGGGTCATTGTCTGACGAGAAAAAGACTATAGTCATAGCTGGGAGGTTGATGGCGGTCAGGGGGCATGGTGGCGCGGCTTTTCTGGATGTCTATGATAACGGTAGTAAGATCCAGGGGCACATCAAGAAAGACGTGGTCGGTGAAGATGCCTTTAATAAATTCCAAAGATTCATAGATATCGGTGATTTTATAGAAATCAAAGGAACACTTTTTAGAACCAAAAAGGAAGAACAAACTTTGGAAGTCGAAGAGTGCAGGCTTCTAAGCAAAGCCATTTTAACGTTGCCAGAGAAGTGGCATGGACTCCAGGATGAAGAGGACAAGTTAAGAAAAAGATATTTAGATATTTTATTTGATCCAGAAACCAGAGAGATGTTCGTAAAAAGGTCTAAGTTCTGGCAATCAACTCGCGAATTCCTATTGAATCGGGGGTTCTTGGAAGTTGAAACACCAGTTCTCGAGAGTACGACCGGCGGAGCTGATGCCAAGCCCTTCATTACCCATCACAATGCGCTCGATCTTGATGTCTATCTTAGAATCTCCATGGGCGAATTGTGGCAAAAGAAATTAATGGTTGCTGGTTACGCCAAAACCTTCGAAATCGGAAGGCAGTTTCGAAATGAAGGCATGGATAGTGAACATGCTCAGGATTATACCCAGATGGAATTTTACTGGGCCTATGCCGACTACAATGATGGCATGGAGCTAGTAGAAGAAATGTATAAATACGTTGCTAAAGAAACTTTTGGCACTCTACAATTTAAAATTAAAGATTTCGAAATCGACCTAGGCCGCGAGTGGGAGAGATATGACTACCGAGAAACTATAAAGAAATTTACTGGGGTGGATATTTTAAGCGCCAAGCTTGAAGAGGTTGAGGCTAAACTTATTGAACTGAAAATAAAATATGACAGAAAGGGTTTTAATATAACGCGAGCGCTAGATAATCTTTGGAAGTATTGTCGAAAGCAAATCACTGGGCCTGGGTTTTTGGTAGGCGTTCCGGTGGCGCTGTCACCATTGGCCAAGAGAGATCAGAATAATTCGGAATTGAGCCAGAGGTTCCAGGTAATTATCGCTGGTTCTGAAGTTGGTAACGGCTACAGCGAATTGAACGACCCGATTGATCAGGCTAACCGTTTCGAAGACCAAGTTAAGCTCAGAGAATCTGGCGACGAAGAGGCCCAGATGTATGATTATGATTTCGTGGAAGCATTGGAATACGGTATGCCTCCAACTTGTGGTTTTGGTGTTAGTGAGAGGCTATTCTCTTTCCTCATGAATAAATCTATCCGCGAATGTCAGATCTTTCCGTTGATGAAGTCTAACTCCCGAAAGGGATAGAATTTCGCATGGCTAGAGTAGAAACCTACAACTTTAATTAATCATTACGTATATGTTAGATATAAAATTAATAAGAGATAAAAGAGATGAGGTAGAGAAGGCTTTATTGAAAAGAGTGGCCAAGGATGTCCTAAATTTGGGCGGGATTATCGCGCTAGATGATAACAGAAAGGAGATACTTATTGGCCTAGAAGCATTGAAGGCCGAGAGGAATAAGAACTCCAAGGTTAAGCCGACGCCAGAGATAATTGAACAGATGAAAAAGATTGGCGAAGAAGTAAAAGAGTTAGAGGCCAATCTCAGGAATGTTGAAGATCAATTAAAGGAGAAGCTGTCGGAGTTACCAAATATACCGGCCGAAGACGTTCTTCCGGGCGGGAAAGAGAATAACAAGGTGGTAAAAACATTCGGTGAGAAACCGGAATTTAGTTTCGAGCCAATTGATCATGTCGAGCTGGCCAAGAGAATGGATCTTATCGATTACGACCGCGGTGTTAAAATAGCTGGGTCTGGCTTTTGGTGCTATAGGGGTAACGGCGCTCTGTTGGAGTGGGCATTATTAAATTATTTCAAAGATTTTCATGTCGCTAATGGCTACACTTTTATTTTGCCGCCATTCTTACTTAACGAAGATTCGGCCTACGCCTCTGGCCATTTACCCAAATTCAGAGACGATCTTTTTTGGACATCGCGATCATCGGAAAATAAGCAGGGCGACAGTCTTTGCCTTAATGCCACCAGTGAGATGATGATCAACAACTTGCATCGTAATGAGGTGTTAGATGAAATTGATCTACCTTTAAAATACTTTGCCTATTCGCCGTGTTTTAGAAAAGAGCCGGGGGGCTATGGTGCTGGAGAGAAGGGTACGACTCGTGGCCATCAGTTTAATAAAATAGAGATGTTTCAGTTTACTAGACCCGAAGATTCGTGGAGTGGTTTTGAAGAACTTGTTGGGAACGCTGAAAAACTAGTCGAGGGCCTCGGGCTTCATTATCAGACTGTTCAGCTGGCCGCTCAAGATGCCTCGGCCTCAATGTCTAAGACTTGTGATATTGAAGTTTGGATACCAAGCATGAATACATATAAAGAGGTAAGTAGTGCTTCGAACGCAATCGATTACCAGGCCAGAAGGGCGGATATAAAATATAAGAGTTCTAAGACTGGAAAAAATGAATTCGTGCATACGCTCAATGCTTCTGGTCTTGCCACGAGTCGTTTATTACCAGCCATCCTGGAGCAGTTTCAGCAGGAAGATGGTAGCGTAAGGATCCCCGAAGTCCTCCATAAATATATGAATGGAGTAAAAGAAATTAAATCGAAATAGTTAATGCGCGCCACTACCATTAAGGGACCGCACTATAAAGACAGTCTAACTCGAAAAAGAAGGCGATCTTTTCTCATAAAAAGCTTAATAGCTGGCGTAATTATTTTTGCCATAATAGCTGGTGCCTTCTATCTGATTTTCTTTTCTTCGGTGTTTATGATCGAAAGCGTGACTATCAAGGGCCTGGAAGATATCCCTACGGATTCAGTAACTTCGGAGATAGAAAGACATAAAGAGAGAAAGATATGGGGATTCATACCCGTCGGGAAAAATATACTGTTCCTCGATCAGCAATCTCTAAAGAATGATTTACTCAATAAGTATGACAATCTAAGAGACGTGAGTATAGATAGAAACAACCTAGGGTCATTGATTATGAATTTTACCGAAAGAGATCCGACTGGCGTCTGGTGTTTTGAAAATTACATCACTAGCAACGATAAGTGCAAGTATTTCGATGAGAGTATGAGTTTATGGGGGGAAGTCCGCAAATCTACGGGATTTGCGTTGCTAACGATCCTAGATGAAAAGCAATTTGATGAGCAGGCTATAGACAAAGAATATTTCAATGCCATCTTGCTAACGATCAAAAGTTTAAGGGATATCGTTAATATAAAAAATGTGACTATCCCTAAAAACACTGTAAGCGATATTCGTTTTAGTAGTAATGGGGGGTATGATCTAATCTTTTCTCTTGATTCGAATATCGTTAGTCAAATAGAGGTTCTTAAAATATTCCTAAATAATAAGAAAGACGACACGAACTTTAAGCCTCAATATGTCGATCTTCGTATTGATGGCCGCGTCTATTACAAATAAGCACTCAGCCCCAATCACTTCATCGGATCAGAGTCGAAAGTTTCCTGCGATCTTTCGCTCCTAATGCTCGATATTTTGAAGAACCTCTCATGGCCAGCGCTTATTCGCAAAGCGAATGGGCGCTGGCCATCCTAAGGATAAGCCAAAATATCTGCGCAATTTCCTCCGAAGTGATTGGGGCTTCGCTCGAATAAACCAAGCGAAGCCTAGCCCCATCGATTACAATCCGAGTCATATAGATATAAATAAATGAGAGATTCGATGATAAATACGGTAACCCCGAAGGGGCTTGCAATAATCTGGGTCGAAGCCCCTTGGGGCTGAGGGGCATCCAGATTTTGTTCGGATTTATCAGAAGCTCGAATATTATTTATCTATATGGGGAGTTGTAATAGATGGAGCTAGGCGGAGTGGCTATTGACATTATATCGCCATCTGCTATAATGTATCTACACTAAGTTCCTTAAAGAGCCCGTAAGGGCTCAAAAAAGCCAGTATTTATGCAGTCTTTTGAGAGTTCAGGCAACACGCAATTTTGATTAAATGTGCCATTAGAATGTAGATCAGTGTAGTATTGGTTTTTTTGAGCCCTTTCTTGGGCAAAGAAGTTCGACCAGATGTCTCCGGCGAAACCCCAAGATGGGCTTCAAAGGAGATGGATCCCGTCCCGGAAGCAGGGGTAACCCTCGATATTCCGATCTGGTCGTACCTATTGGTGGAAGCGGGAGTCCTTTCATAAGGTTTGAATTGAAGGAAGGACAGCTTCTGCCAATTGCCTGCGGCACCGAGATTCTCTCGGGCGCGGGCATTCGGAGATAAAGTCAGGCACTCCACCCAAAAAAGCCTGAACCTTCTTCCAAAGTCTGTAAGTCGTGGAAGATGCGAAGAAGAAGGTACGGCCGCCCAAAGCGGTGTTCACCCATTCCCAACAACCCGAGGTATCCATGTCCAAGCGTAGACTGTTCACCATCATGCTCCTGATCGCGGTCATCGTCATTCCCATCGCGGAATCGACCCGCGTCGATGCTCGTCCCGCCTACTGCGACCCGAGTGACGCGGGCTACGACAACCCCTCGGGTGAGTGCATGACGGTCGTCACTCAGGATTGCCCGTGGTATGACTTCCTGGCCCGCCCGTTCGGCTACAACGTCTGCACGATGAACGCCTGCACGTCCTGCGGCCCCCGGTAAGGATGGACCACGAACCGACGGCCTGGTCGTACCTATTGGTGGAAGCGGGAGTCCTTTCATAAGGTTTGAATTGAAGGAAGGACAGCTTCTGCCAATTGCCTGCGGCACCGAGATTCTCTCGGGCGCGGGCATTCGGAGATAAAGTCAGGCACTCCACCCAAAAAAGCCTGAACCTTCTTCCGAAGACACTAGATCTGAGGAGGAAGCGGGGCCTGATACGTGTCCCGACGACCCAGCGAAAGGCGTATCGTTGACGGAAGGTCCGGAGCGGCCAGCGAACGGTGGCCATAGTGGCGAAGACTGTTGCGCTCGGCCCGCTCCGGGCCCGCTCAATTCGTAGACCTACACGATGCGGAGGAATGATGCTAACCCCTCGATCCTGGCGGCCGCCGTAGCAAATAGCTACGACCAAGCGTCCAGAACTCGACAATGACGATGATCGACTCGCGTGGAGGACGCATGGCACCAGACAGGTCGTGGCGGCCGCCGTAGGGTAAATCGCCGACGGACGCGACGCAAGTAGGTAGGGGGGTGGGGCGAAAGGCGCGAAGCGCTGAGTAACTCCACCCAGCTCGTGCTGACCGGGTATCTCGGTGGCACGAGTTTTTTAATACTTTAAAATCACGCTCCGCCCCATCCATTTTTTCATCTTGTCCTCGACTACGCCAAGTCTAGTCGATACAGAAAAGCATTAGTAGGCCAAAACAATAGGTAACCCTCGCACTATCATTTAAAGAAGGCCTCCCACTTAGTGGGAGGCCTTCTTCCTTAATGATTGTATTGCCCTCGACCTGTTGTTTTGGACTAATGCTTTTCCAATCTCCTATTCTTGGCTTGTCTGCGGATGATTCAAAAATGAATAGAGCTACGCTTGATTAAAATTAATTCAAGCGAAGGCCCAAGCCTACAGCGAGAACTCGCACAGGCCCGAGGGCTTGGATCTTCCGAGGGCCGTCTCGGAGGGATGGTGCTTTAGCCCATCCTCTAAGTCTCTGTAGCGTGTAGACAGCGAGCCGCCGCAGGAGCGGCTCGACTATCGGTCGAGTCGTAGGCTTGGGCCGAAGCGGTTATCTGGGTGGTATGTGCCAAACGAGAATCGAGTTGCCTATAGTGATGACGGGTTTGTATGCGTCTAGCCAGGCATAGAATTTATCCTGATCATATTTGGATTGCATATAGAATGTCGCCGATATGGCTAAATATCCACCGGCGGGATAAGCTTTTAAGAATTCTTCGGCGCTCTTGTACATTCCTCCGCTTGTATAAGCGTATTTATCGCCTAGATAATATCTAGGATCTGACCATCCAAAATAATCTAAATTTATTTTATCGATATTATTTTTTTCTGCCCAATCACCCAATCTCTTAAGATCTTGGCCCCAGTCGAGATTAGAATCGACTACGTAACGATGACCACCAGTCGGCCCACCTACGGTCTGATTGAAGTAAGTTAAGTAATATGGAAATACGTTGAGGTTCTCAACCAAATACCATCCAAGCAAAAGAAATATCATCGTGGCGAATACAGCAAGAGCCTTTTTCTTATATTTTAAGATTTCCAATATTTGCGCAATCTGACCAGATAAGAGGATGTAGACGAAACCGAACGTGGGTATGAGGTGCCTAACGCCTATGTTAAGATGTGCGGTTAGGCTCGTATACCAATAAATGGCTAGCCAAAGTAGCATCGTAATCTCTCCTATGTGATTCTTTGACCAGCTAGAGATTCTATCGAATTTAAACTTCTTGAAACCATATAGCAAGCCAATCAATCCAATTAGTGTAAGTCCCCAGAATGGTAGCGGTTCTTTTATGAAATAAACTAACGGGAAGTAGCTCATAGACCCCACGAAGTTTATATGGCCGAAGAAATAAGTTGTGTTACCTCCAGCATTTCTTTGGACAACCATTAGAACGCCAAGGGTATAATGGCTAAGAGATCTGATTATGGGCTTATCGCTGGCCCAAATTGTTAGGTCCGCGGCCTTACGCATTAATGTGGGATTCTTCTGACTGTCATATCCGAAATCTTTCAGTATATCTATCGCGTCAGCTCTTTGCGTCTGAGGATTATCGTTTTGGACGTGTAGCGCATATGTCGGCCAAATTATAGTTACTACGCCGATGATCATTATAACGGCGGTTAGTAATAATGATTTGACTGCCAGGCGCCAATTTTTATGAGAGGCGCCCCAGATTACGGCTATCAAAAAGAATAGCGGGATGATCAGGACTAGAGAGAATTTTGTCAGTTGAGCAACGCCAAAGGCTAAACCAGCTAAAACGAGATTTATTTTCGTTTGATTCTGTATGAATTTTACGAAGAAATAAGAGCTGAGAAGCACGCCAAATAGCGCGGCGACGTCCGTCGTTACTAGACGGCCATGGGCAAGGATGGTTGGCGACATACAGAAAAGAAAGAGCGCAATGAGACTTGCTTTGTCTCCGTATAATTTTCTGGTCCAGATAAATATTATTAATGCGCTAAGAATGAAGAATAAGAATAGAGGTATTCTCGCCACTCGGGTTACGAGCATGGCATCGTTCCCTGAATTGAATATTAAATTTCTTCCAAAATTCCATTCACCGTGAATGTCAGTCGGCCAATACCCGGGATGAGGCATGGAAAATGCAGATTGATCTAAATCTAGAAGCGCCAGAGCTATGCCAGCTAAGTCTTTGGCTAATGGCGGATGTTCCGGATTAAATATATAGCTACCTTGAGTCACGTACGAATAGCCTGCACCAATATGGGGCACCTCATCCACGACTGGTGATTCGTTCCAAGTGCTGAATAGGCCCAGAGCAACCGACAATACGATGATTATTCCGGCTATAGTTTTTGTGTACATAACGCTACTTATTTAATTATTTGGTTAAAGAATATAAGAACTTCGGGTGACGTGCCCCAGACGTGGAAGAATTGCCAATACTCAAAAAAACCGATTGCGCCAAGGAAAGCGAAAAGAGTGACGCTTACTTTTGGGGTCATTGTCCCATGGAATAGAGAATGATTGGCCGCATGGAGTAGCTCTTCTGAGTGGTTTAATTTTTCAAACAACCACCAAATACCGCGAGCGGTGAGTATCATTATGATTGGCAGCATGCCTGCAGCTAGCAATGAATTCGGCGCGTTATTGCCAAATATGGCGGGTAACATCATTAATATGAGCCATGAGAACAGCATTGTGTGTGCAACTGAGAAGTGGCCGTGTTTTCTTCTCGTCCAGTGAATAAATTCTTTGACTAGTCCAATTGCAAAGAATATTACTAGTGGCCAGGCGATAGCAGTCCTGCCAGGGATATTATATTTAATATTTTTATCTCCGGAGATCAAGAACATTCCCAACGTTTTCTCGGTATTTTTCACTATTTCTACGGTTGGGGACTTGGTTGTAAAAACCGATTCTAAACCATCATGGGAATTATTAATAATCTCAGGATGGCTCCAATATAGAAACCCGAGGGGTAGAAATATTATTAACGCTGTCAGGCCCATGGCCGTAAAACCTTTTAGAAGTTCGTGTCTAGCGAATTCATATTTCGAGAGAGAAAAGTCTCTCTTTAGGAAACTCCAATATCCTAAAAATAGAATAATTATTATCGGGATGGCGTAAAAGAAGGAATCGTATATGTAGGGACCAAAACCACACAATATTCCAGCTGCGATAAAATGTAGTATGTGATGGCTTCTGAGCCCTTCCCATAAGAAATAGAACATTGAGATCATAACTAGCAAGAAGCTGGTAGCCATAATTTCGGTCCTAGATAAGTTCACGTGCCAAAATGATGTGGCCATAAGAAAGGCCGTGATTGCGGCAATGGGCCAGCCAAACATTTTCTTTGCTAGTAAATAGAGGCAAATTACAGATAATAAGCTAAGGCCCGATGAGACAATCATGAGCGTCATGAGGTCTGGAGCTATTTGAGGCGTTGTATCTATCTGATACAACCTAAAAAAACCGGCTACGACCAGGATTATAGAAAATACGATAATTTCTTTTCTCATTAGATTAATTTTAACAGAATATCGTGGTTGTACCTTGCTCGGTATGTTGATAACAGCATTGTGCTATTTGTTTATATTTCCTACACTTTAGGTAACTAATATAACCAACATCAAAATGTCAACGGAGGATCCTACAAAAATAGAAGTTTCGGGTGATAAGTCTTCGGCCGTCGAGAGAAGTGCTGAAGAAATCAGAATGGAAGCCCTTTTAGCGAAAAGGGATGTTTTGTCCGCTAATTATGCTCTAACAAAATTTAGCAGATCGATTAATGAAAGAATTGAGGACATGTCCGATGAGGAGGTTAAGACTGAGGGTGGCAGAAAAGAAATGCTAAAGAACGAATGGAAAAGAAGAATGGAGAAATTAGCAGCGCTTGATCCCGAAGCTAAGATTGCTGGAGAATTTAAGAGTTTGATGGCCATAGAACTTGAGATAGCCAACTTATCACCAATTCCAATTCCGAGGCCACCAGAAGCGGCTCCTTCTGCTCCTCATGAACCAATGGCAGAGCCAACTCCGGCAGCTCCATCACCAGCTGAAGTAGCACCGATCGTGCCATCAGCTGAGGTTGGAGAAGAAATGCCGGCTGGAATGGCTGAGATCTCCGAATCAAGAGTTGATGATGAGGTTTCTGGCTTGCTGACGGAAATCGCTAATAAGCAGAGAGAATTAGACTACACCAAGAGTACGGCGCGACCCTTAGCTTTGGCTTTAGCAGAATCAGAGATGGCTGATCTACAAAATCAATTAAAAGCAGCAAAAGAAAGACAGGCCAACAAAGAGAAGTTAGAAGAAGAAGAAAGAAAAGCGGCCGAGAAAGAATTAAAGCTTGGAAAATTAAAAGATAGACTGTCTGAAGTTATGGCTGAGATAGAAAGAGTTAAGCAAGATGGTAGTGATCCTAGATCGGCCATATTGAACGAGATTGATGAAATCAGAAAAAGAATAGAATTTGCAAAAAGTACTGGTAGAGTTCCTGGCATTGGGCCAGATGGCTTGGCTTTGGCCGAGGAAGATATGAAGAATGCTCGAGCGAGGCTCAAGGAATTAGAAGATAGAATCGGAATACTTATTGGACCGATGGAAGACGAAGCTGATCAAATTAGGGGCGAGATCAGAAAACTTGAAGGCGGAGTAGGTAAGAAGATGGCTGAAGCTGTCGAAACGGCTTATGAGTCTGCCAAGGGGTTAATTAGTAAATTCAGCGCTTCAGGCATTGGTTCTAAGCTCAAGAAGGCCGGAGGCTGGCTATGGGAAAGAGCTAAGGGAATGGCAACCGTGGGCGGTTTAGAATATTATCATGCCGAAAAGTTTAGGAGACACACATTCGGAGCGGCCGATACGGCCACAGCCTTTGCTACTCAAGTTGAGGTTGATACTGCGTTTCCATATCCGCGTAGGGATATGATAGCAGACACTGATAAGGCGCAGGAATATGCTAATAAATTAGTTGAAGAGTCAGCAGCAACCGGCGAAGATATAAAGGTAATTGATGGGCGTTTATCCGATGCTAATCGCGATTATTGGGCCAGTATATATAGGGAAGCTATAAGATCGGGGGCTGACTTCGAAGAAGTTGAAAAAGCCAGAAGAAAGGAGAACGATGGATATATCGAAAGGACCATCGGTTATACCATGGAGAGAATATTGGAAGGCTTGAAAAAATATAAGAATCAATTCGGCGAAAATGTTCTAACTCCGGAGAAATTGGCTCAAGTAGAAGATGAAGTTAGAAAGACCCTGGTTTCTATAAGAGAGGCTGGCGCGGGATCTTCATTTGAAGAAGTCAAAAAGAGAATGAGAGATACTTTAGATTCAAAATGGTGGAGCAGGTACGTATATGGCGCGATAGAGACTCTATTGTGGATAGGCGGTATCGGGTATATAGCCTTATCTTCAGAAGTCGGGCCGTTACCACCGCTACCAAAAGGACCAGGATTGCCCATGCCGGACAAACTTCCAGTGCGAACACCGCCGGAGTTCGTAGATATGTGGACTAGGATGACTGATAATATTTGGAACACCATCGAGATTAATTCTAAGGTACCTCTTACCGATTCTCAGCTCGTGGATGCTTCTAAGCAAGTGCTTAATTTCAATCAAATGTATGAGCCTGAATGGACTAGCAAAATCCTAGACTCAGTAAGCTCGAGATCATTGCCTCAGGGCCAGATGTTAAGAATACCATTCGAAGTATTAAGAATGATGGGACTCTAAAAATATAAAATAATAAAATGGACGAACTAAACTTAACACAACAACAAATAGCGGAGAAAGTTGGCCGTTTGCTGGCTGAATCTGCTCTGAAAGATGAGATTAAAGATGGTCTTCTGAAAAATATCGAGAACATGCCAGATTATCTACTTATTAAGCTGATGAATGCCCTTGAGGCCGAGGTTGATGAGATGGATAAGGCTATCGCCGAAGTTGAATTAGCAATAAGAGAGAGAAATGGTGCATGGAAGAAGACGGAAGACGATCAGAAAGCGGCGGCAGACACAATCGCCGATGCCTGGATACAAAAGTTGGGCTAAATAAATCCCAGATCAAAACGAGCCCTGTTGGGGCTCGTTTTGATCTGGGCAACTGTTGATACGGACGTTTTATTATTAATACAAAAGACTATAATTAGGTAAAGTAACAATATGAAAATGCAAGAGACTTCGCCGGCACTACAACAAGAAATTGCTGATCTAGAGATGCGGTTGCGAGAAAAGAGAGCGGCTTTGGGCCAGTCTGAGGGAGACAATGCAGCCGATAAAGAAATACTTCACGAAGCTGTTGGAGAAAAAATACAGGAGCACGCTCCTGAGTATCAGCCCAAGGCGTATACTCAAACAGCTACTTCGGGCGCTAATTCCACGCCCAAGGATGATGACCAAACCTATCTACTGCCCGAGCTTAAAGACGCCGTCCAGGCATTGGTGAATATCGTTTTTAGTAAGAGCTTGGCAGATGCCGTGAAAGCAGCTAAAGGCCAGAATAACCCAGCCTTGATGGACGCTTTTCACGACATCATAGTTGACCAGTTATACGACACTCTAATTGAGAGAAATAAGTTAGAAAAGATTAAATAATACCTAAAGTTTGTCTCCAATACTACTAGCCATATACCTAGTCGTCGCAGCTATGATTTTAATAGCTACTCTTATTGTAATTAATTCCTTCAGAACCAAAGGTAGTATTGCGAGAGCTCTGAATATGTCGTTATTCTCCATAGTCTTGCCTAGAGAAACTCAATCTTCGAATGGCCCACAGAAGCAAGACAAAGAGTTAATTATGGTCATGGAGCAGTTGTACTCTTCGTTCACCAATATTCATTCAAAAGGGTGGAATAAATTTGAGTATGGTGAGCCATATCTATCCTTTGAGATGGCCGTGCATCATATTGGCGAAGAGATACATTTCTACGCTTCTGTGCCAAGATCATTCGAAGATATCTTTGAGAAACTGGTCCACGGGCTCTACCCAACGGCGGAAGTGGCGAAAGTTAAGGATTATAATATTTTTAATCCTAATGGTGCTCATGTTGGAGGATACATGGCACTAAAGGGTGATGCTATATTACCATTCAAGACTTATCAAAGTCTCGAGTCTGATCCTTTGGGATTGATTCTGACAGCATTTTCTAAACTTGACGGGCAAGGCGAGGGTGCTTCCATGCAAATATTAATTAGACCATCACACGAGGACTCGGCCAGAAAAATCGCAGGGAAAGTTGCTCGTGATATGCAAAATGGTGCTAAGTTCTCGAGCGCACTTTCAAAAGCTCAAAAAGCAAACTCAATTTTTAATATATTCTTTCCGGCTAAGAAAGATGAAAATAAGCCAGCTGAAGGGCCTAAGCAGATAACTCAATTTGATCAGGAAGTCATAAAAAGTATCCAGACCAAAGCTTCAAAGCCATTGTTTGATACAGATGTTAGAGTAATCGTTTCTTCGACGGATCAATCACGAGCGGAGCAAATATTTAACGAGATTAGCAATTCATTCGTACAGTTGTCTAGCTCAGACGCCAATTCGGTCAAGATGAATAAGCTTAAGGGGAGCTATCTAAATAAGCTTCTTTTCAAGTTTGCCTTTAGGGTATTCGACAATAGGCAATCCATTTTACTTTCTAGTGAAGAGCTGGCGAGTTTGATGCATTTCCCATTAGCGACTACTTCGGCGCCGAAGGTCAAATATCTAAATGCCAAGCCATCTGAACCACCATCTGATCTACCAAGAGAAGGGATTGTCTTGGGAGTTAATGTTTATAGGGGGCAAGAGACTCCTGTGCATATGCCTGACGAAGACAGAAGAAGGCATTTGTACGTGATCGGACAAACTGGTACTGGAAAAACAACTATTCTTAAATCGCTTTTACGACAGGATATCGAAAATGGAAAAGGATTATGTCTAATTGATCCTCATGGTGAATTCTCTGAGTTTGTCCTGGGCATTATTCCAAAAGAAAGGATTGATGATGTAATATACTTTGACCCTGGAGATATATCAAGGCCAATGGGCTTAAACATGATGGAGTTCGATCCAAATCATTCTGAACAAAAATCTATGGTTATAGACGAATTGTTCGGAATATTCGATAAGTTATACGATCTGAAAACTACCGGCGGACCAATGTTTGAAAAGTACTTTAAGAATTCGGCTTTATTACTGATGGACGCCTATGAACATGCGTTTAGAAGCAACTTACCAGATAAGGATAGCTATATTCCGGTATTGGCTGACGTTAGCCGAGTTCTAGTCGACGATGCTTATAGGGCTAAACTACTAACCATGGAAATGAACCCCCTGGTGAGCCAATTTTGGAAGCTAGAGGCCGAGAAAGCCGGCGGTGATCAGAGTCTCGCCAACATGGCCCCATATATAACATCCAAGATCACGTCTTTTGTATTCAATGAGTTTCTTAGGCCAGTCATTAATCAACCGAAAAGCGCTTTCAACTTCAGAGAGGTTATGGATAATGGCAAAATTTTGGTTGTTAATCTGTCCCAGGGTAAGCTTGGCGAAATTAACGCTGCGCTTCTCGGCATGATCGTAATAGGTAAATTATTGATGGCCGCATTGTCCAGAGTGGACATAGTGGATGAGAAACAAAGAAAAGATTTTTACCTGTACATAGACGAATTTCAGAATTTTTCTACGGACAGCATATCTAAGATATTGTCAGAGGCTAGAAAATATAGGCTCAGCCTGATTATCGCTCACCAATTCGTAAAGCAATTGAAAGAGAATATAAGAAACGCAATATTCGGTAATGTTGGCTCTATTTTTGCACTAAGACTTGGTCCAGATGACGCGGAGGATCCATCGATGAAAAATAAATTTGCAGCCAGCTTTACTCCGCAGGATATGACCAATATAGCCAACTTGAATGCCTATGTTAGCCTGATATTAAATAATAAGGTAGAGAAACCATTTAGCCTCAGATTAGAGACTGAGAAGGTTTTCGGTGCTGGTTCTAGGGAGATGTTTGATGCGATCAATAATATGTCCAAGCTAAAGTACGGTCGACCAAGAGATGAAGTTGAGGCTGAGATTAAAGCTAAATTTGATCCGGTTAAGTAACGATTTCGTTCCGAAATTAACTGCTAAAAAATAAATGAAGTTTACAAAAAAAGATTTTGTTTTCTCTGTGATAACCGGATTAATAGCCGGCTTTATTGGCTGGAGAGTGTTGGAGTTTCTTGGCACACCAATATTCCTCGGAATGAATGTCTCATGGCTAGTCTTGATCATTCCGATTCTATGGATATTTGGGGTTAATCTAGGATATTTCTTGGGAAGATGGGTAGCTTTCTTCAATCAGTTTGGCAAATACGTTGCGGTCGGATTTACCAATTTCGCCGTAGACATTGGAGTATTGAACTTGCTTTTTGCATTATCCGGACATTCTACTGGCAATTGGTTTACCTCTTTCAAGACGGTCTCGGTTATAGTGGCTCTTTTGACGAGCTATATGTGGAATAAGTATTGGGCTTTTAATGCTTCGCAGAGCGGCGAAGGTGGAAAGGAGTTCGCTAAATTTATAGCCGTTACGGCATTGGCTCTAATCGTGAATACGGCGACAGCTTCATTTGTGGCCAGATTCATAGGTCCTCAATTCGGACTTGACGCTAAGGCTTGGGGAACTATTGCTTCTATTGTCGGATCAGCTGTCTCGCTGGTGTTTAGTTTTGTAGGTTACAAGTTGGCAGTCTTTAAGAAAAGTGCTACAAGTTAATGTAAGATAGTTTAGTTTTTTCGGGTACTACTATGCTATATAGAAAATATAGACCCCAGACGTTTGCTGAAGTTGTGGGGCAGGATCATATAATAAAAACTTTGACCGGGGGATTAATAAGCGGCCGAATAGGCCACGCTTATTTATTTACCGGACCCAGGGGTACCGGTAAAACCTCTGTCGCGCGAGTATTCGCTAAATCTTTGAACTGCCACAATCTATCCAAAGATGGAAATCCCGACAATAAATGCGATAGTTGTTCGATAATGAATGAAGGCCGTTCGATGGATTTAATTGAAATTGATGCCGCCTCAAATCGAGGCATCGAGGATATACGCAACCTTAAAGAATCGGCCCTAGTCGCGGCTCCAAGCGGTAAATACAAGGTTTTTATCATTGATGAAGTTCATATGCTAAGCAAAGACGCATTCAATGCACTACTTAAGATTTTAGAAGAGCCGCCGGCTCACGTAATCTTTATTCTAGCCACCACCGAATCGCACAAGATCTTACCAACGGTATTATCCCGCGTTCAGAGATTTGATTTTAAGAGACTTACTACCGATCAAATTTTTAATAAGATAAAAGATGTCGCGCGCATAGAAAAGATAAAGATCGGAGATGACAGCTTACGCTCTATGGCTATCTCGGCTGATGGTGCGCTAAGAGATGCCGAGGTTTATTTATCTAAAATAAGGGCTGCATATCCTCTTGGCCAAGAAGTCACGGCTAAAGACGTAATTGAAACTTTGGGTCTTATTCCCGCCGATTATTTCCCGAAGTTCGTGTCTCTCATATTTAATAGCGAGAAAGAGAAGGCGATTGAATTTATAAGCGATATCCATGGTTCTGGAGTTGATTTGGATAACTTCTCGAAAGGATTAATAGAATATTTACGCAAAGTATTGATATCGAAAATTAGTCCAGCGACTTTGGCGGCCTATTTTTCCGATGTAGAAATTTCGAGCGATGCTAATTTCACTCATCAGATTGACCCTAAGCTAGTAGTAAGGATGATCGCATCTTTCTCGAATGCCAGGAATGAGATGAAGACGTCTCCGATCCCGACACTATCTCTTGAATTGGCCGTGATGGACGTCCTCGGATTTAGTTAACTCTTCAACAATGGCGGCCTTTTAGGCGGCAAAGACCGCCATTGTTAAGTAAGTCAACTCTTGAGAAAAATGCCAAAATAGGGCATAATCTTAAATATTGCGAGGTTGTCCCTGGCCGGGCAGGCTAATGGTAGGACACATATGGCACAGTTTGTATATATACTGAGAAGCGATAAAGATGGAGGTTATTATGTCGGTATGACAAATAACCTTAAGGATAGGTTGACTTGCCACAATGCTGGTCGAGTCAGATCTACTAAATCCAGGAGACCATTTAAGCTAGTGCATTCTGAAGAATTTAGCACAAGGATATTTGCCAGAGAGAGGGAGAAATATTTCAAAAGTTATGAAGGATCGAGGGAGAAGTTGAGAATACTTGAGAAGATAAAATAATATTGCGAGGTCGTCTAATGGTAGGACACTGGCCTTTGAAGCCGGGTATCTTGGTCCGAATCCAAGCCTCGCAGCATCTAGCTTGTAGTATCGAGAGATCGGAGAGCATCGGTTTAGTTTATAATTTTTAAGGTATGAAGGAGATAAGCGAGGATAGTATGGAGAAAATTTTAGAAGGAAACACTGAAAACTTGAATCTAGAATTTAAGGAAAGTTTTGATTTTGAAGAAAGTGTTTGGGCAAGAGAAAAACTCATTCGGGCAATTTTAGCGATGTCTAATACAAAAAGTGGAGGTTTTGTTATAGTTGGTATAAAAGATAACAAACCTTTTGATTTTGTTGGCGTTACTGCGGAGCACTTAAACAAATTCGTGACAAAAATAGAAGAGCTTAAAGCAAAAGTTGAATCGTTTGCTAATTTTCAAGCTGACTACGAAATAGGTATTGGTACCTATCGAAAAAAACGGTATCTAATCTTTGATATAAGAGAATTTTATTTAAATCCAATAATTTGTCGAAAAAATGGGGAGCATAAAGATAAAATTTTAGAGGAAGGAGCCATCTATATAAGAACTCTTAAAGACAAACCATCTTCTATAAAATTAATTAATCCGGTTGATGTACAAGATTTTATGACTAGGGGTATGGATAAACAAATAACAAATTACCACAAGAGGGGGTGGAGACATGTTTCGGAGAAAAGTGAAGATACTAGTTCTCTTTTTGAGAAAGAAAGAAAGGGTTTTTAATAAAAATTAGATATATTATGAATATCGCAGATGTTAGAAACAAACTTAAGACCGTGGGGAATATGGAAGTTATTTTTGAGCCATCACAAGCTTTTGAGAAGAACTTAATTTCGAAAGCAAAGCTCAAAGATATTTTAGAAAAATCGGTAGTTAGCCTTCGGGGCTGGAGTTTTCCTCATATACCGAATCAAGACCTAGAACACACAAAAAGACCCTACATTTTTGAATCTGGATTAGAATTTTTTACCGATTGGGATAAATTTATCGAGATGTTTCGCTTATATCAAAGTGGCCAGTTTTTGGCAAGATTTGCACTATACGAGGATACGATTGGTAAGCTAAACAATAAAGAACTTAAACCAGGCGAATACCTGGATTTCATTAGTACAATATATAAATTCACGGAGATTGTTTTGTTTATTAAAAATTTGCTTGAAAATACTAATATAGATAAAGGCAAGCTAACTATTAAAGTTAATGGAACAAAAGATAGAAAACTCCAAACTATTTTTAGTTCCAACATAATTCCTTTCTGGCAAGAGTATGTTTGTAAAATAGATAGCATTGTTGTTTCTAATAAAATTGATAGAGAAATTTTGTTTGACCACTTATCTGTGAGCAGGTCATTTATTAAAGAGGCTTTTGAGTACTTTAATTGTTTTGATATTTCAGAGCAGGTTATAAAAGCTCATCAAGAAAATCTTATTAATAGGAGAATCTGATGATGACCGAGACGTGTTAAATCGCCTCTGGAAAGACCCCTCAAAAATCCTTACAATACTTGAATACCACTGGTTCTAGACCGGGGATGCCAGCCAAATTGATTAAATTTATAACAACCAGGAAGATTAGACAGTAACTAAGAGTTATTTAGGTCTAAATGTTTAAAGTCATTTTGTCTAATATAAAAACTTTTTTTAGGTATGATATATCAAGAACTACGGTTTTCGAGCTTATATTTGCCTTTGTAATAGCAATATTACTTTTTTTAAAACACATAAATTATTTTAATTTTGAGATTAGAAATTATATTCTTTCACTCTTTTTGTTCTGGGCTTTCCTTGCCATGCAAGGTTTTTTTATACCCATTGTAAGGGAAGGCTGGACGATAGGCATACCAGGTAGCAAGGGACCTAATCATCCTGGTATACCACTTCATTTGGATTTGGAATCGAGGGGTGGTTTTATTGCTGGTAGGATCATTAGCCTAAGAGCCAAAGTCATGAATTTGGGTGCCAACGAAAATTCATTCGAAGAATTCAAAGGTATATACAGAGAATTCAATTTCGCTTTCTTTAGTTCTATTGGGGTACCCGTAGAAGATGGTAAGTTTTTGGAAGGCCAACCTCAGGCTGGCGGAATTAGCTTGAGTCCGCAAAAGTTAAAAGCCAGGGCATCAATTATTTTTAATTCTCCTGGTGAATATGAACCAATAACGCTTTTTTATAAAATCAATGATCTCAAACAATACGGTGGCTCTATCTCAGAGAGCATGTTAAAACAAAAGCTTCGAGTGTCGCCAGCTGAAAACTGGATAGTTCTTAGGAACTATGCGATTACTTATGCTCTAACTTTGGTAATATTGCTCTTGACCCTAATCCAATTAAAATTTATATGATAATATCAGAGCATCTTCTAATTATTTTTAATTTAAAATGGGTAGCTCCAGGCAGGAGATATTAGTTAAGTCATGGTATAAGTCGTTTCATCCTAGGAGTATTTAGATATAGACCAAAAACGAATACATATGAATAAATTTGAATATAAGACAGAACAATTTACGGCCACCATTTGAAAAATTTTATTGAACTTTGGAGAAATATTTCTCTAGAAGTTGAGAAAGAAACTGGCATCTTTGTAACTGTTAGAGTGAACATGGGCAAGGTTGTTTATCAAACCGAGAAAGGGTGTCCCGATGATGGTGAAGATGTCCTCATCCTTCAAGGTACTAGAAATCCCTTCCATACTACTGAATCTACGAAGTGGCGAGAGGCTGTTATTAATATTGTGGAAGAGATCAAGATAAAAATGAAGCAAGTAACTGTTCAGATTATTTTCCAACCTATAGAATTGGTCTACATTAAATCCTAGAATGCCGTCCTAGATCTATAGTTCTAGGCACATGAGGTCAAGATTATGAAAGAAAGATTTGGGACGGACATGTATGATAGGAAATATGCCTCAAAGGAGGAAACAAAGCCACGAAGCGTGGTCACGTATTTTGTTGATAAATATTTAGCTGGAACTAAAAAATGTCTTGATTTGGGAGCAGGGGCCGGAAGACATAGTAGATATATTGCAGAGAAGGGCATAGACGTTACGGCAATTGACCTGTCAGAAGCTGGGATAAATAGAGCAAATGAGGTACTTAAAGATTTTTCTAATGCTCACGTCTTGGTTGGCGACATTCACAAGCTTCCATTTGATCGCGAGTCTTTTGATTCATTAGTTTGTAATCGCGTCTTAGACTATAACGATGATGAGGGTCTGGAAACTTCTTTTTCAGAAATCGAGAGAGTCCTTAAAAATGGCGCCTTAGCTCTCATAACTGTTCGCTCAATCTCCCAAGCGCCCAAGAAAGGAGAAGAATTAATTGTTGAGAATGAAAACGGCGGCAAGTCCTTCGTGGTCGCTGATAGCCAAGAAGTTCAGCACTATTTTACCGAATCGGAAATCCGAGGCTTAGCTGATCGTCACGGCTTTGAAATCCTTGAGGTAAGAGAAGATAAACACACAAATAGCGAGAATGAAGATAAGTCTGAATGGCAGGTAATAATCAGAAAGATCGGAGCGCAATAAGTGTCATAATTTCCGCAGATCCAGGCTGTAGCAGGCTCAATAGCTCGTAGCCATGTAAAATAAATATGTATCAAGACGAAGTCAAAGCATATTACGATTATACACTGAATTTATATAGATTTTTTTGGCATGGAGATACGCGTGCGGTTCATTATGGCATTTGGGATAGCCATACGAGAAATCTCCGAGAAGCGTTATTAAATACGAACAGATTTTTAGCCGACCAAGCCAATATTAAATCTGGAGACAGGGTTTTAGACGCCGGATGTGGAGTCGGTGGGAGCCTCTTCTGGCTTGTTAAGAACAAGGGAATCCAGGGTGTAGGAATTACGATCAGCGAGAAACAATTAGCCAAAGCAAAGAAGCTACAAAAACGACTGAGGGTTGAAGACAAGACGGAATTCTATCTGCAAGATTATACGCACACTAATTTCCCAGATGCATCATTTAATATTGTTTGGGCTATCGAAAGCGTTTGCCATGCAATAAACAAGTCTGATTTTCTGAGAGAAGCCTTTCGTCTTTTAAAGCCCGGAGGGCGTATTATTGTCGCCGATGGCTTTCTAGAGCGTAGTCCTAATAATGCACTGGAGAAGAAAAAGCTGGTTAATTTTTTAAGGGGCATGGCCTTAGACAATCTTGCCGAATCAAAAGAGTTCGAGAGTGAAATACGCAGGGTAGGTTTTAGAAATATTCAAAATATAGATAAAACTGAGGCAATCTTACCGACTGCTGTGAGAATGGCTCGTATGTCTCGTTGGAGCTGGCCGCTTTCAACGCTGACGACTTGGCTTCGATTAACGCCTCAGCTTCTGGCTGACAACAACAGGGCGGGGATAGATCAATATTATCTATTTAAAAATGGTATTATAACTTATCGAGTTTTTTCCGTAGAGAAGTAAAATAAAAAATAATTGATGGGATAGTTGGGATAGTTTCGGGCAAAGCTTGTTTGGAGTACAATCAAATCATAGGCACAATGATGGAAATTAAGACAAATAAATTATCTGGTACAAAAGAGCTCCCGTCGATGATGGTAATACCGCAGATCGCAGCTCTGTGGATTGCTTCAAATGTTGGATATTACATTTTATTTAGTAAGGGATATGATGCTGAACCCATTCGCATCGCGCTTTATTATATATTCTGGCTAGCGCTTACGATATTCTCATTCTGGAATGTGTATAAGGGTTGGAAGCCTGTAGAAAATCGTTTGTCAACTTATATTATTATAGGTGCTAGCATCGCTGGTATCGTTTTATATTTAACCTATCTTTTACCTAATTTCCAGCCAATAGTTTGGGCTAAAGCTTGGCAGCCGCCTTCGGAATTGTTATTCGCCACGCCTTGGTATTTTTTGCCTAAGTCTATAGAAATCTTACTGCAACAATTTCTTGTGGCGGCCATGGTGCTTACTTTTTCGGCTCACGAGATGACCATCAAAGAGACTTCTATCTGGTCGGCCATTCTCTTTGGCGGAGCGCATTTATTACTCGTTTTCGGAGGCAGTGGGTTAATCCATACGGCCACATTCACAATCGCGGCTGTGGCCGCGTCGTTTGTTTTTCCGTATCTTATATTACGGGTAAGGAATGGATTTATTTATTCAAATCTTCTTCATTGGTTATTCTACGCAGTAACCATAGTCCTAGCCCGATTAGTTTTCTAGTTGAATATAAATACAAAAGGCCTAGGCGTTACGCCTAGGCCTTTTGTATTCTGCGACAAGAGTAATCAATATTATTGTTGGTTACTTGTCTGGTCGGAGAGATTAGTTATGGAAACATCGGTGAATTCTCCTGCTGCTCCACAGGCAGTTATTAAAAATTCTTTTTTAGCCTGATTATTGATGTTGAAGATTATGCTATTGTCGGGCGATATGGCATAGCTAAATGTTGTCGGAACAGAACGTATCTTGGAACTACATTGAGGGCCGTTGGGTATATGAATCGCGGCGTAGACTGATTCCTGGGGCTTCAGGACATAAATTGAAGTGCCGGCCAGGCCGTCATTTATTAAGTTTATATTTGTATATAAATCTTTATCGAAATTAGCCTCAACAAATGTTTTACCATCTATTTGACACGTATTTTCGGAGTTGTTCTTGATAATAAACGTTCCGAATATGTTGCCAGCGGCTCCTTCAAATTTGGCTTCAGCACTTATCTGTTCGGGTAGGCAATAGGCGATATTTTTGATTTTCCAGTCTCGATAATAAAAGCCAGCTATGAGGCCGATGATTAAGCTGGCAATCGATGTGCTAACTGTCAACCAAATGAAATTCTTTAGCAATTTTGTCATCTTGAATACATATTAACTCAACTCGCATCTCCTGTATAGTTATAAGCCGATGCCACCTAGGAAATCTTTCAATTCTTTCCCGTCTATTTGGCGTTTATGGCCATCTGGCAGCTCGCCCAGCATTATGTTCATAATTCTGGTTCTTTTTAGATCTCTTATCCTCAGTCCAAGTGCCGCACACATGCGACGTATTTGGTGTTTCTTCCCTTCGATTAGTACTATCCTGAACTTGTTTTCTCCGAGGACGTCAATTCTACATGGCTTAGTGATATAGCCCTCTATATTAATTCCAAGTTCCATTCTCTTTTTGAAATTAGACGGCAGTTTGTCGTGGGTATAGGTTATGTATTCTTTCTCGTGCGAGTAGTCTGGATTCAGTAGTCGATCGGTGACGCGTCCGTCGTCTGTCACCAATATCAGCCCGTGAGAACTTTTGTCCAGCCTCCCTAGCGGAAATCCTTCGGTGAAAACTATGTCTTCAGTCGTTTGACCAATCGGTTTATTGTATGCGAAGTATTTATATTTCCGCTCTTTATCTCCTCCAATTATCTCAACCTTATCTTTTTCCTCGACTTTGCTTCCTAGTTCGGCCACCTTACCATTAATTTTGACCATCTTATTCCGAACCAATTCGTCTCCACCGAGACGTGTCGAATAGCCTTTATGGGCTAGGTATTTATTGATACGCATTGGAAACTTATTCTCTTTGGGCTTATTCATGGGGCTAGTATGCCACAAAATAGGATATGAAAAAAGAGGCCGCATGGCCTCTTGGTCCTAGTACCTGCCCACCGTATCGTGATGTATGTTTATGGCGATTTGAATAGCCCTGTCATCGCTTTGCTCTTGGTGGCTACGAATGGCAATTATTCCGTTGGTTACTCTGAGCACAAACCTCTTCGGCGCACCCAAACGGGATAGGAGAATTTTTGTTAGATTTACAGTTTTGGCTACATTGTTTTTATCTCCTGGCGTACGAATCAATCCGTGGAACCACAGGATTGCCTCTATTTCGAGTAGGAATTTCTCGTTATCGACGCCGCCTATACGCAGACCCGATATGATAGTTCGTGAATGTTCGAATGCCTCCAGACATTTAATTACGTGATATGCTCCAATTTGATTTTTGTCATTCTCTGGATAATGTCTGAGAATTTGTTCAAGAACAAAATTCATGTCGATATCTTTAATGGCGAGATTAAATTCAAATGCTAGCTTCTCGCAGAATTTGTGCCATTTTGTTTTAAAGTTTCTAAAACGTATCATGCTCACCTCGTGACAGATAGTTCCGATAATGATATTACGAATAATTGACGAAATTGTCAAAATGTATTATCTTTTCATGTAGATTTTTCACGGGTAGAGGTGGATATGTCCAAGAGGGACTTCTGGACCACGATTTTAAACCATTTTGAGGTATACGTTAATTTGAGACATGCTGGCCATAGGCATTCCGTTTATGTGAGAGACAACGTACTGCCAGATGAAGTCGGCGATGAGCTGAGCAAGATATTCATCAGAATTCTTCGCGGAGAGGCCTTCTCTGAAATAAAGCGTGAGATTACATCACGATGTCGTGAGTCCAGGCGTAAATCTAAGACAAGCAAAAGCCGCTAATAGCGGCTTTTATTTTGAGCGTAGGCATATATCAGAGTGGATTTATATCCATCTTTGGTTCGTGTTTCTCTGCTTCATTGACAGCTCTTTCCATAAATTCAACTACCTCTACTGGGTGTTTGCCTCTGGCTGATTCCTCGGAAAGCATAACTGCATCCGATCCATTAAGTATCGCATTGACGACGTCGGTGATCTCGGCTCGTGTCGGTTCCAGACTTTCAACCATAGATAACATCATTTGGGTGGCAGTAATTACCGGCTTTTTAGCTGCTTTGCATTTTTCGGTAATCATCTTTTGGGTGAAGGGGATTTGCTCTAGCGGGATCTCATTGCCCATATCTCCGCGAGCAATCATTATGGCGTCAGCCTCAGCTATTATGGAATCAACGTTGTCTATGGCGATCTTTCTCTCGATTTTAGCGATAACGGGAATGCTTGCTCCTAGCTTGGCCATCTCTGATCGTAATTTCTTTATATCTTCTGCGCTTCCAACGTAAGACATGGCTACGTATTCAACTTTCTGGTCTATTCCGAAAGCCAGATCTGTTAAGTCTTTAGCGGTTAGTATCTCTTTCTCGGAATCAAAATGATGTCCAGAAGTTTCTTGCTCGCGCGGGCCAGATAAATCCTGAATTATGGGCACTCTTTTATTTAATTCTTCCGCAACTTGGCGAACGTTGGCGATGTAGCCGGCGTGTTCTTCATATGTTCCCCAGGAAAAATTTAAACGAATCGCGTCGACTTGATGTCCTATCAGCTTTCTAAGTATCTCTACGCTTCCGCTGGCTGGACCAATTGTTGCAACTATCTGTGCTTTTGATGGCATGTTGTGATTATGGCAGTCGTGAATGTGGGTTTTGAGAGGCTCTCGCAGGGCCGACTGGGCCCGAGAGAGAGGGTGATTTTTCAGCAGAAAAATACAACCCGTACTCGAAAAACCCACATCCACGACCGAGATTTATTTTAATGAAGTTATGTGCTGTAGGCGATTGTATTTGGCAACTCTTTCACCACGATTTGGTGCCCCTGATTTTAATCCGAAGCACCTAAAGGCATAGGCTAGGTCGGCAATGAAATCGTCTTCTGTCTCGCCACTGCGGTGGCTTACGATGCACTCTATGTCGTTATCTCTGGCTAGCTTCATGGTATTCAAAGTCTCGGTTAGTGTTCCGATCTGATTTGGCTTTATGATTATGGCGTTTATACTCTTGGCGGCTATGGCCATCTCTAAGCGCTTAGTGTTAGTTACGGTCAAGTCATCGCCTACAATGTATAGGCCGTTATTTTCCTTTAAAATCTGAGAGAACATATTAAACTCATCTTCAGAAAATGGGTCTTCGATAGACATAATGTCGTACTTGCTGAGCATCTCTTTATAGATCTCGTAGAGCTCTTGGCTATTGAGATTCTTACCGATTGCATAGTTACCATTTTCGAAGAAAGACGATGCCGCAACGTCCATGGCTAATCGTACTTTACCTTTTAATTCCAGCTCATCAATAGTTTCAGATAGAAGTGTTAATGGAATGAAGACATCGTCTGTTTCGATTGTTTGGCCTACGTCTACGGTCGCGCCGCCTTCGTCGCCGACGTTAGAGAATGATGGAGCCATCTCTTTATCAATTTTCTCTCTCAAAGCTTTGAATATTTTTGTGCCCATATCAAGGGCTTCTTCGATTGATTCGGTCTGGGGCACGACGTGGTATTCCTGAAATGGAAGTTTAGAGTGGGCGTGTTTGCCGCCGTTGATTAAATTCATGAACAAAAATGGGACTGATCGGGATGGTTTGATCTCAGATAATCCATTTAAATATTCAAAAAGTTCTTGACCGAGTGATTTCGCCGCGGCCTTAGCGCAGGCGATACTTACTCCTATTGTGGCGTTACCACCCAAATTTGACTTATTAGTGGTGCCATCTAGACTGACGAGAGTTTCGTCTATGTTCTCTTGGTCGGTGACATCCATTCCAACTAATTTGGGGGAGATCTTGGTCTCTATGTTATTTATGACCCTAGCGATATCCTTGATTTCATTAGCTTCAAACGTACCAGTGCTTGCACCAGATGGCACCGAGAAGGAACCACTGCCACCAGTAGCTTCGACGGTAACAGACACCGTTGCATTGCCTCTCGAGTCTAATATTTTTTCGGCCGATATTGATTTTATTTTTTGTGACATCTATTTATTTAAAAGTATTATTAGGTCTGACACGTTAGCGCCAGTCGGGCCAGTATATATAATGCTATTTATCTTCTCTAGTATATTATGAGAGTCAAAAGCCGCTACAGATTCCTCGAGATTAATAGATCCAAGATTGGCCTGTTCGAGAGTATTCTCGTCAACGATTGCTCCGGCGGAGCTACCGTTATCGGTGCCGTCGGAAGCCAAACTTACGAATACCGCATTCTTGATTTTGTTGATCGCTTTAAGCGCCAGGAAAGAGTTCCTGCCTCCACTACCTCCGGGCCTATCTACTTTTAATTTTATTTCACCACCAGCCAAAATTACGGATTTCGGCGAAGATATTCTGATTAAATTGCTTAGTGTATCGCGAGCATTCTCATAATTTTCGTACGACAATATCTGAGGTTCGTAGCCTAGAGATTTCGCCTTATTGGCCATTTCGTCTAGGGCTATGGCATTTGATACTAAGGTTATGTTATGTACTTTTTCGAAATAGAGATCTTCTTTAGGAGTTTCAAATAATTCAAAATTTCCGAGATTTAGTTCTTCGATAATCTCCTTAGCCTCTTCTTTGGTCGTTGGGTCCTTGAATGTTGGCCCTGAAGCAACCTGGTCGTAATAATTGCCGGGAATGTCTGAGAATATTAGACTAACAACTGTCGCTGGATAAAGTAATTTAGCCAAGCCTCCGCCTTTGATGGTTGAAAGATGTTTACGGACCACGTTGAGCTCCTTGATGGTTTCACCAGATTTAAGGAAGTTGTCATATAGCTCCTGACCTTTGGTGCATTCTACTTCCGGCCAGCATAAAAGCGCCGATCCACCGCCTGACACGATAACTATGACTAAATCTTTTTCTCCTGACTTTTCGGCCAGAGAAACTATTTCTTTGGTCGCTGCGTAATTCTCTAGTGATGGCCTAGGATGAGTCCCGCGATGAACAATAACAGTATCGCAGACATAGGGATCTTTATCTATGACTGCGCCTTCGGAGATTCTATCTTTTAGTATTCCTTCCAGCGCATGAGCGGCTCTTGAAGATGCCTTACCGAAGCCAATTATTTTGATAGATTCAAAGTCGTCCAAATTGAAAACCTTATCTTTTATGTAGAGATCATGGTCATCTATTTTTATCGAGTCAGCGATAACTTTGTCCGTATCAATCGCATCTAGGCCAGCTTCCGCAATCAATAATGCGTCCTTTCTGAATTTATCTGAGGCCAACTCTTCGAAATTTGTTATCCAATGTTTTTCGGTAGACGTGTTAAGCATACACTATATATTATCTCATTAATGTTGCTTTGGAAAGTTGCTTTTAGCGCCAATAGTATTTAATATTTAAAGATGACAAAGAAGATCTGGTCGTATGTTTTTGTTGGATTGAGTGTTTCTGGTTTTCTTCTATTCAAGTTTTCTAATTTGTATTTTCGTTTTGGCGATGGCAATGCTTATATTTATATGGCCCAAGCTATCTTGGCTGGCGACATGCCATATTCTGATTTTTTCTTAGCCGATCCTCCGTTTTTCTTGCTTTTTCTTTTGCCATTTAAGCTGATATTCGGCAATCATCTTATCTGGTTTCAGATTCTCCCAGCCATATTGGAGTCGGGAACTGCTATTTTGCTATTTTTAATTCTCAGGAATAGGTCTAATAAGTTCGCATTCTTGGCTCCAGCTATTTATCTTTTTTCTTTTACTGTGGCCTCTACCTCTGATTTCCTTACCGGCTTACAGCTAGCCGTTTTCTTGATGGTGACCGCTATCTTTGCTAACGAGAGAAGACGACCTGTTATCTCTGGTTTCCTTTGGACTGCGTCTTTCCTTACTAAACTCTATATCCTTCCCGCCTATCTGGGCTTTATTATCTATTTATATCTTAGAGGGGAGCGTTGTGATTTGAAGAAGATCATGATTGGTATGGGCATAGGTTTGGGATTAATCATGCTGCCTTTTTTCTTGGCTTCACCGCAGAAGGTTTTTGATTACATGGTGATGCATCAATTTAGTAGACCAAAGGGCCTGAATAAGGTTGATGTTTTTGGCTTCTTCCTGGCTAGAGAGTGGCTATTGATAACTCTCGGCATTGTAGGAGCATATTTTCTGAGGAGAAGCTATTTGTTTTACTCTTGGATCCTGACGTTGGCATTCTTCATATTTTTTAAGGATATATACTACCTATATCTTGGCTCCCTAATGCCGTATCTAGTACTTTTCTCGTTGATACTTATCGATAAATTTTGGAGTTTGGTGAATTGGACTAGAAATTTAGTAAAAGTAGTTCTAGTTCTTTTAATAATATTTGTTCCGCATGCATTCGTGGGGTATGCTAAGGACTTTTCTACTCGGGGCAGATTCACTAATTTGTATGAGATTGGTGATTATGTAAGGACTCTGCCTGATGCTCTGCCTCTATATGGATCGCACGAGGTAGCACCACTTATAGCCCTAGCTTCTGGTAGAGAGTTATTTGGCAATTTTATAGACACCAATGCTCAGGCTTTTGGTTCTGGCGCGCAGGATCTAAGCGCCGTAAGTGGCGCATTGGCCGAGGCCGGCGGATACATGGTGGGAAGGGTAAGTCATTATCCAGAATTTGGCATTTTCGATGGTGGCTATGGAGGCTATTTTAGCGAAGAAATATTTCAAAAGTATTGTCAACGAGTTAAGGAGTTTGCTGATACTGGCAATGAAATCAGTAATCAGATCGTGATATATAGGTGCAAGAAGTAGGTGAGGCGCGGTTTCTCAAGAAGTGACGGGTGTGGTATTATTTTCAGATGGGAAAGAGATTAAAAGCGGCCGTATTTGTTTTGGCTTTGGCGGCCGTTTTGTTTTACATATTCCAGGCCTATTCCGGAGATAAACATTTGTTTCCAGTATTATTCTCTGCGGCATTGGTCGATAGCGTGAACCCCTGCGCTTTTTCAATTCTTATAATCACTATAGCTTTCCTTTTTAGCTTAGGTAAGCTGAGATCTCACATTCTTGCAGTAGGGGGTATGTACATTCTAGGTATCTTTGCCGTGTACATACTTATAGGACTAGGAACTCTTAGAGTTCTGAGTCTGTTTAATATGCCGCATTTTCTTTCTAAAGCGGGAGCGTGCGTAATGATTGCCTTCGGGATACTTGAAATTATCAATAATTATTTTCCTAAATTTCCAATTCGTCTGGCTATCCCTCAATCAGCACACGATAAGATTGGTCGTTTAATCGAAAAATCCTCTGTGCCAACTGCTTTTATTATGGGAGTGGTAGTGGGCATGTACGAGTTCCCGTGCACTGGTGGGCCATATCTGATGGTCCTGGGGCTAGTACACGACAGTCAGACATATCTAGCCGGATTTATGTATCTGTTATTCTATAATTTAATTTTTGTCCTGCCATTGGTTGTGATATTGTTTATAGCAAGTGACAAGGTAGTCTTAAGCAAGGTAGAAAGCTGGAGCAAGGAATCTAGAAATACGAGATTATTCATGGGGCTGATCATGATATTATTGGGGTTAGCTATATTCATTTTTCAATAAATTAATTTGTGATAATTTAATTAACTATCAATTATGGATCAATTAAATAGGGAGAGTTTCGATAAGCTGGTCGAAAGAATATCGGACTTAAAAAAGGGCAAGGCTTTTGATCTTTCTAGCGATGAAGATCTTAGTATCGCTGTTATGAATCTCGTAAGCTTAGAGGAGCATTTTTATTTTACTGCCGAGAAAACGAATAAGCTGGATTATTTCGATATGCTCAATGAAGTCAGGGGAATACGTAAAGTTCTACTCGGGAAGATGATAGATGAGCATGAGGGCGAAACTTGGTGCGTGTCAAAACATTTGCTAGCCACGACGATGAGAATGATCGAAGTTGGTACAAAATATTACTCAGACGGCAAGAAAGAAGAAGCCAAGCAGATGTACGATCATGCGTATAGAACTTATTCGATATTTTGGGGCATAAGACTAAAGCTTATAGATATGTCTAACGTAAAGAAGGTAATCAGTGAAGCTATGACGGATAATCAAGGAGGCGCTACCAAAGATCCAGAATCAAAGCCTTGGAAATTTGAAGACATCGTTAATAAATTAGTGAATTGTTGCGATGAATAAGAATAATATAATAGTCGGAGGAGTTGTACTTATCTTAGTTGGAATTTTTGGACTCGTCTTTTGGCTCACTGGAAAGACTACGAATGTGCCCGATGGCAAGTATGATAATTTGGCAAAATGTTTAGCCGATAAGAAGATTACTATGTATGGAGCGTATTGGTGCAGTCACTGTCAGAGCGAGAAGAAAGGTTTCGGAAGCTCCTTCCAATATGTACCATATGTAGAGTGCACTGAAGAAACGCAGAAATGCGTTGATGCTAAGGTCTCTGGATATCCAACCTGGGTATTCCCCGATGGTAAGAGATTCGAAGGTGCGCAAGGGGTTGAAAAATTAGCCAGAGAGAGCGGGTGCCCGATTAATTAGAAAAGCGACCAATAAGTCGTAAATACCGCTCTAAAGGGGCGGTATTTACATTCGGTGAATAATTTAGTATAATATGGGGAATTATATGGATAATATCAATACACTAATGGATAAAATAAACAAAATAGGCGCCTTCATAAAGAGAAGGAAATATCTTCTAATTTTGGCTGTTTTGATCATCGCAGTGATCAGTTTCTATCTATTCAAAGATAGCGCTATCACACATAGAACTGCCGAGGCTCAAATCGGACGGATTGAGCAGGCTGTTTCGGCTACTGGCCGGGTCCAGAAATCAGACAAGGTGGACTTAGGCTTTAGTGGTTCAGGCAGAGTAAGTTGGATTGGCGTTAAAGTCGGTGATAAAGTGAAAAGTGGCCAGACCTTGGCTATGATTGATCTTGGTGAACTTGGTGCTCAGAGAGATAGCGCTCAGGCCGCAGTTGATTCGGCAAAGGCAAAATTAGATCAACTTATGGCTGGTCCAAGATTGGAAGATCTTCAAGTTTCCCAAACTAATTATGACAATGCCCTCAAAGCGTTAAATGATACGAGTACTCGTAATTCTATTGATGTCGCCGGAAGCAGTATAAACGTCGCGACCAGCGCGATGGTGACATTTACGGATATTCAATCTATATATTTTACTCAAAATTCCTCTGAGGATATTGATCTAGCCAATCATAAAGCCAGCGTGCTGCAGCTTATATATGACAAGTCCGATTTGGGCCGAGCTGCTTCTTGGTATTTTTTGGAACTAAAGACTGGTCTTATCGGTAGATTAACTGAACAAAAAAATAATCCGTCGGCTGATCAGATAAAATTATTGCTGACCGACACGAGAACGGCGTTGAATGGCGTCAAATCTGCCATGGATTCCATATATTCGAGAATGAATGGCGTCTCTACTACTGATAGTGAAAAAAATAAAATTATTTCTGCGAGGAGTAATGTCATATCGCAAATTTCTTCCATAACTGCCCAAGAGCAAGCAGTTGTGAGCGCTGAGAGCGTTTTCAATAATGCCAAAGCCCAACTAGACCTTAAAAAAGCTCCAACTACCACATATGACGTGGAGATAGTTAGGGCTCAACTTAAGCAGGCTGAAGCTAGCTTAGCCATGGTCAATGCTCAGATATCTAGAAATATAATTTATTCTCCGATTAATGGCATAGTCTCGCTGGTGGACATTCAGAGAGGCGAGATAGTATCGCCAGGCAAGACATCGATTTCAGTTCTAGGCAACTCAAATTATGAAATAACCTCTAATATACCAGAGGCTGACATATCTAAGGTTAATGTAGGTAATACAGCCAAGGTGACCTTAGATGCTTTTGGTCAAGATTTTTCTTGGGAGGCTAAGGTTACAAGCATATACCCAGCCGAAAAGATGATTGATGGAGTTCCGACATATGAGACTAAGTTGCAGTTTGTCGAAAGCGATGAGAGGATTCGTTCGGGCTTAACTGCTAATATGGACATACTCAATGATATGAGAGACGGGGTTCTAGTAATTCCGACCAGAGCTATTTATCAAAGAGATGGCCAGAAATATGTAAAAATCGTGGTGGCTAATCAAGACGATGCTTCCAACACAAGATTTGCTAATTTATCAGTAGCTACAAGAGATGACGTCGCTGTTGTATATGAAATGCCAATTACGACAGGACTGAAGGGGTCAGACGGAAAAACGGAGATCGTTAGTGGCCTCGTGGCCGGAGATAAAATTCTAATCCAATAGAAGGTGCGTCGAGAGGTCGCAGATATTAACTTTTCGAGCACGGGTTGTATTTCTCTGCTGAGAAATCACCCTCTCGCTCGAGCCCAGTCGGCTCTGCGCGGGTCTCTCAAAATTAACATCTGCGCCCTTAACTCGATAATTATTTATGGCTCTTATTGAAGTTAAATCACTAGAGAAGATATATGTGGATGGTGACGTAAGAACGCCCGGATTGAATGGCGTTGATTTGGCTATCAACGAAGGCGAGTTTGTCGCCATCATCGGTCCATCTGGTTCCGGAAAATCTACTCTTCTTCAAATTCTCGGAGTGCTTGATAGGCCATCAGGTGGCGAATATATATTTAATGGGCACAATATAACCGAGTATTCAGACGACCAGTTGGCGCATATTAGAAACAAAGAGATGGGCTTCGTGTTTCAGGCTTTTAATCTTCTACCCAAATTGACGGTATTGGAAAATGTTAAATTGCCCTTAATCTATGCTAGGTTATCCGAGGAAGAAAGAGACAAGCGAGCGAGAGACATGGTCAGCTTGGTGGACCTAAATGACAGGGTAGATTTCAAGACTACGAAGCTATCTGGAGGCCAAAAGCAAAGAGTAGCTATCGCCCGTGCTCTAGTTAATAATCCTAAGGTTATTTTCGCTGATGAGCCAACGGGAAGCTTGGATTCTAAGTCTGGTGAGATTATTATGTCATTTTTGCAAGATTTACATTCCCAGGGAAATACAATAATTTTGGTAACTCACGAATCGTATGTCGCTGAATGCGCTGAAAGGATATTACATATCAAAGATGGGTTAATTGATAGAGACGAGAAGGTTCAGAATCGTCGATTAATCGCTAAGCAGGGATTCTTTAAATAATCGGAATGAAGATTAGAGATACCGTACAAATGGCGATAACAGGATTATCCACGAACAAGACTCGTTCAGCTTTAACTATTCTCGGGATTGTTATCGGTATATCTTCTATCATTCTGGTTATGTCCATAGGTCAGAGCGCTCAAAAACTTATCGTCGATCAGGTCCAGGGATTGGGCTCAACTAATGTCTTCATCATACCTGGTCGTCAGCCCGAAGGATTCTCTGATGGTTCTAGCACTTTGCTAGCCGACTCGCTGAAAGAAAGGGATCTAAAGGATTTAACCAAGAAGAGTAATGTCCCGAATGCAGCCAAGATTACGGGAATGGTCTTTACTCCGGCGAGCGTTAATTATGATTCTGAGACTTACAACGCTACTGTTCTGGGCGCTGATCCGAGGCTTTTCGATTTATTCCAAGTTGATATCGCAAGGGGAACAAATATAACTGACGAAGATGTCGCTCAAAAAAGCGATGTAATAGTTATTGGGACGACGGTGGCTGAAAAATTATTTGGCCTTGCTGATCCAATTGGTGAGAAGATAAAAATAAAAGATAAATATTTTAGAGTTGTTGGTCTTATGGCGGAAAAAGGACAAGCCGTATTTGTTAACTTTGACGAGGCAGTCGTGGCCCCAGTTTCTACTATTCAGCAGTATGTCTTGGGTATAAAATATTATCACCGCGTAGTTGTAGTTGCCGATACGGTTGAGAATATCCCAGATGTGGTCAGCGATATTAAGGCCGTATTGAGATCGAATCATAATATTACTGATCCAGACAAGGACGACTTTTTTATACAGACCCAGGCCGATTTAGTAGACACGGTAAGCTTAATCACGAACATTCTCACTATACTATTGAGCTCTGTTGCGGCGATTTCATTGGTTGTAGGAGGTATCGGAATTATGAATATTATGTTCGTCTCTGTTACCGAAAGAACTAGGGAAATAGGTCTGAGAAAAGCTCTAGGAGCTACCAACAAAGATATTCTTACTCAATTCTTAGTCGAGGCAATCATATTTACGGTCAGCGGGGGATTGGTTGGAATATTTTTAGGGACAGCGTTGGCTTATGCGGCCACCTTCTCTATCAATCATCTGACAACGACTAACTTCCCATTTGCTTTTTCTTATCTTGGAGCGTTCTTGGGAGTATTCGTTTCTAGTGCGATAGGATTTATTTTCGGCATATTCCCGGCACGAAAAGCGGCGCAAAAGAGTCCGATTGAGGCGTTGAGATATGAATAGCCGCTTCGCTCAGCTAGTTTTCTCATCGTGTCCTCGCCTGTATCATGTATTCTCGGGATAGATAGTAAAGAATACAACCAAAAAGACAGGTAACCCTCGCACTATTATTTAAAGAAGGCCTCCGCAAAGCGGAGGCCTTCTTTCTTAGTGATTGTATCGCCCTCGACCTATCTTTTTGGATTCTTTATCTACCTACCCTCTAATACATGACTTGTCTGTGAATGATGAGAAAACTAGCCGAGCTTCGCTTGAATTGAGCTAACTGATCGAAGCGAAGGCCCAAGCCTAGACTTTTTGCTAGATGGGTTTTTTTCGAGCCGTTGAGACATGATGCTCTACTTGACATATGCCGCTTGGGCGTGGTATATTCACCTCAGTTCTCTTGAAAGGAAGCGTGTCATGTGCGACTTCATCTCTTGGAAGAAGGATATTAAAGGGAATATCTACTTTCTGACGGACAAAGATGTATTTTCTCCTCATGGGAGAGAGACTCTACGAGGTACGATGCATAACGACATATTGGGGCACAGTGCTATTGATGCTTTCTATGGCCCAGTGACAGAAAGTTTGCCTCAATTCGAAAACAGGGATTTTTGGGATAAAACTCAATTCCCACCTGAAATTGCCATTCATCTTGAATCCCCCGAAACTCTTTTTGATACTTGGAGCAAAATGCTCAAACGATCTCTTCAGCCAGACGATGCCAGTTACATTCTCATAAGAGCTCCCGAGCTCTGGAGATCGGCCTTCATGGATATCTGTATTCCTCGTGTAGCTGAAGACGTGACCGATGCGTCTTCTGTCCTTTGCGAGGTAGGCGATCTGCCCGAGACTCAAAAAGATATCTTGATTGAGGGCGTGGCCAAGAGTGCAGAATATGCATCTGACGTTCTTCGTGACGTGAAGAACCTGACCAACACTCAGAAAGGCATTCTAGTCAGGGGTTTGGCCAAAAACCCAGAACATGCGCATGACGTTCTTTACGAGGTAGGCGGCCTGACCAGAATTCAGAAAGATGTCTTAATTAAAGTAGTGACCAAAGAAGTAAGATATGCATATCGTACTCTTCGCGACATGAAGGGTCTAACCAGAGTTCAGAAAGATGTTCTGGTTAAGGCAGTAGCCAAGAATGCAGAATATTCAAATTACGCTCTTTACGACGTGAAGAACCTGACCAAGACTCAGCAGGCCTTGTTGAGGAGGAGTCAGTAATATATAGCCGAGCAACGCTCGGCTTTTTCTTATGCTTCGTTTGTGCCGAGCCAATTGATCGAAGCGAAGGCCCAAGCTTTATTTCAATTTATGGATCGCAGACCATTTTACACTGAGGCGGTATGTAGGTAGTCTCTGGCGGGTTATTGTTCGTTGTCGCGTTATTGATACTCGATGTGCCGATTCCAATTACTTTATCAACTATTTTGCTGACTAATCCTTGGCTTTCTTCGCTTTTGAGTTTTGTCTCTATCTTCGCATTTAGGTCTTTTGATTCGACGAAAGCCTGGATGGATTTTTTGAGCGCCTCTTTATCTTCAGTTGATACGTCTTTCGCCGAAAGAATTTGATTCGCAGAATTATTAAAGAAATCTTCCAAGGTTCGGCTGGTCGAATTTATACTTTCTATTATTATCTCATTTTCACTCTTCGGTATCAGATCTTTGAATCCCTCGCCAATATTGCTTATTAATCCATCTTTAAGTGTATTGGAAAGGCCAGGACCAGCGTAGGTTCCTAATATTATAGTGGCTATGACTAATATAATGGCCGCGTATCCCATAGGTACTGATTATTCTAAAAGTGTAATCTATTAGAAATTTACGTGGATATTCCCTCCGGTAGCATTGGCAGGAATACATGCTGGCACGTATTCATCTAGAAAAGATACCACGCTAGCTTCTTTTGCTGCCTGGTAGAAGAATTTATAACAAGAACCGTGCGGAGATACGTTGAAGTCGGCACATGTCCCAGCATTGGCAGATCCTGGCTTGTGGCATCCAGATATACTCGGTCCGCCTGGGCCTTGGATTGTCGAAGATATTCGTAGAGAACAACTACCACCTGACAGGGCATTGAATCGTGAAACGAGAGTCTGTATCTTTTGGGCTGCCTGAGATGATGCGTAACATTTGCCACCATTACTTTCGCAGCCATGGGTAGGGGTGTAGTTAGATATGTCGACGCAGGTTGCTTGAGTACAGCCAGAAGATGCTGTCCCGCCTACATTTTGTTTGCAAGCTTCGGGTGGAGTTCCGGACGATGTTGGTGTAGGCGGTGTCGATGGGCTAGTGCTTGGACTTGCTGTTGGTGCCGTATTCCCTCCTGTTATGCCTGGCAGTTCGAATGTGCCTTGAACTAAGTCGGGATTGATAGTGTATAGAATAAGATAGGCTGATAAAAGCATAATGGCTCCGATGATGGCATTTTGTATCTTAGTCTTAACTCCAGTCCACATCGATGGATTGCCTTGATTAAAGAACCATTCTGCGCCAGCTAAGAAGACCACAATAAATATGGATATGCCTAATAATCTAATAGACCATGTTAATATCATGCCCAACAGGCCACCCATTTCTGGATATCCAGTCGGAGTGGCTGGCAATGTGCGGCCGGCGAAGTCTGGGCCGCCAGCTGTGATGACCAGCTTTTGATTGGCTGTAGCGCTTCCATTTATTCCAACTACTGAAAGAGTGTATGATCCATCTTCTACTGATGGATCAACTGTAAATGTCGTTCCCGTGAAAGTCGAATTAACGTGGCTAGCGAGGGTGTATTTTTGCGAGGAAGACTGAAGCTCAATCTTGTCTGGCAGGTGAGTGCCTTCGATGTACACTTCTGTACCGATCGTTGCCTTTGTCGGAGTGAAAGAGGTAATCGTGGGTGGGCCTATCTCTCCCATAAACATCGCGCATGAATTATTTTCTCCATCTTCTGCTGTTTGGCAGACACAGCTAATTCCTTTTCTATCGGGCAAACAAGAACTCCAGACTACCTCAAGGGCTGCTAATATCTTATCGGCGTTTGCCACGTTGTCTCCATCACAGGCCCTAACGACTTTCTCAATTTGGTTTTCGCTCCATGTCTTCCACTGATTTGCGGGTGTCCCTCTAAATATAAAGTCTGACGAACAGGACAATGCTATATTGGTATTTCTTTGGAACCAGACGGCACTGCGGCATTCTGCTCCGATGGCAATTGGATCTTTTGCTCTAGCGCCAGCCTGATAAACATCAACAGCACACTGTCTGGATGCATTTTGTTCGGAGGTACCGCAACTACATTCCTTGCCTCCTCCGCTACTTGTACAATTAAGAGGTATTAAGCCGACGAATTGAGTGGTTACTGCGGATTCTATCGTTCTATCTCCCGCACCAACGGCCGCTATCACGTCGTAGCGCTCCATCTTAGCATCCCCCTTTTTCCATATTGCTAATAGATCTCCACTATTAGGATTGCCGTTTCCATTTAAGACCTGATCTGTTACATTGAATCCCGTCGGCGGCTTTTTTGCTACCAAGCTTATGAAGTCGAAACTATTTTCTTCTGTATTGGTTGAATTGGCAAGACTCGGATTTGCTTTTAGAATGGCATCCATGGCGCCTCTTAGCTTGTCTGCATAATTTCCACTTGCTGGACATTCTTCTGCTTTAGCTGAAGATGTAAATAATCCAAAGCCGACCGTAAAGGCGAGAATAAATAATGATATCTTTTTGATCATTAATATTAGTATATAGGATTTATCGTCTCAAGTCAGGCAGAATATCCACTTATTAGTTTTGAGCGTGTTGGGCATGGGCAGTGTTTAAATTATGCTATAATGGACTAAGATGATAAGACTACGCGATCACAACAAGTTAAGGTTGGGACTAGTCATTTTAATCGCGATTACTGCCATGTTTTTTGCCAATGGCGTTTTTGCCGCCAGCACACAAGACGATATAAACCTGAAACAAAAGCAGATAGACGAAATCCAAGCCCAAATTAATGAATATCAGAAGCAAATAGATCAAAATCGTTCTAAGTCAGCTACCTTGCAGGGCGAGATCTCAAGATTAAATGGCCAGATGAACCAAATTCAATTAGAAATACGAAGCATAGAGCTTCAGATCAATAAGGCCGCCCTACAGATAGGTGATACTGAGATACAAATATCTAATGCTCTTGACGATATAGGCAAACATAAGAATGCCTTGGTTCAATATCTAAAGATTGCCTATGAGAACGATCAGAAAACTCTAACCGAAATACTTCTTAAAAATGGGGCTTTGTCAGATTTTTTTAATGAGCTGAATAATGTTAGAACTACTCAGGAAAATCTTCAAAATACGATTGATAGCATAAGATCTATCAAATCTGGCTTGGAAATTAAAAAGATTGACCTTGAAGACAAAAAAGATGAGATGCTTCAGCTTAAGACAATCCAAGAATTAGAGAAAAAAAATCTGGTGCAGAATAAGAGCACTAAAGACAAAATATTGCGAGATACGAAGGGCCAGGAGTCAAAATTCCAAGAGTTGGTTAAAAAGTCCCAGAAAGATATCCAGATGATTAAAGAACAGATCACCTATCTAGAGCAGAACGGTGTTTCTGTGGAGGATGCCATTAAATTTGGACAATTGGCCGCCATTGCGGCAGGTATCAGGCCGGCTTTTCTAATAGCTATTCTAGAGATAGAATCAAGGCTTGGTAAAAATGTTGGCACGGGAACATGGATTGACGATATGTATGGTTGCTATAAGCGTTTGGGCAAGCCTCAGCGAGCAGAACAGGAAAAGGCAGCTTTCATGAAGATAGTAAATAGCCTAGGTATGAATCCGGATACGGTCAAAGTATCCAGAGAGCCAAATTATGGTTGCGGAGGAGCTCTAGGGCCAGCTCAATTTTTGCCAACTACTTGGCTGGGATATGTCGATAAGGTAGCCGCTTTAACGGGCCATAATCCTCCTAATCCTTGGAATATCGAAGATGCATTTATGGCCTCGGCTATCAAGTTAGCCGCAGGCGGCGCCAATAGTAAAACTCAAGCAGGAGAGATAAGAGCAGCAAAGGCTTATGTGAGTGGCAATCCAAATTGTACTCAGGCAATTTGCTATTCGTATTCAAGCATGGTTATTAGAAAGGCTGCTGAGATAGAGCCAAATCTATGATAAATACGAAAAAAGTCCAATGGGCACTTGGTATTGTAATAGTCGTATCACTGTTTTTGACTTGGACTTACGTTTCAGCCAAGATAACGTTGAAGAAGAACAATATAGAGATTGGGCCGACCATGATCGTCGAGCAGTCGCCAACTCCCTCTACGTGGAATTTTTCTAGTAAAATTTCAGAGGCGCGTTTGTTGCTAAAAGATATTGAGCTCAAGGTGGGCACGAAAGATATTCCCTACACAGAGAAAAGAATTTCAATCAATGGTGGTCAGATTAAAATATCTGATAAATCATTAAAAGATCCGGAAAGAGAAATCGCCTTGGTAGTCATGGATAAAATCTCTGGCGCATTGGAGGTTGTGAAAATAATTAAAAGAGGAGGAGATTTAATTGCTCCACTTGGTTATCAGATAGAGGTTGTAGAGAGGTCCAATGGCATACGCTGGAATTATTGGGCAACTCAGTATAAGGTAACTCAGCCGGCAAATGCCATGGTCTTATTCAATAAATGGCCCGAGCCCGAGAATGTGAAGATAAAGAAGCCGGTGACTTTGAAAAATGGTAAAAAAAGTTTCGTATATGAGAATAAGGTTAACATAAAATATGTAACTTATGCTCCGTATAGTGAGGATTACCACACTCAAGAGATGATAGCCTTGGGTAACCAATACGTCAGAGATATGGTTGATCAGGCCTATGCTACGTTAAAATCTAAGGGCGTATTATCTAGGGCTTATCCCAAGATTTTGGTATCCGATGTATCGGTTTTAAGAAAAGATTACTTTATCAAAATTCCCATAACTGAGCACAGCGATTTAGGAGAATTTACTCTTGATCCAACTAAAACTTCCGAAAGAGTTAAGATTATAATAGGAGCTAATGGAGCTGGGGCTTACGCTGATAATTGTAATTATGCGGCGGCGTGTGGCTGGGTGCAATTTACGCCGAGAACTTATAAAGAGCTAGCAAAAATATATTCCAAAGCCGGACTAATTAGTGACTTTGAAAAAGGCGCGGCTAACCATCTGAATTCTATGATGGCAGCTGTGCTTTTGTATGATTATAATTTAGCAGGCCTAATGAAAGTCCATGGAAGTAGAATAGTTGACGACCCTAAACTCGAAGAATATCTAGCAGCTGGATACAACGGCTCACCGGCGCGAGTTAATAGCTCGTTGAAGGCCGCCATAGCCGGCGGTTTCAGTGATTGGCTTGGCAAGTTACTCCCAGAAACAAAGGGCTACCTAGCCAAGATTCGTTTTTTACAGAAATACGATTAGTACTGAGTATCTATGGACGAGCTCAAAAAACTAAAGCAAAACGAGCCTTTTAGCAGTTTGTCCCATTTTCTGGGGACTATTTTGTCCTTGGTCGGACTCATTCTGCTCGTAGTTTTGGCTGCTATTAAGGGTAATGCTTGGAAGGTCGTCGGCTTCTCAATCTATGGTATAAGCTTAGTTCTATTATATGGCGCAAGTGCACTTTATCATTTCATCTCTTCGGAGAATAACAGAAAAAAACTTTTTCAAAAATTCGATCACGCTTTAATCTACGTACTTATAGCTGGCACTTATACGCCTATTTGCCTTATCGTGTTGAGGGGTGGTTGGGGCTGGAGCATATTTGGCATAGTTTGGAGTCTAGCTATCGCTGGAATATTAATAAAATTCTTAGAGTTAAAGATCAAGTCGTGGCTTTCTACGGTGTTGTATATATTAATGGGCTGGGTTGCAGTCGTGGCCATCTCTCCGCTTTCTAAATCTTTGCCAGATGGGGGATTGGTGTGGCTTTTTACTGGTGGGCTATTTTACACTGTCGGCACGATATTTTTTGGTCTAGAAAGATACATACCTCGAAAACGTTGGTTTGGAATGCATGAAATATTTCATATCTTTGTTTTGGCGGGTAGTTTTTGCCATTTTTGGCTGATGTTGAAATACGTGCTTTAGTTGAGCGCAAGGCCTCCCTCCTATATATTTATTTTATTGAAGTTTATCGCTACAATGTGTACATGAAAGTCTTAATGCAACTCTTATAAAAACATGATTAAGCATGCAGTAGTAGGATTAATATCAAAAAAAGAAGACGGTATCGAAAAATTTCTACTCGTTAGATCTGACTTTTACGAGGATTTTAAAGACTGCTACTACCCACCCGGAGGTCACCTTGAAGAAGGCGAAGATGAGGCGACCGCACTAAAGAGGGAAATAAAAGAAGAGTTGGGAATAGAGGTGTTTCCTTTGAAGGAAGTCGCGTCTGGCTTCGGCGATGTGAAGGATAGATTTATACACTACTGGACTTGTGATTACAATGACCAGCCTTTTATTATACAAGAGAGCGAGATTGTCGATGCTGGATTTTTTAGTCAGGAGGAAATGAGTAGGATGAGGCTATGGCCGGCAACAAAGAAATTTTTTGATAAATATGTTTTCAATAGTACGCCGATCAAGTAATCTCAATGATTTTGTTGCGAGAGGTGGCACCGAAGACGATTCTTATACGTATTGCTGAAATATCAAAATATTTCGCCAATGTTTCGATTATGGCCTTATTGGCTCGGCCCTGAATGGGCGGCTCTTTTACTGAAACAATAAAATTGGTTTCATCAATTTTCTCAACCTTTTCTTCGCGACTGGCCGGTTTAGCTTTTACGTTTATTCTCATCTCGAAAGTATAAAACAAAAGACTCGCATATGCGAGTCCGTATTATTTTTTCCACATTTTACCGAGGAATAGATATCCTATTGCCCTTCCAAAGAAATTAATTACGTGTCTGAAGAGAGCAATGGAGCGCATGGCTTCAAACAATTTTGCGAAAATCCACACTAATGCGTATATTATGGCAATGATGGCGATGAATAATATGGCGAAGGGCCACATTAGCGCCCACGCATATCTCATGTCTTCTTCAAAAAAAGCTCCGGAAGGCCAATTTCTAAATACTAAACTTCCAAATTTCCTGATGCCGAACCCCATATTTAGGTAGAAAGATGAAACAAGGACGCATAGCAATACCACCACGAGCAAGTTCATGATGACCCACCCCTCTTGTAAAACGGCTGCCAAGATAATATAATTATTTGACTATTATGTCAAGATTAGCAGAGAACAACAAAAAGCTGGTTTATGTGGCCATGAGCGGTGGAGTGGATAGTTCTGTGGCTGCGGCACTGCTCAAGCAAGAAGGCCATAAAGTGGTCGGAGTTTTTATGAAACAATGGCAACCCGATGTCGGTGATTTTTGTATATGGAAAGAAGAACGCGAAGAAGCCGCGAAGGCCGCGGCTAGTCTGAATATACCATTTAAGACCTGGGATTTTACTAAGGAATATAAAAAACAAGTTGCCGATTACATGATCAGAGAATATAAGCTTGGTCGGACTCCGAATCCTGACGTAATGTGCAACAAGGAGATTAAATTCGGCTTATTCTTGAAAAGAGCATTGAGTGAGGGCGCGGATTTCATCGCTACCGGACACTATGTAAGAAAAATCACAAAGGGCGCCTTTGGGGCCAAAAAGGCGCCCTTTGTTTCTTGCGGTTCTTATCTTTATCAGGGCAAAGATAAGAACAAGGACCAGTCTTATTTTTTATGGACTCTGAAAGAAAAAGAGATAGAAAGGTGCTTATTCCCGGTGGGAGGATATACTAAGCCAGAAATAAGGAAACTAGCCAAAAAATTTAAATTGCCGAATGCGGGGAAGAAGGATAGCCAAGGAGTCTGTTTCATCGGACCATTAAACGTGAAAGATTTCTTGCTGAAAAGAATAAAATCGAAAAAAGGCGAGATAATAAAAGATGGCCAAGCCATTGGAACTCACGATGGTGTTTTCTACTATACTATCGGCCAGCGTCATGGGTTAGATATTAAATCTGGAGATGGTCCATTTTATGTAATCGGAAAAGACGTAGAGAAAAATATTATTTACGTTGGAAGCGAGAAAGATCTCAAGTCAACGAAGACGGTCGTGAGCAATCTCAGCTGGGTCAATGGTCCAATTAAATTACCAGCACGAATTGACGTTAAAATAAGATACAGAACTAAATCGGAAAAAGCCATTTTATCTGATGATGGTAATTTAGAATTCGATAAACCAGTTAGAGCTATAACTTCGGGCCAGTCGGCAGTTTTTTACAGGGGACAACTTCTTCTTGGCGGAGGAGTAATAAAGTGATATTTTAAATTTACGTTCTTTGAGTGGTTAGTCGGAAGGGGTCTCGGACATGCAGAGCAACCTAAGTAAAAAGGCTCGCGAAGAGATTGCCTTTTTCTTGGCGTATGAGCAAAAGATCAAGATGAGGAGATCTCGTCTCCTTAATCTTCTGAGGGCCGTTAGGATATTAATCGAAGAGGGTCGCCTTGTTTCCTTGGAGCCGGTCAATAATCTATGGCCGCTTCTGCATCGAGCCGAGAATCCATTAGATAGAAAAGAGACTATCGATCACACCGTTGCCCTAAACTGCTTTGCCGATCTATTTAGGGAAGGGGTGATAGCTAATAGCCATAAGATTAGCGATTTGCGAACGATGCTGATTGATGAGCTAAGGGAGATAGAATTGAAATCTTTGCTTGAGAGGAGAGTTGAAGAGGACGCACCTGGCATAGATTAATTGAGCAGTGTTTCTAGTAGGCTATCGCCGGTCATCTCGACCGGCTTTTGAATGCCTAAAAGATCTATCACGGTCGGAGCTATGTCCGAAAGAAAGCCACCTGGACTAGACTCTGATCGAATGATTTCCTCTGGGGTTCGAGCTCTCTCGTACTCCCTGGCTATCAAATATAGCGGGATTGGATTCGGGTTGTGCTTTGTTTCGGAATCCCCAGTGCCTTTGTATGTTAATGATTCGGCATTGCCATGGTCTGATGCGATAATTAAATATCCATTTTTAGCCAAGACGACTTCTCTTAGCTTTCCTAGTAGTCTATCTAGCGTTTCTACGCCCTCAACAACTTGATTGAATTCACCCATGTGAGACAGCATATCGGCGTTAGCAAAATTGACCAGTATGAATGAATTTATATCATTCTCTAGATCTTTAATAACTGCTTCACATATTTCGTTAGCCTTCATGGCCGAATCTTCTGTGGCCACTCTGTCTGACTTGATCAAAGTATCAGTTTCGCCATCAAATGGCTGTCGCCTGAGAGCATTAAAAAAGAAAGTCACATGAGCGTACTTTTCCGTCTCAGCGATGTGCAATTGCCTAAGTCCATTTGTACTGATTACTTCGGATAAGCAGTTGTTAATTTGTGTCGCCGGAAAGGCAACATGGAGGTTAGAATTTTCGAAGTACTGAGTCATACATATAGTCAGGAGATTTGGCATCTCAATCGTCTCAAATTTATCAAACTTCTCTTGAGTGAAGGCTTGGGCTATTTGCTTCATGCGATCTTCTCTAAAATTGAAGAAAATTAGAGCATCTCCGTCCCTGATCGTGCCATCCGCATCGAATAACATAGGAGGCATATTTATGTCGGTTAGTCCTTTTTCGTAACGACTATTCAATGCCTCATATGGGTCTGTAGCCGATTCGGCCTCGCCCTTAACCATGAGTTGATACGTTTGATCAGTGAGATCCCAGTTCTCATTTCGATCCATAGCTATATCTCTGCCTATCATAGAAGCTAATTTCCCAACACCAGAAGTTTTCATAAACTCATCGATCTTCTTATATATAGATGGAGCTTCTTTTAAGCCAGAGTCTTTGCCATCCGTGTAAAGGTGGAGATAAACATTATTTATGCCGTTTCGTTTTGCTAAATCAATGAGAGCTAGAATGTGATCGGTATAGGCATGCACCGAATTGGAGGTTAATAGCCCAGCCAAGTGCAGAGAGGAGTGGTTGTTTTTCGCATGATCAATGGCTTGCATCAGCTCGGGGTTAGTAAAAAAACTGCCATTTTCTATAGCCTTATTTATCCGACTGAGATATTGAAAGATTATCCTGCCTGCACCAATAGTCAGGTGGCCAACTTCGCTATTGCCCGATTCACCCCAAGATAAGCCGACGGCAACGCCGGAAGCCTGAAGCAAAAGGGATGGGTAGTTATTTTTTATGAAGTCGATGTTTGGAGTTTCGGCGGTCGAAATAGCGTTGCCGAGCTTTTGCTTGGAAAATCCCCAGCCATCGAGTATGCACAGTACGACGGGTCTCATGAGATTAATTATATCAGACTATCAATGAAATGCATTTCTGATGAGCGTAATTGGGCCGCCACCTTAGGGCTATTGTTGCTAATTTGGGCCTTGGGTGATATAATAATATGGTAATTACTTAACATTTGAGTTTTGGAATCTGTAAGTTTACGTCATCTAAAGATGATTATGACCACAGACATAACTTCACAATCGCATGATATTAGGAATGAATCCGCTTTTAGCGGCATTTTTGGCTTTAGTCTTAGGTACTATCGTTGGTTACGTTCTTCGTCAGATCTTAGCTAGTGCTAGGATTAGCTCGGCCGAATCTAGGGCCCACACAGTCCTGAACGAGGCAAAATCTAAATCTCAAGATATCCTCCTTGAAGCTAAAAACAAGGCTATTAAGCTTTTGGAAGATGCCAAAAAAGAGGAGAAAGACAGGAATGCTCAGCTGACTAGAATCGAAAATCTTCTTACTAAAAAGGAAGACGAACTGGACCAAAAAAGCAAGGAGCTTCTGGCTGAGAGAGATTTCCTTAAATCTAGGGCCGCTGAACTTACTCTAATCAAGGCCGACCTTGAGCAGGGGAAAGAGAGACAGATGAAAGAATTGGAAAGGATAACCGATCTTACACGTGATGCGGCTAAAATCGAATTAATCGCAAAGATTGAGCAGGAGTATAAGGATGAGCTTTATACTAAGATAAGAAAGCTTGAGCTTGAGGGTAAAGAAGAGGTAGACAAGAGAGCTAGGGAATTAATGATTATGACTATCCAGAGATATGCCTCATCTCAGATCGCCGATGCTACGACTACGGTAGTTAACCTGCCTTCCGATGAAGTCAAGGGTAAGATCATAGGCAAAGAAGGCAGAAACATTAAGACTATCGAAAGATTGACTGGCGTCGATATTATTATTGACGATACGCCGGAGGCATTGGTTGTCTCAGGTTTCGATCCGGTCCGAAGACAGGTAGCTAGATTAGCCATCGAGAAGTTGATTGCTGACGGCAGGATACATCCGGCTAAGATCGAAGAGATGGTAGACAAAGCCAAAGCCGAGATAAATGACAAAATTAAAGAAGCTGGCGAAGCGGCTCTATTTGAGGTAGGTGTCGGCCCAATTGACCCTAAGCTCACATACTTATTAGGTAGATTAGCTTTTAGAACTAGCTTCGGTCAAAACGTATTGCTGCACTCTATCGAGATGTCCCATATTGCGGCCATGCTAGCCTCAGAATTAGGCGCAGACGTAAGCGTTGCCAGGAAGGCGGCATTGTTCCATGACATAGGTAAGGCCGTTGATCACGAGGTTCAGGGCACTCACGTCGAAATTGGAAGAAAGATTTTGGCTAAATTCGGAATAGATAAGAAAGTAATCGAAGGCATGGAGGCTCATCATGAGGAATATCCATATTCTTCGATTGAGTCTAGAATTGTTCAAGCTGCTGATGCCATATCTGGCGCCAGACCTGGGGCCAGAAAAGATACTGTTGAGATATATCTCAAGAGATTAGAAGAGTTAGAAAAAATTGCTACGTCATTTGAGGGCGTTGAGAAATCATATGCCGTTCAGGCCGGTAGGGAATTGAGGATATTCGTAATGCCCACGAAAATTGATGACCTAGGAGCTATTAAGCTAGCTAAGGATGTTGCTAAAAAAGTTGAAGAAGACATGAAATATCCTGGAGAAATCAGGGTTAATGTAATAAGGGAAACTAGAGCCGTAGAATACGCGAGATAGGCAGTTGTTCCAAAAATCTAGTATTTATGCTAGTATTTTGATTGAGTACTATACAAGTACAATAATTAAAACAGAAAGGGGGTGTGCGTATGCCAGTCAAAAAGAGTCAATTAGCTCAAAATTTAGCTGAGAAAATGAATGTTTCTAAGAAGCAGTCATTAGAGTGGATCGATGCTTTTACAGATGAGATCACGAAAGTATTGAAAACCGGCGATAAGGTCAACATAACCGGTTTCGGTATCTTCAAGGTTTCAGATAGAAAAGCTAGAGAAGGAGTCAACCCGAGAACAGGAGAGAAAATCCAAATCAAAGCTTCCAAAAAGCCAAGATTTACACCGGGTAAACTTTTGAAAGAAGCTATTCTATAATCTAGGTATTTTGGATCCAAAATACTTTTTAGCAAAACCGCCCCATTGGGGCGGTTTTGCTAATGGACTATTTCAATAGTTATCTAATGTTTTAACGAAAACCTATGTCGTCTAGTCTAGGCTCATCATTGACCGGCAATCTATTCTTCTTCGTCTTCGGTAGCCAGATGAACGGTCGTAATGCTCTTAGTATAGGGTAACTATATTTTTTTGTATTTCTTCACAAATGCATAGTGACGCTAATGGTTGAAAATAGACTATATTTTTGATACTATGCTTTTATCAAGACGCAGCTCTTATGTAGACGTATTTAAGTAATCTGCAAGATATTGCGGGTATCGTATAATGGTTATTACGACAGTTTTCCAAACTGTGAATAGGGGTTCGATTCCCCTTACCCGCTCAAATTGTGATGACATGAACTCATTCAATCCAATAAAACAACCCCGCCTAGGCGGGGTTGTTTTATTGCGAGCAAATGATTTAATAGAGTTAACGTGGTCTTTGAAAAGAGGCGAGAATGCTAGACTGGCGAATAATTCAAGGAGGCATGGGGGCTTACATATCCCATCCTTTCCTTGCTAAAGAAGTCTCACTCGTATCTAAGGGCTCGGCCCTTGGCACTATATCTGGTATCGCCGCTGACAGGATTCTATCTCGTATTCTGCAAAAAGGCGATCCTGGCGGGCACTATCGAAGGGCTCTGGCCCACTTTCCATTCCAAGAAGCAGTTAAAGATATTGTAGATTATTACTTTGTTGAAGGTGGTATCCCAGAGGGAGCAGAATATAAGACCGTAATTCCACTTAGCTTTAAGCCGTCGTGGAGAACTATCAATCTCTTTGTGTGTGCGAGTTTCGCTTTTGTCTGGCTTGCCAAAGAGGGTCACGATTATCCGATTAGCATTAACTATCTTGAGAAAATACAAATGCCTCACGTTTATAGTCTCGCCGGTGCTATGATAGCCGGAGTTGATTGCGTGACCATGGGTGCAGGGATTCCTACTCAAATTCCTGGAGTCATGGACGCGTTGTCTCGCGGCGAGGATGCGATCTATAAGGTTAGCGTGACAAATGCTATCGGTGGGCACAAGGCTATATTATTCAACTTCGGGAAGCATTTTGGCGCTGATCTGGGAACATTAAAGCGTCCAGTCTTCTTGCCCATTATCTCTTCTAATCTTATGGCTAAGATAATGTTGACTAGGTCGTCGGGGAGTATCGAAGGCTTTGTTATTGAAACGCCTACCGCTGGCGGGCATAATGCTCCGCCGCGAGAAAAGCACTCCGAAGAGTATGGCGGAAAAGATAGAGTGGATTTTGAGAAAATCGTTGAGCTGGGATTACCATTTTGGATTGGCGGGTCATATGCTTCACCGGCTGGATTAGCCGAGGCGATATCGGCTGGTGCAAAGGGTATACAAGTTGGATCTATATTTGCCCTAAGCCAACAATCAGGTATGAAAGATAGCTTGAGGCGAGAGATTCGAAGAAGAGGATTCCTGAAAGCTACTGGAGTCGACACCAATTTTAGCATTAGAACTGATTTTAGAGTATCTCCAACGGGCTTCCCATTTAAAGTTGTCGAATTACCAGGAACTCTTTCTGATTCTGCAGTTTATGATAATCGAACAAGATATTGTGCCTTGCGTTATTTGGCCACGCCAGTAGAAAAAGATGGAAAGATTATTTATCTTTGCGCGTCTGAAGATGTCGATCAGTATGTCCGCAAAGGCGGGAAGATTGAGGATACGGTAGGCAGGGCTTGTCTTTGCCAAGGCTTGCTTGCCACGGCCGATCTAGGCACCCCTGGTGAGCCTGAAATTGCTACTCTGGGAGATGACGTCAACTTCTTGGAGCATCTGATGGGTGGGCCAGATGATACTTATACAGTAGCCGACGTTATCGGCTATCTTCTGTCGGCATAGGCACGCCCCAAGGGGCGTGCTTTTTTGATTGCCTTGAGACGTTCTCGGGCCTTCTTATTTTTATTGACACTGCTATCACGAAGTGGTTCACTAGCCTTAGGTTCCGTTCGTTCAAAAAAGGAGACCCTTGTGACATACAAACGCTTACGTCATGGTAAGCATGGCTTATCGCTAGTCGAAGTGACCATAATATTGGCTACATTGATGCTTTTGGCTGGTGTATTGGCTCCTTCGATCATGGATTTCGTCCGAGATGCTCGTTTTGTAAAGGTTAAAGAAGATTGTGAGGCAATTGGAGTGTCGTTGTCTAGGATGTTGGTGGATACGGGTCCATGTATTAGATTAGACGGTCGTCTCCCATGCTCGAGAAACAATCGTGTGAATCTGCTTGTTAGCGAAGGTAACGCCATTAGAACTCGTGGCTTGGGTGCTCAGCTCTTTGATTATGGATCATATTCATATGAAGCAAACTACACGCGAATGTCATCTCGTGAGTCAATCAGCTACTCTCAACGAATCGTAGCAACGAATATGACTTGGATAAATGCGACGCATTTAGGAGGCGCTACCGCATTTACATCAGAAATCAAATCAGACATTGATTTGAGATCGGCGGCAGAGAAACATGCGGCAGATTTCCGCGAGCTATTAGTTAAGGCCGAGATTGATTCCCCAGAGATTGTAATTAGTAGGATCTCTAACGCTAAAGAGGTGAAGGGCTCTATGACGTCTTGTAGCGAGGTAATATTGCCTCAAAGTGGCATAGTTAAATGTAGAATGAATCCTGGGATAAGAATGCTGTGGATGGCGTATCGTCCAAAGGCAGCAGTTAACGATCGCGCCGTCGATCTGCTGAAAAATGTTCAGTGGTCCGGAGAGTCACTTAATGCCTTCATGTTCCAGGTCGAGACTCCTAAGGCCAGATATATATTTCTAGTTCCAGAAGCTTGTGGAAATCTGGCGCTATTTAGCGTCTCAGATCGTCAGTCATCATTTATTGTCGAGAGTAAGCTTGAGAGACAGATGTTGGTGAAGCGCAAGACGATTGGGTGGGCCTATGAATCGGAGAATAGTCTGGTGGTTGATATAATGGAAAATCACTTGGTTCAGAATCTGCCGAGAGGCAGAATTGAAAACGCATATCTATATCCAGATGTAATGCGACTAAGCTATAGCTCATCGATTGGTATGGGCTGGAGAGGAGCTTATCTATCTGCTATCGGCCCAGATCCCTGGGGGAATAGGTACATGGTTAACAGTATATTCTTCTTTGATGATGAGCTCAGGTGGCCGTACAATTCAATGTGTTTATCGGCTGGACCTGATGGAGTCGTAGAAACGCCCTTTGCTAGGGCCGGCGTTAGAAGAGAAGGGGATGATTTCACATATGTCATCTCGGGAGGATCGCGCTAGATCGAAAGCGTATGCTATCGATAATGTTCTTTTATTAGCACGGGCACGTCACTTAGGGGCGTGCTTTTTTCATAGTGTTTAAGATATATCTTGGGATAATGCCTAGTTTTAGGTATCTATCGAGGATTTTCTTAGGTAGTTTGTCGATGCTTCTTATAATTTTACGACACTCCTTCTCTCCGCAGTTACATTTCATGGTCCAGGCGTCATCGGCACCAATTATGGTTGAGTAATCGATAAGTGTTTCTTGGCCACGTTTAATGTCATTTATGGCTATCCAGAATAATTTGCCTTTATTTTTTATAACTCCTGAATTTGGATTGCATGAATGATTTGAATAATCTCCAAGCTCTCCTTCTGGGCTTAGGTATCTTGTCCCACAATAACGAAATAAGTTTTCGGCTTTTCTGGCATTCTCATCCCAAAGCTTGCTCGCCCTTTCGTGATGTACGAGTTTCCCGCTGATAGTCTCAATTATTTCTCCTTGCTTGAATGCTTTTGCGGCGAAAATGCCCTTGCCGTTTCTAGCCATTTTTATGATTAATTTTTTAGGCATAATTTTAATAGATTGATGCGTCTTAATTACAGTCAATCTTTTTATTAGTCAATTAGAACATTTTTGCCTGAGATTTCAAAGTATGCTTGCATTATCCTCGGCAAAGAGCATGCTTGAGGGGGTCGACTATTAACTAGTAATATCAGTGATATACCTATGACAGACGAAAAAAAATGTTTGAAATGTATGCATGAGCACACAAAGGAGGATGGTACCTGCACGTGTGGATGCGAGGATGGTAAGAAGGAAGAGGTTGCAAAGGAAGAGGCCCTGAAGCAAGAATAAATATGATTACCATATATTAAAACCCGTCAGCCATTGGCTGACGGGTTTTAAGTTGGGACGACTTAAGGTACGAAAAAGCCCCATGCTACTGGGGCAACGCAATGTATCGCCTTCTAGTTAGAACGTTGAGATTAGAAGACATTCTAAGAGTTTGCCTAGTTTAGGCAGTGACTCCAGATTCTCTCGTTCTCCCTGCGTGCTTGCTAACCCATTTTTGATCTTGAATTGGGAGTTGTCGCATGTATTTTCCCCACATAAGACATCTACCAAAAACACTATTCAAGAGCGCGATATTCCTGTCTCTCGCTGCCTGAAGAAATAATTTCCCCAATGGCTCGGGAGCGTCGGGCATTGTTTGGCACATTGACCTCTCCTCAAAGAACGTGAACTTAGAATACCATGCGGGCGATATTTGTCAACTTCGGCGTATCAAAAAAGCCGACGTCAGTCGGCGAATGATCTATGCGGCATTGCTGGAGCCTGGAGTGCCATCGTCTGGCGGTTCTTGATCTCCATAGCCCGTACCATCACAATGTGGGCATTGCTCTAGCACCAGTCTTGAAGTATTTAGTAAAAAGTTATGTCCATTACAAAACTTGCAGATATTAGAATAATGCGCCCATCTCCTCTTTCTAATCTTCTGCTCTGACATGATTAACCTCCGTAATCCAGAACGAACTGAGAGTAAAATATCACTTGTATGGCACTTGTCAATGCTGAATATGGGTACTAACGAAATTTTAGAAAAAGTATAAGTATACTAAAACGCGCCAAGTAGGCGCGTTTTAGTATACTTTGTTGGTACCCCCGGCAGGAATCGAACCCACATCAAAGCCTTAGAAGAGCTCTGCTCTATCCATTGAGCTACGGGGGCGTATTTATTTACCTCCTTTTAATTGTAAATACGTTTTCTTGCGATGACAATTTGCACACCTTACTTCGCATTTATGTATTTCCACCTGTAACGATTCCCAGGAATAATGACCTGAGCGCATTCTTGATATCGATTTGAGCTTATTCTTCTGATCGATATGATCAAAATCTAATACTCTAAAATCTTTTTCGCCACAATCGGTGCAGGCTCTCGTCTTTAGAAAGTCTAATAGATTTTTTCGTATCTTGACCCTATGCCGTTTTTGAGCCTTGTATAAATCCTCTTTATGTTTGTAGGGCATACAGGGATTATACTACAAACTTCTAACCCTGGACAATCCTAGGCTCTGTAACCCTTAGTAATTATAGATCAAAAATACCAAAAAGTAAAGAAAAAAGCGGCCTCCGGCCGCTTGGAAATTAACGTATTTCTCTGATGGACATGTCCCAATGAGAGTAGCGAATAATCTTGAACAGATCTCGCGCCCATCGGAGAATTACCAGTCGACCACTATCGATTAGTGGCGTAATCTCGTATCTATTATCTATGGGTATCGTGTCGGTGGCGTAGATTCTATCTATGGGACAGTTGACGTCTGCGAGAGCACTAACGCAATTTCCGCAGCCGATAAAGTGAATGACTGTGGCCCAAAAGGCCTTGATATCGCTAAAGCTTCTGAAGGCCTTGGCGGTTTTGATATTTGTATTTCCAGTTGCTATCTCGTCATCTACGGATATGACGATTGACCCATCCAGTTTATCCAGATCGCCAGAGAATCCAGCTAACGTTATGTCATCGCTGCTTTTCCTTCTTTTTCTACCGCATATGATGTGGAAAGTCCGAGACATTTCCCTCTCTATCTCTACGATCTCGCGTTCGACTCTCTTTAAAGCACTCTCGTCTGGGAATAGCAGGCAGATATTTCTATCGGGAAATTGTTTGATTGCGTCTTTGATAGCTTTTTTAATAACCCTTCTCGCTAGAGATATTTCGGTGATCAGCCCAGGTCGTCCAGCGGCAACTCCGCCCGGGGAATGTAGATTCGCGACTATCATGCGTTCAAGCTTCTGGTATGATGCCGCCCAAAACATATCAATAATAATGCGATTAAGCGCTAAAACTTTAAGTCCGTCATCCTTATCTGACCTAGAAAGGGGACTATACCCAGATACTAAGGTTATGCGTTTAGCTTTTCTGCCTACGAGGTAGGCCAGGGCTATCTGGGTTTGAGCCAGCATGAGTTCTGTGCCTGGACCGCTCGTGAGTAGGAAACAATCGTGTCCGCCAATATGATCTTTTGGTAATTCAATAAACGGTTCACCGCTTTTATGATGATCAACTCTCGGCGTGGCAATGTCAACTTTATCGGGATAGTTCTTCTCAATTAAAGTTTTTGTCTCTAGGGCTAGGCTCTCAAATCCTGGCATGGGAATTAAAGCTAGGCCACCATTTTGATTTCTTTCGACTCGTGCATTGTTCTGGGCATCCATGGGGCGCTCCTTTTTTCAAGGATCTTTATTGCCATTCTGCCACAATTACCCTTATTGTCAATTGCCATTATTTGATAAAATATGTTTTTTTCGATATGATAATTTAGAAATAACGGGCTGTAGTGTAACGGTAGCACGAGACGTTTGGGACGTTTTAGTCCGGGTTCAAATCCCGGCAGCCCGACATCGGAAATTAAAACAGGGTTAAAAACCCTGTTTTAATTTACCGTATATGAGGGCAAGAGGCAGTGACCGAGCGTGAGCGAGGAAATACTGAGCGCACCAGCGCGAATGTGCCCGACCATTTGAAGGAAAAGGCCGTTTGGCAATTAAGTCGAACGGCCTTTTCCATGTAATGATTAGATTCTCTTCATTGAGTTCGAGGTTTGCCACCATAGAAATGATAAGTCTGTGTTTGTTGATCGGATCTGCAATCTCATCACAATTAGGTCATGAATTTAGGCAACCTGATTGTTGTTTTTATTATGACTCCTTTGGCTTGAAAAACCAATGGAATAGAGCATAATGAATCAAATAAAGAATCTCTAATATGGAATATTGGTATTATACATTAAGTGCCATACCTCAGACCCTAGCTACTATGATAGCGCTAGTAGCAACATTTGGTGCTGTTAATCTTAATATGCTATCCAGTAAGATTACAGAGATAAGAAAAGATCCTAGAATTAGAAGATTCATACTTCTAGGCACATCTCAACTTGACAAAGAAATTCATGCAACGGAGATTCATCAGATTGATGCATTAACAAACAACGATTACCTAAGCTTATTTCAGAAATGCCTAGATCGCCTGGATCCTAGAAGTGAAACATTAGGATTAGAAGGCAAGATCTTTGAAAAATATAAAGCAGAGATGCTTGAGGTTATACATTCTGAATGGCATAGTTTTTATGGACCCGACCCAGATAGAATCTACGGCTATTTATCAATGAAGAGGGATGTCCTAAAAATGTCGGTATTGGATAAGAAAAAAATTATTAATAATTTAGGATTAAGTCTAAGTTTAGCCGTATTGACTATTGTAATTTCCTTATTAGCATTACCAAATTATGATTATTTTTGTGGGTCAACCTTATTGGTTAGCAGTGTTGTAATTCTAGCTGTATTAAGTGTTGCTTTGACAGGATGGGGAGTCTGGATTGTTGCAAACCTAGAATCAAGAAATTAATAACGTTAGCTCAATGTAAGTAATGGATTTCTCATCAAATACTGGCATGATTCAATCATAAGAGTATGCCCCTCCTTCGCTAAAGCTACGGAAGAGCAGGGCAGTTGTTTCTGCGCACTCAACAAATATAATGAAAATATATGGATACTCAAGAACCAATACAATCGACTGGATGTTGCGAACCGTTTAATCCTGAGCTCTGGCAGAATAAGGAGATAATTTGGAAAGATAAACTTTTTGTGAAAGATCATATTACTAGTTTTTTACATATGCCGATTAATATGGGAGCTAGAGTTATTAAAAACTTGGATCTCATTGAAAAGGCGGGCGCTAAGGCGTCTCACCAATTAATGTTAACGGATGAGAAATCTCTTTGGGGCGCAGATATTTATGTCGACGTTTCTAAAGATGTGCCGGGAGCGCAGATGGCTACGCTTTCAGGAACATTTCTAACGAAAGTTTTCGAGGGGCCATATCAAAATGCTGGTAAGTGGGCCAAGGAGATGAGGGACTACATCAAATCTAAGGGTTCCGACATAATGAATTTATATTTCTCGTATACCACTTGTCCGAAATGTGCCAAGGCATATGGTAAAAACTACGTGGTATTATTCGCACAAATAGATCGATAATTTACATAAGGAAGCATGGTGGAGCAAAATACTATTAATAACCAAGAATCTATTACTAATCCTGAAGGATATGAGAGGATGCGTTTTTTACTTACAGAGGTTGGCCTAGATATAGCGAAGATAAGGCCGGATATTGTTAGTCGCTTGATCTTATTAGCGGAATTAACTAAAACCGTCGAAGACGAGCATAACGCCATTCACTTAGCCAGGGCTGTGTTCGCTTGGTATGAGAATAATAGACCAGAGGAACGGTGGACCGAACGAGAGCAAAAAACAGTAATTATCGGTACGACTTTTTCGGACGTCGGTAAAACTGGACCAAGGGTAGCAAATTTCGAGCAGCAAAAGATGATCGCGACTATATACTCAATCGACAGTAAGGATTGGGGTGGTGGCGAAGATAAGCTTTCTGTGGCAAAATATCTAGAAAAATATTTTCCAGATGATCATACAGAGAGAGTTGGTGTCTACGTGAGTATGGGATTAGATCCAGAAATGGTGATGAGAAAATTCTGGGATATGCATGCCGAGTGGACACTCCAGATAATAAGCGGCGATGGGGTTCCGGCAGAAGCAGTCGTCGCCGCAGCAAGTCATCACTTTATTCAGGGTATTAATCCCGAAGGTATTATCGCCGCCGACGGAAGATTTACAAAATATTTTGGCGAAAATTTATCATTCGATAGGCCCGAGAAATTAATTTGCGTATTGGATGTATACGATGCTTTTAGAAGGAGAGGCCATATGACCCATGAGCAGGCGATTGTAGCTCTCAGAAAAAAGATAGACTCGAGCACGTCTTTCTCTGGAGATAAAGGATTTCATGAGCTTATTGACGCGGTTGATTTTACGAATCGGCAGTAATCGTGGTATAATTTTCGGGTTGTTATGGCGCCTGTAGTTCAATGGTAGAACGCCGCTCTGTGGAAGCGGTCACGAGGGTTCGATTCCCTTCAGGCGCCCAGAATGATTTAAATTGGAATCGAACGCCGGAGCGTTGTCTTGCGAGCAATGGGCGAGCGAGATCACGAGGTGGTGGCTAGACCGAGTCGTCGGAAGGCGACGAGAGTCGAAGCCGATTCCCTTCAGGCGCCCCCCAGATGTTAGAAATATTAATACCCCTAGCTATATTTGTTTTGTTTTTCGTTGCGGAGTCTATTAATAAGCTGAGCGAAATCCAGTTTACCGTATTCGCCATATTTTCGGTTGTTCTCATATGGTTATTTAAATATAACTCTGGAGAGTTTTATTTGTATTTTGTGGGAGTTATATTGGGAGTAGTTATCGAGATAGGTATGCGCACATTAGGTTATCAGCAGATTTGGCCTAAGGCGCATCTTTTCGGTGTGCCTTACTGGCTCCCACTTATTTGGGGAGTAGGATTTGTTGTTATAGCTAGAATAGGAATATTTTTAAGAACCATATAAATTTATGATAATGCCCGGGCACTTAGCGGCTGGATATTTGATGACTGTCGGAATAATCAAATTCTTTAAGCCGGAGCTTGATGCTAGTCAACTTAATTGGTTGCTCATTTGGGGAACTTTTTTTGGTATGATCCCAGACCTGGATGCTTTCTACGTATTTTTCAAGAATAGGGAGATGACGTTCAAGAGAGAGGAAGTTGACCATAGAATGTTCATCTCTCACGCGCCGCTTCTTTGGTTGGTTCTGTGTGGGCTGGTAATATTTATTAGCCAAGATCTATTTATACGATATTTAGGCATCGTTCTTCTTGCTGGGGTGTTCTCCCACTTCATTCTAGATTCCTTACAATATGGAGTTATGTGGCTATGGCCATTTAAAAAAGATCACTACTCGATTAAGAATACAGATCTAAAACTGGGGCTAGTCAATGATAGATTTTTTAATTACTGGTTTAGATTTATTAGATGTTATTACGATAAATTTACTTTAACTTTTTGGTGCGAGATTGTGGTGACCGCTGTTGGCATGATTGTGTTTCTGAAGACATATTTATTTTAGCATGCCTTAAGAAAGCCGCCCTTCCTGGGCGGCTTTCTTTGTATTAGTAAATGTATTCCCAGCTGTGCATCTTGTCTCGATCTTCGGCCCAAGTAGCGCCGATGTCTGTGCGGTAGAACATGTTTAGAATCATAATGTTGTCGATCCTGTTGTAGGTCATACGGCGAGCATCTTCCATCGTCGTGCCCGATCCCGTAACAACCAAATCGTATCCGCAAGTGCCATCTATCTTCCAATCACCATCGACTATTTTTACATCGCCTAGATGGACGCCTTCATAATTGGGCTTTTTAAATAGAATAGATGTGTCGTTGTAAATCGCCAACTCGGACTTATCGTCATACGGAAATGGTGGAGTGGCAACCACGACGCCGACTTGGAATCCTTTTCTTGTGCGCAATTCATAGGATTTATGGTTGGCAATGGCATGAAAAAATTCTCCCCAATCGTTCAGTATCCCTTCTTGCTGAATGGAGATCGTAGGGTAACCGAAACGGCAGGTGAACTCTAGCGGATAAATGCCACGAGCGTTTACTATGCAATTAATATCAATGTATCCGACATATCCAGAGGCGCGCAGAGGTTCGAGCATTTTTTCAAGAGTTGATCGGAAAAAATTATTTGGACCGCACCAGAACATCGAAGTACCCATTTCGCCAGTCATGGGGCCAATCTCTCCGGGGAAAAGTCTTTTGTGCTCAAAGGCGATGTTTAGGGGCATTATAAAATCTTGACCATTAAAAAACGCAGCACAACCGACCTCGACTCCAGAAGCATATTTCTGTAGCTGAAAAGATTTTATTTTTTTACCTAGTACGGTTTTATTGCTGGATAGAATTTGATGTAAATCCTTGCCATCTTCTTCTTTGCCTATAAATAGAAGGCCTTTCCAATCGGAAGAGACGTCAAGAGAAGGCTTGTAAACATAGCGGCCTGGGTTCTCGGAAATAAATTTCAGGGCCTCGTCGTAGTCACTAAAATCCCAATGCGGAAGAATATTCATGCCCATTCTTTTCATCTCTGATTGTCCGAACTCTCGATCGTCTTCTAATCTATCGGTATAGGAGCTGCCACCGATTACAGCTTTTCCTGCCTTTCTTAACTTGTCAGCTTGATCGCCAAACCAGATGTCATCAAAGACAATAACGTCAGCCCAATCTACGAAAGATTTCCAGTCGTCTACTTTTTCTAAGATACCATCGTAGACATTAGTTCCGCCGAGATCTTTTATGTAGCATTTGACTTCATGGCCTTCTTTCTTTATTTGCCAGGCCAAATCTCCACTCAAGCTTTCCCAGCTTATAAAAAGAAATTTATATTTGGGTTTTTCAGGATGCCCGTTTACTGTTTCGCCGCGAGGCGAGCCGTTGCCATTTCCATTTCCGTTCGATCCATTTTGTTTTACCTCTCCGTTGGACATGTTCTTAGTTTCTAATTTAGAAAAATTTTTGAAATAAAATTTTTAATTTCGAAAATTATTATTGAACAATTAAATATTATTCCTTTGAAAAAATATTACAAGAAAAATTGTGGTTAAAAAAATATTTTGTTACTCTTGGGACGTGAGGATAATAGATAACGTAGAAGAAGAAAGAGAACTTATCGAATCTTCGATAAGTAAATTTGGATATTCGCCTGATCACAATTTTGATTGGTTAAAGAGCTGTTCGAACGATGGTAGCCCCGCCTTCGTCGTCTGGAAAGACGGCGAAGGCGTTTGGTTTTATGTAAACAAAAAGACTAATCAGCACGTGATAGTAGCCGATCCCATCGCTCCAACGAATGTCCAGGACAAAATTTTGAAAGAATTGTGCGATTATGTTTTAGGTCAGAGTATGACGATATATTTTCTTGATGTTCGTGAGTCCGTGCAAGATTTCGCGATCAAAAATTACAGAGATAAGTTTAAACCAGACTATGAAATTGTTTGGCCGGTAGTAGATATGGCCACTTGGAATCCAGAATTACCGGGGAGTCATTTTAAAGAACTACGAAATGCTCTTAGCAAATTTAATCGTGAGCATGCGGTCAAAATCTCGGAAACGAGCGAGTTATCCAAAAAAGATTTGCACGACATAGTCGATCGATGGTTCGCTAGCCGTGCCAGAGTAGGCATAGCGGTTCTCCCTGAGCGTTATCATGACATGATAGATAATAATTTTGGCGGTACGAAAAGTTCGAGAGTTATGATCGTCGATAACAAGCCGGTAGGATTTAATGCTGGTTGGGAGACGTCGAATAACCCGAGCGAATGGTCAGCGAGTATCGGTATTCACGATTACTCAATTAAAGATTTGGGAGTGGCTCTTTTATATGAAGATTTAGTTTGGATAAAAAATGCCGGATACAAGAGTTGTGATCTTGAGGGTAGCGATTCTCAAGCGCTAAGATTTAAGACTCAATTTTTCAATAAATTCGAAACCTATAAAACTTATACTTTCTATATTAAATAAAAAAACAGCCACTAGGTGGCTGTTTTTTCTGCTTGGATTTCGTTGAGGATCTTGCGAACTGCCTCTAGACTGTCCCAATCGTGAATTGAGAGGGGAAGTATATTTTTATTTAATTTTTTGAGCTTTGTGATTATCTTTTTTAATTCAATTGGTTTGATTAGGTCTGATTTTGAGATGAAGACGTATTCCTTCTTGTTTAGTAGTTCCTCTTTGTAGGCTCCAAGTTCTGCGCGCATTACCTCATAATCGGTAACTGGGGTCTCTGACTCGGCTGAGACGAGGTGGAATAGAACCTTAGTTCTCTCTACGTGTTTTAAAAATCTTATGCCAAGACCCTTGCCTTCATGGGCACCTTCAATAATTCCAGGAATGTCAGCTAAGATCAATCCGTAATAAGAACCAAGATGCGCTTCGAGAGTTGTGAATGGATAATTAGCGACCTTACTCTTGGCTTTTGTGAGTTCATTAATCAGAGATGATTTACCAACATTGGGCATGCCAACTAGGCCGACATCGGCAATAAGTTTTAATTCTAGTCTAAAATTATATTTCTCACCTTTTGTTCCGGGCTGAGATTGCTGTGGGCTAGTATTGGTCGAAGATCTAAAATGGAAATTACCTCTACCGCCACGGCCACCTTGCGCGATTAAAACTCTTTCGCCGATTTTAGTGACTTCAATCTCTCTCTTGGTCGTTAGATTCTTAGCTACTGTACCAACCGGAACCTTAATGGTTATGTCTGCTCCGTCGGGGCCATCGTTTAGATGGTGGCCACCATTCTTGCCATCAATGGCTTCAAAAGTCTTGGCAAACTTAAGTTTAGTTAGGCCACCGATATCGGCAATTCCTTCTAGCCAAACACTGCCACCTTTGCCGCCACGACCTCCGGTTGGCCCAAGGGCCATTTTTATTTTGCTAAAAGCGACGGTGCCATGACCGCCATTTCCGGCTCTAACGCGTATTTTTAGTTCATCGACTAACATAGTAGAAACAGTATACACTATTTACTAAACTATGGAAATATGTTGGAATAGAACTAGTATTTTGAAAAGGGAAATCAATATGGCCCACGACATTATTGAAGATCTTCTTGGTGGCAATAGTATGCTGGGTGTCGTTAATCAATATGCTAGTCCTTGTCGTTGTCTCTGCCATCAACCTGGCTGGAAAGGCAACAAGGCCGGCGAATGTCCTAATTGTCGCTGTGCTCAATGTCCTACCTGTGAAAATTATTTTGACATCTTAGCTATTGATCTCCATGCTTTATGTGCTCATCCGGAGAATACTACTGTCAGCGTGAAGGGCAGAGCTTCAAACAATACCCCGAGCGAAGATATTTTTTAGAACTTCGCATTCCTAGCCGCCTTGCAGGCGGCTTTTGATTGACTTTAATGTTTATAGTGATAATTTATCTTCGTGCTCATTGAAAGGATGACTTATGGCGGCTCTATCTAACATTGTCTCGGTTGGACAAGAATTGGAATATCCTCTCAAGCATCATCGTATGTGGCAGCTTTTTGAGTTTGGTCAGAATATCCCGAATTACATCGCTTTTCCTCCAGGAGGGATTGATTTCGATCAATTGAGAAAGTTTTTCGATGAGCGTGGTGGATTAATCTCCTGTCGAACATTTAGAGCAGATGATAAGGGTCGCGGACCATTTAAGCCAGAGCAGAAAGATTGGGATGCGATAGTCGGCTTCGTTAAAGAAACTAACCCTAATTATTTTTCTTTATTCAATGAAACGTTGCCGCGAGCCGATAATATTTATCAGGGGACGATAAGGATCTCTCAGGCATTCCAGCATGTGGAGATGCAGTTAGAATATTTGACTGGATCTGGCTATGGTAGAGACATAGAGCATGGAGATATCGATACTCTCAAGACGGCCCAAAGAAGGTTGCAGCAGCCGTGGCCAGAATGGGTGCCTGAGATTTTGAGAAACCGCGCTTTCGAATTGACGAGATTCCACTGGATTAGACCACTGATCGTGGAGTTCTCATATTATCCCTATCCAGTTGGCATGCGTAAAAGCCGATTCTTGTGTTGGGAGTGGCGTAAAGGCTAGCCTAGCCGCCTTGCAGGCGGCTTTTGATTTTTATAGGTCGTCATTTCCAGACACTATTTTTTAAGCAGGTTTTTACTTCTAAGTGCCCTTGTTCATAAATTTCAATTATTCTAAGCTAGAGACATGAATAAATTTGAAAGAAAATCCGGGATATCTAAAGTACTAAGGACTGACGCTGAAGTTTTTCAGGACTTGTACGGTGATATATTAAATAGCAACGTAACTAAGTCTTATGAAGTAGCTAAAAGTCCCGAATGGATCGAAGCTCTGGGACAGATTAATTCTTTTCTAAGAGAATTTGTCTCCGAATATGGAGGAGAGCCTATCGATGTGCCTGCCAAGAATATCCATGTGATTGATAGGCACAATCTTCCTAAAAGTGCCAGCGACAAGACCCAAGAATTTAATGGACTCTACAGCCCTGAGTCTCAGGCCATTTTTATCTTCGTAGATTCAAGTTACAGCGATCTCAAAGCCGCGATACGCGTGGTGCATGAGCTATTACATTTTAATTCCTTCCAATCTATCCAGAATGCAAGCAGAGGGAAAAAATTTCGCTTCGAGAAAGACGAAGACGACGGAGGAGAATTGGTAATTCTCGGGCCTAGAAGAATTGGTTTCGAAATTTTTTCTGAGAAAAAGAATAAAATATTTTTTCATAATTTAAACGAAGCGATAACGGAGGAATTGATGAAAAGATTTGATAAAAGATACTTCGGTAGACTGGCTCTTACTAAAAAAGAATACGAAGAAAGGGAATTAAAAAGATCAGAAATTGCCAAAAAATCTGCAGAAGATGGGAATCGTGAGATTGCGGCAGACGACTTGGCCGTGGTCAGAGATTTCAAAACAAAAGATGGCCCATCTATCAAGCTAAGAGAAGGCTACGCCTACAGCGAGGAGAGAAAAGAACTAGGTAGTCTGGTTAGAGAAATTTATGTAAAAAATTCAGATGAATTCTCTTCAGAGGAAGATGTGTTTAAATTATTTGCAGAAGCTGTAATGACGGGCCGATTATTGAGAATAGCAAGAATAATTGAAAGAACATTTGGGGAAGGTAGTTTTAAACAATTCGGAGTGGATACGTCTATTAATATGACCGAATAGCAAGTCCATATATAACGGGGATCTGTTTAAAAAATGTATAATCTAATCATGGCGAAGTTCGAGGAGCTATATAAAAAACTCAATAAGGCTCAGAAGGAGGCCGTGGATGCGGTTGATGGGCCTGTGATGGTGGTGGCTGGACCCGGAACTGGCAAGACCCAGATTTTGACTTTGCGCATCGCTAATATACTAAAGAAGACCGATACTGAACCGGAAAATATTTTAGCGCTTACATTCACAGAATCTGGCGTATCTTCAATGCGCAGACGATTAGTCGAGATTATTGGCACTCCAGGATATTCGGTGGTGATAAGTACTTTTCATGGTTTTTGCAATGACGTGATTAAAAATTACCCCGAAGAATTTCCGGCAATCATTGGGTCGCAGAATATTACTGAAGTTGATCAGATAAATATCATCGAAAAAGCCATCGATGGCCTACCTCTTAAGGATCTCAAGCCATTCGGTGATCCGCTTTATTACACGCGAGAAATTTTGAAATCTTTAAACGATCTTAAGCGCGAAGGTCTTAGCCCGGAAGGATTTAAGCTGCTAGTAGAGAAAGAGGAGAAAGACTTTACATCGATTGACGATCTTTATCATGAGAAAGGTGCACACAAGGGTAAGATGAAGGGTGAATATCAGAAAATTGAAAAGCAGATTCGAAAAAATAAGGAGTTGGCCGTGGTCTACGGATTTTATCAGAAGCAGTTGGCTGAGAATAAGATGTATGACTATAGCGATATGATTATGGAGGTTCTGCGAGAACTCAGTCAGAATCAGAATCTTTTATTGATATTGCAGGAGCAACACCAGTACATGCTAGTAGACGAACACCAGGATACAAATAATGCCCAGAATAAGGTTCTGGAGCTACTCTGTAATTTCCATCCTAATCCAAACATATTCGTGGTTGGCGACGAGAAACAGGCCATATTCAGATTCCAGGGTGCATCTATAGAGAATTTTCTATATTTCAAGAATTTGTATCCTAAGGCAAGACTAATTGTCTTGGAAGATAATTATCGCTCAACTCAAAATATTCTAGATTCGGCCCATAGTATCTTGGCCGGAGATAAGCAACTACAAGCTAATATGAGATACGAAGAGGAAAAGATAAGGCTTTTATCCTTTTCAAAGCCAAAAGTTGAGGCGTATTTCGTGGCTAAAAGCATAAAGAATTTAATTTCTAAGGGCGTTGTGCCGTCCGAGATTGCCATCCTGTATCGTGACAATAAAGATGTTTTTACTTTTGCGGATATGCTTGAAAGAGTTGACGTGCCTTTTGCTATAGAATCTGATCAGGATATTTTGTCTGATCCCGATATTAAGAAGCTTATGCTGATAATGCGCCTGGTGGATAATTTCGGATCTCAGGCTAGGATACTCGAATCTATGCATATTGATTTTCTAGGTATTGATCCGCTGGACGTATACAAAATCATAAACTATTCAAACAAAGAAAAGATTCCCGTACACGATATTGTAAAACATAAGAAGAATCTTGAGCGTATTGATCTCGAATCAGCCGATAAAATTCATGATTTCTATAAAAAAGTAGCGGGGTGGGCTACGATTCAGAAAAACCAGGGCTTATCGGAATTCTTCGAGTTGATGATAAACGAGTCTGGCTTTCTAGCTCACATAATGAAAGAAAAGGACGTAGCTGAGAAGATGCAAAAATTGGATGGATTATTCAACGAGATCAAGTCATTGTTGGAGAAACACAAAGATTACGATCTACGCGATTTTATAAAATATATAGACACCCTTCAGATACATAATCTACTTATTAAAAAGAGTTTAGGCCAATCGGGCACAAAGAATATAAGACTCATGACCGCCCACAGATCGAAAGGACAGGAGTTCGAATATGTATATATAGTGAATGCTTTTGACGGCCACTGGGGTAATAAGAGGCGAACTAACCTGTTGTCTTTGCCTGCCTCGGTCTATTCTCTTGGGTTACAAAGGGCGCCCCTCAGGGGCGCCCTTTGTAAGGATAAGGATCTTGCAGATGATGATGGAAATGATGACGAGAGGAGATTATTTTATGTGGCCATAACTCGAGCTAAGAAATTGGTGACAATTACATATGCCCAGGAAGCACTTTCCGGTAAGCAGCAGATACCATCTCAATTTATCCAGGAGATTAAATCCGATCTCATAGAAACCGTCGTTGCCGATGAGTATGAAGATGGATTTGAAAGAGACAGAACAATTATGTTTACGCCAAAAGTGAAATCTGGAACAAGTATAAAAGACAAAGAATTCATAAAAGACTTATTCACTAAGAATGGGTTATCAGTTACGGGCTTAAACAACTATCTAAGATGTCCGTGGCAGTATTTCTATACTAATCTGTTACGCATACCAAAAGCCAAAGATAAGCATCAAATGTATGGCACAGCTATTCACGGTGCGCTCAAAGATTTCTTCGATAAAATCAAGGAAGGCGAAGCTAATAAAGAGATGCTATTGAGTAAGTTTGTCACATATTTACAGAGAGAACCCCTTAAGGAGAGTGATTTTGAAGAAGTGCTTCAGAAAGGAGAGAAATCGCTTTCTGGTTATTACGATAATTACGTTGGTCACTGGAGGGCTAATCTTTTGAATGAATTCAACATACCAGGGATAGTCGTTGCCGCGGACGTTAGGATTACTGGTAAGATAGATAAAATTGAGATACTGAATGACTCGGGAGAGGTGAACGTGGTTGATTATAAAACTGGTAGGCAGAAAACTCGTGGCGAAATTGAGGGTACTACTCAAACATCTAATGGTGATATAAAAAGACAGCTGGTATTCTACAATTTGTTATTGAATAATTATGCTGAAGGCAAGAAATTTAAAATGATATCGGGTGACATTGATTTCATAGAGCCGGACGAGAAGGGGAGATATAAGAAAGAAAGTTTCTATGTCACGTCCGATGAGGTCGTAGAACTTAAAGAATTAGTCATTAAAACATCTCAAGAAATAATGAATCTGGATTTTTGGGATAAGGGATGCAAAGAAAAAGACTGCGAATATTGTGCGCTACGTAAAATGATGGAATAAAAAAAGCCCTGGCGAAGAGCAGCTGTCTGCTTGCTTCGCCAGGGAGGGTGATCGAGTAGCTACTACACGGTAGCCCCGAGCCAGAAGATGATCGCCAGAATGAACGAGAGCCATCCCCACAGAGCCAAGAAGCCGTTGTGGGGGTATCGGCTAATGCCGGCAGGAGCCGTGACGCTGGTGCTCTGACCGGAATCCAGAAGGGTCTCTCTGAGCTTCATGAGAGCGTTCGTCTTCTCGAGTCGTGAGGCGTCAGGGCTGGTCGACTGGAGCTCTTTCAGTGACTCCTTGAGGTTGTCGTACCAGAAGCCCACGTCTTCGTCTGGAGTCCGATACACGATCGACGTGTAGCCGGAGGTCAGCCCATTGTCCTTGGCGTACTTGACCGCGATCTCGAGGTTCTCGGTCGCCAGCTTGGTCGTGTTGGCGTCGGCGGCCCGTTTGAGGTAGCCTCCACACCCTCGATTGAACATGATCGAGTTGAAGGTCATTGCGACGCCCCAGGCGATGAAGAGGAGCGTGAAGATGATCGCCAGAAGAGTTTTCATTTTTCCTCTGCTATTTTTGAGCATAAGCTCGTGGCATAGCTGCCTTCTTGGGTTGTGAACGAACCAGACTTATTCATATATTATAGCATGTCCAACCAGCGACTGTCAAGCGTAGTCTTTGACAAAAAATGGCACGATTGTATAATGTTGGCAGTTCTCAAACATGGAGTATGTATGGCAAAAATCATGCCACTGAATTCGGCGATACCGGAAGTAATTCGTATCGCTCTGGCTGGTTCGATCGCCGCCAGAGATATGTGGGAGTTTTGGGTTGAACCAAGCGATTTGCTCGGGGGCCTGACTCCGCAGCAGTACTGTGAGCAAATGGGTAAGACCAATTTGATAATCGCAATACAGAATGGACTTGCCGAAGAATATTCCTCTGACGATAACTCAGAAGAATAGGGCACGTATGACGAATGTGGCTTTCTTTTTGACTGGTTGGCTGTGGAACGTATTCTCAATCCTACTATCGCCAATAGTCTTGATTTATGAACTAGTAAAGGCGGGTAGACAGGGACCTATCTTTATTCTGGGCATACTCATGATCTGTCTGGCGATAACCTTTTCTGAGTTGGCTTATCTGACTAACTCAGAGCTACTTGCCTTTGGGATTATATACTTCTCTTGTGCGGTCGTGATTGGCGGAATAAAGTTATGGCTAGAGATTCACGGGTAGCTGATAAGCTACCCGTTTTTGTTTCTCTAGCAAGCGGCGTCTATTTGACTTGATTCGATATGATTAATATTATTACACAATCTTTGACAATGGAGGTTTGGATGAAATTAAGGCTAGTCTTAATCTTGTTCATTCTAGCCAATATAGCCGATTTCGCCTGGACGTTTTTCTATTTAAGCATAGGCATCCCAGAATTGAATCCTTTTCTGAAGCTGTTAATGCAAAAGATTGGCGTCTTGCCGGCGATGATATTACTAAAACTTGTTGCTCTCATCGGCGCCTTATTCATATATGGCGTGGCCGAAGAGAGATTACCTACTAAAGGAGAGTCAAGACATGCTAGGTTGGCTTTTCTGGCATTAACCGCCATCTCATTAATTGTAGTAATGTGGCATTTGTGGGGGTTCTCAAGGCTTGTTTGTTGACACAATCTAATTGTACGTGTAAAATAAACCAAGCACTTCGGTTCTTTCATGTGGGAGGTTACTGTGGTAACTGAAACAGTTCTGTTTGGAGCTTTTTTATTTATTCGGAGGAGGCTTCGAGAGATGAAAAAGTTCTGGATAAATTATAGGGAGTTCAGGCGTATAATTAAGGACAACGAACGATTGTCCAGGGAAGTTCAACTTCTGACCGATAAGAAGAATTCTTTGACGGCGTACGTTTTGTTTTTGGAAAGAAAGCATTTTCCCGATACTTGGCGTACTGAACGCATTGATTTTCTGATGAAGATAAAGGCGGGGAGAGTCGGCCAATCGGTGGTTAGCCCTGAGCAAGATATATCCGAAGGAGATATTACTGAATCCGCGACACCATAGGTGTCGCTTTTTTTATTGTAAAAAACAGTGATAACTGATAAATTATCATCATAATCAAGAAGCAATGAATAAAACATTTTCTTATCTGCTGCTACTAATTGGCTTAGTTCTGATAGTTTATTTCTGGTCACTGAATTCTTGGATTTTAATGGATTCCAATATTTCTCTCGCCATGGGCCGGCTGGCTGGTTTAGTCCTAGTCTATTCGTTGTTGTTGCAACTGGTACTTATTGGCCGAACTGGTTGGCTGGAAAAGATCTTTGGCATGGATAAACTAGCTCGCTTCCATCATTGGAATGGAGTTGGGACTCTTGTCATGCTCTTAGCCCACCCAATCTTGCTGACCGTAGCTAAGTCTGGAGATTCTGGATTTGTAGCAACTTTCATTAGATTGAATGGCGGCGATGACGTTTTAAATGGAACGATAGCGGCTATTATAATCATTGCTGTTGGAATATTAATCCCAATATTGTTAGAAAAATTAAAATATGAGATCTGGTATTATCTGCATTTACTACTCTACGTAGCTATCCTCCTCGCTTTTGGGCATCAATTAGAACTCGGCGGAGATTTTAGGGATAACGGTTTATTCGTAGTTTTTTGGTGGGTGTTATATGTATTTGCCTTTGGTAATTTGATTTTGTATAGATTCGCTAGGCCAATTTATTATTTTTGGAGACATAGTTTTGAAATCCAAAAAGTAGAAAAAGATACCGAGGAGTCCCATTCCATATATATTCAAGGCAAAGATCTCAAGCGATTTGAGTTTAAAGGTGGACAGTTTGCGATATTCAGATTTCTTCAGGAAGGGTTCTGGTATGAAGCTCATCCGTATTCGTTTTCGAGTATTCATAATGACAAATTTTTAAGAATAACCGTTAAAAATCTAGGTGATTATTCAAATAAAATTAGAGAGCTAAAAGTTGGTACTAAAGTCATTATTGATGGTCCAAATGGTGTTTTTACGACTGCTAGAGCTGGAAATCGCAAGATTCTTTTAATTGCTGGTGGAGTTGGCATTACTCCGGTTAAGGCCGTGGCCGAAGAGATGATCAAAGATAATATGGACGTGGCCTTGATATATAGCAATCGCCAGGAAGGCAATATCGTATTAGAGAAAGAGGTTGATCTATTGGCTGCAGAATACAAGAATCTGAGACTAATTAAATTTTTATCACAAAAGATGGGGCAACTTGATCCTGAGAAAATCAAGGCATTAGTTCAAGACTATAAAGAAAGGACGGTTTATATCTGCGGCCCGATACCAATGATTGAGTCATTAGTATCGGGACTCAAGGCGGCCGGATTAAGAGGTTCAAATATCATATTTGAGAAGTTCTCCTTGAGATAACGCCCGAGCATATTTATTGCTAAGGTTGGCTAATACTGATAAATTAATGTAGACATGACTCACAAAGAAATAAGAGACAAGTTTATAAAATTTTTCCAAGAGAGGGGACACAAACTTGTGCCCTCGGCCTCACTTATGCCAACTGATCCGTCGGTGTTGTTTACTACGGCTGGCATGCAGCAATTTAAATATTATTATACTGGTCAGGCCGATGCAACCAAAGATTTTGGTTCTTTAAATACGGTTACTATTCAAAAATGTGTACGTACTTCAGACATCGATGAAGTCGGCGATGAATCTCATCTGACATTTTTTGAGATGCTGGGAAACTTTTCATTTGGCGGATATTTTAAAAAAGAAGCCATTCAATATGGCTACGACTTTATCGTTAAGGAAATGGGACTAAAGATCGATTATGTCTCTGTATTTGAAGGTAGTGATGGCGTACCGGCTGATGACGAATCTGAAAAATATTGGAAAGAACTAGATCCAAACATTGTGGTTAAGAGATTTGGCAGGAAAGATAATTTCTGGGGACCGACTGGCGCCGAAGGGCCTTGTGGCCCAACCACGGAAATATATGTAAACGGGCTAGAAGTCTGGAATATCGTTTTCAATCAATATTATCAGTACGCGGACAAGAAGCTAGAGTCGCTCAAAACGCCGGGTATCGATACGGGTATGGGCCTAGAAAGGCTCGTTATGGTAAGCCAAGGCGTCTCGACTATATTTGATACTGATTTACTCCGGCCGATCATGGAATTGATTCCTAGTATGGAAGAAAGAAAGAAAAGAATCGTTACTGATCATGCTCGTGCCGTAGCGTTTATGTTGTCAGATGGCTTCAGGCCTTCCAATAAAGAAGCCGGATATGTATTAAGAAGAATAATGCGCCGTCTAATCGTTTATGCTTTTCAGTTTAAGATTGAGAAGCAGATAATTTCGAATTTATTTAGAATGGTTCAGGAAATATACGACGGTTATTATCCGGAATTGGATATTAACTTGATCATCAGTGAATTTTCGACGGAGAAAGATAAGTTCGATAACACTTTAGAGCGAGGCATGAGAGAGCTCGATAAGATTGATGACTTGAATGCGGTTAATGCCTTTCATCTTTATGAAAGTTTTGGGTTACCCTACGAAATTATCAAAGAAGTTGGTGGCGATAAGGCCAAGAGCTTGAATCGCGATAACTTTGACGAAGAATTTAAAAAGCATCAGGAACTATCGCGGGCGGGTGCGGAGAAAAAGTTTGGTGGCCACGGCATTGCCAAGGGTGACTTAACCGCCGCTAACGAGGAGGAATTAGTTATCAAAATCAAATATCATACTACCACGCATTTACTCCAATCTGCCTTGAGAAAAGTCTTGGGCAATGATGTCCATCAATCTGGCTCTGATATTAATGCCGAAAGGTTGAGGTTTGATTTTAGTTTTGATCGTAAGATGACATCCGAAGAGATAAGGCAAGTCGAGGACACAATTAATCAAGCTATATCCGATGACCTGGCTGTATCTTTTGAAGATATGAGATATCAGGATGCGATTGATTCTGGGGCGTTAGCATTTTTTAAGCTTAAATATCCAGAGATGGTGACAGTCTATACGATTGGCGATCCTGGTGATTATTTTTCGAAAGAAGTTTGCGGTGGTCCGCATGTTAGACGCACCGGCGAGATAGGCCACATTAAAATCGCAAAAGAGGAGGCCGTTTCGGCTGGTATCAGACGTATTAGGATCGTATTACAATAACTCGCAGTTGTTTCATGTCCTCGCGGGCGCATCGGGTGCGCCCGCTCTTTTTATTTGACGATCTAGGTAAATGTGCTATTGTCTTGGTAGTTTCTTGAGAGGCCAAAAACATGTCGAGACTTAGGCTCTATCTGCCCATACTGATGGTTATTTTGGCCACGATGATGTTGCTCTATTCGTGGCCAAGGACGTTGTTAGATTTCTCAATGGCGTCATTTGTGGTTTCATTTGTTTATCTTATGATGACCGGTACCGTCGGGATCCTAGCCATAAAAGGAAGAGATGAGACGATTAACGCAGACGAATTCTGGGCTAAAGTAAATAAACGCACAGCTATCCTTAGTTATTTTTTCGGCACTATTTGGCTAGCCTTATGTATCGCTTGGATATGGGTGGATACTACTTGGGGTCAGCGATTGAGAACTTTTCTGTTCGACTTCTCGAAATTCATGTTTCCATAGACGCATTTGCGTCTTTTTTTGTAACAAAAAAAGGGCCTAGGCCCTATGGAAATAATTTATTGAAAAACTCTTCAAAATTCTTCGCATATTCTGGCTTATAAATGAACATTACGATAGTCAGCCAAGCGATTCCAAACATTGCGACACTACCTTTTATGCTCGAGATAGAAGTGAGCTTGCCGAACAACAACATCATCAATAACCATACCAAGGACCATCCAATAGAGCCGAATAGGCCAAATACTGGATATGCTAGAACTATCAGAACAGTAGACCAGAACAACATGAGATTAAGACCTACAAAACGCATGTCCGCCTCCGAGTAAAACAGCTGATCGGATTGTATAGGCTTTGACATAGACCGTCAAGGCGTAAGAAAAGACCGCCGTTAGGCGGTATCGATAGATTTCGTTCGAATTATCTTAGTCATAAACGTGGCGCTTAAGATGCTAAGACCCAGGAATAACAGGGCAAAAATTGAGAAACCTATACTTGTGGAAATCGGAAGTTCGGTTTGGCATACTTGCCAAACGAGAAGGCTAGACAGTCCAAGACACATGATGATCATTAACGAGTAAGAAACGATGAGGGCTGTTTTTACCTGCATCTTATGAAGTACGTTACATGACATCTAGATTTCCCTTCAAGTAGCTGGGCAAATATTAAAACAGATGGTATAATCTGTCAACATGAACTTCTGGCAGAAATTAGTGAAAAAGAAGAAGCCATTTTTTGCATTGGCGCCGATGGCCGATGTGACCGACCCTGTTTTTAGGCAGGTGATTTTAAAATGTGGCAAGCCGGATGTTCTTTGGACAGAGTTTGTCTCGGTTGATGGCCTGTCTTCGAATAAGGGTTATAAAAAGCTCATTAGGCATTTGAAATTCTCAAAGAAAGAAAAGCCAATCGTGGTTCAGTTCTTTGGGACTAAACCAGAAAATTTTTATAAATGTGCTCAGCTGGCAGTTAAGCTTGGTTTTGATGGTATTGATATTAATATGGGCTGTCCAGTTAAGAAGGTGGCGAAGCAGGGCGCAGGTGCTAAGCTGATTTCAAATTCTGAATTGGCCAAAGAGATTATAATCGCGACTAAGCGTGGAGCTGGCTCCGGCAGTAGCCGGATACCAGTTTCGGTTAAGACTCGAATCGGATTTAATAAAATCGATACTAAAAATTGGATATCGGAGATAATAAGGGCTAAGCCTGATGCAATTACGGTGCATGGCCGGACAAGCAAGGAATTGTCGATGGTGCCAGCGCATTGGGACGAAATTGCCAAAGCGACTAAGTTAATAAAAAAAGCGGGAATTGTAGCAATTGGCAACGGTGATGTTCTGAGTGTGGGAGAAGGGATGGATAAAGCCAAGAGATATGGCGTAGATGGAATTATGATCGGGCGAGGAATTTTCCAGAATCCGTGGGTGTTTAGTGAAGGCAATTTTCCGAAGGGCATCTTTGATCCGGCATTGTCGGACGAAAAGGCGCCCTTCTCTTCTGAACGAAACAAGAGAATTAAATTGGCACTATATCATTTGAAGCTGCATGAGAAGTTTTGGGGTAAAGAGAGAAATTACGATAACATGAAAAAATTCTTTAAAATGTATATTTCGGGCTGGGAGGGCGCGAAAGAATTACGTATGGAGCTTATGATTACTAAGTCTGCGACCGAAGCCTTTACAATATTGACACGAACGAAATAAGCTGTATTATATCGGTAGCTCATTGAATGGAGTATCCATGCCTGAAAGCAAAACGCTAAGAGAAGGGCTTGCTATCTCAATTTTGGATGATATCCAAGGAGAGTCTGTGGTGGTTAAATCCGCCTTGGAGAACCTAAGAATAGCTGAAGAAGTCGTACGCAGACATGAAGCAGAATTAGCCACCCAGAAAGCCATCGTTCTTGAGCAAAAAGCATGGGTCGCAGATTCTATGGCAAAACTTAGAAAGTTAGTTATGGACAGGAAGCCTTATTATGCCGGAGCATACTGTGCTTGCGTCATTAACACTATTGGTTCGAGTGCAATATCTACGATATTGGCTACTTATGAAACGAATAGTGAGAGGACAGATTTTATGATGGGCATGATAGACTGCCTAGCTGGAGCCTCAGACAATGGATTGACATAGCCACACATAGACGCGAAAGCGTCTTTTTCTTTTGATAAAATATCAACTATCCTGGCCTTGATTCTCAGATTTTGTGGTATAATTCAGTTAATATGTCATCGACAAAGATTATAAACGTACTCAAAGATGATAAGTTCGAGGAAATATTAAATTTGTTTAAGCAAGCTTCCGCCAAGGAAGTTATTTTTATAGTTCCAAAAAAGGCCAAAGCCTTCAGTAGGCCAGAGAATTTTGCTACCTTGAGCCAAGAAGCTAACGAGAATGGTAAATCCATATCTTTATTAAGCTCAAATCCAGAAATGAATGAGATGGCTAAGAGCTACAAATTCGATATCTTGCTGTCACCGGTATCTGGGTCAAAAAAACCGTCGGCGATTCTAGCCGTCAATCAGGTTGATGATAGCTCTATTAATGATGATGATCCAGAAAATCCCGAAGTATATCATGACGAAGATTTCGTTTCTGAGAATTTAGGTGATCGTGGGTTACACGAAGAAGATGAAGACTTAGACGAAGATTTGGTAGATGTCGAAGAAGATAAAGGCGTGAAAAAAGGCAAAAAGCTTGACATCGAAGAAGATGCGCTGGAAGAGGATGATCTAGAGAAGGAAGTCGAAGAAGAAATTGAAGAAGAGGAAGACCTTGAAGAGTTGGAAGAGGAATTCGACGATAAAGATCTAAAGACTGACGATGATGAAGAGGCCGAAGAAATATCTTTTTCTGGAAGTGACCATGATTATAAAGTCGTCACAGCTATGGCTAGAAAGAATCTGGATGACATAATATCTCAATCCGATACAGATATAAAAAATTTAAAGATAAAAAGTGGCAGTTATAAGCCGATAAAGCTTGAGGTAAGAAAAGAATCGGATAGTAAGAAAGGCGGTAACGTGGACGAGATAACGGAAGTTTGGGAAAGCGAGCACCTTTGGGATAAGAGAAAGCCCGAATCAAAATTTAGCTGGTCTGGGATTTTTAGATCTAGTAATAAGTCTGCTGGCTCGTACACAAAACACAGGAACCCTTCTGGTAAAAGAATGTCAAAAGCAATAGTGGGCATTGGTGTTTTTGCGGTGGGAGTGCTTTTAGTGACTATATATATTGTTAGCGGTGCCGCCAATATTAAGATCGTACCAGCCAAAGATCCACTAAAATTAGAGTTGAAAATTTCAGCTTCTGATAAATATTCATCTGTTGATCCGAACTCCAACAAAATACCTGGGCAATTATTTAATATTGAGAAGAGTGCCTCAAAGTCTTTTCCCGCTACTGGAGAAAAAGATGTAGCCCAAAAAGCTAGAGGCAAGATTGTGGTATATAATGATTTGGCCGTCACTCAACAATTAATAGCTACTACCAGGTTCGAGACCAAGGAGGGTCTAGTTTTTAGGACTCTTAAGTCTATAACTGTTCCGGCTGCCAAATCTAGTTCTGGGACTATGGAAGTTGAAGTAATAGCTGATAAGCCGGGTATCGAATACAACATAGCCGCATCTGATTTCATCGTATCAGCTTTCAAGGAGAAGAATGACCAAGAGAAATTAAAGAAAGTATATGGTAAGTCAGTCCAGCCCATGAAGGGTGGTACGAGCGGTAAGGCTAAGGTGGTTACTGATCAGGATTATCAAGCGGCTAAAGATGTTTTGATGGAAGAGCTTAAAAGAGTCGTGGCCGAGGCGTTGAAATCTCAATCGGCCAATCTAAAGATTATTAATTCGGCCAATGTCGTGATTAAAGACACACAATCTACGGCTCAGGTAGATGAGGCAGCCGATACCTTTACTATGACTCTAACGGGCCTTATTAAAACTATTGGCTTCAGAGAGGAAGATATAGACGAATTAGCAGTTAAATATGTAGAGAAGGGCGGTACCTCTACGGTGCAGGCGGATAAACTTGATAAGAGTTACATTAATATAGCTTACGATGACGCAACCAGCACCTTAACGTTTACGACTATGGTCCGTGGCATGCAATATAAGAAGATTGATGCTGATAAGATCCTTGTCGATTTGCTGGGCAAAAAGGATTCACAAGTTAGAGATTACTTGCAGGAGCTCAAGGCCGATAAGGTTATCGATTCAGCCAAAGTAAGTCTCTCGCCTTTTTGGGTGAAAACTGTACCTAAAGACAAAGCCAAGGTTAAGATGGAGGTAGTATTTGAATAGAGTTGTAACTGTTATTTAAACAAAAAAATCGGCGCATACGCGCCGATTTGTATTCTACCAGGCGGGAAATGCTACATCTCTGGCATCAATTAATGGTTGATCCTCAAATGAGATGGAATACCCTAGGGGTTCAAAAGAAATCGCGATAACGTCGGACTCCATCGTCAGATATGGATAGAAATTTTTAAGATCAGCGAGAGCTTCTTCATGATTTGCATAGCCATCCCGCTCGAGTGTGTCCTGGCTTAGCATCTTAAGGGGAGTCTTGTCGGGCGTATTGGTGACCCGAATGAGAAGTCCTAAACCGCACGGGAACTCGGCACGAAGTATTTGTGCAAACGTAACGTCGTGGGAACCTTCCCGGTACTTCCTAATGGTTATGCGTTTTTTACCGAGAATAATTGGAATAAGGGCCTCATCCACGAAATTCAGTCTTTTCATGACTTTCTCCGTTTAAGAGCTTTGCCAAGGATATATTGGTAATTCCGACGAGTCAAGGCGTGTGGATATGGAATTTGACATTATTTAGCCTCTTTGCTAATATAAATGAGCTAAAAGTAATCTCGTCAACTGAATAAATACTCAGGGCTAGATCTCATGATTTCTAAATGGGGATCTAATCCGACATTTTATAAATGTAATATTGAGACTAATTGCCTTTCCAGTAGGTAAGGTTAATTTGTCTCGAGATTATTTAGCAAAGGATCATTGAACGAAAACCCCAAAAATAGAGTAAACGGTCAGGTTATAGAGGCTTTGCCAGGTACTACCTTCAAAGTTAAGCTTGACGATGGCAAAGAGGTTTTGGCATACTTGGCGGGCAAGATGCGCCTTAACTACATTAAAGTAATGATAGGGGACAAGGTTTCTTTAGAATTGAGCCCAGACGGTGCCAGGGGCAGGATAGTCTATAGATTTTAATAATAAAGACCATGAAAGTACGAGCGTCAGTGAAAAAAATGTGTACTAGCTGCAAATTAGTAAGACGCAAGGGGCGCCTGTATTGCATTTGCAAGATAGCCAAGCATAAGCAAAGACAAGGGTAGTAAACAGTTACCAGTTAACGATTACCAATAAAAATGGAAATTGATAACTGATAATTGATAATTCATTTAATGCCAAGAATTCTAGGTATAGTCATTCCTGATAAAAAGAAGATTGTTTACTCATTACCGTATGTTTATGGTTTAGGTTTTAGCACTAGCAGGATAATTTTAAGAACCGTAGGTATCGATGAGAATAAGCTAGCCAAAGATTTAACGACTGAGGAACTAAATAAAATCCAAAAGATAATTGAATTGAGCTATAAGGTAGAAGGAGACTTAAGAAAAGAAGTCACTGGAAACATAAAAAGATTGAAGGAAATTGGGGCCTGGAGAGGACTCAGACACGCGCACAGGTTGCCGCTGCATGGCCGTTCTAAGACAAATTCAAGAACTACCAGGGGCAACGTAAGAAGAACCATGGGCTCTGGCAGAAAACCGTCATCCGAGAAGACATAAAGAATATTAGTTAGGCCCAGACACAAGTTTTTCGAGTACGGGTTTATTTCTTACTAGAAATCACCCTCTCTCTCGCGCCAGTCGCGCTCCGAGAGCCTCTCAGAACTTATGTCTGAGTCTAACGTCTTAGTAGATTCGAGAATTTAAATAAAATGGGAAAAAAGAAAATCATCACAAAAACCGAGACTTCTGGAGCAACAGAAAGCAACGCTCCCGCAGCTCCTAAGAAAAGTAGTAAGAAACAAGTTATAAATGGTATAGCCCACATTAACGTTTCGTATAATAATACTTCTATTGCTATCAGCGATCAGAAAGGCGATATTATTGCTTGGTCATCGGCTGGTGGCTTGGGTTTTAAGGGTACCAAGAAGTCTACTCCTTATGCCGCAAATATGGTTGCTAAGGATTGTGTAGAGAAAGCTAAAAAGTTTAATCTGACCAATATCAAGATTATCGCTAAGGGAATTGGACCCGGCCGAGAATCGGCGATCAGAGGCATAGCTGGAACGGGTTTGAATGTTTTATCGATCCAGGACAATACCCCGGTTGCGCATAATGGCGTTAGGAGTAAGAAACCGAGGAGAGTCTAGCAATTAATTATCATTTTATAAAATAAGATCATGGCACGATATCTAGGACCAAGAGAAAAAGTTGAGCGAAGAGTTGGCGAGCGTCTTTTTTTGAAAGGCGATCGTTCGTATTCTCCGAAAGCTGCCGTAACTCGAAGACCATATCCGCCAGGTCAGCACACCCGAAGAAACAACAAGATATCTGAATTCGGGCAACAGTTGATGGCCAAGCAGAAAGTCAGAGCTACATACAGAATGCTTGAGAAGCAGTTCAAGAATGGCATTAAGCATGCGCTTGAATCAAGAGAAGAGCCTTACACCGAGATCATCGGAAAGCTTGAGAACAGACTAGATAATACGGTTTTCAGATCAGGATTTGCTCAATCAAGAGATCAGGCAAGACAGTTAGTATCTCATGGCCATATCTTAGTAAATGGTAAGAAAGTGAATATTCCCTCATATACGGTAAAAAGGAATGACATCATATCGGTTAGAGAGGGTAGCAAGAAGACCAAGTATTTTACAACTTTACTTCCAGTATGGTTCCCTGCATATCAGGGTCCAGGGTGGATAGAAATAAATAAAGAGAAAGTTGAGGCTAAGGTTAAGGGGCAAGCAACGCTAGAAGAAAGCGGATTAAAGATGGAAGACCTTCAGGCCGTAGTCGAATATTATTCAAGATAGTTTTATAAATAACTTGTGGGTATGTGGAGATTACTAATCTGCATGCTCATACAAAACAAATGCTTACGCTACCGGAACAAGTTAAGACAATTTCGAAGGATGGTAATACGACCGTTTTCGAGATATCACCGTTGATGCCAGGATATGGAGCAACGATAGCTAACCCATTGAGGAGGGTGCTTTTGTCATCTCTCGAGGGTGCCGCCGTAACTGCTATAAAGATTAAGGGCGTAGATCACGAGTTCTCAACTCTAGCAAATATGCAGGAGGATATCATTGAAATCATCCTAAACGTTAAGAAGCTTAGATTTAAATTATTGGGCGATGGTCCGGTTAAAGTCACGTTGAGTGTTAAGGGCGATAAAGTCGTGACTGGAGCTGACATAGATCTCACGTCAGATGTAGAGCTTATCAACGAAGATCAGCACATAGCAACTTTGACTGATAAAAAAGCAGAGCTGAACATGGAACTTGATATTGAAAAGGGAGTTGGCTATGTTCCAGTTGAACAGAGAAAGAAAGAGAAGCTAGCTATTGGAGCAATCGCCGTTGATGCCGTATTCTCACCCGTTCAGTTAGTTAATTTTTCAATTGAGAATATTCGCGTTGGCGACAGGATCGATTTCAATAAAGTTGTTTTGACTATCGAAACCGACGGATCAATTGAACCAGAAGAGGCGCTACAAAAAGCCGCCGTTATATTGAACGATCACTTTAGAGGTATATCAGAGATAAAGATAGAAGTATCAGAAGAGAAGAAATCAACTAAGAAAAAGAAGTCAAAATAAGATATGCGAAGAGGTAAACACCGAAAATTTGGAAGAGAATCAATCCAGAGACATGCACTATATAAGGCGCTAGCTACTGCTTTGATTGATCATGGCCGGATTAAGACAACGGTTGCTAAGGCGAAGACCATCTCTTCGTACGTTTCTAAGCTGGTTACTAAGGCTAAGTCTAATAGCGTAGCTGCTAAGAGGGAAATGGCTAAAGATTTAGGCGCGAAGGCTATCTTCAAGCTTTTTACCGAGATTGCTCCTAAATTCAAGGATCACAAGGGCGGATATACAAGGATTACCAAATTAGGCGATAGAAAAAGCGATGCCGCCTCGATGGTTTTTATAGAATTTACTTTTAAAGAGGCCGAAAAACCTGCGAAATAAATATGACTACCTACGAAATCAATGCGACAAATAGAGCGTTAGGAAGAGTAGCGACTGAAGCTGCCACGGCTTTACGTGGAAAACATTTAGTTTCGTTTGAGCCAAGTAAATTGCCAGAGGTTGAAGTCATTATTAATAATATCGATAAGATCAAATTTACAGGTCAGAAGATGGATCAGAAGATTTATTATCATTATTCTGGCTATCACAGCGGTATGAAGGAAAAAAAACTATCTGAACTTTGGAAATCAAAACCTAAAGAGGTTGTTAGAATGGCGATTTATAGAATGCTGCCTAAGAACAAATCAAGAGATAAAATAATTAGAAATCTAAAGTTCAAGTAATTTTATGGCAACTACTAAGAAAACAATTAAAAAGACCGCACCAGTCGATAAGCCAGCCGAAAAGGTTGAAAGCGTAAAGATTGAGATTAAGAGACCAGAAATTTTGGTGGAGGTTTTCGATAGTCCAGAAGATAAAGAAGTATTAAAGGCGGTTGATGAAAAGATAGACGAAGAGCAAAAGTCTGGCAAAGAGAAGTACTATGAGACGGTTGGTAGAAGGAAGAATGCCACAGCACGAGTTAGGCTGTATACTAAAAAATCTACTGACACCATTAAAGACGAGAAGGCCCTGATTATAATTAATGGCAAAGATTACACAGAATATTTTTTGGATGGTAATTTACAGCTAGTCGTTGAATCTCCATTAAAGAGACTGAAATCAATTGGAAGGTTTAAAGCGACAGTAATGGTTAATGGTGGCGGATTGTCGGGACAAGCTGGAGCCGTTCGACACGGATTGGCTAGAGCTCTAACTTTATTTGACGCTAATTTTAGGAAGAAGCTCAAAAAGGCTAATTTCCTAAAGAGAGATCCAAGGGCCAAGGAAAGAAGAAAGTATGGATTGAAGAAGGCTCGTAAATCGCCGCAGTGGAGCAAGCGTTAGTTTGAACAACGAAGGCGTCAGAAAGATTAATTTATTTAATATAAAATCAAAACCCCTCGAAATAACGAGGGGTTTTGATTTTAGTTCGCCAGCTTGACAGTATCTAATGATGGCGTAAAGTTAATGAGTCGAGCGCTACATCATGGAGGTGACTTATGCGCCGCAAACGAACAGTTCTTTCGATTCTACTGCTGCTGATCTTTGGATCGGCGGCACTCTTGGCTAGCCAGGAAAGGGAAAAGGCCAAGCCAAGATCAACTCGAGACCCGCAAGCTCAAGAAAGGCCACGGCAACAGCCGCCGCCACGTCAGGCTCCACCGCCTCGGGCCGAACCAAGACAGCAACCGCCACAACGGCAGGGGCCACCTTCAGGCTCGGGTCAAGGCATGGGCCGTGATCCTCAGCGGAGTCGGCCACGGCAAGATCCAGGTACTCAACGTGGTCAAGGTCAAGGCATGGGTCGTGGTGACCAGCAAGGCCGTGGACAAGGTCAAGGCATGGGTCGCGGGCCGGGCGCGATGATGCGGCCGCCTGGCATCTATTCGAACGAGTTGCCTCGTGGTGGCCAAGGAACGCATCAGCGATTCCCTCTGAGGGATCTTCCGCGCTATGCCATTCCAAGGACTCGACCTACGCCGCTGCCACATCCGCAGTTCGGTGATTACGGGCGTGGAGAGTATTCCTCCGGCTGGTGGTTCGGAGCGAATAAGTACTACTTCTTCTGGAGGCCATTCCATGACCTCTGGGGAGATAGATACATGCACGTTCCAGGACACTGGGAATGGGATGAATGGTGTCAATGCTGGGTCTGGATCAGAGGTTTCTGCAATATCCCAGGCCACTACCATCCGCCTGACTCCGGTTTCTACTTCTGGTTCGATCTCGAACGGCGCTATTAAACGCAAAAACCCCGCATACGCGGGGCTTTTTTATCTTTAGTAAATCTCTTAGATGGAGATAATATTCAATCCGCCTCTTGAGTCAATCTCGATGACCTTAAACCCAATGGACTCTACAACAATATGCTCACTATCCCTAAACCAATCAAGCTTACTTATGGGCGCGTCGAATGTCTTGATCAATTCGATATCTCCTTTGATGTGTATGGGCTGATAATTAGTTTTGTTTACCCAATATAACCACAATTCACCTTTATTCCACCAAGCTATTTTATTTTTGTCGGGAGATATTTTAAATCCAGTTGCTTCGTCTGCTACGGGGACTAATGTTATCTGATCGTCATCGGTCTTAGCCTGGTATAGTATTCTATTTTGTATGACGAATGGGAGGCTTGGTAGTTCCGGGGTTTTTATTGGGGAGGGGCTGGGTGAGCCCTTAGGCTGGCTAGCCTTTGATCCACTGGGGGTCGGTGATGGACTTGGGCCATCTAATATTAGGCTGATCTCCTCTAGAAGTTTATCTTTCTCTACCCCAGCTTGAGGTAGAAGCATGATTGAAGTAAATTCAGTAACTAAGCCTTCTTCAACTTGTATGTTTTTCTGCCAAGTGGAGTAATCATTCTTTTGAACTTTAGTCTGGTAGGTTCCTGGTAGTAATCTTTCGTGACTGAACGATGTTCCAAGAAAGGAAGTGGTGCCCATATATTCTCCATCTACGAATACTTCGGCGTCTTCGTTAACTTTTAAGTGGAACGTCCCAGTTTTGAAAAAATTGTTTTCTGCAAAATCGTATTTATAGCCTTGAGCGTACATAATGGCTACATAGCTACCGAAAAGGAAGAATAGTACTGCACAATAGAATAATAATCTTTTTTGCCTCTTAGTCATGAATACATATTATCAGAAAGGTAGTAATTATCAATCTTTAGAAAGATCTGTCAAATGTTTGTATTGTGAATAATTAGTTAGTATAATTTAGGCGCTTAAATGATCGCTTATTATCAATTTTTCCTAACTCCCTCCGCAGATTAACGTCGGATTATTCGAAAATTGCTAATTCCACGATTTACGGGTAGATTCCTTATATAAGATGAAAAAGATTGGTATAGACCTGGGTACAACTAATACAGTAGTTTTCTTGCCCAAGAAGGGTATCGTCATAAATGAACCGTCGGTGGTGGCGATTTCGGTTTTGGATAATAAGGTTATAGCCGTGGGGAATTTGGCAAAAGAAATGATCGGCCGAACGCCGGATAGTATTATAGTTTCAAAACCGCTTGTCGACGGAGCTATCGCCGATTATAGAATTACTACGGCGATGCTAAGATATTTCATAAAAAAAGCTGGTGGATTTATGAATTTTGTTAAGCCAGAAGTGTTGATATCAGTACCGGCTGGCATAACTTCAACCGAGAAGAGAGCTGTTATCGAATCGGCTCTAAATGCTGGTGCGAAGGCCGTATACTTGGTCAAAGAACCAGTGCTAGCCGCGATTGGTGCCAAGATCCCTATAAACAACCCTTCGGGCAACATGATTTTAAATATTGGCGGTGGTACCACGGAATTGGCAGTTATTTCGTTGGGCGGCATCGTGAGTTGCTCTTCAGTGAGAGTGGCTGGCAATAAATTGGACGCGGCTATTGTTGAATTTATCAAGAAAAAGCACGGCTTGGCTATCGGCGAAAGGACAGCCGAGTTGATCAAGATAAACATCGGAAGCGCTGCTAAGCAGGCCGTCGAAGAAAAGATAAACATAAAAGGTAGAGACTTGGCTACAGGCTATCCTAAAACGGTGGAGTTAAGCTCTAACGAGATAACCGACGCCATGTCTGAACAATTGCGTGAAATAATTCAAATTATCAAAAGCGTGTTAGAAGTTACGCCTCCAGAGCTATGTTCAGATATCATGGATCGGGGGATCATCGTCTCCGGTGGAGGAGCCTTGTTAAAGAATATAAGCACGCTCATCACTCGAGTTACAGGCGTACCGGCGTCGATAGCTGACGATCCTTTATTTTGTGTCGCCCGTGGTACGGGTATAGTCCTTGAGAATTTGGATGTTTACAAGAGAAATGTGATAGCTAAGAGATAGCGCTTTGCCTCATCCATAAGTTAATATAATGAAAATAGCGCTGGTACATGATTGGGTTCTAAATTTGGGGGGTGCCGAACGCACCCTTATTGCTTTGCATGAAATATTTCCCAATGCGCCGATTTATACCTTATTTCACAAGAAAAAGCTGACTAGTAGATATTTGCCTAATACTAAAATTGTAGCTAGCAGATTGCAGAGACTTCCCTTCGTGATGACCGCTTACCCATATTTAGCATTTATAATGCCTAGCATTATCGAGTCATTTGATTTGTCTGAATTTGACCTAGTAATCTCATCATCTGTAATTTTCTCAAAGGGATTAGTTCTAAAACCAAAAACTAGGCATATTTGTTATTGCTATAGCCCAACAAGATTTTTATGGGATAGAAATTCAGACTACGAAAGATCGGGATTAATTAGCAAAGTCGCCAGACACTATTTAAGAATATGGGATCGCTTGGCCTCGGATAGAGTCGATGAATTTATCGCCATATCGAAGAATGTTCAAGATAGGATAAAAAAATACTACCACAGAGATTCAAAGATTATATTCCCACCAGTGAATACCTACAACATAGAATCAGATTTTGTGCCGACTATTGAGAATTATTATCTGATTGTTTCGAGGCTTTATGACTATAAAAATATTGCCTTGGTTATTGATACTTTTAATAAGCTAAAATTACCCTTGATCATAATCGGCGATGGGCCGACCAAGAGGAGATTAAAAAGGATGGCTGGCGATAATGTTGATTTGCTGGGATTCGTTTCTGATGAGTTTTTGGCTGGCTATTACAAGAATTGTCGGGCATTCATTATGCCGCAAGAAGAAGATTTCGGGATTGCTCCGGTTGAGGCTATGGCTTATGGCAAGCCAGTAGTGGCACTACGTAGGGGCGGTGCCATGGAGATCATCGAAGAGGGGGTTACTGGAGAATTTTTTGACGATCCGATACCAGAAGCTTTGGCAGATGGCATTAGAAGGCTCAATGATAATTATCACAAATATAGCCCAAATCTTATCAAAGAATCAGCCAAGAGATTCTCTCTCGAAAATTTTAGAAATGCTATATTGGAGATAATCGAGTAAAATAGGGGGAAAACTTTCGTTCCTGCGAGAGCCTCTCGAAAGTTCCTCCCGCTATTTTTAAACACCTTGAGTTAATTGACGCATGCCGGGATTTGTGAGATTATCGGCTCAGTTTCTAAGCAGGGGAGGCTTACATGTTCATTGTCATCGCAACGCACGATACTGGCCATGGAGAAGTATCTGATCCAGTTCTCATGACTGAAGACCTAATATCGGCCGTTCAGATTGCTAAGAACCCAGAGCAACTTGGGTATCAATTTTACGGCAATGAAATCGGTTGTACTGTTTATAAAATGGAACATGAGAAAATTTACAGTAAGTCTGATTTTAATTGTCAGGGGCGTGGTGATCCGCCCGATATGCTCGTATTTTCTAGGATCCGTCTTAACGGAGAGTGGAGAGAGATGTGGTTTGCTTTCGAGCAGAGCTATATCGCAGAAACTTCTCGGGCATAAATATCAACAAAGCGGCGTTTCGCCGCTTTTTGTAGTATTATGGTATTAATGGATAAGATGAAGATATCAATAGTAACTGTAAATTATAACGGAGCAGAAGACACGATTAATCTTCTAAATATATTTAAGAATCAAACCGATTCTGATTTCGAATTGATTGTAGTTGAGAATGGTTCTAACGTGGCCGACATAGATAGGCTCAATGAGTATCAAAAAAAGCATGGTTGGCAGAACCTGGTGGTTATTAAAAATGGTCAAAACCTCGGCTTTTCTGGGGGGTGTAATGTGGGCATAAAAAAGGCCTTGGCCGGAGGGTCAAAATGGGTGATTTTGATCAATAACGATACAACACCTGAAAAGGACTTTATCGCTCGCCTAAAGGCCGTTTTGAGGCTCAAAAGGGGGGTAGTTTCAATACCTTTGGATGAGGGTGGGCATACGGCCTATGCTGGCTTGGTGAAGTGGCTAAAGCCTACCCTCGGACACATATATACGCCTGAATACAATGGCTGTCTTTGCGGCCTAAAAGACAGCCATTGTATTCAACGCGGCCATTGTGTTTCTAATATCTACGCCATCGGTGGTGGCGCGGCCATATCTAGTGATGTGTTTGAAAAGATTGGCCTAATGGATGAGGACTATTTTCTGTACTTTGAAGATGCCGACTTATCATTGACTGCGGCTCAAGCCGGGTTTTCAATCGGCATAGCCGAAGGAGTATCTATTAATCATAAGGTATCGGCCTCAACCAAAAAATTAGGGTCTCCGTTACTGTTGAGATATCATTACCGTAACGCTCTTTATTTCAATCGTAAATTTGGTCCGTGGTGGGTGCAAATATTATTGTGGCCCTGGAGCATCTGGATTATTAAAAAGCAGATAATCAAATTGATATTTGGTATCGAAAAAGAAAGGTCGCAGGCAATACTAAACGGAGTATTCGATTTTTATAAAGATAAAATGGGCAAAATAGGAAATTAAAAAGAGGCTACTTAGCCCCTAGTTATTACCGACCCAGCTGAATGGACAGACTGGAATATGTAATTCCTGTACTAGCACGCCATTGATAAGTTCGACCAGGCCTTCTTCAACGCAAGATTCAAATGATACGTTATCGCGTTGCAGTATGGTATTGCATCCTGGGCATGGCAAGGGATAGGATTGTCCTAAATGGTTATTTAGCTCAAATCTTTTTCCCGGCAGTAATGCTTTGTTAGCCATGATGGCCTCCACAAAGATCTTCACGTAGTATATGATGATAACCTCGAGTGTCAATAATAATACGACATGCTTAAAATAGGGATTGAGTGCGAAAATTTAGAGGATGCAAAGTCTAGATGGGGCGTTGGCCACGTGGTTTTAAATTTACTTAAAGAATATGAGAAAAATATAGAATGGCATAAAGAATTTAAATTATATCTATATTTCAATCAATTCATCCCCGACGACGAAGTTCTGAAGAATCCAATATTCGTCAAAAGAATCGTCGGCTGGAAGTCCCTAAAATCGTTTAATATTTTTTATCACATTTTAATGCCAGTTAAGGCAATGCTCGACGGCGTCGATAGAATGTTTTTCCCGGCCTATATGATGCCGCCATTATACTTAGGGAAAGCCGTAGTGATACTGACCAACGATGTTTACTATGAGTACAAGCAAGGTACGTTGCCGTTCAAATATAGATTAGCCTATGGGATGTTTACTAACTGGGCCGCGAAGTTCGCTTATAAAATCATGGCCATATCGGGGGCATCGAAAGATGAGGTTGCCAGACTATACAAAATAAAACCAAATAAGATATTTGTTTCACGTCTTGGGTCCCATCGGGCTAGAGAAGTTGCACAAGATTTTAAATCGAATAGCCTGTACATATTATACGTGGGCCAAATGTTTGCAAGACGCCACGCCAAAGAAACGATATTAGCTTTTAGTCAGATAGCCCCCAAATATCCAGATCTGAGATTAATATTGGTGGGCCGGGATAAATATCCCAGACCGATAATTCAGAGCATGGTTAAAGAAATGAATAATAGATTTGGCCGTGAAAGAATTAATTATCGTGACTATGTAGCTGATGACGAAATCTCAAGATTGTATTCTAGCGCCGAATTGGTTGTTTATGTATCTGAATCAGAGGCGTTCGGTTTGCCGCCGGTGGAAGCGGCTTCATATGGCGTACCAGTAGTTGTGATGGACAACGCCTTGAATCACGAACTTTTTAACGATGCTGCTTTTTTTGCTGCAAACGGTACCTCAGAAAAGATTGCCGATGCTATTGATAGGGGACTCAAAGACGAGCAAAAAAGAAAATATTGTAAGGATAGATACAAAGAATTAATTCCAAGGCTTAGCTGGAGCAGTTTTGCTAAATCATTTTTTGAGAATGTTAAATAATAAAAAAACTGGCGGAATAGTTTACGTGGCTGAGGTTATCTGCTTCTTTCTGGTTATTTCTGGTCTTATACCTCGCGAATTCGTTTTATATTTAGTGGCCATGTTAGCTTTGTATTTGATCTTAGCACCGCTGGAGGATGGAGTAATATTTTTTGCGGCCTCAATCCCGATGTTTTTGGCGATTCCATTCAGTTCTAGCTTTGATAACTTTAATTCTTGGAGGATATTCTCAGTCATATTATTCGTGAAATGGTTTTTGTCCCGGCTTAAAACCACGAAAATCTTTACAAAGGGCGCCTTTGTACAATGGCGCCCTTTGTACGCAATGGCTCTCGTTGCACTTTATGCGCTGATGTTACTTTCAGTGTCCATGGCTTCGGATAAGGCGGCCGCTATCAAAAGAATTATCTATTTTACTAATTTAAGCTTGGTTGGCTTTCCAGTTTACTATCTAACCACGAGAAGTAGCGATTTTTCGAAGCGACTAATTCGAGCCTTAACGATTCCGGTTTTACTAGTTACGATTATTGGTTTTTTACAATTGGCCTCAAGTTACTTTATTGATATTTATCAATTCATGCGCATATGGGGTGAGAACATCCAATGCAATCAGTTTGGTCAGCAATGGTGCGATATTGCCGTGAGGGTTGGTAATACTTGGTTCGCTTACTACGGAGAGCAACTTTCGTTGAGGATGTTTTCTCTTTTTCCAGATTCTCATTCTTTCCCAATATTTCTGCTTCTGGGTATGCCAGCTATTTTTGCTTGGACTATGCGCAAAATGGATGTTGGTGCGAAATTCCAAGATTTGATTAAAACAAGGACTAAGCTATTCGTGGTTTGGGTGCCGATAATATTCCTAGCAGTAATTTTAACTGGCACCAGAGGTTTCTGGGCGGCGAGTGTGGGAGTGGTTGCGCTTGCTATCGGCGTGATTATCTATATGACGATTAAGAAAGAAACTAAGGTGAGTTATTTTAAATTCATTTCTAGCTACATAATTTTGTTTTTTATGATGTTCTTTGTTGCCTATCCGATATTTACTTCGCCTCAATTTTTATTATCAAAAGGGGATTGGAGCATGCTTGGTAATCGAATTAGATCAGTCATAGATTTTGGTGAGACTTCTAACGCTCAAAGAATAGAAATCTGGAAAAAAAGTTTAGTATCTATAGCGGACCATCCATTGTTGGGAGTGGGTATTGGTAATTATCCAGTCGTGTTGTCTCAAGATATTAAACTGTCTAAGGCTGGATCTTCGGCGCATAATATTTATTTGCACGTAGCCGCGGAGATGGGCGTTTTTGCCCTGATTGCGCTATGTGCATTCTTGTTTGAGTTATTCAAAATAATCTATAGAAAATTCATCGATTCTAAGGCGGACACCACGCTGGCAACTTATTATGGTGCAAGTCTATTATTCATTCCGTGGGTCTTCGCTTACTTAATGACTGACGTAGCTATATTCGACGAACGCGCCTTTCTTATGCTTGCCGTTTCTGCCGCTCTTTTGGTAAACAAAGGCCCAGACTAAGCCTGGGCTTGAAATGTTTCGGAAAGAGAAAAAACTGGTTCCAGCACAAATCCAAATGTAGCATTCATATCGGGAGATGTCCTCCAATCGGATATTTCCAATATACTCTGGGCTATCAAATATTTTAGCACCATTATCATGTCTTGCTTGGCAAAGTTGAGATATCTATGGTCGAAATTTATGCAATACCAAGTTTGCTTTTGACCAAGAAAATTGACTACTTGATTCAGTGACGATGTCGCGTCTTCTTTGAAATGTGCGATTAAATCGTTCTTTATAATTTCTTGGCTTGGAGTAAGCTCATCCATCTTTCTGCTTCTCTTGGAAAATGACTGGAAAAAGGATATAATGTTAGGAATAAGATGTCAAGTAGAATCTCAATAAATCTAGTGGTTTTTAATGGCGAAAAATATATTCGCCATTGTTTGGATTCGATAAAGAACTTGAACTATCCGCATGATCTAATTGAGCTAAATATCTGGGATAATAATTCAACCGATGGAACAAAGAAAATAATCAAAGACTGGCAATTAGAACTTGGAGAATTAGCTTTTGTGAATTCTCAAGTTATTGAAAATTCACAAAACATAGGCATGTGGGCTGGGCAGGAAAAGTTGTTTGAAATATCAGCTGGGAAATATGTGGTCGTGCTTTCCGTAGACGTGATATTAGATAAGAATTTTCTACTTGAAGCGATGGGGGTCATGGAAGTAAGCGCCGATATTGGTGCACTTCAGGCCAAAGTCTACCGATTTGATTTGGACCAGCTGAAAGGTCGTAATCTTAGGCTGGGTACCGACGTCATAGACACATGTGGTTTTAAAATATTCAAATCGAGGAGGATAGTTAATATCGGCCATGGCGAGAAAGACACGGGCCAATACAACACGCAGAAAGAGATATTCGGCGTTGAAGGTGCGGTGCCTGTTTTTAGAAAGGAAGCGTTTGCTAGTTTAAGAATCAAAATCAATCCGTCAGGTGCCGGAGAGATATTCGATCACGATTTTTTTTGGTATGCCGAGGATTTAGATATTGCGTGGCGCATGAACCTATTCGGCTGGAAGCAGATATATGCTCCACGAGTTTTGGCTTGGCATGATCGCCAGACAACAAAATCGTTGTCTGGCGGTTTCACCGAATTCAGAAAAAGTAGACAGCAGATACCGCTCAATAAGCGCCGGCTTGAATGGAAAAATCTTAGGTTTACAATGATCAAGAATGAGTATATAATAAATTGCCTCAAGGACTTCTTTTATATAGCGAAAAGAGAATTAACCATGCTGGCCTACCTCCTTATCTATGAGCCAGCCGTTTTAAGCGAGGTTAGCGTGGTATTAAAAAATATTCCTAAAATGCTCAAGAAGAGAAATGCCATTATGAGACGAGCTGTAGCCGCGCCAGCTCGAATGCGCGAATGGTATGAATAATAAAGAAATGAATTTTATAGACCCCGTAGGACATAATAATCAGCCAAGTAAGAAGAAGATACTTGGTCTAGGCGTTTCAATTATAGCCATAGTAGCCTTGAGCTACGGAGCTTTAATGTTGGGCTTAGCTTATAACGAGATTGTCATTACCAGTGATGGTAGTGTTCCTTTCTGGAATCGTGTCTCGGCCATTTTGTCATTTCCGGTAGCCGCAATATCTACCGATCCGACACCAAAGCCTGACCCAAATCGTTTAGACATCTTAATATTAGGCATGCGTGGTCTCGACGATCCGGACGCGATTCAAGGCGGTATGTTAACCGACACGATCTTGCTTTTTAGTTACGACAAGACCACCGCAAAGTCATCGTTGGTGTCTATCCCACGAGATCTTTACATAAAAATCGACAAGTACAAGATGGGCAAGATAAACGAAGTTTATGAATATGGACTTAGTCGCAAAGAGGGGCTAGATTTTACAAAGAGAGTATTTTCGATAATGACTGGAATATATATAGATAATGCCATAGTCTTTGATTTTACAGCGTTCAAGAAAATTGTTGACGAGCTAGATGGGGTGGACGTATACCTAGACAAACCATTTGAAGAGAAGAGCCAGTGGGGGAATAGCTTCTATCTGCCGGCTGGGCTCAATCATCTCGATGGTGAAGGTGCGCTCTATTACGCTCGATCGAGGTATTCAACTAGCGATTTCGATAGGTCTAGGCGTCAACAGGAAATTATAATGGCTATTAAAGACAAAGTCATGACTGCTAATTTGACCTCAGATCCTCTTAAAGCTTTTGGCATGCTAAGTGTCGTTCGCAGCGACATTAAAACAGATTTGAATATTTGGAATTTGTCGGAATTAATAAACTTGTATCAACAAGTGAAAAAGGCTATGCCCAAAGAATATGTAATTTCCACCGCGAATTTACTTTATCAAACATACATCGATGCAATTTACGTGTTACTTCCAAATGGCGAGAATTTCGATTTATTTAAAAAGTTTTTCGCTGAAACTTTAAATTAATGCTTTCGATACTCGTCATCAATTATAAGAATCCGGCGCTATTACGACTGTGTTTGAAATCTTTTAAACGTATTGTTCGCGCAGATTTTAAATACGAAATCATAGTTATCGATATCGCCAGCAGTATAGAGACCCGGAATGTCGTCAATGAAGAGTTTAAGGATATAAAATTAGTGGCATTCGACCAGAATATCGGTTATACCAAAGGCGTTAACGCTGGCCTTCAGGCCAGCGTTAACGATTACGTATTTGTAATCAATCCCGATATAATTCCGCTTGAAGGTGCAGTAGAGACTTTGTATGAATTGATTAAAGATGATCCTAAAATTGGCATAGTCGGCCCGGAATTATTAAATTTTGACGGCAGTCATCAGGATTCATACTTTAGATTCTATTCGCCACTAACTACCATATATCGTCGAAGTTTTATCGGCAGAATAGGATTATTTAAAAAAGAAGTTGAGCAGTTCTTAATGCACGATCACGATCTGTTCAAAGAAACTGATGCCGATTGGTTGATGGGCTCAGCAATCATGGTTAGTAAAAAAGCTATAAAAAAAGTTGGCTCAATGGACGAAAATCTATTTCTCTATATGAGTGATGTTGACTGGGCGCGTCGCTTCTGGGAAAATGGATACAGAGTAATTTATTATCCTAAATCTAAAATGTATCACTATCATCGTAGAGGTTCGAAGAGTCGCTTCGATGTCTTTGATGCTTTATTCAAAAAAGAAACCAGATGGCACATAAAAGATGCTATCAAATATTTTAAAAAATATGGAATCAGAAAATCAAATATTACAACCAGAAGCATCTAGGACTAAATCGAAGTGGCGCTTAGTAGTGCTTGTTGGCGTCTTATTAATCGGCTTAGCAGTCGGTTATTTTATTGGCCAATACGAACCTTCACCGGTTGTAGCTAGGCTGATAAATAAGGATGCGGTTAAGTACAAAGACATTGATTTTGAACTCTTTTGGCAGGTGTGGGACAAATTAAACGAGAAATACGTAGATAAGGGTGAACTTAGTAACGAAAAAATGTTTTACGGTGCTATAGCGGGTATGGTGAACAGCGCCGGAGATCCTTATACTACGTTCTTTGAACCTGTTGAAAGCAAAAAATTCCAGGAAGAAATATCTGGATCTTTCGGCGGTGTTGGTCTAGAGTTGAGTAAAAAGAATAATGTTTTAACCGTCGTTTCTCCATTAAAAGGCACTCCCGCCGATAAGGCTGGGATAAAAGCTGGAGATAAAGTTGTTAAGATTAATGGTAAAAGCACCCAAGAAATGTCCGTGGATGAAGCGGTAAACTTGATTCGTGGCAAGAAAGGAACTAAAGTTATATTGTCGATTTCCAATGGAGAATTAAGAGATTATGAATTAACGAGAGATACGATCAAGATTCCGACAGTCGATCTGAAATATTTTGAAGAGGGTAGTAATAAAATCGCCTACATGCAGATATACTCCTTCAATCAGAATGTTGAATCTGAATTCAACAAGGCAGCACAAGATATAATAAAGAGTGGGGCTACTAGGCTAATCTTGGATTTGAGAAATAATCCGGGTGGGTTGTTGGATTCTGCCATAAATATGGCCGGGTGGTTCTTAAATAGAGGTCAGATTGTAGTCATGGAGCAGTTCGGCGATGGTACGAGAAACGAATTCAAGAGTAATGGTAACGGCTTGCTCAAATTACCTACGGTGATATTGATGAATGGCGGATCAGCGTCGGCATCAGAAATCTTAGCCGGAGCACTGCATGATAATAGAGGAATAAAATTAGTAGGCGAAAAGTCGTTTGGAAAGGGTTCTGTCCAAGAATTGGAAAACTTTTCCGACGGCTCATCGTTAAAAGTTACGATTGCCAAATGGCTGACACCTAATGGTATATCGATTTCTGAAAAAGGGATTGAAGCCGATATCAAGGTTATGTTGCCGGAAGATCCAAAAGAACTCGAAGCATTGGTTATAGGCGAGAAAGGGAAAGATCCTCAGCTCGACAAGGCTTTGGAATTGTTAAGATAATAACTCAGTAGATTACAAAGAACGCCCTTCTCGGGGCGCTCTTTGTAATTGTGATCAAGCCCGCTTGATTATTAATATTGTAGTGATAATCTAGTCTGAGTACTCGAGGGCGCTATGACGAAAAAAGAGCTTCATGACATGTTAGAAGAAGACGCCCGAACTCATTTAAAAGGGATCCTTCCGTCAATCTACAGGAATAGCTATCAGAACGGCTTAGCCGAATCTGACTTCGACTGGATTGATGCAAATAGAGCTAGAGCTAATCGAATCGCTGAGGCTGTCGTAGTAGATTTCATAAATTACGTGGCCATAAGAGGCGGTTGCGATCTGGGTCTACGAGTGGCTGATATTAGGAGAAAAAAACCAAAAGTCATCCCAAGTCAGGTGCATATAGACTGACCGAGCAATTGCTCGGCTTTATTTTCCCCTCAATTTGCTTATTGACAAATCGCCTAGACGGCGTAGATTATCGGTGGAGATAGCTCCACGGTTCCGCCACAGAGCGGGGCATAACATGGGAGGCTACGGTGTTCGAACCACAACAGAAGTACGACATAGCCGTACTCGGTGATCTTTCAAAAAGAGAAGTGAGGCCGACTAAGAACTTTCATGAATGGCTGAAGATGTGGCAAACTGCCAAGACTCTTGGTGAATTGCTAGGGCTACTTCATGAAGGTTTTGAAGTTAGTCTTACTGCATCAACATACGGTGAGCCAGATTACGACGATATCGATCGCCTGATATTTTACTTTCTAGTTGCTGACGGCCATTTCTTGCTCAGATCCAATTCTCCGCTAGATCCGCCGAAGTTTAGGATAGGCTACGATAAAAATGGAAATGAAGTAGTAAGGTCTGAGGGCGAAATTCGACAAATCGTGGCGCAAAAAGCATTCAAGATGCTTGTTCAGAATTTTTTTAAAGGCGCAGAAACTCGAAAAGTGATTGAATATCGACGAGATGATAGTTTTGGTAGTTTTTGGAATAAGACTATTCAATCGGAGCGAATATTTAATGCCATCCTCGGCTTCTTTAGTATCCATCAGAGACGCTACGCTGATGATTTCGAAATTCCGAATCTACCACGCCAACGCGAACGAACTCATCATGAACAGATAGCCTTCGACTTTCTTATGAATTTTGTAGAACTTATCTGGGAGTGGCGAGATCCTGAAGTCCAGTCTTGGCGAAAAGAAGAAGAAATAGCTGAGCAGAAAAAACGCACAGCTGAAATTCGAAAAAGAGTCGACGAAGCTAAACCTTGGACGATCGAAGTCATGGAGATACTAGGCCAACTTGATATATTGCGTAAATACATACCGACTTTGGACAAGGCTTCTTTGGCCAAATTGAAAGAGATCGCTATGCGTAGAAAGATTCATGACTATAGGCATCCAGTGGAAAAAACTCGATTGGTTGCCAGCCTTGATGAAGCTCGGTTCGTAGGATCTCGAGCGGCTTGGCTAATAAGCGAATACGAACTGGTGAAGAGAGAGGGTAATCGTCTTGAAGAAATTCGATCTGCTCAGCGCGAGATCGAAGAAGCGAATGAAAGAATCAGGATGTTGGAAGCACAGAAGAAAACATAGCTAGTGCGGGGTCGGAACGACCCCGCTTTTATTTATCCGTTAAAAAGACTAGAGTTATTAGTATATGAACCTACTAAGTAAATTATCCATTGGTCTAATTAGGCGCGAAAGCATGGTTTTAATTGGTATAAGTGATTCGGGTAAAACAAAATTTGTAAAAGAGGAACTAATCCCTGAGCTTGAGAAAAAAGGCAAAAAGGTTGCGTATTTTAAGGATGCCGACAATATCAGAGAGCAAGAAGCTGATGTCTACATTTTCGACGAAGTCGAGACATTTAGCGATAGGGAATACTTGGAAGAGAAATATCCCGAAGAGAAACCCTACTATACGGATGATTACGAAAGAAAGGTTAAGAATTGGTTCTGGGAATATAAAAAATATGACAGTGCTTGCTTATACATAATTACCCGAAAAACCAAAGAAGATGTCGAATATCTGTCTGACCACTTCAAATTCGCCGATTGGGACAGCCGCAGACTAGAAGTTTTTACTTTCGAATAAGGGGTGAAGCTTGAGATAGAGAGCATTTTTGAATAAAAAGACGGGCGGCCTGTTGGCCGCCCGTTGGCGTCTCTGACGCCGGCGTCGCTACTGCTTGATCTCCGCCGCTACAATTTCCGCCGCGAAGGCGAGAATCTTTTCGCCTTCCTCGGGGACGAGAACGCCGGATCGGATCGTATCGGCTACCATCTGCTGGTGAAGTTCGCCGCTGGCCACCTCTACGAGAGTTTTGGCGGCAATTCTCAACCGACTCTCTGGCCAACCCTCGCTGGGCCTTCGGGCTTTTGCGGTTGCGATCACTTCTTTGGCCTCCGCCAAGGCGAGGATTCTTTGGCCATCCTCCGCGGTGAGGCCGCCCATCCTGACGGCTTGGTTGATCACCATCTGACGGACATACGGGGATCTCTCTTGGATCATCCCGGTGGCCAGACGAATAGCGTCTTCTGGTAGACCGGCGGACTTGCCGTACTCCGCCGTTTCCGCTGACAGCGCCTCGATCTCCTGCATTGTGACCGCCGTTTCCTCCGGCGTCTGCACGATGTGGCCTCCGGCGAGACCTTCGTTGAAGATTGCCTTGCCTTCTTCCACGGAGAAGAAGCTTGCAGACTGCTTATCCGTGGATTTGAGCCTCCAATGAGGCTTCGGATTGGCACACTCGCATCGAACAATTGCAACTTTCATGAAAGGATCTCCTGTGAACGTGGATGGCAAGATAATAGCATAATTGATCTTAAGCGTCAAGCTGGCCATGAATGTCTACGATGCCATGATGATGTTGGCCGTAATTGAAATAAATCGTCAAAAAAGCTAGGATTAATATACGCAATGAAGATGGAAAAAATTGATTCTAAAATTAATATAGACATAGCTGGCGGAGAAGGCGAATATTTCTACGCCAAGGCTAGAAGAAATCCCCAGGAAACTTTTATAGTATTGGACCCTGTTGAGGGACCAGCAACTCCAAGTCTAAAAAACCTGCATAGGATAGCATGGAAAAGTGATATCGATTCTCATTTGCCATTTAGATCTGAAAGCGTAGATCAAGTCTGTATAAATTTCTTAATGGGTGAGATTAAAACAAAGGATCCTCGAGGTTACACCGTAAGCCATGACATCAGTAAGTACACTCGAGTTTTAAAAGATGCTAAAGAAGTATTGAAACCAGACGGTAAAGTTGTAATTATAGAGCCTAAGACGAATATGCGTTACATAATTGATATTCTTGACGAGTTAGGTTTTGTCGTAACTTTGGGTCCATCGCCGTTAGCATATTCTGATGGAAATACGTCCAAATGGGCAAGATTCTTTATTGACGTATCTGAATCAAGTCCAAGGATGGACGCCAGTGACGAAAATTCAATTTGGCCGACGATGGTTGAGGCTATTAAATAATAAGATTGTTCAGCTAGCAATTATCAATAAAGAAACTGGCCAATTTTGGAAAGAAGGCTAAAGAGTAGGCTGGCGATGGGAATGAAATGATCAATAGGATAAAAAAGACGGGCGGCCTGTTGGCCGCCCGTTGGCGTCTCTGACGCCGGCGTCGCTACTGCTTGATCTCCGCCGCGAGGGCGAGGATCTTTTCGCCGTCTTCGGCACCCAAGAGTCCCTCCTGGACAACTTGTGCGACTTGTCGCCGACGATCCTCTGCCAGCTCGAATTCGGCTCGGAGATTCTTGGCAGCACGGGCCAAGATCGTTTCCGGCAGGCCGGTAGACCTGCCATCCATCGCTGCGGCCAGTGCTTCGGCTTTCGTGGCGGGCAGGCCGCAGGATTCCAACTCCTTCAACGTGGCCGCCGTTTCGTCATCGGTCTGCGTAATGAGACCTTTGTTCAGGCTCATTTCGAGGAGCTGTTTGCCCGCCTCGATGGAGAAGAACCCCTGAGATTCATTCTCTGCTGTCTGAAACTTACGGTGAGCCTGCGTAGTTCCGCATTCGCACTGAACGACTGTGACTTTCATGACGAACCTCCCGCGTGAAAAGAACGTGAAACTGAATGCTAAGATGTTAGCATAATCGGGAAGACATGTCAAGCGGGCTTGAATACGCGGCATGCGAAGAATAGGCTAATGAAAGAAATAGGCCTGAGCGTTTGTATTATAGATGAGTGGTCGATGGGTAATATAAAAAACATAATAAATACAACAAAAATGATAAACAGAAAGATAATATTAACCGTAGTTGGTCTATCAGCCGTCGGAGCTATGGTTCTTGCAGGCACAGATTCAGCCTCAGCTTTTCGAGGTGATGCCACAAAGGTCGGGCCAAATTATTCGGTCGAAAGGCACGAAGCTATGCAAAAAGCCTTAGCGGCTAGTGATTATGAGGCTTGGAAGGCCTTAATGGGCGACAAGGGTCGCGTAACTGAAGTTATTACCAAGGATAATTTCGCTAAGTTCGTCGAAGCTTACAAGCTAGCCGAACAAGGCAAATATGCCGAAGCCGAAGCGATTAGAAAAGAATTAAAGCTAGGCGTAGGTATCGGCCGTAAAGCTGGAATGGGTTTTGGACGAGGCATGGGCGAGGGCCTTGGTTTCGGTAGAAATCATAAGTAGAATGGCCCGAATAGAGCATAGCAGCAGAACCCTCAGCCGATAAGATGGCCTGAGGGTTCTGCCTTGTAAGCCAAAGATTGTGATAATATAAATAGGCATGGTTGATCTAAAAACATTAAGCGACGAAAAACTCATAGAATACGTCCGTGCTGCAGATCAAGATGCTTATCTTGAGGTGGTCTTACGTTATCAAGACAAATTGCTAAGATATGCCAACTACCTAGCGCAAGATCAAATGAAGTCAGCCGATATCGTCCAGAATGCCTTCATCAAAGCTTTCGTCAATTTGCAAAGCTTCAATTCAAAGATGAAATTCTCTACCTGGATTTATCGCATAGTTCACAACGAGGCCATGAATGAAATAGTTAGGTACAAGAAAGAGATGCCCATGCCCGAAGAATTTGATTTCAAAAGCGACGAGAACATAGAATACGATCTTATTCAAAAAGAAACTTCAGATTTAGTCAGAAAATGTCTCTCGGAAATGCCCCTAATTTATTCCGAGCCGTTATCCCTTTTCTTTCTTGAAGATAAATCATACGAAGAGATAAGCGATATTTTACGATTACCCGTCGGTACAGTTGGCACAAGAATTAATCGTGCTAAAATTTTAATGAAGAAGATATGTCCGACAATATAAACAACAATTTATCGAACAAGGTTATGGCCCAGATCAAAGATGGCCATACAAAGATGAAACCCAGATGGTACTTCGTGTTGGGCTCTTTAAGTATGATAGTCGGTCTAGCCAGCCTGTTCGTTCTCTCTACTTTTTTTGTAAGTCTAATCACTTTTTCTATTCGAAGTCATGGCCCCATGGCCGGCATACGCTTGCAAAATATGTTAGCCCTCTTTCCGTGGTGGGCCTTGATAACAGCAGCTATCGGCCTTGGCATATCCTGTCTGATGCTTAGGACCTACGACTTATCATATAAAAAGAATTTTTTGATGATAGCCGCTGGGTTTATTTTGGGCGCAATCTTGATGGGTTGGTTTATAGATTATTCTGGCTTAGACAATGCTTGGATTGAACGAGGCCCTGCGGCAAAGATATATAAACCATACGACGCTGGTCAAAGAATGAGAGGCCCCGGCTGGAAATCTGTTCCCAATAAAATTAAGAAGCAAGAAATAATAAAAGACGGACAAATAAAAAGAAGTCTCGATTAATTTTACAAAGCTTGAGGCTTATTGTATAGTAGGCAAAGTACACGAGGCAAAAACACATAGAGAATGGAGGGTATAAATGTTTTACCCAAACATGACTGCTGGCCTGAAAAAACATATTTTGATTCAATATCCTGCCGCCACGCCACTTTTTAGGGAGCCCAACTTGCTTAGTCTTCTAAGCAGTCGAGAGCGAGCGTGCTATGCTCTATGGATGTTAGATTATCTACAGACGTTGACGTCCGGCGATCCGATTACGGCCGCTGCTAGAAGGGGTCGTTGGATGGGATATGTTAACAGAGAGCTTGAGGTGTTGGGTGTCATCACCAATGACGAGATTAGAACGTTGATGCGATTGGATCTAGATAATCCACAGTAGGCCGGGTGTATACCCGGTTTTTTATATTTTAGTGTGGTATAATTTAGTACATAAAGATAAATAAAACACGATGGAAACAAAATGTTCAAAATGTCAGATGCTAGTCACGGAAATGAAGTGTAAGACATGCTCGGTAGTGGTGCCGGAAGCAGAAGTCGAAACTCATGCTTGCGGTAAAGAAAATGTAGTAGCCGTTTGTGATGGATGTAAACTAGTCGATGGCGAGTGTACGTGTGCCGTTGCCGCTTGTGCAACCTGCTCGAAGTTAATGGAAGAGTGTGTTTGTGAAGCCTAAGAGAATTTAATCAAAAAGCGCCCCGAGGGGCGCTTTTTGATTGCGAAAATACAAGACGAATGGAGGCCTGAGTCAACTTTGACTTTACTGACCGGGACTGCTTTAATGACAGCATTATGGTATTCCTTCGACCTGCCTACAAACAGCCGAATGCCTGGACCTGTGGCCCCGCCGTGGCCCGTATTATCTTGCACTCCTTTGGGCGTAAAAAGACCCTCAGGGAGATCTCGAAGGAATTAAGTACCACCAGGGCGGGTACGGCTAATAAAGACCTTAAAAGGGTTTTTAAGAAGCATGGGTTATCGTTTACCGAGAAGGAGGGTGCCACGACTAAAGATCTAAAAGCCAAGCTCAAAACTCACTGGATTATAATCGCATATTGGATCCCAAAGCATAAAGAGGCTCATTATTCTATCGTTCGTCGAGTTACCTCAAAACGTGTCTATTTCCACGATACTTGGTTTGGTTCTAATCATAGTTACTCAGTTAAGCACTTCATGAAATATTGGTGGGATGACGAAGCTACTCGCTGGTTCCTAGCCGTCAAAAAGCCAACCTCATTCGCAGCTCGTATTCTCAAGCCCATCTTCCGCTGGATTAGCTAAAAGACCACTATCGCTATCTAAACAAAGGGCGCCTTTGTACAAAGGCGCCCTTTGTGATATTTTAGCCTAAATTGTTCCTTGAGAGGGGGGTCTTATGTCACAAGAACGCTTGAAGATATATGGCATTGAGTTGCGTTGGATTATTGTCAGTATAGGCTGGCTGATCATGTGCGGGATTATGTATCCGGACATGAAGGCGATAATGCCTCTTTGGGCTTTTATTATTGCTATGCTGCTAGGGGCATTCTGGGGCTGGCTACTTATTGTCTTAGCCCTTAATCCAGTCCTGGCATTCATGAAGAAGACTTTAACTAATGCTCTCAGGGTTGATGTAGATGATAGGCCATGAGCAAGAGAAAATTAAGGATGAAGCCAGGCGTCACCTATATTATCTGCCCAGACAAAAAATGTAAATTATTCTGGGAGCCTAGCGTGCTAGTCCCTTGTGATGGTCATTGTCCAAGACAATCAGAGCAAAAGTTAGTTATTATTTGTCGTGCATGTGAACAGAATATCGTTTTGGATGGCGGACACTTCAAAATACGCAGAGTCGATTGTAAGTGCGGCGGTTCAAACTTTGGTAGAATGAGTGGCAAATATCATCTTCTTTACAAATTGCCCTAATACCACGAAAGTGGTATTTTATTTAAAGTCCTTCGGGGATAAGGTGAAGAGCATGGCATCAATGCAAGTCGTATGCGTAGCCATCAGAAGACGAGTAACCTATGACTACGAGATCATTGGATGGAAGTTATACGATAAAGAGCACGCCGAACTCGCCAGAGGACCATTTCTGAATCCCCTGAAAGAAAAATTACAGTCGACGATGGGCGATATCAAAATAGAGTTCACGGAAGGAATGTGGGAGGAAGGCTAATCCCGGCGAAGCCGGGATTTTGTTTATTTAAAATAGTTTGCTAAATAAAAAAGCGGATTGATATTATCTCTCCGCCGAAGCGATTCTACTTGAATAGCCCACCGAAATATCGATGCTCTCCCAAGATCGTCCCTGGTGGGAACCCCGTCTGGGGCGAGGTGGCGATGATCTGTTCCTTGCCAGAGAAATTGGTAAAGTCATTGTCGAGTGGGATGTTGATGTACTGAAAGATATGTTCGCCATCTTCCAATCCCCTTGGGCCTCGCCCGCCCGTAAAAACATCGGCGTTGTAATTTCTTAACAGCGCTCGTTTGAGAAAGGGGATAACCAGTTCATTATACCAGCCACCATAATGCATAATCCAGACGGGCTTTTCGGCGAGCCAGATCGTCGTAGTTCCGTAGCTATAATCTGAGTCTAACGATACGAAGTAATAATCTAGAAGATCGAATTCCCCATCGCTAAATCGGATACTTTTTGCTCCTGGCAGTTCAGAAATGGCAGATTTTGCCGTCGGTGATGCCCAGCCATTCCGCATAGATTTAAAGAAAAAATGCCTAATTAGATTGATTGTATCCTTGTCCATCCCTGCCTCCACTTAAAGAACGTGCAACTAGAATACCACTTTTATCATAATCGTCAATGTAAGGGGCGCCTTCGTATTGACGATTGTGATAAACAAAAAGGCGGATAATTCCGCCCACTAATTTACAGACCCCATTTCTTACGTTCTTTAACCTCTTCTGTTTCTTGTTTTTTTCTGCTACTTTCTTTATTTTTTGCCGCAAGCATCTTCTGTACTTGTAGGGCCTTTGACTCTAAGGCATCAAGAGCCTCTTCCCACTTACCGGGAATATACGTAACAACCTCTGCGCCGCCTTCGTCAAAAACCAGCTTGCGTTTGTAATATATCGTTTGCGAAAAGAATCCTACTGCTCCGTCGCCGCCGGATATTTCGCCGCTCTCATGTGTAATCTTCAAGTCAGAATTTTCAAAGAAATATCGATTTCCCCAAATGCCATTATGATCATCTAGGCTATTATGCGAGCCTAGATAACGAGCCACTGCGGAAGCTTTACCGGAGATATCTTTGTCTTCTGCCTGTTCTCTGCGTCGTGCAATCTTAGCTTGAAGGCTTATTTTTTTCTTGGCCATTTCGAACTTGCTCCTTCAAAGAACGTGAGTCCAAAATATCACTTTAGTGGCACTTGTCAATTTAAAACATAAGGCCCACTTTTTTAAGTGGGCTCACTAGTATTCCCTGTCCTCGAGGGGTAGTGAATGCTAAGCCTGAGTAGGTCGTCGTCGACAGATATAGTAAATGCCTACGATCGTGATCAGCATGGGAGACACGATTACTAGACACGCATCTCGAAGCGATATCACTCTAGTTGCTCCAATAAAGATCGCCGTGTAAGCCACGCTTAGCAGAAGTAATTCTATCCTTTGTCTAGTTTTCATGAAAGCCTCTGCGCGGTAGACCCTAGAGTCCGAGGTACCTGGCCACGGCGGCCGCCATGAAGAACATGAAAGGGGCAGCAATGAAAACAGGCTTGATGTGATTCTTCTCAAGCCCTGCAAGCATGACCATGATAGCGGACACCACGCCGAAGGAAAAAAGAAGTATAGCCACGTTCTCTCCGCTACTTTTTGAACAATAATGCTCGTGGGAGTAGCTCCCGTTGCTTACGAACTAAAAAGATATTACGACATATCTACGGCACTGTCAATGGAAAGACGCCCCGCATATACGTTATATGCTACTTGAGATATTTCTTACCTTTTAACTCCGCCGGAAGAAAATCGTCGCGAGTGTATTTTTCGTAGCCTTTGCCGTAATTAAGCTCCTTCATTAATTTAGTCGGAGCATTTCGGATCTTAAGTGGAATAGGCAAGTTGCCATGTTTTTTGACATCTTCCATCGCGGCCAAAAAAGCATTGTATGAACTGCGATCTTTATTAGCCTTGGCTAGATAAACCGTGGCCGAAGCCAAATTAATTTGAGCTTCTGGCAAGCCTACGACTTCTACTGCGCGAAAGGCGTCGTTAGCTACAACGATTGCCGTTGGTTGAGAGTTGCCGATATCTTCACTGGCAAAAATAATCATCCTTCGGGCAATAAATTTCGGATCTTCGCCACAATCGATCATTCTGGCCAGATAATAGAGTGCGGCGTCTGGCTGACTAGCGCGCATGCCTTTTATATAAGCGCTAATTAGGTTGTGATGCTCTTCGCCTTTCTTATCATAGCGTAGAAACTTAGACTGTAGAGCATCGCCAAGGGTTTTAAGCGAAATTTTACCATATAGCCTCTGGGCTGAGTCCAGCAAGCCGATAGCTTGCCTAGCATCACCGTTAGCCATATTAATTAGCCAGTCGGCTGACTTGGCGTCGATTTTAACCTTAGCGCGTTTGATGATAGCTTTCATCTCGTCGGATGTATATTCGCTCATCACAAAAACTTGGCAACGAGAGAGTAGGGGAGATATAATCTCGAAACTTGGGTTTTCAGTAGTCGCGCCAATTAAAGTAATATCGCCATTTTCAACAAAAGGTAAGAGATAATCCTGCTGGGCCTTATTGAAACGATGAATTTCATCTAAGAACAAGATCTTGGGTCGCATACCGCGGATCTTAACTATTTCCCTAATGTCATCCTTACCCGCGGACACAGCCGATAATTCAAAAAGTTGGCCATCAATGGCTTGGGCGTATATTTTTGCAAGCGTAGTCTTGCCTGATCCCGGCGGGCCCCAGAGAATAAACGAAAACTTGTGGCCTTTTTCAATGGCTACGCGGATTGGCTTATCTGGCCCAACCAAGTGGCTCTGACCGATATATTCATTTAGATTTTTTGGCCTAATCCTGACGGCTAGTGGTTCTGCCATGCCCCAATTCTAGCAGAGTAGGAGAGCGATTAATACAATTGACAATACGCCACGTTTACCACATACTATCCTCAAGTTCTTTGAGGAGAGTGCCATGGAACTGCTGAGTTTTCTCGGATTGGTATTCATTGGAGTTATTACTTTCTTTATTCCAAGAACCGTAGTTGCTTGCATTGGCATGTATTTTCTTCATGGTAACTTGCTAGCGGTCTTTATTTGGGTAGTCCTTATAGTTATTGCATTCGTGGTAGATGTATCGGACGCTTTTAAATAGACGATTTAATAACATATTCTTTATACCGGCTCTTAGCCGGTTTTCTTTTACTAAATTTACTTATTGCCGAGAATGGGGAATTATTGTATTATATGGCCAGCTATTTCCCAAGGAGGGAGCCGTGAAGGTTAAAGATCCGAAAGCGATTATTGAGCATATCGGTCAATGGTTACGCGAGAAATTGACTATCAAGCCAGACCATGAGCCTGTGGCAGTTATAGGTCTTTCAGGTGGTATTGATTCGGCGTTAGTGGCACTAATCTGCCTATATAACAATATCGAGGTCGTAACTGTGAATATGTCATGCCATTCAAGTAAGTGGAGCTTCGATAGGGCTCAGGAATTTACCAGTACTTATCGCTTGAAATTTATCTCCATACCACTGACTGACGCAGCTGACAATATTTTGGATTGGGCTGATCACGGATTATATGGCTACCGGCTTGGTCGTCTCGGCTGGGCTCAACTACCCAAGCAAGACATGATCGATCGAGGTAGCTTTTTCTCTTGCTTACGAGCGCCGGTACTCGATTACGTGGCCAAGCGTGTTGGTGGATTGATTGTTGGCACCGGCAACAGAGACGAAGATTTTATCCTGCGCTATTTCAATAAGCGCGGCGACGGAGCTGTTGATTTGTCGCCAATCGCTGATCTGCATAAGAGCGAAGTTCGCCAATTGTTCGAATGGCTAGCTTTCGAATGCGCACCGACATCATTTAAAGGCGAAATGCCTCCAGCAGCCGATGCGATTCTGGAAGCTAAGCCATCGGCAGATCTCTGGGGTGGCGAGCCCCAATATGACGAAGACGAACTTGGCCTGACTTACGATCAGGTCGAAGAAGTAGATAAAATCGTCGAAGTTCTTGAGCCTGAGTTTTGGAGTCTTGGTCTCCAAGACAGAGAATTTGAAATTAACTTGTGGTTAGATAACGAAATGATCTCTAACAATGAAGCGGAAATTATTCGAAAAGTGTCCGCAATGGAACTTGTTACCAAGCACAAGGCTAATCCCAACATTCCCGTCTGCCCAATCCGCGAGCATGACGAGTGGTTCGTGAACGATACCGACTAATCCCGAATCAGCCGAGCTAACGCTCGGCCTTTTTATTGACGAATTTATAGGTGGTGGTAGTATACCCAAGCGGTTCTTTGGGAGAAGAAGCATGAACTGTAACATGTCAGATTGCGACGGATCCCTAGATCAGTCAAATCCAATCAATCTTCAGGTCAGTTGCCACTCTATGGCGACATTCTATCCGTGCACCAAGTGTGGACGCATACATTACGACGATGGCGAGATGGCCTTTAATAGAGCCGGCCATGCCGCATATTTCGAAGATGGGCACGTGGTAAATAAAGACGAGCATGGAATCATTCAGAGCATTCTCTAGTAAATAAATAGCCCCGAGACGGGGCTTTATTTTATTATTCTTTGATAGGTGATCTCTTCTATTTTATCTTCTGGACTTGGAGTATATTTATCTCCGATTTTACGGATTATCGCAACGCGATCTTTACTATATCTGTCGCCTTGGAGGCCAAAGAACTCGATTATTTCCCAGAGAAGCTTTTCCCCGGCGATCAATTCGTCGTCATCTTCTTCTTGGACTACGCTCTCATTGCCTTCATTATCTATAATAACGAATCCATTACTAGCTTTACGTATGGTAACTCCCCACCAATCTTTTTTCTCAGGGTCCATCACGTTTCTCCTCCCGAAATGTACTAAATTAATGCTACGACGACCCACGAAGGCAGTCAAGCAAAATATTGATTGACTTAGGGCTTAAATTGTGTAAAATATAATAACTATGATTAAAGTAATACTATTAGAAAATATAAAAGGCTACGGCCTGATTGGTGACGTCAAGAATGTTGCCGATGGCTATGCTAAGAACTTCCTGTTTCCGAAAAAATGGGCTAAACCGGCCACTAGTGGCACAGCTAAGGAGATAGAGAATCTACGGAAGAAGGCGACCATCATGGTCGAGATTGAGAGAAAAAATGCCGAAGGCGTCGCAGAGCAAATGAAAACGCTCGTCACCGAAATCGTTAGAAAAGCTAATGACGGCGGAACTCTATTCGACGGTATAGATAAAATAGATATTGTCGAGGCCGTGAAAGTAGCTACTCGAATCGAATTAGAGGAAGACATGATCACACTCGAAGACAAGATTAAGAAAGTTGGAGAGTACATAGTCCCGGTAGAGCTTATGAAAGACATCAAGACAGAGCTCAAGGTGATCGTCAAAGCCGAGTAAGATCAAGAAATTAAAAAAGCGCAGATATAAGTTTTGAGAGACTCTCGGAGCGCGACTGGCGCGAGAGAGAGGGTGATTTCTAGCAAGAAATACAGCCCGTACTCGAAAAATTTATATCTGCGCTTTTTACTTCCCTAGGTCTAGACTACGTGAATCACTTTTGCCTCTCTCTTAGAACCATCGAAGCATTTCTTCTTTGTAGTGGTGAACTTGACCACGCCTTCTTTTACGGAATATAGAGTATAATCAGATCCAGCTCGAACTCCTTCGCCAGCCAAGATCTTATTGCCAACTTGCCTGACTAAAATACTGCCATTCTTAGCTTTTTCGCCGGCATAAAGTTTGATTCCTCGATATTTTGGTTGTGAGTCTCTACCTAACTGCGTAGAGCCTATAGCTTTTGTATGTGCCATGGATTATATTAATAGTATATAAACTAGCTCAACTATGTTAACAAAATTTATAGACTTAGTCAAACGGTATCAATATGACATATTTCTAGGCTGTTGTTTCGCCTTCGTCGCCATAATCAGCTTCAATATGGGCAAGATTGGACTATTCGGCTCCTCGACTCTCAAGGCTGGAATGGGTGCCAATATATATCAAGCTGCACAGAATGGTTCAGATAAGCCGCTACCGGCCACAACGGCCAAGAAGGCCGTTGATTTGAGGGTGGTTGTATCTAAAAGCGCATCTTCAAAGCTCTATCATTTTACTTGGTGCTCGGGTGCCAAGCGAATCAAAGAAGAGAACAAGGTCTGGTTCAATACCGAGGCCGAAGCTGTGGCCGCGGGCTACTCTCTTGCTGGCAATTGTCAGTAGGTATATATTAGGGTTGGATTCATCGTGGAGGATGCGAATGGACGCAAATAAACTATTCGAAATGACTGCTTTATACAAAGGAATTTTCGATCAAATGGGCGTAGTCTCTAGAAGTTGCGATAGATCGGCAACGAATGTGAGTAGAGAGGCTAAACTTGCCCATTGTCGTAGAATGCTAGACAAGCTACCCAAGTATATTGCTCAGGGAAGAACGGAGAAAGCCCAACGCTGGATCGCCTTCATCCAGGGCGTTCTATGGGGACTCGACCTGACTACGATAACGGAATTAAAAAATACTAGTCGCCCAGTTACCGGCAAATAGCCGGTTTTTCTTTGCCCTTGCCGCCAGCTATTAACGAGTATATATTGAGGCTAGTTCCTATCAGAAGGATACTACTATGCCCAACCTAGAAGTGTCCCCGAATTCCCAGCTCACGCTTATTGCGAATCTTGAAGCAGAATTAAGAGAGAAAATTAGAGAGGCTAGGCTGACAATTCATGGTGCCGAACACCAGCTCGCCGTACTAGAGAGTATTAAAGCCAAATTACCTCAACATTCTGATTTTTGCACTAACTGCTTCGGCAACGGGAAAACTCAAAAGCAGGATTTCTATGGTCACGACTCCAATGAATGGCAATATGTACATGTAGAATGTCCCCAGTGTGCGGGCACCGGACTCAAATCTTCTGCGAAAATGACCCCTCCAGCCGGCTAATAGCCGGCCTTTCTTTACATTTAATTAAAAATGGTATAGAATATATTGCTTGTGTGCTAGGCTTAGGTGTGCACTTCTCGAGTACGGGCTGTATCTCTCTACTGAGAAATCACCCTCTCGCTCGAGCCCAGTCGGCTCTGCGCGGGCCTCTCGAAGTCCACACCTAAGCCTTCCACCTATAAGAAGGGGTAGGAAATAAGACACAATCTCAAGTAATTTATGGAAATACGCAATATCGCAATTATAGCTCACGTGGATCATGGCAAAACTGCTCTGACCGATGCCCTAATGAAGCAGACAGGCATGGTTGAAGAAGGTTTTAGCATGGACTCGAATGACCTAGAAAGAGAAAGAGGCATAACCATTTATTCAAAAAATGCATCTTTATTTTACAAAGGGACCAAGATAAATATCGTTGATACTCCAGGCCACGCTGATTTTAGCTCTGAAGTCGAGCGCGTGCTAAGGTCAATCGACACGGTTTTGCTAGTCGTGGATGCCCAAGAAGGTCCGATGCCACAGACTAAATTTGTTTTAAAAAAGTCGCTTGAGCTAGGACTCAAGCCGATTGTAGTTATTAATAAAATAGATAAACCAGCGGCTGATCCCAAGCAAGCCAACGAAGATGTCCTTGAATTATTTATGGATCTTGGTGCCAACGACGAGCAATTAGACTTCAAGACTGTTTATGCCATTGGTCGCGATGGTATCGCTAAGAACGAACTTCATCATGAATCTGTCGATTTAACTCCGCTTCTGGATACTATCCTATTAGACGTTCCGGCGGCTAAGGCTGACACATCGCTACCATTGAGATTGCAGCCGTTTAATCTAGCCTATGATAATTTCTTAGGCAGATTAGGCATAGGCAGGATATACGAAGGCGTCATAAAGACTGGAAGTACGGTTTTTGTTAAGCAGCCTAATGGTATCACTACTAGTGGCAAGATAACCAAACTCTTTACTTTTGATGGCATGAAAAGAAAAGAAGTCGAGCAGGCCGAAGCAGGGGATATTGTCATGGTCGCCGGTTTGCCAGATATATACATAGGCGAGACATTATGCGACTCTCCGGACCAAGAATTATTGCCATCAATCAACGTTGACGAGCCAACCATTAGTCTGAACTTCTTAGTTAACGACTCGCCATTCGCCGGTCGCGAAGGAAAATTTGTTACCACTCGTCAGATTAGAGAAAGATTAGAGAAAGAGCTAGAAGTAAACATTGGATTAAAAATAGATTTTAATTCTAATGAATTTTATAAAGTATACGGTAGGGGAGAATTGCACATTGCCATTCTACTTGAGAACATGAGAAGAGAGGGCTACGAACTTCAGGTGTCTCAGCCTCAAGTTATTACCAAAGACGTGGATGGCGTTAAACACGAGCCATACGAAGAGGCAATAATCGATGTACCAGACCTACTGGCTGGAGTCGTAATCCAAAAACTAGGCAAAAGATCGGGCATAATGACCGCTATGCAGCAACATCATGGCGAGACCAGACTAACCTTTGAAGTACCCACCAGAGGCCTCTTGGGCTTCAGAAATGAGTTTATAATCGATACTAGAGGCGAAGGCATCCTATCCAGCAGGTTTATTGGTTTTAGACCTCATGTTGGAGATATAAAGAAAAAGGAAACTGGCTCGATGGTTTCAGCTGAGACTGGCAAGGCTCTCGGCTTTTCGTTGTACAATTTGCAAGAAAGGGGAACCCTGTACATTGATCCCAATACTCAAGTATACGAGGGTATGGTCATAGGCAATACGGCCAAAGGCAACGACTTAAACGTAAACCCGATTAAGGGCAAGAAACTTACCAATATGCGCGCCTCTGGTTCTGATGAAAATATTATCCTGATTCCTCCGCTAACAATCTCTCTTGAGCGTGGCTTGGAAGTTATGTCCGAAGATGAATATCTAGAGATAACTCCTCAGAGCATAAGACTCAGGAAAAAATATCTCACCGATATTGATCGCATTCGCGCCGAAAGGAAGAATAACGGCAACTAAAATAATAGCCCTCGCACATGGGAGCTATTATTTTGGACTGGACTGGCAACAGCTTGCGTGGTATTATCTCAATAGCTCCGAAGCCAAGGAATCAAATCATGTCAGAAATCGTTCGTGGTCCAACTCCGATGCAACTCCTGCGATCTGCTCAGGCCGTCCAGGACGCTCTCGAAGATGCCGCCAGAAAAGAATGTTGGCTAAATGTCGATATTCAATGCCCGCATGGTTTTCCCGATGGCAAATTCGTCAACCGCCCAAAAAATTTCTGCCGATACGGTTGCTGTGAATTTATCACCCTAGATATTGCTGAAGAATTACGAGGCATGTCTTAAGCACCATAAAACGGCTTTCAGCCGTTTTATTTTATCATCCAATTAATTGGGGGGGGTAGGCCTACCTTACATTAATATACTTATTCCAGTGCTCATAAAGCTTACCAGTGGCCACAATATCTCCGTAACAGTATTTTGCAATCTTTAGATATTCCTTGCTTTTAAATAAGCCGGCTACGTCATCTCCACTAACGCCTTCAGCCTTGGGACTCTCGATCCCAAATCCTTGGCACCACATATGTAAATTCTTTCTCCATCTAGCAGCGCCGAAATTAGATAATACGTCCAGTAGGTCGAAGTGAGGCTGTTTGGCGTACCGGTTATGCATTAGGTTAATCGTCGGCTTGATTTTGAGTATCGCGGACCTGATCATTATAAACGGCACATCAAAAGAGTGGCCATTGAATGAAACAAATAAATCATAATGAGTTGCTAAGTCCCAAAACTTTTTCAATATCTCTTTTTCATTGAGACAGGGGACATAATGAACGCCGTCTTCTTCTACTATATCCATCTTCTCTCCTTCTGTTCGAAAATATACGGCGCCTTTCTCTGTGTCGGGGTTAAGAATTCCGATTGCGACTATACTACCGGTCAAAGGGGAAAATCCCATACCATTTTTCACGTCATCAATCTCCTCTGGAGATTCAGCGTAGGCGAGTAGGAACTCTTTCGATTTATCATCTAGCGATTCGAACTCAACTCCGACCGTTTCAATATCAAATATTAGTTTAGGCATGAATCTATTCTAACCAATTACATAAAATGGAGCAATTTGAGGGCCAGTCCCCTAATGGGGGATAAAATTAGATCGTCGGCCTATTTAAACAGAAAAACTGCCAAGAGGCAGCTAAGAAGAGAAAAGTATAAAATTCATTTTTACCGATACACGTAGAGGAATATATAGAGAGAGCTACCCCAGGGCAGGAGAGGAATATAAAAATAATTACTAAATAAGTTTTTTACTTAAATGATAAAAATCGTGAGGGGAGTGCCAATTCGAAGCACACGATACGTCGCACAATGTGGGTTATGCGACTCTGTATTGCCTTGAAACCCGGGAATGGCTAACTACCTAATTAGATCCAATACGACCTTGGCGATGCCGGCCATGACCGATATGACAGTCAGAAATATCTCAAGCATCAATGCCCCTATCGCCTTTATCCCTACTATTAAGTCATTTATACCCATTTTTGAGGCCCAAGGTGCTATCTAGGTATTCGTCGAACGCCTAGGATGCATTCTCAAGGCTTTTAGAGTTCAAATTTAGTTCATTATGAACTTTTTTTAATTATACAATTATTTTTACTTTTTTAATATTTAATTAGAAAAGACTTACTAACAATGGCTATCTTTAGGTTCCAAATTTAGATGGCGTTCCTTGAGACCAAAAAAGCATTATCAGAAATCTTAGGCCACTCCCCCAGCCCAATATTATTTTGCAACATGTCTAGGAACTGTCAATACACAAACATTGATAAACCCTATCCCCATTATCTGTCTCGCCTACGAATACCTTTACCTTTATAAATATTTCATCAAATAATCGATATCTTTCTTTGTCGTCTCTCTACCCATAGATATCCTAATACTCGCTAATGCTCGCTCTCTAGTGAGTCCGATAGCAGACAATACGCGCGAAGGCTTCTCAGAATCTGCCTGGATACAAGCAGAGCCAGAAGATATGCACACGCCCTTGATGCTCAAGTCTAAAACCATTCGTTCGGCAACCTTACTAGGAATTGATACATTGATAATACTTGCCAATCCATTCTCCGTATCGCCATTAAATATAGCTTCTGGATATTTACCATAAATTTTTTGAATGGCATATTTCTTTATCGCAGACAGTCTCTTGGTCTCACTCGCCCTCATCTTATCCGATATGCCAAGCGCCTCAGTGAAGCCGATTATACCTGCGACATTTTCGGTTCCAGACCTTAAGCCACGCTCCTGTCCCCCGCCTAAAATCGTGGGGGATATAGTAATCCTTTTATTTTTAAAAAGTAATCCCACGCCCTTTGGGCCATAAACTTTGGCGCTATTAAGAGTTAAGAGATCAGCGCCTAATGAACCAGCATTCATACTTAGCAAGCACGGAGCTTGGCAGGCGTCTATATGTAGGATAGGAAGGTTATTATTGTTTCTATATGTTTTTATAATCTTCGATATCTGGCTAATCTTTTGAATTGTGCCAATTTCATTATTAGCGTATATGATAGATACTAAAATTGTATCTCTTCTCAATGATTTTTTTAGTTCATCTAAGTCCACGTACCCTTTGGCGTCTACTTTTAAGAAAGTTATTTTGAATCCTAACTTCTGTAATTTCTTCACCGATTCGAAAACAGCTGCATGCTCAATGCTCGATACTATGATGTGCTTGCCGATATTCTTGTATTGTTCAGCTACTCCAAATATGGCCAGATTGGCCGACTCCGTGCCAGAGGATGTGAATATAATTTCAAAAGGTGATCCCCCAATTATTTTTGATATCTTCTCCCGAGCTACAATAACTGCACGTTTGGCCTCGAGACCTTTAAAATGCAAAGAGGACGGATTGCCATATTCGTTTTTCATGTAGGGTATCATCTTTCTCAGCACTCTCGAATCAACAGGAGTAGCCGCCGCATTGTCTAGGTATACTTCTTTCATTAACAATATTAAAACATAATTACGATCAATTGACCAGAGCAAACTAAAAGCCGACATTAGTCGGCGAGTATTTGTATATTAAATCCATCTATTTGGATCAAGTCTTCGTAAGAACTTTGTCGGGCTTAAGGGTGATATTATTGGCAGCTAGAGATTTCTCCACTCTGAATTTAGCCGCATCCATGATGATCTTGCCCACTAGTTCCGAAACATAATCTTGTTCATAGGAGGTCAGTTGGCCCAAAATCAAAGCCTCGGCTACGGCCAAAGGTGAACCGAATTTTTCTAAAAGATCGGCTGCTCCAATAATCATGGCATCTCCTCAAGAAACGAACTAAGCACAAGGATACCACTTTTACGACACTAGTCAACATTGTCTATGGTCAACGCCGGCTTATTTTATCTTCCCGGTCTTCTTGTATCTCTTCCAGATTGGCAGCCACTCTTTTTTGAATAGCGCAAGAAGCACATCATCCCAATACCTGCCATTACTGAATTTAGCTTTTCGCTTTCGCCCTTCGATTTTATATCCGCAATGGAGACTGTAGTGAATACTTCTTTTATTATATTCGTACGCCGCCGATTCAATTCGACGAAGATTTAGAGTATTAAAAGCATAATCGAGTAGAAACATTTTGGCATCGGTTCCATAGCCCTTACCCCAGAGATCTTTCTGGCCAATATAAGCTCCCGTGGTACACGATCTGTCTTTCCAATTAATTCTATGCAACCCCATAACACCGATTGCCTTTCGGCTCGTCTTTTCTTCTATCATAAATACAATCTTAGTTTCGTCTGTTGCGCTTTTCTCTACCCACTCCTTCTCATATTTCTCAGAAACTGGTCTGTATCTAGCTATGAATTGCCTTATCTCCGGATCATTGGCCCATACTAGTAATTGGGGGACATCCGATAGTTCAATTGGCCTCAGTATGGTTTTGTGCCCCACGATAAAGATTGGCCTACTTGGCTGTGATTCCATAACTGCTCCTTGTCAAAGAACGAAAACTGCTCCGGCAGAATGCCGGAGCAGTTTATATAATCAAATACGTTTGAGTTTAGATGTAATTACATAAAATGTCCCAGCAAAAATCAGGCCCGTATGGCTTTGCGACGTGGCTGATATTAAATTGGGACATTAATGCGTATTTCATTGCAAAACTATTATAACATAGATACTATAAATAGTCCAGGGGATTAATTGAGCCATCGAAATAGTTAAAATAGAGCTGTCCATTTTTATCCTTCACGTAAGTAAAGAAGTCTTTATAAATGCTGAGGTGTAAATGCGATCCGGATGAATTTCCAGTCGAGCCCTCGTACCCAATAACTTGACCAAGCTTAACGGCCGTACCAACTCTCAAGAACGAGAGGGAGCTCATATGGGCGTAGACGCTAACTAAGTTGTACTGACCAGGATGTTTTATGGCTACCCAATTGCCCCAACCATCATTTTTACCGTTAGCGATTATCTCTCCGTCCCCTATGGCCTTAATCTCGGAGCCCATGCCATTGGCCATGTCTACGCCGTTATGCGGTGATCCGCCGTATGCTCCTCTTTTGGCATAAGTCGTCATACCATAACCCTGAGTTATTCTTTTTATTCCTTCGGGCCAAGAAAAAAGCTTGGTCCCCTTCTTCGGCAACTTCTCGGCTGTCACGTGAACTATATACAAGCCTCCTTGGATAATTTTTGTCTCAAGTTCTCTTAGCTCAGTGAAAAAAAGCATTTTTTTATTCTCGGCTTCTTTGAGCATTTTTTGATAAAGAGCTTCCTGGCCCTTGGTTTCTTTGAGAAGAGTGTTTTTCACGCTCGTAGCCTGACCAAGAGAGTTTCTCTGGGCAGCCTGCTCGCGATTATATGCTTCAAGGTCTTCCTTCTTACCCTCGAGATCGTTAACCTGTTGTTCTAAGGAGCTCTTTTCGGTTTTGAGCTCCGCAACCATATTTAATAAATTCAAATTAATATTTCTGGCATACTGTTCTTGTCTCAAAAAATCGGATAGATTTTGGTTCTTTATCAAAGATATTACCAATGGCTCTGCATCGTACTTATTTATAGACATTAAAAGCTCGCCTATAGTTTCCTTTCTGTAGTCAATACTCTTCTGGGTATCAAAAATAGTAGTCTGAGTATCTTCCATCTCTATCTTTGTTTTATCTATTTTTTTACTGGTCAACAATATCTGCGTCTCTATTCTGGAGATTTGGCTTTTAAGTGAGTTTATTTCGACCTGAAGTGATGCCGCTTCAGCTTTCTCGCTAGCGATATTAGTTCTAAATTTTGCCGCTTCGGCTTCAAGCTGAATAATCTGAGCTTTTAGTTCTTCTATTCTTTCCTGCTCCGTCTGAGCCAAAACAATCGATGGCAAAAGAATAAAGACGGCTAATAGCAAAAATAGCAGACAGTCACTTTTCCACTTTTTGTTCTTTGACAGCGTCATTTATTAAAAGTTTAATTATATTAGATCCTTAACAAGGGAATTCCCATGAACACCGTGCGCTCGATCTTGAATCGCATGCAGATGAATTATGACATTGCAATGTATGGCACACTGATTATACTAGCCACTTCAGTTTTACCACGTATAGCCTATCACCCTCTCAGGCCAAGTCATCATCACCATCCAGCATTAATGATTTGTGCAGGTATGGCGGCCTACATTCTCCTGTCTATAGTACCGGCAATAATAGAAGGATCTCTGCATAGATTGGCTCCCGCTAAAATAGCCACTTGGATCTATCAACGCAGGGAATCTCGAGTTATCAAGGCCCTCAGAGTTGATAAGTTTTTTTCAACTGAGAATGATTTTATCTGGCTCATTCTGGCCATTACGGCTGTGCTCTTCAGTCTTGGCCACAGGACTTGGATAAGCACCTTCGGCCACGTAACCGTAAACATTCTCTATGCTGTCGTCTTTATGCAAAAAGGTTTTTGGCCGTCAGTCTTTACGAATACTCTCGCTAACATAATAATCGGAATCGTGGGAATACTTTTCTCGGCGCTAATCCTGTCCTAGGGCAGGATTTTTGTTGCCTCGTCTATTCTCTTTAATGATTCTTCTTTGCCGAGCACAAAGGCTATCTCGATCGGATCTGGAGATTTTTCTTTCCCGCTTAGAGCTGCTCTGAGCGGCCAATAGATAAGGCCCCTGTCTCCCCCTGATATTTTGGCTAGATCATCTAGCCCCAGCCTTAGCGCTTCTTTGTCTGTGAATTCTTGATGATCGATAATGTCTCTGACTTTTCTTAATGCCTCAATTGATTCTTCCAGTGTAGCCTTTTTCCATTTTAATAAATCTTTATTGTAGACTGGCGTCTCCCAAAAATAACTATAATTAATGACGTCCGTTAGTTTATCTAGCCTCTCTGTGACGAATGGCACTGCCGCTAAAGGCATCTCTTTTATACCAACAATCTCTTTGAACTTTTCGGGCTCCATTTGTCTGACGTACTGGGCGTTTATCCAATCAAGCTTTTCAACATTCCAAACAGCGCCAGATTTATGAATCTTTTTAAGATCGAACTCTTTCAACATTTCATCCATGCTCATAATCTCTTTGCTGTATGTATAGCCCAAAAAAGCGATGAAGTTCATGATAGCTTCGGGCAAATAATCTTTTTTATATTCATCCAGTGCAGTGTTACTGTTACGTTTTGACATCTTCGATCTATCCGTGCCCAAGATTAGCGGTAAATGTGCGAATTTAGGAACATTTTCTTCTAACGCTTCATAAATTAGTATCTGCTTAAATGTGTTAGATATATGATCTTCGCCTCTTATGACATGGGATATCTTCATGTCGACATCATCAACTACTACCGCAAAATTGTATAGAGGATTTTTTAAGTCTTTAGCTATGCTAAAGTCTCCGAGTAGTCGCTCCTCTTGAGCTATGCTCCCTCTGATCTCATCTTCAAAATTAATCTTCCTGATTGAATTCTCATCCACTGCAAGTCTAATAATCCCTTTGCCAAGCGCGCCGTTTCCCGTACTCGACTTTTTGTGCTCGCACACGTGCCTCTGAGGATCACCTTTTTCGATTTGCGATTTTTTTTCCGCCTCGAGCTCTTCTTGGCTATGATAGCACCAGAATGCCTTACCAGAATCGAGTAATTTCCTCAACGATTTCTCATATATATCCGTGCGTTCGGTCTGGCGATAAAATTCGTCCCAATCGAGACCTAACCACTTGAGACCACCGATAATATCATCTTCAAACTCTTTCTTTGATCTTTCGGCGTCAGTGTCTTCTATCCTCAATACAAAAATACCTCCCAGGCTACGAGCGTATAGCCAATTAAAGAGGGTGGTTCTGGCACTACCAATATGCAAATAGCCCGTTGGTGACGGCGCCATTCTAACCCTTATTTCTGGGTTCTTATCCATATACTTATTATATCTAATTCTAGCCTTAAAACAAATATAAAAACCCCTAGGTGGGGCTTTAATGGAGGGTGACTTGTGACATCCCTGGTAATGGACTCTTTTCTATCTCCCAGTTTTCTGGATCTTCTTCGAGTATCGCTAGCAACTCATCATTAGTTATGAAAAGCTTCTTTCTCTTGTCTTGATTTAGTCCTGCTAGCCAAACATCATATGTATGATTGACGGTGTTTATTTTAATGGGACCTTTCGCTAGCAGAAATGATAGCTCATTTTCGCCAACTTTGAGGACGACATCGGGCTCAAAATTATCCATAACAGAGAAAACCTCGTTAGGATCTTCTCCAAATCGCCAAACATGAGTTGCTATCACCGAAGCGATGGTGGTGTCAAAAGGAAGGATAAACCTTATGTCCATTGGTAAACTCACCTTTCAATGATCTGGCATTTATTGTATACTTATTCCGTCGTCTGTCAAAGTCTCAAAAAATCATGACTGCATTCTAGCAGATCACGCTATGTACATACTCGAAGTCATACCCCTAACAAGTTTGCCAGTAAATGCTCCGCAAATATTAAGCTATTTTTGTCATGAAAATTTATCTCGCGGAGCATTAGTAGAAATTCCCCTAGGTAGTCGAAAAGTTACTGCCATAGTGATATCTTCTGATTCAGTTGATCAAATAAAAATATCCTTAAAGAAAACTGGCTATCAGCTCAAGCAAATATCCAAAATCCTATCTGAAACGCCTCAAATATCCGAATACCAATTAAAAATTGCCTCTTGGATCGCCAGATTTTATTACGCACCTCTGGGCCTCTCCGTTAAATCTGTCATTCCACCTTTTGCATTCAAGAAGAAGTATGCTCGAAATGATTCGCTCGCCAATCTTAATAATCTGCCGCATAACTTAGCGGAAATTAAGCCAACAATCATTTTAACTGAGGCTAAATCTTTTCTGATTAATCTTAAATCGCACATTAAGTCTACACTGGAGAAAGGAAGGCAAGTTGCGATTCTTGTTTCCGATAAAACCATAGCCACCTATTTGGCCGAAGAGATTAAGACAATGGCAGCCTTTTCGGTCGAAAAGACTGCCATTGTAAATTCTTCACTTTCAAACAAAAGCCATTTTGATATTTCGAATGGACTAGAATCCGGTGAGATCAAAATCATAATTGGCACACGATCTATCCTATTCAGTCAATTCAAAAATCTTGGCTTATTAATTGTCGAAGACTCAAACAACGAGATGTACAAGTCAGACATGACACCCAAATATAACGCCGCCAATCTCGCCGAAGAAGTCGCTCGCCTCAACAATGCTGAGCTCATATTAGCCAATCAAACTCTCGGAGTTAATGATTACCTCAATACCGTCGAGGCTAAATCGAATTTCATAAATCGAAAATCGCATCCGAAGCTGAGCATAGAGATGGTGGACATAATTCAAGAATTCAAGGATGATAATTTTTCCATATTTAGCCAGAAACTTAAGGCTGCCATGATCGATTGCGTCAATAACGACAAAAAAACTCTCATCCTCTCTCCACGACTCGGCTACTCTGGAACATTAATATGTCAAAATTGTGGAGCTTCGGTCGTGTGTTCAAACTGCGAAATCCCCATGCGCGTCCACAAGACAGTCAACCTAGTCTTAGTTTGTCATCATTGCACCCAATCTCGACAAGTACCAGATCATTGCGCCAACTGTAATAGCGGCAAACTAAAACCATCTGGATCACCAGGCAGTCAAAAAATATTTGAGACAATCATGCGTTTTATTGAATACGGCCAGATGAAAAAAGCGCCAGCGCTTATACTTGATTCCGATGTTATTAAGAACGACTTAGAAGAAAACGAAGCCATAGAAACCCTGAATAAACCCGGCCCGGCTGTAATAATATCCACTCAGATGATATATAGCCATCGTTTTAAATATAATTTTGATCTAGTCGGGATTATAAACATCGACGCCCTAACTGCATTCGTGGATTTCCAAATCGAGGAGCGGCTAAACAATCAAATCCAAAAGATATTTGACTTCGAGCCGAAGAGGTTGATCATCCAAACATATAACCCAAATTCCAGCATTCTTAATTACGTTGCCAACGATAAAATTGAGGATTTCCTTAAAAACGAGCTGCGGATGAGAAAAATGTTCCTCTATCCGCCCTACGCGAAGATAATAAAGCTATCATATCGTCATCTAAACAAGCAAAAAGCCTATCTAGCCGCTAGAGTTGCTAGCGAAAAGTTAAGAATGGCTAGAATGCAATTGAAGCTAGAAGATAAAATAATATTGAATGATTCTTCGACTACATTTCTTAGTAGAGAGAATAACTATTACTATTATAATATGATTCTAAAAATCGAACCTAGCGTTAGTAATTTACGTGAATTTCTTAAATATGTTCCCTCCGGTTGGAACATCGACGTCGACCCCGCTAGGATCTTCTAACTGCTCAAGCCGAACTAAAAGACAGCTATGAATTACCGTTTGACAATTAACAACTTATACGTTATTATCTAGGCAAGGAGGTTCAGATGAGTAAACCAGATGAGATCGGGACATCAGAACAAATCCTATCCAACGAGTTCGATGCTACGATGAAAGCTATTGAAAAGGCCCAAAAGTTCTTGGGCCGGACAAACATTGATGCCTCTGCTATCACTACTTCTAACTTGGCCGTAGCCAGAGCTCTTGTCCTCGTGGCGACTGTCATCGACCACCGAGGCACCGACATCGTCGAAAAGCTCGGGAATCTCGAAGACGTAGCCCAAGCCGTCAAAGAAGTTGGCGGGACAATCGGTCTCAAATCGTTCCGCTAATATCTGGTATCCATGTACGAGCAGCTATCTTAGCCCGCATCCTGCGGGCCTTTATTTTATTCACGCACATCTTGACTTTTAGGTAAATAATCGTTAATATATTCGAAGCTTACCTGAGGAGTGCCCATGGCAGAGACTTATTTTTCCCACGAAAAAACAACAAGAGAGATCATCGGCACATTGCTTCAAATTGACGATCCATCCATTCCTCCTGATAAGCAAGCCCAGATTACCTCAAATCTAGCTATCGCCCAAGCTATTCTTACTTTGGCCGCCGCTGTTCACGAACAAACAGAGGTTCATCGTAATAGTTCTAACAACCTTGACCAAACTATTCGCCAAGCAAGCTACACACTGGCTAGTAAGTAACTTCATCTCCTGCCCGCATCCTGCGGGCCTTTTTTGTCTATTCAATCTCCATTCATTGACTAACCGATTTAAATTTAAGACAATGTGGTTATGGCTGAAATAACCAAAATTCCAGAAAAAATACTCAGAAAGATTCTCGAGAAGATCGATCCTGAAGATATAAAAAATGGCGCCTATACGACGCTCATTTCCGATATGAAAGTTTCCATGCTCAAGAACGAAGGCGTCGGATTAGCAGCCAACCAAATCGGCAAGGATCTGGCCATATTTGTCATAGCCCCATATCTGGCTAAAGAACACGATGTGCCAGAAGTATATTTTAATCCCGAGATAACTGAATATTCAAAAGAATTGGATGAGCTTGAAGAGGGTTGTCTATCCATCCCAAAATATTTCGCGCCCATAAAACGCTCCAAGAAAGTAATGATTAAATTCGTCGACGAACAAGGTAAAAAACAGAAAATAAAAGCGCGAGGTTTCCTCGCGCGGGTCTACCAACATGAGACCGACCATCTCCACGGCCTCGTCATCAAAGACCGCAAATAGGCTATAGAGATTATGTCTTCTTTGCACCGATAGTCGAGCCGCTCCTGCGGCGTCTCGCTGTCTACACGCTCGGCCCTCGGTCCGGCAGTTGCCGGAATCCAAGCCCTCGGACCTGCGCGAGTTGCACGAAGCCACAACCTCTCTAGCTCGAGTTTGAAATTTAAATAAAAACGTAGATGTTATTTTCGAGAGGCCCTCGCAGGCTCGGCTGGAGCCGAGAGAGAGGGTGATTTTCCAGAAGGAAAATACAACCCGTACTCGAGAAAATGATATATACGTTTTTATATTAATGAAAATAATATTTTTCGGAACACCAGAATTCGCCATCCCAAGCCTCAAAAAATTAATTGAAGCTGGTTTTAATATTGCAGCGGTAGTTACCACGCCCGACGAGCCAACCGGTAGGAAAGGCACGTTGACTCCCCCGCCAGTTAAAATTTTCGCCGAAAAAAATGGTTTAATGTTCTCGCAGCCAACCCTCCTGAGCGATGACCGATTTTTTGAAGAATTTAAGGGTCTAGAACCAGACGTATGTATTGTAGTCGCTTACGGTAAGCTCATACCAAAAAGATATCTCGAAGTTCCAAAATATGGCTTTATCAATATTCACCCATCTCTATTGCCGAAATATCGTGGCCCATCTCCCATTCAATCGGCTATTCTTAATGGTGATAGCGCCACCGGAGTTTCGATTATGATAATTGATGAGAAGATGGATCATGGCCCGATATTAAAACAAATTGAGTACGTCATATCCAAAGATGGCTACTTTTACGACACTCAGAAAGAATTAGCCGATATAGGAGCAAATCTGTTACTTGAAACGTTGCCCGAATATCTGAATGGCAAGATTATCCCCAGAAAACAGAATGACGGGCAGGCGACGTACGTGGGCATGCTAGATCGACATCATGGTAGGATAGATTGGGCTAAATCAGCCGAAAGCATCTATAACCAAGTTCGAGCTTTGAGTCTCAATCCCGGTACCTGGACAACCCTAAACGGTAAAACGTTGAATATTTTTAGAGCTGAAATGGTTGAGCTTGCTAGCTACGATAAGATAATCAGAGAGAAAAATAGACTCCTCATCCGAGCATCAAATAACTACATATCCCCAACAGTCCTCCAGCTTGAAGGCAAAAAGATTCTACCCATCAAAGACTTCCTCAACGGTCTAGGCGATGACAATATAATCATTGCCTAAAACAAAACAGCCCCGATTTGGGGCTGTTTTGTTTTAGGCTTAGTTAATTATTGGCTCGCCAGTCTTATAGAAGCTCATTTCAAACTGGTTAACGGGAGCAACTTGGAATTCTTTCAATCCCATTCTCCTTATGGCCATCGGCGTCAAATATTTTTTGGTGCTACCATCAACTGAGAACACATCCCTATTCAATGGATTCTCAAGATAGACGTATTGGTTTACCGGATACAAATTAAATTCCTTAGTGCTAATTACTAATATGTCTTCTTTCCTATCTCCGTATGATTCATAGACCTTTGCGTCGGGAACCAATCTAACGAACCCTGCTTCAGTAAGATAATAAACCTTCTTTGAACCCTTTGGCTGAACTAATCTAACCCTAGGATATTTATTGAGTTCTACTTGGGGGATCTCCCTTACCATCTCTTTCTTATAGCCATAGTTAAGGAATACCTCTTCGCTTGGAACCAAATGCTTCATGCCTCGCACGATTTCATAAACTTCCGGACTTCCGACAACTTTAACCAATGAAACATCTTCTTTGCTTATTTTTCTGGTAACCGTTCCAGTATAAACATTAGCTGATAAATTATATTTACCAAACCAACTGGAGCTGGACTTACTTGAGTTGCTTGTATTAGAATTCTGGACCGAGTTAGAACTCTGAGTCGTGTTTGTATTTGAGCCACCAACAGTCGTACCGCTAGCCAGCGGACCATTGCCGGTGATCATTCCGGTCCTGAGACAGCCTAGCCCCAATTGACCGATAACGTTACAAACTAGTTTCTCTTGATTGCCTTCTGACTTATTAATAGTCTCGTCGAAATTGATAGCAGCAAAAGCAGAATCGCCAAAAATCACGCCAACCAAAATAAGCGCGATGACCAGATATTTAGTAGTATAAACTGAGATTTTATCCATGGGTATATTATATCATTTTGCAGATAATTTGTCAATGTGAGGCTTTATGCACACGTATTGCTTCCAATACTCCAAATAATGGCTTATAATCTATATAAATGGAGCAAGAGTCTATTCTATCAGTTCACGAATTAAAAGTCGTCCTAGACGGCAATGAGATCCTAAAAGACCTTAGTTTTTTCGTAAAAAAAGGTGATGTTTTAGCCCTAGTAGGCCCCAATGGCGCTGGCAAGTCAGTTTTGTTTAGAGCACTCTTGGGACTGATCCCCTCCTCTGGTAAAATCGACTGGGCCAACAATATTAAAATAAATTATGTCCCCCAGAAATTTCATATAGACAAAGACCTCCCCTTGACCGTTGAAGAGTTTTTAAAATTCAAAGGAGCCAGCACCGAACAAATTATTGCGACCTTAATATCCGTTGGCGTAACCGACGAAGCACACGCCGGAGAAGTCGAGCATTATGTCAAAGAGCATTTATTACGTCAAAGAGTCGGGTGGCTCTCGGGTGGGCAATTACAAAGAATATTAATTGTCTGGTCTATTCTCGATGATCCAGATGTTTTACTTTTTGACGAACCTACTTCTGGCATAGACATTGGTGGAGAAGAAACAATATATAATCTGCTAAAACGACTAAACGACGAGAGAAATATGACGATTATTCTGATATCCCACGATTTAAATATCGTTTACAAGTATGCCAATAACGTCATCTGCCTGAATAGACAGATGATCTGCTTTGGCACTCCGAGCATAGTTCTCGATCCAATTGCCCTATCCAAGCTTTACGGCGGCGAAACCAGTTTCTACAAACACGAACATAGCAACAATGAGCACAATCATTAATTACTTAAATGGGCCAACGGGCATCCAGCTGCTAGTCGGCGTTTTAATTGGAATTGGGGCCGGTTATTTAGGTTCATACATGATCCTGCGCAGAATGTCTTTAGTTGGAGATGCCCTTTCACACGTAGCTCTCCCAGGCATAGCTATTGCCCTGCTACTACACATAAATCCATTCATCGGAGCATTCTCGGTGCTAATTATGGCCATATTAGGCATATATGCCCTCGAAAAACATACGACTCTACCGTCTGAGACTCTTGTCGGCATATTTTTTACTATCAGCCTAGCCTTGGGGCTAATACTTACTCCGGAACCAGAATTGCTAGAAGCTCTTTTCGGAGACATAACTAGAGTTGGCCCGCTAGATGTCATGATCACTGCCGTTCTGGTTATTATCTCCATCGTAGTCATGCGTCTCATCTCAAAAAAAGTGATGCTAGGTATCATTTCAAAAGATCTAACAAAGTCTATGGGCATAAAGGCTGATGCAGTTAACTTCGTATTTCTTCTACTCGTAGCCACCATCGTAGCTCTTGGCTTAAAAGTCGTCGGCACATTACTTATGGGTTCATTAGTAATCATCCCGGCCGCGGCGGCCAGGAACATATCCCTAAGCCTTAGAAGCTACACTGTATTGTCTGTAGTATTTGGTGCTATCTCTGCCCTAATTGGCATACCGCTAGCTCTATTCCTGGGAATATCTTCCGGTCCAATCATCGTCCTCACTAGTGGAGCTATATTCTTAATAACCCTCGTCTTTAAGCATTAAGGTTGATCAATCTCCTAATTTTTGCTAGGATATTATCGCTTTTCGATTAAGCATTTAATAAATCGTTTAAAGTGAAGCGTTAGATACTCCAGAGGAAACTGCGCAGACATTTCGGCTTATCCTTGAGATGCCCAACGCCCATTTGCTAGGCAAATAAGCGTTGGGCATAAAGTGGATCTTCGAAATGTCGAGCATTAGGGACGAAGGCTCGCAGGAAGCCTTTGATCCCGATCCGATGGAGCATCTAGCGCACAACAATATAATGTCAATCGTTGTAAACCAATTAAAACCAAAAACTTTCTTCATATACGAAGATCAACCCTACGTAGTCGTCGAGACTCATCATCTTAAGATGCAGCAGAGAAGGCCAACCGTTCAAACTAAAATGAGAAATCTTTTGAATGGCAAAATACTCGAAAGAAACTTTGCCCAATCAGACGTTTTCGAAGAAGCCGATATAGAAAGGCAAAAAGTAAAATTCCTCTACGCTCATAGAGATGAGTTCTGGTTTACGGAAGAGAAAAATGCAGGGAACAGGCTTCAGCTGAAAGAGGAGATATTGGGCGATCAAACTAAATTCTTGAAAGCTGGAACAGTACTTGATGCAATTTTATTTAACGGCAAAGTGATTAACGTTGAATTACCAGTCAAGATGGATTTCAAGATAGTCGAGGCTCCCCCATCAATCAAGGGCAATACCGCTCAAGGCGGCGTAAAGCAAGCTAAAATTGAGACTGGCGCTATGATAAACGTGCCTTTATTCATAGAGCAGGACGATGTCATTACTATAAATACTGAGAATGGCGAGTATGTCGGCCGTGCCGACAAGAATTGATTTTTTTAAATCCCAACAATGGCTGCCTTTGCGGCCTAAAAGGCGGCCATTGTTCTTAGTGGCCTGCATTCGAAAAAATTGTATATACGGACGCTTAGAAACAATAAAGACCCTTACGGGTCTTTTCGATTATTGAAGGATATATCCGGCCTCCTCTAAAAGACTGGCTATCCATTGACGACGTTCTTCGGGAAGTGTTAGCCAGATTCTTCTGGCCTCATTATTATGATCCCTACCGGTCTCACATTGCAGACAACTGAACTCCGAGAGATCCGGATTGCAATCGTGTCCTAGTCCCAAACATGGTTCGTGAGTAAAGACCCACTCAGCGGCAGCCCTCACTTCTTCTCGATCGGTAGAATGAAGCAAGATGCGTGAAATGTCGGTCAGTATCACTGTTTTTACGAGAGAAAGCGGGACAGAGACTGTTATGAATTTACGGGCGTGGATTGACAACTGATCCTCCCAGGAAGATTTACTACGAGAAAGAGCTTACCCCCATATTAATTACATTTTCTTAATATCGTGTCAACTTTGATTTTGAAATCGTCGGAGTATAACTCGCGCTCATTCGTGCCTTTTTAAAAATATTAGCATCAGGATAGGAGCAATCGCCCAATAGAATAAGGCCGTCTTTGTCGAAAAATATAATAAGAATGGCCCAGGGAAATAGGCTAGCATCTCGTAAGAAAGAGTGTTGGTGATAATTGATATTAAAAATCCTAGCTGTAGCACGCTTATGATAAACACAGAGAAAAATGATGCTTCCTTTAGGGTTAGCCTAGCTTTCACTAAGGACCTATTCAATATGTAAAAAACTCCCAGGTATACGATCAGCAAGGCGACAACTCTAATCAGATTGGTATCTTTGAGAGGTATCCACCTATAGAGTTCGCTAAAGTAAATGAACGTGGCATTAAAAACATAGGCGATATATATGCCCAATAAAGAGACCAGTGCCCGAGTTCTACCTAAGCTTAAACCGTATAACAGTAAGAATACGAGCAACAAACCCGCAAATAACATTTGCGGACCAGAAATCGTTTTCAATAAATCGGAGAAACTAGAAAGATGTATTCTCGAGAATATTTGCTGGATATAATCCATTACGATAATTATACAACATATTAAGTTATGAAAAAGCCTCTGCGGGGTTCGTGAACCCCGCAGAGGCCTGAATTAGTCTCTTGAAGATCTAGAAATTGATACCCACGCGAAGCCGTGGGAATCTAGTGAGGAGGCTCATGATCTCTGACGTCGCCGCGTTGACATCCTCACCTGATCCCGTCAACGAGATGACGCTTGATCTTTCGCCTCTGACTGGGGCGAGTGGGAGAGACGGGCTTTTCATGATGCGAACCTCGCCCATGTTCGGCGCCACCTCTAGCAGTTGATGATTTACCCAGGAAGATTTCATCAGCTTGTCTTTGTATTTTTCCAGATCTACGAATGTGGTATTCTCATTCTCACGAAGGAAATCTTCCATGATCACTCCAACCATGGAATTGCCATTCTGGAGGGCACGTGTAGCCACTACGAAAACGGTGATCCCCCTGTTCGCAACCTCTCTCAAGGAGGGTACGAAGTCCGAATCTGCGGCGACCAGCACGACTTCGGTCACCTCAGTCGGAAGCGCTTTGATCTGCTCCTGGATGAATTCATCGTCACGCGGTGCATTCACGACTTTCGTCACAAACCCAGCCGCACGTAGGAACTTGCCGATCTTCTGATCGGCTCCGGAGGACAGGACGTAAACCGGCGGAAGTAATCCGGCCGATTTACCAATCTCTGTCGTAAGAATCCGATAGAGCTCGGAGAACCTGTACGCTCCGATACCAAGGCCCTGGCGCATCCAGCCCAGAGCCTCGCCGTCCACAAAAATAGCTTTCATTACGACCTCCACGAAAATGTTGATAAAACGAACTGTGTGTAATTATATTATACCACATCCTCGATATTCTCACAATACACCCTGAATACAATGACGGCCATTGTATTCAAAACCCATAGCAAAGCGCTACTTGACGCGTATATTCACAACTAAATCCCCCGCCGGCCTCTTAAGTTTACCGGCATTACCACCTTTAGGCACGACTACTACATAATCATTATCTAAATCCACGGGAATCCTGATTTCTATACGTTTTTTAGTCTTTACCCTGCCCGTAGCTTTACAATCGCCACATTCTTTTTCTGGAGCCTGGCCTCTGCCCTTGCAAGCGCCACAAACAGAGACTCGGCTGAACGTGCCGAATGGAGTTCGAGTAGCTTGCTGGACCTGGCCTCTGCCGCCACAAGTTTTACAAGTGATCATCTTCGAACCCTTAGCTACCGACGTACCGTCACATTCTTCACAAACAATCATTGATTCATATTCGAATATCTTAGAATCTCCAAGATCCTTTTTGCCCACGCGAACTTCTAAATGTAGGTCTTCCCCTTTGCTTCTCTCTTCTTGCTGTTGGGCATAGCCTCCACCGCTAAAAGCATCGGAAAAAATATCAAAAATATCTTCAAAACCACTAGGCTGACGACGACCGCCACTAAAGAAATCATAAAAATTAGAATAATCTCCAGCTCCGGCACCACCGAAACCGCCACCATTAAAATCAGCCGAGCCAAAATTATCGTAATTGCTACGCTTTTTATCGTCGGACAGCACCTGATAGGCCTCGTTTATCTCCTTAAACTTAGCTTCATCTCCCGTTCCTTTATCGGGATGATATTGATGAGCCAATTTACGATAGGCCTTCTTTATCTCATCTGGTGTCGCCGATTTAGATATGCCTAGTGTTTGATAATAATCTTTCGCCATATTTATATAATCATTCTCTCTGCCTTTATATCCACCTCTTCTATTTTTATGAATCCCGTCAACCTCAGAACAGCAATTAGGAGCATTCCCATGCCAATCGCTAGCCAGTAAAATATCCAATTCAAACCGTAAATAATCAAGAACAATGTAGCCGCTAAAACTGGCCTAGAATATTTAAAATAGGGCTTCAATGTCTGATTAGTTTGGCTAATAAGATCTTCTGTTGTCTGCTGGGCAACGGCTTCTTTCTCCCTAGGACTGACTTTAGTAGGCACTAGCCCACTATCAATAGCCCTATCAACTATCGATCTAATAAATCTTTCGCTTGAAGATGGAATCCTCTCTTCTTCGGCTAGGGAAGCGATGGCGTCACTTTGATATGCCACGATTGATACGCCCAGAGCCATAGCTACAATTAAAGGAGTTAGGCCGGCGCCGATCATGGCTCGACTTTTAACTTTTATCCTCTGTTCGACTTCGTGGCCAACCATATTCCTAGAGTACCAGCCCAGAAGAATAATCACTCCGACTGTGACTAAATTCAGTACCGAGAAGCCAACTGCCAGTAGAAAGCCTAGAGCGGCAAAAATAAGCCCAACAAGAGCTTCCCGAGCACTCCTAAAAAGTGCCATACCCAATGCCAAAATAGAGATAAGTAATGTAACATAAATAATGCTAACGATATGATAGCTAGAGTAGCTTAGCATCTCGACTCCATTTAGCCAAGAACTCATGCCGTGCCAAAACAAAAATGACAGTACACCAATCACCACCACCCACCCCACAAATTTATATATTCTCATCTACTATATTTTAAACAAAGTTGGGGCAGCTAAGATTCTGAACAATCCGAGACTTATGGAACAAATAAATGAGAGATTCGATGATAAATACGGTAACCCCGAAGGGGCTTGCAATAATCTGGGTCGAAGCTCTTTAGAGCTGAGGGGCATCCAGATTTTGTTCGGATTTATCAGAAGCTCGAATATTAGTTGACCAGAAGTTGAGTTGTGAAGAATCTTAGCTGCCCCGACAAAGCGTTTTTACTTTTTAGTTTCTTCCTTCGGAGCCTCCTCCTCGGCCTTCGCTTCCTCTTTCGGCTGGGCCTGCTGAGCCTTTTCAGCTTCTTGCTGTTGCTTATACATCTCTCCGCCGATACGCTGTGCTACCTTAGACAGCTCTTCGGTAGTCTTCTTAATTTCTTCTACATTGTCAGACTTGAGAGCCGATTTAACAGCTTCAGCCTTTTCGTTTAATTCCTTTTTATCTTCTTCTTTTATCTTATCACCATTATCTTTAATTAGCTTCTCAGTAGTATAGACAAGTGTTTCAGATACATTTCGAGTCTCGGCCATTTCTTTTTTCTTTGCATCTTCCGCAGCAAATTTCTCGGCATCAGCCTGCATTTTCTTCTTTTCGTCATCGGTTAAGCCAGAAGATCCCTCAATTCTGATTGACTGCTCCTTGTTAGTAGCCTTATCTTTGGCTTTAACATTTAGAATGCCGTTAGCGTCGATATCAAAGGTTACCTCAACCTGAGGCACACCTCGCGGCGCTGGCGGGATACCATCAAGTATAAACCTACCCAGAGTTTTATTGTCGTGAGCCATTGCTCTTTCACCCTGGACAATGTGAATTTCTACCGATGGCTGATTGTCAGCCGCCGTAGAGAATATCTGAGTCTTAGAAACTGGTACGGTCGTGTTCTTCTCGATCATCTTCGTTGCCACTTGTCCCAAAGTTTCTATGCCCAACGATAATGGTGTCACATCAAGCAATAGGACATCTCTGACCTCACCCTGCATTATTCCACCCTGGATAGCCGCGCCAATAGCCACGACCTCGTCTGGATTAACATCCTTGTGAGGTTCCTTTCCAAATAGTCTTTTAACTTCCTCCATTATCAATGGCATTCTGGTTTGCCCACCAACCAATATAATCTCATTGATATCTGCCATCTTAAAACCAGAACTTTCAACTGTTTCCTTGGTCAGCTTTATAGATCTATCCACTAACGGCTTAACCAGCTCCTCTAGCTTAGATCGCGTGAAGGTCATGCTAAAGTGCTTAGCGCCAGAGGCGTCGGCCGTTAAGAATGGGATGTTAACTTCGGTTTGAAGGGTGCTGGATAACTCATGCTTGGCTTTCTCGGCCGCGTCCTTCATTCTTTGCACGGCTAGCTGATCCTTGGATATATCTACGCCCTGGTCTTTCTTAAATTCTTCCATGAAATGCCTTATGAGCAATTGATCGATATCATCTCCGCCTAAATGAGTATCACCGCCAGTGCCACGAACTTCAATGGTATCATCGCCTATCTCTAAGACTGATATATCGAATGTACCGCCGCCAAAATCATAAACCACAATCTTCTCGTCTTTTTTCTTATTTAAACCATAAGCCAAAGCTGCGGCTGTCGGTTCGTTTATAACTCTTTTGACATTTAACCCGGCAATTTCTCCAGCATCTTTAGTAGCTTTTCTTTGAGAGTCATCGAAGTAAGCCGGAACGGTGATAATCGCCTCGGTAATCTTTTCTCCCAACTTATCTTCAGCATCAGTCTTTAATTTTTGCAATATCATCGCTGATATTTCAGCTGGCTTTAGCCACTTATCGCCCATCTTAACTTCAACGTCATCATGAACGCCTTTTCTGATCTCGTACGGTAAGAGTTCTTTATCTCTTTGAACTTCTGGATCGCTAAACCTTCGGCCAATCAATCTTTTAACCGAATAAATTGTGTTGTTCGGATTAGTTACGGCTTGCCTTTTGGCGGTAACGCCAACGTATCTTTCACCAGACTTGCCGACGGCCACTATCGAAGGGGTAGTTCTTACGCCCTCTTTGTTCTCTAAAATTCTGGATTGGCCAATTTCCACAACCGCCATCGCCGAATTTGTTGTTCCCAAATCAATTCCTAATATTTTACTCATATATTTATATCGCTAGGCTAATCACTTGTTCGACATGTCAGAATTTCCCAGCGAGAAATTCTGACTAATTTCCTCGGCTCGCTCGTCCCACTAGGCGGGACACCTGCCCGCTCGCCTCCGGATTGTCTCTCAAGTGATTAGCCTAGCTCTGTATTAATTATTCTGATTATTTGTTTTTATCAATTATTTTTTGTACATATACGGAAGGTCTACATATTCCCATGTTCGCTGGTATATCTATTATCTTTCCATCTGGAGTCGGGATCCTGGACGATATTTTACCGCTCACAATACCCACAACCTTGCCAGTATCAAGCGAAAGCAATGGTGATCCGCTGGCTCCATTATTGGTATGCGTATCAATCAGATACATATGAAGCGAGCCATCGACGCCCCTGCGTTTTATCGAGCTAATTATGCATTTATTTGTCGTCATAGTTATTCCAAAACCCATACCCAATAGCTCTGTGGCTAATGGATAGCCTATATATGCCACATCATCGCCCTCATTAACTGACTCTGCTTTTTCAATGCCCTCTATTGTTTTAAATTCGACGTCACTCTCTCCTGGCTCTAAGGTGATTTGCATCAGGGCAACATCATTTTCCCTATCTAATTCCCCGATGAGTTTTGTTTTATATCGCTTATAATGCATGATGCCTTTCTCGTCGACTCCTTCTGGTACTGCAACTCCTAAATATTGATATTCGTTAGGCAGTATCTGGTCATACACATGGGCACAGGTAACATACTTACCATCTTTAGTAACTACAAACCCCGTTCCGCGTATACTTATTTTTTTCTGATCTCCTTCGCCCGGCATTTGAAGATCAATCATAACCACGGCCTCCATATTCTTCTTAATTAACTCTTGTGTATTCATATTTTATTTTAATTATTTTTATCATCGCCTTCGAGTATCGTTGCAGTGAATGGCATGCTATTTGGTAGTCGAATATTTTTCGTCGTACCAGATTCGATAGCCGCGGATTTTGGTTGCGACTCACCGGCTACATTATTCTGAGTCATGTTAATTTTGAGATTCATTATCACACTAGTAAGACCACTGAGCCTGTCATTTATACCAGATAACTCATTTTTGATCTCCAATAAGTTAAAGATTTTAAACGACTTATTTGGATATATACGAACAAACAATAAAATTAATATGACTACAGCTGCCCAAATCGCCGATGCGTCTGGAAAACAAAATGCAAGCATAACTATCAAGAAGATCGCGACGATATGGATAATAGTTTTCATAGTGTCATCCATTTCTATTTAGTTATTCTTACGCGTGACGGTCTGATGACTTTATCTTGCATCATATAGCCAGCTCTGACTTCTTCTAATTTCTCGCCGTCTTTCTCCATCTCAACCGCTTCGTGCAGTCCTGGATTGAACTTCTCGCCAACTACTTTTATTCTTGTTATCTCATATTTTTCTAGCGTCTTCTCGAAGTTCTTTATCGCTTTCTCGATGCCTTCGTACCAATCAGCATGTTTATCCTTCATCTCCACGCTGGCCTTCTTTAGGGCCTCTTCGAGGCCATCGACTACATCGATGATCTCTAGCGCCAGCCCTTCGTTGGCAAATTTTACTATTTGCTCAACCCTTCTACTCTCTTCCTTCTTATAATTCACAAAATCAGCCCTTTCTCTCTTCCAATTATTCAAATAATCCTCACATTGCACCTTACACTTCGCTAACTCTTCTTCAGAATTAACATCATCTTTCTTCTTATGTTCATCCCCCATCTTTTTATCGTTTCGAGCTAAGCGTGAATGGCGATTCCGAGAGGCTCTCGCAGGGTCGACTGGACCCGAGGGAGAGGGTGATTTTTCAGCAGAAAAATACAACCCGCACTCGAGAAATCGCTATTCACACTTAGCACTCTACGTGCTTATTTTATTTAATAAATCCGTCGTATATTTAATCAATGATATATTTTTACCGTAATCCATCCTCTTCGGCCCTATCAGCGTCAATGTAGCCGTACTGAGATCTGGCAAACGATAATGGCCACAAATCACGGAATGTTCTTTTATGTTTTTATTTGGATTTTCTGAACCTATGAACACGCTAGGAGTAAAAGAAATATATTTACTCGTGCCACCAAAAAATTGATTCTCAATCTCGTCGAATAGAGCCTCAAAGCCTTCGGTGAGCTGAGCCATATCTCTAGCTTTAGCTATCTCTTCAAATTCTGGCATAGATAGAATGCTGGCCAGTCCAGATTTGTAAAAACTTCTATCACCAAAACGATTTGTAATTACCAAGCTGTTAGTCAGGCAAGATATTGTTTTGGCAATTTCTCTATTCAAACTGTTCGAATCAAAGATATTTCCCAACACCATGGTGTTTATGATCCTCTTGAAATCATTATCTAGGACTAGATCATTCTTAGATAGTAAATTGTTAACATACAGACGATATGCCTTATCAGTCGGTACTTTACCTCCAGAAGTGTGAAGATGAGTTAGGTAGCCACCATCCTCCAAATCGAGCATCTCGTTCCTTAGAGTAGCCGGACTTATCTTAAAGCCACCGCGTTTATGCAAAAAGCTGGAAGCTATTGGTTTAGCCCAGTTTGTGTGCAACTGTATAACCTCATTCAATATGTTTATTTGTCTTTCACTAAGCATACCGGCATTATATTAAAATTAGCAGTCTCATGTCAAGACTGCTAATTGTGCATATTTTCATACAAAAAGGCGACCCAATGGTCGCCACGGCACTACTCGCAGTCTATAGATGGAAAGCGGAATTTTGACTTAATAAGATAGAGGTATATGAACAGGCCGCCGAGCAGATACGCCATGACGATAGCCTTCGTTCCAGTAAGACCAGACAGCCAAATGACTAGCAAGTATGCTATTCCTACGTCTAGCATCCAGATAATCGTCGGCCAGAACATAGCGTCGCCGATAGCTAGAAGGCAAGCGCATAGCAGAAGGAACGGACCGAATAAAACAGATCCGATAAACAGCCAGACGTGATCAGCTACCGTGCTCTTGCCAGCAACCTCAAGAGAACCCATATCCCCCTCCCTCCCCAAAGTAAGATCTGCAAAAATCATACTTAATTGAACATCCAAAGTAAAGAAAAAGAGTCCACTTGGACTCTACGACCGCGATCGCGCGGCTAGACTATTCTTTGTTCGACCGCTTGGATTAGTCGTGGAAATATGGCATACAAAACACGCATATGCTGCCAAAAGTAAATTTCGCTCCGCCTTCTTTCAATAGGCCACCTTCTACCGCAGTCCATACGACTGGGTCAATCTTCATACCGTCCGCGCCAAGCAACCAGTTTTCAATGACATTGTTCTTTCCGCAGAGAAAACATGTATGCTGAGCACTCATTACCGTAGCCACATTGATATCCTGAGTTCTGTTGGGATTTCTAAGATCGCAGAAATCAGTTGCGGGCATGACGCTTCCTTCCCTACTAGAACTAGGCATAGAATAACCGAATATGCCATAGTTGTCAACATTCACTCCAATTCTTAGATATCAGTTTCTGTGCTAAAATATTAGGGTATGCCCATTATAAAAAAGCTAAAGCGTGTCTGGGAATTATTAGGTGCAGGATTTATTACGGGCGCCTCTGACGACGAACCGTCAGCCATAGCTACATATACTATTGCTGGCGCAAAATATGGATATTCAATGCTCTGGGCATCACTTTTTACTTTGCCCTTCATGATCGCCATGCAAGAAATGAGCGGTCGCATTGGTAGGGTTTCGAATATGGGCTTGGCCGGGAACATGAAAAAACATTATCCAAGATGGCTAATGTTTTTTATTGCCGGACTAATAGTAATAGCTAATACGATTAATATCGGATCCAATATGTCTGCCATGACTCAAGCTTTTTCAATGGTTACAGGCCTAACTGACATAAATCATCATCGGTTAGTCGCCATAGCCATAACTATATTGATATTAGCCGTAACCATTTACCTCCCATACAAAAGAATATTCGCTATTTTCAAATGGACGGCCCTTAGCTTGTTCGCCTATATCTTTGCTACATTTACCATAAATCAAGACTGGGGAAACATACTATTTCACACGTTAATCCCCACTTTTCACTTTAGTAAGGATTATTTTATTGTATTAATTGCTTTCTTTGGTACTACGCTTTCTCCATATCTATTCTTCTGGCAAGCCAATCAAGAAGTTGAGGAAAAAATGATTGAGCAATGTAAGCCTGGCCACGTTTGTCATCTTAGGCCAGCCACCGACGTAGAACTCAGTCGCCTAACAACTGATACCAGAATCGGTATGTCGTTCTCGAATATAATCACCTTCTTCATTATCACCCTAGCCGCTTCAACGCTATTCAAAGCCGGACTCCACAATATTGAAAGTCTTCAAGATGCCGCTAGAGCGTTAGAACCACTAGCTGGAGAATATTCCTACCTTCTTTTCACAGTGGGCATAATAAGCGCCGGCTTTCTCGGTATTCCCGTTCTGGCCGGTTCCGCGGCTTACGTTATAGCCGAAGTATTTGGCTGGTCAGAAGGGTTAAATAAGTCATTCGCAAAAGCCAAAGAGTTCTATGCCGTTGTTATTGCTTCCACTTTCATTGGCCTGTTGATTCCTCTACTTGGTCTTAATCCAGTTAAGGCTCTATTCTACACATCTATAATCTATGGTGTCATAGCCCCAATCCTTATAATGATGGTTCTCCATATGTCTAACAATAAAAAGATTATGGGCACGCATACCAACGGCTGGTTAACCAACCTCTTTGGCCACACCGCCTTCGTTATAATGGCCATATTAGCCGTCCTCACTTTCTTCGTCCTATAGTGCCGCTTCGCGAGATTTTAGAAGAGCAATAAAAAAACAAGGCCCGCCGAGAGAGCGGACCTCGTAGGTCGATCTCTCGGCGGGCTTATAATTACCCGAGACTCCCGTCCAATCTTCCCACGCCTCGAATGTGCGAGAAGTCGACGAAGATCACCAGCGCCCCGCCTCGATCTCTTTCTTCTCGAGCCAGGGTCGGATGCTTATCGACGAGGATGTAGCAACCGTCATCGTCGACTTTTTCGATTCTCCCCCTAAGGTCAGAGGCACCAGCTCGAGAGATGACTACTTCGTCTCCTTCTCCCTCAAGCCTTCTGAGCATACTACGATAGGCGCGTTCCATCTCTCCTCCTCGTGTGCGTTTGAGCGGAACTACACCACCGCTCTGATCATTGTCGGACCGTAGTAGAGAATAGCCCCAACGACTACCCCCTCACCAAGAAGGCTCAAAAATACCCAGAGGTACTTCATTTTGAGGCGTTCTGAGACGATGCCGGTAACAGCAGCAATACTGATGGTAGCAATCGTGACAGCAATGAAGACAGCGTTACTACCAACGACAGTCGCTATGGGAGCGAAAACAGCAACGACAACAGCTGCAACGCCAGCGGCAACCGCAGCAATAGCAACAGAGAAAGCACCAGCCGAAACAACGGTAACAAAAACAACGGCAACGACGTAAGTCATAACAGCAATAGCCCCATCAGGCCATCCCATGATGGATCCTGCGATGACCATCGCAATACTTGCGATGATTGCGATGATCTCGGCGATAAGAAGCTTCTTCATGTTTCCTCCTCGTGTTAGTCCTTGAACTCAAATCCATCGTTCCACTCGTAGCCACACTTCCTACAGCGGCCGAGAGGTGGCCTCTTGAGTAAGGACCCCGGGCAACGGTGGAACCGACCCTTGCGATCCCTTACGTAGAGATCCTCCGGCTTCGGTCTCTTATGCTTTGCCATGGGTACCTCAATCTCGCCGATTGCTTGCAGCCCCACAGATGGCGGCCGTCATGAATAAGAAGAGTAGCGCCGAACCGATGACCGCAAGCGTCGGCCCAACGAAGACCGTCAGGAAGAAACGCTTGATGGGTCTTGCGGCTGCGACCTCCTCCTTGAGCATAGCCTCGGTCATGTCGATCGACATGATTCCCGAGGTAGTCAGCATCAAGAAGAAGAGGAACGTCAGTGGCAGTTGAATCGCCCACGCGAGGGCAATCTGCCAGAGCGCAAGGTGTGACGGAGTCAGAAGGGAAGGGTCCCAATTCATAGATCTATCTCCCAGGTTGTGAGGAACTAATACCGCTACAATACCGCATCTTAGCGGTACTGTCAATATTAATCCCCTCCCCTAAATGGCTAGTTGTAGTCTCGCCCATTTCGTGCAAGTTTTAATTAATCCAAGCGAAGCCCCATCCATTTTTGAAATCTCCACAGACAAGCCAAGGATAGGAGATTGGAAAAGCATTAGTCCAAAACAATAGGTCGAGGGCAATACAATCATTAAGAATCAATAGTGCGAGGGTTACCTATTGTTTTGGAGTATTAATGCTCTTCCATATCGACTAGACTTGGCGTAGTCGAGGACAAGATGAAAAAATTGATGGGGCGGAGCGATTTATTAACAGCTTCTCAACCAATTAGCTTGCTAACTCCCCTTTTATTTACAATAATGTAAACGATATGACGAGCAAAGATATCGTAGACAAGCTACCACCTCGTAACACAGATGCCGAGAAATCTCTTCTCGGATCATTATTAATAGATAGAGAGGCCATCAATAAAGTTGTGGACTTTTTGCGTCCAGAAGATTTCTATAATCGCAATCATCAGATAATTTTTGAGGCTATAATAACTCTATTCGAGAAAAGAGAACCGATAGATCTTTTAAATCTTTCTAATCGACTTCAAGATTCTGGCAATTTAGACATTAGCGGAGGGCTAAGCTATCTAACATCGCTAGCCAGCTCGGTGGCCACATCGGCTCACGCAACATCATACGCTAAGATCATCCAAAGAAAGAAAATGTTGCGCGATCTCATTGATGCCGCCAATTATATCTCTGGACTAGGCTATCAAGAAGACGAGGATGTAGAGACCTTATTGGATGACGCCGAGAAAAAGTTATTTTCAGTCTCGCAAAGATCTCTTTCTAAGACCCTGATGCCCCTAAAAGACACCTTGAGCGCGGCCATGGAAAGGATCACCAACCAAGACGACGGAGTTCTTCGTGGTCACAAGACTGGTTATGCCGATATGGATAGCACACTCGGCGGTCTGCAAAAATCCGACTTAATTATACTAGCGGCTAGACCCTCTGTTGGTAAAACTGCATTTGCCTTGAACTTAGCCTTAAACATTGCTCAGCAAGGCGTTCCCGTTGGCGTATTTAGTATGGAAATGTCCGTAGATCAAGTAGTCGATCGTTTAATTGCCGCCAGATCGGGTGTAAGTCTTTGGAAATTACGTACCGGTAAGCTATCTCACCAAGAAGAACACAACGATTTTCTCAGAATTACGACTGCCTGCGAGGAATTAGGTCAAATGCCAATATTCATCGACGACTCACCTTCTCCCAACATTCTACAGATGCGCACGATGGCCAGAAGACTTCAATCTGAGCATGGCCTTGGGCTACTAGTCATCGATTACTTACAGCTGATGACATCCAGAAAAGACTACAACAGCCCCGTCCAACAAGTGACAGAAATATCTAGAGGCCTAAAAGGTTTAGCTAAAGAATTGAATATTCCAGTTTTAGCATTATCTCAATTATCCCGCGCTATCGAGCAGAGAGATGGCCATAAACCCAGATTATCTGACCTGAGAGATTCTGGATCTATTGAACAAGATGCCGACTTAGTCATGTTTATTCATAGAGAAGATAAGATAAATCGCGAGAATGCCGAGAGAGATGGTAAGCTCAACATAGCCCAACTCGTTATCGCTAAGCATAGAAATGGTCCCACCGGAGAAATAGAGTTTAGAATTAATCCTGATAGCCTATTATTCCAAGAAGTAGATAGACACCATCAAGGCGAAATCATCTAGCTCGTTGATTAATGTGGCTTTCTCATACCAAGCGAGACATGAAATTTGAATATTATTTTCGAGAGGCCCGCGCAGGCGCGACGGCGCCGAGCGAGAGGGTGATTTCTCAACAGAGAAATACAACCCGTACTCAAGAAAATGATATTCAGAATTTAGCACAACTTTATGAATCAGAATTTTAAACACATTGTATCATTGTTAAGAAAGTTACCCGGAGTTGGCCCAAGACAGGCCGCTCGCTTTGTTTTGTCTTTAATGAATAAATCAGATACCGAGCTAGAAGAGCTAGGTACGGCCATCACAAATTTAAGAACCAATATTTCATTTTGTAATATCTGTTTCAATATAAGCGATAACCATATATGCGGAGTATGCTCGGACAAGAAAAGAGATCGCACCAAAATCATGGTATTAGAGAAGGTCACCGATCTAGAATCAATCGAAAAGACTGGGCTATATAGAGGCTTGTATCATATTCTAGGCGGAGCCATTAACCCGATCGACGGTGTACTCCCAGAGAATTTGAGACTTAGAGAGCTCGATACTCGGATATCTAATACCACTAAGGATCTAGGCGAAGTTGAGCTAATACTTGCCACCAATCCCAATACCGCAGGAGAGACAACAGCTATGTACGTCAGAGACATGCTCGATAAAAAAGATAACGTAAGGATTACTCATCTTGCTAGAGGCCTGGCTTCAGGATCTCATCTCGAATACATAGACGAGATTACGCTCAAGAATGCCCTTGAGTTCAGGAAGTAATCGCTCGACCCTAATCACTTCATCGTATCGGAGTCGAAAGCTTCCTGCGATCTTTCGCTCCTAACGCTCGATATTTCACAGAGCCCACTCGCTTAAGCGAGTGGGCTCTGTCCTTTATTGCCAGCGCTTATTCGCAAAGCGAATGGGCTCTGACTACTAAGGATGAGCTGAAATATCTGCGCAATTTCCTCTGAAGTGATTAGGGCCTCGCTTTGATTATGATTGTATTGCCCTCGACCTGTCTTTTTGGATTCTTAGTCTTGGCCACTTTCTAGCCGATGGCTTGGCTGCGGATGATTCGAAACGAAACGAGCCTCGCTTGATTATATGCATTCAGCGAAGGCCCAAGCTTACAGCGAGAACTCGCGCAGGCATTTCGGCTGGATCATATTTGGTATAGCCCCGAAGGGGCGATAAAGAAAGGTTCCTCGAAATGCCGAGCGTGTAGACAGCGAGCCGCCGCAGGAGCGGCTCGACTATCGGTCGAGTCGTAGGCTTGGGCCGGAGCACGATTTTAAGTACGAAAAAAGCGGTACTTGCGTACCGCTTACAGGTTCTGTTCCAAGGTCATACCTGCCTTGACCTGAGCGTGTGATAACCGGTGGTCGCTTCCCCCGGGCCCATATCTTTTTACAACATGGCCACCTCTCATCAAAAATATTGACCGATCGACTTTCTGATTATCGACGTCTCGCTGACGTCGAACGTTTCGCCGACTTCGGCGCAACTTTCTTGGCTGGCGACTTTCGCGTCGCCTGCACCTTGCGGGCCGAACCAACGGCCACGCCCTGCTGACGCAGGCTCGATGCACTCACGCGAGCCCCTTGTGCCCGTGCCGCGCCGATGTAGTTGCGTGCGACCATCTCGTTCACGACATTGACGTTGGCGACGAAGTTAGTCAGGTTCTTCTCGCTGCGTTCGACGCCGCGAAGGAATTCGAACTGCAGGGTCTTGGCCCGTTCAGGATTCGCCTTGAGCATCCGGAGCTCGTTCAACGCCTTGTGCGCATCGCGCGCGTAAGCCTCTGCCACGAACCGAGAGACCTCGGCCTCCGACGCCCCGATGGCACCGAAGTTCAGGTCCACCCCACGAAGCTCACCCACGATCTGATTCTCGGCCACGCTGGCCTGATCGCCAGTCGAGCTGAGGCTCCGGACGATCCGGAACTGCTCCACAGCCGCCGATGTGGCGACCGCTTGCTTCCAGGCCATGTCGATCGTGGCCTGCTGGGCCGCGATCTTGGCGTTCCTGCGATCGATTCCAATCAACAGAACGAGCACGCAGATGGCAACGCCGATGACGACCAACATCTTGCTCACATTGCTCTTCATTTCAATGACCTTTCAGAAAACCGAGTTTACGTACTTTCAGCGTATATACATTATAGCATATCTGGGGCCGTATGTCAATTACCCCTGACATGCCCCACGGAGACCTAAATGGCGGTCTTTTAGGCAGTAAAGACCGCCATTTACTTAAGCGCTAGATACACAACGAAGCTCTATTAGTAATTTCCCGAAGGGCACCTTTGAAGCCAAAAAGGTGCCCTTCTAATATCAAGCGGAGGCCCGAGGGCTGGATCCTACCGAATACAACTCAGTATTTTAGAATTGGGCATACGATTTTCGAGAGGCCCGCGCAGGGCCGACTGGGCCCGAGCGAGAGGGTGATTCTCTAGCAAGAGAACACAGCCCGTACTCGAGAAAGTCGTATGCCCAATTCGACACATACAAAAAACACCGCTTTAGGCGGTGATTTTTGTTATTTGAATTTTAGTTAGTGGTTGTCTGTGGCCCTTCTTCTTGGTCTGTCTAGTCTTGTTCTTAAACTTGAACACCATCTTCTTTTTATCTTTGAAATCAGCCAATACCTTGGCCTCTACCTTGGCCCCTTTTACAGTTGGCTTACCAACTTTAACAACTTCGCCGTCATTGGTTAGTAAAACCTCTTCTATATTTAAAATCCCATCAGTAGTGATGACCTTCTCTATATCTAAAGTATCTCCTTCTGAGACCTTGTACTGCTTACCACCTGTTTTTATAATCGCAAACTTGTTAGTCATTTTATAGATTAGCTACCCGCCCCATCTAGTTGCGAGAAGATAAGATAAGTTTTTATAGCCTATATATGATACATGAGCGCCAGCGAAAAGTCAATGAAACCTTGCCAGCCCTCGTACCCGAAATTAATTTTGAGAATCGTATACGATTTTTGATATATCTTCAATCATCTCGGGCAAACTCTCGGGATTACGACCCTTCGTCATTATACATAGGAGATAGGGTCGATCAGGCCTATAGATTATGCCGCAATCATGGAATTGCGACTCATTTAATACATTCTCCGATCTATATCCAAATTTCCTAGCCGAAGCAATCCCCTCCGGTAAACCCTTAACAATTCCATAATCATATTTAACTTCGGATAATATGCTCAGCGCCCTCTCTGATGTATCTTGATTTAGCAACGAAGCATTGTATAAAATTCTAAAAATAGAAGCGTAATCCTTAACAGAGACGAAATCGTTGTTGCTCATGTTCTTATATTCTTTCTCTAATCCCAGGCCCGCATATATCTTAGCCAATACTTCTGGATACTCCTTCTCTAAATTATATTTTAGCAAATCCTTAGATCTATTATCCGAATTAACCACCATCTTTTTTATAAGTTCTTCTATTTTGTAAGTAACTCCGCGTTTTATTGTCTCTTCAGTCGAATCGATATTATCGTCATATTCGTATTCACCATTATAGGTTAATTTTTCATCTAATATCTCACGCTTGCTCTCAGAAATTTTTAGATAAGCCATCATTATAGGCACCTTCAATAGGCTTGCGGGTGAATAATCAGCATCTTCTTCAATCCCAAACCATGGCCCATTCTGTAAATCTCTAAAATATAAAGATACCCTGAGAGATGGATCATTCTTCTTGGCGGCATTAACATGAGCTATCAAGTCGCTTTTTAGCATGCTAAATATGTCTGACCCCAATTCCTTGCCACTCTCGCATTCAATTAACGGACTAATAAATTTAAAGTTGCCGCTCCTAACCTCTTTTAATTCGGTCACCTTTGCCGTCACTAGTGGGTATCCGAAATAACCGACAGCTATACCCAATATAATATATGAGACTTTATACAAAATCGTTTTGAGCATATTAGCTACTTGACTAGGATATAAAATATTTTAACACAAGATATAAAACATGCCATTGCTAGCAAGGCATCCCTAAAAAACGAAAAGGCCACACAGCCGTGGGAACTGGCTGTGTGGCCTCGATGAGGTGGGATGAGGTCGCCGGTGCTTGCCGGAGTAATTAGGCTGGCGGCGCGAGGAACGTGTCGCAGGAGAAGTACTCGGTTACTTCTCCATTGCCGAAGTCGATGCGGACGACTTCGTAGCGGCAGGTGTGTCCACGCATCTGGAAGTCGACCACCTTGCCACGGCGACCGTCTGAGGCCAGAACGATGTCGCCAGACTTCAGACCCGTCGGAAGACTTGATGTCGTCGGGTACGACCCCCAGCTTTTGGGCAAAGAAGTTGCGTACTCGGTTCCCCAGCCGATCGGCAGAGGCGCCAGCAAGCTGGTCAGGTAAGCACTCCACTCGTCGCATCCGAAATTGATGAACGTGTACTCCTGGCCCTCTATGCCATAGGAGAAATCGGCGATAGTGCCGCGACGGCCGTCTGCCGTGCGAACGACGTCGCCGGCTTTCAGGTCGGTCGTGGTCGACTTCAGGTATCCCATCTTTAACCTCTTTCTGGTTGTAAAGTTGCCTGCGCTGTCGATAGCGCTAGACAGTAACTTATCCACATTATATAACATAATCGTAGATACGTCAATAACGTTCGGCCTGAAAAACGAAAAGGCCCGCAGATGCGGGCATATAGAACTTTGGTACGATTAGCCGAAGAGGAGAATAAGGAAACAGAGTAGGCCGATTCCTGGCGCTCCTCTATCAATCAGCATAGACATAGTTCCTGCTGGCTGATGCGTAAGCATGGCAATAGCCACGATTAATGCATAGAGAACGAATATGATAGCCATAAGGTGCCATTTGTTAAAATTCTTTTTCATTATGAGCTCTCCTTTCGACTAACTAAAACGTACCGGCTTCGTGAACTAGATGACCTTGATCATCGTAGACATGCATCTTAGTCATCTCCCCGCCCTTTTTGTCTGCGTGCTCTTTTGCTAGAGCTAAGGTCTCGAAGTCACCTTCTTGCCAATCCGTACCGTCAAAAGTATCAACTCCGATAACCCGGAATTTGCCCGTAAGCGCACACCGAGAAAAGAGCTCATCGATGCCCCTATTCCCACCCTTACTCACCGGCCTTGGATCGTATGGCACGATTAACCTCCTGACCTATAGCACGAAATAACCATAACATACTTTTTCGATATATGTCAATGAGAGAGTTTCGCCTCTACCACAGCTGGCCTAAGATCCACAGATAATTAAAACCACCCAAAGAAAGGGTGGTTTTAATTATCTGCAGCCCCGACGGGATTTGAACCCGTGTTACATGGATGAGAACCATGTGTCCTGACCGGGCTAGACGACAGGGCCATATTCTGTGGAATTATAGCAGAAAAAGACTAATTGACAAATATGGTCATTTTATTACATACTCTGGACAGCCTCTTTAACAAGTGAGGGAATACCATGAAGATAAGGAAATTGGCCATATTAGCTATATTAATGGTCTCCATATCTATATGGGGTTGCGATATGATTCAGAAATCGGTTTCGCCGTCTCCAACTCCAACTAGTAACGAGATCGTAAGCACCGGATTTACCATCCAAGGAAAAGCGGAAATAACTGGTAGAAATCAAAACGTACAATTCAAATTACTAGTTATCCTTAGCGACGGTACTACCCAAGACCAAACTACTGCGGCCACATGGGAATCATCAAATACCGTAGTCGCAACCGTTGATACCAAGAGCGGCCTAGTCACTAGCAAAGGCTACGGTGAGGCTCAGATCACGGCCACCTATCAGAATACTAGGACTCAATTCGCACTCAAGGTTGTGCCGCTCACCATACTATTTGAAGCAATTTCTGATGACATGGCCATATTTAAAAAAGACGGAGTCAAGTTCTATGAAAAACATGGTTACGGCGGCGGCGGAAGAGGATTTAATGTCGCTGCGATTTCTCGCACAACAGGTGAGTTAATTTATCCAGTGAAAAACTTCGATACCTACGCATCCAGAGAAGATGGAAAAGAGATGAAAGCGATGATAGATTTTATTAATAGTTTGCCTAATGGAACATTACTCTTGATTGCCGTGGCCGACGAAGCCGGACTTAATACTTGGCCTGGAATGTCATACACCTCTTGCACGGCAAAGGTTAATCCATACAATGAGCAAGGCAAACAGCTTCTTGAAGCTCTAGGCTCTACTATGATTAGAAAATATTGCTATAGATATCGTTGGGCTATGATTACAATCAAGGGTAGCGGGAAATTGGCAGAAGATTACAACAATGATTACTATCCAGTTACGATTAAAGCTAGCGTACCTCTTGTTTAAATAGGAACCAAAGAGGGCTGTCTTTCTTGAGAAAGACAGCCCTCTTTATGATTTTACAATATAATCGGATAGACTATTTCGCTAGCCATTTCCTACTTTGCCTCACCAACAATTCCATTTTCTTCTCCGGCTCTGCCATTATCTCTTCGACGACTTTTTCCATGCGTATCCCCTGAGATCCTTTAATTAGCACCACGTCCCCTTCTCTAATAATTTCTTGGACTTTGAGCTTAGCGGCATCAGAAGTTTCAAACGTATATATATTCTCTTTGAGCATTTGATTACTGGCTGAATCAGCTATGAATTTTGCCCTAGCTCCAACACACACCAATGCATCAGTTATATTGCCGGCCATATTACCAACATCCTGATGAGCTTTAATTGAATATTCCCCTAGCTCAAGCATATCTCCTAAGACTGCTAACTTTCTTGCGCCCTTAATATCTTTCAGCACTTCCAGCGCTAAATGCATAGCCGCCGGCGAAGCGTTATAAGTGTCGTCAATTATAATCGAACCTTTAATCCCAGGGAGGATTCTCAATCTGCCCGGTTGACCATGAAATCTAGATAAGGCCTCGCTAATGCTTACTAGGTTAAGACCAAGAATTCTTCCAACGGCCGCGGCGGCACCGCATGATAAAGCCATAGACTTGCCCAACGAACCGGCCATCCTGACTGGCACAGAACTAATGCCCTGATTTATTTTAAAGCTAACGCCGATAGGCTTGCCATCTTCATCGTAAGCGTAATCATAGCTTGATAGTTTCAATTGAGAATTTTCCGTGAAACCATAAGACACAACTTTAGCCCTAGTACTATGGGCCATTTTAGCGACTAGGGGGTCATCGTAATTAAGAACTGCGTAATCAGACTCAGACATCAGCCTCAGTAGTTCGGACTTTTCTCTAGCAACATGTTCTTTATTATGGAAATATTCGACATGCACGGGAGTCTCTCCGACCGCAGTAACGATGCCTATATGCGGCTTAAATCTTCTCGCTAGCTTCTTTATGTCTCCCGGATGATCAGCGCCGTATTCTAGAACTAGTATCTCGGGATACTTTTGCTTAATAATTAGTCCAATAAAACCATTCCATAGAACCTTGAGCCAGAAAGAAGCGCTAGTACCGGATGAGTAATATTCTGTCGAATAATCGCCCAATATAGTTAGCGGCAAGCCAATCTCATTATTTAAATTGCCGGCGCTGACTCTGGTCCTCTTAATCGCACTTACAACTGTGGCGATTGCCTCTTTAGTCGTAGTCTTACCAACATTTCCAGTTACGCCAACGATCATCGGCTTATATTTTCGAAGATATCTCTTAGCCAATATATTCAAAATAATTTCTAGTATTTTCTTCATGCGAGATAATGCGATTACTTCGCCCCAAGCCTACGACATTTATTGAAAGTCTGGGCGGTGAATGGATATGACTTTCGAGAGGCCCGCGCAGGCTCGACTGGAGCCGAGCGAGAGGGTGATTTCTCAGCAGAGAAATACAGCCCGCACTCGAAAAAGTCATATCCAGAAACCGCCACGCGAGCTACTTCCTTGTCGGCGGGATATTATAATAATTCAGGAGAAAATTAGCGATCTCTCGATAAGTTGACGACAAGCTGTCTGAGGCAAATGTCACGCCTTTAGGCTTGTCTATCTTTATTAAAATTACAAACTTAGCATCATAAGCCGGAGCAAAACCCATAAAATCGTGAATGAACTGATTTTCTGTGTAGCCACCTTTGCTATCAGAAATCTGCGCTGTACCAGTCTTTCCAGCGATATCATAACCTTTTATTCTGGCTTTATCAAAACCGACATCGACTACGCTAACAAGCATAGCCTTAAGCTTAGTGGCAGTTTTCTCAGTGATAGGGATGCCCACGATCTCAGGCTTAGTTATTATTTCTGTTCCGCCTTCTTTGATTATCTTCTCAACTATATACGGCTTCATTAATTTCCCTCCATTGGCTATAGTCGAATAAGCGTTAACCAGCTGGATTGGGGTAACGGCGATGCCCTGCCCGAAAGAAGCCGTGAGGAAATTAATTTTTCGACCGCTATACAGGTTGGTTATATCCCCGTGCACTTCACCCGGAAGATCGACGCCCGTAAGCTGGCCAAAGCCCATATTAATAACATAATTTAGGAAATTCTCATCACCCATCAGACTCTCAACGTGCATGACTCCAGTGTTGATAGATTTTTCAAGCACTTGCGACATGTTAACGACGCCAAATACTTTTTCACTAAAATTCTTGATCGTATATCCAGCTATGTTGACCGAACCAGTGTCAGTAAAACTGGTTTGAGGTGTGATTTTATTCAAATCTAATCCCGCGGCCATAGTTATTGATTTAAAAGACGAACCGGGCTCAAACACTTCCTGAGTGCTACTGTTTAAAAACAATGAAGTCTTTGACTCAGAATATTTATTTGGATCAAATGTCGGCATGTCAGTCATGGCTAAGATTTTCCCAGTATTCGGATCCTGCACTATTATTGTACCCTTCTCAGCCTCGTATTTCTTGAGTAAATTTATCAGTCTATCTTCTACGTAATCTTGTATATTCTTATCAATCGTTAGAATAATGTCTGACGGCCTACTCACTATTTTTTGCTTCGAATCGTCTTTGACGAACCACTTCTTTACGCTATCGAGATAAGACGATTCAGCACTGACTTCTTGGTCTACAGTTACGCTACCAACCGCCAATTGCTCGTCGTACTTGGATTCAATCCCGTATTGACCAATTCTGCCGGATTGACCATAGCCGAGAAAGCCAAGAACGTCAGCAGCTAGCGAACCTCCAGGATAATATCTATCCATCTCTAACGCCGTCGATATACCCTTAATGCCTAGACTCTTTATTTTCTCTGCCTGATCATTGGTTAACCTTCTTTGCACCACTTTATAATATCCTCCATCCGTCGAAATTAGCTTTAATACTCTTTCCTTATCGAGCATCAAGATATCTGCTAATTTCTGAGCTGATTCGTCTAACTTATCTTTGTCTACCATCGATGGATTAACCTGAACCAATGCAAATTTTTTGTTGGTAGCCGCTAGGAATAGAGAGTCTTTCCCTTCGGTATTCGCAACCTTTTTTGGATCTTGAATGTATATATTGCCACGAGCCAAGACATTGCTCACTCTGTCTCGTTGAGCTACGGCAGTACGAGAATAGCTAGAATGGTTTATATACGATAAAACAAAAAGTCGGTACGATATCAGTCCAGTGACCAGTATCACAAAACCAAATATAATATTTATGCGCGTATTCTCGTTGCCCTTCATGATCTAATTATACAATAAAGTAGCACTCCGGCCCAAGCCTACGACTCGACCGATAGTCGAGCCGCTCCTGCGGCGGCTCGCTGTCTACACGCTCGGCATTTCGAAGAACCTATTCTTTGTCGCCCCTTCGGGGCTATATCAAATATGTTCCAGCCGAAATGCCTGCGCGAGTTCTCGCTGTAGGCTTTGGCCTTCGCTTGGTTCGGGAGAATTAACTTGATTGCGGATGATTCGAAATAGAATGGGCCTCGCTTATTTGTAGGTTCTAAGCCCTCGGGCCTGTGAAACTTGCACGAAGTGAGCGAGACTGCGCTTATCTATGGCAAGAACCGCAATTTCCTCTGAAGTGATTGGGTCTTCGCTTAAAGAATATAGCGCTACTTGCTTTTATGGTATTCCCATGGTATAATATAACCACAGTTCCGTACCAATTCAGGCCACTACTGCCACGGGTCATGTTGCCCAAAAAGTAGGGAGGAATCGATGAGAAAGACTCTGCAAATCGTGATCTGGCTTTCCCTCGGCGTCGTACTCGGCGTCGCCTCCTACCCGTACCTCCAGAAGACGTTCTCGCCGACTCCGACCATGGATCAGGCGTCGAACACGCTGGAATCCCCTATCTCCACGGTCAAGGATCGCGGCCCGATCAAGATCGGGATCTCGGGGAAGATCGTGGTCACGTATACCACGTTCGACAACCGGCCCGTAGAACTAGTCTACGAGCCGTACAAGAACACCGGTCGGGCTCGGGTGACCCTTCGGATCAAGGGCCGAGACTATGCCGATGTCGCTGGCAACGACGATCTTCTTCTCTTTCTGAAGCAGGCCGTCGTCGTATTGACTGGCTCAGAATTTCCAAAGCTGATGCCATCAAGGCCGAGCGTCGGCAAGACGACCAAGCTCGGAGAGACTGGGTACTACTTCGTCTATGACGGCGGGTATCCGATCTGGGGACCGCATGGTAGCATCGGCCCCGATGGAGACTACAGCTGCCTGTTCTTCGCCGAGAATGCGACCTTCGATGGTAAGACCATCAAAGCATCGGGAAGATCGGATATCATCGGCTACAATGGCTACGCCGATTACGTCGGCAGACAGTAGCTCGCCCGCCGAGGAAGCGGACCTTGAAGGTCCATCCCTGGGCGGGCCTTGTTTTTTATAAAACCCGCAAGTTTTTATTAATCGCAGCGAGGTCTTAATCACTTCAGAGGAAATACCCTAAAACCAAGCAAGGCTATCTCGAAATGAGTTCCTCCGCAGATAAGACAATGGCAGCAAATTGGGAAAGTATTATCCCAAAACAATAGGTCAAGCGCCGAGCAACAAAAACAGTTCCGCCTAATAGCGGAACTGTTTTTGTGTTAAGCGAGGAGGCAAGCGCGGGTTACCTGTTGTTTTGGCTCCGTAGTACTTTTCTATATTTGCCGCCATTGGTGCGACCGAGGACCAGGACCGAATTTCGAGATGGCCGAGCGTTATCTTTGCAACGCGACCCCGCCGCTTTGGAACATAGCCATAGAATCCTTGGCCTCAACCATATTGTTCGAATTGGCAAAACTAATAATCGCAGATTGATCTTCCATCGAAGATTTTGATGCCATAAGAGCGGCATTCGACTCGTTAAGCGAAACTATTTTATCATTCATCAATTTGACCTTGTAGCCACCGGCCGTAACGACATTCATTTGCATAACATAAGCTAGGAGCATAACAACGAAGAGGCCAACCAAAACCACATTGATTGTAAACCAATAACCATTCTGAAGCGCCCACTCTTTCGCATGAGCTGAGTTCTCGCCGATTACACTGAGCCTTGTTCCGACCACCGATAAACCATTTCTCGTGCTTGATACTTTCAATTGATCCGGCAGAGGCATTCCGACCCCACCCGGTTAACTAACAATTGTTTTATCTACTCACTAGGTTGTTTGGGATTGTGATTTTTACTTTTTTCTAAAAATCGTAATCTCAAGCAACCTTTACAACTTCTCGACTATCTTCATCTTAGCGCTTCGCGCTCTGGGATTCTTCGTCACCTCGCTCCATTTGGGCTTAATGGTATCTTTGGTAACAAATTTTATGATCCCTTCTTTCGCTTTCTGTTTAAAAATCTCTTTAACTGTCTTATCTTCCAACCCCTGGAATGATATGACGACCAATCTTCCACCAGGAACTAGAATGTCGATAGCTCCCTCGATACCTTTACTTATGGTCCCCATCTCGTCGTTTACCTCGATTCTCAATGCCTGGAACGTCTTTGTCGCAAAATTTATTTTTCTATGCTTATACCAATTAGGCACGGCTACCGATATCGCTTCGACCAATTGCGTAGTCGTTATTATCGGCCTCTCTTTCCTGGTTTTGTTAATGCTATCGGCTATTTCTGAAGCAAACTGCTCTTCGCCATATTTCACCAAAATCTCTTCAATCTCATTCTTTGTATAAGTGTTTATGATGGTCTGGGCCGTAATCTTCTGCTTCTCAGGATTAAACCTCATATCTAAGGGCTGATCTTTTTGAAACGTGAATCCTCTACTTGAAGACTCATAGTGCCATGAAGATACTCCTAGATCGAAATACACTCCATCGGGCTTGAGATTATATTTCTCAGCCACCGCCTTTATATTTGCATAGCTATCATTCGTAACAACTATGGAAGGATCGAGCTCCAGCTCATTTACCATCACTGGATCCAGCTCTATGCCCAATATTTTCAAGTTCGGCAGTCTTTCTCTCAATGCCGTTGCGTGACCACCACCATCTAGCGTGGCATCTATAACTGTTTTGCCTATGCCATCTCCTAAATTTAAATAATCAATGGTTTCCTCTAGTAATACTGGTGTATGGACTCTTTCTTTATTCATTTAAATTATTCCTAGATCACCCAACTTTTGAGCGATATTATCAGAATTCTTTTCAAGATTAGACTTATAGCCCTCCCACTTAGCTTCGTCCCAGAGCTCCAGCCTATTGAATACTCCCGTTACGATGACTGTCTTCTTCAGATCGGCATAATTCTTTAAACTATCTGGTATAAGAACCCTCCCCAAGGCGTCAAAATCAACTTCTGCGGCGCTTGAAAGCATCAACCTACTAAATGCCCTTGAATCTTGCTGACCAATCGGCATATTCACGATTTTCTCGGTTAGCTGATTCCAATATTTTGAAGGAAACACGAATAGGCATCCATCGAGCCCTCTCGTTAGAACCGCGCCTTCGCCTAACTCTTTCCTAAATTTTGAAGGGATTGCTAATCTTTTCTTGGCATCTAAGCTATGTTTGTATTCTCCGATTAGCATATTAGCTTTCAATGGTTATCCACTATTACCCACTTACATCCACTTCTACTGAATTATATACCACCTAGGCACTATCGTGCAATGTGCATAACTCTGAGTCGGAGATCTGTAACGAAGAGCACCTTTTAGGCTGCAAAGGTGCTCTTCGGGAAATTATTAATGGAACTGGATTTCGCTTGAATAAAACAAAAATCGGCGCAAAGCGCCGATTAGGAGTCCGTATTAAGTCCGATACTCGTCTGTCGAAAATAAGCAATCCTCTGACTTAGATCTTTCATATCGACTACTGCAAGATCAGGATTCTCGGCCATTATTGCCCCGACAGATGAGTAGGAAGTCGGATTAACTAAGCCAATAGATACCAGCCCCAACTCATTGCTTATCCTCACGTCTTCTGCCGTATCGCCAAAATAGGCAATTCGCCTTCTCGGTAGACCAGTAGAATCCACGAATTTCTCCAAATACCTTTTCTTTGGCCATGCCCCAGCGATAACGATTCCCAATTGATTTTTGATGTTAAATCTTCGAAGAAGAATATCAATGATCGCAGGAACTTCGGCGCTAATAAGTGCCGAATATGGAAATAATCCAATCCCTCGGAAAGACCAGAGCAAGTCACGAGCTCCATCTCTTACCCTAACCTCATTTATATTCTTTACATAGCCCTCCATTCTAATTCGATTGATTTCTTCCCGCGACACCGACAGCGGAATACCAAAAGAATGATAGAGATCAAGTATATTACTACTTACTCTATCGGCCCACTCGGCTGGATTCGGTCTGGCAACGCCGAAATGATCGAATATGGCATCCCTACTCATGTCACTTACATCCTTATCGTCAAATATGGTGCCATTGGCATCCCAAATAAATAACTGAATTGGAAGTATCATGAATGGGTCTCCTATCAAACAACTGCCGCATAATTTAACAATAAAATACCGATGCGTCAATCATAATAGCCGCCTTTGGGCGGCTATTATGATTGAAATAATTTCGTATTTGTGGGCGTTACTGGACTCGAACCAGTGACCTTTGCAATGTGAATGCAACGCTCTAACCAGCTGAGCTAAACGCCCTCATGCTATTTGAAGTCACAACACAAATCATAAATAAAAAAGGCCTCATTGAAAAGGCCATATTCCTAATTACCTTTCTCGTACGTCTTAGTTCTTCTGTTCCATTTCACATTCAAACGATACCACATCGGTCCTCTAAAAAATAAAAGCGCCAGATAGATTACGATTAACGTAATGGCGATAACGATCTGCCCGCTGGTCGCAGGTGGTGGCCAGCCAGGCCAAGAGGATAAGTTCATACCAACTCCTCGGTAAGTGCTGGAAGTAGTATACGCCACGCATTAAATTAATCAATAAAACTCAATGGCGGTCTTTGATCCGGCAGTTGCCGGACAAAAAGGCGGCCATTGTATCCACAATCCATAGACTAAAAGAGGCGACGATGTGACTTTCGAGAGGCTCTCGGAGTGCGACTGGCGCGAGAGAGAGGGTGATTTTCAGCAGAAAATACAACCCGTACTCGAGAAAGTCATATCGCTGCCTCGCGAATAACTAGATGCCTAGCTTATTGATTATCTTCTCATGAGGTCCTTCGAGCAGTACACGGACGAAGCGGTCGAACATCCCAAAGCGATATTCGAACTCTTCCTTTTCCATCAGACTAAATCTGATTTCTTTCCCGACTTCAGCTTCTAACGCTTTTAAAAAAGTTCTCAGCCTGTCCTTATTGATATCATCACCGACAACAAATAGATCGGCCACGGCACCACCCGCATCTTGATTCAAGAAGATGCCAGATATAATTGCCAACTTGACTCTGCCTAGATTAGTAATTCTTTTAATCATACTATCCATCTCGGCTGGAGAAGATTTTAATATCAAAGATCTAAGTTCGTCATAGAACTCATAATTAGGATTTAGCGTATATCGAGGCAACGCCCTCTTTGTCACGGCCAGTCTCCTTCTCGCCACTCTTTTGACGACTTTCTTCTTGGTTGTAACAGGTTTTTTATGACTCGCTTTGTGTTTGTGCTCGCTTGGCATATTATTTCCTCTTAATTAGCTTTATATCCATTAGCAAATCTATCTCCTTCTTAACAGTAGAGCTTGATTCTTGAGTCCTAGAGGCTAGATCCTTGGCATCAAAATCGTTGGGATAATTTCTAAACAAAAACTTCAAAATCTTTACTCTCGTTTTTGAGCCAAATAAACTGTCCAGTGAATATCTACTGAATTTATTAGACTTTGACATATGGCTAGATTAAAATACAATTAGGATAGACAACAACAGTCTATTAAAGAAGGCTTAAAAAGGCAAGCGATTCGCCGATTGACACTAAATATTTATACTTTTAAATAATCTAATTATTTTTAATTACAAATAATCTCAATGGAAAAAATTGTAATCAAGCCCACTTCTCACGAAATTTTGGTCAGAGGAACAAACCAAGATGGCCATGCCGATCTATTCGCTTATGACGCTGAGCGTGAAGAAAATAAACGGGGGCTAGGCAATCTATTCATAATTGGGAACATACAGGACAGCGACGGCGACCAATCTGATGTTGCCTACATAACAAACTTGGTCGCCTCGCTAGCTAAGAGAGAATACTACTCGAGAGCCGAAGCCTCGCCAAAAGAAGCGTTGTCTTCTGCTTTAAAGAAGATTAATGACGTCGTAGATGAGTTTTTCAAAAATAAAAACCTAGAGATCAATATAGGTATTTTTGCCGTAGCCGGAGAGAATATACTCATATCTCGACTCGGTAAATTCAAGATATTTTTAGCTAGAGATGGCAAAACAATAGATATACTGAATAATGTTGAGTTATTTTCAAAAGAACATATCGAAGAGAAGAAGTTTTCTAGCGTTATATCTGGAAAGGTGGGCACTAGCGACAAAATTCTCGCCTTTTATCCTGGTAAAGCCATTACTTCTCGCGAAAGGTTTATTAAGGCAGATTTCATAAAATTCGAGAGAGATGCATTTATAGAAAAAATGCTATCCCTAAAGGAAACGAAGAAAGACTTTGGCTGTGCAGCACTATACATAAGCATAGATAAATTCAAAGAGAGCACAACGAAGAAAGATAAGCCCAAAAAGATAAAATCCACCGTCGAGGATGCAACTATTAAGCTACACCCTGAGATGGGCGTCCCTATCTTGGCTGCCAATGAGAAAACCGATGATGAGAATAAAGATTCCGCTCAGAATGCACCAATCATAGCCACTACCAATTCAATCATTCCGCAAGAAGAAGAAATGCGAGCCGAGTTAATGGCTACCAAAAAGACTGAAATACCAAACATAATTCCAGCAGAATTTACCCGAGGTAGAAAAAAGAATCAATTCTGGTCAATATTAAATAGAATCAGAATATCTGATTTTAATCCAAATAAAGGGCTGATTAAAAAAGCAGGCATAGGCGCTGGTGTCGCCCTGTTGATAATAGTTATAATGGTTGTTCGATCTTACGTAGTGGTCAACACCGAGGATAAGGCCACGACTGAATCGGTAAAAAGGATTCAGTCCCAGATCGATATTGCCGAAGATAGGGTCCGAGAAAACAAACTCAGCGAGGCAAGAACTATTATAAGCACGGCATTAACCGAATTATGGGCACTCCCCGACTCAAGTACTTCTAAGGTCAAGACGACGATCGACAATGCGATTAAAGTTATAGACTCCTTCGATAAGGCCACCGAAGCCTCCCTATCGCTATATGCTAATGCCAATCAAGATGGCCTAGCGCTCTTACAGATAAATTCCTACGGTGATAGCTTTGGCGCCATCGCCGACATGGGCGGTAAAATATTCTTATCAAAGATAATTGATGGCGCGGTTAGCAGATATCTTGAGTTATCAGACACTAAGCCATCGTCAGTCATATTCTCCGCCGAAGGAGATTTCTCAATCGGCTTAGATGAGAACGCTAAAAAGATCGCCGTATCTAACGACGAAAAAACACGCACGATAGACCTATCAAGCCTCGCCACTCCAAAAGATATCGGCTATTACCAGGACAACCTATATATATTAAGCTCAGATAAAATAAGTAAAGTCGTAGACGTCGTGCGTGGCGGTAAAAGTATCACTAATTGGTCTCAAGATCCTGTCCCAGCTGACGCTAAGTTGATGGTTGTTGATGGCAATATATTTGTTATTGGCACCAACGGGATGCTAACAAGATACTTCAGAGGAAAGAAAGAAGCTGAATTCAACATACAGATACCTGCTACAGATAGAGATTACTTGCTTTCAACGAAAGATTCTAAGAATCTGTATCTAGTGAGTTCTGATTTAGGCAGGGTTTATACCATAGATAAAGAGAGCGGCTCAATAGTAAAGAGTATAAAAATAGGAAATGTCGTGCCCATAGTCGGGGCCTCACTAAGTCAAGCCGAAGTTTTGTATATTCTCACCTCGGATAATAAAATCTGGAAAATTAACTAAGCGTCAGCCTCTAAGATAACAATGGCTGCCTTTGATCCGGCAGTTGCCGGACAAAAAGGCGGCCATTGTTATCTGTTGACATATCTGCCTGATTTGCTAATATTATAAGGTTAAGCCGTAGACAAGGAGCAACCATAAGTCTCCTCGAGGCAGAACCCATTTATTAGGGTTTTACTCTGGTCGATCTGCGGTAAGCAGATTTTTTGTTTATTAAGAGAAAAAAGAATGAAAACAAAGGTACAAAAGTCTCAGGAGCTACAAGTCCTGAAAGATAAGATCCCCGGAGCCAAAATCACCGTTTTTACGTCCTTTGGTAGGATGGGCGAAAAGGGATTATCAGTCGGACAAATAACTGAATTAAGACGTCTCTTAAGAAGTCTGAATGCCGAATATGTTGTTACTAAAAAAACCTTAGTCGACAGAGCCTTTGCCGGCACTGAAGATTTAAAGGTATTAGATATGAGCGGATCTCTAGGTTTGGCTATGGGTTCTGACGATCCCTATGCTTTAGCCAAGAAGGTCTACGATTTTGCTAAGAAGAACCAGGCTCTACAATTTTTTGGAGCCATGTTTGATGGCAAGTATATTAGTAACGACCAATTCATCGAAATAGCAAAGTTACCATCAAGAGAAACCATAATCGCCAGATTGTTTGGTATGATGAAATACCCAATCTCAGGATTGGCTATCGTCTTAAACGAAATTGCTAAGAAAAAAGAGGCAACCGCATAACTTAAATAAATAAACTAAAACCATGAACAAAGAAGATTTTATCAAGCAGATCGAATCGATGACTGTTTCCGAACTCAACGATTTGGTTAAAGCTTTAGAAGAAAAGTTTGGAGTATCGGCTGCTTCTTTTGCCGCCGCTGGCGCTGCTACTGGTGCCGCCGCTGGTGAAGGTGCCGCTGAAGAGAAAGATTCCTTCTCGATAATCTTGAAGGACGCCGGAACTGCCAAAATTCAGGTAATCAAAGTATTAAGAGAACTTACCGGATTAGGCCTCAAAGAAGCCAAAGATATGACCGACAAAACCCCTGCCACTATAAAGGAGGGCGTGAAGAAGGCCGAATCAGAGGAAATAAAAAAGAAATTAGAGGAAGCTGGTGCAGTTGTCGAACTCAAGTAAGACAATTGGCAAATCAAACAACAAAGGGCGCCCCTATGGGGCGCCCTTTGTTGTTCTTGTCATTCCTACTGGGACTTAAGATATTTTGTTCTGTTGGCTTCATGCTCCCAGCCAGTCTTAGAATATATCATCTGGCCATCCCGCGTTGTCAAATAATAGAGATACGGACTATCCAATGGATTTAGCATAGCCTTAATTGATCTTACTCCCGGATTAGATATCGGCCCAATCGGTAATGTCTTTCTGGTGTATGTATTATACTCAGAATCGATTCTTATCTCCTTGCCTACTCCAATCTGCGTAACGTCACAATCGATCTTATAATCTGTCGCAACGAAATTTCTAAGACAGGCTCCGTAGCTAACGGTGGCATCAATCTGCAATGGCATCCCCTTTTTTAATCTCTTATACATAATTCCGGCGACTAAACGCATATCATTCTCAGTTCTTACTTCTTTCTCTAGCATTGAAGCTAGTATTAGGACTTCCTTTCTCTTGTCGAATGTTAAATCTTTAAGCAATGGGTCAATTTGCTTATTAAAATTAGCTCGCATCTTGTCTGATATATTTTGAATAACTGCGGCCTGCTTGATAGAATTTATAGCTGAGTTTTCGGAAAGTTTTCCAGTCGAATCTACGTACAGAGCATTATCTGAGTCGATTTTATATGTGTCAGGAAAAAGAAATCCTTCCTGATCCAGATTGGCCTTAGCAAATTGACCTTTTTTGGTGAATCCCAGCGCCGAAAGCCTCTCGTCAATTTCCCAGATATTATAACCTTCTGGAATGAAAGCGATAATATCTTCGGGTTCAGACAGGCCGACGTTCAGCTTAAAGACTATATCGGTCATATGGAACCTCCCAGTAAATTTATACTTGCCAGCCTTTAGATCTTTGCCTGCGCCAAGAGCTGTAGTATATAGCATGAACACGTAACGGTCTCGTATTATGTTGTTCTCTTTTAATATCGAAGCTATCTCTGATAGTCCAGTACCCTTCTCAATGATCACATTCTTGATCTCGTCTTTATTCCCAACGGGCAGGAATACAAACAATCCGAAAACTAAAACACAGATTACCGCTATGACTATAGCGGTAATCTGTGTTTGATTTAACTTCCTAAATTTTAAGATCTTATCGGGAATCCTCACTATCTATTAATTCTACTACGGTAACGGTTTCTGGTCTATGGCCTTATTAACCGGAGTTTTTACATTGGAATCCCTAGCATTTAATAGCGCCTGGAGCTTCGTCTTAACCGTCTCATTGTCCTTATTAGCCTCTACAGCTAAGATTTTCTCCAATTGTTCGATAGCTAAATCATACTCCTTCCTTTCTTCGTAGATTGAAGCGAGGTACCAACGAGCATTAGCGTATTCTGGCGAAAGAAGTATCGCCTGCTGCATAGCACCGATGGCTTTGTCTTTCTGATTATCTCTGTAATACAATAGACCGAGTTCGAAGAATAATCCCGGCTGATTGGTATTTGCAGGAGCTACCTTTTCCAATTGCTTAATAGCCTCTCCTGTTTTGCCTTCCCTGTCGTAAACGATACCTAAGTTATATATGGCCAAACCATAATTACCAGATATATCGACTGCCTTCTTTAAGACCTCTTCGGCCTTCAATAATGCCTCTGACGAATCTTTTTTGGCCTGTTCAGCCTGAGCTCCACCAGCTTGCACTAGCTGATTGGCGATATCTGATTTCGCCATATAAACGTTGCCTAGATTAAGGTAATAGCTAGCATCATCCGGCCTTAATTCTATACCTTTCGCATAAGACTCAGCTGCAAACTTATCTACGCCATCGATCAAGCCCATCAAGCTCTGATAAACACCGCCTAGGTTCACCCAGTTATTCGATTCCTTCGGTGAGATAATAGTAGCCTGTCGAGCCAGATTTACTGCTGAAGTTTCTAGATTCTGAATTTTAGTGGTTCTAGCTTGTTGATCCTCATTCTTTTCAGGAGTCCTATTGATCTCTTTATTCAACAATCCAAGAGCTACCTGCGATCCAGATCGGAAATATCGATCATCTAAACCGTTCCAGTTTATAGCCTCGGACAACTTGTCTGCGGCTTTCTGGATATCTGCATCAGGCTTATTTAATATTGTCACCGCCTGGGCATATTTAGCATCGGCTAGATAGATAGCGACTCCATAGTAAGCCCCAACTAGGACAACTATTAGTCCAACTATGAATCCCAGAGAAGCTACCATCGATAACCAAGCCTTTTCTTCTACGTTATATACTCTTCGGAAGTCTCCCCATAGCGCCAAAGTCATCAACGCCAAGGCCACGAAGAAGACGAACATCAAAGATATATTGAACGGATACAAGAACAATCCAACCAAACCGGCAAAAGCCAATGAAATCATAGCTACGGCTTCTCCAGATTCATCAGCATGTATTTGTCTCTTGGCCTTGAAAACGCCCCAGATGAATGACCAAACCAAGAACAAGAATGCTAATACGCCCACCAATCCGCCATGCACGATCATGTTCAATGCTTCAGACGTACCATCGGCGAACTTTACACTAGATAAAGTCGTGTCGGCCAAGCTCTTAGCTCCATACTTATCAAAAGCGATGGAGAAATTTTCTGGGCCGTAGCCAAAGATCAAATTATCTTTCAAAGCAGAAAGTGAGACCTTGCTAGTCAACGAATATGACGGCGCAACTTCAATCGGGAAATTATTCTTTAAACCAGAGATATTGAAACCTACTACGGCTAGAAACACGCCTAAGACGATCACCGTCATCGGTAATAAGAACCTAGACATTTTAAACTTAACAGCCCTCATGTTCTCTAGAATGATCAATGCGACCATCCCGGAAATAGCCACAGCCCAAAGAACCCACCAGTTTAATATGACCAGGATAGCCAGCGACAAGATAATGCCCACCTTATCCAAGAATAAATATCTAGCCCAGCCTTCATTTATCTTGAGTTTACTATAGAAAGGCAATGCCAATCCCGCCAATATTCCCAGGGTATTTAATGATCCCACGGTAGTAAAGGATCGGGAAGCAAATTGGCCACCGAGTATGGTTAGGCCTAGCATCTGTAGTAATCCATACAATAGAGCTAATGCGAAAGAACCAGCAAGAAGCTTTTTTAAGAATTTACCCTTGTCTTCAATTACGTTGACTGCTAAAAAGTAGAAAACCGTAAGGGCGACCATCGTAATCAAAGCCGAGCTAGAACTGCCACTTGTGCCAAATATGCTCTTGAATTTGGCCAACGAGAAAATAGTAGACAATGTTGCAGCCCCTAAAAACGAAATTACTGCAACTTCAAGCGGATTAGATCTCCAGCTCAGTCTACCCTGAGAAACAATATTGACTAACCACAGGATTAAGCCTACACCCGAGCAAATAACCAGCAACATTTGTTTATTTAATTCGGTAGCTCCAGTTGTCCAAGGCAGAAAGAACAAAGGCAGCAAAAAAGCAGCGACATACAGCAAAACCTTTATGGTTTTTGTGTACATACTAGGCTCTAAGTCTACCGGCTCCTGATAAGATGCCGTTTCTGATTGCGGCTCTTGATAAGACGCCGTGAGCACTTCCACGTCCCCGAACATCCCAGTTTCGTGGGACTTGTCCCTCCTGAGAAAATTAAACGCCATTGTTTGCGTTAAGATTTAAGACCTTGAATATTTAGCATTCCAAGTAAATATCCAAACCCTTAAAATCTCCATTTATTTTTAAAGCCTCTTAAAGCTTTCATTTAACTGCTTCAATTATATATCTTTACGGTTCTGCCCTAAATAGCCACTTATCCACACAAAATACAAAGGGCGCCTTTGTACAAAGGCGCCCTTTGTATAATTTATGCATGGTTATATGCCATTCTTTTTTAATATCTTGACTAAATATCAAGTAAGTATTCTTCTAGGTCTTTTTTCTCCTTTATAATCTTGTAGCTGGACTCCACAAATCCTTTGTAGTCAGACTTGTTCTTAAACTGCCCAAGAATAATATCTTGGCCAGTTATAATGGATCCGTGCGTTTGAGTTATATAGTCTAGATAGCTACTCCACTTATACTTGGCTGGGTCATTTACCAGCCCTGCCACCTTCGGATTCTGGTGTATATAGGCAGATAGCCAAGTTAAATATCTATCGTCGCTTACATGAACTTGCTTGAATCTATCTTGGAATAGATGCCCTATCCTGCCATGTCTCTTATTATAAAATTTAGAATAGCTAGTTAAGACCTTCAGTAGCAAAGTTGAAGTCGATATTTTACCGTTTTGACGAATCAGTAAATGAAAATGGTTAGGCATTAAGCAATAACCCAGCAAAGAGAACGATTTTGGCGGTAATACGGCTATTCTAGTCTTCGAATATTCCAATTCCTCGTCTGGGAATAGGTTTTGACGTAGCCTATACGTAAAGAATGAGTAGTCTTCTTGGTCAATGAATATATTTTCATTGGCGACCCCCCGATTATATACGTGATATATCTCTCCCGGGGCAGATTCCTTGTAATCCCTTTTATTCATACTTAAATTTTATTACAAAGGGCGCCTTTGTACAAAGGCGTCCTTTGTACGCATTAAAAAGAGCGCCCCTATGGGGCGCTCTTTTTAAGTTCTGACGTTGAATTACGGAGCTGGGACTATCTCAGGCTCAGTCGGAGCTGGAGTCGGCTCTGCCGGTAATTCGGCTGGAACTGGCGTAGGTGTTGGTGTCTCCGGAACAGATGCGTCGGGAGTCGGCGCTGGAGATTCGACTATTGGCGTCGCATCTGGCGTAGGTGTCGGAGTTGGAGTTGTTGTATCCCCTGTTGGAGCAGATGGGTCTGGTGTCGGCGTAGGTGTAACCTCAGCAGGTGGTACCGAAGTCGTACCCGTCGCATCTGGCGTAGGTGTCGGAGTTGGAGCGACCTTATCTTCAAATCCTTTGCGTCGAGCAATTATCATCCAATCGAACTTGCCAGTGCTAGAACCGTTTAGCTCCTTAACCGTAAACCCATAGATAGTCTTTTGATCAACATATAGTTGGCCAGTTACACCGACCGTAGTTGGAGTAATTAAGACTCTTAAGACAACCTGATCAGATATTATCGAAGTAAATGAGTAGTCGAAGAATACTTTGGCTTCGCCATTTACCAAATCGCCTGAGCCAGTCAATTGTATCTCTCCTCTAGTTGAATCAACACCGTAGGTGGTCAGATAATTGCCATTCTCATCCATCTCAAGTTTAGATTCCTTTGAAGCTTGGGCGCCATTACCTTCGAACATAGATTTAGTAGTAGCATCAGCCTGGTCAGATATCGTTGTATCACGAGATAACCAAGATGAAACGTCAACGCCTGGGATTAAATCGGCGATGGCATAATATGTCTTCTTAATACCTTCAGCAATTACATCTTTCTTAGCCCATAGTGTTTGAACTTCTGTAAAGATCGAATTCTTGATAGCATCGATGACCTGGCTCACCGAAGCGACGCTATCAGTAGTAGTTGACGTTACGGTTACGTCGGCCGAGCCAGAAGCCGTACCATCGGCTACAGTTCCTGAAGTAAGGGCCAAGCTTGGCGACCAATATGTCGGATTAACATACACCTGAATCTTAGCGTAAGAACCAGAAGGTATAGTATCAACTGAATCCAAAGCCATACCAATGGTCATGCCCGAAGACAAGGCCCTAACAGCTACGCCCGGTTGAGTCGGACTTAAAGCTAGTCTATCTCCCGGCTCAATAGCGCCGTTTTCAAGAGATACCTTAACCAGAGCCTTACCCGAGAAAGATATAGAAGTAGACGCAACTCCATAAACATCGGCGCCGGCTACATCAGTTACGACTCCGGCCACTACTGCCTGATCTGTAGATCCCATGGCCACCCTGAAAGCAGATGAACCAGATGCGTAGGATACGAGATCACCGATAGAAAGATCATCGGCGCTAACCTGTTGGGTAGTTCTTGAATTTAATTCTTGCACGCCACGAGCTAATACTGGGATGAAAGAGACATAGCTGACGCCCAAGTATCCATTAATTGGGTCCACAACTGATACGGCCTGTGGGAAAACCTGCTGCATATCCTGAGCAATAAAACCGGTCTCGATTCTGTCTGGAGTATCGATCATGTTGTAATTCTTTACGCCGATGGAGTTGATGATTCTCAATGCGCCGTCAAAATCACTGAAATTTTCCTTCAAACGAGCATCAGATACATCAGTAATCGTACCCGTGTATTCAACATCTCCAACAACATCCAAAGCCACGGATGGGGTCGTAGTGTTGACGCCAACGCTACCTGCAGAAAGTACAGTCAATTTTCCTTTTACATCAAAGATACCAGCTGGAGTCGTAGTGCCGATACCGACATTACCACTTGATGCCACATTGATTCGATTCACACGAGTTGTGCCTGTAGGAGTTAGATATCGAACAATGACTACACCTGAGCCACCACTACCGCTAGCAGCACCGTCACTATATCCACCAAATCCACCACCACCGGTATTTGCGGCACCATTAATAGATCCGCTAGTTCCGCCACCACCAGTAGCTGTTCCAGTCCCGGTCGCGCCACCACCAGCTCGAGTGATTGATGTTCCAGTAATTGAGCTGGCTGTACCAGCACCACCATTGGATCCACCACTACCATTGGTTCCAGAACCACTAGCGCCACCTCCACCTCCACCAGTAAAGCCAGTAACAGGTCCACCATTATAACCTTGACCAGATATACCTGTACCTACACTACCGCCACCATATCCAGCGCCACCACCAGAACCCCCGTTGCCAGCGTTACCAGCATAGTTACTTCCGCCACCGCCACCAGTTGCCGTGATTGCTCCGAAGACTGAGTTACCTCCGTTGCCGCCGGCTTGATTACTGCCAGCAGTTCGGCCAGCTCCACTGGCACCCACAGTAACAGTATAGTTTTGTTCTGACACAGCATAAGATGAGCTAGCCAAATAACCTCCTGCGCCTCCTGCGCCAGCACCTCCATACCCCGCCGCTGAAGTTCCGCCGCCGCCGCCGCCAGCAACGACTAGATAGCTGACGCTAGCCACATTTGGGCCGGGATTAAATGTAAATGTTCCAGCAGTCGTAAATGTATGTACGGTGTATAAACCATCTGTAGAGATATCTCCTCCCGTAGCAGCTTCACTGACAACATCCAATTCTACGCTGAAGGTTCCAATAGAATTAAGCCTAGCAGAAGGAGTTGTCGTACCGATACCAACATAACCAGCTTTAGTCACATGCAGTAGAGAAGATCCAGAAGAAGAAGCTACATTGAATAGATCATATGCTCCTGACGTACCCCAGATATCAAACTTAGTCCCCGGCGTCGTCGTCCCGATTCCCACATTGCCCGTCCCATTAGGCATGATGGCAAAGTGTTCATTAGTGCCAGTGGTGATGTCTGAGGTTATACCTGAGAAAGTAACTGATCCAGTAGAGAAAGTTGGAGCGTTATTAAAGACTAGGAGACCAGAACCAGTCTCATCTGATATGGATAAAGCGGCATTAGCAGAAGATATAGATGTGGTTAATGCTCCTCCTGTGGTGGTAGATACTAATCTGTCA